>Ga0209166_10000136_pt1 | contig 96020 bp, 97 predicted proteins | sample Coa_R1_3_FD_187151 | JGI IMG/M metagenome (GOLD analysis project Ga0209166, IMG submission 187151) | Surface soil microbial communities from Centralia Pennsylvania, which are recovering from an underground coalmine fire - Coalmine... | ecosystem: Environmental > Terrestrial > Soil >...
CCTCCGGAACTCTACCAACAGCGTTCTGAGCGCTTTATGGACCTACAGCATGCCCCCGCAGGCCGTTTGCCCTCAACAGCAGGCTCAACTGGCCTGACGACAAGTTCTTGCCCTGCCTCGTCGGGTCAATTGGTTGCGGAAGCGCAGGACTGCGCCGCGACGATGAACGCACGACAGGCTATTGATTCAGCACCGACGCGATTGCGCGCCCCATGACCCAGTCCTTGTTGCTCTTAGTGAGGAACGGAAGCTCCCAAAACACCATCAAATTCGCGGGATGCGCCAGTCGCGACCACCAAAGCATGCTTAAATCTTCATTGCTCTTGCCGCCTGTTCTAGACTGGCCCGCACAATCACGCGATGAAACGGTGCTATCGTCGTAAGATAGATACGCCCCAGTCGGTTATGGCAATGCACCACGGTACCCGCGACCAGCTCGCGCCCATCTGCTGCATCGGCGCCAAGTTGGATGGTGACGCGAAAGTCGAGATGCCAGTCATCCGCGCCCACTACCAACTCCGTCGCGCTCTTTGACAGCACCGGGAAGAAGCCGATAACCGGCCCACGCGCCGCTGCGGCAAGACCAACGGCGCGCGACGATTTGACGGCGACTGTCGCCATCACCACATCGCGGACACGAGTGAGCGCACGAATCCACCACGCCTGTCGCTCGAGCGCGGCGCGTGCCAGCACCTCTAGATCATCGCTGGCCCCCGCCGGCAGTTGAATTGCAAAGGCGTCCAAAAGGTCCGCGCCCGCGTAAAGCGGCGCAAGCACGCTGTTGCTGGGCATGGGCACGGCGCGCGCTTTGGTCATGCGATTAGGTACCGGATGCTGGGGAGGGGCGCAGCGCCGTTGGCGTTGCGGACGATCTTGCCGCCGTAGTCCTTTTTTATATCCACGCGCTCTGCATCGCAACAATCCTGCGGCGCACATGTCGCAGTTGGGTCAAAAGCGGCTGTGCAGGCCAACCCTGCCGCCTCAAAGGAGGCGAAGGCTCGGACAGGAGAGCGTGCCGGTGATAGTCTACGCGGGTCATCGGACGGAGGGCGAAATGGATTTCACCGGCAAGGTTGCACTGGTCACCGGCGGCGGTAACGGCATCGGCCGCGCGACGTCCGTGGCGTTCGCGCGGCAAGGTGCGAAGGTGATGGTGGTAGACCGCGACGGCGACGGCGCCCAAGCGACCGTCGGTATCATCCGTCAGAACAACGGGGACGCCGTTGCGGTGACGGCCGATGTCACCAAGGTCGCCGACGTGAAAGCTTACGTGAAAGCGGCTATCGAGACATACGGGCGCATCGACTGCTTCTTCAACAACGCCGGCATCGAGGGAAAGCTAGCACCAACCACGGAATATGACGAGGCCGTGTTCGACGCCGTGATCGGCGTGAACGTGAAAGGCGTATTCCTTGGCCTGCGCCACGTGCTGCCAGAGATGATCCGGCAGGGCGGCGGCGCCGTGGTCAACACCGCCTCGGTCGCCGGCCTAGTAGCGACGCCGGGCATGTCGGCGTACGTGGCGTCGAAGCACGCGGTGATCGGGCTCACCAAGACGGCGGCGGGCGAAGTCGCGCACCAGGGCATCCGGGTGAACGCCGTGTGCCCCGGGCCAGTCGACACGCGCATGATTCATGCGCTGGAGGAACAGATCTCGCCCGCTGACCCGGCCGCGGTCGGCGCTCGCTATCAGGCCGCGATTCCGAGCGGGCGCTACACGACGGTGGACGAGATTGCCAACATGGTGCTCTTCCTCTGCTCCGACCTCGCCTCCAATACCACCGGCGGACAATTCGTCGTCGACGGCGGGCGCACCGCGACCGGTGGCGCTGTGACCAATCCGGTGAGACAGTGAAACCAAGAACGATAAGCCACACGGCGCGATAACGTCGAATAAATCTCTGTGTTGCGGTTGCGGCGGCATGATCGAATAGCGAAGATTTTGGTGCGCTGCCGGAATCCGCTTAGGGTCATTCGCGCGCTTCTGGCATGGCCGCCGATGTCCGCTCAGCGGATGTCTCCGGACATGCGCCGCGCCGGGGGTAACCGTCGCGAGAGGCTTTCAATTGTTTCGCTTCGCCCCACTCCATCGTCATTCCGGGGCGCCGCAACGGGGCGAACCCGGAATCCATGGTCCAGCAGAGTATGCGGAGCAATGGATTCCGGGCCCGCGCCTTACGGCGCGTCCCGGAATGACGATAGAGAGGGAGTGAGATCAATCCGGCCGGGCCATCTCGAACATGGCCTCGGGCCGAATTTCGAAATAGTCGCCCTGGCGGCCCGCGCGCACGATCGGGCGCGCGAGCCCGGTCTCGTAGACGCCGTCTCTGATCATGGCCTTGTCGATATGGACGGCGACGACCTCGCCCAGCGTCAGCCAGGCCTGCGCTTTCTTGCCGTCTGCGCCCTGAAGCTGGAGAATCTGGCAGAGCTTGCATTCAAAGGACACCGGGCTTTCGGCGACCCTGGGTACGCCGACAATCTTGCCCGGTACCGGCGTCAGGCCCGCGAGCTCGAACTCGCTAACATCGCGCGCGACATGGGCGGCGGTCGCGTTCATGTGCTTGGCCAGATCCATCGTCGCGAGATTCCAGACGAACTCGCCGGTGTCCTGGATGTTCTGGACGCTGTCCTTCCACGAGGTCGAGGAAAATCCGATGATCGGCGGCTTGTAGCAGAAGGCGTTGAAGAAGCTGTAGGGCGCGAGGTTGACGTTACCCTTGCGATCCCGCGACGAAATCCAGCCGATCGGCCGCGGGGCGACGATGGCATTGAACGGATCGTGCTTCAGGCCATGGCCGTTCTTGGGCTCGTAGAAATGCAGGTCTTTTGCGGTCACGGGGGTTTCATCCTCTTCAACCATCATTGTCGTCATTCCGGGATGCGTGCAAAGCACGCAGGCCCGGAATCCATAACCACCGCTGGGGGTTATGGATTCCGGGCTCGCGACTTTGTCGCGCCCCAGAATGACGGTGATATTTAGCCCGCGCGGTTCCTTGAACCAAGCCCCGCCAGCACGAAATCGATCTGCTGCTCGATGGTCGGCCCGGGCTTGTCGGCGCATTGCGCGATCATCTGGGGGTGGAAGAAGCGCATCATGGCGGTGCAGACACAGAGTGCCGAGGTCAGCGCGTCGCCCGTCTTGAACTCGCCGGAGGCCACACCTTGGGCGATCACGCCCGCGACATTCTCGGTGATGAGCTGCATGTGGGCTGCGCAGACCTCCCAGCTCTCCTGCATGGCGATCTCGACCATCTCATGCAGCTTGTTGTCGCCGACATAGCGCTCGGTGTTCATGCGGTTGATGGTCGTGAGCATTTCCCGCAGCCGCGCGGCTGCGGGACCCTCTCTGTTCACGATCGCCTGCGCCGCGCCTTCGACTTCGCCCATCAGGCCGCGCGCGACGCCCTCATGGATCGCCTTCTTCGACTCGAAGAAGCGATAGACATTGGCCGGCGACATCCGCAATTCCTTGGCGATGTCGGCGACCGTCGTCTTCTGGTAGCCGATCTGGCGGAACAAACGCTCCGCCACCACGAGAATTCGTTCTCGCGTGTCCGGCTCGACATGTTCTGCAGTCAGTGTCATCGGCATACCCAATGTTCAATTATTCAGCGGCTTCCGCAAGCGGAATAACCGGTCTTGCAGGGCCGTAATGCTGCGGCGCGAGATCGGGCTGCTCGTTCGCGCCGGTTTCCTCCAGGCTCTTGCGGAACCAGAGGGCGTAAAGACCCGGCAGGTACAACAAGGTCAGGAAGGTTGCAACAAACAGGCCGCCCATGATGGTGATCGCCATCGGGCCCCAGAAGGCCGAACGCGACAGCGGGATCATGGCGAGGATCGCGGCGAGCGCGGTCAGCACCACCGGCCGGGCGCGCCGGACGGTCGCTTCCACGATCGCCTCCTTCCGCGTCAGGCCATGCGCCACGTCGCTCTCGATCTGGTCGACCAGGATCACCGTGTTGCGCATGATCATGCCGGCAAGCGCGATCAGGCCGAGCAGCGCCACGAAGCCGAACGGCTTGTTGGCGACGTTGAGCCCCAGCGAAGCGCCGACGATGCCGAGCGGCGCGGTGAGGAACACCAGGAACAGCCGCGAGAAGTTCTGGAGCTGCACCATCAGGAGCGTCAGCATCACGATCACCATCACCGGGAACAGCACGAAGATCGAGGCATTGCCCTTGGCCGACTCCTCGAACGCGCCGCCCGCCTCGATCCGGTAGGCCGGCTCGAGATGGTTGCGGATCTCGGCCAGCTTCGGCCAGATCTGGTTGGTGACATCAGGCGCCTGCACGCCGTCATTGACGTCGGAGCGCACGGTGATCGCCATGTCGCGGTTGCGCCGCCACAGGATCGGCTCCTCGTGCGAATACTTGATCTTCGCGATCTGCTGCAGCGGCACCGCCACGCCGTTGCGCGAGGTCACGGTGAGGTCGCCGATATCGGCGAGGTCGAGCCGCTCGGACGGCACCGCGCGGGCGACGACGCCGACCTTCTCGACGCCGTCGCGGATGGTCGTCACCGGCGCGCCCGAGATCAGCATGGCGAGCGCCTGCGAGACGTCCTGCGGGGTCAGGCCGAGCGCGCGGGCGCGGTCCTGGTCGACGACGAGCTTGAGATATGGCGACTGCTCGTTCCAGTCGAGCTGCACATCCTTGACGTTCGGATTCTGCCGCATGACATCGCGAACCTTGTAAGCGATCTCGCGCACCTTCTGAGTGTCGGGCCCGATCACGCGGAACTGCACGGGGAAGCCGACCGGCGGGCCGAAATTGAAGCGATCGACGCGCACGCGCGCCTCCGGCAGCGCGCCGTCGGCGACCGCGTTCTCGATCTTCGCCTTGACGCGCTCGCGCGCCTCGACGCCCTTGGCGACGATCACGATCTCCGCAAACGCCTCGTTCGGAAGCTGCGGGTTGAGGCCAAGCCAGAAGCGCGGCGAGCCTTGCCCGACATAGGCGGTATAGATGCCGATATCCTTGTCGCCCTTCAGAAGCTTTTCCGCCTCCTTGACCGCCTTCTCGGTGACGTTGAAGGCGGTGCCCTCCGGCAGCCTGAGCTGCAGAAACAGCTCGGGCCGCTCCGACAGCGGGAAGAACTGCTGCTGCACGTGGCCGAACGCCACGACGGAGACAACGAAGACGCCGACGGTCGCGAGCACCGTCTTGACGCGATGGTTGACGCACCACAGGATCACGCTGCGCAGCGCGCGATAGATGCGGGTCTCGTAGATCGCATGCGGATCGTGGCCGGGGTGCACCTTGATGTTCGGCAGCAGCTTCACGCCGATATAGGGCGTGAAGATCACGGCCACGAACCAGGACGCGACCAGCGCGATCGCGACCACCCAGAAGATGCTGCCGGCATATTCACCGACCGCCGAATTGGCAAAGCCGATCGGCAGGAAGCCCGCGGCGGTAACCAGCGTGCCGGTCAGCATGGGAAACGCCGTAGATTCCCAGGCAAACGACGCAGCCTTGATGCGGTCCCAGCCCTGCTCCATCTTCACCACCATCATCTCGACCGCGATGATGGCGTCATCGACCAGAAGGCCGAGCGCGATGATCAGCGCGCCGAGCGAGATGCGGTGCAGATCGATTCCCATCACGTTCATGACGATGAAGACGATCGCTAGCACCAGCGGCACGGAAGCCGCGACCACGAAGCCGGTGCGCCAGCCAAGTGCGAGGAAGGAGACGAACAGCACGATCGCGAGCGCCTCGACGAACGAGTCGACGAACTCGCTGACCGCATGCTCGACCACCTTCGGCTGATCGGCAACGAGATTAACATTGAAGCCCTGCGGCACGGCCTTCATGAACTCGGCAGTCGCGGCCGAGACGTCCTTGCCAAGCTCGAGGATGTTGGCGCCCTTGGCGGTGACGACGCCGATGCCGATCGCGGGCTTGCCCTCCTGCCGCACCTTGAAGGTCGGCGGATCGACGTAACCATGGGTAACAGTCGCGATGTCGCCGAGGCGAAACACGCGGCCGTTGCTTTCGACCGGCGTCTCGGCCACGGCCTTGACGCCGTCGAGCGCGCCGGTGACGCGGAGCGGCACGCGCTGCGCGGAGGTTTCGACCGTGCCGGCAGGCACGACATTGTTCTGCTTGGCAAGCGAATCGAACAGCGCCTGCGGCGTGATGCCGAGGGTTGCGAGCTTGGCGTGCGAAAACTCGACAAAGATGCGCTCGTCCTGGGTACCGTAGATGTCGACCTTGGTGACGCCGTTGACCTTCAAGAGCCGTTGCCGCAGGCCCTCGGCGACTTTCTTCAACTGCCGATAGTCGGCTCCGTCGCCCGTCATCATATAGAGAATGGAATCGACGTCGGAGAACTCGTCATTGACCACGGGGCCGAGCAGGCCGGCCGGCAGATCGCCTTGCACGTCGGCGAGCTTCTTGCGCACGAGATAGAAGAGATAGGGCACCTCCTTAGGCGGCGTGTTGTCGCGGAAGCTGACCTGCATCGCCGTAAAACCCGGCTTCGAATAGGTCTGCACCTTCTCGAAATAAGGCAGCTCCTGCAGCTTCTTCTCGATGGGATCGGCGACCTGCATCTGCATTTCGTAGGCCGTTGCACCGGGCCACATCGCCGAGACGTTGACGACCTTCACCGTGAAATACGGATCCTCCGCCCGGCCGAGCTTCTGATAGGAGAAGAAGCCGGCGGCGCCGAGCGCAATGACGAGGAACAATACCAGTGCCGGATGGCTCACGGCCCAGGCGGAAAGATTGAAGCGTTTCATCGCACCCTCCAGATCAAAATTCCGACTTCATCCGTCATTGCGAGCACAGCGAAGCAATCCAGCATCTCAACTCAGGAAACAGTATGGATTGCTTCGTCGCTTTCGCTCCTCGCAATGACGACGGGGACTCAGAACGACAACGACGACACCACCCGGACCTTCTGGCTCGTATCGAGCTTTTGCACGCCGAGCGCCACGACCTTGGCGCCCTCATCGACGCCGCCGGTGATGACGACATCGTTGCTGTCATAGGCCTTCACGGTGACGGGCTTCAGCGCGATATCGCCGGCATTATCGACGACGTAGAACGAAGGCTTGTCGCCGGCGTCGTAGAGCGCCGACAGCGGCAGCCGAGCCACGCGCGCGGTGTTCGGGTCGCTCAGCGTCAGGGTCGCGGTCATGCCGAGCTCGACCTTGTCGTCGGCGCCGGGCAGGGAGAACTTGGCGAGATAGGTGCGGGTGGCGGGATCGGCGCTTGGCGAAATCTCGCGGAGCTTCGCCGCATATTTCTTGTTGGGCTCCGACCACAGCGTGACAGAGGCCGACCCGGTCTTGGCACGCTGCACCAGCGTCTCGGGGATTGCGACCACGGCTTCCTTCTCGGCAAAACGTGCGACCCGGATCGCGGTCTGGCCCGCGGCAACCACCTGGCCCGGCTCGACCAGGGTCGCAGTCACGACGCCACGAGCATCCGCCGCCAGCGTCGCATAAGAGAGTGAGTTCTTGGTGAGATCGACCGAGCGCTCGGCGCGGGAAAGCCGCGCGCGGGCCTCGTCGGCGGCGGCCGTGGCGGAATCGAGCTGCGCGTCGGTGGTCCAGCCCTTGGCTTTCAGCTCCTTGGCGCGGGTCTCGGCGGCCACGGCCTGCGCCACCACGCCGGTCGCGGCGTTGAGCTCGGCGACCGCCTGCTCGGCCTGCAGCTTCAGGTCGACTTCATCGAGGGTCGCGAGCGGCTGGCCGACCTCGACGGTCTGGCCGACCTCCACCAGGCGTTTTGCGACCTTACCCGGGACCCGGAAGCCCATGTCGGCCTCAATCCGGGGCCGGATCGTCCCGACAAAGCTGCGCTCGGGGGTCTCGGCCTCATAATGGGTGGTTGCAACGAGCACAGGCCGCGTGGGGGCTGGATTTTTTGCGACCTGGTCGTTGCAACCGGCCAGCGCGACCGCCAGGAAGGCAAGCGATGCACCGGCTAAGAGCCTGGAATAGTTCGATAAAATAACCCGGGCCAACATCGGACACTCCCATTGGCTGAATCTTGGAGGAGAGTGTCGAGTGTCTAGTGATAAAAGTCAATAATCGTCAGTAATCAGGATTTCGTGAGCGTTAAGGTGGGCCTTCGTTGCCGGGCGCGCCCTGTACGCCCTCGGGCTTTCGCCGGGACGACAGTCAAGGAGTTATTGCCGGCCGCGCTCGCGGGCCCTCCCCGATGTCCGCTTCTTCGCAGAGGGGCGGGCTGCAGCCCGGCGCGATTTCTTCGCGGCCGATCGTCTTGATCGCGCACTTGCCGACTCCTTTGCGGCCTTCTTCGGCAGAGCTTTCTTCGCGGTGCCCCGCTTCGCTGTCCTCTTCGCTCCATGCCTCTTCTTCCGCGTGGGCTGCGCCGCAAAGGGGGGCACCGGCAAGGGGTCGGAGACCAGGCCTTCGGCGCTGAGCTGCACGTAGGCGGCGACCGCCTCATCGGCCTTTGGCGGCTCTTCCGCCCTCAGCGCTTCGGCGGCGCTGTCGGCGAGACCCTTCATCGTTTCGGTGAATTTTTCGATGATGGATTTGTCCTTGTCCATGATGCCTCCTCCGGTTGTCTTGTCCGGCTGCCTTTCCGGTTGTCTTTCCGGTTGTCTTGGGCCTAACCAGGAGGATGCATGCGGGTTCCAGTTGGAGAGCGCTTCACTCGGCGAGCTGAAACCGCTCGAAGCGGTGCAGCTCTTCCTCGATGCGGCGCTTAAGCTCGCCACGCGCCTCGCCCTTCGCGCGCTTCCCCTCACCGACCCAATTCCACTTCTGCATCAGGAGCTTTTTGTTCTGTCGGTCGGTCTTCAGATCGAGCGCGGCGACGATGTCCTCGCCGACCAGAACCGGCAGCGCGAAATAGCCGAACTTGCGTTTTGCCTTGGGCACATAGGCCTCGAAACGGTGCTCGTAGTCGAAGAAGAGCTGCGTGCGCTTGCGCTGGATGATGAGGGGATCAAAGGGCGAGAGGATGTGTACCAGCTCGGACGGCTCGCAGCTCTCCGCGAGCGCCTCCGGCGTCGCCCAATGCTCATGCTTGCCCGCGCCTTCAAGCGCAACGCCCACGAGCTCCCCTCGCCGCACCCGCCGCGCGATCGCAGCCCGCACAGCACTCTTGCGGGGCGCGTCGAGATGGCAGATCGAGTCGAGCGACACGACGCCCTGCGAACGCAGAGCGCGATCGAGCAGGTAGGCGATGATGTCGCTCATTGAAGCCGATTTCGGCGGTTTGTCCCAACTCAAATGCCGGTCTATCAGCTCATAGGTCTTGAGCATGCCGTTGCGCTCGGAGATGGTGACCGTGCCGCAGTAAAAGGCAAGCTGCAGCGCGCGCTTGGACGGCTTGCGGCTCGCCCAGAGATGCTCCTTCTCGGTCAAGACATCATCCTCGATATCGCGGATGGTCAGCGCGCCATCACGCAACAGCCGCATCACCTTGCGCGTGTCGGCCGGCTTCACCGCGGCGAACCAGCGATGCCCCTCGCGCTTGTGCAGCTTCATGTCGGGAATGAAGAAGCGGAAATCGGCTGAGGGCACATAGGAGAGCGCATGCGTCCAGTATTCGAACACGCTTTTGTCGACGCTCTGGGCCTGGCGCAGATCGGCGCGGCGATAATCGGGGATGCGCGTATAGAGGATATGGTGATGGCAACGCTCGATCACGTTGATGGTGTCGATCTGCACATAGCCGAGATGGGCGACGGCGTCGGCGACGGCCTGCGCGCCTTCCCCGAACGGGGCCTTTGTGTCGAGCCGCTGGGCGGCAAGCCAGATGCGGCGAGCCTGTTGCGCCGTCAGGGGATGAAGGGGAGCCGCGCGGGACATGTCGCGGCATCTTAGCCGGATTCGTGAGGATAAGAAAAAGCCGCGCCGCCTCCAGGGCGACGCGGCGGAAAACGGAGGCGGTTCGCGCCCTTACTTCTTCGCCATGCTCATCTTCTGCGCCTTCATGTAGTGCCCGCAGGCGCTGCGCATCTTGCCCTTGCTCATGTCGGCATTCATCGCGGCCATTTCCTTGTTGGACGGCGTCTCGTACGCAGGCATGGCGGCCGCGGACTTCGCCATGTTCGCGGCGGTGCATTTCATCATCGCCGCGGAAGCGGGCGAAACGGCCAGAGCGGCAAGCATGGCGGCGGCAACCAGTATCCTCATGTGATCCTCGCTTGGAAAAAAGAAGCCAGCGTGCTGCTGGCGAATGAGATACCCATCTTCCACCGCTTTCGTTTCGGGAAGAAGACATTTTCTTTGCTGCAGCGCAGCGGTCGGCTTAGTCTTTCGGCCTAAAGGCGGACCATGATCTTGCCGCTCACACCGCGGAGGTGCGGCCAAGATCCCCGTGAGGCGCCTTGGGCTATTGAGATTTCGGCTTGGCGGGGATGCTGCCGGTGGCGATATCCGGATCGCATGACGCCTGGCCGCGCGCCGAGGCCTCGCAGCGATAGACATGGCCGGTCAGACGGTCGATCAGCCAGGCGCTGTCCTCGGTCGGGCCTTCGAAGCCGAAATAGCGCGTGCCGAGCGCGTTCACCAGGGTGGAGAGTAGAATGGCGGCGGCGATCAAAGCCGCGCCGATCAGGATCGGCATCGTGCTGATGATGATCGGGCGGTCCGGCGTGCCGGCACGATACCCCTGATACTCGTTTTGACGCTTTATTGACGGAATCACGGACCTTGCTTTGCGTTTTTTGTTGGCTTTTTTTGTTTGAATTGGGTCTTAGGCGGCCATCTGGCCGATTTGTTGTTCGCAGCCCGGCACTCGCGCGACTCCTTTGGGACGCGCGTCGGACTATGGAACGAAAATGAAAAAGGCGGCTCGAATGGGAGCCGCCTTTCCTTGAAGGGTCGAGATCCCGGAACTTACCGGAACAGGCCGCCCATCATGTGACCGAAGAACGCGCCGGGTCCGCCACCGCCGCTGCGGTAATAGCGCCGGCCACCGCCGCCGCTGCTGTGGCGATAGTGGTGCGAATGGGAGGACTCGTCGTCGGAGGAGGAAGAGGAGTCCGGGTCGTCCGAGGGCGCACGGCTGGCAAGTTTTTCCGACAGCAGGGCATCGTGCTGCGTCTTGTCGAGAAATCCTGTCTCGGGATAGCCCCGAACCGCCTGCCAGCGCTTGATCACGCTGCGGGTCTCGTCGTCGAACTTGCCGTTGACGTGCACGTCGAAGCCGAGCTTGTTGAGGCGGCGCTGCACGTCGCGGCGCTGGCCGCGATCAAGGCCGATCTGGTCTTCGGCGATCTGGTCGGCAGAATCGTCGCTCGACAGATTGCGGGTCTGATTGGGCGCAGGCGCCGGCCCGCCCTGCAACTCCGAAATGCGGGCGAGCGCGAGCGACTTGAAGGCGCCGTTCGGATAGTTGGTGATATAGGCGTTGAGCTCCTCGACGTGGTTCGAGTTCTTCACCGAACGCCAGAACTCCAACTCCATATCGGAAGCCTGGTAAGCCGAGGGCGCGTTGCCGGCGGGCGCATCGGCCTTGTCGGACTTGCTGTCGGTCTCAAGCGAAACCGGGTTGAGATAGACGTTGCCGATCAGGTTGGTGTTGCCCCAGGGCATCTGGCCCTTGTTGGTCTCCTCGTTAACCTGGGCGCGCACCATGGTCATCGCCTGCTGGATCTCGACGCCGGGCTTGGTGATGTTGGCAACGAGCGCGCGGGTGAACGGGCTGTCGCCGCCCGTGTCGCCGTCGAGCGCGGTCTGGCCGGGGCTGGTGGCGAACGCGATCAGCGTGCCCTCGGCCGTATTCATCTCGGCAAGGCCGGAGTCGACGGTCAGGCCGCGGCTGAGCTTGGCCGAGCGCATCCTCGCCGCGAACGGATTGTCGCGGCAGGCGTCGAGGAACACCAGCTTCACCTTGGCGTCCTGCATCGTCTCTTGAAGGGTGGTATCGACATTCATGGCGGCACCCAGCTTGACATCCGCCTCGCTCTTCAGGTCGGCGTCGATCGGCAGGAGGTAGTTGGTGCCGTTCACCGCGATGCCGTGACCGGCATAGTAGAACACGGCGATGTCGGCGCCTTCCGCCTTGCGGCCGAACTCGATCAGTTTCTCCGCCATCTTGTCGCGGTTCAGGTTGATGCCTTCGACGACATCGAAGCCGACGTTGCGCAGCGCGCTCGCCATGGTCAGGGCGTCCTTCGGCGGGTTCGGCAGCGCCGGGACGTTGATGTAGGCGCCGTTGCCGACCACGAAGGCGACACGCTTGTCGGCGAGAGCGGCCTTGCCGCTGAAGAGAAGCGCTGCGACTGATAAAGCTGCGATCCAGAAGCGCATGATGATTCTCCCCTCATCCCAAAATTCGCCTGGATCAGGTTCTCCCGCCTGATCCGTTGGGAACAATCTGATCCGGAACAGGGCGCGCGACCGTGACGCGCGTCACTCAGACATGGAGGCTGGATCGAACCCGTCAGCTCGACGCTGCGACACGACCGCTTGGGCGGTCTTTGTTCGTCAAAAGTAGCAGTTGAAGGGCTTTTCCGTCCTTGCGGTCAGGGCTGGACAGCCCGATGGCGCGGGATCAGCATAAGTGCCTGGAACCGGGCATATTTCGCCCTGTGACGTGCATCACATTCCGGTGTTTGAACCCGTCCTATTTTCCGATCATCCAAACGCCATCAGGCGTGTAACAGCGAGGATTACCACGATGACCAGCTCCGTTAGGTTTTTCGGAATTAAGGCGATGACCATCGGCGCCGCGCTCTCGATGACCGCGGGCGTGGCCTTCGCAGGCGACAACACGATTCCCACCAGCGCGATCATCACGTCGCTGAAGGCGCCTCCGGTGACCCGCAGCCTTTCGGGCGATCCGCAGGCGCTGGAGAAGAAGCAGCGCGAGATCACGCTGATCAACAAGGTGCGCAACCGCCCGACCCGCTCGCTGTCGATGGATGAACGCGACCAGCTCCAGAGCCTCACCATCGACAAGCCCAAGATCGATCTCGAGATCAATTTCGACTACAACTCGGCCGCGATCAGCCGGGGCTCGATCTCGGCCGTGCAGCATCTTGGCGAAGCGCTCACCGATCAGCAGCTTCATGGCCAGACGTTCATCGTCTCCGGCTACACCGACGCCGTCGGCGGCGACGCCTTCAACCAGGATTTGTCGAACCGCCGCGCCGACACCATCAAGAAGTATCTGGTCGATCACTATCATATCGCCGCCAGCGATCTCGTCACCGTCGGCTACGGCAAGACCCACCTCAAGGACGCTGATCACCCGGACGCCGGGGTGAACCGCCGCGTTCAGGTGGTCAACTCCGAAGCCCAGAGCACCGCGCAACAGTAAGCGTACCCGCGTACTCGGTCGGAAATCCGCCTGCCGCTCCCCGGCGGGCGGATTTTTGGCCCGCACGACACTTGTGCATGCCGATAGTGGAGGGACGATTGCGATGAAAACCTGTTTGAAGGGCTTCGCCGCCGCAGCGCTGCTGCTCACGGCCGCGAGCTTCCCTGCTTATGCCGAAGACGCCGCGGCTCCCGCCGCGACGACCACGACCACGACACCAGCTACGCCGAGCGCGGCGACACCCACCGACACCAAGCCCGCCTTCGTGCCGCGTCCGGCGCCAGTACCGAATGCGACCGCAACGACCCCGGAAGCGACCGCCGCGCCGCCGCGTCATCATCGTCACTATGCGCGGCATTATTATCATAATCGCCACTATGCCTATTGGGAGCCGTTCCCGATCTATCTCCCGCACCTTTATCGCAACCGCATCGTCTGGAACCGGGCTCACTGGTTCTGGTGAGCGCTCAAGGAGCAAGAGATGCGCGACGCCGCCGGCGCCGCGCATCAACGCCGGTCGAGCAGGTCGCGGATCTTTGCGGCCAGAAGCGCTTGCGTCAGCGGCTTCTGCAACAGCGACACGCCGGGATCGAGCCGACCCTGATGAACGACCGCATCGCCGGAGTAGCCGGTGATGAACAGCACCTTCAGCTTCGGCAGACGGCTCTGCATTTCGCGGGCGAGCTGGCGGCCGTTCATGCCGGGCATCACGATGTCGGTCAAAAGCAGGTCGACACGGAACGGATGGGAATCGTAAAGCTTCAGCGTGGCCGCGCCGTCAGGCGCCTCGTGAACGCGGTAGTTCAGGTCGCGCAACGTCTCGACCAGATAGGAACGGACGTCGGCCTCGTCCTCGACCACCAGAATGCTCTCGCCGCCGGGGCTGCCCACGACCGGCGCGCCCTCGGCCTCCTCGGCCGCAGGGGCGGCAGCGGTGCGCGCACGCGGCAGATAGATTTTCACGGTCGTGCCTTCACCGACCTCGCTGTAGATCTTGACGTGTCCGCCGGACTGCTTGACGAATCCGTAAACCTGGCTGAGCCCGAGGCCGGTGCCCTGTCCGGGCTCCTTGGTGGTGAAGAACGGGTCGAAGGCGCGCTCCTGCACCTCGCGCGACATGCCGCCGCCGGTATCGCTGATCGCGATCTGCAGGTATTCGCCGACGGGAACGCCGGCGTTCTGCTGCGAATAGCTCTCGTCGAGAAAGACGTTGCCGGTTTCGATCGTCAATTTGCCCTTGCCGGCCATCGCGTCCTTGGCGTTGATCACGAGGTTGAGGATCGCTGCCTCCATCTGGCTCGGATCGACCTCAACCGGCCACTGCGACGCGCCGCCTGAAATCTCCAGATCGATAGTCTCTCCGAGCGTTCGCTTGAAGAAATCCGCCATGCCACCGATCAACTGGCTGACATTCGTCATCCTCGGATCGAGCTGCTGGCGGCGGGCAAAGGCGAGCAAGCGCTGCGTCAGCATCGCGGCGCGCTGCGCCCCGCTCGCGGCATTGGCGATGGCGCGTGCCAGCCGCTCGCGCGCCCCGTCGCCCCAGGATCTCAGACCGCGGTCGGCGATCTCCAGATTGCCGCTGATGATGGTGAGCAGGTTGTTGAAGTCATGCGCGACGCCGCCGGTCAATTGCCCGATCGCGTCCATCTTCTGCGCGTGGCGCAGCATGTCTTCCGCCTCCCGTCGCTGCATGCCTTCCTGCGCCAGCGCGATCTCCGCGGCGCGAAGCTGCGAGGGCGACGGCAGCGCCAGCACCTTCGGCAACAGCGGCCACAGCATCAGCGCGGTGATGATCGAGGCCAGCGCCGTCATCGCCTTGACCAGCCCCTCGATGCCGTAGATCGGCACCCACAGCGTTACGATCGACAGCAAGTGGGTGAAGCCGCATGCCGTGATGAACAATGCAAAGGCCCAAAATACCCAGCCGAAGTCGACGTCGCGCCGCTTCGACACGAAGATCGAAAGCGCGATCGGGATCGAGAAATAGGCAGCGGCGATCACGGCGTCCGAGACCGCGTGAAGCCAGATCAGCTCCGGCTCCCACAACAGACAGATCCCGTGCGGGGACAGCGAGGAGGAATCCAGCAACCGCTCGAAGAAGGCCCACATGGCGATCGTTTCCCATTCAGCACGGGCTCGAAATCAAATCTTCCGTGCCCCGGGGAAAGTTGACCAGCGGCACAAGTCGCGTCAAGCGATCGGCGCGTGCGTCGCGCTGGAACCCAGGTCAAATCCAGTTCTGGAAGATCATCAGGCGCTGGAAGGTCTGCATCGACGTGCCGACGAATGCCGCGGAAATAGGCAGCATGGCCGCGAAACCTGCGCCCGCGAGCGCGACAAAGCCCCACAGCAGCCATGCCGGCATCCGCCCCCGGCGAAGCGCATGGACCAGCGCGAGGCTCACCGTCGCGGCCGACGGCAGATAGTAATAGATGAAGCCGAGCGTGCGCGGCAGCAACGCCCAGGCGAGATAGGGCCCGGCGTAAAACGCCAGCACCAGGAATGCGTCCCATCGCCGCGCCACGATGAAGTCGCGCGCGCAGACAACCAGCGCGAGTAGCGCTGGCCACAGCACCAGCGGATTGCCGAGGCATACCACGGCTGAGATGGTGCCGTTGCCGAGATTGTCGAACAGGAACCAGACCGGGCGCACCAGGAACGGCCAGGAAGGCCACGAGCTCATATAGGTGTGACCGCCGAGCGCGCTTGTGGTGTTGTCGGCGAAAATCCGCCTTTGCGCCTCGACGATATCTGCGAAGGAGAAGCCGTAGAGGCCGACAAAGCTTGATAGATATGCGACCGCCGGCGCGAGCACGAAGCACAGTACAAAGTGGTGGGCCCTGAAATCGGGCCAAAGATCGGGCCGATACCAGTCGGAAGCTTGCGCGTCGGCAAATTCTGCGCGCCAGCTCTGCATGAGCCGGATCGCGGCGATGATGACGATCGCGGTCGCGAGCGGAAACAAGCCGCTCCATTTGCAGGCGGCTGCGAGCCCGAAGGCAAGTCCTGCAAGGGCGAAGCAGACCTGCGGACGCGTTTGACGAAAGCCGAACAGGAACGCGGCAATGCCGAAAAGGCCAAAGCTGAGCGCGAAGATATCGAGCATCGCCGTGCGCGCGATCACGAACAGCATCTGATCGAAGAAAGCGATCAGGGATGCCGCCACCGCCTGCGCCTGGCTCCGAAATAGCGCGAGCCCGCAAAGATAGATCGCCACCACCGCCAACGCGCCGAACAGCGTGCCAGGATAGCGCCAGCCCAGCGGATTGTCGCCGAAGACATGGATCGAGAACGCGATTACCTGCTTGGCGAGCGGCGGGTGCATCGGGTTGAGCATGGGCTGTGGCATCACCGGCTCGAGCATCTGCCGCGCGGCCGGCACGTAGTGCACTTCGTCAAAGACAAATTTATCCGGCGTAGTGATGCCGATCAGCAACACAGCATGTGCGGCGAGAAAAATAATGACGGAAATGAGGCTGCTCTGGCGGAGCGAAATCGCGCGCGCCGAAGATTCTCCAATGATCTTCACAGGTATTGCCGCTTCGCCATGAACCAATATCGCCTCAATCCGACTCAGTGTGACCATTCAAAAATTTCTCGTCCACTGCATTGAACGCATTTCGATCTCGCGAGCACCAAGCATCGGGCTGTTAGGGGCGAGCTTGTGATAATTATACCACATCGCATATGCGCGCGATCCGGTACGATAGAGGACGATCGATCGGTTCATGAAATGATTTTGCGTCGCTGCGTATTTGCTATCTTTGTGGTTTGTCTCGCCGTCTCCGCTGCGTCTCGCGCGCATGCGCAGGCGCGCATCGGCGAAGCCGTGGTCGTCAAGAACCAGGTCGTCAACGCCACGACCAGCGGCCAAATCAATGTCGGCGACGGCGTGTCGCGTGATGAGACGGTTGCGACCGGTGCCGACAGCGCTGCGCGGCTCGTCATGGCCGACAGCACCAATCTCTCGCTCGGCGCCAACGCCTCGCTCAAGCTCGACCGCTCGGTGTTCAACGACGAGCACAGCTATCGCGACATCGCGATCGGGCTCACGACCGGCGCCTTCCGCTTCGTCACTGGACATTCGGAAAAGACCGCCTACAAGATCACTACCCCGCTCGCGACCATCGGCGTGCGCGGCACCATCCTCGATATCCTGTCGCAGCGCGGCAGCACAACTGTGGTGCTGCAGGAAGGCGCCGCCACCGTCTGCACGCTCGGCTTTCAATGCGTCCAGCTCACCCAACCCGGTGATACCGCGATCGTCAGCTTGACCAACGGCAAGGTTGCGATCCAGAAGACCGGGACGGCGCCGTGGACCTTCTCCTCGACCTGCGCCTCGGCGGCGGGGCTTTGCACCGTCACCAACTTTGCCGACGCCTCCCCGCCCGACGATCCCAACGCGCTGTGCGGGCGGTGATGATGAAGAGCAGGATCCTCGGCATCATTGCCTCGATCACGCTTGTCGCAGCGCTCTCGCTCGTGCTGACGGCGCTACAGACGCGTCCGGCCAAGGCATTCTGCGAGACCGAGGTCTGCCCGCCCTCGCCGAGCCCCTCGCCATCACCGACGCCGAGCGCCTCGCCGACACCAACCCCTACGCAGACGCCGACGCCAACTCCGACCCCCACGCCAACTCGGACGCCAACTCCCTCGCCCTCACCGACCCCGGCGCCGACACCGACCGATGGCGGCACCAGCGCCAACTCAATCAATGGGCTCGCCGGGCAGCGCTTCAACCAGATGATCACCAACCAGGTGCTGGGGTCGGTGCTGCTCGGCGTCAACGAGCAGATCAACTGCAGCGACTGCGTCTCGGCCTTCGGCTCGGTGGGTTCATTCACGGCCGGCGTCCATGGCCGCAAGGAATTGACCAATAACCTGTCGCTGCTGGCCGGCCTCGCCTACACTCAGTACAGCGAGAACGGCTACCACGTCACCGGCGCGCCGATCGGCGCGTTTGCGCTACGCTACGACTTCACCGACTGGGGATCGTCGCGGCCCTTCTTCGACATCGGCACGGTGGCCTCGCCGTTCCAGAAGGTGCATTACAGCCGCAGCTACATGACGAGCCTGGGCGCGGTGTCGCTCGACTCTTCCACCGACAGCTCCGACTATGCCGTCTATGGCCGCGCCGGCTGGATCAGCCGCCTGTCACCGCGCGACGAGGTCGCAGGCTCCGTCGAAATCTGGCAGCTCTGGCAGCGCGTCGCCGGCTATGCCGATCCGGCGGCCATGTTCAACCCGTTCAACGCCACGATCGCGACCGGCACCGATCGCACCAGCCTGGTCAAGCTCGGCGGGCAGTGGACGCATCTGTTCGGCTCGAGCGTCGAAGCCAATATCAACGGCGCCTTCGTGCAATCCTTTGCGACGCATTCGGGCATCGTCGCAACCGTGACCGGCGACGGCCTGGTCGTGCCGACCATGGGCAACCAGAACTGGTTCGAATATGGCGGCCGGCTCGGCTTCCGCATCACCAAGGGCTGGGTTGCGGATCTCTTCGTCAACGGCACGCTCGGCCCGCAACCGGTCGGCAACACCATTCACGGCGGCGTCGGGTTGCGCTTCAACTACTAGGACATCAGGTGCCGACCTGTTGCATCCGCGCCTTCCACGCGCGGGCCCTCGCCGTTGTCTCTTCCACAAACGTGTGCTTGCCGGTGCGATAGGCTTCTATGTCGTCCTTCGAAGCGTTGGCGAGCCCACGCTTGACGTTGGCGTAGGCACGGGCCACTTCCGGATGAGCGCGAAGGTAGTCGCGGAACACAAGATGCGCCTCCCATCGGGGATTGGAGGGCTCCATCAAGTGAACGTGGTGTGTCCACGGTCCGGGAGGTCCTCTCCGGAAGAACAGCTCGCCGGGAAGCCATGCGACATAGTCCGGTATGTAAACGTAGCCGAGTGCCTTCATCGGCTCGATACAGCGTCGTGTAGCTTCTTCGAGACTGGGCACGCCGACCAATAGGTCGATGATGGGCTTCGACGGCAATCCCGGAACCGCCGTGCTGCCCATGTGCTCAATCATCAAGGCGAACGAACCGAGCGCATCCTTGATTCTTCTGCTCTCCTGTTCGAACATCGCCGGCCAGTTCGGATCGTAGTCGAAGACAACAATCGACGCGGCGCCGTATTTTTCCACGCCCAGCCTCCCGCAAAAAGATGGCCTCCAGCGTATCACGCGAGGGATCGCCGATCCTTCACTACTGGTTGATAGACCCGATTTTGCAACCGCGATCAACGTGCGCTGGCGAGCTTGAGCGCGGCATCGACCGCGCTCCCCAGGATCTCGTCGGACAGCTTTCTATCGTTGACTGCCCGCGCCATCTGTAGCGCGCCGACCATCAAATTGTAGATCGCTATCGCTGACTGCCGGCGCTCGGCAGCCGAGCGTCCCTGTATCCGCGCTGCCATCAGCGGGATGAACCCGGATATTTTCCGCGTGAAGGCGTCGCGCGTCTTCTCCGGATGCCGCGCGATCTCGGCGACCAGCGCCGCGATCGGGCAGCCGCTTGCCGCGCCATCGCGATGCCGCGCCGACAAATAGTCTCGGATCGCCGCTTCGATCCCGACACCACTTTCCAGATTGGCGCGAAGCCCCTGCTCGCGCCGGCCGAGCGCGTCGCGCAGGACGGCCTGGACCAGATCTTCCTTGGACCCGAAATGGGCGTAGAAGGCGCCGTTGGTCAGCCCGGCGGCCGACATGATACCGGCAAGGCCGGCGGACGCCACGCCATGCTCGCGGAATTGCGCGGAGGCGACATTGATGATGCGCGCCCGCGTGGTCTGCTTATGTCCCTTCTCGTAACGCATCCCGGCTTCCTCCCGGCCGCACATCGCGTCTGGATCGTTATTGAATTATGATCATAATAAAGTATTATGATCATAATTCAATGGTTGTTCGCAAACGGGAAAGAGACAGACATCATGGCCCTCGAAGAAGCGATCGCGCCGCTCGCCGCGCTTGACGTCACGATAGAACCGGTGGCCGCCGAAGCGGTCCCGACCCCGGCATCCCCGCGTGCCGGTGGCGACCGCACCCGCTTTGCGCTCTTGACCGGTCCGATCCTGCCGACGCTGTTGAAGCTGGCGCTGCCGACGGTGACCGTGCTGGTGGCGCAGACTGCGGTCAGCATTGCGGAAGCCTGGTATGTCGGATTCCTCGGCACCGATGCGCTCGCAGGCGCCGCGCTGGTGTTTCCGGTCTTCATGCTGATGGCGATGATGTCGAATGGCGGGCTCGGCAGCGGCGTTGCGTCGTCGGTGGCGCGCGCCGTTGGCGCCGACCGCCGCAGCGACGCGAATGCGCTCTTGTTTCACGCGATGGTGCTGGCCATCATCGTCGGCGCGCTGTTCACGGCTGGCACGGTCCTGGGCGGGCCGGCGCTCTATCGGACACTCGGAGGACGCGGCAACGCGCTCGAGGCGGCAGTCAAATATTCCGATTATCTGTTTGCCGGCTCGATCCCGGTGTGGATCGTCAACCTGCAGGCGGCGGCGTTGCGCGGCGCCGGCAATGTCAAGGTGCCTGCGATGGTGGTGCTGGTGGGCGCGGTGGTGACGATCCCGCTTTCGCCGCTCCTGATCTTTGGGCTCGGCCCCGTCCCGCGGCTTGGCATCGCCGGCGCCGGCATCGCATTCGGCGTTTATTATTGCGCAGCGATGCTGTTCCTGCTGCGCTACATGGCGTCAGGCCGCTCGGGCCTCACTTTCCGGATCGTGCCGCTGCGTGCCTACCTTTTTGCCGACATCCTGAAGGTCGGCATCCCGACGTCGCTGAACGCCGTGCTGACCAATCTCACCGTCGTTCTCGTCACCGGCGCGGTCGGCCTGTTCGGCACGTCGGCGCTCGCCGGCTACGGCATCTCCTCGCGACTCGATTACATCATGATCCCGCTGTTGTTCGGCATCAGCACGGCGACGTTGACCATGGTCGGTGTCAACATGGGCGCCGGCGAGACAGCGCGCGCAAGAAGGATCGGGTGGATCAGCGGCATCGTCGGCTTTCTCCTCACCGGCACGATCGGCCTCGCCGTCGCGGCTTTCCCGGCCGCCTGGCTCAATCTGTTCAGTCACGATGCGCAGGTCGTGCGCGTCGGCACGACATATTTGCACATCGTCGCGCCGGCTTATGGCGCGCTCGGCTTCGGCTTTGTCGTGGGTTTCGCCGCGCAAGGCACCGGCCACGCGCTGTGGCCGCTCGCCGCCGCCATCGCACGCATCCTGATCGCGGCAGGCGGCGGATGGATCGCCGTTGCTACGCTTGGCGGCGGTATCTCGGCGCTGGCCGCGATGGTGACGGCGGCGATGCTGACTTCGGCCGCCATCAACACGATTGTGATGCTGTCGCCGGCGGTCTGGCGCGCGGAGAAGCCCTAGCTAGCTGCCCTCATACGCCCTCCTCACGCCTTCGATATCGAGCTTGACCATGCCGAGCATCGCCTGCATGGCGCGTTGCGCGCCGGCACGGTCGGGCCCGCCGAGATATTTCGGCAGCGCCGTCGGCACGATCTGCCAGGACACGCCATAGCGGTCCTTGAGCCAGCCGCAGCGCACCGCCTGCCCGCCACCGGCGAGCAAGCCATCCCAGAGGCGGTCGACCTCGGCCTGGTCGGCGCAGTCGATCTTGAACGAGATCGCATGCGTGTATTCAAAACGCGTGTCGCCGCCGTTCAGTGCCATGAAGCGCTGGCCGGCGAACGTGAACTCCACCAGCAGCACGGTCCCGGCCTTGCCGGAGGGACCGTCGATCACGTTCTTCTGCACCGTCTCGATCTTAGAGCCAGGCAGCAGCGAGACGTAGAAATTCGCTGCCTCTTCCGCCTCGCCGTTGAACCACAGGCAGGGTGAGATTTTGGACATGGGCTTGCTCCCGGTGTGGCTTTGCGATCAGGCGTGAGCCGGCGCGGCCATCGCCTTGGCGGCAGCCTCGACATCCATCCACATCACTTCCCAGATGTGACCGTCGGGATCTTCAAAGCTGCGGCCATACATGAAGCCATAATCCTGCTGCGGCGTCGGATCGAGCGCGCCGCCGGCAGCCTTGGCCTTGCCGACCACGTCGTCGACCGCCTCGCGGCTGTCGGCGGAAAGGCAGATCAGCACCTCGCTCGTGGTCCTGGCGTCGGCGATCTTCTTGCTGGTGAACTGCTGGTACTTGTCGTGGGTAAGCAGCATGGCGTGGATGGTGTCGGAGAACACCATGCAGGAGGCGGTGTGGTCCGAGAACTGCTCGTTCTTGACGGCGCCGATCGCCTGGTAGAAGGCGCTGGCGCGCTCGAGATCGCTGACGGGCAGGTTTACGAAGATCAGTTTGGCCATGAAGGGCTCCTTTTCGCTTGCGTTCCGCCCAAGGACGAACCCGCGGGAGCCGTTCCGACATACGACAAATGATTTTTTCGACCGTCATTCCGGGGCGATACGACCCGTCTACGCTCGCTCGGCGAGCTTCGCCGGGTGGGGGTCCGCCGAAGCGTCGAGCCCGGAATCTCGAGATTCCGGGTCCAGTGCTGCGCACTGTCCCGGAATGACCGTTACGCGGTCACGTCGCAATCGGGCTCGGCATGTTCAAAAACGAGCGCGCCACGTGCCAGAACAATTGCCGGTTGATCGCGAGCACCACCGAATGCGCGGTGCCGGGCAGGATCACGAACTGGCGGTCGCCGTTCGGCAGCTTGTTGAAGAACTCCTCGAGGTCGGCGACAGCGGCGATGCCGTCATACTCGCCACGTATCAAAAGTACGGGTGCCAGCACTTTTTCCGGATGCACGAGCGGCAGGTTGGCGGTCATGTCGAGATAAGTGCCGGTCGGGACCTGGTCGCCGAATTGGAGCTCGACGTCGGCCAGAGCCTCGATCACCGCGGGATCGGAGGTGCCGGGCTTGTCGCGGGTCGCGATCGAGCGGATCATGTCTCGGTCGCGTTTGCGCAAATTGTGCGTGCGATAATAGTCGACCTGCTCGGCGCGCTTCTTCAGCGTCGGCGAGCCCGCGCCCTTGTAGGTGAAGGCGGTGAAGACCAGGCGATTGATGCGGTCGGGCGCAGCCATGGCATAGGCGCCGGCGCGCAGCGCGCCCGAGGATTCACCGACGAAGTGATATTTTTGCTGGCCGGTTTCGCGCGCCAGCACTTCAGCCGCGGCCTTGAGGTCCTCGACCCCGCTCGCGACATCGGAATTGCCCGAGGTGCGGCCGGACTTGCCGTAATTCTCGTGGTCCATGGTCCAGCAATCGAAGCCGTAACGGGCAAACTCATTCATCACGGAATATTCGCCCTTGCCCGGCACGTGCAGGTCGAACACGCGGGAGGTGACGGACGAGCCGTGGACGAAGAACACGACCGGCCGTGCCGGTTCGCCGGCCTTCGGCGGGCTCAGGCGCTTGCGGAACATCCAGAGCGGAACGTCGCCCTTCTTGGCCCAATATTCGCCGCTCCAGATCGAGCTGTTGTCGGCAACATCGGAAGTCTCGGCCCTGACCGGCGAGGCCTGATCCAGCGTGCCCGCGATCAGGCCGAGGCCTGCTGCTTTAAGGATCGTGCGCCGCGGAAGCGGATTCTCCAGATGTGTCATGATGTTTCCCCTGGATGTGTTTCCCCTGGATGTGTTTCCCCTCGATCGCTTGTTTTCGATCGAACAATTGTAGTTTTCGACCGATAAATTGAGCGTAGCAGCGCCGATGCTGCTTTAAAAGCAGTGTGCACTGCACCGCGCCAACAGCATCGCGCGAGTCCGGGATTATGGATTCCGGGCCTGCGCCTGGCGGCGCATCCCGGAATGACGAGGGTGTTATTTCCCCGTAAACTTCGGCTTGCGCTTCTCGGCGAACGCCTTGACGCCTTCCTTCAGGTCCTCGCTGGTGCGGATCGGGTCGAGGATGCGGCGCGCTTCGGCAACCGTCTCCAATGGTCCCTTGGGCATCGCCTCGCGCGCGAGCTTCTTCAGCGCCTGCACCACCAGCGGCGCATTGCCGGCGATCTTTGCCGCCATCTCCTGCGCGATCACAAGGTGCTGGTCCTTTGGCGCAATCCTGTTGACAAACCCGATCTGATAGGCGCGCTCGACCGGCAATTCTTCGCCGATCAGCAGAAACTCCATCGCAATCTTGTGCGGCATCCGCGACACCACTGAGGAAACGCCACCCGCGGTGGTGCCGATCTTGGCTTCGGGATAGATGAAGCGGGTGGTCTCCGAGGCCACGCAGAGATCGGCCATCTGCACCAGCACAAAGCCGCCGCCGACCACCCAGCCCGAGGTCGCCGCGATCACCGGCTTGTCCAGATCGACGCCAAGCCCCGGCACAGCGTGCCACATGTTGACCGGAAGATCCTTCACATCGGCGCCGACGCAGAAATAGGCTTCCTCGCATGAGGCCAGCACGGCGACGCGGTCGTCGCTGTCGCGAAAGCGCAGCCAGGCCTCACGCAGCTCGTCGCAGAGTGCGTTGTTGAGCGCGTTGTGCACGGACGCGCGATCCATGGTGATGGTCGCGACGTGGTCCTTGCTTTCGTAGCGAACGAGTGACATGCAGTTTCGCCCCCCAGATTTTGTTCTTATGTCGTTCCGGGGCGCGCGTCAGCGCGAACCCGGAACTTCGAGATTCCGGGCTCGGCGCTTCGCACCGCCCCGGAATGACGGAGCCCTATTTCTTCTCATCCGGATGGCGATGGACCGGATCGACCCAGAGCACGGTCTGCGGCTTCTCGACCGGCTCGATGTCGAGATTGATCGCGACCGCCTCGCCGTCGGAACGCACCAGCACGCATTCCAGCACCTCGTCGGGGCTCGCATTGATCTCCTGGTGCGGCACGTAGGGCGGCACGAAGATGAAATCGCCGGGCCCGGCTTCCGCGGTGAACTGCAGCTTCTCGCCCCAGCGCATCCGCGCCTTGCCCTTCACCACATAGATGATGCTTTCGAGATGGCCGTGATGATGCGCGCCGGTCTTGGCGTCGGGCTTGATGGTCACCGTGCCGGCCCAGAGCTTCTGTGCGCCCGCACGCGCGAAGTTGATCGCGGCCTTGCGGTCCATGCCCGCCGTCGAGGGCACGTTGGGATCGAGCTGGTTACCGGGGATGACACGGACGCCATCATGCTTCCAGCGTTCATCGTCGTGATGGTGCGAGTGGTGGCCGTGAGCGTGATCGTGAGTAACCGTCATCTTGATATCCAAAGTTCCTTTCAGCGCCATTTCGCCAGCACGTCCGGATTGACCACGTTGGTCGGCGTGCCGGCTGCATAGGAGATAATCTGGTCGAAGATATCCGTGAATTGAATCTCGTATTCATCCCGCGAGACATAGCCGATATGCGGTGTCGCGATGACGTTATCCATATTGAGCAAGGGATGGCCCATGTCGCGCAGCGGCTCCTGCTCGAACACGTCGACCGCGGCATAACCGGGCCGCCCCCCGCGCAGCGCCTGGACCAGCGCACCCGGCTCGATCAGGCCGGCGCGGCTGGTGTTGACGATGGTCGCGGTCGGCTTCATCCGCGCGAGGTCTTCGGCTTTGACGATGCCGCGCGTGGCGTCGACCAGGCGCATGTGCAGCGAGATGTAATCGCATTGCTCGAAGAACGCAGCCTTGCTCGCCGCGGTGTCGTAGCCGTCGGCCCGCGCCTTCGCCATCGCGGGCGCGCGCGCCCAGACCAGCACCCGCATGCCGAAGGCCCTGGCATAGCCAGCGACAACCGCGCCGATCCGGCCATAGCCATAGATGCCGAGCGTCTTGCCGCGAACGGTCGAACCGACGCCGGACTGCCAATGGCCCGCCTTCAGCGACGTCACCTGCTGCGGGATCATCCGCGCCGAGGCGAGCACCAGGCCCCAGGTCAGCTCGGCGGTGGCATAGGACGGCGTATCGGCGTGCTGCCCCGAGGAGACGACGATGCCGAGCCGAGTGCAGGTATCGATATCGATATGCGGATAAACACTGCGCTGGCTGATCAGCTTCAGCTTCGGCAGGCGCTCCAATAGCGGCGCGCGGATCTGCGTGCGCTCGCGGATCAACACCAGCGCCTCGGTACCCTTCAGCCGCTCGACGAGCTTGTCGACGTCCTGGACGTGGTCGTTCCAGATGGTGACGTCGTGGCCCTTCAGCTTGGCGAAGCAATCGAGGGTGCGTACCGTATCGAAATAATCGTCGAGGATGGTGACCTTCACGAGACACCGCTCCCCTATTTCACCGCGAGCAACTCGACGTCGAAGATCAGGGTCGCGTTCGGCGGGATCACGCCGCCGGCGCCGCGCGCGCCATAGCCGAGCGCTGGCGGGATGATCAGCGTGCGCTTGCCGCCGACCTTCATGGTGGCGACGCCCTCGTCCCAGCCCGCGATCACACGATGCTGGCCGATCGGAAACTCGAACGGCTCTTTGCGGTCGACGGAAGAGTCGAACTTCTTGCCTTTCTGGCCATTCTCGTAGAGCCAGCCGGTGTAATGCATCACGCAGATCTGGCCCGGTTTCGGCGAGGGCCCGGTGCCGACCTTGGTATCGATGATCTGCAATCCTGAAGCTGTGGTCATGGGTTTGGTCATGGATTTTCCTGCGGCTTGCGCGAACGCGCCCGCCGGCGCCAACGCGAGTGTGACCAGCGCGATGGCGATGGCCGCGAGACAAGAGATCGTTGCGTGCCGGAAATGCATTCGTTCACCTTCGTTGTTCAATGCGGGAGGCTGTTTAGCGTAAGGTCGTGGACGTTACCACCCACCACGTCCCGGATTCTGGGGCCGACGTGCCGGCCCGAGGCGCGCTTAGGCCGCGCTTTGGCTTGGAACGTTTGGCCGCGTGAAGCGTAGGCTCCAGGCTTCCGTCGCTCGACACCCCCGGAACGGCGGGAGTTGTCTTGGGCCCCGGCGTCGGACGAGCCGCCGGGGCCGACACGGGAGGATGAAATGCCGCTTTACCATTTTGATTTGGTCAACACGAAAACCCATCTCGATGCAGGCGACGCAGAGTTGCCGGACGACATCGAGGCAATGGACTGCGCCGATTCGATCGCACGGCGCGTCCTGACAGTTCGGCCGGAGGTGAAGAACCACCACTATTCCATCCTCGTCACTAACGAGGAAGGCGAAGAAATCTGCCGCCTGCCGATCGATATTATTCACTGACGGGCGGCGATAACGCATTCGAACGGGAGCGCCCATCGCACGGGCGCATCAGCCGACCTGTTCCTGCCGAGAGTCCGGCTGAACATGACTGACGCCCGGCTGCGTTGCGCGGCCGGGCTTTTTCTTTGCAGCCGCCGCGGCCGCAAGCGAACGTGCGGCCGCTCCGCCAACCGAAACGTCAAGAATGGTTCCCATTACAATCAGGTAATTTTCGGTTGCAATGCGGCGTTCCGTTCCCATGTCGAGAGCATGAAGCAATCGGACGTATTTCGGGAAAACGCGGAAAATTGCCTGCAGCTTGCGGAGCGTGCTGACGGTCAGCCGACCTTCAAGCGCTACGTACGCATGGCCAAGGCATGGATGGCGCTTGCTGAAGAGCAGGATTGGCTCGACGGCGAGGTCCCGCCCCTGACGATCAAGACTGCCTGATCCGCGTGCCCGCCCGTTAATTTGGGAGGCAATGTCATGCGTCTTCGCATCGCATTGGCGGTATTGGCTGCCGCCTTTTTCTTTGCCACCGCCGTCGCGACCGTTGTCACGGTGCGGGAAGTGAAAACTCATACCTACTCACTAACGCCGCCAACTGCACGCATTTAGCGGGCATTTCGTTCACTTCATATCGGCGCGATCTCAGGAACCAAGTTCCCATTTGTGCGTAGCACCACTGCTAGCCACAACTTTGGGTCATCGCATTGGACGCCCGCACGACGGGGCGCGGCCCCGCAGAAAAACCTCGGCTCCCGGCGCCCCAGTCCGAAGTGACGCCCGGCCAGGACAAAACGAGAGAGACGAACGAGCAGCGGCAGGACGCGGCGAAACCACCGTCATCGCTGCGAGATCGCGTGCGCGAGCGTTGGCTGCTCGTCACTGTCGTATGCTGCCTGGTGCTTGTCGCCACCATCGGCGGGCTCGCCTACTGGCTCAGCATTCGCGACTACGAGTCAACGGACGACGCTTTCATTGCCGCGCGCTCATTCTCGGTTGCGCCCAAGGTCGGCGGCTATGTGACTGAGGTGCCCGTCACCGACAACCAGCATGTCAACGCCGGTGATCTGCTCGCCAAGATCGACGACCGCGACTACGTCAACGCTGTCAATCAGGCCCGGGCTCAGGTGGCGGTGGCGCAGGCCAACATCGATAACATCCAGGCGCAAATCGACAGCCAGCATCAGCAGATCGATCAAGCCAAGGCGCAGGTCGACCAGGCCGAGGCGCAACTGCAGTTCGCCCAGCAGGAAGAGAAACGCGCCAAGGACCTCGTTGAAAAAGGGGCCGGCACGGTGCAGCGCGAACAGCAGACGCGCTCCGATCTGCAATCGCAGCAAGCCAATGAAGCGCGGACCAAGGCCGCGCTGATCGCCGCCGACCTCGGCATCAAGACGCTCGAAGCCCAGCTCGAAAGCGCGCGCGCCTCGCTGCAGCAGGCCAAGGCCCAGCTCGATCAGGCCAATCTCAATCTGCAATACACGCGCGTAACGGCCGCGCAATCCGGACGCGTCGTCAAGCTTTCCGGCGCGGTCGGAACCTTCACGACCGCGGGCCAGAGCCTGATGATGTTCGTGCCGGACGAGATCTGGATCGTCGCGAACTACAAGGAGACCCAGCTTGCGGACATGCGGCCCGGCCAGCCGGTCGTCTTCACGATCGACGCCTATCCCGGCCGCAAGCTGACCGGCCGCGTGGCCTCGGTGCAGCCCGGTTCGGGCACGGTATTCAGCCTGCTGCCTGCGGAGAATGCGACCGGCAATTACGTCAAGGTCGTGCAGCGCGTGCCGGTGAAGATCGTGGTCGACCACTGGCCCGCCGATATCGCGATCGGGCCTGGCATGTCGGTCGTGCCCTGGACCAAGGTGCGATGACCGACGCCACACAGGGGGCGGCCGGCTGGTCGCCGGAGCGCTCCGCGGCCGGCGGACACAATCCCTATCTGATCGCATTCGTTGTCTCGATCGCGACCTTCATGGAGGTGCTGGACACCACCATCGCCAATGTCGCCTTGCGTCATATCGCAGGCGCCTTGGCCGTTGGCATCGATGAGAGCACCTATGTCATCACGAGCTATCTCGTCGCGAACGCCATCGTGCTCTCGATCTCGGGCTGGCTGTCGACGGTGATCGGTCGCAAGCGCTTCTATATGCTTTGCGTCGCCACCTTTACGTTCGCCTCGTTCTTGTGCGGAATAGCCTGGAATCTGGAAGCGCTGGTTCTGTTTCGCATCCTGCAAGGGATCGGCGGCGGCGGCATGGCGACCAGCGAGCAGGCGATCCTCGCTGATACCTTTCCGCCTCATCAACGCGGCCAGGCCTTTGCCATCTACGGCATCGCCGTCGTGGTCGCTCCGGTGATCGGACCGACGCTGGGCGGCTGGATCACCGACACCTATACCTGGCACTGGATATTCCTGATCAACGTGCCGATGGGACTGTTGTCGTTGTTCCTGGTTGGAACGCTGGTCAACGAGCCTTCCGGCGCGGAGGCGGAGCGGCAAAGGCTGCTGAGCCGGGGATTGCGCGTCGACTATGTCGGCTTCGTGCTGGTTGCGATCGGGCTCGGTTCGCTGGAATTCGTCCTCGACGAGGGCCAGCGCAACGACTGGTTCGGATCGCAGATGATCACCGCATTCGCGATCACCTCCGCGTTCTGCCTGATCGCACTGGTGGTCTGGGAGCTGCTTCAGGAGGAACCCATCATCGATGTCCGCCTGCTGGGACAGCGGCAGTTCGGCGCCTGCTTCATCGCGATGCTCGGCACCGGCGCCATCGTCATCGCAACCACGCAGATCCTGCCCCAACTGCTGCAGGCCGAATTGGGCTACACAGCATTCCTGGCAGGACTGGTGCTGTCGCCGGCCGGCCTCGTCACCATGGCGATGATGCCGGTCACGGGGATACTGATCGGGTCGGTGCAGCCCAAATACCTGATCGCGGCGGGAGGCGCGATCGCGGCGCTGTCGATGTGGCATCTCACCGGCATCACCGGCGATATCAGCTATGGTTACGCGACGATGTCGCGCATCTACCTCGCGTTCGCCCTGCCACTGCTGTTCCTCCCCATCACGACAGCGTCCTATGACGGCATTCCACCCGAAAAGACCAACCAGGCTTCTGCGCTGATCAATGTCGCCCGCAATCTCGGGGGATCGATGGGCGTCGCCCTGTCCCAGACGGTCCTGGCCCAGCGCCAGCAGTTTCATCAGAGCCGGCTCATCGAGCACATGGCGCCGTCCGATCTCGGCTATCAACAAACCATCGACGCCATGACCCAATTCTTCGAGGCGCAGGGCTCGAATGCGTCGGATGCAGCGAGTCAGGCAATCGCCTGGGTCGGACAGGCGCTGCAGCATCAGATCGATCTGCTCGCCTTTATCGACGTCTTCTGGACGCTCGCCGTCATCGGCGCGCTCATGGTGCCGGTGGCCCTTTCGCTCAGGCCGATCAACCTGGGGGCGCCGCCAGCGGCACATTGAAACCGGGCGTTCAATAGCCGAGCGCGCAACCGTCCTTGCGCGGATCGGATCCGCCGGTCAGCGTGCCCTTGTCCCAATCGATCCAGATCGCCTGGCCGCCGCCGAGCGGACCGACCACGCTCGTGGTCTTGTGGCCGAGCTTCTTCAAGCCTTCGACAGTCGCCGCCGGCACGCCGTCCTCGAGCTGGTAGACGCCCTCGTAGTGCAGCCCGCGCGGCATATCGATCGCTTCCTGCACGTCGCAGCCATAGTCGAGGATGTTGGTCAGAACATGGGTCTGCCCGACCGGCTGATACTGTCCGCCCATCACGCCGTACGGCATCACCGCACGGCCGTTCTTTGTCGCGAGCGCAGGGATGATGGTGTGCAACGGCCGCTTCTTCGGCGCGATGCAGTTGGGATGTCCGGGCTGAATGCGGAAGCCGCCGGCGCGGTTCTGCAGCAAAATGCCAGTCTTGTTGGAAACGATCGCCGAGCCAAAGGAATGTGCGACCGAATTGATGAAGGAACAGACGTTGCGGTCCCTGTCGACCACCGTGATGTAGATGGTCGAGGGATTCATCGGCGGCGCGACATTCGGCAGATCGAGCAGGCCATCCATCCGGATCTTACCGACATATTCGTCGGCAAAATCCTTGGCCAGGATGCGCACCACATCAACGTTCACCTGCGCAGGGTCGCCGATATATTGCTCGCGCATCATGTAGGCGATGCGCGCGGCCTCGGCTTCGAGGTGGAAGCGCTCGACGCTGAGCGGCGCGAACTTCGTGAGGTCGAAGCGCGACAGGATGTTGAGCATCACCAGCATGGTGATGCCGGGTCCGTTCGGTGGGCATTGCCAGACGTCGAGCCCCTTGTACATCGTGCCGATCGGCGAGGTCACTTCCGTGGTGTGCTCGGCGAAATCCTCGACCGTGTGCAGGCCGCCGATCGAGCGCAGCGTCTCGACCATGTCTTCGGCGATCTCGCCCTTGTAGAAGGCGTCGCGACCGCCCTTCGCGATCGCTCGCAGCGTCTTGCCGAGCTCCGGCTGATGGAGCACCTCGCCTGCCAGCATCGGCCTGCCATGCGGCAAGAAATAGCGAACCGTATTGGTGCCGTTCTTCAACTTCTCGAATTGGTTCTTCCAGTCGAAGGCGATGCGCGGGGCGACCACATAGCCCTCTTCCGCGGCCTTGATCGCGGGTTGCAGCAGGACATCGAGCCCGAACTTGCCGTGGTCGCGCAGGATCGTCTGCCAGGCGTCGATGGCGCCGGGAATGGAGACCGAATGCGCCGAGGTCAGCGGCACCGCGTGGATCTTGCGCTCGAGGTACCATTCAACATTGGCAGCAGCAGGCGCCCGGCCCGAGCCGTTATAGGCGGCGATCTTGCCCTCGCCTCGCGGCTGGATCAGCGCAAAGCAATCGCCGCCAATTCCGGTCGATTGCGGCTCGATCACCGCGAGCAGCGCCGAGGCCGCCACCGCGGCATCTGCCGCGGTCCCGCCATCCCGCAGCACGTCGATTCCGGCGAGTGCCGCTTGCGGGTGCGAGGTCGCGACCATGCCGTTCTGGCAATGGACTGTTGAACGGCCGGCGAAATGGAAATTCCTCATGCGAAAGCGCTCACTTTTGTCGTCTTTGCTGGGCCTGCCAGGGAAATGCGGCGTTACATGGCATATTCCTGCCGGGCTCAGCAATGGCCTGGCATACCAACGCCAATGCAGGAATTACAGGGTTTCCACAGGAATACCCGCCTGATAGACCCCCCTCATGCCCTTCAAGGTCGCCGCCTTCTATCAATTCGCCGCGCTTGCCGATTATCGTGCGCTGCGCGAACCCCTGCGCGCAACCTGCGCGCGGCTCTCGCTCAAGGGCAGCATCCTGCTCGCCGCGGAGGGCATCAACGGCACGGTCGCCGGAGGCGATGACGGCATCGATGCCCTCATCGAAGAGCTGCGCCGCGGCGCGCTGTTCGGCGGTCGGCTCGACCACCTCGAGTTGAAATTTTCGCGCGCGCAAGCGATGCCCTTTGGCCGGCTCAAGGTGCGGCTGAAGAAGGAGATCGTCACGCTTGGCGATGCGAGCGCCGATCCGACGCGGCAGGTCGGCGTCTATGTCGAGCCGGGCGACTGGAACGCGCTGATCGCCTCGCCGGATACGCTCGTGATCGACACCCGCAACGCCTTCGAGGTCGCGATGGGGAGTTTCGACGGCGCGCTCGATCCCAACATCGCGCGCTTTGGACAGTTCAAGGAGTTTGTCGCGCAAAAGCTCGATCCGGCCAAACACAACAAGATCGCGATGTTCTGCACCGGCGGCATCCGCTGCGAGAAAGCAAGTTCGCTTTTACTCGCGCAGGGGTTTGCGGAAGTCTATCATCTCAAGGGCGGCATCCTGAAATATCTGGAGGAGGTGCCGGAAGCGATGAGCCGCTGGCGCGGCGAATGCTTTGTGTTCGACGAGCGCGTCGCGCTCGGCCACGGCCTGCGCGAACGCGTCAAGGAAGTCGTCAGCGATGAGTGAGCAAGAGCTTTCCGAGCGCATCGATGCATTGGAGTCGCGCCTGACGTACCAGGACGAAACCATCGAACAGCTCAACGCGACCATCACGGCGCAGTGGCAGCAGATCGATGCGCTGACGCGTCAACTCGCCGCCTTGAGCGAGCGCCTGCAGGAGGCCGAGGCCAACGCGCCGGCGCCGGCGAATGAGCGGCCGCCACATTATTAGCCGCTAGACGATTATCGAAACGCCCCCTTCACCTTGTCCCACAGCGAAGGATGCGGCTCATTGTCCTGCTTGGTGTCCTTTGCGCTCGGGGCATCGTCACGGTTGCTGTCGTGCCTGGTCGGCGCGGGTTGCGCCGCGCTGACGGGATCGGAGGCCGGAAACGTGTCGATCAGCCCAGCCTCAAGTCTCGCGTGCATTTCGGCATCGGCGCGCGCGGCCGCGTTGGGATCGGCGGCGTGACGGTCGTGGGGTGCGGGATTGAATTTCTCGGCCATGGAAATCCCTCCATGCTCGAAATAACGCCCCCCTTTGGCTGCAGTTCCAGCCTTGAGTTCTGGCCTTGGCCTGACCGGTCGCGACGTGTATCAGGAACCGCAATTGTGCCGGTCCCGCAGGAACGCTTCGCTTGAACCAGATTAAACCCATGCTCGACGTGCTCGGCGGGCGAAAACGAGAGACGCCCCCGATCTGGATGATGCGGCAAGCCGGCCGCTACTTGCCGGAATATCGCGAGCTCCGCGCCAGAGCGGGCAGCTTCCTCGACCTCTGCTTCACGCCGGAATACGCCGCCGAACTCACGCTGCAGCCGATCCGCCGTTTCGGCTTCGATGCCGCGATCATCTTCTCCGACATCCTGGTCATCCCCTACGCGCTCGGCCGCAGCGTGCGCTTCGAGGTGGGCGAAGGCCCGCGGCTTGATCCGCTGGATACGCCGGCGAAAGTCGCCGCGTTGGCTCCGACCGCCGATTTCGAAAAGCTTCAGCCGGTCTATCAGGCGCTGCGCGAGGTGCGCGGCGCGCTCGCCGAAAACGTCACGCTGATCGGCTTCTGCGGTGCGCCGTGGACGGTTGCGACCTATATGGTCGCGGGCCAGGGCACGCCCGACCAGGCGCCGGCGCGGATGATGGCGTATCGCGAACCGGAAGCATTCTCGAAAATCATCGATACGCTGGTCGACAATTCGATTCTGTATCTGGTCGGGCAACTCGAGGCCGGCGCCGATTGCGTGCAGATCTTCGATACCTGGGCCGGCGTGCTGCCACCACGCGAATTCCTGCGCTGGTCGATCGCGCCGACCGCGCGCATCGTCGAAGGCGTGCGCGCGAAGGTGCCTGACGCAAAGATCATCGGCTTTCCCCGCGGCGCCGGCGCGCTGCTGCCGGCCTATGTCGGCGCGACCAAGGTCGACGCCGCCAGCATCGATTGGACAGCCGAACCCTCGCTGATCCGCGAGCGCGTGCAGAGCCGGGTCGCGGTGCAGGGCAATCTCGATCCGCTGGCCTTGATCGCCGGCGGCCCCGCGCTCGACCGCGCCATCGACGACGTGCTGGCGAACTACGCGCAAGGCCGGTTCATCTTCAACCTCGGCCACGGCATCCTGCCGGAGACGCCGATTGCGCATGTCGAGCAGATGATCCGGCGGGTGCGGGATTACAGGAGCTAGCGGTGCGCTCGCATTTTTGGCTGATTCAATTTTAAAACAACTTGCGCGGTGTCATCGCGGGATCGCGAGGCGTCGTCACGAGGCCTTTTCGTCGCATGGAGCCTCGGAAGCACATGCGCTAGCCGCCGGGCGTCGGCGCCTCCTGCCGAGGACCGACGGCGCTCGGGAGTGCTGGCGGCCGAGCCTCCGGCACCATCATCGTGCGCGCCGCCAGCAGCCACGGCATCCATATCCATCGCGCTGCCTGCGTCCAAAGCGTGAAGGGATCGGCCATCTCGAAAGAGCGCGCGAACGCTTCGAAGGAAGGTGTCGCACGCAGGTTGATCGACACCTGCTCCCAATCGCAGTTCCGCGATTGTCGGTGAACGATATCGATGTCGAGACCGGGCAGATGCGCGCTGACTTTGGTGGCCTCGATCTCGCTCTCTTGACTGTATGTCTCTTCACGCATGAGACCTGCCGTCGCCGTGCAATCTTTGATCCGCCGGACACGTGCCGCCGCGAGCCGGCGGACTATCACGCATCATCGTCCGGAATGGAAGCCGGGAACCGGCTGCCACACCGCTTCGACCTTGCGGCGGCGCCGGCGCTCTCTCCGCCCGACCATGAAAGTTCCACTTGGCTGTTCTCCGGCGACCGGCTCACGAGCCATAGCGTCCGCTCTCACGACCCATCGTTCAAGGGCGTTCGACAAGCAACGGCAACACGTTTGCACCACCCCCCATGAGGGGATTCGACGGCTCGAAATGCTCCCGCAGTTCTCGTTTCCGGACGAGCGACCGCGCATCGAGAAAGGCATCCTTCAAGCTGACGGTCTGCCGCAGCGCGGTGTTGAAGAAAGCGTCGCCGAAATAGGTCCACCTGGCCTTGTCCTCACAGCCGAACGACGAATGGTTGGCGTCGGCCGCGGTGATGACCAGCACATCGGGATTCGCAAGACGCGGGACAAAGACCCCGGAATAGCAGGCGGAGATGACCACCACCTTGTGTCGCACACCCGTCTTCGCGAGCATGTCGGCGAGACGAGATGGCGTGAGCGTTTGTGTGAGCCGCCCCGCCTTGATCGCAAGGCCGTCTGGAGAGCCATGCGAGGTGAGAATCAGGAAGAGAACATCTTTCTCGGCATCCAGGCGGTTGGCTGCGGCCAGCAACGACCTGGCCAGAGCTTCGATCGTTGCACTTCCGCCTTTCCTGGAATTGTATTGCACGGTGACCGGGCCAGTCTCGAAACGGCCGGCTACGACCTCTGCTGCGCCGGTCGCCTCGGATCTAAACACACCTTGATCGCCGAACAGGCCAAACGAGACCACCCCCAGCTTTCCGGCATTCTCAACAGCCTGGACCGGCGAAACCGACGGAGCGATGGTCAAGACAACAGCGACGAGCGGCGCGACGAGCCGCCTGATCCAGCATCCGGACGTCATGATGACCCTCGTTCCAAGATCGCCGCTACAGAATTGCGGCCCAACAACAAATAGCGGAGCACCCGTGAATTTCCATCCCTGGGAACGGGAACCTCGTCAGAGACGCTCGCACTTCGCCCACGGTTCCGGACGAAATCCGGATCAGCCCGCTTCAGGGTGCGTGAGGTGGCGCACATATTCGCATCCGAGATCGAACCCCTGCGTTGGAGGCCGCAACCAACCGGTAGCCGAAAGGCCGAACGGACGTAAGGAGGCATCCATGACGTTGACCCGACACCTTCGCATCCTGTCGCTGGCTTTAGCCGCACTGAGCTCGGCGACGCCCGCTTTTGCACTCAACCCGCAGCCGCTGCCGCCGGGCATGCGCTTCAATCCCGCTATCGTCAATCGTGCTCCAAGCGTGGGAGCCTGGAACAGAGGCCCAATCGGGCTGCACTGTCACGGCGTCCAGATCGGCGATCCGCGGACCCATCCGCCGGTGCGTGTCTGTCCGTGACGGCGGGACAACACCAGGCCGCTCTCGGACAGGTACCGGACAAGACTTCTGAATAAGGGCCGATGGGGCTCAGGCGACCGCGGCGGCACTATTCGTCGCGGTTTCCGCGTAGCTCTGGCAAACCCGCAGAGTCTTGTCGCAGCGCCAGCAGATCATGCCAGGCACCAGGCGTAGACACGCTATGCAACGTCATACAGCCGCTGCAGGCGCTCGGTGATGATGTCGCAGAACCGCTGCAGCTCGGCCTTGTTGCGGACCGGGCCAGCTTCCACGCCAAACATCAGCATTGATCTCCACGGAATGCCGTAAACTCGCACGGTGACGCCGCGTTTGGGACAGCCGTCTACCTTGCTCAGGTCTTCGTGGATCATCGCCGCCAGCTCTTCGGCTGTTTTTCTTTCCTTGGCTCGATCTGCCATCGTCGGCCCTCAGTCCATGACAATCAGCGCGGCGTTTTCAATGGGCGATGTCATGACGGGCTGGTATATCGCATCCACCTGCTCGCGAAAATGGCCGTATCACGCGGTGACTATCGTAGGTCTGTCGCTCTTCAATGGCCATAGCCGGTGAAGAGATGGACGACGGCAACGCCGATGCGCCTGGCATTGGGGAAGCCGGCGGATAGCTCGGCAAGCGCGAGAAAGAACAGCCCGTAGAAGTAAGGCGGATAGCGCGGCTCGAGCGCAAGGAGCGGCGAGGCAAGGCGGCGCCTGACCCAATCGCGATTGATCACGACGCTGGTGGCAATGCCGAGCAGCGCGCCCGTCAGGATATCGCTCGGATAGTGAATGCCAAGATAGACGCGCGCCAGCGAGGCCAACGCGGCGAAGACACCGAACAGCAATCCACACCAGCGCGAGATCAGCCAGAACCCCGCGGCGATCGCGAACAGATAGGTCGCATTGTCGCTCGGAAAGCTGCTCCAGTGCTCGAGATCGGCATGCCATTCGAAGCTCGGCGCATTGGCGCCGATGCCATACATCGGACGCTCGCGATAGGGCAGCAGTATCGACAGGACTCGGTTGGCGATCAGCGCCACGGCAACGGCGAGGATGATGGTGATGATGACTTGCCGCCGTCGCGGCATTTCCTTGTCAGGCCAGTACCACAACAGGCCGACGATCCCCATGAAGATGGAACCCTTGAGGACCTCCATATGGACGACAATGCGGTCGAGCGTCGGACTTGCGCCGCAAAGATCATTCAAGGCATGGAAGATCGATACGTCCAGTCCAGCCAGTGATTGCAACACCCTCGCATGCCTCCGCGCAGTCAGTCGACTTGTGACAGCCGCGTGACATCCCCGAACGATCTGCGACTGCAATATGACGGACTTAGGGCGCGGCCGTCGCCCGCGATTCCCGGTGCCATGGAACCGGTCTTTCTCTGCCGCGGCGAGAGGTCGTCACACCGGCCGGCTGCGCTCGATGATCTCCGCGGCGCCCTTGGCCAGAAGCTCGAGCCCGACCGCGCGGCCGAGCTCGCGCGGTCGGTTTGCGGGGCCCGTGCGCGAAGCTTCGATGATGCGGCTGCCGGCATGATCCAGCACGGAAGCGGTCAGCGACATCACGTCGCCGCTCACCTGCGCAAATCCCGCGATCGGCGAGTTGCAATGTCCGTTGAGCACCCACAGCACCTCGCGCTCGGCATCGGCGCAGGCATGCGCGGTCGCGTCGTCGATCGACGAAAGCATACGGCGGGTCTCGAAATCGCGCGCGGCGCATTCGACGGCGACGATGCCCTGCCCCACCGCCGGCAGCATGTCCCGCGCGGAAAATTCGTAAGCAACGCGGCTCGCCAGTCCGACGCGCTCAAGCCCGGAGCGCGCCATGATCAATGCGTCGGCAGGGCCCACCGCGCCGCCATCCGGCAGACGCTGCTTCTCGCCCTGGTCGAGCTTGCGCACGCGGGTGTCGGCCGCGCCGCGGAAATGGATCACCTCGGCTTGCGGAAACAGCCGCCGCGCATAGGCCGCACGACGCACGGCGTTGGTGCCGATCTTGAAACCCTTGCCGCGCCTGAACATATCGAGTGAAAGACCGGGCCGCAGCACCAGCGCGTCAAAAGGCGGATCGCGCGACAATGTCGCGCCGATCACAAGCCCCGGCGTATCCTCATTGCCCGGCATGTCCTTCAGCGAATGCATCGCCGCTTCCAGCCTGCCCGCGATCACCGCCTCGCGGATTTGCGCGACGAATGCACCGCCCTTGCCGCCGTGCGGCAACAGCTTTCCAGTCTGATCGATATCGCCCGTGGTCTCGAACTTGACGATCTCGACCTCGATGCCGGGAATGGCAGCTCTCAGCCGGCGCGCGATCTCTTCCGTCTGCGCCAGCGCCATCGCGCTTTTGCGCGTGCCGATCCGAAACCGCGACACCTAACGAGGCTCCTCTCTCACCGCGCATCCTCCAGGATCATATCAGAGGCTTTCTCGGCGATCATGATGGTCGGCGCGTTGGTGTTGCCCGACATCAGGTCGGGCATGACAGAGGCGTCGACCACGCGCAAGCCCTCGATGCCACGCACGCGCAAGCGCTGGTCGACCACGGCCAGCGGATCGTTGCCCATGCGGCAGGTCGAGGTCGGATGATAGACTGTGCTGCCGGTCTTGCGGCAGAAGTCGAGCAGGTCTTCGTCACTCGTGACGTTCGCGCCGGGATAGACTTCGTCCACGCAATAGGATTTCAACGCAGGTGCGGCCAGGATCTTGCGCAGGATCCGGATGCCGTCGATGAAGGCGGCGCGGTCGGTTTCGGTCGCAAGATAGTTGATGCGGATTTCCGGCGGCGCGCTTGGATCGGCGCTCCCGATCTTGAGCGAGCCGCGGCTTTCGGGCCGGAGCTGGCAGACAGAAGCGGTGAAGCCGGAGAACGGATGCAGCTTCTCGCCCATCTTGTCGGTCGAGAACGGGATGAAATGGATCTGAATATCCGGCGAGGCCAATCGCGGATCGGTCTTGAAGAACGCACCCGACGTGCCGGCTGCGACCGTCAGCGGGCCGGAGCGGGCGAGCGCATAGCGCGCGCCCGCCATCACCCGCCGCACCGGATGATTGATGATATCGTTCAGTGTGATCTTCTGCGCGCAGCGCGTCACGATGCGGACCTGCAGATGATCCTGCAGATCGTTGCCGACGCCGGCCGCATCGAGCACGACGTCGATGCCGTGCGACTTCAGAAGATCGGCAGGGCCGACGCCGGAGAGCTGCAGAAGCTGCGGCGAGTTGTAGGCGCCGCCGGAAACCAGCACCTCCTTACGCGCCCGCGCGGTGCGCGGATTGCCGTTCTGCCTGTAGACGACGGCGCTGGCGCGTCGTCCCTCGAACAGGATTCGCTGGGCCAGCGCAGAGGTCTCGACGTGCAGATTGCTGCGGCCCATCGCCGGGCGCAGATAGCAATAGGCGCTGGAGGCGCGGCGGCCGCGCTGCGTCGTGGTCTGGAAGAAGCCGGCGCCTTCCTGCGTCTTGCCGTTGAAATCCGGATTGAAGGGAATGCCGGCCTCGACAGCGGCCTTCACGAAGGCTTCCGACAACGGATCCTCATGCCGCCAGTCCGATACCGACAGCGGCCCGCCGGTGCCGTGATAGTCGTCGGCGCCGCGCTGCTGGTTCTCGGCCTTCTTGAAGTAGGGCAAGACGTCGTCATAGCCCCAGCCGACATTGCCGCGCTGGCGCCAGCGGTCGTAATCCTCGTGCTGGCCGCGCACATAGAGCAGGCCGTTGATCGAGCTCGATCCGCCCAGCACCTTTCCGCGCGGCTGAAACACCTGCCGCCCGCCGAGGCCGGGCTCCGGCTCGGTCTGGTACATCCAATTGACCGATTTTTCCTTGAACAGCTTGCCGTAGCCGAGCGGCACGTGGATCCAGATGTTGCTGTCCTTCGGTCCCGCCTCGAGCAGCAGCACCGAATGCTTGCCGTTCGCACTCAGACGATTGGCAAGCACGCAACCGGCCGAGCCGGCGCCGACGATGACGTAGTCGAATTCGGCGGTTTCACCCGCGCCGTTATTGTTCATGACTTCCCCCGCTCAACGCGCGAACGGCGCCACCAGTTCGAACGACGCGGCAAGGTTGCACCTAAAGCCTTCAGCGGTGGACCGGTCGAGTGGGAAGAGGTAGCGAGCGGCCCCCATGGGGTCAATTGCAAATTGCCGGCTTTTCGATTGACGTTCGCCGGCACGGGCAGCGACAATGAATGCAAAACCGGGAGACATCGGTGAACCAGCCCAGACATCTCTTGCCGACTACCGTCGTCGGCAGCTATCCGCAGCCGGACTGGCTGGTCGATCGTGCGATGCTGTCGAAATCCGTGCCGCGCACGCGCATGCAAGAGATGTGGCGGCTGCCGGAAGAGCATCTCGAAGAAGCACAGGACGACGCGACGATCGTCGCGATCCGCGACATGGAGCGCGCCGGCATCGACATCGTCACCGACGGCGAGATCCGCCGCGAGAGCTATTCCAACCGCTTCGCTACCGCGCTTGAGGGCGTCAACGCCGACAATCCCGCCATGATCACGGCGCGCTCAGGCCACCAGACGCCGGTGCCGCGCGTCGTAGGCAGGATCAGACGCACCCGCCCGGTCGAACTGCGCGATATGCAGTTCCTGCGCAAGAATACCGATCACGCCGCCAAGATCACCCTGCCCGGCCCATTCACCATGAGCCAGCAGGCCAGGAATGAATATTATAAAGACGACGAGGAGCTGGCGATGGCGTTCGCGGCAGCCGTCAACGCCGAAGCGCTGGATTTGCAGAAGGCGGGCGCCGATGTGATCCAGCTCGATGAGCCCTGGGTCCGCAACAATCCCGACCTCGCCCGCCGCTACGCGGTGAAGGCGATCAACCGCGCACTCCAAGGCATCACCGTGCCAACGGTGGTGCATCTCTGCTTCGGCTATGCCGCCGTCGTCCCCGGCTCGACCAAGCCGGCTGGCTACTCCTTTCTCTCCGAGCTCGCCGACACCTCGGCTAACCAGATTTCGATCGAAGCAGCGCAGCCCAAGCTCGATCTGGGTGTGCTCAGGGATCTCGCGGGAAAGACAATCATGCTCGGCGTGCTCGATCTCGGCGACCCCGACATCGAGAGCGTCGATACGATCGCCGAGCGCATCCGCAACGGGCTGAAATATGTTCCGGCTGACAGGCTCGTGCCGGCGCCCGATTGCGGCATGAAATACATGCCGCGCCCCATCGCCTTCGGCAAGCTGAAGGCGATGACCGACGCGGCCGCGAAGGTGAGGAAGGAGATCAGCTGACGAGCTCCGCCTGGCGGGTGTCTACCTTCGGCAATTCCTTAAGCAGCGGCCTCGCCAGATAGAGCACCTGATACGCTGCGCCCTGCTCTTGCCCGCTTGGCTCCTTCTCCGACACCAGCACCCGCGTGAGCTTCCAGTTTTGCGCGTCGACGCCAACGGCCGAAGCGACCACGGCGGCTTCCTCCGCGACCTCGCGGTTGCGCTCGATTTCTGCGGCGAACACCGACGTCAGGTCGGCATCGAGCGGGATGTCCTGCTCCTGCTTGTAGAGAAAGCGCGCTTCGTTGGCCTTGCCCTTCAGCGCATCGAGCACGAACCGCGTCTCGATCTGCGGGCGGCCAAAACTGTCGGTAACGGATTTGGTGCGACCGCCGACCAGGAAGTCGCGAAAGCCTTCATCCTTGCGCCAGAGATAGAGCGAGGAATATTCGTTGGCGATCGCGCCGAAACGACCGCGCTCGCGCAGCAGGAACGCCTTGAAATAGAGCTCGGGGATAGCGTCGAACAGATGGCCGCGGGCGCTGGCGCGATTGCGGATGATCCCGATGTCGTAGTCGGCCGGCAGCCGATGGGCGTAGTGGGCGATGATCATGATACGCTTCCTTCTCAAATAGTGATGACGATCAGCTCTTGTCTTTGGCGTATTGCGCGATGCCGTTGCCGAACGACCAGTTTTCCGGGAGCACCTCGACCAGGTTGATGAAGACGTCCTCCGGCCGCACGCCGGGATCGGATTTCAGGTTCTCGGCAATCTGGCGAAACAGCGCCTTCTTCTTCTCTGTCGTGCGGGTGTTGTTGGCGGTGATCTGGATCAGCACGAGATCATCGGTGCGCGCGATGCCGAGATAGGTCTTGCTGTAGCTGAAATCCGGCTCGTCGTGCTCGTCGAGCACCATGAAGCGATCTTCATCGGGCACGTCGAACGTGGAACGCATGGCGCGATAGATGCCGTCGAGAATGGCCTTCCGGTGGGCGGCGGGCTTTCCCTTCCGGAGTGAAACGCGAACGAGCGGCATGTGGGCCTCCTGTTGTCCTGAACTCGCGGTCAACATAGGTGCCTCTTGATCATTGCGAAACGATATTAAATACTATTTCAATGATTTGCTTTTGAAATGAGAGAGAAACCATGAAAGCGTTGGATATCGAGGCTGTCCAAGCCTTTGTTCTGACAGCCGATTTGAAGAGCTTCACCCGGGCCGCCGAGGCCATGGACACGACCCAGTCGGCCGTAAGCCTGAAGATCAAGCGGCTGGAGGACGGGCTCGGGCGGCGGCTTCTGGAGCGGACGCCGCGGCTGGTGCGGCTCTCGGCCGACGGCAATGCCTTTCTGGAGCCGGCGCGCAACCTGGTCGCGGCGCATCACGGCGCGATCGGCTCGTTCGGGCTCGAACAGCGGCGCCTTATCGTCGGCATCAGCCATCACATCGTCGGTGGCGAGCTGCCGCTCCTGCTCAGGCGCATGAGCGGCGCCGAGCCGTCACTGGTGCTGGAGATGCGCGTTGCAACCTCGCGCGAGGTGCTCGACGAATTCGACCGCGGCGTCATCGATGCGGCGATCGTGCTGAGTCACGACAACCGCCGCCGCGGCGGCGAGACCATCCTGGAGGAAACGTTCGGCTGGATGGCCGCGCCCGACTTCGAGCATCGCACCGGCGAGCCGCTGCGGCTCGCGACCCAGGCCGAACCCTGCAGCGTGCGCAGCATGGCGATCGACGCGCTGAAAGGCGCGGGCATTGCCTGGACGGAAGTGTTCGTCGGCGGCGGCATCGCCACGACCGGCGCCGCGGTCTCCGCGGGGCTCGCGGTCGCGGCGCTTGGCCATCGCGTCGCGCCCGCAGGCACAATCGACGCGAGCGCGAAATTCGATCTGCCGCCACTGCCCTCGCGCGACGTGTTGCTTTTTTCCAACGTCACCGACCGACAGACGAAGAACTCGCTGAAGACGCTCGCCGCCACGATCCGCGCCACCGCGAATTAGGAGTCACGGCCGCCGCGTCGGCTGGGTGTTCGGCGCCGGCGCGTGCTCCAGCTCAGACTCCTCCGGCAGCTTGTCGCCGTGCACGAGAAGCGCGGGCCCGATCCACAAGGGATCAACGAGATGATCGCGGCGCGGATTGGTGGTGTTCGGATGCACGAGGACCGAGAGCTTGCCGTGGTTGAGCATCAGCCATGGTACGAACTCGGCAAAGACCTCGGTCGCAAAGGCGACCTGGTACATGGCCTGGTCGTGCGGACCGACCTTCACGTCGTGCCAGCGCCCGAGCGTCACCGAAAAGCGCTCGCCGATCCATTGCCGCAAGCGCTCCGCCTCGCCGCGCGTAGTCGCGGGATCGTAGTAGACGTGGGCGTGGTAGCTTGCGATTTCGCTATAGGGCCGCGGGGCCGCGTGCTCGCTCATTTTGCCGCTCCTCGGATCATCGCCTTTTGTGGACCAGCGGGAATATGTTAGCAAGATCGCAAATCTTCAACGAGGCGCCCGTTTCGATGGACATGCTGGTCAAGCTTTACGATCTGCCGGACTCCCGAAAGTTTCGGGAGCAATTGGCGCAGGCCGGGATCGATCTCCGCCGCGCGCTGGCGCCCGAGAAGCACAAGGTGATCGCCTGGGTGAAGGATCATTTTTCCGACTACTGGGCGAGCGAAGCCGAGGTGGCGTTCAGCCGCGAGCCGGTGTCCTGCTTCATCGCGGTCAAGGAGGGCAGGATCAGGGGCTTTGCCTGCCATGATGTGACCTGCCGCAATTTCTTCGGGCCTACCGGCGTCGATCCGAAGGCGCGAAAGGGCGGCGTCGGCACCGCACTCCTGCTCGCCTGCCTCGAGGACATGAAGCACGCGGGCTACGGCTACGCCATCATCGGCGGCGTCGGACCTGCGGACTACTACGCCAAGGCCGTCGGCGCGGTCGCGATCGAAGGCTCCGACGTCGGCATCTATCGCGGCCTGCTCGGCGCCTCGCGGTTCGCCGGCTAGCGCGGCACTGCCAGCGCGGCGAGGCCAGAGACATCAGCGCTCCCGTCAAGCGACCAGACCGCTTCGATCAGGGGCTGCACGTCATGCCGCGGATTCCAGGCCGTGGCACACGCGCGAAGCTTCTGCTCGAGGTCCTTGTCGCTCATCGGATTGACGTCGCTGCCGCGCGCGGCGGATTGCGACAGGCGATGGGTCTCGCCATCGGCGGTCGTGATTTCGACGGCGGCCGCGATCGTCGAAAACGACACGTCGCGCACGACCTCGACCCTCTGCCGCAACGTGACCACGCGTGGATCGTTGACGCAGGCATCCGTGAACTGATCGAGCCCGGCCTCACAAAACACCAGCGCCGCCGCGACCGCATGCTGCACGCTCACCTGCGACTCGCGCCCCGTTGAAATCTCGGGACGATCGGCGCGATGTGCGAGCAGCGGATTGCCGCGCACCACGACTCGCCTCACCTCGGCCTTCGCATGCTCGCGGCACCAATCGAGCACGCAGTCGAGCGCCGGATGGATCACGAAGCCGCACGGATAGGGCTTGTAGGACGTCGCCATCAGCTCCCAGGTTTCGCCGAGACGATCGGTCACCCGAGCGAGGTCGGGCTTATCGCCCATCGCGTTGTAAAAGCCCTGCCGTCCGGCGAGCGGCTCGGCCGGACCGTCAAAGTCTCTTTCGGCGAGCAGCGCCGACCACAAGCCGTTGCGCGCGGCGTTGCCGACGCCCACGCTTTTCGCAGGCCAGCCCAGGCACTCGCAGAGACCCGACGATTGCGTCGACGCGGTGCCGAGCGCGGAGACCAATTGCCGCTCGTTGAGCCCCAGCAGCTTGCCACTACCGGCAGCCGCGCCGAACACGCCGCAGGTCGAGGTGATGTGCCAGCCCTTGTCATAGTGGTGCGGCGAGATCGCGAGCCCAATGCGGGCCTGCACCTCATTGCCGAGGATGAAGGCAAGCAGCAGCTCCGGCCCGCTCACCTTGCGAAGCTCGGCGAGCGCGAGCAGCGCCGGTGCGACCGGCGCGGTCGGATGGATCACGGTCGCCACATGCGTGTCGCAGAAATCATCGACATTGGCGGCGGCCGCATTGAGGAAGGCTGCGCTCAGCGCATCGATGCGCTCGCTGCGACCGATCAAGGTCGCAGATCGGCCACCGGAAAACTCCTTCAGCGAGGCCAGCGCGATCTCGATCGGGTCGGCGCGGCAGCCTGCCAGCGCCACGGCAAACAGGTTGAGAAAGGAGCGCTTGGCCTGATGCCGCACCTGCTGCGGCACATCCTCCCATCGCGTCGCTGCGACATAGCGCGCAAGGCGCGCCGTGACATCGAGCTGCTGCAACACGTTCTCCCCCGGATTTTCCGTTAGCATCCAATGCGCCGCCGTAAAGTTCAACCAGCCGTGGAATAGAACACAAGTGCGTTTTTGCATTAGGGTAAGGCAAACCGGCGGCCTCGCGACAAGCCGGATATAATGGGAGGGTAACATCTCATGCGAATGCGGAAGCTTGCTCTTGCGCTGGCGCTTGTCTTTTTCGCCGGCGCACCCGCCGGTTCGGCCTTTGCCGACGACTATCCCTCCCATCCGATCCGCCTGATCGTCCCGTTTGCCGCCGGCGGCGCTGCCGATGCGGTCGCGCGCATCGTCGGCAAGCACGTTGGCCAAACCCTCGGTCAGGCCGTCGTGGTGGAAGATCGCGGCGGTGGTGGCGGCATCATCGCCACTGAGCTGGTGAAAAACGCCGCTCCCGACGGCTACACACTTCTGCTCGGCCAGTCCGGCCCAATCTCGATCAATCCCGGCATCTACAGCAAGCTGTCCTACGATCCGGAGAAGGACTTCATCCCGATCACCATGACGACCTCCTACCCATACGTGCTCGTCGTCAACCCCTCACTCGGCGTCAAGAGCGTGGCCGAGCTCGTCGCGCTCGCCAGGAGCAAGCCGGGCGAATTGAACTACGGCACCGCCGGCGTCGGCGTCTCCAATCATCTCGTCACCGAATTGTTCGACGAGAAGGCCGGCATCAAGATGACCCACGTTCCCTACCGCGGCACGTCGCTTGCGGTGGCCGACTTGATCGCGGGGCAGGTGCAGGTGGTGTTCGCCGATCCGGTCTCGGCGCTTTCGCACGTGCAGGCCGGCACACTGCTTGCGCTCGCGGTGACCAGCAAGGAGCGCTCGCCGGTTGCGCCCAATGTGCCGACCATTGCCGAAAGCGGCTATCCCGGCTTCGACGCCGTCGCCTGGCACGGCATCATGGCGCCGGCGGGCACGCCGCAACCGATCATCGACCGGCTCAATGCTGCCATCATCAAGGGCCTGAAGGACCCGGAGACCGTGAAGCTGATCGAGGCTCAGGCGATGCAGATCGTCGGCAGCTCGCAGCAGGACTTTGCGAGCTTCATCAAGCAGGACGTCGTGCTCTGGAAGAACGTGGCGCGAGAGGCCAAGGTCGAGATCAAGTAGGTGCCCGCGCGATTAAGCATTTGAAGACCGGCCCGGCTCGGCTAGAACGTTGTCTGCCGGCGCAGCCATTCTCCTTTATCACGAAGCCGCCGCAAGCGAGTTTCCCATTGAGCGAGTGCGACATTTTCCGCGACCGCAACAAAGCAGCCCGGCTGTTCGGCCAGATCGCGATCCGCGCAGGCCGCGCGATCATGAAGGCGCGCGAGGCGCGTCACCACCCGGAGTATAAGAGCGACGGCTCGCCGGTCACCGCTGCCGATCTTGCGGCCGATGAGATCATCCGTGACAGCCTTGCGAGACACTTACCGGGATTGCCCGTCATCACCGAGGAGACCTGCACCGCTGCCTCTGCCGCGGACGCCGCGTGCTTTGCGCTGGTCGACCCGCTCGACGGCACCAAGGAGTTCATCAAGGGCAGTGACGAGTTCACGGTAAATATCGCGCTGATCGCTGATCACCTGCCAGTTGCGGGCGCGGTTTATGCCCCGGCGTTGCGTCGGCTTTATGTCGGCGGCGCAAGCGCGCATCGGCTGGACGCGACCGGCGATGACGCCGCTCAGAGCCTTGACGGCCTGCGGCCGATCCGCGTGCGGCAAGCGCCTCGGGCGGGATGGCGCGCGGTGGTGAGCCGATCGCATCTTGATCCCGACACCAGGCGATGGATCGAGGCGCATCGGATTGCGGAGCTCTGTTCGGCGGGCTCGTCGCTCAAATTCTGCACGATCGCGGAAGGCGAAGCTGACGTGTACCCGCGCCTCGGACCGACCATGGAGTGGGACACGGCCGCGGGACACGCCGTGCTGCTCGCGGCCGGCGGTCGCGTCACCGATCTCGACGGACAGCCGATGCGTTACGGCAAGCCGGCGTTCCGCAACGGAAGCTTTGTTGCCTGGGGAACAGCCGACGACGGCGCCGATTGAGGAGCATGCTCCGCAACTGAGCGTCACGTCGCGGCCTTGCCAGCTCGATTTCGCGCGCGCGCAATGACCTGCAAGGTCCTGTCGAAGACTTCGAGACCCGTTGCGCTCATGGCTTTTTTCCGTCGTTAGCTTATGCCCTGAAAGTCAACGATGGGCGGGGCTGTCGGTTATCGCATGTTGAAGGTTTCATCGCGAACCGGTTCCGGCCGCAAAAGCGTGGCCTTGACGTTGACTGAGATCAAGCCGCGTTCAGAATGGCGTGCCAGATTCCAGCGACGGAATGCCTTGCATGCACGCGATGGTTCTCAGGAGGCGCGGCGCGCCGTTGACGTTTGAAGAACGGCCCGATCCCGCGCCGGGACCGGGCGAGGTGCGCGTCGAGGTGAGCGCCTGTGGCGTCTGCCGCACTGACCTGCATGTCGTCGACGGCGAACTGCCCGACATCAGCTATCCCATCATCCCCGGGCACGAAGTGGTCGGCCGGATCGATGCGCTGGGCGACGGCGTTGCAAGCCTCGCCATCGGCGCGCGCGTCGGCGTGCCTTGGCTGGGCTTCACCTGCGGCGCATGCTTCTACTGCCGCGCGGACCAGGAGAATCTCTGCGACCATCCCCAATTCACCGGCTACACCCGCGACGGCGGCTTTGCCAGCCACCTCATCGCGGATGCGCGGTATTGCTTTCCACTTGGCGAAGCCGGCGATGACGCCAGTCTTGCGCCGCTGCTCTGCGCCGGACTGATCGGCTGGCGCTCGCTGGTGATGGCGGGCGAGGCCAAGGCGCTCGGCATCTATGGATTCGGCGCGGCCGGCCATATCGTCGCGCAGGTGGCGCGTTCGCAAGGGCGATCGGTCTACGCTTTCACGCGCAGGGGTGATGCGGAAGCCCAAGCGCTGGCGCGCGCGCTCGGCGCAGTCTGGGCCGGAGCATCGGAGGATACGCCACCCGCCGAGCTCGATGCCGCCATCATCTACGCGCCGGCCGGCACCCTGGTGCCGCTCGCGCTGCGGGCGGTGCGCAAGAGCGGGCGTGTCGTGTGCGCCGGCATTCACATGTCGGATATCCCCTCGTTTCCCTATTCCATCCTCTGGGGCGAACGGCGGATCGTCTCGGTAGCCAACCTGACGCGGAAGGACGGGATCGATTTTCTCCAAGTCGCGGCGAAAGCCAATATCCGGACCCACACCACGATCTTCCCGCTCAAGGAGGCCAACGAGGCGCTGGCGCGGCTGCGCGACGGCAAGCTCGTGGGCGCGGCGGTCCTGAAGCCGTGACGGACGTGCCTCACACGGCCGACGGCGACCAGCAAGCAGCGCTCGCCTTCCTGGAGCAGAATGTTCGCCGCGGCGTGGCGAAGCGCGTCGATACCCACATCTCGATCGTGTTCCTCGAGCCGGACCGCGTGCTGAAGATCAAGCGCGCGGTGCATCTGCCTTTCCTGGACTATTCGACGCTCGAAAAGCGCAAAGCCGCCTGCGATGAAGAGCTCGCGGTCAACCGCCGCTTCGCGCCGGACATCTACCGCCGCGTCGTTCCGATCACCTCAGGTGCCGGCGGCCCTGAAATCGGCGGCGATGGGCCGGTGATCGAATGGGCGGTCGAGATGGCCCGTTTCGATGAAGGCAAGACCTTCGATCATCTCGCGCGCGCCGGCGCGCTCACGCCGGAGCTGGCGGAGGCGATGGCGGATGTGCTCCACGACGCCCATACGCGCGCGGATGTGTCCGACGGCGCGAGCTGGCTCGCCTCGCTTGCGCCCTTCATCGACCGCAACAGCGAAAAATTTCGCGCCCACTCATCGCTCGCGCGCAAGGCAGTCGAACAGCTGCACCAGATGAGCCATCAACGGCTGGCGGCGGCGCGGCCGCTGCTCGAAGCGCGTGCGGCGGCGGGGTTGGTGCGCCGCTGCCATGGCGACGCGCATCTCGGCAACATCGTCCTGATCGGCGACAGGCCGGTGCTGTTCGACGCGATCGAGTTCGATCCCGTGATCGCGACCACCGACATTCTCTATGACCTCGCCTTCCCGCTCATGGACCTCGTGCATTTCGGCCTCTCAGCCGCGGCCAGCCGGCTGTTCAACCGCTATCTGCAGGCCGACTGGCAGGAGAATGCCGGCGCGCTTTCGCTGTTGCCGCTGTTTCTTTCGATCCGGGCCGCGATCCGCGCGCTTGTGCTCTTCACCCGATCCGAGCAGTCGCGTGGAGATGCCCAGCACGCGCGCGAGGCCAAATCCTATTTCGATCTCGCCTTGCGGTTCCTTGCGCCGGCGCCGCCATCGCTGATCGCGATCGGCGGCAAATCCGGCACCGGGAAAAGCCTGCTCGCGCGCGACCTCGCGCCGCTGGTCGATCCCCTGCCCGGCGCCGTCATGCTGCGTTCGGACGTCATCCGCAAGGAACTCTACGGCGTCGATCCGCTGGTGCCGCTGCCGGAAGCCGCATACGCGAGTGAGGTCACCGCGCGTGTCTATCGTACCCTCAGTGAGCGCTTGCGAGAGGTCATCGCGCAAGGCTTTTCCGTCATCATCGATGCCGCCTTCCTGCGCGAAGCCGAACGCGACGCGCTTGCCGGCGAGGCGCGAAGGACGGAAGCGAAGTTCCGTCCGATTTTCCTCGACGCCGATCTCGCCATCCGCGTAAAGCGCATCGGCTCGCGCCGGCGCGATGCCTCGGACGCAACCGCTGAAGTCGCAAGCCGCCAGGAGGGCCACGACATCGGCCGGCTCGACTGGCCGGTGGTCGATGCGTCTGGCTCACCGGAACAGACGCTCGAAAGAAGTCTGGTCCATCTCAAGGCAGGCAGGGAATGACGCGCCCGGCCGACGCGATGACGAGTGACAGTCAACCAAAACATGATTTCGCCGGGTTCGGATGTGAATAGGGTGAACTCTGTTGCTTTTGATGAAACATTGGTTGATCCGTCTCAAGACAACCGCAACCCGAATCTGTCAAAGTCACTACCATCTTGAGAGGGAGATGGCCCATGAGCGCCACCACCGTAATTATACTGAGTATAGTGGGTGCCCTGCTTGCGGCCTCCGCCGGGGGATTTGCCTGGATCCAGCTGCATGGGCGCCAGCTCCGCGCCGCGGGCGCCGATGCCCCGCGCCCGAGACGGCGTCCGTTCTAGTTTCAGCAGGAGCCTTTCGCTTCTACCTGCGCTTGATTTGAGTCAAGTCGCAGCGGGTTCCTTTATCGGAACGGCGCAGCCTACGCGTTGCCTCTCGCTTGATCCGCCGATGACACCTCCTACTCCGCAGCTTGCCGCCCAGGCGCGGGCCAGCGGATCGCGGCCCTCAACTGCTCATGATAGGCGTCAAGCCAATCCGTCTTCGCGTCGGCATGGAACGATCCGGCGCGCGCATTCCAGAACACCGCGGCATCGTCGACCCCGGGCGGCACGGTGCCGCTCTCGGCGAGGCCACGCGCGACGGTGAGTAGCCGCCGCCGCGTGCGCGAAATCATGACGTCGCTGGGGGCGAGGTGCTCCTTGGTGTGATCGACGATCGGCCCCATGCTTTCGGTGACGGCCTGATCCTGCATCACGATGTTGCGGATGCCGGAATAGATGCGGTTGGTGCGCTGCGCCTCGCGATCGATTTGCCAGTCGTTTGCGAGGTTTTGCGCGGGCCGCCACCGCCCGAACCAATCGGTGGAGTTGGGGAGATAGTCGAGCGGATCGGCGCCACTGATTCCCGATCTGCCGCTCCTGAGCTTCATCGAGGAATAGGTCGCGCCTTTCGCCTGGCCCCCGTAGATCGAGATCAGCATGGTATGCGCGTCGTCCATCGGCACCCAGGCTTTGGCGACGACGTGATCGGCAAAGTCGGCATTGGGCGTTTGCGTCCAGAACGGCAGGCAGAAATGCGCCATGCGCCAATGCATCCTGCCGTTCGGCTCGGGACGGTAGGCGCCGTACATCGTGCCCCAGTCGGTGTCCGTGACTTTGTATTCGGGCGCGCGATTGGCGACTGTGTGACGCGCAGGGTGTCCTTCCTCGAAATCTTCAGCCTTCACATGGCCGGCGTGGAGGAAGCCGAAATGCGAGGTGTCGATATCGCCCTCAAGCCCCTGCAGCCAGTTGGCTTCGCGCTGGAGCATGGTGACCGTGAGATCCCGCTCGGGCACGAATAGAGCCTCCAGCATCGGAAGCGGCGGCGCTACCGCGCGCGCTCCCATGTAGACCCAGATCAGACCCGCCTGCTCCTGCACCTTGTAGGCTTTGGCGCGGACCTTCTCCTTGAAGTCCTGCGGCGGCGGCACGTTCGGCATTTCGAGGCAGCGCCCTTCAACGTCGAACTTCCAGCCGTGATAGACGCAGCGGATGCCGTTTTCCTCGTTGCGGCCGAGGAACAGCGAGGCGCAGCGATGCGGGCATTGATGGTCGAGCACGCCGACCCGGCCCGAGCTGTCGCGGAAGGCGATCAGCGCCTCGCCGAGCAGCATGAGCCGCATCGGATCGCCGTCCGCCTTCAGCTCGGAGGAAAGCGCGGCGGGGATCCAGTATTGCCGCATCATCTCGCCCATGACCGTGCCGGGGCCGACCCGGGTCAAATCGTAGCCATCCGCAGCCTTGGACATTCGCGATCCTCCCGCTGTTATTTTCGCCGAAGTCTGCCCTCTTGCCGGGACGTCGACAAGCGAGGCCCTCGGGCGCGCTCGATCGCTTCTCGATTCCCTTTTTGTGGGTCGTATAAATTTATAAACCCGTATCATTTTTTGGCTCAGATGGTTTCGAGCTGGCGGAAGCAATCGCTTTCTTGTGAAGAGAAAGCTCGTGGGCGAGCTCCACGATTGGCTGTCGCCCCAGCATCCCTGCCTGAGAACATTCAAGGCCCTCCGGCAGCAGATGATCGATCGCGCCAAGACGGATGCTGATCATCGCGCTCTACCGCCTGCTTAACCGCCTCATCGGAGAGTACACCGGCAGGTATGATGCCGAGCCTGTCCCCGCTGACATAGCGCTGCAGAGCTATCAGCACCTGCTTGCGATCGTCGCCGATACGGAAGTATCGATGACGGCGCCGGCGTCGCAGCAGATCCAAACCCCGAACGAACTCGCCGCCGCTACGCTGGTGTAACCTTTGGTCACTGCCGCCGGCTGCGACCGTCATTTGCCGCCCCGTTGCGGCCGCGCCCGCCTGACAATGCAGCCATCTCGATCCGCGGCCCCATGGCGGCGGAAATGCTTGCATTCACAGGGATTTCGCGATATCAATAGTTGTTTCTTCTCGCGTTCTGATGAGGAAACACCATGGTTGAGTTGCATAGCTGGCTCTCGCACCAGCATCCAGGTCTCAAGACCTACGTCGCCCTCCAGCAGAAGACCGACGAGCTTGCGCGGACCGACGCCGAGCATTGCGCGATCTACAAACTGCTGTCGTCGATCGTCGATCCCTTCATCGCCTCCTACGACGAGGAGCCGCTTCCTGCTGGCACGGCGGACGCCACGTTCCTGCGCCTGCTCGACGTCGTGCGCGATGCCGAGAGCGCGATCACGCTGACGCCGGACCAGCAGATCAAGGCGCTCAACAAGATCGCCGCGGTGGAACTGGTGTGATCGGCCGCGCAACGGCCGGCGTCGCTTCTCTGTTGGCGCAGCTTCGGGGCGCGAATGAGGACTTCCCCGGGGGCAGAAAAACATGTACCCCGTTGTCTCAAATATGAGACACCAGAGGAGGCAACGGGTCGAGACGCCATGACTGCGATGAACAATCGCTTTGCGGAAATCGGTGAGAGGCTGCGCGCCTACCGGATCGGCCGCGGACTCGCGGCCGAGCAAGTGGCAGAACGTCTCGGCGTGTCGCGCGCTGCGGTCTATCGGATCGAAGCCGGCGAGATCGTCAAGATCGAAACGCTCGATCGGCTCGCCAGTGTGCTGGAAACATCGATCGGCTCGCTGCTCGGTCTCGGCGTCGAATATTACGCGAGCGCCATCAGCTATTTCGAGCGCATGCGGCAGATCGAGGAGAAGTCCGAGCAGGTCATCGCCCACTTCCCGCCTTTGTCCTACCTTCTGACTTCGGACCGTTACGCCGGCCAGCTCAAGCAGACGCTGATCGAGGCTGTGCCCTCCTCTATCGAGGACACCAAGGCGTACGAAGCCGAGATCGATGCCATCATCGCCGTCCTCGAAGAGCGCAAGCAGGCGCGCCATCGCCGGCATCTGTCCGTCGTCAATTTCGTCAACATGCCGGAGATCGAGCGCTGGCTGAAGCTTGGCCTGGTCGGACGCTTCAACCTGCCGCCGGAGGAGGTGGTCGAGCGGCGGCTTGCCGCGCGCACCGAGATCGAGCATCTGATCAAGCTGATCGAACGCGAGCCGATGGGCGTGCAGATCGGGTTGATCGAGGAGCCGCTGCCCAACATCACTTTCCAATTGTTCCGCACCACTGAGCGCACGCTCTTGGGCCTCAGCCCGTTCCGGCTCGGCGGCGAGTTGCCGAACATCCGCGCGGGAGTGGCCATGCTCACGGCGGACGAAGAGCCGGTGCGGCTTTACGAGCAGCTTGTCGAAGACCTCTGGCGGCGCGCCCACAAGGGACGCGAGGCTGTCGCACAACTGCGCATGATCCTGGAGCGCTCCGGCATCAAGCCGACCGGCGCGCGGAAGGCGTCGTAGCCTTTTCCTTCTCCCCTTGTGGGAGAAGGTGGCATAGGCGGCCTTCGGCCGCCGTCCTTAGCCAATAGGACGCCGATGCTTCGCATCGGCTACGGCGCCGGATGAGGGGTTGCATCCGCGGGCACGTAGTTTGCGGAGACAAACCCCTCACCCGGAACGCATCCCTGATGCGTTCCGACCTCTCCCACAAGGGGAGAGGTGCGCCGCCGCCGCGGTTGCAATTCACCGAACCTCATCGGGTCCTGAAAATTCAACTTCGCGCCGACAGCTCGCCCTTGAGATCGCCGCCCGTCATGGCGACACCTTTCCGACCGACCATGGTAGCGTCTCGCCGCCGCGGAACACCACCACTTCGGTGTCGTCGACCGCAACCGCAGCCAGAATCGGAGCCTCCCGCCGCTCCAGCACGATCGTGCCGCGGTTGAGCTCGAGCCCGTAGAAGCGCGCGCCATTGACCGAGGCGAAGGCCTCGAAGCGATCGAGCGCGTTCTCCTCGTCGAACACCTGCACATAGGTCTGCAGCGCAGTGGCGCCACCGAACACGCCCGCCGAGCAGCACTCGGCTTCCTTGGCGGTGCGGCGATGCGGCGCGGTGTCCGTGCCGATGAAGAAGCAGGTCTCGCCCGAGGTCGCAGCCTTTCGCAGCGCGAGACGATGATGCTCGCGCTTGGCGACCGGCAGGCAATAGAGATGCGGGCGCAGGCCGCCCTGGAACAGCGAGGTGCGGTTGATGACGAGATGATGCGGTGTGATGGTCCCGGCCGCGCGCGTGGCATGAGCGCGGACAATGTCGGCGGTCTCGGCCGTCGTCACGTGCTCGACCACAACCTTCAGCCCCGCATGCCGTCTCAAGAGCGGCAGCAGGCTTTGCTCCATGAAAACAGCCTCGCGATCGAAGATGTCGACCGCGGGGTCGGTCGATTCACCATGGATCAAGACCGGCATGCCGATCTTCTCCATGCGCTCAAACACGGGCGCGAGATTTGGAATGTCGGTCACGCCGTAATGGGCGTTGGTGGTGGCGCCTGCGGGATAGAGCTTTGCGGCGACCCAGACGCCGTCCTTAAATCCCTTTTCGATCTCGTCCGGCGTCGTCGCATCGGTGAGATAGCAGGTCATCAGCGGCTGAAAATCCGAGCCCTCGGGGCGCGCTGCAAAAATCCGCTCGCGATAGGCGCTTGCGGCGGCGACCGTTGTGACCGGCGGCACCAGGTTCGGCATGATGACGCCGCGCGCGAACTGCGCTGCCGTGAAGGGCAGCACGGCCTGCAGCATCGCGCCGTCGCGCAGGTGAACATGGAAATCGTCGGGCCGGCGGATCGTGATGCTGTCCGCGCGTTTCGGCGTTGCGGCCCGGTCGAACATTTCGGTCACGCTCATCGTACGGCCTCTTCGATTGCAGCCCGCATTAGCGCGATTCCGGCGGCAAAATCATCCGGATTCATCGCCTCCCTGGTCAGGTGAGCTCTGCGCCGCGGCGCTCGGGGATCAGGAACCACATCGCCAGCAGGTCGAGCACATACAGCGCCGCAAGCCCTGCGATTGCGGTTTCGAACGAATAGGCCGATGCGACCGCACCGACCACGACCGGGCCAAAGCCGCCGACGCCGCGGCCGATGTTGAACAGCACGTTCTGGGCGGTGGCGCGCGCCGCCGTCGGATACAGCTCGCTGATCAAGGCGCCGTAGCCGCCGAGCATGCCGTTGACGAAGAAGCCCATCACCGCGCCCGCGACCAGAAGCTCAATCGGATCGGTGAGGCGCGAATAGATGAGCACCATGACGGCGGCGCCAAACATGTAGGCGAAGAACGCGGGCCTGCGGCCGATGCGATCGGCGATATGGCCGAACAGGAAGATCCCGAACGCCATGCCGGCGAGCGTCACGCAGGTCCACAGCGCCGACTGCGTCAGCGCGAAGCCGAAGCGGGTCGACAGGTAGTTCGGCAGCCAGATCATCACGCCGTAATAGCCAAAATTCTGTACCGAGCAGAGGATCACCATGCCAAGGCTGAGTTTTGCGGTCTCACTATCCTTCACGAGGAGATGCAGCGCCGACTGCTTCAAATGGTCCTTCGACTTCGCGACGAACAGGTCGGGCTCATGCAGTGAGGAACGGATGAAATAGGCCGCGATCGCCGGCAAGACGCCGAGCGCAAACATGCCGCGCCATCCGATCACCGGCAGCAGCATGGGGGTTACGAAGATCGCCGCCAGCACGCCGCACTGCCAACCGAGCCCGACATAGGAGGAGGCGCGGGCGCGCTTCGAAGCGGGCCAGGCTTCGGCAACCAGCGCCATGCCGATGCCGAACTCGCCGCCAAGGCCGAGGCCGGCGATGCCACGATAGATCAGCAAATCCCAGTAGCCTCGCGCAAACGCGCAAAGCCCGGTGAACACCGCAAACACGACGATGGTCCAGGTCAAGACGCGCACGCGGCCCAGGCGATCCGACAGCATGCCGAAACCGATGCCGCCGAGCACGGCGCCGATCAGGGTTGCCGTCACCAATGACGCGCCTTGCGCCGGCGAGAGCCCGAGATCGCTCGAAATCGCCCGCAGCATGAAGCCGAGGATCAGAAGATCGAACCCATCCATCCCGTATCCGAGCGCCGACCCCAACAGCGCCTTGCGCGCGTTGCTGTCGACGGCCGTCGGCTCGCTCTCGAGACTTTCTGCCGTGATACTCATGCGGTGCCCCTCTCAAAAATGCCCGATGAATTGAAGCCGTCACACTATCAAAAATCATACGCACGCGCGGAAAGCATTGAAATTTGCACTTTTCCCGACACTCTCCCTGATATTTCTGGGGAAACACGCGGCCCGCCTCTTGCCGCTGGTCTTCCCGCGGACGGCGGCTGCGATACGCCGATATCAAAGTGTCAACGCCACAGCCGACCGCGATCCCACGGCGCGAACGCACCCGGGTTTTGCCAGCTCGTGGGCCTTCCCGAAAAGGAGGGCGCAGGGAATGCCGGGTGCAGGCCGCACCCATGGCCCGCCTGCAACAAAAAACGCAGGCGGCGTCACCACAGGTTCAGCCAGAACATCCGGCATTCCCCGCGCAATGGTTTACGGCTTATACGCGATCTCCTCGGAGTGCCGGGCTTGTTAGCCTCCGTCGCCTGCGGGTTCGTCGCCCGCAAACTTGACGCCAGCGTCGGGGCGCCAGGACCACGCGACTTCGCCGTCCGCATCGCACCCGCTCGTCTCGCGGCTGCAACACGTCCATCGCATCCCACCCCACGTTCGTGACGATCGGCCGAAACGCCCCTCTTGCCGGAGCGGGATGGGCGAAACAAATCATGATCTTCCGAAAAACGGAAGCAGAATATTTTTCGCAGAAGGACTTGACATAAGGCGAAAGTTACTTCTGATAAATCGAACTGCTTTGCCCGTCGGGCAGGCTTCACGCAGGCGTTCCGCGCGCCGCAACAAGCAGGCTGATTCAACCAGAACTCGTCCTGCCCTACCGCAAATTGGCGCCCGGCCCCGACCCCGACGGCCCGGCGCTTGCGACCGGTCGCTTCATGATCGCCCGCCGGTCCTTGACATAGGCGATGGGAACGCCAAGCCTTTCCACTGTGTCGACGACCTCGCCATCCAGATCCTGATCGCAGTTCATCTGCGTCGGCGCGATGAAGAACTCCGACTCGTCCCACTCGGGCCTGAAATCATAATGCAGTTGCGGAAGCGAGACACTGTGATCAAAGGCCACGCGTTCGCCGCACACCGCGACGGAAAAAACCTTCGGACGCTGGACCGCTCCGACAGGCACCTTGGCGCGCACATACGCCTCGAGCAAACGGATCGCCTCGGGCATGCTGTTGAACCAGTAATCCATGTCATAGCGACGGAAAGCGCCGGGCAGACCGCCGACGAGCGCATTGTATGACAGGTTCTCGTAGGGGTGCAGCCGGACGAGGGTCGCGCCGTCCCAGACAAAGCACGCGCACATGATGGCGACGGCGCCGGCAGCCAGGCGCCGGCCTTGCAGCTCGAGCGCATCAACCAAGGCGCTGAATCCGACACCCGCCAGCGTCGCGAGCGGCGGAAGCAGGAACAGAAAATGCCGCATGCCGGTAAAGCCGGGTCCGCGAAACAGCACCTGGCACGCCAACGGAAAAAAGATGGTCAGTGACACCAAGGCGAGATCGCGGTGCTGCGCCGCCCCGCCTTCGCGCCGTTGCCAAAACGGCGAGATCATCGCCAACGTCGCGCCGGCGAGTGTGACCAGCGGCACGCGGATCAGGAGATAGACCGGAATGTAGATTCGCGGCACGTCGGCCATCTTGTAGACGCGCCCGGCGAACAAGGTGCGAATCTCGTAGTGAAATTCCGAGAAGGCAAACAGACCGCGGATCGGATTGAGCGGCGACAGCGCGGCCCAGGGCCAGGCCAGGATCATGATGAGATAGGCCAACACCACGGCTGGAAACACTCGCCAAAGGGCGCTGGCCGCATAGCGCAGGCGCGCGCCGTGCTCGCGCCAGGGCAGATACAAAGCGATCGCGAGAGCCAGGTAGACAAGCAGCAGCAAACCAAGGCTTCGCACGCCGAGCGCGGCGCCGGCCAAAAGCCCGAACCCCGCGAGGTCGATGGCACGGGGTGCCGGCAATCGGCGGGCGAGGCGGACAAGAAACAGCGTCGCCCCCATCATCACCGCCGCAAACGAAATGTCCTTGGTGTGGTTGAACATGGCGCCGTACCAGGCTCCGCACAGCGCCAGCGCGACCGCCGCGATCAGGCCCGCGCGCGGTCCTGCCATCAACCGCGCCGTCGCAGCAGCCGCGCCGATCCCGCCGATTCCGATCATGGCGCAGAGGATGTGGCGTAGCTCATAAGCATCCATGGGAATGACATGGGCCAGCGCCACGGCAATGATGTCGAACAAACCGCCGTAGAGATAAAGGTTCTCGAAGCTGAAGAGATCGCGGACTTTGAATCCGCTGCGGTAATAGGCGATGATTAGTTCGCCATAGTGATGCTGCACGCCTTCATCGTTGGAGATGGCGTATTCCCTGAAGGTGAACCACGCCATGACGACGAGCGCAGCGATCAGTGCGACGGTGGCGATATCACGGATGTCGAAGCGCGCGACCGATTGTATCGCCCTGCTCCGGGGCAAGACTTCCTCCGCAACGCCGGAAGAGGGCTCTCCGGTCAGCCGTGCCTTGGTCTTGATCATTCCTCGCCATCACACCTAGTGCGCCGTCTGCCGCAGCAGCTCGGCCAAACGCGCGCGCAGAGCCTCGCTCGCCTTGTGCCCGGTTTCCTGGCCCACCTGCGCGTTTTGCTGTGCAATGGCTTGCGACTTTTCCAGAAGCTTTTTCCCGGCTGGCCGACTATAGAACGCCTCTATTTCGCGCAGTTCGTCCGCCGTAAAATTGTTGGCATAAACGGTGGCGGCGGCGTCGACCATCGCGTCGTAATAGGGAGCATAGGCTTCCGCCATCTTCGGCAGCGCCGCATCGAATGCGCGTTCCATCTCCGGTCTATCCTGCGTCAGCACGGGCTTGAGGCCCAGCAGAATGACCGGCAGGAGCGCCTTGTACTGATCGGACAGCCCTAGCGTAGCAACCAGGCTTCGCGCGGCGGTCATAGCCTCGGGGGACGGCGTTTGCGCCGGTGCCGCGCAAGTCGAAAACAGAAGTATGCTGCAGATGATCAATAGCCGTCTGGACATAGACCGACTCCTCCGACGAAGTCCGAATGGACAATGAAGCTCAAACTGAGTCTTGTTGGCGCCGGCGGTGTCACGCCGTGCCCGGCCCGGTCACCGCCTTGGGTGCTTCGAGATCGGTTACCTCGACGAACAAGTCGGGGACCTTCTCGCTCTGATCCAAAGCCCATCCGATCGCGATCATGATCAGGAAACCGGCGACGCTGACGCCGATCTGCGTCAAGACGCCCGAGTCATACTGCACCAGGATCCAATGCGCCCCAAAGGACAGGAAAACGCCAATGCAGAAAATCGGCAGGGAATGCCGGCCACACAGCCTGAACGGGGCAGTCCATTTGGCGGTGAGCTGCCCCCAGTTGTGCGGGACATATCGCGACACCACGACCGCCACGGCGAGGAAGTGCGTAAAACGCAGCATGTCGAGATCGGTCTTGTCGATCGGATAGATCGCCTTCATCATCCATTTCGGAATCAGCGATGCCAGGAAGTCGCTGTGCCACGTCATCACAATCATGAAGGAAAAGGCAATCCACGCAAGGCATATGGCAAACACGACGCGGGATTGAATCAGATGCCAGTATTTCGCCGCACGCCCGATACTGCACCATGCGGCTAGAAAGAACAGCAACTGCCAGGCAAACGGGTTGAAGTACCACGTTGTGCCCGGTGGATATGAAGGGAGATTCCAGTCGAACCAGCGTGCCAAAACGTACAGGACCACCGAGCCGAGCAAGGTCAGGTTCGGGCGGCGTACCATGCACCACAGGACCAGCGGCGAAGCGGCTATCAGCGAAATATAGAGCGGCAGCACGTCGAGATCGACCGGCTTGTACCGCAGCGTGAGCGCCTGCCCGATCAGGACGTCCGGATGCTGGAGAAAATTGAAGACGTTGAATTCATTCTCATACATCGGATTGTCAAATTTCCTGGCGGCGCGCGCGATTTGCGCCGTAAAGATCAGGAACAGCATGATGTGGGCAACGTACATTTGCATGGCCCGCTTCCATAGCCGCTTGGTGGCAGCGAGAAACTTGCCGCCGGCAACGAAAGGACCGTAGATGAAGCCGGCAAGGTAGCCGGAAATGAACACGAAGAACTCGGCAGCGTCGCTGAATCCGTAGTTGCGAAGCGTCAGCCAGGAGACGACGTCGTTCGGAATGTGATCGAGGAAGACCATCCACAGGCCCAAGCCGCGCAATAAATCGAGCCGGAGGTCGCGCTCGACGGGACGCATGAGAAATACGTCATCCTTGTGTGCCATCTGCTCCATCCATTTTGACTTGTAGTGCGTTGCAATGTGACACGGGTGAAAACCGAGGCTTAGCCACGATGTTTGACGACTGAAAGTTAGTCGAGAGAACGCCAGTCTGTGCGCGTTCGCTCGATTCCGCGGCAATCAACAACACGCCGCTGCTTGTCTTCCGACAGGGCACCGTTGTCGATGTCCAAGCGGATCGCTCGAAGCCCGACCTGCCGAATCCTCATTTCTTCATCCTGCCGTGATCTGGCGCCGAAGCTTTTGGCGCGACTGGTCCCGTTGAGGCGGCACTGAGCACGTCGAACGAGACAGTGACCTTGCCCGCTTTTTCAAACTCAAGCGTCATTGGCACTGTGGTTCCTTTCTTCATCCGGGTCTTGAGGTTCGACAGGGTGAGGTGAATACCGTGAGGCGCCAACACGACTTTGTCGCCGGGAGAGATCGTCAATCCTCCCTCGACGGGGTTCAAGCTCAGCCCGCCCCCGACCATGCTGCTTTGCTGGATTTGAAGCTTTTCGGCGATATCGGTCGATCCTCCGATCAAGCGGTCTGGCGTCGTTCCCTTGTTTTCGATCGTCAGATAACTGCTGGCCAATTCTGCACCGCGCGGCGCCGCGCGGCTCCAAGGTTGTGAAATAACGAGATCGCCCGCCTTCACCTCCTGTGCTTGCACAGGCAAGCTTTGGAGCGCACCGGCAAAAAGCAGAAAGGCGAAGAGATATCTGCTGACTTTCACTTCTCTCTCTCTCTCTACGGAGTTTGCGCCGTCAAGTCGGCCGGGACCGCCGCGGCGCGCTCGCGCCCCGACATGGCCCACTTGTACCAGGTGAACGTCCTTGCAACGCCGTACATGATCAGGAGGCCCGTGGCCCCCACAATGACATGCAGCGCGACGCCGGCATCAAGCTCCGTCAGAAGCGCGTAGCCTGCAAACGACAGCGCAACCCCGAGCGCAAAGATCTGAAGCGAATATTGCCCGCAAACGATAAGGGGCCGGGCCCATGGCGACCTCAACCCTCCCCAGTCGCCCGGCACGAACCGCAACACGACCACAGCCAGTGCCAGGAAATGCGCAAACCTCAAGACGTCGAAATCGGTCTTGTCGATCGGATAGATCAGCCGCGCCAGCCAGGCCGGGATGAAGACCTCCAGTTGCGGGAAATACCAGGTCAGGGTGACGAAGAACGCGGCACTGAGATAGGCGATGGCAAGGCAGAACACGATCGGGGAATCGATGATCGTTGACAACCGTCGTCCGCCTCCCAGTGCGCACCAGGCGCCGAACACGAACAGCAACTGCCACCCGTAGGGATTGAATGACCAGAAGCCGTCTCGATAGGTCGACAGGTGCAAATCGAACCGGATCGTGAGGACATAGAACACGATCGAAACGATGAGTGGAAGATCCCGGTGCAATCGCGTGAGCACGAAAACAAGCGGCAGGAAGGTCATCAGCACGATATAGAGCGGCAACACATCCATATTCAGCGGTCGGAATCGCAAGAGCAGCGCCTGGATCATCACGGGACCAGGCTCGCTGAAGAAGTCCGCGACCTCCATCTCGCGAATATAGAACGACGGCTTCTCTGAGACAGCTACGACGAAGGCAATCTCCGCCATTAACACCAGGAACAGCAAAATATGCGCCGAGTAGATCTGCCAGACCCGCCGCAGCAGACGTGCCGTGCCGATCACGAAGCCCGCCTCGAAGGTGGCCCTCCCGTAGACAAGCGCTGCCGTGAAGCCGGAAATGAAAATGAAGATTTCGGCCGCGTCGCTGAATCCGTAATTGCGGATTGTGAACCAGGTCAGCAGGTCGGGCGAAACGTGGTCTATGTAAATGAGCCACAGCGCGAGGCCCCGGAACAGGTCGAGCCGCAACTCCCGCTGACCACTCGCGACGGCAAAAGCCGGCTTGGAGACGGACGGCGACAACGAGGCGCGTTGCGCACCCGCGGCCGGCTTGCTCCCGTCAACCCGATCGGCGATCGACATCCAGCCGGATCGTTGAACACGCGCAATCATGCCGCCCTCACTTCGGCATAGAGTACAAACCTCCGTGATTCGAAAGCAAACGCGAGGGCGACCGCGCCCACCTCGCCGCTTAGGCAGGTGCCCGGCAAATGCAGTGCAAGCGACGCCGCCGACGGAGGCGCCCGAACCCTGAAATACGCCGTAGCCGGCCCGGCAAATGCCGGCATCTTCCTGCAATGACTGTCATCGGACATCGGCCAGATATCCCCAACAGCTAAAAACGACGCAACAGCGCGCAATCTATGACGGCAACAACGACGGCAAGTATGACGTGGACAACAAGGAGCACCATAACCGAGAATCCGTCCGGGCGGGAGGGATTGATGCTCAGTATGGCCAAATCAAATCCGCTCTTTTCGCCTGGCCAGCCGGTCAACTTGGAAACGGCGAACCACCCGTTCGGACCGGCTTTCCCCGCCATGGTGGCCGCGTCGAGCTTGCCGTCACTGTCGAGAAAGGCATTCAGGCATCGCGCTGGACCGCTCCACAATGACTGCGCTGCGCTGATATGCCGTCATATCATCAAATCGCCGGGAGGCCGGCAGATGGCGGAACCCGCGCCCTAAAACCCTGAACCGAACTGAGCTTCCTCAGGCAGCGGAGCGTGAACGACGAGCTTCTCACGCAGGAAATGCTCGTAGCCCGCGGTGCCACTTGCGCTCGCCGCCGACGGGCCTACACCTGCACCAAACATCCGGGCCGGACCGAATGAGACATCTTGCAGAGGCGCCGCCGTCGACATTTGCGGGCATTCGTTTCGTGCTGACCGACATGGACGAAACGCTGACCTACAAGGGACGGCTTTCGGGGCGCACCTATGACGCTCTCGAACGGCTGCAGGCTGCAGGGATCAGGGTCATTCCAGTGACCGCTGCACCGGCAGGATGGTGCGATCAGATGGCGCGGATGTGGCCCATCGACGGTGTGATCGGCGAAAATGGCGGGCTGTTCTTCCGGCGCGACGGCGAACACGGCGTGATGCGGCGATACTGGCACGGCGAAGCCGATGGTCCAGATATCCGCGATCGGCTCGACGAGATCGGCCGCCAGATTCGGGCGCGCGTGCCGTCGGCGCGGTTGGCGGACGATCAGCTCTTCCGTCTCACGAGTATTGCTTTCGCCCGAACCGCTGACGCGGACGCAGTCGAGGCAATCGTCGCTGCGCTTCGTGCGGCCGGCGCCAGAGTCGCGATCAACAATCTCTGGATCCTCGGCTGGCTTGGCAACTACGACAAGCTTGCCATGACCCGCCGCGTGATGGCCGAAAATTATGGCATCGATATCGATGCCGACCGCGACGCCATCCTGTACTGCGGCGACTCGACCAACGATGCACCGATGTTCGCGTTTTTCCACCACAGCATCGGCATGAGCACGGTCCGAAACTGCCTCGCCGAAATTCCAACGTCACCCGCCTGGATCACCGAGGGCCCAGGCGGGGACGGCTTTGTCGAGGCCGCAAATGCGGTCCTGGCGGTCAGAGGGTTCGAGCGACGATCAAGCTGATGGCTTCGCGAAAGGAAGCTCGCGCTCTCCTTAAACCTGAACCGAGCTGAGCTTCTTCAGGCAGCGCAGCGTGAACGACGATCGGCTGTGGCGGATGCCGGGAATGCGGTAGAGCTTCTCGCGCAGGAAGTGCTCATAGCCCGCGGTGCTCGCGACCGCGACCTTCACCAGATAGTCGTAGTCGCCGGTGGTGAGATAGGCTTCGATCACCTCGGGCAGATCCGCAAGCAATTGCCCGAAGCGCCCGAGTGTCTCCTCGTCGTGGTGATCGAGCGTCACCTCGATGATGACCGTCTCCGGCAGACCGAGCTTTTCCTGGTTGATCAGCGCAATGTAGCCGTCGATGTAGCCTTGCGTCTCAAGCCGTTTCAGCCTGTTCCAGCATGGCGTGGTGGAGAGCCCGATCTTCTCGGCAAGCTGGACGGTGGTCAGGCGCGCATCCTGCTGCAGCGCGCGCAGCAAGCGGCGATCGATCTCATCCAGCCGCTGCGCGTCCTTTCGGCGAGTCGGTCGAGGCGGGGCGGCGCGCCGGGCAGCTTTCATAGTGAGAATTCCATTCCCGAAATGGGCGACATTCCGAGAATAAACCTACTACAATATGACGATACATCCAGACAAAAAGAACAACGTACCGGGAAAATCGCAGTAAAAATCCCTGTGAAAGAGGAAAGGCTGGGCTGTGTTTCATCTGGAGCTTCTCGCCAGCGACGTCCATGCGGCGCTCGGCCGTCTGCTCGATCAGACGCGCGTTGCCGGGCTCCAGTTGGCAGCCCTCCAAGCCAGTGCGGAAGCGGGCGAATACCGGATCCGGGCCTCGATCGATGTCTGTGACCGCGAGGTCGTCGAGAAGCTGGCACGCCGCATCGGCTCCATGGTCTGCATCGCCGCCATCGATGTCACCGGCGAAGTTTTCGCGCGACGCCCGTTCTCGCTGCCGCGCCATGACGCTCGCGCAAGGACATCCTCGGGACCGGCACGAGGAAAACGAAATGACCGAATACGCTCCGTTGAGTCTTCATGTGCCGGAGCCCGCCGTACGTCCTGGAGGCGTGCCGGATTTCTCGACCATAAAAATCCCGCAAGCAGGCTCGGTCGCGCGCCCGGAGGTCGACGCCGATCCTCAGTCGATCCGCGACCTCGCCTACTCTGTTATTCGTGTGCTCAACCGCAAAGGCGAAGCCGTCGGCCCATGGGCCGGCCTCCTCAGCGACACCGAACTACTCGAAGGCCTGCGGCACATGATGACGCTGCGCGCATTCGACGCCCGCATGCTGATGGCCCAGCGCCAGGGTAAAACGTCCTTCTATATGCAGCACATGGGCGAGGAGGCGGTGAGCTGCGCTTTTCGCATGGCGGTTAGGCCAGGCGACATGAATTTTCCGACCTACCGACAGGCGGGACTTCTCATCGCCGGCGGATATCCGCTTTTCGAGATGGCCTGCCAGATCTACTCCAACGAGCACGATCCGATGAAAGGCCGGCAGTTGCCGGTGATGTATTCCTCGAAGGAGCACGGCTTCTTTTCGATCTCCGGCAATCTCGCCACCCAGTATATCCAGGCCGTGGGCTGGGCGATGGCCTCCGCCATCAAGCACGACAACAAGATCGCGATTGCCTGGATCGGCGACGGGGCCACGGCGGAATCCGATTTCCACGCCGCACTCGTCTTCGCCTCGACCTATCACGCGCCGGTCGTGCTCAATATCGTCAACAATCAATGGGCCATTTCGACGTTCCAGGGCATTGCGCGCGGCGGCTCCGGCACCTTCGCGGCGCGCGGTCTCGGCTTTGGCATTCCGGCGCTGCGCGTCGACGGCAATGACTATCTCGCTGTTCACGCGGTGGCTGCCTGGGCGTGCGAACGGGCGCGGCGAAACCTCGGCCCGACCCTGATCGAACACGTGACCTATCGTGTCGGCGCGCACTCGACCTCCGACGATCCCTCCGGCTATCGGCCGAAGGAAGAGTCCGATGCCTGGCCGCTCGGCGATCCCGTGATCCGGCTGAAGAATCACCTGATCACGCGCGGCGCCTGGTCGGAGCAGCGTCACAAGCAGGCCGAAGCCGAAATCCTCGACACCGTGGTCGCCGCGCAGAAGCAGGCCGAAAGCTACGGCACGCTCAGCTCCGGGCCGAAACCTTCGGCGCGCGACATGTTCGAGGACGTGTTCGCCGAGATGCCCGAGCACCTGCGCCGCCAGCGCCAGCAGGCAGGAGTCTGACCGTGCCGCGCCGGACCATGATCGAAGCGATCCGCGACGCCATGGACGTGATGATGGCGCGCGACGACAACGTGGTCGTATTCGGCGAGGACGTCGGCTATTTCGGCGGCGTGTTTCGCGCAAGCCAGGGGCTGCAGGCCAAATACGGCACAAACCGCTGCTTCGACACGCCGATCAGCGAGCTCGGCATCGTCGGTGTCGCGATCGGAATGGCCGCGTATGGGCTAAAACCTTGCGTCGAGATCCAGTTCGCCGACTACATGTACCCGGCCTATGACCAGATCGTGTCCGAAGCCGCGCGGCTGCGCTATCGCTCCGGCGGCCAGTTCACCTGCCCGCTGGTGGTGCGGATGCCGACCGGCGGTGGAATCTTTGGCGGGCAGACCCATAGCCAGAGCCCGGAGGCGCTGTTCACCCATGTCTGCGGGCTGAAGACGGTGGTGCCGTCGAACCCGAGCGACGCGAAGGGTCTTCTGATCGCGGCGATCGAGGATCCCGATCCCGTGATCTTCCTCGAGCCGAAGCGGCTCTACAACGGCCCGTTCGACGGGCATCACGATCGGCCGGTCACGCCCTGGTCGAAGCATGAGCTCGGCGAAGTGGCGGACGGACACTATCGCGTGCCGCTCGGCCGCGCCGCGGTTCGCCGGCAAGGCTCCGCCGTAACGGTTCTTGCTTATGGCACCATGGTCCACGTCGCTGAACGTGCTGCGATCGAGGCGAGCGTCGATGCCGAGATCATCGATCTCAGAACACTGCTGCCGCTGGATCTCGAGACGATTGAAACCTCGGTCAGGAAAACCGGACGATGCGTCATCGTGCATGAGGCGACGCTGACGTCGGGCTTCGGCGCCGAGCTTTGCGCGCTGGTGCAGGCGGCGTGCTTCTATCATCTGGAAGCGCCAATCGTGCGCGTGACAGGCTGGGATACGCCCTACCCGCACGCGCAGGAATGGGACTACTTCCCGGGACCCGACCGGATCGGCCGCGCGCTCGTCGAGACGATGGAGCAGTGACATGGCCGAACGCATCATCAAGCTGCCCGATGTCGGCGAAGGCATTGCCGAGGCCGAGCTGGTCGAATGGCACGTGAAGGTCGGCGACATCGTGCGCGAGGATGCGCCGCTCGGCGCCGTCATGACCGACAAGGCGACGGTCGAAATTCCCTCGCCGGTCGACGGCGAGGTGCTTTGGCTCGCCGGCGAAATCGGCGAGGTGCTCGCGATCGGCTCCGATTTTGTCCGTCTGAAGGTGGATGAAAAGGCCAGGCCGTCCGACGAAACGAAGCCGGAAGGTTCGCGACCGGCGAAAACACTGCCCGACCATGATGCAAGCTCGGCCACGCTCTCTCCCGCGGACGAGCCAGCGGACGTCGCGCCGCACCGGCCGCATGAGGCCGCCGTGGAAGGAGAGCGACCACTGGCTGCGCCTGCGGTGCGGCTCCGCGCGCGCGAAGCCGGTATCGATCTGCGCCAGCTCCGCGGCTCGGGGCCGGCAGGACGGATCACCCACGCCGATCTCGATGCCTATCTTGCCCGCGGCCCGTCCGCAGCGCCCACGAGCCAACGCGAGAGGAAAACCGCGGTCGAGGACGTCAAGATCGTCGGCCTGCGCCGCCGTATAGCGGAGAAAATGTCGCTTGCGAACGCGCGCATTCCGCACATTACCTATGTCGAAGAGGTCGACGTCACTGCGCTCGAAGAGTTGCGCAAGAAACTCAACGACGAGCGCAAGGCCGAGCGGCCCCGGCTCACGCTGTTGCCCTTCCTGATGCGTGCCATGGTGCGCGCCGTGGCGAAGCAGCCGCATCTGAATGCCCATTTTGACGATGAGGCCGGCATCCTGCACCAGCATGCCGGCGTCCATATCGGCGTCGCAACGCAGACTCCGGCCGGCCTGATGGTACCGGTCGTGCGGCACGCGGAGGAGCGCGATCTCTGGAATTGCGCGGCGGAGATGGCGAGGCTTGCGGACGCGGCGCGAACCGCTGCGGCGAGCCGCGACGAGCTTTCCGGCTCGACCATCACCATCACCTCGCTCGGCGCCATGGGCGGCCTTGCCACCACCCCGATCATCAACCATCCGGAGGTCGCCATCGTCGGCGTCAACCGGATCGCCATTCGTCCGCACTGGGATGGAACGGCCTTCGTGCCGCGCAAGATGATGAACCTGTCATCGAGCTTCGATCACCGCGTGGTCGACGGCTGGGATGCAGCGCTTTTCGTGCAACGAATCAAAGCGCTGCTCGAAACGCCGGCGCTGATCTTCATCGACGATTAGCCGTGCTCATGGACGACATCTCCTGCAAGCTTCTCGTCATCGGCGCGGGCCCCGGCGGCTACACCTGCGCGATCAGGGCCGGCCAGCTCGGCATCGACACCATCATCGTTGAAGCCGAGAAGCCCGGCGGCACCTGTCTCAATGTCGGCTGCATTCCGTCAAAGGCCCTGATCCATGCGGCAGACGAATACGAAACGGTGGTCCAGGCCGCGGCGGGCTGGAACCTGCTCGGGATCTCGGCGAGCAAGCCCGCGCTCGACTTTGCCAGGACCATCGCGTGGAAGGACGGGATCGTCGCGCGTCTGAACGGCGGCGTCACCGGTCTCTTGAAGAAGGCCCGTGTCAGGCTCGTCGGCGGCCGGGCGCAGTTTCGCGACGGCAAGACGATCGCGGTGGAAACTCGAGCAGGATCGCAAGTGATCCATGCCGAGGCGGTCGTGATAGCAACCGGCTCCGAAGCGATCGCGCTGTCGTCACTGCCCTTCAAAGGCCACGTGATCTCGTCGACGGAAGCGCTTGCGCTGACAAGTGTTCCCCGAAAGCTTGTGGTTGTCGGCGGCGGCTATATCGGCCTCGAGCTCGGTACGGCCTTTGCCAAGATGGGCGCAGCCGTCAGCGTCGTCGAGGCCGAGGCGCGGCTGCTTCCGCACTATGACGCGGAGCTGAGCGAGCCCGTCACGCGGCGCCTCGCCGAGCTCGGCGTCACCATCCTGACCGGCGCCAAGGCGAAAGGGCTCGCCTCCGATGGAACCTCACTCATGGTCGAGACCGCGGATGCACAATCGGCGACACTGGCTGCCGACAGCATCCTTGTGACGGTCGGGCGAAAGCCTGCAACTTCCGGCTTCGGGCTCGAACTCCTCGACCTCGACATGAATGGCCGCTCGATCGCGATCGACGATCGCTGCCGCACCTCGATGCACGGCGTCTACGCCATCGGCGACGTTACCGGCGAGCCGATGCTCGCGCATCGCGCGATGGCGCAGGGCGAGATGGTGGCCGAGATCGTCGCGGGCCAAAAGCGGGCCTGGGACAAGGTCTGCATTTCCGCGATCTGCTTTACCGACCCCGAGATCGTCACCGCCGGGTTGTCGCCGGAGGAAGCAAGGAAGAAGGGTTTTGCGATCAAGACGGACACCTTTCCGTTCCGCGCCAACGGCCGCGCGCTGGCGCTCGGCCGTGAGGACGGCTTCGTGCGCGTCGTCGCCCGCACCGACAATCATGCGCTGCTCGGCATTCAGGCGGTCGGCGCCGGGATCGCCGAGCTGTCGGCCGCATTCAGCCTCGCCATCGAGATGGGCGCACGGCTTGAGGACATCGCCGCCACCATTCACGCGCATCCGACCCAGAGCGAAGGTTTTCACGAGGCCGCGCTGAAAGTGCTTGGCCACGCGATTCACATTTAGCGTCTGAGGCTTATCGACATCGGCGCGTTCTCATGCTGAACGTGAGCAGCCTTCCCTCATGTGAGGGATCAGGCCGGCGCAAGCCGACGGAACACAAAGACAGCCGCGACCGCGCCGACGATCTCGGAGATGATGAAGCCGGGGACATCGAGGGGACGGATGCCCGAGAACGTATCCGTCAACGCGCGCGCGATCGTAACCGCGGGATTGGCGAAGTCTGTCGCCGTGAACCAGAACGCGCCCCCGATATAGGCCGCCACCACGCCGGCCATCGCGGACGGACGGAGGCGCGAGCACACCCAGACCGCCCCGATCAATCCAAAGGTGGAGACGGCCTCGCTAAGCCATTGTGACGGACCGCTTCTAACATGGGCAGACAATGCGTAGATGCGCTCATCGAACATGGCTTCCGCAATTCCGACGCCGATGATGGCGCCCAGGATTTGCGCCGGCACATAGGCAGCCGCAATGGCCGGCTTCACATCACCGCGAAAAGCAAGCACCAGTGTCACAAGCGGGTTGAAGTGGGCGCCCGACAATGGCGCAAACCACTCGATCAGCGCGAACAGAGCAGCGCCCGTCGCCAGGGCGTTGACCAGAAGCGCGATGGCGATGTTTCCGCCGCACAGCCGCTCTCCCAGGATTCCCGAACCGACGATGGCGATCAGCAGGAAGCCGATTCCGAGCGCTTCGGCCGCCATGCGGGCTCCGATCAGCGGACCCGATCCCTCGCTCCCCGCATCGCAATGCAGGTCGAGGCGCCGCGGAAGCGGTTGCGGGGTTTTCGCTTCCACGAAAGCTTCCCCTCAGATCACTTGGCAGACTTTGTAGGCGACCGCGCCTTCGACCAGATAGCCGGTTCCGACAGAGACGACGTCGTTCAGCCAGGCGTATTGCGGCGAACCGGTCTCGAACAACGGATTGGTCCGGAAATAGTAGCGCGCGGGATCGACCTGATAGCGCTTGATCGGGTCGCTCATATCGGCCCGCAGCTCGGCCGGCACGATCCAGCGGCCGCCATAGGTCATGTGAATCAAAGCGCCGTCGTGCGTCTGCAGGGTCAACCGCACGTCCAGCGTCATGGCGCCGTCCGGGCGAAACAACGCCCAATCGCCGCCGCCCGGCAGCACCTCGCCGCGCAATCTCGGCCCTGCAAAGGATCCACCGGCCGCGCCGAAGAAAATCCGGCGGCCGAACGGACCATCGCCAATCCCAAGGCGCGGGTTTAGGTCGACGACGACGTCGAACAGAAGCTCGGTCTTGATATCGGCAACGGCTTTGACGCGCGAGTCCAATGTCATCTGCAGTTCCTCGTCCTGATGGGTGGATCTAACCGGCAGCGGCTCCGGAGGGCGTTGTCTCGCCGAAAAGCTTCCGGCGGACTGCATCGGTTGAGACTCCGGATTGCGCGCACAACGCCGACAAATCGAACATGAAGCGCTCGTGGGCGATCCGGTCATTCCTGAATGCGAATTGAATGAAGACCGGCAGCTCCGCGCGCCGTCCGTTGGGAACGACGCCGAAACGATCGCCCGTCATCGTCATCCGCGCAGTGCCCCAGCAAACCAGCGATTCGCCGTTGCTCGCATGCCCCTCCAGGACAACGTGATAGTCGGGAAAGCTCCTGAAGAACCTGGCTAGCACCGCTTCGTTCTCGGCCAGTCCTCGCGCTTTGGTCCCGAAGGCCGGCGTTTCCAGCAGCATGTCCTTGTCGAAAAGATTCATCGCCGCCGGCAGGTCCTGCCGGCTCTTGGCGACCGCCAACTGCTGCGCGAGCTCGAACATCCGATCGCTGTCCATGAGAGCCACCTGACGCGGGTCGAGGACCCATTTTCATGCACTATGTCTTTCACATACTAACGGTATGTTATAAACATAATGGTATTATCTCGTCAAGCGGTATGTTGCGGATATGAACGAGGCCGTTCCCGAAAAAACGAGGCGCGAGGAGTATACGGAGGCCACCCGGCAAGGGCTGCTTGCCGCGGGGCGCGACATTTTCGCGCGCGAAGGCTATCAGGCCGCCGGAATAGAGGCGATTTCGCGCGCCGCGCGAGTGACGCGCGGCGCCTTCTATCACCACTTCGATGACAAGAAGGCGCTGTTCGACGCGGTCGTGGTGGCGATGCAGGCCGAGGCGGTGACCAGGGTCAACGAAAAGTCGCGCGGCCAACGCAAGGTATGGGACCGCCTGTTCATCGGCATCGACGCGTATCTCGACGTGTGCTTCGAGCCCGCCTATCGGCGCATCGTCATTCAGGAGGCGCCCGCGGTGCTCGGCAGCAAGCGCTTTGACGAGATTGAAGAGGCGTATCCGATGGCGCTGCTGATGGCGAGCATGAAGGCGCTGCAGCGGGACGGCGAACTCGTCTTCGAGGATATCAATCTTCTCGGGCGCATGGTCGATGCGATGATCTGCAAGGTCGCATTGATGCTGCCGCAAGCGAAGGAGCCGCAAGCCATGAAGGCGCGCGGCCGGGAGATCATCGCGGCGCTGCTAGCGGGTTTCCGCCCTGGCGCCAGAGCCAAGCGTGGCGCGGACAAATCCGGCCACGCTTCCGGTCGATAGCTGCGTCCGGCCGTTGTTATCGTTCCGGCTATTCGCACCCCTCGCTAGCGGACGGCCTGGGCTCTAATCGAGCGCTCCGATGCAACGGAGCGCAGAGCTTCGGCGACCGCTCTCGCCGAAGACTCTTCGATCGCGAGGATAATGCCGCAAGCGCGCTTTGCCGCGGCTTCCGGGATCGTCATGGTCGCGTTCGCCACGAACTTCCGGATCACGGTCTCGCGCGACAGCGCACGGTGCCCGCTGCCTTCGTTGACCGCGATGTGCTTACGAAACTCGCGGCCATCCGCGAGCCTGACACGAACGCCGCCGGAGAAGGCTTCCGGGAATTTTGTCTCGGGATCGGCATGGCACGCGACCTTGCCGGCGAGCGCGAGCACGTCTTGCGCGGCCAGCGCGCCGGCTTCCAGTTCGCTCAGACCAAAACGTCCCTTCAAGAGTCCGGTCGCGACGCAATAATGCGTGCTGAACTTCGCTTCGTAATCGGTGGTCGGCCGCTTCTTCGAGGCGGCAGGCTCCGCAATGATCGGCAACGTCTTCTCCGGCACGTAAGCGTCGACCGAGGCGATGCGGGCATTGCCGATCTCATCCCGCAAGAGAATGGCGGCCTCGAGCGCGCCGTGGATGAAATGGCAGACCGGATAGGGTTTTACTGCGGTGTCGGCGAAGTGCCAGCGCTGCCCGAGCTCGATGCCGATGGAATCGAGCGCAGTGTCGCTTGCGTGTTGCTGCAGGTAGGCATGCAGCAGGCCGAAGCGGCCTTCATAGGGTCGGCTCGGACCGTGGAAACCCGACGACGCAAGCTGTGCGGCGGTGATCCCGGCGACCGCGCCCCAGCCGGGATGAAAGCGCTTGGTCCAGGCGCCTTCCTCCAGGAAGACCTGGACGCCGGAGGCGGTGGAGGCGGCAATGCCCTGGGCCGCGACCGTTTGCGACTCGGTGAGACCCAAAAGCTTCGCGGCCACAATCGCGGAACTGAAATGCGAGATCACACCGGTGGCGTGAAAGCCGACGTGATGAAATCCACCCTTGATCGCCATCCCGAGCCGAACCGCCGTCTCCATGCCGGCGATATAGGCCGTCAGCAAATCGCTCCCCGAGAGATCGCGTTGCTCGGACAGCGCCAACGCACATGGCAATGTGGCAGCGGTCGGGTGAACGATCGCTTCGATATGCGTGTCATCGAAATCGAGGCCGTGAATGAGAATACCGTTGGCGAGCGCGCTGTCGCGGACCGGCAGCTTCAGCGAGCTTCCGATCACCGAGCCATCGCCGCTACCAGCAAGCTTGGCAACGCCGCCGAGCGCGACCGGAGCAAAGTCATAGGCGTGCGCCGCGAATGCCAGGCCAATGCCGTCGAGAATGAGCAGCCTGGCGCGCTCGCGGACCGCAGCGGGAACATCGGCCAGCCGCAGCTCCGTTGCAAAGCCGGCAAGCACCTCGGCCGGCCTTGTCGTGCAGGGCGGAAGGGGAATCGCAGGCGTGCTTGTCATGTCGGCTCTCGCAGGGCGCTTCGGCCATGGGCGAGCGCAAGCTAACCAACCGCGGCGCCAAGCGTCAACTGTTGACAGTTTTTGCCGCGCGACGGTATCACACGTCGAAACGCGGGACCCCGCGGCCGGGCCACGAGGCTTATTGGCACGCGCCCGCAAGCAAGGTGACAGCCGCATGACCTATCTGGTCGCCGCCGATCTGCCGAGCATTCCCGCCGGCACGCGTTTTCGCGATCTCCTGAAGCGTCCGGGCATTCTTCCGATTCCCGGCGCCTATTGCGGGCTCGCCGCGATCCAGGCCAGGCGCGCGAAATTCGAGGCGATCTATCTCTCGGGCGCCGCGATGTCGGCGTCGATGGGGCTGCCCGATCTCGGCATCCTCACCATCGACGACGTCTGCTTCTTCATCCGGCAGGTGGTGCGCGCCGCACAACTCCCGGTGCTGGTCGATGGCGATACCGGATTTGGCGAAGCGCTGAATGTCATGAACATGGTACGCGCGTTCGAGGACGCCGGCGCCGCCGCGGTGCAGATCGAGGACCAGGTTCTGCCGAAGAAATGCGGGCATCTGAACGACAAGAAGCTGATCGCGCCAAAGGACATGGCCGCGAAGATCGCGGCCGCGGCGAAGGCGCGCCGGCACCTTTATATCGTCGCGCGGACGGACGCCGCCGCGGATGAGGGCATCGATGCCGCCATACACCGCGCCCGGCTCTATATCGAGGCCGGCGCGGATGCGATCTTTCCGGAGGCGTTGACCGATCGCGATGCGTTCGAGCAATTTGCGAAGGCCATTCCCGTGCCGCTGCTTGCCAACATGACCGAGTTCGGGCGAACACCGTTCATGACGGCGCAGGATTTCGAGACGTTCGGCTACAAGATGGTGATCTGGCCCGTGAGCGCGCTGCGCATGGCCGCCAAGGCCCATGCCGATCTTTACGAGAGCATCCGCAACGACGGTGGCACCCATCGGCTGGTGGAGCGCATGCAGACGCGGGCCGAGCTCTACGCCACCATCGGTTATCACGACTACGAAGCGCTGGATTCCTCGATCATCACCTCGGTCACGCCCGAGGGAATGCCGCAAGGGAAGACGCGATAGTCGGCGCATCGCTATTTTCTCGCCAGCGCTGTCGCTCTTTCGGTACGCCCCTGACGGCTCACAGCGAGCTTCGGCTTCAGGATAGCGGCAGGTTCGGCCTGCTCGCGTGCGGCACCTTCCCTGATCTGCTCCTCCACATAGCGACGCGCGTTGGCGATGTGCAGCCGCATCCTCCGCTCGGCCTCCTGCGGATCGCGGCGCATCAGGGCCGCAACCACGTCCCTGTGCTCCTTCAACGCCTGCTTGGCCCGCCCGGGCTTGGTCGAGGATTTGTAGCGATAGACCCTGAGCAGATAATAGAGGTCTTCGCAAAGGAACTGGATCAGCCGCTTGTTGCGGCTTCCCTTCACAATGCGAAAATGGAAGTCGAAATCCTTGGACTCCTGGTAGTAGCCGATGCCTTCCTGGACGCTTCTTTGCTGTTGATGCTGGTCGAGCAACTCGGCGAGCGCCTTCAGCTCCTGATCGGTCATGTTCTTTGCGGCGAGCGCGCAGGCGAGCCCTTCCAACACCTCGCGCAACTGCAGCACCTCGTAAAGATCGGTCGGCGAAAGTGCGGCGACGCTGACGCCGATGTTCGGCGTCCGCTGCAGCAATTTGCGTCCCTCGAGCCTGCGGATGGCCTCGCGCAGCGGACCGCGGCTGACGCCAAGCGAAGCCGCCAGCGTCTGCTCCCTGATCTTGCTGCCCGGCTGAAGATCGCCTGAGATAATCGCGGCCTCGATGCGCTCGGCGAGCACATCGACCAGCGAGCGCGCGGAAACCTTGTGGCTCAGAATGTCGCTCATGACCGGCTCAAATCAGCTCCTGCAGCCGCCTCACCGGGGAAAATCGATCGAGGCGCTGCTGAGCTTACCTGATTCCTCGCGCTGATCATGCCAACGCCCGATAGATGACGTTGCCCTCGAACAGGCGGCGCGCGGTACGGTAGACCGCGCCGAACTCGGCCTTGGCCGCACCGCCCTCGCCTGCGACGACGCGTGCATCAACCAGCGTGACACCGGATGGATGCGCGATCCGGATCGGACCTGTCGCATCGCAGAGACCAGCCGGCAGGCTGCCTGGCACACGCGCGGCGACCGCAAGACAGATTGCGCCGGTGATCGGCACGGCCCGATGCGGCTGGCCGACCGAGATCATGCGGACCCAGATGTCGGCGTCCGCGGCCTTGAGCTCGCGTCCCGAAAGCGCGCGCCCGGCGCGGGGGCCCGACACCATCGCTATCTTGGGAATGCCGGTCATACGCCGCGCCTCTCCGATATCGGCGGCAATTCCCATCGCGACCGACGCCGCGCAACGGATGTCTTCCATCCGCTTGAGAAACGCGGCATCGCTCTCCAGGGCCTCCGGCAGCTCGTCGCCCGCTTTGCCGACCGCGCGCACGTCGAGGAAAACGCAGGGATTGGCGGCATCGATGCAGGATGCTTTCACGGAGCCGAGGCCATCGATCTGGAAGACGTCGAAAGCCCTGCCGGTCGGCAGCAGCTTTCCGGTGCGCGCACCGCCCGGCTCGAGAAACTCGAGCCGGATCGGCGCAGCCTTGCCCGCCACACCGTCGATCTCGATGTCGCCTTGAGCGGCGAGCTTGCCGTCTTCGACGGGAAAGCGGGCGACGATGATCTTCGACGTATTGGTGTTGTGGATGCGCACGATGGCCTCGCCGCCAGCCGGGGCCGTCACCAGGCCCTCCTCCAGCGCGAACGGCCCGACCGCCGACGACATGTTGCCGCAGTTCGCGCCGTAGTCGACGAAGGTGTCGCGCACACCGATCTGCGCGAATGTGTAGTCGACATCGGCGTCCGGCCGGCTCGGTTTGCCGATCACGCATATCTTCGACAGCGACGAAATCCCCCCGCCCATGCCGTCGAGCTGCCGGCCGTTGGGGTCGGGCGAGCCCATCACCTCGAGGAAGATCGGATCCCATGCCTTCTCATCCCGGGGCAAGTCGTCGCGCCGAAACATGACGGCCTTCGACGTGCCACCCCGCATGAAAACCGCACGCAGCCGGTTGGTCTCCATAAGCTCCTCTTCTCCTTCAGGCGGCTGGCTTGCGGCCGATAGCGGCATCTTCGCGCTGGCGCCAGGCGATCAACCGGCGGATACCTTCCTCGATGGAAACCTCCGGCTTCCAGCCCAGCATTGTCTCGATCTTGGCGCGGCTGAAATCAAGCTGCGCCGTGGCGCTGGCCCGCACCGCCGCAGTATTGGCCTTGTGAACCGGCTTCAGCCTGGTGCCGGTGATCTGCACCAGAAGCTCCACGATCCGGTTGAGCGAAGTGGCGACGCCGGTGGCGACATTGAAGCTTTCGCCGGTGACGTCGGAAGCCATCGCCATGACATTGGCGCGGGCGACATCGGCGACGTGGATGTAATCGTGCACCTCGCTGCCGTCATCGGGGATGACCGGCGGCTCGCCGCGCAGGATGCGGTCATAATTCTCCATGATGTAGAGTGCGTTGACGCCGCGGTAATGCTGCCGTTCGCCATAGACGGTGGCATAGCGGAGCGCGATCGCGCCGATGCCGTAGCGGGCGCTGTAAAGCTTGCACAGGTTCTCGCCGATGATTTTCGTGCAGGCATAGAGCGCTGCCGCGGGCTGGAAGGTCGCAAGGTTAGTCGGCCGCGTCTCGTCGATCAGGCCGGGCGCCGGATCGCCATAGGTCGCAACCGACGAGGAGAACACCACCCGCTTCACGCCGCGATAGCGGCAGGCCTCGAAAATGTTGACCTGCCCCTCGACGTTGACGGCAAGACCCAGACTAGGATTCTGGCTGAGCGGCAAGGTGAGAAAGCCGGCGATCGCGAACACACCGTCGGTGCCTTCGAACGCGTCGTACAGTTCGTTGATGCACAGGATATCGCCGCGCACGAGCTTGATGCGCGGATTGCCGATCAGGTCCTTGACGACATCCGGACTGCCGAGCGCGTAATTGTCGAGCAGGACCACTTCGCGCGCGCCGCGCGCCAGGAGCTCCTCCGCCACGTGGGAGCCGATCAGGCTGGCCCCGCCGGTGACGACGAATTTTCCATCAGCGATTGTCATGGAGACCCTTGCAATGACGTGTCGCGGCGCGCGACAGCGCGTGCCAGCGCAGGCGAATGAGGACAGCGGACTGAAGGCCGCGGCCGCCCGCGCCCTCGTCAGCGCCAGGCATCATAGGAGGCATGCTCAAACTGTCAACAGTTGTCACTTTGGCCTCAAGGCGCTAAGAACGCGCGGGACCGCCCGAACAAGCCAAGCAAAACAAAGGGAGGATTTCGCCGTGGAAGAGTATGACGTCATTGTAGCAGGCTGCGGCAATGCCGCGTTGTGTGCCGCGATATCGGCGCATGAGAACGGCGCGCGCGTCCTGGTGCTGGAACGGGCCCCCGAGCACGAAAAGGGCGGCAACTCCTATTTCACGGCGGGCGGCTTCCGCTTCGTCCACGAAGGCGCCGGCGATATCGCGCGCGACATCATCCCGGACATGACGGCAGAGGAGCGGGCGAAGATCGTCATCCCGCCGCATACGCGCGAGTTCTATTTCGATCAGTTGATGGAGGTGACCCATCATCAGGCCGACGAGGAGCTGGCACGCGTCCTGATCGACCGCTCGCGCATGACCATGGGATGGCTGCGCAGCCACGGCATCCGCTTCGTGCCGATGTACGGCCGCCAATCCTTCCTGGTCGACGGCAAGCATCACTTCTATGGCGGCGTGAACATCGAAGCGGTCGGCGGCGGCGTCGGCCTCGTCGAAGCCGAGCTTGCGCGCGCGCAAAAGCTCGGGATCGAGATCCGCTACGGCACCGCGCTGATCGGGCTCGTGCAGCGCAACGACCGCGTCGTCACCGGCGTCAAGGTACGCACCCGGGAGGGCTATGCCGAGATCGCGACCAGGTCGGTGATCCTCGCGTGCGGCGGCTTTGAGTCCAATCCGGAGATGCGCGTGCGCTATCTCGGTCCGGGCTGGGATCTCTGCCGGGTGCGAGGCACCCGCCACAACATGGGCGAAGGCATCTTTGCCGCGCTCGCGATCGGCGCCCGCCCCTACGGCAACTGGTCGAGCTGCCATGCCTGCGAATGGGACATCTCGGCGCCGCCCTACGGCGATCGCTGGGTCTTGGACAACTTCCAGAAGCACTCCTACCCGCTCGGCATCATGGTCAACATCAATGGCAAACGGTTTGTCGACGAAGGCGAGGACTACCGCAACCTGACCTACGCCAGGTTCGGCCGCGAGATCATGAACCAGCCGCGACGCACCGCAATCCAGATCTTCGACCAGCAGACGGTGGCGATGCTGCGCGACGAATATCGCATCAAGCAGGTCACCAAGGCCGAGTCGGATACGATTGCCGGGCTCGCGAAAGAGCTCGATCTCGATCCGGTCGAGCTCGAAAAGACCGTCAATGAATACAATGCGGCCTGCGGCCCCGAGCCGTACAATCCCGCCGTGCTCGACGGCAAGGCGGCGCGCGGCATCACGCCGCCGAAATCGAACTGGGCGCTGCCGATCAACAAGCCGCCTTACGTCGCCTATGTCACCACGACCGGTATCACCTTCACCTTCGGCGGCTTGCAGATCAACGACCGCGGCGAGGTGCAGGACATGACTGACCAGTCGATTCCCGGCCTCTACGCCGCAGGCGAACTGGTCGGCGGCCTGTTCTTCGAGAATTATCCCGGCGGCACCGGGCTGATGTCGGGCTCGGTGTTCGGCAAGCTTGCCGGCGAGAGTGCGGCGGCTTACGTCGGGGCAGAGCCGCGGAAGTCCGCGGCGTGAGCGGGAATGGCGTTTTCGCAACGCGGCGACTTTCCTATTCGAATGTCAAACAGCGGAAGGACACACGTCCGCATTCTCGCGGCATGAAATCGCCCGAGTGATGCATCAATCGTGGCCCTCGAAATCAGGAGGGCGCAGGGAATGCCGGGTGCCGTTGCACCCGCGAGCCTCGCGTGCAGCAAATGCGCAAAGAACGCACACGAGTCATCAACAGGTACAACCGAACACACTCCGGCATTCCCTGCGCGATGGTTTTCGGCTTATACGTGCTCTCCTTGGTGTGCCGGGCTTTTTAGCCACCATCGCCTGAAGATCATCAGCTTCAAGCTTGATCCCAGCGTCGGGGGATCAGGACCACACGATTTCGCCGCCCGTGAGCGATGTTTTCGTCGGCGCACCAAGCGCGCTGAACACCCTCACGTCCACCGCATCCTGTCTCCTACGTCCGTGACGATCGCGAGCCGCCCCTCCTGTGGAATCAGGATGGGTGGGAGTGAAACATGATTTTCTGGAAAACGGAAGATAAATATTTTTGCGCGGAGGGCTGGACAAGGCAAATCAGATTGACATTGCTCAAGAAAATTGTGGTTTTGGCGCGGCCTTCTTCATTCGGGGTTTGGCTCGTGCTTCCGCCTCCGCTCTTTCCAAGACGCATTTCCTTTGCACTGCTACTTTTACGCGATGACCATGTTTGATAAAAGGTTCTCTTGACCCGAACACGAAGGCCGAGGGGCAAGCAAGTGGAACAGAAAAGGGACGAACGCGGCGTAGACATACAAGCAACCAAAATACTCGCGGGGCTTAGAGAGTTGGAAGATTTACTCGAAGAGCCCGAGACTGGCGAGGCGCTGGACCTAGCGAAGAATGCGCGAACGACCGAGCAGTACAACATATTGAGACGTCTCAAGCGAAGCTTGACCCAATATTTGGAACGCGACGGCGACCTTTTCTACGTTGGCTTGGTTGGGCATTTCTCTTCTGGCAAGTCTAGCACAATAAATTCAATTCTCGACATTTGGCGTACTGATCAAGCGAGACAAACCGACCTTAACCCCACGGATACAACGATCACACTAATCACGAGCGAAGGGAACTCAAAATCCCTTTTGGGGGTCATACGGGAGGGACACGTTACCATTCGCCATGAGTCAGTCGAAAACGAATTGCTTCAGAAGGTAGTCATAGCCGACACGCCAGGCAGTGGAGATACACAGTTTGTGGAAGAGGTGGCACGAGATTTTCTGCCGATTTGCGACGTAATCCTGTTCTTCTTTGCCGCCACAAGCCCGTTGGACAAAACGGATTTGCCGCTCCTGACCGAAATCCACAAACGACTGCGCTTTATTCCTTTACGATTTATCATAACAAGAGCGGATGAGTTCCGAGTTGACCTATCAAAGCGTGTGTCGGAGACAAACATAGATGCGGCCAAGCGCGACCGATTTTTGGGAGATGTCCTCACAAGGCTAAATAAGGTATTGCATCCGACCGTTTGCACGGAGGAGAGCTTTATTCTGATCGACAATAAGGCCGCATACAATATTGATAGGCTCGTAGAACTGATCCAGACAAAGTGCGATCCAGACAATCCGAGCGCAAGGATTGTAATGCATGGGCACAAGCTGCATTACTTTCAATCGACCGCAAGGGAACTGAAGACTTTCTTCGGAAATTTTATCGACGATAAGCTGCGTGAGCTGAACACGATTGTAAGCACAGCGGAACAAAACATCCAGCTTTACGACAAGAACGTGCTGATATCAGCCTGACCAAGAACTGGTTAGATCAACTGACATCAATTCGTGCAAGTCGCGAACGCACCCAAAAAAGCCTACGTGGTCTCGACGCGATACCAGCAACCATCAATAGTTTTGACTCGGTGCTGAAGCGACGTGCGGAAATCATGAAATCGATTTCTGATCATGCGCAATTCACCTCGCGCCAAGTTCGGCTCAAAGTTAAGCTAGAAGTATCGAAGAATTTGCGAACCCGAATAGAGCAACTCGAACTCTGGCGACAGGATTCGATCACGGTCCACGCGGAAAAGATGGCAGCCAACTTAGTCGGGGTAGATCCTGATACAATTCTCCCTTTGATACCGACAAGCTTAACCGTGGATTGGAGTAATTTGCGGGACGCCAAGGCTGCCACACTACGAGAAGCGGCGGCCGGTCTCCGAAGAGCTTCCGAAGAGTTGGCGACCTTGATAGGCGAGCGTGTTCCAGTGCGGGAATGCGAGACTGAGGTGAACGATGCCAAAACCTCTTTAACTCTCGATTTAGATAAGTTCTTTAGAAACGCTGAATTGTATCGAGATGGTGTTTTTTCGCATACGACGAAAGAGTCTATTGCCACGCTTGGTATAGGCGCTCGACTTGATGCGCTCGAGTCTGAGTTCACCGAAAGCGATAGAACAGCCTACATCCGCGACACCATGCAATCCCTCTTCCCGGATTTCACTGAAATTTCCGCGAAGGCACTTACGAACTTTGCTGCGATTGAAAAGGATCTTCGCCCGCTTGTCAGCAACCTAGACGATCTGAAAATTCCATCGCCAACGACCGCGTCCCGCGACGTACGTCCTCTTATCGACCGTGAGGAATCTCAGCTCCAAGCTTCCATCACGAGTCAACTCGAAGAGGATGTTCAGCACCTAGGCAGACGGCTAGACATTCAGTTATCGAGTGCTATTGCGGAAGCAAGTCGCCAGCTTGACGCCGATCTTCGCAGCGCTCGGCGAAGGCGTAGATGGAAGTACGCCTTGGCGGTAGCTGGACCAGCAGCCCTTGTCTTTGTCGGCTATCTTTTTTATGCATACCTGAATCGCGATGTGCCGCAGGATTCGTTCAACGCGGTCCTGTGGAACTTGGTGGCAGGCGTGATTTTTTCGGGGATAGCAACCGGCGTTGCAGGTTGGCGCGATGAGTTTCCCAAAAATCGCAAGCGCCTTTTGGATGACGCGCGATCAATGCTAAAAGGTAAGATTTTGGCTATCGTTGACGATGCATTGAAGTCCCATGAGTTTTCAGTGCTGGACGACACGAAACTTCCTCAAAGGCTATCAGAGGCGTGTGCAAATATAGTAAGTGTCGATCCAGACGGTTGGGACCAAATAGCCGCCGAGCGGCTTGACGCGCTTAGACGCCACGAAACGGAGTATCGTCGCCTTCGTAACGAATACGAACAAATGATGGAGGTGGTGTTTGAGCGCACATCATCCTATTTCAGTGATGCGAGTAAGAACCTTGAACGATTGAATGAAGTCGCTGCGCGCGTGAAGAAAGCGGCAATAGAGCCATCCTTTGAATTGCTTGCTCAAACGAAGGCTTCTCTTGAGGATGTGAAACATCAAATTCATTCCGTTGAATTCAATGCATGAAATGCCATTATGTATTTTTCAATCCGTGCGTCGCTTCCGCAATGCTCGCAACGGAGTGGGTCAACGTGAGGACTGTCGCTCGGAATTGCACAGTCGGCGCCGAGATAAGCCGCGGTTGCCGCGTCGACCTCGCGCGGATAGGGCGGATCGAGTTCGCCGGTCATGATCAGGATGCGATGGCCGGTGGGAGCAGAACGGCACTCACGCAAAATGACAGGCGACCCGATGCTGCTGCGGCTTGCCGGGCTTGGCCTCGAGCCCAGGCTCGCGCTCGGCGCAGATGTCCCTGGCGATCGGGCAGCGGGTTCGGAAGCGGCAGCCCGACGGCGGATTGATCGGTGACGGCACGTCGCCGCGCAGCACGATCCGCTCCCGCTTCTTGCCGGGGACCGGCTCCGGCATCGCCGACAGCAGCGCCTTGGTATAGGGATGCAGCGGAGTGCGATAGAGCTGCTCGGTCAGGCCAAGCTCGACGATCTTGCCGAGGTACATCACCGCAATGCGGTCGCTGATGTAGCTGACCACCGCAAGGTTGTGCGCCACGAACACGTAAGTGAGCTGCAATTCGCGCTTGAGTGCGACCAGCAGATTGAGGACCTGCGACTGGATCGACACGTCGAGCGCGGAGACCGGCTCGTCGGCGACGACCAGCTTCGGCCGCAGCACCAGCGCCCGCGCAATGCCGATGCGCTGGCGCTGCCCGCCCGAGAATTCGTGCGGGTAACGTGGCGCCGCATCCTGCCGCAATCCCACCTTGTCGAGAATGTCGTGCACCAGTCTGTCCCTGGCGCGGCCGCTGGCGATGCCTTGCGCATCGAGTCCCTCGGCGATGATGTCGCCGACCGTCATGCGCGGATCGAGCGATCCGCTCGGATCCTGGAAGATGAACTGCATGTGGCGGCGTAGCGATTTCAGTTCGGAGGGACGCGACGACGCCGTGCTGCGTCCCTCGAAGGAGAGCTCGCCGGAGGTCGCTTCCAGGAGACGAACCAGAACGCGGCCGAGCGTCGACTTGCCGCAGCCGGATTCACCGACCACGCCCAGCGTTTCTCCCGGAAAGATCTCGAGATCGACCCCATCGACCGCGCGTACCTGTCCGGTGACACGCTGCAACAGGCCGCTGCGCACCGGAAAGTGCTTGACGACGCCGCGGGCGCTCAAGAGCGGCTCAGGCATGGAGCACCCCCTCACCGCATGATCGCAGTCGCGGCGTCCGCAGCCAGCAAGCCGCCCGCCCCTCTTTTCCTTCCACCAGCGGCGGCTCCTCGCGCCGGCAGCGCTCGGTGGCATGGTCGCAGCGCGCCGCGAAGCGACAACCTGGCGGCCAGTTGAGCGCGCTGGGCACCTTGCCGGGAATGACCTTGAGCGGCTCGGCCTGCGTCATCCCGAGCAGCGGAATCGAGCGCAAGAGCGCCTCAGTATACGGGTGTTGCGGATTGCGGAAGATCGCTTCGACCGCTCCCCGCTCCACCACGCGCCCGGCATACATCACGGCAACATCGTCGCACATCTCCGCCACGACGCCGAGGTCGTGGGTGATGAGGATGATCGACATGCCAAGCCGCGCCCGCAGCTCACGCAACGACTCCAGGATTTGCGCCTGGACGGTGACATCGAGCGCGGTCGTCGGCTCGTCGGCGATCAGGAGCCGCGGCTCGCAGGCGAGCGCCATCGCGATCATCACCCGCTGCCGCATGCCGCCGGAGAGCTGATGCGGATAGGCAAAGAAGCGCTGCTCGGGCGAAGGGATTCCGACCAGGCCCAAGAGTTCGACCGCACGATCGCGGGCCTGACGCGCGCTGATCTTCCTGTGCAGCCGGATCGCCTCGGTGATCTGGCTGCCCGCCGTATAGACGGGGTTGAGCGAGGTCATCGGCTCCTGGAAGATCATCGAGATGGCGTTGCCCCGCACCTCTTGCATCTCTGCTTCCGGAAGGGCGGCAAGGTCGCGTCCGTCGAACATGATGCGGCTATCGCCAAGCACGCGACCGGGCGCTTCGATCAGGCGCATGATCGAGAGCGCGGTCACGCTCTTGCCGCTGCCGGATTCACCGACGATTCCGAGCGTGCGTCCCTCCGCGATCTCCAGGTCGACTCCGTCGACCGCCCTGATCACGCCCGTTCGCGTGTGGAAGGTGGTCCGCAGGTTTTCGACCCGGAGCAGCATGGTGGCCGCCTTCAGCTCGCAGCGAGATCGGTGCTGGTCGGAAGCGGCGGCGAGAATCGGCCGTCGGCCGCGGTCCAGCCGCCATCGACCAGAAGATAGGAGCCGGTGACGTAGGAGCTCGCGTTGGAGGCAAGGAAGATGAGCGCGCCGGCGAGCTCCGACGGTTGCGCCCAGCGGCGCAGCATCGACTTGTCGGCATAGGCGCGATACCAGGCCTCGTTCTGCTTGATCTGGAGGGTCAATGGCGTCTCGACGACACCGGGCGCGATCACGTTGGCCCGAACGCCACGCTCGCCGAACTCCGCCGCCAGCGCCCGCACCATTTGCAGCGTTCCGGCCTTCGTCGCCGCATAGACGCCTTGCCCCGGCTCGACCACCATCGCGCGCACGCTGGAGAAGGCGATGATGCTGCCGCCGCCGCGGGCGGCCATCCGCGGCGCGAAAGCGCGGAAAGCCCTGAACGCGCCCTTGAGATTGAGGCCGATCACGCGATCGAATTCGTCATCGCTGATGTCGACCAGCCGCTTGCGCACATTGATCGCGGGCGTCACGACCAGCACGTCGGGCGCTCCGACCGCGGCGGCCGCGTCTGCAATGCTCTTCGCATCCGAGAGGTCGACATGAAGCGCTTCGGCGGAATGTCCGGCGGCCTTGATCGTCGCGGCCGTCTCGCGCGCATTCGCCATGTCGATGTCGCCGCACACGACATGCGCGCCGTGGCTTGCAAGACCGAAGCATCCGGCCTGACCGATGCCTTTTGCGGCACCGATGACAAGCGCGCGTTTGCCGGTCAGGTCGAAGAGTTTTGAATAGTTTTCCATGGGTCACGTCCTCCTGATAATGGTTCACATCACGGGTTTGCGCTCAGTCCACGGCCGGGCCTGCTCAAAGGCACGGGCGGCGCGGAGCACCAGCGCTTCCTGATTGGGTGGGGCGATCACCTGCAAGCCGACCGGCAGGCCATCGACGAAGCCGCATGGAATCGAAGCCGCGGTGAAGCCCGCGAGATTGACCGCGAGCGTATAGGCGACCAGCGCCGGAATGCGTTCGGCGGGCCCGACCGATTCGATCACCGGCGCGGTGAATCCGAGCGTCGGCGACAGCACGAGATCGCAGTTAACGAAGGCGGCTTCGAACGAACGAATGAATTCGGCGCGCCGGCGCACGGCCTGCGAATAGCGGGCGCCGCTCACGCGCTTGGCATCCGCGAATCTCTCCCGCGCATATTGCGTCAATTTGCGGCGGGAGACTGCATCCGAATAGAGCGCCTCGCCTAGCGCCGCATAGCGGTCGACGAAGTCGAGTATCTTCCAGGCTTCGTCGATGCCTTGCGTGTCGATGGTCACGGGATCATCGACAAACATCGCGCCGAGCTCACCGAGGCCGAGCGCGGTCTTCTTGACAGCGGCAATGACGGCAGCGTTGACGCGGCCAGTGAGGCTTCGATCCTCCCACCATCCGAGCCGCAATCCTTTGATGCCGTCATCGAGCCCCGCGAGATAGTCGGGCGGCTCATCCAGCCGGCAGAAGGGATCGGCGACGGACGGCTGCGCCAAAAGCTGCAGCATTGTCGCCGCATCGCGCACGTCGCGGCAGATCGGGCCTATGCAGGAAAGGAACAGCGTGGAGCCGAACGAGCCGTGGCGCGGTACCCGGCCGTTGCTCGGCAACACGCCGAGCACCCCGCACATCGCCGAGGGCAGCCGGATCGATCCACCGGAATCGCTGCCAAGCGCCAGCGGGCCGAAGCCGGCCGCGACGCTCGCCGCCGCCCCTCCGCTCGATCCCCCGGACGTGCATCTGATATCCCAGGGATTGACGCATTCGGGCGCGACGCGGCCGACGGTGCGCCAGAACGTCCCAAATTCAGGCGTAGCGGTCTTGCCGATGATCACGCCGTCGGCCGCCTTCAGACGCGCGACGTGCAGCGAATCCTGATCCGGCACGTGATCGGCATAGACCCGCGAGCCGCCGGTGGTGCGGATTTCCTTGGTCCAGAACTGATCCTTGATCGAGACCGGCACGCCTGCCAGCGGCCCGACGGGCTCGCCGCGATCGATCCGCCGATCGATCGCCCTGGCCTGGTCGAGCGCGACGTCCGCCGACAGCGTGAAGAACGTGTGGAGGCGCCGATCGAGCGCCTCGATCCTTTCGATGAAATGCGTCGCGACCTCGGTCGCCGACAAGCGCCGTGCCACGATGGCCTCGCGGATCTGCCAGGCGGACATCCAATGCAGATCGGATGGCAAATTGGTCATGGCGTCGGTCTTGTTCAGCATGATCAGCCTCGTGGATCCAGCGCGTCGCGAAGGCCGTCACCCATGAGGTTGAAGCCGACGACGACGAACACGATTGCAATTCCCGGACTGAGCGCAAGCCACGGCGCGAGCGCCATCACCGAGGTCGATTCCGCGATCATTCCGCCCCAGGTGGGATCGGGCGGCTGCACGCCGAGCCCGAGGAATGAGAGCGACGCTTCGGTCAAAATCGCAAGGGTGACGGTCAACGACGCCTCGACGATCAGGGGTGCCGCAATATTCGGCAGCACATGCCGGTACAACGTCCGCGCGCGCGACACGCCGAGCCCGATCGCTGCGGCGATGAAATCGCGCTCCCGAACCGACAGGGTCGAAGCCCGCGCCACGCGTGCGAAACGCGGCATGAACAATAATCCCATGGTGAGAACAAGATTCGGCAGGTTCGGCCCGAGCGCTGCGACCAGCGCAATCGCGAGCAGCAGCGCCGGAAAGGCCTGCAGCACATCGAGGATACGCATCATGACGGCGTCGATCAGGCCGGTGAAGTATCCGGCGACGAGGCCGATCACCGTCCCGGACACGAAGGCGAGCGCGGCGCTCAGGCAGGCGACGCTGAGCGAGCTGCGAGCCGCAAAGAGAATGCGCGTCAGGACGTCGCGCCCGAGCAGATCCGTTCCGAGCAGATACTGGCTCGACGGCGGCGACAGCGACGCGTCGGCGATCTCCATCGGATCGTGCGAAGTCAGATAAGGCGCTGCAAGCGCAAGTCCGACCGACAGCAGCACCATGGCCGCGCCGACGGCCAACGGCGGGTTCAGGCGCAGGCGCAGCCGGCGCGAGGGGATTGCGCTCTCCTCGCCATCCGCTAGTCCGCTCAATGGCGCGCTCGTCCGGTCCGGCGCGCCGATCACAGTCGACTGTGCCTCAGCCATGTTGCTGGATTCTCGGATCGAGGAGGTAGTAGCTGAGGTCGACCGCGATATTGATCAGGACCACCAGCGTCGTGACCACCAGCACCGTCGCCTGCACCTGGGTGTAGTCGCGATGATAGATGGCATTGAGCATCAACTGGCCGATGCCGGGCAGGCCGAAGACCTGCTCGACAACCACCGCACCTGCGACCAGTTGCGCGGCCGTGACGCCGATCGCGGTCACCACCGGCAACAGCGCGTTGCGAAGGCCGTGCCGCAGCAGCACGCGAGCGCGGCCGGCTCCCTTGGCGCGCGCGGTCGCCATGTAAGGCTCCGCCAGCACCTCCAGCATGGCCGCGCGCGTATAGCGCATGATCGTCGTGGCCGAGGCGAGCGAAAGGACGACGGCCGGCAGCAGCAGGGTCTGAAGTCCGCCAAGCGGATCGCCCGCAAGGTCGACGGCGCCAAGCGTCTTGAATGAAGGCAGATAGATCGAAAGCAACAGCACGGCCGTCACCCCGACAAAAAACGGTGGCGTCGAGAGGCCGAGCAAGCCTGCGCCACGGATGATGAAGTCAGGCCAGCGCCCGCGCGTCGTCGCCGCCACCACGCCTCCGGGCAGCCCGATCATGATCGCGAAGATCAGTGAGAGCGCTGTCAGCACGAGAGTCACCGGGAGATGCGCGGCGATCTGCGGGCCGACCGGAAATCCAAAAACCAGCGAGTTGCCGAAGTCGCCATGGAGCGCGGCGAGGAGCCAGAGGCCATATTGGACCGGAAGCGGCTGGTCGAGATTGAGTGCATGGCGGATGTTCTGGGCTGCCGCGGAGTTTGCCGCGACCGTCGGTCCCGCCAGCACGCTGACGATGTCGCCGGGGATGAGATGGATGATCGCAAAGCTGATCAGGGAAACTCCGAACAGCACCGGCACGGCGAGCACGATGCGTCGGGCGGCATATCTGAGCATCGCTTACTCCATCGAAAATTCCGGCGCTTACCGCGCTATTGCAGCCAGGCCTGGCGCAGATAGACGCGCTGCGCCGACGGCAGGGCGCGGTAGCCTTTAAGCTTCGTCGACCACATCTCCCAACGCAATGCCGCAGCACAGGGGGTGATGACATAAGCCATGTCGGCGATGCGCTGCTGGACCGCGCGATAAATGCGCTTTCGCTCGTCCGCATCATAGCTCTGACGTCCCTTGGCCAGGAGATCATCCAGCACGGGATCTTTGGTCTTGCCCGGATTGACGGTTGAGTGGGAGTCGAGCCGGATCGAGATGTTGGTGTCAGGATCGGGGCCCCAGACCAGGCCCGCCATCGAGATCGGCGATTCCGTCGACTGGAAATCGGCGACCAGATTGCCCCACTCCTTCTGCAGGATCTTGATCCTGATGCCGATGCGCCCGACGAGCTGCTGGACGATCTGCGCGATCTGAACGTCGCCAAAGCCCGCCGGCGAGACCGCAAACGTCGTGTCGAAGCCGCCAGCGTAGCCGGCTTCCGCGAGCAGCGCCTTGGCCGCCGCGACGTCTTCCTTGGCGTATGGCAGGCCCAGCACTTCGCCGCTCGGCACCGCGAACGGCGCCTGGATTGGCGGCAGCGCCGCGCTCAAGCCGGCGCGGCCGCGCCAGACCACCTTGACGATCAGCTCGCGATTGAGCGCAAGACTGAATGCGCGTCGCACCCGGACATCGTTGAACGGCGGACGGCGCTGGTCGAATTCGAGCAGCATCAACCTCGAATAGGATTCCGGCTCGGGCGCCACGATGTTGCTGACGCCGTGCATTTGTGCGGCCGAGTCCGGCGAGCTGAGCCAGGTCAACTGCACGCTTCCGGCCCGCAACGCCGCCATGCGGCTGCCTTCATCGGGAATGATGCGGAAGTCGAGGCCGTCGAGATAAGGCAACCCCGGCTCGTAGTAGTCAGGGTTGCGCTTCAGCCGCACCAGCGAATCCGGCTGAAAGTCCTCGAGCATGAACGGCCCGGTGCCAACGCCGCCCTTGACCAGATCGCCGCGTTTCTTGACGTCTTCGCGACTGACGATCGCGGCATATTTGATCGTGGCGAGATAGTTGAGGAACGGCGAAAAGGGATTGGCGAGGCGGAAGACGACGGTTCGCGCATCCGGCGTCTCGATCGCGCGGATCACCGAGAAGATCGACACCCAGGGCGAGCGCGTCGCGGGATCGACCAGACGCTCGAACGTGAACTTGACGTCATCGCTGGTGAGCGCAGCGCCGTTGTGGAATTTCACGCCCTCGCGCAAATGAAAGATGAAGGTTTGCTGATCGGGATTTTCCCAGGCGGTCGCGAGATCCGGCTCGACATGGCTTGCGGTCGCGTCCCAGCGGAGCAGGCAGGTGTAGACGTGCTCGGCGATGTTGTCGGTCGAAAACGCCGCCGTCTTGTGCGGGTCGAGCCCGATCGGGTTGTCGTCCTGACCGATGGTCAAGACGCCGCCGCGCTTGGGCGCATTCGCCTCGTCGTCCGCCGCGGCCGGCGAGATCGCGCCGGAGCCGAGAGCAGCAAGCCCGATCCCGGCCGAGCCGAGGAATTGCCTTCGCGTGACGTCGGTCCTCATGTCGCTCTCCACTGGATCGATCGATATCTACGCATGGCTTCCGCCACGCAACTCCCGCAGCGTTGAAATCAGGACGCGGGTTCGAGCGATCCCGCGAGGCGCGGATCGCTATATTTCTTGGTGACTCCGGCGCGGCGCAAGTCCTGCGCGTAGAGCTCGAGCAGCGAGCGGATGACATCCGGGTACTTTGCCGCGACATTCGTCGTCTGCTTCGGATCGGCGCGCAAATCGTAAAGCTCGACCGGCTCGCTCGACGTCGCATAAAGCAACGACCATTGCTGCGTGGTGATGGTGACCGGTTGCCACTCGACGACGGTGCGCATCAGATCATCGACGACTTCGACGGTGTCGCCGGGATTGGCGAGCGGCAGCGCCGTCAGCACGTGATCGCGCCCCTCGAAGGCCTGGCCAAGCACGCCGGGAAGCAGCGAAAGCCCCTGCATCTCCGGCTGGCGCGGCAGGCCGGCCATGTCGCAGATGGTCGGCGCGATGTCGAGCGCGCAGGCGAGCTTGCTGGTTCGCCCAGGTTTCGCACCCGGTACATGGATCAACAGCGGCACCCTGGCGATTTCCTCATAGAGCGGCGAGCGCATCCACGTCGCTTCGCCGGGCGCCCTGCGGACCATCTTGCCCATCAGCCCGTGCTCGCCCAGCAGGAAGCCATGGTCGGAGACAAAGATGATCGCGGTCGAGTCCTCGATGCCGAGATAGGCAAGTTGATCGAGGAGATGCCCGATCCAGCGATCGACCAGCTCGAGCTCGCCGCTATAGAGCGCGCGCGCAACCGCAATGTCGCGATCCGTCATGCCATGCTTCTTGCACTCGCCATAGGGCGGATGCACGCGTTCGCCGGCATAGTCGGGAAGATAGTGGCGCGTATAATAGGCCGGCGGATCCCAGGGCTCGTGCGGATCCCAGGTGTCGACGAGCGCGAAGAACTTGTCGTCGTAGATCTGCTCCAGGCATTTGGCCGCCTGCACCATGGTCAGCGGCGCCGGACAGTCCATCTCGCCGGTGCGCGGATCAGGCTGCACCTTGCCGGTGATCGGCCATTGCGGAAGCTTGCCGCCGCCCTGGCGCTTGGTCTTGTTCGGCGCGCTGTACGAGCTGTAATGCGGCGTTCCCAGAAGCTGGGACTTCATGTCGTAGAAGTAGTTGAAGCCGCGGTCATATTGATAGCCGTTGACCTGATAGAACGGCGTATCGGCCACGCCGAGCGTGGTGTAACCCGCTTCCGTCAACGTGGTCGCAATCGAGCGGTCCGTGCGCGGCAGTGCACCCCAGCCGACACCGGCAAAGGCGGGCTTGCCGGTGAGATAGTCGTAGCGGGCCGGCACCGTCGGAAAGCTCGACGCATAATAGCGATCGAACACCATCGAGCGCGCCGCGAGCCGATCGAGATTGGGCGTCCGGACATGGCCGCCGTTGTAGCCCAGCATGTCCCAGCGGACGGTGTCGGATACGATCATCAAAATGCGGTCCACCACGGCACACTCCCTTTTTCTGTTCTTGAACGTCCAGTAAAATATCACACATCACGCGTCAACGGTCAACAGTAAAATATCATATAGTACATTTACTGATGCGCGAATCTCGGCTAGGTGACAGCCATGGATGTGCGACACAGCGGTGCATCGAGCCTGGTTTCGGGCCCTAGCCTGCGCGAGCAAGCGCGGCAGGTGATCCGTGCGATGATCATCACCGGGCAGATGCAACCGGATCAGCTTTATTCCGTGCCGCGGTTGGCCACCGATCTCGGCGTCTCGGCAACGCCTGTGCGCGAGGCGCTGCTCGATCTTGCGCGCGAAGGCCTGCTCGAGCCGGTCAGAAATCGCGGCTTCCGCGTCGTCTCGCTCTCGTCAAACGAGCTCAACGATATCTTCGCAATTCGCGTGCTGCTCGAGGTGCCGAGCGTCGCCGACATCGCGCGGGCCGGCCTGTCGCCGGCGCAACTGGAGTCATTGCGTGGGCTTGCGGCGGCCACGAAGCGCGCGGCCGATGCCGGCAACGTCATCGAGTTCCTGGAGACTGACCGCAAATTTCATGTCGGGCTGATTGCAACGCTCGGCAACAAGCCGCTGGCGGATCTCGTCGAAACGCTGCGCGACCGCGTTCGGCTTCACGGCTTTAAGAATGACTCGATCGGCGGCTACATCAAGCAGTCGGCAGCCGAACATTTTCAGCTACTCGATCTGATTTCGAAGCGAGACGAGGCCGGCGCCGTTGCGCTGATGCGGCACCATCTCGAAAGATCTCGTCACGTCTGGGGTGAAGGCCACAACGTCGCGCGGCCCTGAAATTCGCGTAAGCAGTCTTTGTCTTTGACGTCGAGCCATGACCGCGTTTCAGATCTTGGGCCGCCGGTCGCCGCCCGAAATTTCCGCCGTCACCAGCTCGCCGATCCGCTGCGCCGCCTTGGCAAGCGCGATCGAATAGGCGCACGACGCTGCAGCAAACGAGGTCATCATTTCGAGGGGGGCTTCGTACGGCTCGGTGAGCCACGGGATCAGCAGATGCCTCGCCTCGTAGCGTAGATAGCAGTCATGGTCACAGTACTGCCGCTGCGTCGATACGGCCTTCAGATAGCCTGATACGAGCGGTCGCGAGCACTCGGCACAGGTCGGACTGTCGAGGGGTGTCCTATGATTGACCAATATGAATTTCATGACGGTGGCCGATCACTTTCAATATGCCAGCCTTTCACGACGCCTCTTCACGAGGCCTTGGCCTGACTTTCTGCAGGCTTCCCGGGGTCGTCGGACTTGAGCGCGTAACACGCCTCTCCGCAGTAACAGAGCCGCGTCCGGATGTCCCGCAAATAACCGCCCTCGCCGATTGGTCCACCGCAAAGCCCACAGAAACTTTGCCGGAACGGCGTCCTGCCATTGACCAACACGAATTTCATGTGACGCCTCCCAAGGCGAAGCAATAGACCGTATCGGATGATTTCGAGGTCCGGAGCGGAGGCGCGCCGCACGTTCAACATGCCGGCTCCCTGTCCGAAGATCTCGAGCGCCAGGAACTCCCTGCTTGATCTGCTCTTCCGTCCTCAGGCAACGCGAAATCGCCATAACCAACGGCTGTCATTCTCCCGGCGGAGCCTGAAATGCTCGACGCACTTTCTCGAACAGAGGGGGAGATGTCCCGATCGCTGTTGAACTACGTCGGGCCGACGTTGCCGGAATGAATGTTACGCGGCCCTCGTGACGTGGGCAACGGGTTTGATCGTCATGCGATCGTGGTGAGCTTGAAGGGCCGCACG
>Ga0209166_10000138_pt1 | contig 95506 bp, 100 predicted proteins | sample Coa_R1_3_FD_187151 | JGI IMG/M metagenome (GOLD analysis project Ga0209166, IMG submission 187151) | Surface soil microbial communities from Centralia Pennsylvania, which are recovering from an underground coalmine fire - Coalmine... | ecosystem: Environmental > Terrestrial > Soil >...
TTGCGCCGTCATACCAAGTATTTCTTGCGCTTCCCCCGATAAAACCGCCGCCGTGAATCCATACCATCACTGGGCGCTTCTTCGCGTCCGCCTGTGGCGTCCAAATATTTACCGCCAAACAATCTTCTGCCATAACCGAGTTATTGTTCTCGGTCGGATCGATATCGACGAGCTGGGGACAAGCCGGCGCAAAGTCCAACGCTGGCTGGACCTCAGTCCAGGAAGTCGGAGAAACCGGCGGCCGGAATCGTAAGGGTCCTACGGGCGGAGATGCAAATCGTATCCCGCGAAAAACCAAAACACCTCTTTCAGTCGCTCCCAATACTGGTCCGGAAGTGGTTCTAACCACAAGTCCGGTGGTCCCGTTTAATTCGACCGTGTGAAACGGCCCTAAGAGAAGTACGGCCAATGCAAGCAGAGGCAAAGTACCCCGCATTATGTGAGCTGCCGCCCTTCGCGCAACCGAGCCGTCCGCTCCTTCAGTCATCTCGTGCATTTGCGCTCGAAAAAGTCGATATGGAAAAGACTCAGCCCAATTGCGTAATGAATTCGTTCTCGAATCTTACGTAGGCCGCGATTGTACATCGACCCCTTGCATGGTAGCTGTCAGATGTTTCCGGCCGATGGTCGTCAAACCGAAAGGTGAAGGCTCGCTCGTTAACTTCCGTGTAGCTCGTGATCCGCCCCAATCGATGCCAATTGAACATCCACTTCGGAGAATGCCACTCCATGATAGTTGTTCCGCTACTTCAGCTTGGCGTACTCGGCTTGGGCCTGTTTAAGGATGGGAATGTCGGGATCGGCGTCCTTCCAGAGTGCGAGGAAATCCTCGTACGAGGATCTTGCCTTGGTCTTGTCTCCCGACAGCACGTGAGCCCGCCCCGATTGCAAGCGCGCGAGTGCCCCGATTGGGTCGTTGACGACGATCCCACGATGTTCGAGAATCTTCTGGAACTCGGCGGCAGCTTCGGTGCCTTTCTTTGCGGCTAGATACGCCTGCCCGCGGAGATAGACGGGATATAGGGCGCCAAACAGTCCAGAGACGGTGCTGCGCGGAACACCCAATTCATGCGGTGCCGCGACTTGGAGCAGTCCCAAAGCGCGCTCGGGCTCTCCGTGATTGAGCGCAAGCAGGGCTTGCACCACCGGCAGGTAGCTAAACCGAACTGACGTATCCTCCGGAAATCGCTTCTGCATATCGTCCGCAAGTGCCTGTGCGTGGGAAGAATCGCCAGACATACCTAGGGCGAAGGCAGCGCCGTACTCCACCTCACGATCGTGGGAAAGCTTGAACGCGCTGACCGCCCGGTCTCTTGCTGCAGTCGAGTTGCCGAACAGAGCTTCGCGGACCGCGGCTCCTGCTTCCCATAGTCCAACCCTTTCAGGCTGCCCCGCCTGTTGCGCCTGAACCACTGCGCCGTGCGAAATACCTCGCGCGTCTTGAAGATGACCTGAATAGGCAGTGACGAAAGCCTGCCGCGCCGACATCCAATTCTCGCCTCCCGGCCTCGCCCGGGCACGGGCAGCTTCACGCTCCATGCCCGCCTTGTCGCCTTTCAGAAAAGCGATATCGTACGCCAGCATGATGAACTCGTCGCTATCGAGCCCCCGGGCAGCGGCGGCGCTCAGAGCGCTTTCGCCCGCCTCCCGTCGCCCGAGATAGATATTGATGAGGCCCAGGCTGAAGTATCCGACCCAAAAATCAGGTTCGAGTTCGATGGCTTTCTGCGCCTCAGCCAGCGCCTCTTCGTAGCGGCCCGGCGTCTTGTGGATAATGCCCGACAGCATGTGGTGGGGGCGCGCTTCGCGGGGATAAGCTTGTGCCCAGGCTTCGCACGTCTGGAGCGCGGCTTCCAGATTACCCGTTACCAGCATCTCGTAGTTCGCAGTGATAAAGAACCTTTCCTGATCGCTTGCCCGGCCCCGCAACTGCCAGGCCCTTGCAACGCTCGCAGCCGCAAGGTCAGACTGGTCGAGATCGGCATAAACCCTTCCGAGTGAGGCATGCGCCATGGCGAATTCCGGGTCAATTTCAGTGGCGCGGCGGAACAGCGGCAGCGATGCCGACGCGCCGCGCACCGCCTGAAGCTGCCACCCGGTACTGTATGCCTTCAGCGCTTCCAGTGATGATGTCGTTGCCTCAGCGAGTGGAGTATCGTGTTGTTTGATGGTGGCCAGTGATTCGCCGACTCGAGTTCTGAACTTACTCGCGGTGTGACTCAGCGCATCCAAAACATCCTCTTTTCTGGCGGCTTGCATCAGCTCATCATCGAGGATGTCTCCGGTTCGGCAGCTCCTTGCGCGCAATCCCAATACATATTGGCTTCCCAACTTTGCAATCGAGCCCTCCAGCACGGCAGCGCCTCCGGTGCGCTCGCAGACGTTCCGAGCGAGTTCAGGGGTGAGCGGAGCATCTGGCAACCACCCCATCAAGCGTAGCGTGTGTTGGATACGCTGCTCAGGGATGAGACTCAAAAACGGCGACTGCTCCAGTTGCACGGCGAGGCCTTGGCGCAGCGTCCCATCAAACACCGGGTCGCCAGTCGAATTGGCAAAATCGGCGAGCACGAGCGCGTCTTTTTGGCCGAGAACCGGCCCTCGGTCGAAGAGGAATCGAACCCCTATAGCGCCGGCGAGGACCGCGGCCACTGCTGCAACCGCGATCCATCCCCAACGCTTAGTTTCCCTGACTTGTATCTGCACCTTCGAGCGAGTCGCGGCAACGATGCTGACTTCCTGCTCGGGGACCAACCGCACGTTCTCAGCGAGGCGATACCCGCGACCGGGCACGGTAACGATGTAGCGGTGATCCTGCGGACTCTCGCCCAGTGCCTTTCGCAGCATGAAGATGTTTCGGCTTAGGTTGGCCTCCTCCACAAAGGTATCTGGCCAGACCGTTTTCATCAGGTCGTCTTTGGTGACGACCTCTTTGCTGTGTCGAATTAGAACGAGAAGGATTTGAAAGGTCTTCGGCGTCAGCGGCACAGGCTCGCCGGAACGAAGCAGAGTTTCTTTTTCAGGGTCGACACGAAAAGGCCCGAACTCGTAGAGTTCTTTGTTGGTTTGGCTTGCGCTCGCAGACATTGAGAGCACCCACCTAACACTGTGAGCCGAAGATTGGGGCCTATCTTAGCACGCCCAGGGACTCGACCGGTCTCCTCCGCCAACGGCTGCGTTGCCAGAACTCCCTTGTTTTCTTGCTCTTACCTGATTGCGAGAATTTATCAGAAGTTTTCATCCGTTTCGTAAGGACTTCTCCAGCGCCTTCCGGGCAAGCTGCGCTCGTTTTCGTCACGCGGCCGTTTCGCAAAGCAGGACCATGGCGAAGGATACGAAGATAACCATCGAAACCGAATCTTTGCTGATCCTGGGCGGTCGCAGTTCCAGGCGCGCATTGTGTCCCCTCTGCGCAGCCGAAGTAGAGATGATCGCTCTGGAAAACGCCAGCGTGATCTCGAACTTGGCAACTGCGGAATTAAGCGAACGGCTCAATTCGGGGGAGCTGCATCGGTCGCAGACGCCCGATGGCTCGGTGCTGATTTGCATGAATTCACTGTTGGCTCGCGTGCAAAACACAAAAACAAGCTAACTGCGTCGTCCGCAATTGCGAAACGCAAAAAGGAGAGAACCATGAAATCCAGATTGTTACCTATCATTCCACTCTTGGGCTTGGCTGTTCTGGCGATGCCGGTCGGGTTGGTCGCGCAGGCGCAGAGTCCCAAGCCCGCAAGGTATTCCGTTACAGATCTTGGTACCCTAGGCGGAACCTACAGTTTTGCTTACAGCATTAACGACTCGGGCGTGGTTGCCGGAGGAGCCGCAACCCCGAGCCAAACCAATTTCGTATCTCAGACCGCGTTTGTCTGGGACGGAGGACAGCCGATTAGCCTGGGTACGCTCGGTGGAGTCGACTGCCCGGGCTGCAGCAGCGAGGGATCCGCGGCTGACGCGAACGGGGTTGTCGCGGCGGTTTCCGAGACTTCGACCGCCGACCGGAACGGAGAAGACTTCTGCGGGTTTGGCACTTTTCGTCAATGTTTAGCGGCCATTTGGAAAAACGGGGCACTGAGCGCGCTGCCCACCTTGCCGGGAGGCAAGAACAGCTGGGCTTTGTGGGTCAACAAGCTAGGGCAAATAATCGGCTACTCAGAGAATGGCACTCCCGATCAATCCTGCCTGACCGCAACGCCTTTTCAAGTTATCCAGTTTGAAGCTGTGATATGGGAACCAAACGGCACAATCCGGGAACTGCCTCCGCTCCAAGGCGACACTGTTGCATTCGGCTTCGGGATCAACGACGAAGGCCAAGCCGTCGGGTCCTCGGGGCTGTGCTCAAACACCGCGCTGCCGCCTTTCATCGCCGGACCTCAGGCGGCACACGCTGTGCTCTGGGAAAAGGACGGATCGGCTCGCGACCTGGGTAGCTTGGTGAGCGGCGCGGCGATCAGTATTCCTGGTGGAATCAACAACAACGGTGAAGTGGCCGGCGGCACACAATCATCAGGCGGGGCTCCTCATGCCTTTTTATGGACCGAGGAAACGGGTATGCAAGATCTCGGCACGCTTCCGGGCGATTTCTTAAGCGCGGCCCCGTGCTGTCACACAATCAACAACAAAGGCCAAGTGGTTGGCTTTTCAATTCCCGGGCCGCTGGGATCCCGAGCATTCTTGTGGGAGAACGGCGTGATGACGGACCTCAACACGCTCATCCCAGCAGACTCGCCGTGGTATCTGTTGCAAGCTTCCTCGATCAATGACGCTGGCGAAATCGTCGGGTTTGCCGTGAACACGAATATGTTTGAAGTTCATGCCTTCCTGGCGTCCCCCATCGTCGGAATCGGGCCCGCGGCGCGAGGAGCAGCCCCGCCACCGGCCCTCCCGGAGAACGTACATGAACTTCTTCAAGGGCGGCTGCACCTCTGACATCCGAGATGGGCGGCAGCAGGGGCCGGTTCATCCGGCCCCCTGCGGATCTTTAGAACACTCGACCGGGCTGTGTGTGAAGGGCGAACTTGTTGGAGGGTAGTCGGCAATCCGGAAACTATCCAGAAACGGGGTTAGCGGAGATCACTGGTGATGTCCTCGAAGCGGACTTTTTGCCCAGAATAGCTTCCGAGTGCGCGTGATCCGGGCACGATCTTCGGTCACAAGCCCATTGCGCCCGTGGTCCCGGCAGGTGCTAGTCTGGCGTAGCAGCCGATGAACAACCGTGAAATCCAAGCAGCTTGGAAGTATCACGACGGCACGAAGCACTCCTACTGGAGTGTTCGTAACCGTCCTCACTTTCTGGACTGGGCGAATCGCCCGTTGCCTTTCAAAATCTACCCAAAGATAGAGCCTCTTCCGCTGCCGCGGGACGTGCCGCAAACAGGGGTGGCGGCGGTCTCCGCAATCTCAGAACCAGTGCCCTCGTCGCGGGCTGACTCGGTCCCTAGCGTTCAGGATCTGGCGCGCCTCCTCTATTTCTCGGCAGGGATTACCAAACAACGTACATATCCGGGTGGAGAAATCTACTTTCGCGCCGCAGCTTGCACCGGAGCTCTCTACGAGATTGAACTGTATGTTGTGACTGGCGATCTCCGGGACTTGGATGCCGGCATATATCACTTCAATCCGGCGGATGTTTCGCTACGGCTTCTGCGAAAGGGTGATTTTCGCGGAAACCTGGCTCAGGCGACGGCGATGGAACTCGCGGTGGCTCACGCGCCCGCGACGATCATCTGCACCGGAACGTACTGGCGGAACGCCTGGAAGTACCAGGCACGCACCTATCGCCATTTCGGTTGGGACAACGGCACGCTGTTGGCAAATACGCTGGCTGTTTCTGCGGCTTCGGGGCTGCCGGCCGAGATCGTGCTCGGGTTCGTGGACGCCGAGGTGAACCGCCTGCTCGATCTGGATACGCGGCGTGAGGTTTCCTTGTGCCTCGTCCCGATCGGGCGCGTATCGGAGAGTCCGCCGTCAACACCGAGAGAGGCTCCAGCGTTAAGCCTGGAGACGATCGTGCTGTCGCAGCACGAGGTCGAATATCCCGCCATGCTTGAGATACACGACGCGTCTTCGCTTGAGTCCGTAGAGGAAGTAAATCAGTGGCGCGGCAAGCCACCAGTCCTTCCATCTTCTGCTCCGGCGGGCGAGGAAGTTCGCCTCCCGCACTTGCCGGAAGAAGAACAACCAAAGGAGACGATCGAGCAGGTAATCCTGCGCCGCAGCTCTACTCGAACGTTCGATAAGGCGGCGTCCATTACACTGGCACAACTCTCAACCATTCTCGACTGTTCCACGCTGGGTCTTCCGGCTGACTTCCTTCAGCCGCCCGGCGCACAGCTCAACGATGCTTACCTGATCGTGCATTCGGTACAGGGGCTCAAGCCGGGCGCTTATTTCTTCCATCGCGAGCGGAACACTGTGGAGCTATTGAAGGAAGGAAACTTCCGCACCGAGGCCTACCGTCTTGGTCTGGAGCAGCAACTCCCGGCGGACGCCTGCGTGGACATTTTCTTTCTGTCCGATTTGAACCGCATTCTGGAGCGATACGGGAACCGCGGCTACCGGGCCATCCAGCTAGAGGCGGGTGCCATCGGCGGCAAGATCTACCTGGTTGCGTATGCCCAGCACCTGGGTGCGACCGGGCTGACCTTCTTCGACGATGATGTAACAAACTTTTTTTCACCACACGCAAAGGACAAGAGTGCCATCTTCCTGCTCGCGATTGGCAAGCCGCTGAAACGCAGACCACAGTAGGGTCAACTTCGGGTCGTCGGCAATCTGAAAGTTAGGCGGAAGCGGGGTTCGAGGACATTGTTAGAAGTCGCGTCCCACAACCGGACTTCTGGCTCGCTTCGCGTGATCGTCTTCTACGGGAGGGCAATCGATGCCCTTCAGACAATGCCTTCGCGTGCTATTGAACTGTGACATCGACCAGGTTCGCGTGCTGGATTGTGCCCGAGGTGGCTGTGACCGTGACAGTGTAATTCAGCGTGGGCGGTGACGCCGGTGGCGGTTGGTTGCTACTGCTTCCTCCGCATCCTATCTGTAAGGCGACAAACGCAATGAAAAGGCTGCACAGCAACCAGGGGCTGCGCCTCCGATTGGGCGACTTGTCGCGAGTCGGGCTCAGCCCAATTAGAGTGAGTCCCAGTAACGGTAGGAACGCAGCGTATAGAGAACCCGCAAGATTGCCTTGGCTGGACGGTATTAGATGAGCCGACTGGGAGGGTGCCGTGACCGTGAGTGTCGAGGTGACCGAATTTGCGCTGGGTGTAACCGACGTTGGGGATAGAGAACACGTTGCCAATGCCGTCGATTGGTTCACCGGAGATGGAGTGACCGCACAGGACAGTTGAACGGCAGTGGTAAACGCCCCCCCTAGAGGAGCAATGGTGATCACGTCCGTTACTTGACCTCCAGCCTTGGCGGTCAAGTTCACGGATGCAGGTTCAACCGTGAAATCGCCGGGCGAACCGAAAGTGGCCGTAACAAAGTCGTCGGAGTTCAGGGTGAGGCTGCACAAGCCTGCGCCAGTGCACGCGTCGCTCCACCCTGAAAATGTACCTCCCGGAGCGGGCGACGCAGTCAGGTTGACTGCTGTCCCGGGTGCGAAGCTCGCTGTGCACGAGGTTCCGCAATTCACGCCTGCGGGGTCGCTTGTTACCGTTCCACTCTCGTTGCCAGCCAGCAGTACCGACAGAAGGTGAGAAGTCGGGGTTGTCCCGCCATCAATCACGGTCACGGTAACGTTGCCACCGCCGCTTGGTGCGTAGTTTAGTACGTAAATCTTGTTCGTCGTAGGGTTGATCGCGAGAAAAGCCGGGTAGGTTGCATTGGGGTTGATGACCGTCGTCACAGCGTTCGTCGCTCCGTTGATTACCGTCACGCTTCCTGGGTGGGAGCACGCGTCGTTTTGACAGCCGGAGTTCGCCACGTAAATCGTGTTGGCCACTGAATTAACAGCCAACCTTTCCGGAAGGACTGCGTTTGGGTCCTTTACGATGGAAATTGCGTTCGTTGCGCCGTCGATTACGGCCACCTCGCCTTTTCCCGTGGCCGTGAGTGCAAAATTTGGGATGGCTACGTAAATCTTATTGGTGGTTTCATCCACTGCGACGGCTTGGGGTGCGACCACATCGGGATCGGTGAGGGTGGTGATGGAGTTAGTGACACCGTCAATGACAGTAACGTTGCCATCATTGGAGCCTGTGGGGTTAAGGTAGAAGTTGCCGTCGTTGGCAACATAAATTTTATTAGTAGCCGAATTCACTGCCACCGCCAGCGGGCTAAAAGCATTGGGGTCCGTGATGGTGGTTGTGGAATTGGTAGCGCCATCGATGACTGTCACGTTGCCCGGGTTGGTGCTAAAGGGTATGGGGATGCTGTTGTTGGCGACATAAATTTTATTCGTTACTGGATTTACTGCAATGGCGGCCGGAGACAGAGAGGATGCGTTGGGATCGATGACTGTAGTGACGGAATTCGTGGCGCCATCAATCACGTAGGTATAGCCAGCCCCGTTCGCTACATAGATCTTGTTGGTTACCGGGTTCACGGCCACGACAATTCCTCCCGCGGCGGACAAATTGGTCACAGAGTTAGTGGCACCGTCAATGACGCCACCAGGGAAGTAGATCTTGTTGGTCGCAGAGTTCACTGCCACGTCCGTGGGGCAGCCGCCCTTAATGACAGTAGTCGCATTCGTCGCCCCGTCGATTACGGTTAAGCTGCCGGAGGGAGGCCGGACGAAGCCTCCGAAGGTGCAACTTGCCACGTAAATTTTGTTGGTGACCGGGTTCACGCCGACCGCTCGCGGTAGATCGGTCCCAACTGGAATCGTAGCGACCACAGTTTGCGCCCAGGCCGATACAGGCAAGACGAGCAACACACCTACCGCGAGAAACTGGAAACTCCGAAGTGGCGATATACGTTCCTTGGATTTCATGACGATCCTCCCGTTGCGTCCGTTCGACGGGCTCTTACCAACCGTTTGTGTCGCGGCGAGCGCTGCTCGGATTTTGGATTGTTGAGCTGCATCATAGTTCCGGAGTAGCCATTTGTGCAATTATCGTGATTGGCGCTGCCGAGAAGCGAGGTGAGCCCAGGAGGCTCCCTCGCTCTCAAAACATCTCCCTGATCGGGATTTCACCTGTCCGTGCCGACCCTTCGCGCATGAGCGGTGATAACGGTTCCCAAGGCGGTGCCGTTGGGCAGCACAGCGGAAGTGAATATCGCGCGCAGCTCGCGGCCATTGTCGTCAAAAACGGTATTCATTGTTCCGGAAAGAATCTTGTTCCCCGAGAGATCGAAGATTTCGAAAGCGAATGTACCAGTGCAGTCGGGATTGACCGTGTAGGTTCCGGAAAACGTCTCGCCGGTGATGACCCCATTCAGACTGGACGTGGCTTCGCCGTTCACCAGCTTTCCGGCGCCGTCCAGAGTGAATACCCCTATAGAATCCCGTGGTCCGATGCCAACAACCATTCCGTTAGTGGTAAATCCCCACTTGCCCGCCACACTGGCGACGGAACATCCGCCCTCATCTTGGGCGCGCGTCGAGGGGGCCAAACTCAGAAGCGTGGCACCCAAAAGAGATACAAACACTGTCCGAAGAAAGGTGTGTTTCATGAGCGTTCTCCGTTTGCTGTTGATTCCGAGTACGACCTCCGACCTGGGTTGCCCCAAACCGGCCTGATCGCCCCTTATCTAATACCGCGCAAAAGAAGGGAAAAAGGGCTCAAATTACACACCGGAAGGCGTCGGGACGGCGACAAGAACTAACGGGGTAGAGGCAATGCTCATACCCTTGATTCAGATAGCTTTAGCCGTTCGGGAGCAATGTTCGGCCCTGTGAAATCTCTTGTAGATGAGTTTTTTACAGTTATATACTTGGCACAATTCATTAGGTCGCTCTCGGGGTCCTGCTGGCACTGTTCAACGCAATGTAATTGAGCGCCTTTTGTTGCGGGCCGTTCCTGCTCGTCCCCCAGGCCCTAATTCACCTGTTCGGGTCTCGCAATGACTCAAGAAGGACAGGGCAGTTCGCGCACCGACCTCGGCCATAAAGACGAAGCCCTGCCCGGTCTGACGCCCGAGCGCTGGCAGAAGATCAAGGAACTGTTCCTCGCCGCTTCTGAGCGAAGTCCCAAGGACCGAGCTGAATTCCTCAATCAAGCTTGCGGTGCTGACGAGTTCCTCCGCGCAGAGGTGGAATCCTTGCTGTTTGCGGAAAGCAAGGCGGCCGAATCTGCGCTCTTAAACACATCGGTGATGCGGCCTCTGGCAGCTCAGGTGATGCCAGATTTAATGGTGGGCCGCCGCGCGGGTGCCTACCAACTTGTCCAACGGATCGGCACGGGCGGCATGGCTGCGGTGTATCTCGCGGTGCGCGCCGACGACCAGTATCAGAAGCAGGTGGCCGTGAAAGTCGTCCGCCCGCAATCGGCTAATGAGGAACTTCTAAATCGTTTTCGCAACGAGCGTCAGACCCTCGCGGGCCTGGATCACCCCAACATAGTAAAGCTGCTCGATGGTGGCAATACCGACGAAGGGCTGCCGTACTTGGTGATGGACTATGTCGAGGGAACCCCCATTGACAACTATTGCGACGCGCACAAGCTCTCGATTGAAGAACGTGTCCGCCTGTTTTGCCGGGTCTGTGACGCTGTGCAATACGCTCATGAACATCAGATCATCCATCGCGACCTGAAACCCAGCAACATCCTGGTCACTCCGGACGGCGCACCCAAATTGCTGGATTTCGGAATTGCCAAGGTTTTTGATCCGCATGTCGCCGCGCAAACGCTGGTCGTAACACAGACCGGCACTCGCCGAATGACTCCGGCGTACGCCAGTCCAGAGCAGGTGCGCGGCGAGGCTGTTACCTCGGCTACCGACATCTATTCGTTGGGCGTTGTGCTCTACGAGTTGCTGAGCGGCCACCGGCCCTACAAGCTGAAGCAAACCACGCCGGCGGAAATCGAGCGGGCCATTTGCGAAGAGGAACCAGAAAAGTTAAGCACTGCCGTAGACCGCGTAGACACCGTAACCGCAGCAGACGGCACCACCGGCACCAACATTACGCCCGAGTTGGTGAGCCAAACTCGCGAGGGAGAGCTTGAGAAACTCCGGCGTTGCCTGCGCGGGGACCTCGACAACATCGTGTTGATGGCGCTGCAAAAAGAGCCGCAGCGTCGCTACGCTTCGGTCGAAGAACTCGCCGACGATCTTCAGAGGCATCTCGACCACTTGCCTGTTCGAGCGCGGCCCAGCACGTTGAGCTATCGCGCTTCGAAATTCGTCTCCCGCCACAAGACGGAGGTCGTCGCTGCTGCCTTGCTCCTGTTCGTGCTTGCTGGAGGGCTCTTGTTCACCGTCTGGGAGTCGCGTCGCGCCGCAGAGCGGGCCCGCGCCGAGATCTACAGCCAGCGGTCGAAGGGCCGGCGTTCCATCGCTGTGCTCGGCTTTAGAAATGCCTCAGGGCGCACCGACACCGCATGGGTGTCCAAAGCTCTCTCTGAAATGCTGACCACCGAGCTGACAGCCGGGGAGAAGATGCGCACGATTTCCGGAGAAGAAGTCGCGCAAGCGAAAATCAATCTTCTCATACCGGACGCGGATTCACTCGGCCGTGCGTCTCTTGGCCGCGTTTACAAAAATTTGGGCAGTGATTTCGTCGTCCTCGGCTCTTATTTGGATTTGGGTGGGGCGGACCGACGCGTCCGCTTGGATCTGCGGCTACAGGATGCGGCCCTTGGGGAAACTGTTGCTGCCATCGCCGAGGAGGGAGATGAAAACGCGCTTCCGGACCTGGTCATTCGGGCCGGGGAGGATCTTCGGGATAGACTAGGGGTCTCAAGAATCTCTGCTGCTGAATCGGCAAAGGTCGAGGCATCCCTCCCACAGAATTCCGAGGCTATTCGGCTCTATGCGGAGGGAGTGGCAAAGCTGCAGAGCTTCGACTATCTCGGCGCGCGGGACTTGCTGGAGAAGGCGGTCATAGCCGATCCGAACAATGCCTTGATTCATTTGGCGTTGGTTGAAGTGTGTGTGCCCCTTGGGTATGAGGCGAAGGCCAAGGACGAAGCTAAGAAGGCCCTTGATTTGGCTGGAGATTTACCCCGCGAGGAGAATCTTTGGATAGAAGGTACATACCATCAGATCGCCAGAGAGAACGAGAAAGCGATTGAGATTTATCGCACTCTATTCACCTTTTTCCCTGACAATTTGAGATATGGGTGGCGTTTGGCTTCGGCGCAAAAAGGCAAGGATGCCGTGGCTACCATTGAGGCGTTGCGAAAACTCCCGGCGCCCGCCAGGGATGATCCTTTAATTGACGTGGCCGAGGCCGACAACGCAGGACGCCTAGGAGAACCCCGGAAGCAAGCCGAGGCTGCCGCGAGAGCCGCGCGCAAAGCGGACGCTAGAGGCGCACGCCTGCTTGCGGCACGTGCGCGCATTACCGAAGCGAGCGCATTGGAACAGTTGGGAGAGCTCGATAAAGCCTTCGCAGAACTGACCGCTGCAAAACAACTTTTGGCCGAACTCGGAGATCGCTACGGGGAAGCTCGGGCGTTAAGACATATGAGTACTGTTTTAGCCGATCAAGCAAAGTTTGAAGAGGCGAAGCAGGCACTACTAGGAGCAATTGACATTGTCCGCCAGGTAGGCAATAGAGCTGTCGAGGCCCAACTCTTGAACAATCTCGCCGATATCCAAGCGCATCTAAACGACGATTCGGGAGCTCTTGCAAGCCTCAATCAGTCTTTGGCGATCTCGCGCGAGTTGGGGTATCGGCATGCCATTGCAGTTGTTCTCGACAGTATCGCGACCAGAGAAACAGATCACCGCCAGATTAAATCAGCCATACCGCATTTCCAGGAAGCACTGGACATTGAACGTGATTTGGGAGATCAGGGCGGAACTGCATCCGTACTTGGCGACTTCGCCGCAGCCCGGGAAGCCGAGGGCAAGATGGCAGAAGCAAAAGCGATGCTGGAAGAGAGCGTTCAGCTCCACCGGCACGCCGGCGCCAAAATCGACTTGGGCATGGCCTTAATTAACCTTGCCAGTTTGCAGGCTAACCGGGGGGAGCTGGCATCAACCAAACAGTCATATTCGGAAGCATTGCAGATTCTCGATCAGAGCAAGAGCCAGATGTATTTGGGCTACGCCATCGCGGGGCTTGGGGAACTCGCGCTTACAGAGGGGGATTTCGACGGCGCCCGCAAACTCCTGGATGAAGCTTTGGCGCAAAGGCAGCAAGTCGGAACCAAGCAGTATATCGCCGAAAGTTGGTTGTCTCAGGCGAACCTTGCGTTGGAAGAAGGGAACGCTTCTAATGCGTCTCAGCTCGCCCAACAGGCAGCGGCGGTGTTTCGTGATAACAAGAGTGTTGATCTCGAATTGCAAGCCGATGCGCTGATTGTGCAGTCTCTGTTAGTCGAGGGAAAGTTATCGGAGGCCGCAATCTTGATTGCAATCACAAGTGAGCGGGCCGCCACACTCGAAGACTTCTCGACGCAGATCATTGTGAGAATAGCCAACGCCAGGGTACGGACTGCTCGCGGCAAGGCGACGGAGGCCGAAAAATTGTTGGAACAGAGTCTTGCGGATACTCGAAAGGCTGGACTGCTAGCGTTACAATTCGACACGCGCCTTGCCTTGGGCGAGGCCGAAATCAAGGCAGGAAACTCCGCTGCAGGCCGCGCCGAGCTAAGAGCCCTTGCGCGAGACGCAAAAGCAAAAGGCTTCGTGCTAATGGCGCGGAAGGCTGCCATAGAAGCAAAACAGCACCAAACGTGACGCAACCATCCTCCAGCGACGTGACTCTTCTTTTGCAGCGCCTTAGCGACGGAGACCAGGACGCTGTTGCCCAATTAATTCCTCTCATTTATGACGAGCTACACCGCTTGGCGGCTTTCCATCTTCAGCGCGAGCGTGTAGACCATACGCTTCAGACGACCGGGCTGGTTCACGAGGCCTATCTTCGCCTCGTGGATCAGAAAGAGGTCCAATGGAAGAATCGAGGACACTTTTTGGCCGTCGCTGCCCAAGCAATGCGGCGCATCTTGGTCGATTATGCTCGGCGGCACCAGGCGGTTAAACGAGGCAGTTCCTCACCAAAGATTTCGCTGGACGAAGTAGTTGCCGTTTCGAATGAAACTGCGCACGAGCTGCTTGTAATAGATGAATTGTTGAATAGGCTTGCGGCTGTTGATTCCCAGGGAAGCCGGATCGTCGAGCTGCGCTTTTTCGGCGGCCTCACCGTGGAAGAAACAGCGGAAGCAATGGGAACCTCTCCCGCCACAGTGAAGCGGGAATGGAGCGTCGCAAGAGCATGGCTCCTGCGCGAAATCAGCAGGTGAAGCATTGTCGAGGAGGGTAAGCTTCTCAGCTCCTGCGCGTATTTGCGTTATAGCACATCAAGAGAAAATCCTTGATTATCCGCGTGCGATTCGCTTCCCTGGGTATAACCCATAATTTCAGAAACAATGCTGTGGCCCAGCTTGCACATATGGTTCATAGACCTCATTGTCCAGAAACGGGGTTCTGGGAAGGCGGTCGGACTGCTACGGACAAGTCGCCTAGTAGGAACTGATCTCCGAGCTTGGCATCGGTCGTAGACGGATTGCGGGAAACCGGAGACAATCCGCTTGCCCGCGAAATTGAAGCTGGCCTGCTACCAACCGTTTCGGACAACAACTTCCCCTTAAATCTGTTGATCCGCCTTTCTTCCACACCGTAGCTACTTGCGCTTTGGTTGAATAGAACATGAGGACCAGACTATGCAATTACCCAAGGACATCAGCGAATACTTGCGTGATTGGGCTCCCGAACTTGGTGAGCGGATTCTGCAGACCTATCCACCGCTGCAGGGCTTCGACGATGCAGCCTCCCCGCTTACCGCCCAACTCCTTCGTAAGCCCTTTCCCGCGCAAACGCTCGCCATGATGGGTGTGGTAAAGCGCTGGAACGAAGCCCGGGGCGCGGCGGTAATCGCGGAGTGTGGGACTGGAAAGACATTGATCTCGCTCGGTGCGGTTCACGTGCACAGTGACCGCAAGCCATTCACGGCCCTAGTCATGGTTCCGCCTCAACTGGTTGAGAAGTGGGCGCGAGAAGCATTTCACACTCTGCCGCGCGTGCGCGTTTTCTTCATCGACGGTCTGCGAACTCCGACGAGTCCCCTAGGCTATGCGGGGGTCAACGAAGTCAGGTTGCGCAATGGCCGCATGATCCGGGAAGGGTTGCGCACCACACTCACGGAGTTACGCCAGCGGAAGACGGCTCGAACTGCTCGCCATCGTTGGGATTCGATCTGCGGATTCCCGGCTCTATTTATCGTGGGACGTGACCGCGGAAAGCTCAGTTACTTCTGGCGACACGCATACGGGCTGGCGCAGTGCGGCCGGTACCAAGGCTCCGTTGTGAACGCGGACACAGGCTGCCCGGTCTATCTGGGCGAGGATGGGGAGCGACTTCTTTCCGTGGATTTCAAGAAGTCAAAGCTGAGCGAAATCTTGGGCAGACAGAATGGTGACGAGGCGGCCAAATCTCGACGCGAGTTGTACAGCGCGTAGTGGCAGGCGGACGGTAAGAAAATCCGGCGTTTCGCTCCAGTGGATTTCATCGGCCGCTACATGCCGGATTTCTTTGACTACGCCACCGCAAATGAGGTGCACGAGTTGAAAGGAGATACCGCACGGGGAAATGCGCTCGGCGCTCTGGCTGGATGCGCGCAACACACAGTGGTGCTCACCGGGACGCTGCTTGAAGGCTACGCCGACGACGTGTTCAACATCCTCTTCCGCATGCATCCGGCGAGGATGGTGCAAGAGGGGTTTGAGTGTGGGGAAGCCGGCGTGCGGATGTTCACCGAAACTTACGGGCTGCTCGAAAAGATCACCGTAATTGAGACAGCAGATAACGCTTGCTCGGAAGGACGTATAACGAGACGTGTTCGACGTTGCCCGGGGGCGTCGCCGCTGCTCTTTGGCCGTTTTCTGATGAGCCTGGGGGCGTTTATTTCACTCGAAGATATTTCAGAGGCTCTGCCGCCTTATCGGTAAGAGGTCGTCAGCGTCGAGATGGACCATCCTCTGAAGAAAGCCTGTCAGAAACTTGAAGAGGACGTGAAAAACGCGCTGAAGGAGCATCGGGGAAATCAGTCGGTAATGAGCGTAGCTCTGAATGCCTTGCTGCTTTATCCCGACCGGCCGTTTCACCTCGGGGATCTGTATGGATGGGAATTCGACCCTGAAACTCAATGGCGGGAAAGATTCCTCATATCTGCAACGCCAGATTTGAGCGAGGACCAAGTCTATGCGAAGGAGCGCCGCTTGGTTGCAGAGGTGAAAGCAGAGCTGACGGGTGGACGCCGCTGCCAGATCTATGCGGTCTACACGCAAAAACGAGATGTGACTCGAAGACTGGAACAAATCCTTCTGAACGATGGAATCCGAGTAGCTGTACTCACCACCGATGTACCTCCTGAAACGCGCGAGGGCTGGTATGAGCGCCAACTTCGCGTTGGGGTGCAGGCGGTGATTTGCCACCCCAAACTGATGCAGACAGGGCTCGACTTGATCGAATTTCCGACGATCCTGTTTTACGAGACTGGATATTCCATCTACGTTCTTCGCCAAGCCAGCCGGAGAAGTTGGAGGATCGGCCAGCATCTTCCGGTGAAGGTGAAATACCTGCACTACGCTGAGGCGATGCAGGAGAGCTGCCTTCGGCTGATGGGCAAGAAGCTGCTCGTCTCTCTAGCCATGGAAGGGAAGTTCTCTTCGGAAGGATTGCAAGCGATGAACGACGAGGATGACATCTTAATGGCCATGGCCCGTGAACTTGTGACAGAGAAAGGAATCGGAGAAAGAGCCGATGCCATCTGGGCCACCCTTCAGAAACAGCAGGAAGACATACTTGGCACACCAGCGAAGGAAGATCCGGAGACTGTGGCCGAGGAGACCGTCGCGGCAATTCAGATCACCAAGCCGGGTTCGACTCAAGTCGACCAGTGGTCTGCACTGAACTCGCCACTGGAATCACCTGGCCGGAGGGATTCCCCGCCATCGACCTCGACGATGCCTGGCGAACAACCGACGTTGTTCTGAGTGACTGGCAAAAGCCGCGATTCAAGCCGAGCTGGAAGCAATCCAATCACACAAGAAAAGGTGGGCACCATGGGTATTCTCGGACTAACACATAACGAGAACGGCAAAGCCCTCGAGAAGTTGCCAGTGACGATCAAAGTCGCCATCGGGGAAGGGCCGACCCCCGATGCTGAGAACAGTAGTCCGCGCGCGCTATTTCATTTCGTTTTCAAGCGGCGAACTATGCGGGGACAGACGGTGTGTTGGGAACCTGCGCCGGATATCGCCGAAGTCTTCGGGGACAAACCGACGGAATTGGCACTGATCTTCCTTCATGACGATCCCAGAGAAGTATGCCCATCGGAATACGCCCTTTGGACCCGAAAGGGCCGCCTGTGTCATGGAGAGCTTGTGCAAATCTCGAACGGCAACACCCCACGCTACAAAATGCAGGCAATCCGGAGGACAACCGTGCATCCGGAGGGAGAGTCCTGGCCAGGAAATCACAAGTATGCGGTTGGACCGAAGGAGGGCCAACCAATCGAGGGTTGCGGTGAAGGCTGCCCCGAACGAGAGAGTGGCAAATGCGGCCCTTCGGCGGATCTCTACTTCATCTTGGAGAAATTCCCGAGCCTAGGCGCCATCTGCCGATTGCACACAGGGAGCAAGACCTCGATTCCCAACTTGTCAAACGCGGTAGCTCAACTCCACAGTTGGAATGGGGGCAGATTGAAATGGGTCAAAGCCATCCTGAAGGTAAGGCCTGAGCTTCGCTGGCATCGTGGGGAATTTGGAGAATGGGAAAGTTCCATCGTCCCCATTCTGAGTCTTGAGATTGGAAGGAGAATGCCGAACAGCTTGGGTACGAATATGAACGATTCAGCAAGGCTGCGTCTCGAGGCGCAGCCGGCTTGCGCCCGTGGACAACGAGGGCCATTTGTCGTGCGCGAAAGCGAAGTGGAACGCGCCCCAGAGATTGCCGATGAGTTCTATCCACAGAACAAGAGCCTTCTGGAGGAGCAAACCGGCGCGATCATTCAAGCTGCTGGGAACGCTGAATTGTGCGCAACGATCTGCGAACTAGCACGGATGCTGGGCTACCACCCAGTCAAGACAAGGATACTGGTGGGACAATGGCGGCAAGACCTTGTGGGGCTCGAGAGGAAGCTGCAACATGAACTGGATGAGGGGCCGCAGGTTCCTCCCGAGAAAGGCGGTGGCAAGCGCTTCCAGCGCCACAATAGCAGGAACGAGCGACCCTTCAACAAAAATGTGAGCGGCAGCGCCTCTTCTACGTCTTCTGGCGTGCACTAACAGGCTCGTCGAACGGTCATGAATGCCGGCAATTTCCCAGAACAGGACGACTTGCCGGGGGAGCCGAGAATAATGCCGTGTCTCTTACCGGCTCTGGGACGACCGCGATTGGAACAGTGTTGAGGCGAGATCACGATTGATTTTCTTTGCTTGAAACGGCGCCGGCGGATACGTTGGCGCCACGGCCGCGTTCAAGGTCCGTGAGCCACTCTTCGAGTATGGTTAGCTGTTGCGGAGCGACGTGGGTGAACACGACCCCCACGCCGAGACTCGGGAACGCGAACACCACCCGGCCAAGGGCGACGAAACGCTGGTTGGCTTGAGTAATCGTGACTTGAATCTCGGTACCTTCCGGTAATGGATTCAACGTGTCAAGAAAGCAGCCGCCGGCGCTCAAGTCGCCAGTCTTGACGCATGACTTCGATCCGGAGGTGGTCTCCAGGAGTTCCGCATCCGCGATGAATTGGTACCGTGGCGTGCGGCGGCGTTCGATGCTCATCGCTTACCTTGCCGGAGACAAAACAGAGCGCGAGGCAAATTCTAAGCGATTGCGCCCTTGCCGTTTGGCGGAATACAGCGCCGCGTCTGCCTGCGAAATGAGCTGCTTTAAGTCCGGAGCATTCAGGCGGTTTCCGTTAAAACCAGCTGCTCCGAAACTCGCCGTCACTGTCAAGCTATTTCCGTCGAACATGAACTTCGTGGCTTCCAACTCTGCGCGTAGGCGGTTAACCACAAGGCGGACGTTCTCTTCTGTGATATGAGAGAGGGAAAAAAGAAACTCTTCGCCACCGACGCGCCCGCATATATCGCTGCTGCGCGAGTGAGATTTCAGAACTGCGGCGACTTTCTTTAGGACGGCATCGCCCGCTTCATGCCCGTACGTGTCGTTGACGGTTTTGAAGTAGTCCAAATCCGCCAACACAATCCAAAGCGTGTGCCCGTAGCGGATCGCTCCGCTGAGTTGGCGGCCCGCTCCATCTTCGATGGCTCGCCGGTTCGGGAGGTTGGTGACAGGGTCGGTTAGAGCAAGCTCTTCCATGAGCCGATTCTTCGCTTCGAGCTGGCGGTGCAGATTTATGAACCTTCGTCCGACTCCGGCGCGCGCGAGCAACTCGCCTTGGTCGAACGGTTTTGTGAGGTAGTCGTCCGCGCCGGCCAGCAATCCGTGAACGATTTCGGATTTCTGGGTCATTCCGGTAAGTATGATGATGTAGGTGTAGGAGGCTTTCGACTGTTCGCGGATGTACTGGCACAGCTCAGTCCCTGAAAAGTCGGGCATCATCCGATCCGTGATTACCAGTGACGGGCGATGCTCGCCGAAAAGACTCATGGCCTCGCGGCCGCTCTTTGCAAACAGCACCGACCACGGCTCTTCTGAGAGAGTCTGTTCTACGAGTTTTCGATACACGGGGGAATCATCGGCGACCAACACCTTGAACACTTCGTAGTGCGGATTCGTTTCTTTGCGGCCTACTGTCATGCGGTTTGAAGCCGCCTTAGCTCGGACAATACGGCTGCGACGCTCTCGGCGGTCAGTTGCCCGCTTTCGTGGAGCGCGCGAAGTTCCGACCGCGTTACGATGCAGCGGTCAACGACGTAGAGGCAGAGATCGTTGGGTGTGACAAACGCACCGGAGACGGGAATACCGAGGTTCTTTAGGGCGCGACCGGGAGCAAACTTGTTTCGATCCGCCATTCGGTCGGGGATGTGCATATGCCTTCTCCGATAGAACTCAACTCGCAATTTTCTGATCGAGGTATTCCGCTAGGACAGGTACATCTCTACTCTATAAATGGCGGGTGCCGCCAATGATTCGCGGGATTGCTCGGAATAACGAGCGCTGAGAAACGCAGTTACGGATATCTTGCCCGCGATCGCGCACGAGGGCTGAGGAACGACCGTAAACTGCGCGGAGACGAACAGCCGAAACCGCGGGCGTAGTCGAGCACCCGCCTTCGAGTCAACTGTCGGCAGCTCTGAGGTCTCCTGGTCCCCAAAAGTTGATTGCTATCCCAAGCAGAAGCATTTTGAGCGCGCCATCTATCACCAACGCGGGTCTCCGCCACGATTGACAGGATCGCAGCGGATGTGGTCGGTATCCCGAGCAGATTTGGGTTTACGCCGGACGGATAAGACTACGCAACTAGAGTGTACGTTGCCGACTGGCTCGCACCAATGGAGTAAATCGTAGAGGAATCTCTAAAGGCAGGCCTCGCGCGCCAGTCGATGGGGAATCTGCCTCTCGCAACAGCACGCGACCGTTTTTCTAGAAGTTATCTCATAAATGGTTTTGTGGCAGGGAAACCACAAACGGGTTGAATGGAATCGGGTGGAAAGTGATGATTTGGCTGAGTTTGGACGGTTTCATCCTGTAAGTGCTGTGCTTTCCGTACTGTCCGAGCATTTATGAGATGGCTTCTAGTATTATCGCGCGCCACTTAGATTCAGACTCTCGTGGGGGTATGGTAGTGGAACCTGGCGAACGGCTAAAAGATCTGCGCGCGCACCTTGGGATTACAACGCGGGAGGTAACTGAGAGGAGTCAGCGAATCGCTGAAGCCGAGGGCAACGAGGAGTTCTCTATTTCCAACGCCTGGCTAACGCAAATTGAAAACACCCACGCCACACCGAGCATCTATAAGCTCTACAGTATCAGCGCCATCTATCACGTGAAGTTCAGCGAGCTTCTTCTGTTGTTTGGAGTCGACCTCCAGACCATCGGGAAACACCAAATTTCGCTCATTCCAGAGCACACCCATTTGACTAGCTTGGATACCAGGGAGGGCGATCGGGCGGTCACACTTCCTCTCCGTTTTGACAAAGCCTTCGATGAGCAAAAGACCAACTTGTTGTCGAGAATGATCCAAGCTTGGGGAGAGCTTCCGGTGTCCTTGGTTCAACACTTGGACATCAAGCACGGGCACTATGGCTATGTCGGTCTTCAAGACTACACGCTTTCTCCGCTGGTGAGGCCTGGCTCCTTTGTGCAAATCGAGCAGAAGCTCCGCAAGGTACGTGCTTTCAAGTGGCGGAGCGAGTTTGAACGCCCCATCTATTTTATCGAACTCCGCGATGGCTACGCCTGCTCCTGGTGCGAGGTGCAGGGGAATAAACTGCTCCTCGTGCCGCACCCGCTCTCTCCCTGTAGCATCCGGCAATACGTTCACGGAACGGACGCGGAAATTCTCGGACAGGTGACCGGCATAGCTATGAGAATTGTCGAGGCCAAGAACGACGCATCCGACCAGACCACAGAGTTGGTGCGGAGATCTTGACGTTTGGCTACCGTGGTCGGGCTGGTCGGTTTTGCAAGCAAACATACAGAACATACAGGTGGTCCGCGCCTTGTCTAAGAAAGCGGTGTAAATTCCAAAGAATCAGGCGCGGGTAATTGGCACAAGACTTCAGAGCATCTGCTCCGATCCGCCTGTGGCGAAGGGCTCGACTTCCCTGGAACTGGTGTTGGGTTGTGCCGTTAACCCCCCTGTCTCCACTGGTTTAGGGCGTACGCGTTGAATTTCATAGTGTTTATGTGGCGTCAAAGTTTAGAACATGTGCGGTGACGTCGCATTACATGACAGCTAATCCCCATCCACGAGCCGGATCAACAGAGCATCTCGATTACAAAACCAACCAGGAACCACATCCAGACAGCCCAATCCTTTCAACAGGTTAAAGTCAAGAACAGCCAGCCACCCGAGGGGGATGTCAAAATGTTTATTCTGCTGAAGGGGCAGCGATTTCGTTGTCAGAATCCGGGCTGCCGAGCCGAGATTGAAGTTACACGGGATTCCGTCGGAGGCGGATCGAATCCGAGATGCTGTTGCGGGGCGCTAATGAAGAAGCTCTACTCTAGACCGAATTTCAGAGAGATCGACACGAAAACGGGAGAGACGATATTTGCGAAATAGTCCGTGAGCAGATCAGCCTGAGTCTGATCTGACTTGGAATACAACCGATGCTGGGTACGCTAGGTCTCTTGATTTCCGCGATGACTCTATTGGGCGGCACTCTCCTCCTCGCCAGTCCAGCCTCTGGTCCCGAGGTGACTCAGACGGTCCGGCTTCTTGCCGGAGCTGTCTTCGTGTCGCTCGGTTCGTTAACTCTACTCTATACGGTGAAGAATTGGTGGCGATGGAGAAGAAACTACAAAGCGGCGTTAAGTGCGGAAATTGAGAGCGCAGAAAGTCGCGTGCAGAGTGCATAGGCGCTCACTTGGAGTTTGGCCTTGATAAAGGACTAACTTTGTCATGCAGCGCGCAATGCCCGGAGATGTTGTGCCCAACGCTCCACAATCTCGGCCTTCCTCGAAGCTGGCACGCGGGTAAGTAAAGCCCCCCCCAAAATGGATAGATCTTCAACAAGAATTTTCGCGTTCCTGAGCGCATGAAACGTGGCGAACGGTCCGAGAATGAAAACAGCGATCCTGACAATCTTCAAGTAGAGCAACGCAATCAAGGCTGCCGACGCAACCGTCACCTCCTCTCGAAACGTGACCGGGAGACCGTCGCCCACCAAGAACCGTCGGAACTGCCAGAGTACGTTCACGTCACTGCGAAGTTCTTCCAACCACATCAGCACAATTCGACGCCGGTCCCTTCGAAAGCGTTCACTCGTCCGTCTTAACTCTGGCTTGCCCCGGAGTTTTCGGTAGTCGCGGTCTCCGAGCAGGGTATCCAGATCGAGGATGCAAACCGCCGAGAGGCCGGCTATAGACAGATCGATGTGCTTGGGTGCAGGAGTTTCGGCTGCGGGGGCATCAGTCCTGATGAAGAAAAGAAACAGCAATAAAAGACAAATTACGGAGATCAGGATACTGACGAAGATAGCAGCCATCAGCCGGCACCTACTCGCAGCAGTTTCCTAATTCTGACCCAAACGTGTAGCCACTCCATTTTCCACTGGGGACATGGAATTCCGTCGGCGCTCTCGCGTCGAGGCGGTGGGGCGTATTCCCAGAATGCCCAAAACCATAATACGACCATACCGACGAACGTCATGGGTGTCAGCACTCGCCAATAGCTACTGAACCCGCGCAGTAGTTGCAAGCTAGCAAAATTGACCACGCGTAACAATAGATAGATTCCGAATCCTAAACCGAGCCCGCGGAGATTTTTACCTAGAGGGATTCTGTAATACCAAGCGACCGCAGCGGTCGCTAATAATAGAAGTGCTTGCGCAAGGCTGACGTATTGCTCGACGACAGGAGAGAAATGCAGGTAGAGATAAGGGAGGGATGATGCTTGCTTCCAGCCAAGGAACACAATGGCAGGAAGTGTGAAGAGCACGACAGTCATTACTATTCTCGACGCAATATCGTAAAGCGTGGAGCGTCTGGGGAAGATGCCACGAAAGAACTCCCAGTTGACGAGGAACCGCAAGCACAAGGAAATCGACGCGATTCGCCAATACGCGTCCGCAAACCATTCTGGTCTGGAGCGATCAATGAGAAACAAGACAATGTTGCTCAGCAAGTCGAAAGCCACAAAAGCTGTGACATGCGGATAGCGAATGCATTGTCCGTGCCTTGCGAGCCGCCAAAGAAGCAGACCTTCGAGGAGAATGGCAGAACAAGGAAAGAGATAGCGTAGGGCATGCATAGCTCTCGCGATTCTACGCGAGTCGAGGGGGAATGGAAGGGACAACCGCTTTGCCCCTTCCACCGAGGTTTATTGACCGTCTGAAGGAGGCGTAGGAGGAGGAAAAGGAGGCGGCGGGGGCCAACCTCCTTTGAATCGATCTTGTCCTCTGCCCCATGCAGCGTTTTCAACGATAAGGCTCATAAACAGAGCCTCCTTTCTGAAAGATAGCTCGACCCTAACAATCAAGGAGGCTCTGCCGCGAAGATGACGGGAGTTTTCAGTTTGCTGAACGGAGTAGAAGGAGCAGCTCGAAAATTAATTTAGGGGTTGGAATCTAGGTCGAAAATCGCTATAAGGAAACCATTATGTTGGGTGGGAATTTCCTCGAACAGTACGTGGCCAGGGCGGTCCGTTCGGCGGACACCGTATTTCAGGGCCTAGTATTCCTTGGTTCTCTGCGCGATGTGTACAGCGGCCGGTATGTGCACGAGGGCTGGATGGAGATTGCTTCGTCAGCGCAGGTTTGTGAGGTGGTGAAAAAGGCGCATGAGACTTCGTTCGACAATGTGTTGCACCTCTCGATCATAGAACTCTGCAACCAACTGCGATTTCATTTTAAGTCGATCAAACAGGGCGAAGAGGAGGCTTCGCTATTGTGGCTGGAAACCGAACTGTTCCGCTTTCTTGTCCCTCCGGGATGCCCTCCGATCGCGCGCGAAATGTTCTTCTCGAATATTCGGACCGCATTGGAAGTCCTCGCCCTCGTACCTGATTGGCGCGAGCTCACCGGGCCAGTGGCATTGCAACACTCACAACCTGACCAATTACGTCCGCCTCCGTCGACAGATTGAACGTACGGATCGGAGCCGCGGAGATGGGATGCGGAATAATCATAATCTGCGGGCCGTCGACGCGGCACCAGCCGCACAGATAGCCGTCCCTCGTTTCTACAAGATAGATGGGTCGCTCAAATTCGTTGTGCCAACCTCCGCTGGTTACGCTTCGACGCCTCTCATCAATCATTACCAGCGAGCCCTGCCGCAGTAAGGGATACATGGTGTCATCTTCGAGCCCGATATAGGCGTACATGTTTTGCCTGGGATTGCACTCAAGAAGGAATGCGGCTGGAATCTCACCCCAAAGCGCGACGGCCTGATTGATAAGTTGAGTCTGTTCCCATTTGAATGAAGGGTCTAGCCGCACCGGCACTTTCACCAACGCGTCGAGACCGTATAGTTCGGCAGACACCGGTCGCGTCGCTGCCAACCTGATTTCGGCGCGGTACTTATGGACACGATTGGGGTCCACGCCGCAGGAGCTGAGGATCTCGTAGAACGAAAGCCCGTAAATTGCGGACAGGGTGAATATCTTGAAATGACTGGGTGTTTCGTTGTCGTTCTCAATTTGCGCGAGGCGAGCCGCCGAAAGATAAAACCGGCCATTCCGTTCTCTTGCGGCGATTCTTGAACTCAATTCTTCGACATCACGGAACCCCAGTTGCAGGCGCATTCTGGCCTGCTTCAGGAAATTCCCAGGAGACTTGTCCAAGGGTTCGGCGGCTGAACGCATTGCGGTGAACGGGCATTATACGGGTCTTACCGGAATCAAACAAATCGCCGAGATAGCTACGCGCTGTTCACTTTTCTGAACACAGCTCGGAGCGAGAAATCGGCGACAAGCGACGAACGTGGCGCATGGCGGGGAGGGGAAGGCGACCAGATATCGGAAGAAGAAGCTCCCGGGCGTTCCTGTTTCGCTTGCAGGGTGTTTGGGACGGCTCCGGCAGAGACCGGATAAACAGCCTGCGAGCGCTGCTCCTCAGGTCAGACGAGTGCAACGCGCGGCCGCGATCTATATTTCTCTCCGGACCTTTTTGAGGTCGCTGATACGTAAGAGCCGCCTCGCGTGGCAATTTGGCGACGCCGAAATCCGATGACAATGGGCTTGTCTCTCTGACGGCCACTCCTGATAAGTGACGAGTGGGCGTCTATGTCCTGATCAATCCGCATGCCGGGAAAGTAGCTTCTAGCGCGAAAGCGGCGCTAATATAGGCCAGCAGGCCTGGTCGAAAAGCAACATGCTTTGGGCAGGTGTCCGGTATGGGAGCCCACCGTCAACCGCGTGGTCTGAACGCGTGTGCAATTGCTTTGTTTTGCGACCACGGTTTGAGGTTTGACACCGCATGCTCCCGGCTGCGGGTACGCCGTAGCAACCGCAATTTGCACTGCAATGACGGCGGCGTTCGCTTCGTAGGCCGAGGCTCGGTTGCTGCGCGTGTTTGTGCGTGCGCCTATAACATTCCTCATATCAATAGGTTGGAGGATATTTGTTGTCGTTAGCAAAGTTGATTAATGCTGTCTGGGCGATCTCTGCCAAGGCATGGCTGAAGAACCTAGTGCTCACAATTTTTTCGGTGAAACTGGTGCGGTTATTAAAGTGAGCAGGGAATCCAAAACGGAAACCGAGTCCGACTTGATAGATAGCATCGGGACATCTTGATCTCTAAGAGGAGAACGGATGATCGCCATGCGGCGGGGGCAGTACTATCGCGGTCAGAATCCGGAGTGTCGCGCTGAGACCGAAGTTACAAAAGAATCGATCGAGGGGATGTCAAATCCCAGATGTTCTTGCGGGGCCCGATGAAGAGACGTTACACCAAGCCTCTTTTGCGAATATTCGACAAGCATGAGGCACCTCGAGCAGAGTTTTTTGAGAAACGGACATAGTACTGCGGGTTCATTCGTAGCGCTGCGCGAGCCCGCCCCGTGGCAAAGCGAATGTTAGACAAGCTCGGCTTATCTTTTGCGTTCCTCTCCCTTCTCACGGGCAACTGCCTTCTTTACGATGCAGTTTCCATCTCGGATCCGACGCAAATCGGAATGGTCACCGGTCTAGCGGTCTTCTTTTCACTTGGGTTGGTAAGCATTTCGTTGGTCGCGAGAAACTGATGGGAGTGGAGGAAAGACCACAACGACACCGCGAGACCCATTTCCGGCTAGAACGCAACGGGAGTTTTTTCGCGAGTTCGTGGTCAAGGCCTCAAAGAAAACGGCTCGTCGTTTCGAGAAGAGTTAGCTTTCTATGGATCTCCTCGAATGAAACGCAGAGATGGCGGACCTGAACGGAGCGCAATCACTCGTGTAGAGACGCGAACTTACATCCGAGTCCGGTGATTTTTTGCGGCCAGCGATGCAGCGGAACGAAATCTGAGCGTCATCCGGTCATCGCTACCGTCAAGAACCTTGGCAAAGCCTGGACAACTTGAGCGTTATTGCGGAAATTCAGACGTGCTCTGGGCAAACGAAAGGGCAACCGGTTCGGAATGAAGATGGAAGTAACTGACGGGACTGGCCTCGGCAGCGCAAAGAATGAAACTTTTTCAGTTCCGGCTGCCGTCATCCGGGTTTTGATCGTAGACGACGAACTCGCCACGCGGAAGCTGCTCGTTGCGATGTTGGCAGAAGCGGGACTCTCGTGCAACGCCGCCGGGTCGGCACAAGAGGGCCTGGCGGTCCTCGAGAGAGAACCTGTGGACGCTGTGGTCTCTGACCTCCAAATGCCCGGGGGCTCTGGTATGGAATTCCTCGCGGAGGTGCGACGGCGGCACCGCTGTCTGGCTTTCTTAATGATCACCGGCGTGGACGACATTCAAGTAGGCATCGAGGCAATGAGAAGGGGTGCCGACGACTACCTCGTCAAGCCCTTGCAGATAGAAGTGGTACTGGCAAGTCTTGGGCGCGCCTTGGAAAAGAAGCGTTTGGAGCAGGAGGTGGACAACTATCGTCGGCATCTCGAGGAGATGGTCAAAGAACGGACGGGACAGCTCGAAACGGCGCTGTGCCAGGTCGAGCGCGGTTATGAAGACACCCTTGAGGCCCTAGGTGCGGCCATCGATCTTCGCGACAGTGAAACGGCTGGACACTCTCACCGCGTGGCGGTGTACTCGGTCAGGATTGCCAAAGAACTGGCTGCTACACAACAGGAAGTGCAGACTATCGCCAGGGGAGCGTGGCTGCATGACATCGGCAAATTGGCAATACCCGATGCGGTCCTGCTGAAACCCGGAGCTCTCACCGAGCAAGAATGGACCATCATGCGGAGCCACGCGCGACTCGGGTTTGATCTTGTCAAACGCATCCCTTTCCTTGCCGATGCCGCAGAAATCATCCTGACGCACCATGAGCGTTGCGATGGTAGCGGGTATCCGCGAGGCTTGAGAGAAGCCGACATTCCGCTTGGGGCGCGAATATTTGCGGTGGCAGACACGGTTGACGCGATGACCTCGAATCGCCCCTATCGTTCTGCTCTCCCGTTTGAAGAGGCTCTGGAAGAGATCCGGCGTGGCTCGGGAAGTCGCTATGATCGTCACGTGGCTGGCACGTTTCTGAAAACTCCCATTGAAAATTGGAAGGCGCTCCGGCGTTCTATCGAGGACTCCTCCGCGGCAATGCGAGAAGACAAATGCTGAAATCTACCGAGGCCGGTTCGCGAGGCTATTTCGCGTCGTGTGCCTAAATCGGCTGCCCTGTTGCTGCTGCGGAAGAAAGCCAATCGTCGAGAACCGTTAGCTGGTCCGCGGGGACATTTAAGAAGGAAAGGCCCATGCCCTCACGCTCCACGGAGTATGTGACTCGGGCATCCGTTAGAAAGCGCAGTCCGCGGTATCTAATTTCTATGAACAGCAGCGCGCCAAAGGGGAACGTTTGACTTGTGCGGACGTAACATCCACCTTTGCTTAGGTTCAGTATCTGGCCCCAAATCTCGCTCCGGGAATTCCAGTCGGTGGCGAGGATTGTCGCCACGAAGCGAATTCGCGGTGACCGCCTGACCGGCGAGTGAGCATTACTCACGCTTTCTGCTCCTGCAGCAGCGTTCCCCAGATCGCTCCGCCAAGGCAATGATGCCTGACGAGAAATAGGGCAGCGTGCCAGAAACGATTATGCTTGGCTTACTAATCAGGCCTAGCGCAGCGGGCGAGTTCGACGCCGCAGGCATTCTGCTCGGAGGACCAGCGCTCGGCCACTTTCCCACCCCCGTCGAGTGCTCCTGCGTAAGCACGCGACAGCCGTTCGTGGTTTCCCGGAACGATTCGCACCCCGGTGTAGTGAGTCGGTTCCCTTGCCTGCTCGCTATTCCGAGCAATCCTACAATTCGTTGGTTGGCCCCCTAGGCTGTGGCTTAGGGTGCTCAGATAACAGTTAGAAAACCATGAAGAATGACCGCTAGAGTCTGATGAGGGCTATGGAGTCCACTGCGCCGGCGAGCCAGGAACATTCGGCACTCCGAACTCAAGCGTCTCTTGCAGTGTCAGACACCGGGCATCCGGCCGACGGTCTAGGATTGACGTCAGTGCCGATCCCACGAAAGCAGGCTTTTTCAGACCGCGTCATACCAAGGGCTGAAGATGGGCGATGAAACCAAGCCTGGCGTTGTTCCTGAATCCACCAAAAAACGAGCTTCCCAAGAGGGACAAGTGGGGGCCGTGGGCCACCTCCGCCGGATCGAGCGGCGGGAATGGTGGCTTTGGACCACGGCGGTAATCATCACCTTATTGTTGACGGCGGGCATGCTTTCCTTTTTGCCTCCGATTTTGCGCTCCGGAGAAACAGAGGCCGCGTCGAACTTGCGGCGGGCCCTGCGCGGCCTCGTTGGCATTGTGCTGCTGTTCGATGTGTACACGGTCTATCAACAACTCCAACTGCACCGAACCAGGAGAAGGCTGCTCGAGCGCGAGGAACTCTTCCGGCTGATCACTGAGAATGTCGCGGACATGATCGCGGTTGTCGACATGGAAGGTCATCGCCTCTACAACAGCCCTTCCTATCACCGGCTCCTCGGTTACACCGAGGAGGAGTTGAAGGCCTCATCCTCCGTGGACCAAATTCACCCCGACGACCGCAATCGAGTTCGAGAGGCCGCCGACGAGGCGCGCCGGAGCGGAGTGGGCCGGCCACTCGAATATCGCATGCGCCACAAGGACGGTACCTGGCGCGTATTGGAATCCACCGCCAGTGTCATTCGCGGGCCATCCGGCGAGCCTGGGAGGTTGGTGATAGTGAACCGGGACATTACCGAGCGGAAGGAAGCTGCCGAATCCCTCCGCTTATCGGAAACAGGTTTTCGATCCATGATCGAAGACGCACCCTACGGCATCTACAGGGCCAGCATCAACGGCAAGCTTCTGAGCGCAAATCCCGCCCTACAAAAGATCCTGGGCTACGAGAAGCTGGACGAACTGCTTGGCGCCAGCCTGCCCAGGGACATCTTCCGCAGCCCCTCCGACTTCAGCGGACTCAAGGAGTTACTCGAAAACGCAAGCGAATTCAAAGACGTTGAATTGGAATTGAAGCGCAGGGATGGAGCCCCTATCACCGTCAGGTGTACTGGTAAGAAAGTAAAAGCCGAATACCAGGGTGAGCCTTGTTTTGACGTATTCGCGGAGGACGTCACGGAAAGAAGAATCCTCGAGCGCCAGTTGCGGATGGCGGGCAAGATGGAGGCCGTCGGGCGTCTTTCCGGAGGAATCGCCCATGACTTTAACAACCTCCTCGGTGTGATCATTGGCTATAGTCAAGTCCTGAAACGAAAACTCAGTTCCGACGTTCAGATGTTGGAGTGCGCAGAAGAGATCGAGAAGGCCGGACAGCGCGCGGCGTCCTTGACCCGGCAACTTCTGGCCTTCAGCCGCCAGCAGATTCTGACGCCATCAATCCTACAGCTCAACGACCTCGTGCTGGATATGGTGAAAATGCTGCCCCGGCTGCTCGGGGAAGATATCACGGTGAGCACATCCTTGAGTTCGGACTTGGGTATGGTCAAAGCTGATCAAAGCCAAATCGAACAGGTGATCATGAATCTAGCCGTGAATGCCAGGGACGCCATGCCGGAAGGTGGTGCCCTCCGAATCGAAACCGCGAACGCGGAGTTGGATCAAGCCTACTCTTGGCAGCATGCCGGAGCGAAGCCGGGGCACTACGTCATGCTCGCTGTCATCGACTCGGGGACCGGCATCGACGCGGAAACTCTCACTCACGTTTTCGAGCCTTTCTTTACGACTAAGGAGGTCGGGAAGGGCACTGGCTTGGGTTTGGCCACCGTCTACGGCGTGGTCAAACAGAGCGGCGGTTATATCTGGGTAGACAGCAAACCTGGGGAGGGCGCTAGCTTTCAGATTTTCTTGCCGCGCTTCACGGAACCGGCCACCGAGACCGCGTCGACAACGCCCTCCGTTGAAACCATGGGCGGAACAGAAACAATCTTGCTGGTCGAAGACTCGGAGCCACTTCGCAAGCTGACACAATCATTTCTCCAATCGCATGGCTTCCAAGTTCTCTCGGCGCAGGACGGAGAAGAAGCCTTGCGCTTGGAAGCTCAGCACTCGGGAAAGATCGACCTCTTGCTGACCGACGTAGTTATGCCCGGCATGAACGGAAGGGTTCTTGCCGACAAGCTGTTGCCGAAACAGCCCGGCATGAGAGTCCTTTACATTTCGGGATACACCGACAGCTTTGTCGCCCGGCACGGAGTGCTGGAGCTAGGGATGGTTCTCCTCCATAAGCCCTACACGGAAGAAGTGCTGATCAGCAAGGTGCGCGAGGTGTTGAGCCCAGAAACTACAGCCGCTCGAAAGCCAGAATCCAGCCGATTCTCAAGTCCGGATCGAACCAATCCAAGATAGCGGGAGCCAGGAGATGAATAAACTTCTCGTCGTGGATGATGATGATGCGATGCGTCGGGTGATTCGTCTGAACCTCGCAGACAGCTATGAAATCATCGACACGGGTGAACCGGAACATGCTTTGGCCCTGGCGCTGGAGCATAAGCCGGCGGCGATTTTGTTGGATCTGCGCATGCCCAAGTACTCCGGCTTTGAACTTTGCCAGACTTTTACCTCCTTCAGCTCTACGCAAATGATCCCCGTGCTAGTGATCAGCGGAGAGGCCGGAGCCAAAACCAAGCAGTTCTGCCGCGATTTAGGCGCAGTGGCCTACTTTGAAAAACCCGTTGACTTCGACCTACTTCGCGTTCGGCTAGCTGATTTCTTACAGACCCGGCGCAAGGAACGGCGGTCGGAAGTGCGGGTGCGCCTGAGAGTTCCGCTCCGGATCATCGGAACGGGCGAGAATGGAGAAGAAGTCGACATTCGCACGACCACCGAAAACGTTAGTCGGAGCGCTTTCCTGTGTGCCTGCGCAGCGGCAATGTCGGAAGGTTCCATATTGGAGGTCTATCTGGTGAGCGCGCAGGACGAGCTCGTTGGAAAAGCGCAAATTATTCGCTCGGAATGGAGGGACACTGCCTACCCTCGATATGCGTGCCGGTTGACCGAGAAGACCGGCCACTGGGTCTTGGACTAACCATTCCATCCGCTTCGTCTCCCTTTAGTTCCCCTAACGATAGTGTGCAGGCCCTGGCGAGCGTTGTTTCGCTGTCAAATCGGAGAGCGGGAGTGCTGCGGGACTCCGCCATCTGGCGGCCCCTCGCTTCGTCAATTCCTCAGCCTAGCTGGGTTTTCAGTGCTCGCGGTCACCATCGCCTCGAGCTTGAAGTCCTGCTTGCTAACCGATTCCACTGTTCCACGCTCGGTTCATCCGATATTTCAAGCGCTGTGCACATCCACAAGTCCGGCGGCGAGCATTTTTTCGAGCAGATTTATTAGGTCGCGTTCACACTGCTCTGGCTCCAATTCGTACGCCTCCAGCACGGAATCCTGAAGGTCGCCGATACTGCGGGGCTCGGTTAGTAGATCCCAAACATGCGCTCCTACGGGATTCAGGCTGTAGAACACGCACTTCTTAAAGTGCAGGAGCCTCAGCTCGTCGCCTAAAGCTATAGAAACCTGGCGCCTGGATCTAGCGACAATTGAATGCCGAGACAGAGGTTTGCTCATCCGGCCCATTCCGATTGCATCGCCGGCTCGAAGTCATTCCTCGAACTGGCGCCAGCGTACCCAGCTATGCTAAATGGCGTCCAGCTCCTATGCCATTGAGACTTTCACTCTGGTCAGTGTCCCAACCAAGGCTGGAATGAAAGCCGACGTTGAGAATATGGGGCGTGGCGGTTACTGCCTTCAGAGTAGAAGGCACCACTTTGCACTTAGGGGCGCTTTGCATTCTATGTAGCTGCTTATTCACACAGAGGATTCGACCAGTTGCTTTTGAACTGTGACACCGCTCAGGGCTACCGTCTTCGTCGTTCCTATGAATTGTTTGCTCTCGGGCCGCAACCGGTCAAGAGAATGGCGATCTCTCTCGGATCGCGCGCGCTACGCCGCAGGTTTTGTGCCGCGAGTTCTTCTACTCGCTGCAAAGTGGGCCGCCTAAGAATCCGCAGGCAGATCTCAGTCGAAGGGACCGGATCTCTGTTCAGTACGCTGGCGCTGGCATGAATTCAATGCGATTTCGCCCGTCGCGTTTGGCGGAATACAGCGCAGCATCCGCCATCTCCCGGAGTCTGACAAAAGTAGATGCTTTTTGACTTCCTTCGAAGCCCGCTAGGCCAAAGCTGGCCGTCACTGCAACCGTACACCCCGCGAACGTAACCGGCGCGCTCGACAGTTCAATGCGGATGCGCTCGATTACCCGCAGGGCGTCCTCCTTCTTCGCATGCGTCAAGACCAAAAGAAATTCCTCCCCGCCGAGGCGGCCGCAGAGGTCGCCGCGTCTCAGTGAGCTCTTGAGGATTTTCGCGAACCTTTTCAGAACTGCATCCCCGGCATCATGTCCAAAAGTGTCGTTCACCTGCTTGAAATGGTCGAGGTCAGCCAGGGCTACCCAAAAAGGAAAGCCGTGCCGAGCGGCGCTGCTGAGCTGGGTGCCTGCCCAATCTTCAATCGCCCGCCGGTTCGGCAGGCCCGTAAGGGCGTCGGTGAGCGCAAGTTCTTCCAGTTGTTTATTCTTGCCTTCAATCTGCCGCTGTAGTCCGGTAATTCTCGCTCCTGCGCCAACCCGAGCCACGAGTTCCCCGCGGTGAAAAGGCTTGGTCAGATAGTCGTCGGCCCCCAACGCGAGGGCCTCCACAAGATTTTCCTTGCCGGTCTGGGCGGTGACTACGACGACGTAGGTGTAGGGATTCTTGCTGCTCGATCGAATGCGCTCGCAGATGTCCTTTCCCGTCAGGTCGGGCATCGTCCAATCGGTGATGACCACGACGGGTCTATGTTTCTCGAACAGCTCAATCCCTTCGCGGCCGCTGCTCGCCAAGAGGACGGTATACCCACTCTCCACGAGCGGCAGCTCGACCAGCTTTCGAGCGACAGGTGAGTCGTCGATGATCAGCACTTTGAATCCTTTTTCAGCCAGGGACATATGCTCCTCCAAATCTGCCAATCTCGCCACGAAGTCCACGAGGTCTGCTTACGACGCTTGGGCCTGACCCTGAGTAAGGCAAGCGCTGGGCCATCCCTACACGGACGGTATGTCCTCTATTTTCAACGAGATAACGACTGCGCGTGGATGTCAGGAGGAATTCGAAATGTCTGGAAAACAAACAGCCTGTCAGGGATCAAGGCAACTCTTACAGCCCGAATCGCGTTGCCGGCAGCTGGCTACGTAGAGGCGTTCCCGTCGTCCGGCGGGTTTGTTGATGCGGCAACATTGGCTGCTGGCGATTCGCACTCGCCCAAGATCCGATACAGTTTCGCCCGGCTGACTCTCAGCACTTCCGCAGCCCGTACTTTGTTTCCACCAACACTTTCTAACACGCGAAGCGTGTGGCGTCGTTCCACCTGCTCAAGCGTAGAAGAGGTGTCACGCTCCTGAACTGCAGCCTGCTGTCCCTCACGGAGATATTGCGGAAGGTCGCCAATGTCGACCATTTCTCCCTCGGCCATCATGCAGGCGTTTCCGAGCACGTTTTCAAGTTCTCTGACATTCCCCGGCCAAGCATGCCGCGCCAGCAAAGCCTGCGCGCGGCTGGTGATTCCTCTCACCGGTTTGTCGTATTGTTCCGCGAACCGCTTTACGAAATGCCGTATGAGCAGCGGCAAGTCTTCTTTCCTCTGGGAGAGAGACGGCAGCTTAACTTCCACCATCGAGAGGCGGTAGAACAGATCCTCCCGAAACCGTTCATTTTTCACCATAGCCTTGAGATCGCGGTGCGTGGCCGCGACCACCCGTACATTTACCCGGCGGGCCACCGGCGCTCCCACCCTCTGAATTTCTTGATTCTGCAGCACTCGCAACAGCTTGGCCTGCGTCGAAGTAGTAAGCTCAGCTACTTCATCCAACAGGACTGTCCCTCCGTTGGCTGCTTCAAAGACACCCGGGCGATCCTGGACCGCTCCGGTGTAAGCGCCCTTGACATGCCCGAAAAGCTCGCTCTCCGCGAGAGTTTCGACCACCGCCGAGCAGTTGCAAGTCACAAACGGTCCCTCGCCGGCCGGACTGAGTTTATGCAATGCATGGGCCGCAAGTTCCTTCCCGACTCCCGTCTCACCGGTCAACAGCGCTGTGCGGAAGTGCGGCGCAACGCGGCGGATCCGATCGAATACCTCCAGCATCGCTGCGCTGTGTCCAACCATAGAAGCGAACTGGGAATTCTCAAGAAGTTCCTGCTCTAGCTGTAAACAGCGCTGCCCTTTGCTTAGTTCCGAGAGGAGTAAATCCACCCGCTTCTGCAGCTTTGCTACGTCGACGGGTTTCGTGAGGTAATCGGCGGCGCCTTTTTGGATGGCCTGCACCGCGAATTCGGTGCTGTATTCGCCCGTAAGCAAAACGACCTCAATCGCCGGGCTGAACTCGACGATCCTTTCCAGCGCCTCTAGTCCACTCATTCCCGGCATCATCAAATCGACCAGGACAAGTTGCGGACGCTCTTGGTACACCCGCTCGAGCCCCTGCTGTGGACTCGTGAAGGTAGAAACCACGACGTTGTCCTGCGAGAGGGCTTTCGCGACGAATTTGAGGTGTTGCTCCTCATCGTCGATGGCGACAACTCGTAATGCGGAGCCAGCGGAAGCGGACATTCAAAATACCCAGGAAACAAAGAAAACGAATTCTCGGACGTTGACGGCTGCCCTTATTGTAATCCTCCCCGGACCATACTCTCTGCGATTCGTGAAGATCCGATGACACCTGCCTGGTTCTTATTCCGACCAAATATTTTATCTTTGGTTGTTATTCTAACCAGTGATGGATGACTTAATTAACACATCAAAGGCAATTTCGGCGATGGGCGCGACCCCTCGCTGTTATAAATCATTATATGTCCCTACGTGTGTTGAAAAGCTTTCTCCTTGAGCGACGGACGGCGGCGAACAGCATACCCATAACATCCTGGTGGATAGTCATCCTCAGCGTGATCGTCGCTGCGACGGCGTCGTTATCGGCCCGCGAATGCAGCCAGACGCCGAACTGGCAGGCGCAGGTGCGCAATTACGCGCAGGCGCGGGATTGGCAGTCGGCGATGCGGCTCGTCGACGAAGAAGTAGCCCGAGCGCCCCAGGACATGGACGTGAGAGCTTGGCGGGCGCGCGTCCTCGCGTGGTCCGGCCGTCTGGCGGCAGCCGAAGCAGAATACCTCGAAATCCTGAAGGTCACCCGAGCGGACCCCGATGATTGGATGGACTTGTCGGGCGTTTATTTGCGCGAAGGAAAGGTTCAGGAAGCGCAGCAAGCGATCGATACCGCCGAAGGCCTCGATCCGAAACGTGCGGACGTGCACGCGGCGCGCGCGCGCGTGCTGCGTGCTGCGGGGAAACGTGACGAAGCACGAACGGAGTTTGAGAATGCGCTCAATTTGGACCCCACCAGCGCGGAAGCACGCGACGGATTGCTTTCCGTGCGCAGCGAACCGAGGCAGGAACTGCGGTTCGGAGAGGACAACGATCTTCTGAGTTTCACGAACGACTACCACGCGGAATGGGTAAGCCTGGTCTCACGATGGACTTCGCGATGGACCACGAATCTCGCTGGAGACCTTTATCAGCAGGCGGGAGTACAAGCGGGAAAGTTTGTGGGGAGCGTCACTCTGCGGCAATCGAATTGGGGCGCAGCGACGGTGGGCGGAGCGATTGGCCACAACCAGACGGTGATACCCAAGAGCGAAGCTTTTTTTGACCTGGACCGCGGGTTTAAGGCGAGTGACGCGAGTTTTCTGCGCAGTGTGGAATTCGATTATGCACAGCACTGGTACTGGTATCAAGCATCGAGGATCTTGACGTTGACCGGCGGCGCGATTGCTTATCTGCCGCAAGAGTGGACCTTGTCGTTAAGAGCCACCGGTGCGCGTAGCGCTTTTGCGGGAACGGGCGCGGAATGGCGTCCGTCGGGGCTGGCACGACTTGGATTTCCACTCGCGCGTTGGAGAAACACGCGGCTTTCTGGGAATTTATTTTTTGCGGTGGGCACGGAAAACTTCGCTGTTGTGGATCAAATCGGCAGATTCGCTTCGCAAACCTACGGTGGCGGACTGAAATTCCAGATTACGGCACGACAGGACATAACCGGGTACGGCGGCTATCAGAAACGGACGCAAAACCGCAGCGACACAAGTTTCGGACTGAACTATGGGATCCGTTTTTAAGAAATTGTGGAGGTTAGGCCCGGCCGCCTTTGTGCTGAAGGCCATCGTGGCGGCGCTCGTGGCCGACGCCCTGCTGCTGGGATTCATCTTCGCTCGCAGGGCGTACCGCAAATCGTATTTCAGGAAGCGCGACGCACGCGTCTTCGAATTGCGCCAAATCTGGGAAGCGTTGATTTCAGGCCAAATTCCCCACGAACGATGGCGGAAGAAACCATTTGATCGTCGAATTGTGGAGTCGATAGCGCTGGACGAGTTTGAAGGCGCCGGACCGGAACAGTCCAGGCGCCTTCTGAGATTCCTGCGCAGCAGCGGGCTCATCGAGAAACTGGTCCACGAAGCACGACGGCTGCACGGCTGGCGACGGATGCGGGCCCTGGTGGCGCTGGGAAGAACGCGTGCCCCCGAAGGGATTCCCGCGCTTACGGAGGCGCTCCGCGACCGCCATCTTGAAATACGGCTTGCCGCGCTGCGCGGGCTGGGACGGACGGCGAGCCCCCAGGCAGGGGAGGAGATCCTGAGCTGGGTCGGAGAGACCGGATTGACCGTGCCGGCCTTGCCGCTGCAGGCCGCATTGATCCAGTGCTGCGCGGAGCGCCCACGACTGCTCTTGCCGCTCGTGCAGCACGCAGAAGGCCCATTGCGTGAGGTTATAGGCCGGGTCCTCGGCGAAGTTGCGACTCCATCGCTGGGACTGGACCTCCTGCAGTTCGTGGGAGACGAGCGGGAAGAACTGCGCGCCGCCGCGGCGCGGCTGGCGCCGCAAGGCGATCCCAAGCTGGCGTTTGAAGTTCTGAGCGAGCTGGCGGAAGACTCCGTATGGTTTGTGAGGCTGCGCGCCGTCGTAAGCCTCGGCAAGTTAGCCGATTCGAAGACCATTCCCACGCTGCTAAAAGGTCTGACAGACTCGCACCGGCTAGTTCGGTTGAGGGCTGCGGAAGGACTGGTGGGGCGCAATGCGGAAATAGCTCCGATCTTCCAGCGAGTGGCGGAGACGCGCGATCGCTACGGATTGCATGCCTATCTGACCGCGCTCGAGAATGCGAACTTGCGGGGAAAGCTAGAGGCGGAATTGGAAGCCGGCGCAAACATGACCCTGAAAGAAAAAGACTGGCTGCAAGAAGTGTTGCGGGCCGGAACATTCCCCGCGGAAGAACCTGTCCGCATGGAACCCGTGCCCAGCACAGCTGGATCGCAGCCATGATCCGGGCTCTCGATTTTTCGAATCACGCGCTGTTCTGGTACTACTTGGTGAGCAATTTGGCGTACTTGGGAATGCTCATTATTGCTTTGAGAACTAGCGCGCTTCACCAGCGGCACCTCCAAAGCCATCAGCTGGGCTGGCTGAAGCAGACGCCGATGACCCCGCCGATCACCATCATTGTCCCCGCGCATAACGAGGAAGCTTCCATCCGCGTGTCCATCCACAACCTTCTCGAGCTGGACTATCCGGAGCTCGAGGTCATTGTCGTCAACGACGGCTCGGAAGACGGCACGCTCGAAGAGCTGCGCGAAGAGTTTCGGCTCCGGCTGGTAAGAGCAGTGTATGTTCCGGAGGTCAAGAGTGCGCCGGTACGCGGTTTGTATCGAAGTGATGCGGTCCCGAAACTCCTAGTGGTGGATAAAGAGGCGGGCGGCAACAAGGCGGATGCGATCAATGCAGGCCTCAATGCCGCGACCTCGCCCTACGTTTGCGTTGTGGATGCCGACTCCGTGCTGGAGCGTGACGCCCTGCTGCGCATCATGGTGCCGGTGCTGGCGGACCCGAAGCGCGTTGTGGCAGTCGGCGGGATCATCCGGGTGTTGAACGGATCGGAAATCGAAAAAGGACAATTGGGGCGAGTGCGGCTTCCCCGCAAGAGCATCGAAGTGATCCAGGTGATTGAGTATCTCCGTGCGTTCTTGATCGGCAGAGAAGCCTGGGCTCAGGGGAACATGCTGATGATTATTTCGGGAGCGTTTGGACTGTTTCGAACCGACCTAGTCCGAGCGGTTGGCGGGTACCGGTCGCGATCCGTCGGAGAAGACTTGGACTTAGTGGCGCGCCTGCACCGTCACCTGCGTGAAAACGGGACCGACTACACTATCGGGTTTGTGCCCGACCCCATGTGTTGGACGGAAGTTCCTTCCGATCTCAAATCGTTGGGAACACAGCGAGCGCGCTGGCAAAAAGGCTTGCTCGACGTGCTCTGGCCCAACCGCGACATGCTCTTCCGGCCGCGATACGGCAGGATTGGCTGGTTCGCCCTTCCGTACTTGTGGCTGTTTGAGTTATTTGCGCCCGTCGTGGAGGTCGCGGGGATTGCGACGATAGGTCTGGCATTGTGTCTCGGCGTGTTGAGCAGAGGATTTTGTCTCCAATTTTTGATCTTCGGGTACGCCTTCGCGACGGTGATCTCGATCGGCTCCGTCCTACAGGAAGAGATAACCTACAAGCGGTACAACGACTGGAGAGACGTGGTGAGACTGGTGAGCTATTGTTTCTTCGAGCATTTTCCTTATCGGCAGATGCATATGGTCTGGCGGCTGCAAGGGGTATGGCAGTACTTGCGCGGTGACCACGAGTGGAGAGCAATCAAGCGGAAAGGCCTGGTCTCCGCCTGAGTTCGTTAACCGATGCCATGGAGATCTTCTCGTGTCTACTCGACAGCCTCGGTATCGTTATGAATCGCCATGCGCACAGGTTGAACGTGAGGTAGCTCCGAGTGCTGGCGGGATGATGCCGAATCTCTAGTAACTTTGACGGCGACGCGGCGCTCGCGAATATCAGCAACCGCAAGAATCTGCGCGCCGACGGGAATCTCGTCGACGCAAAGGCCCGTTGGCTAGCCGTTCCCGTGGGAGCGCTCGCGAGGAGCAAGGATGATATCCGCCCCGTCGGCCGGAAAGGGGGCACCTCTCACGAGGTCAAATCCAGTCTGTACAAGTTGCTGCATTACTTTCCGTTCATCGGGAGTCAAAAGACCTGCCTGGAGAAGAATGGCGTCGGAGAAGCCCAGCTTGCCGATATCGTGGAGATAGCCGCCCCGGGGCGACGTGAATCGACGATTTCGTGGGTGCGTTGCAAATCAAGGCGGAACAGCCTGGGCAGCGCCTCGTCGTGATCCATGATTAAGAGCTTCGCCATTCCGGGGTTCTCCTGTTGGCTGGATCGGTATGTGCACTCCACGGACTCGGCCGCAGGGAGCGACACCCGTGCCACTTTTTTTGCCGTCATCGAGCAATTCGCGGGCCTTTCGGATCCGTCCCGCCACAGACGGCGGAAAGAGTCGCGACGTAAATTAAAGTACTTGACAACCGCTGCCAACAATACTAGATTATTAATTGTAGTCTGTTGCATCGGCAGGTGCGCTTTGGCGCTGATCGTGCAACGGAGATGCCGCATGCCAAGCGGTAAGCGCTTGAGCTTCGCACATGACAAACGGCGCAAACACCATCATTGGCGGGTGATTGTGATCTATCCCGACGGAGAGATCTTCGCGAGAGTGTATACGGACCAAGAAAAAGCCAAGAGGTTCGCGGAACGCCAGAGAAAGTCACCCGTGGTGCAAAACGCCCGAATCCAGCAGATGAGCTAGCTGGCAAGTAGTAGGGACCAAGTTATCTCGCACGTCTCGCGCACAGTGCTGACGTGATCCGTGATCCGGGCTTCCGGCCGAAGATACGCTTCAAATCTGGATGCAAGTCGGAGCTGCCGCTACCAGGTTTTCTCGTTGTCGTAGATAGCCGCAAAGCACGCGGATCTCCTCAGGTGGGCGGAAAGAGTTGTTCAGCAGGCCAAAGGTGTGCAGCTTTTGCAACCATTGGCATTCCCGCAAGTCCGTTTTACGTCCCGGCAGTGTTTTGGTGTGCCGTGCGTTGGCCACGTTCACTTCGAATCCGTGACTCTCCAATACGTCGTGGAGCGCCATCCAGTAGACTCCGGTGGATTGCATGACTACTGTCGTAATACGGCAGTCCTTAAACCAGCGCGCCATCCGATGAAGGTCTGCTGTGAAACTGCCGAACTTTCTCACCGGCTCTGCGTCGCGGTCCGACGATACCGCCACGTAGTGTTCTGCACTTCTTACGTCAATCCCCGCTGCATGCAGATTCAGCGGTGGAAGCCCTTCGGTTGCATCTGCTTTCGCTCCATCCTTCTTTCGCTTGCCAGACTGCTTTGCCATATCGTCGGCTCCCAAGAGTGAAGTTCGACGGGCTCGGCCCGGTTGCGAATCGGTTTTATGAAACTCTCCAACGGGGTCGAGCCAACTGGCCGAAGCCAATCCACTGCCACCAAATCACTGATCGCCAGAAACCGGAACCATACTCGGAAACGGGCACCTGTGGCGCCATAATTGCCTCGGCCTTAGCTGCCGAGCCACGTCCGCGTCAGCATCTCTTTCAGAAACAGTTTCTGGCACCACTTACAGCGCCCCGCTGTCCCCTGCTCGGAAGAAATCGCACTTGCCCGATCAGTCGCAAACCGCACATGTTCCAATTTCAGAACACTTTGTTCTGCTTTCGGAACAGCGATGTCGAGGTTTTGGCATAAGGTGGCACGTGTCCGATTGAGCCGACAGCGTTTGTCAGCTATGCCGGGGAGGCTGAGTTCGGCCGCTTCGCGGGACAGGCAGAATTGGCTCTGCGTAAGGAAGGGGCTAGTGAACGTAGAAGCCGGTCTTGGCGAGCACGACGTAGTCACGGCCATTTTTCCCGAACAAGGGAGCGAGGCGAATCTCGAGTTTGTGGGGCTGGCCTTCGGCGGCGGTGGCATGTGAGTAGTAGCCCAGGGTGTAGCGGGTTTTGATGCGCTGAATCAGGGCGCGGAAAGCGTCGTCGAGATGAGCGACGTCCCGGACGTCGAAGATTTCTCCGCCAGTTTGGTCGATGACTTTGCGAATGTTGACGAGGCCAGGAACCAAGCCGGCAGCGAAGAGAGTCTGCGGCGGATTGTAACCGGGGATTTTAAGGTTGTAGAGAACCGCGTCGGAGGCGATCGCTTCGGTAATGATGTCGCGAGTGCCCTGTCCGCCGGCATCCGTGCCGACATCATGGGTTCGAAGAGATCACAGGGTGAGCGGGTTCGTTGAGACTAGGCTTTTCCCAGATCGACCGTCTGGTGCGACACCAAAGGCTCAGCAACGTTGCTCTCCACGATGCCCTGAATATTGAACCGACTGCAAGACCGACAGACGGAGGCCACGCACCGCTGCAGTCGATTCTGTGGCTGCGGAAGCCCGAACACCTGATAGCTCTCAACACCCTTGCATTTGAGTAGCCTCCGATTCTCGACACCACGGTTTCGCGGACCGTTGCATCGCGCATTGGGATGAATTGGGATAAAACGGAAAATGCTGCCAGTGAGCTCCCGTTTTAAAGGTGAGGCGTAAGCTCAAAAAAAGATTGGACTGAGCAGCGCGACACATAGGTGACAGTTTGTACCGGACACATAGGTGACACTTTTTCCCTTTAGGGGAGTGTTTAGCACCGGATTTTTTGGACAGTGAATTGAGTGTATTCATGCCACGGCTCCCAGTGCAAGGAGCTGCTGGCGCGCTTGAGCGGGGGTGAGGTAGCCCAAGCGCTGGACGATCCAGCATTGGTTGTAACGCTCACGGAATTCCGCCAGCGCGCGCCGCAGCTCCTCGACGTTCCGGAACACCCGGACCCACAGCAACTGCTCCTTCAGCGTGCGAATGAAGCGTTCGACGCAACCGTTGCATTCTGGCTGGCGCACGAACGACGGCGAAGACGCCATGCCCAGAAAGGCGATTTCGGTTTGATAGTCGTCGCTCATGTACTGGCTGCCGTGGTCGTGCCGGTTACGGATGCCCGCCGCGGCGCCAGCGCGAAATCCGCCGCAGTAGTCGCGCACTCCCTGCCGCAGCGGCTCCAGCGCCTCGAGCCGCGTGGCTTTTTTCGCCGCGTGCAGGCCCACGCATTCCGTGGTGCAGTGGTCCACGGCCACGAACACCGTCACCTGACCGTCCGCGACCGTGGCGGTCATGGTGTGGTCGCTGGCCCACATTTCGTTGGGCCGCGCCGTGAGGATCGTGCCGGTGTGGGGATTCGCGGGCTTCGGGAGCGTGCGCGACGGCGCCAGCAACTGCGCTTCGCGCAGCAGCCGCAGCACGCGCGCCTTCGACGTGCGCACCTCCTCGAAGCGCAGCCGCGCCCACACTTTGCGATGGCCTTCGCCGTAAAACGGCGAAGCCGCCAGCACTTCGCCGATCTTCCCGAGCAACGCCGCGTCGCTCCAAGCCGTCTTCGGTCCCCGCCGTCCGAGCACGCGCCCGGGTTGTGCGACGATTCCGCGCTGATAGTAAAAACTGGATCGCGCCAGCTCCCATTCGCGCGTCACCCGCACCACGCCGTAGCGTCGTTCCGTGAAGGGCGAAGCGGCGCGGCTCATGGCTTCGGCCTCCGCCAGACCAAAGGGCGTCCGGCCTCCATGCGGTGAATTTTCTCCCGCAGCAGTTCGTTGCTCATGCTCAGATCGGCGACCAGCGATTTCAGCCGCTGCGTCTCTTCGTTGTCCACGTCGGCTTCCCGCGCTTTCAGGTTAGCCGCGCCACCCTCCAGGAACTGCTCCCGCCAGCCGGAGAGCGTTGCGGCGGTCACGCCCAGTTCGCGTGAGAGGGTTTCAATGTCTTCCCCGCGCAGTAGCCGGAGCACCGCAGCAAACTTACGTTTCGCCGACCAGCGACCGCGACCGTCGCGCCGCTCTTCGGGAGGCCCTCCAGTCGCCCTGCGGGCGCCTTCCGGGCCTCCCGAAGCTGGTTCTCGCTCCTTGCTCATACACACCTCCTTGTGATCTCTGACTCATTTTCATCACAATTCGGTGTCCAAAGAAATCCTAGGGCGCGGGACTCCCAATTGCGGGCTCTGGCACATCTAGGTGTAGAGACCTCCCCTTAATTTTTCCGCGTCCCTCTACATGGCCGATGGGCACTAGAAATCAGCCCTCGCTTTATTGTTCTTGATTGCGTTTTTCCTTTCTTTGGGCCTCTTAGTATATTGAGGGGACTCTCGCTCGCTTCTCCCTAGGCTCGCCGGAGCCCTCCAACTTCGTCAGGTACTCCGCGATGTTGCGTGTCGCTGCATGGTAGCCAGCAGGTCGTGAAGTCGGTTTCCCTACCAGGGTACGCCCGGCGGGGCCTTGCCCTGCGCTCGACGAATCCGAGAACGCTGCACGAATCATAGTGCCGTGAGCATCGCCCCTGTCCATATCGACTCATTGAAGGCCCTTGGCTACACCGAAGCGGAAGCTCGCTTTCTCTACCTCGTGGCGACGCATTCGGGGTACTTTGTGGCACGTCAATTCCTCGCCTTCGCCAACGCCCATTGGGGGGAGCGCACCACTACTTTCTGGAACAAGCTTCACACCAAGAAGCATGCCCGCACCGAACGTTTCCCAAAGAGCGGCGTCGTCTACCACCTATTCTCCCGCCGGCTCTATCGCCAGATCGACCGCGAGAATATCCGCAATCGCCGGCAACACGAAATCGAATACATCCACCGGCGCATTGGAATCCTTGATTTTGTCCTTTCCAACCTACAGTACAGGTACTTGGAAACCGAGCCGGAGAAGTTGAGCTTTTTCTGTGATCACTTGAAGACCCCGCGTCACGTTCTGCCCTCAAAGATCTATTACGGACAGAAAACGTCGCAGCTTACGCTTCGCTATTTCGTCGACAAGTTTCCGATGTTTCTCCATGGTGACGGCTCTTCGCCTGTGGTGACGTTCACCTACCTGCAAGGGCCAGAAGTCGGTCTTACGGAATTCGTGCATCATCTCGAAGTCTACCTTCCTCTCTTCCGGCAGCTCTCGGAATTCCGCGTTCTCTATCTGGCGAGAGTCGATTTGCATTTCGGAAAGGCCAAAGAACTATTCAATGCTTTGGTCGCAGTTCCGCTGAGATCGGACGCGTCGGCAGAATTGTTGCGCTACTTCCAAATCCGCAAGGCCTGGGACCTCGGCCGCTACGGATCTCTAACTGAAGCTGATTTGATCTTTCGAAATCAGGCCAAGACGCGTTTCACCGGACAACGTTTCGAATGTTTGTATCGCGAATGGAAAGTCGGCAGAGTGACTGAATCCAGCATTGTTCAGGAGTTTGGTGGTAGCAAGCACGATGTCACGGCGCACTTCGCTTCCGAAGTGCTGCGCCGAGTCGGGGTTCCAGCACAGGAAGAAGCATGGAAGGAGTGAAGACTGCAAAAACTACACGCTTCAGCTTCGTCTTCTGCAAATTCTTCAGCCCGTGCCCAGAGCAAATTCTGTTGAGCGTAGGAGATAAAGAAGCGATGCAAACAAAAGTCACCGCGGGCAAAACACTAAAACGGGCGGGAGCGACCCCACTTTTTCGGCTTTCAGCCGCCCAAAGTTCCCTGGGGTCGCTCCCGCCCGTCACGCAGGAAGCGTGACCGTGTTTTGCCCGCGTGCAGGCGTCGGAGAATTCAGGGCGTAGTACAGGAAGTAACACAAACCAGATAGGAGGACGAGAAGCGCAACATGCCAATTATCAAGACACCACCCAAACAACCAAAGTCAGTGACGATCCAAGCACGAGTGGAGGAGTCGGTGAAAATGCAGCTCGATCAATACGCAAAGTTCATCGACTCCAATCCATCCTACGTCATTGCGGAGGCCCTGAAGGTTCTCTTCAAACGCGATGACGAATTCAAAGTCTGGCTAGGGCAACACGCCAACGGCCAGTACACAGAAGAGAATCGAGAAAAGGCTCTCACGAAGACCGCCTAACAACATGAAGAACCGTCCAACACAATCCGGTGTGCGCGAGAACACAGCGTCCGCAAGACGGCATGCCTCGCGCCTGACAGTGGATTCGCTGCTCCCGATGTCCGAGGCTCTCACGAAGGGTTTGCATCCACGCCTGCCAACTCGAGTTTTAGCATCCCGTGCCAGCGAGCGGGACAAGTCAATCATTACCATGCCGCTCGAAGCGGCCACAGGGGGAGAAACGGGAGATAGTGCCGGAGCTTTATCTCCTGCATCGGTTATCACTGCTGCACAGTCGACGCAAGTGGCCGTCACGCCCGAGCCGTTTGTCTCGGCCGACGAGGCGGCGCAGTTTCTCTGCGTCAAGCGTCGCTACCTACTGGAGCTCGCCCGCAGAGGCATCACCGGAGCCTATGCGCTCGGCACTGGGAGCAAGCGCAAGATTTGGGTATTTCGACTCTCGGAACTTGCGGCCTCCATTGTGCGGAGCGAGACTCCGATTCCAAAACCACCAAAACCGTGTACGATCGGATCGGGCAGTCCCCGCTGAAAGCGAGGAGTTATGGCTTATCAGCGAGGATCACTAAAGAAAGTACGACGCAAGGAAGGAGAAACCTGGGTGCTGCGGTACAGGGTCACGAATCCAGACGGTAGAAGAGTCGAGAACGTTACGCCCATCGGACTTGTCCGGCAATTTCCGAAGGATAAGGACGCATGGCGTGAGGCGGACCGGCTCGGACTCGGGATTCGAATCAACGACACTCCCACCCCATGCCGTGCGTCATTCCACTTTCTTGCGGAGCATTATCTCAAGGCCGATTTCGGGGCGGATTCAGTGCGCCCGAAATCGGAGAACACCATCAGTCACGTGGAGCATATCGTGCGTGCCTACCTCGTTCCGCGATTCGGAAACGACATCGCGGAAGACATCAAGCCGCTCGATATTCAACGGTGGTTCAAGTCGCTCCGCGAGAAGGACGGTCTTGCATGGACGACGATTGCGAAGATGCGGGGTGTCATGAGCCGCATCTACAAAGTCGGCATCCTGCATGAGCATGTCGTGAAGAATCCCGTGCTGCACGTCGAGACGCGCTCGAAGACCGACTACAAGGCCATCGTCATCACCCCCTCGCAAACACTTGCGATCCTGAAATCACTCTCCTCCCCTCTTCACTTCACGCTTGTGCTCACCTGCGCCGCCACAGCGCTCCGCGCTTCGGAGATGTTGGCGCTGCGCTGGTCGGACCTTCTGTGGAACGAGGGCAGGATTCGGATTTCAAAGCGCTGGGCGAAGGGAGAAGACGGAGAAACGAAGACGAAAGCATCGGACGGTTATGTTCCGCTGCATTCGACTCTGTCTCAGCATCTTCGCGCATGGCAAAGGCAGACGCCTTACGCGAAGACCGGGGATTTTGTTTTTCCGTCCCTCAAGGCGACGGGTCGTGTTCCCCTCTCCGCGTCCATTTTCGTTGCCGATCATCTGCGGCCGGCCGCAAAGAAAGCCGGAGTACATATCGAGAACGGGCAAAGGTTCGGGCTTCACAATCTTCGCCACTCACTCAGCAACTGGCTGGTGAACAAAGCAAAAGTCGAACCCAAAACCGTGCAGGGTATTCTGCGTCACGCGAAGATTCAGACGACGCTTGATCTGTACACACAGGAAGACGGCGAGGAAACACGGGCGGCGCAAGGGGAATACCTCACGGCGCTGGGCGTGGCTACAGAAATGGTGCAGTGAGCTGTGGGTTGGATTGTGGGTTGAGGTTTTTGGGACAGCACCCCGTAACCTACTGAAATTAAATGGTGGGCCTGGGTAGACTCGAACTACCGACCTCGCCCTTATCAGGGGCGCGCTCTAGCCACCTGAGCTACAGGCCCAATGGAGGGACAACCCAAAAATTCTAGCACGCTTCTGCGTGTGCCGCGCAACGAAGCGCAATGTATCGCGCGCGGGTGGGACATGCACCGCTGAATCGCCGCGGCATCTACTGCACAAAGCCAACGTTGGGCGTGGGCGGCGCGCCTCCCTCCGGGAGTGATTGCTTTATTGGCCCGAACTGCGCCTCGTAGCGACGGATATTTTCTTCGAGCGTCGCGAGAATGCGCTTGGCGTGGCCGGGGCTGACAATCACGCTGCTGAGAAGTTTTCCTTGCGTGCCGTTGGGAAAAATGTAGATGAAGTTCAGCGTGAACTCTTCCGGGCCGTGGTGGACCATGACGAGGTTGCTGTATTGCCCTTGCAGCTCTTTCTCGTCCGCCTTGATCTGCACTTGCCCGGGCAGCGGGCGCTGTTCATCCATGATGGTCTCCCTCGCGGTGGCGCTGATTGCCGTGAAGGACTCAAGGTATCACACCGGATGATTTGGCGCTTCGCGGCGCCGCGCCCCGCTCGCGGATGGAGTCCGGCGGGGAACTTTCTGCGCAAGTCCTATTGACAATGGCTGGCATTAAATATAGTTTAGGACGTAGGTTCACCATAGTTAACAAAAAGCATGTCACCCGGTATAACCCCGCAACTCGAGACAGAACCAGCTGTTGATGCCAGCCCTGCATCCGGCGCCGGGGCTGCGGTTTCGGCGCGCCGCGCCGCTCTGCCTTCGCTTCCCGAAGCGCACCGCACCATTCCGATTTCCAGTTCCGCTTCCTGGCTGCGCAAAATGCTGGCGTTCGCCGGGCCGGGGTATCTCGTCGCGGTCGGCTACATGGACCCTGGCAATTGGGCCACGGATATCGGCGGCGGCTCGCGATTTGGCTACACGCTGCTCAGCGTCATTCTGATCAGCAACCTGATGGCGATGTTTCTGCAAGCGCTCTCTGCGAAACTCGGCATCGCCACCGGCCGCGACCTGGCGCAAGCGTGCCGCGAACATTATTCGCGGCGAACCTCCATCGCGCTGTGGATTGTTTGCGAAATTGCCATTGCGGCGTGCGACCTGGCAGAAGTCCTGGGCTCCGCCGTCGCGCTCAAACTTCTTTTTGGCTTGCCGCTTCTCGCCGGGGTCATCATCACTGGCTTGGACGTGCTCATCGTGCTCGCGCTGCAGGGCCGCGGTTTTCGGCTGGTGGAAGCGTTTGTCGTCACGCTGATCGCGACTATCGCGGCGTGCTTCGCCTATGAAATCTTCTGGGCGCAGCCGCTGTGGCGCGAAGCTGTGGCCGGCCTGATTCCGCACGCCGAGATTTTGCGCAACCGCGAGATGCTGTATATCGCCATCGGCATCCTGGGCGCCACGGTCATGCCGCACAATCTGTACCTGCATTCGAGCATTGTGCAGACGCGCGCGTTCGGCGCTTCGGTGCGCGATCGCCGCGAAGCGCTGCGTTATGCGGTGTTCGATTCGACGCTGGCGCTCGGTTTCGCGCTGTTCGTCAACGCGGCGATCCTCATTCTCGGCGCGGCGGCGTTCCACACGCGCGGGCTGCACGACGTCGCGGAAATTTCCGACGCTTACAAACTACTCAGTCCCGTTCTTGGCGTGAGCTTTGCGAGCACGCTGTTTGCCTGCGCGCTGCTGGCTTCCGGACAGAACTCCACGCTCACCGGGACGCTCGCCGGACAGATCGTCATGGAAGGATTCCTGCAAATCCGCCTCAAACCGTGGCTGCGCAGACTGATCACGCGCACACTGGCGATTCTGCCGGCGGTGCTCGTCATCGGCATTGCCGGCGAAGGAAAAGTCACCGCGCTGCTCATCCTCAGCCAGGTGGTGCTGAGTTTTCAGCTGCCGTTTGCGGTGATCCCGCTCATCCAATTCACCGGCGACCGCAAGAAGATGGGCGAATTTGCAAATTCGCGCGTTACTGTCGTCGTTGCGTGGATCGTGGCGGCCGCCATCCTCTTCTTCAACGCCGAACTTGTCTGGCTATCGCTGCGCGCGTAGCGGCGAGTTCGCGGACAGCCCACGCTATTCTGTCTTTTGCGCTTCTGTGCGAACATTTCTTCGCCGATGATTTCGCTTCGCCAGCGCAAAATAGTTTTCGCGTCGCTCCTCGCAATCATCGTCGCCGCAGTGGCGTACTCTATTTACGAATCGCAGGATTGGCCCGTTCCGGAAACCGCCAAACGAGTGCAGAATCCCATCCAGTCGTCCGCGGCAGGTCTCGCATCCGCGCGCGCGGTGTATCTCGATAAATGCGCCACCTGCCACGGCGAAACCGGCAAGGGCGACGGTCCCGAGGCCGACAGCTACTACCCGCATCCCGCGAGCCTGGCCGAAGCGAGCCGGATGGAAGGGAAGAGCGACGGCGAGCTTTTCTACCGGATCACGAATGGGCGTCGCCCCATGCCGGCTTTCAGGAAGCGGCTGAGCGACGAACAGCGCTGGCAACTTGTGCTGCTCATCCGCACGTTCGCGAATCTCGATACGCCGGTGCGAGCTCCGGCGCCGGCGCCTCCGCGATAGCGGACAAAACTGCGTACGCGGCGAAATGTTTTTGACTTAAATGTACGCCACGTTGCGCGCACGTCCGCGAGTTTCCAAAACTTGGTGCGCCGGTATATCCTCCTAATCCGAATTCGTCCTAGAGGAGCGTCTATGGGCAAGAGTTTTGCAGGAGTCATCGTTTCACTGGTGTTCGCGTCGCTGGCCTGCGCGGGGCCCGGCGCAGTGCACTGCGGCAAACTGCTCGATGTCCGTTCAGGCCGCATTCTGTCCGATCAAATCGTAGTGTTCGACGAAAGTGGTTCCATCGCCGCGGTGGGCGCGGCGTCATCCACAAAAGCTCCCGCGGGAGTTTCGCCAATCGATCTTTCGTCCGCGACGTGCCTGCCCGGGCTGATTGATGTGCACACGCACATCACTTCCGACCCGACGGGAAGCGGCTATCAAGCTCTCGGCATTTCTGTTCCGCGCGAAGCGGTTACCGGCGTGAAGAACGCACGGACCACGCTGCGCGCCGGGTTCACCACGATTCGCAATGTGGGCGCAGAGGCGTTCACGGACGTCGCCGTGCGGGACGGAATCAACGACGGCGAGATTGAAGGGCCGCGCATGCTGGTTTCCGGACCGCCGCTGAGCATCACGGGCGGGCACTGCGACAACAACCTGCTGCCGTTCGAGTTTCATTCCAAGGCGGATGGCGTGGCCGACGGCCCGTGGGCGGCGCGCGCGAAGGTCCGCGAAATCGTGAAGTACGGAGCAGATGTCATCAAGGTGTGCGCGTCAGGCGGCGTGCTCAGCAAAGGCGACCAGCCCGGGACGCCGCAGTACACCCTCGAAGAATTGACGGCGATTGCCGAAGAAGCGCACAAACTCGGACGCAAAGTGGCGGCGCACGCTCACGGCACGCAGTCCATCAAGGACGCGATTCGCGCGGGGATTGACACCATCGAGCACTCCAGCCTGATTGACGACGAAGGCATCGCGCTGGCAAAGCAGCACGGCACGTACCTGGACTTTGACATTTACAACGACGATTTCATTTTGCAGGAAGGCGCGAAGGCAGGCATGCTGCCGGAGTCGATCGAGAAGGAAAAGAAAATCGGCCGCCTGCAGCGCGAAAATTTCCGGCGCGCGTTTCAAGCGGGAGCGAAAATGGCGTTCGCGACGGACGCGGGAGTGTATCCGCACGGCGACAACGCGAAGCAGTTCGCGAAGATGGTGGAGTGGGGCATGAAGCCGATCGATGCGATTCAGGCGGCGACGGTCAACGCCGCGGATGCGATTGGCTGGTCCGCGAGAGTTGGGGCGCTGGAGCCCGGGCACTACGCGGACCTGATTGCCGTAAGCGGCGATCCGCTGACGGATGTGCGCACGCTGGAATCCGTGAAATTCGTGATGAAAGGCGGAGTGATCGCGCGCAACGAGTTGGGCGCGAAGTAGAAAACTTTGCCGAATAGGGCGCAGGATGCTGCGCCCCTACTGGAGCGCGAACTAAGCCGTCGCGGTTTTGACTTGGGAGAGCGCCGCGGCGACTTCTTTTACGTCGGGCACGACGGGGATGTCGTAGTTTTTGGCCCAGGCGACTCTGCCGGCCTTGTTGACGATGACGATGGCACGACCCGTGATGCCTTTATCCGCGAGATAGACGCCGTATTTTTCGCTCATGGCGCCCTTGGGATGAAAATCGGCGAGCAGCGAATACTTGATGCCCATCTTGTCCGCGAAGGCTTTGTGCGACCAGACGCTGTCCACGCTGACGCCGAGGACTTCGGCATCGAGCGCTTCGAAGGCTTTCATGTCGTTCACCATGCAGGCGTGCTCGTTGGTGCAGACCGGGCTCCAGTCCAGCGGATAAAACACCAGCACGACATTTTTCTTTCCCGCGAAATCCGAGAGCTTCACTTCCTTCTTGTCCTGATTCGGCAGCGTGAAATCCGGCGCGGCTTGTCCGACGGCGATGCTCATGATGTTTCTCCCTTCAGTTCGAGTTCGTTAAGCATCTTACCGAATAACTTTTCTTCTGCAAATCAGGGCGCTAGACTTTGCGGAGCAAGGCAGGTTGCCGCATGACGTTCGAAGGTACGCGCCGCGCACCGATGATGACGCTTCGCGAGCTCGTTGAGCGGTACCGGACGCTTGCCGGAAGCTTCGGCGAGCCGGTGGCGCTGACCGCGTTTGGTCTTTCTACGATCGAGACGGAGCGCGTGTTTTCTTCCTACGACGAGGATTATCACATCAGCCGGTTTTTTCATTTTTCGGACGCGGGAGCGGCGGAGAGATTTTCGATTAACGGCATTCCGGCGACGCACGTATCTCTCGACGCGGAAATTGAAACGATTCTCTGAATTAGCGTCGGCGGGGCGTCTTGGATATAATTCGTCTGCCACAATTTAGTTCGAAGCTTCCACCGCCATTCTGGAGGTCATTAGATGGCTGGCTCGCCAAGCCTCTTGCCCGAAGCACGGTTCGGCAGCACGTTGCGCCGCGACGCGTGGTGGGTCGAAATTCTTCCGGTGTGGATTTTGCTGGGCGGATTCGGCATTTACGCGACGCTGCGCGCGTTCGAAGGAAAACTCTACGACTGGGGTCCGTATCTTTCGCCGTTCTACTCGCCGCTGATTGACGCAAATCATCACTGGTGGCCGTGGTCGCCGGCGTTGCTAATCCTCGGCGGGCCGCTGGGCTTCCGTGCGACGTGCTACTACTACCGCAAAGCGTATTACCGGGCGTTTTTTCTCGATCCGCCAGGCTGCGCCGTGGGCGAGCCGTCGAAACGCAAGTACAAGGGCGAAACGGCGTTTCCATTCATCCTGCAAAATCTGCACCGCTACTTTTTTTATCTGGCGGTGGTGTTCCTGGCATTTCTCTGGTACGACGCGATCGTGGCGTTCGACTGGAACGGGAAGTTCGGCATAGGGCTTGGTACGCTGATCATGCTGGTGAACATCATCATGCTGACGCTGTACACATTTTCGTGCCACTCGCTGCGGCACCTGGCGGGAGGCAAGCTCGACTGCTTTTCGTGTGAGACGTTCGGGCAGCAGCGTTACCAGACGTGGCGCGGAATTTCCTTTCTGAACGAGCGGCACATGCAACTGGCCTGGACGAGCTTGATCACTGTGGGGTTCACCGATTTTTACATCCGCATGCTGGCGGCCGGCTGGTTCCACGACCCGAGGCTGCTGTGAGCCCAAACTACGAAACGCACGAACACGACGTTCTGATCATCGGCGCCGGCGGCGCGGGACTGCGCGCGGCGATTGAAGCGCTGGCGCAGGGAGCGAGCGTCGGAGTGGTTTGCAAATCGCTGCTGGGAAAAGCGCACACGGTGATGGCGGAAGGTGGAATAGCCGCGGCGATGGGCAACGTGGACGCCGCGGACGGCTGGAAGCCGCACTTCAAAGACACGATGTTCGGCGGGAAGTACATCAACAACTGGCGCATGGCGCAACTGCACGCGCAGGAAGCGCCGGACCGCGTGCGCGAACTGGAGCAGTGGGGCGCGCTTTTTGACCGCACGGAAAGCGGAGCGATTCTGCAGCGCGCGTTCGGCGGGCACACGTACAGGCGGTTGTGCCACGTGGGCGATCGCACGGGATTGGAGATGATTCGCACGCTGCAGGACCGCGGTGTGAGTCTCGGGTTCGACGTGTACATGGAGTGTACGGTCACGAAGCTGCTGACGGACGGCGGGAGGGTGGCGGGAGCGTTCGCGTACTGGAGAGAGAACGGCCGGTTCGTCGTGTTCAAGGCGAAGGCCATCGTGATTGCCACGGGCGGGATCGGAAAAGCGTATCCGGTCACATCGAACTCGTGGGAGTACACCGGGGACGGCATGACGCTGGCGTATGAAGCGGGCGCCGAGTTGATGGACATGGAGTTCGTGCAGTTTCACCCGACGGGAATGGTGTGGCCGCCGGGCGTGCAAGGACTGCTCGTCACGGAAGCGGTGCGCGGGGAAGGCGGCATCCTGCGCAACAAGATGGGCGAGCGGTTCATGGAGAAGTACGACCCGAAGCGCATGGAGCTTTCGACGCGCGACGTGGTGGCTCGTTCAATTTATACGGAAGTGAAAGAAGGGCGTGGAACGGAACACGGCGGCGCGTATCTGGATATTTCGCACAAGCCGGCGGAGTACGTGAAGAAAAAGCTTCCAAGCATGTACCACCAGTTCAAGGAGCTGGCGGACGTGGACATCACGAAAGGGCCGATGGAAGTGGGCCCGACGTGCCACTACATGATGGGCGGAATCCGCGTGGAGGCGGAGACGGCACAATCGACGCTGCCGGGATTGTTCGCGGCGGGCGAAGCGGCGGCGGGGTTGCACGGCGCAAACCGGCTGGGCGGGAATTCGCTTTCGGACTTGCTGGTGTTCGGGCGGCGGGCGGGCCTAGCTGCGGCGAATCACGCGAAAACCGTTGCGAGCGGCGGGATTGCGACGGCGCAGATCGAAGAAGCGGAAAGGGAATTGCTCGCGCCGTTTTCGAACACAAGTTCGGAAAGTCCGTACGCGGTGCATCGCGATTTGCAAAAAGTGATGCAGAGCCTGGTGGGAATTTTCCGCACGGAAGAAGATTTGAAGACGGCGTTCAACGAGCTGGAAGGATTGAAAGCGCGCGCAGCGAAAGTAAGCGTGGAAGGGTCGCGGCTGTTTAATCCGGGCTGGCACCTGGCGCGCGACCTGAAATCGCTGCTGGTGTGCAGCGAAGCGGTGGCGTTGAGCGCGATCGCGCGGAAAGAGAGCCGAGGCGCGCACAGCCGAATTGATTTTCCGAAGTACGATGCGGTGTGGGAGAAGAAGCACAACGTGATTGTGCGCGAAGGCGGAGAGATGAAGCGGCGCGAGATTCCGGTGGATGAAATGCCCGAGGATTTGAAACAGTTCGTGATGGCGGATTAGTTTTTGCAGCAGGCGCTGCGGCCGATTTTGGCTGGCAGGGGACTCGGCGGCGAGCCGGGCGGAGTGTGGAGAACCTAGAGATGCCCGACGCAACGTTACGCATACTTCGCGGCGAAGGCCCGACCGGCGGGCAGACCGTGGACTACAAAGTGCCCATCGCTCCCGGCATGGTCGTGCTGGACGCGCTGCACTACATTCAAGGGCATCTCGCGCCGGATCTCGCGGTGCGCTGGAATTGCAAAGCGGCGAAGTGCGGGTCGTGCTCCGCGGAAGTGAACGGACGGCCGCGGCTCACCTGCAAAACGCGCGTGGACGCGCTGCCGATGGACCAGCCGATTACGGTGATGCCGATGAAGGCGTTTCCGCGAATCAAGGATCTGGTCACCGACGTGTCGTGGAATTACACGATGAACAAAAAAATTCCCGCGTTCCAGCCGGCGCCGGATACGAAATGGAAAATTTCGCAGCAAGACGTGGATCGCGTGCAGGAATTCCGCAAGTGCATCGAATGCTTCCTGTGCCAGAACGTCTGCCACGTGTTGCGCGAACACGACGGAAAGAAAGTGTTCGGCGGGCCGCGATTTTTTGTGCGCGTCGCGGGACTCGAAATGCACCCGCTGGATGGGCTGGATCGCACGGCGCTGTTGAAGAATGACCTGGGAATCGGCTACTGCAACATTACGAAGTGCTGCACGGAAGTGTGTCCCGAAGAAATCCACATCACCGACAACGCCATCATTCCGCTGAAGGAGCGCGTGGTGGACAAGTATTACGATCCACTGACGATGCTGTTCCGCGTTTTTCGCGGCTCGTCGTAGAATCTTCGGTGGCACAGAGTTCAGTGTGTGTGGGGATGGAGTGGAACAGCGCAGGGCGAAGCCTGTGCCGCGGAGGTCCCATGCAGCAGCAACTGAAGTCCATTTCGAAGGCGGGAATTCCCGAAGCGCTTGCGAAAGTCGAGCTGTACCGCTACCTGAACGAACCGGAGGAAGCCGAATCCATTTGCCGGGACATTCTGGCCGTGGATCCTGAGCAGCAACTTGCGCGGCGCTTGTTGGGGCTGGCCATCACGGACCAGTTCAATGGAACGCCTGTGGACCGCTACGCCGAAGTTCAGACAGTTTTTCAGGGATTGCGCGATGCGTACGAGCGCAGCTACTACATGGGTCTGCTGCACGAACGGCGCGCGAAAGCGCAACTGCATTCAGGCTGTTCGCCGCATGTGCTGCTTCCCCTGGTCGAAGAAGCGATGCGGTGTTTCGCGGAAGCGGAGAAAACTCGTCCCCCGGGAAATGATGACAGCATTCTGCGCTGGAACCGCTGCGTGCGCTTGCTCGAGTCGCGGCCGGAGTTTCACGCGCAGCATCCGGGCCCGCACGCGTTCGAATCAGAGGACACGCCCCCGGTGCATATACCGATGCGGAGAAGCGGTACGAACCGGTAACGACGACGGGGACAGGTAGCGCTGCTTTGCGCTCCCGAGCGCATACAGAATTCGTTATGTTTAGCGGCGCGCACGAAGCACGCGAATGACAGGCCTGCTGAAAATCGCTTTCCGGAGTATGCTCAAGCCCGATGTTCCACCGCTCCTTACTCTCCTTCCTGGTCTTCCTGGGATTTGCCGGCGCGAATTTCGCTGCGATGTGGGTAAATCCAAACACAGGCACGCAACTTTGAAAATCTTCGGCAGACCTTTCCGCAGTGGGCGTGAAGGCACAGCGACCGTGCGGCGCGTGAGGATTGGACTTTGCGCGGCGGGCGCGGTGTTGTTTGCCGGTGCGCAAATGGCATCAGCAGGCCAGTCAACGGCTGGTGCGAAGCTTCCGGAAAGCGGCGTCGTGTTGCGCGATACACCGAATCCGTTGCGATACTTCGATGTTACGGGCCGCAAGTCGGCGGTCTTTGGGCGACAGAACGGCGAGTTCGAAGCGTGGATATATCCGGTGAAGCTGCTCCACAGTTTCCGGCTGGAATTTCAGCAGGAAGGGCAGCCGGAAGCAGTGCGCGGAGAGAACATCCTGCGTGAAGTTATCACGCGACCGGAATCAACGACGCAGGTCTACGTGCACCCAAATTTCACGGTTCGCGAAATCATATGGGCGCCGCTAGACGAGCCTGCACTGGTCGTTTATTTCGACGTCGACTCCGCCAAACCACTCGACATTACGGCGGCGTTTGTCCCTGACTTCAAACCGATGTGGCCTGCGAGCTTTGGCGGCCAGCACAGCTCGTGGCTCGCGGAAGGAAAAGCGTTCGCGTTGACCGACGTGACGGAACATCCCACAGCGCTCGTTGGGTCTCCTGCGGTGAGCGCCTACACCGAGTTCACAGATCACCAACTGGCCTCCGGCGAGACGATTCTTCGCATGCGTTTCGACGCCAGCACGTCCGGCGCCGGACCTATTCCGCTGGCGATGTCGCTCAGCATGGATAGCGCCGCGAACGCGGCGGGAGTTTATCGCGATGTGCTGGCGCGGTCGCGCGAACTCTTCGAAAAGCGCGTCGCGCATCATCGCGAATTTCTAGAGCGGACGTTTTCGTTCGAATCGCCTGATACGGAGCTGAATCAGGCAATGCTCTGGTCGAAGCTCACACTGGATGCGGGCTGGGTTTGCCATGCGAAATACGGCTGTGGACTTGTCGCGGGGTTCGGACCGTCGGGCACCGGCGAAAGGCCCGGGTTCGACTGGTGGTTCGGCGGAGACGCGATGATGAGTTCGTGGGCGCTGGAGGATATGGGCGACCTCGAGGGCGCGCTGCAGGCGCTGCGGTTTCTCAAAGCGCGGCAGCGAACCGACGGCAAAGTCATGCACGAGATGACGCAAAGCGTGGATTTGCTCGACTGGTTCGGAAAATTGCGCTACGCGTACTATCACGGGGATACGACGCCAATGTACTTATACTCGCTCGGCCAATACTGGCGGCGAACGGGCGACGCGAAATTTCTCGAAGAGTTCTGGCCATCGATCCAAAAGGCGTACAGCTATTGTTTATCGACGGTGGATTCCGCGGACGGGTTGATGGATAGCACGAAGGCGGGCCTGGCGGCGGTCGAAGTGGGAGTGCTGCGCGGAAAAGTGGTGAAGGACATCTATCTGGAAGGATTCTGGGTGGGCGCACTCGAGGCGCTGGGACCGATGGCGACAGCGAAAGGTGAGAAGTCTTTGGCGGAAGATGCCACGCAACGAGCGGTGAGAGCGCGAGACTCCTTGCAGAAAAAATGGTGGTCCGCGGAGCAGCACGCGTACACGTTCGGAATCAGCAGCGATGGCCAGCGCACGGATTTAGTTGGCGTGTGGCCGAGCGTGTTGCTGGCACTTTCGGATGAAATGAATTCCGCGCAATCCACGGCAGCGGTTGCGAGCATTGCGAGGCCGGCGATCGCGACGGATTGGGGCGCGAGGTGGCTCGCGAATGATCATCCGCTTTACGATCCACTCAGCTACAACAACGGGACAGCCTGGCCGTTCATGAGCGGCTTCGCGGCGTGGGCGCAGTACCGGCGCGGCTTGCCGCTCGCGGCGTTTGCGCTTTGGAGCAGCGTCGCGCGGCTGACGGGACTTACATCGCCGGGCGCGGTTCCGGAATTGATGAACGGCGACCGATATCTCGCGGGAGAGTTTGCGGTGCCGCATCAATTATTCTCGTCGGATGGCTTGCTGCTGCCTGCGGTGCGCGGAATGCTTGGACTCGAAGTTCGCGGGCCGGACGCGACGAGCGACCAGAAGCTGCAGTTTTCCTTTGCGCCGAATCTCCCGGCGGATTGGCCGTTTCTCCGGTTCGAACGCTACGCGATCGGCAGGGGACATCTTTCTGGAGAGATTTTGCAGCAGGCGACGCAAACCACTCTCGAAGTGAAGTACGACGGAGAATCGGCGATCGTCGCAAGTCTCGCGGCGTCGGTTCCGGCGACGGCGCGCATCAAATCCGTGCGGCTGAATCACCAACCCGCAAAATACTCCCTCCGCGATTTGGGGAGTTATGTGCGTGTCGAACTCGCGCCGATGAAAATCGAGCCAGTGTCGCAAACGGTAGTGACCGTGGATTACGACGGGGGCATCGGGATTGTGCCTGTGGCACCGCGCCCGCAGCTGGGGGAGCGATCGTCTGCGCTAAAAATTCTCGGAGTGAATTCGTACACGCAGAGCCCGACGTGCCTCGTGAAAATTTCCGTCGCGGGCCTTGCCGGCCGGACTTACCCATTGCAGCTGATTTCGAATATGCAGAATTTGCGGGCTGCGGGGCTGAAGACGACCTCGACGGGCTCCGGATATATCGTGGATGTGCAGTTTGAGCTTGATGAGGCCAGCGGCCGCTCGGAATACGCAACGCGGCAAGTTTGCCTCACAAATTAGACACTTTCCTTCTGGAAAACAGCTACGCCGTGCATGATCTCGCGTTCGTTCGCAAAGATGGCAAAGATCAGTGTGAGCGTAGCGCCGTCATCCGAAGCAACGATACTTTCGCGCAGGGTCACGGTGCCGTTCTTTTTTCCTTTGCCGATAATCTTGCGGAACTCGGGCCGGGTGTAGGCAATTTCGTCGCAGAGCGATGAGCCGGTGACGGTATAGTCTTTACCGTCGAACTTCGCTTCCAGGGACACGTTCGCGCTCTGGCCAGTCGCGACGACTACTTCCTCACGAACGCGTAAGTTTTCGGCTGTCGCCTCGATGTACTGTATCCACCGCTGCAGTTTGGGTCCCGTGGAGTTGGACTTTTCGGGCAGATAGAGCCACGCCCCTGTGAACGGGTCCGCTGCTTTCATGCTGGTTATTCCGATCTCATAGTTCGTCCCGCGAAGACCGCCCGGGGCGAAGCCGACGCGGAATTTGCTGCACGGAAGTTCTGCCCGTCGGGAGCGCCGGCCCGCGCTGCTTTTGCGCCTGCGGTCCCCATGACGAGCGCCTGCCGGACCGCGCTTAGCGGAGCATCTTCCTGCAATGTCAAAGCTCCGCCGGACCCTGCGACGCCTAGCTCTTTCCACATTGTGCCGAGGTCGACTTGCACCGGCTTGTCCTTCCAAGCCGCGTACAATTTTTCAAGAACGTCCACGCCTGCCGCTTGATCGCCCGTTTTCAAGGCCTTTTCGATGTCCCAGTCCTCGCGAATGTCGCCACCGGCATCGAGAATTCCGCGCAGAGCATCTTCCAGTCCTTTTTTGTTTTTGGTTTGTTTGCGAATCTGCACGTCGGCGACGAAGGCGAACAGCGCGCCGCCCCAATAGGTGCGTCCCCAGGTGTGGGTGTGATCGAGCCCTGCGTCCCCCTCTTGCGGCTGGCCCTTGGGCATGTCGCGGACGAGGTCGCGCCACATTTGTAGCGCGGTCCAGTGGCCGGCGCGAATGCGCGCAATCGGTTCAACGTAAACGGAGAGACCTTCTTCGATCCAATGGTGTTCGTCGGCCATGGAGGGAAAAGCGAGATGAATCATTTCGTGGGTGAGCATCCAATCGTCTGCAAACTCCGCGGGGGAGGTTTTGCCTCCCACACGAATGCGAATCAGGCCGCCGCCGCGCGCCCAGGTCATGCCGTGCTGCACGCCGCTGCCATCAAAGGAAATCACGCGCAAGGTCAAATGCGGAACAGGGAACCGGCCGTAGTAAGCCGTGACGGATTCCGCGGCGTTCTGCACCCACTTCATTACATCTGGTTGTGAGATGGGCGACTGACTGGTGTCGATAGTGACGTCGATACGCGAAGCGCCAACCACGAGGGTAGAGGTCACATCATCTGCCTTTGCGGGGTTAGGGCAGAAGAGGATAAGAATCGCCGAAAGAAATAAGGGCAAAAAGAGAAAGCGAGCTCGCGCGAAGAGGCCAAGGGTAGGTTCCATCCGGACCATGAGTGCCCGGAACCCATCCTATCGCAGTTGTGCGGATGGCCCAACACCGATGTAACGGTGATTACCGCTGGGGTCAGGAGGATGGCTTCGATTGCGAAGAGATTTTCCAGAGAAATTTGTTCGCAAGCGCATCAAGCGAAAAAATACCCGGGCCGAAGCAAAGAACAATCAGAGAAGCGACGAGAAAGACGAATGGCGCCGCGGCGGTGAACTTGTCAGGGTCTGAGAAAATCGCAAAGAGCGCGTCGTGATCGCCTTTGACGTAAGCCATGATGAGATTGATGGTGAGGACAAGCGAAGTGACGCGGGAGAGCAATCCGAGCGCCAGAAAAACTCCGCCAAAAAGCTCGACACACGAAATGAAAAAAGCCATCTGGTGGGGCATCGGCAAATTGAGCGTCGCGAAGTAGTCGGCGACGTTGTCGAGATGGTGCAGCTTGCCCCAGCCGCTCTGCATCAATTGAATGCCCCAATAGAGGCGCACAAAAAGCAGGAACGGATGCTGGAGGTAGTCGACATAACGAAAAAACGCGCCGTGCCAGGAGTGCGGAGTAGCAAGCGTCTTGTTCATGAGAGGAGCGCCGCCATCTTGTTTATTTAGTCGCGAAGGCCGACGAGAGCTTAATCGAATTCGCGGAGCAGGCGTTAGCGGCGATTCAGCGCGGCGCGCGTTTCGCTTCCGGGCGGCAGAACCAGCCGAGCGCGGCCCAGGTGGCGAACCACTCTTTCACTTTCGCGGGGCGCTGTTCGAGCGCGACTGCGCTGTTGCGAAAGCCAAGTTCCACCGCGGCGCCGAGAGTCTTGCCGTCGCGCAGCGCCGTCAGCATCGCGAATTCCTCCGGTTCGAGCCGGCGAAAATAAACGGAATAGTCGATGCGGTGAACGGCGAGAAAAATTTGCGCCGGCTTGAGTTTCGCGACGGCGCGCACGCGCTTGCGTTTCTGCCGCTCGGTGAATGCGTTACTCGCGAAGTCCGTATCCTCATCGTCTTTGCGTACTTCGAGGAGAAGATCATCCACGGGATAGCGGAAGCTCAGCAAGCTGATGTACGGCTGTAACCGCAACTTGAGCTTGGCATCGGCGCCGTTCGCGAGATCTTTTTGGCGCAAGGCCGGCCCGGCCTTTCCGTCAAACGCCGTGATGTCGGCCCATTCGAGGCGCGCAATATCGAGCGCAAGCGCTTGGCTCTCTTCGGCCCAGTTGGGATTCTTTTTCAGCCAGGATGCGAGGCCTGAGCCGAGATTGCGCAACGTGAATGAACGCGAAGGATTTGCGACGAGATAGGCCTTGGCCATGGCGTCAAAGCGGCGCGCGCCGAGAACGACCCGCAATCCAGGAAAGTCTTCATAAAGGCTCGACAGCACTCGGAACCAGTATTGCCGATTGTAAATTTCCAGCCGTTCGAAAGAAGTGAGGCGATCATTCGGCTTGATGAAGCGCGCGGCATAGCGGCGCATCGAACCGCCGCTTGGCGCGCGGCGCTGCATGCGTTCGGAGGCCGTGAGCGGCTGCATTACGGCGCGAGCCATGGTGCGCTGAAGTTGCATCAGTTTCATACAGCTTCCGCCAGGACGGTGGCGCGAAGAAACTTGTTGGCTTTCAACGCCTCGTCGTGAACTTCCTGAAAAGAGGGAATACTGTCGTCCCATTCGAGGAGCGTCGCGGTGTGCCCGGCGCGCTGGATGGCGCGCTCGTAGAGTTTCCAAACGGGATCAATCACCGGGTGGTCGTGCGTGTCGAGAATGTATTTGCGGTACTTCGAGTGGCCGGCAATGTGAATCTGCGCAACGCGATGCGCAGGGACGCTGTTGACGTAATCAAGGGGATTGAAATTGTGATTCTGGGAGGAGACGTAGATGTTGTTGACGTCGAGCAGGATTCCGCAATCCGCGCGCTCCACCACTTCGTTCAGAAACTCCCACTCGGTCATTTCCGATTGGTGATACTCCGCGTAGCTGCTCACGTTTTCCACCGCCACCGGAATTTCCAGGAAATCCTGCGCTTCGCGGACTTTTTGCGCCGTGATTTTCGCGGCTTCGAAGGTGTACGGCATGGGAAGCAAGTCGTGCGTGTAGCGGCCGTCCACGCTGCCCCAGCAAAGGTGATCAGAAAGCCAGGGAGTTTTCGTGCGCACCACCAGCTCTTTAAGGCGGCGCAGGTGCTCGCGATTCAGTTTTTCCGCGGAGCCGAAATACATGGACACACCGTGTTGCACGACTTTGTACTGCTCGAGGATCTGATCGAGAACATGCAGCGGACGGCCGCCATCTATCATGAAATTTTCGGAGATGATTTCAAACCAATCGACGACCGGTTTGCGCGTCAGGATGTGATGATAGTGCGGCGCGCGCAATCCGATGCCGATGCCGTAGTCGGTAAAGCCATTGAAGCGGCTCGCTGCCATGCAGGTCTCCAGGAACCGAAACGCGAACGAAACTGAAGCGGAGAAGAAGTCTAAAGCAAAGACACGCCGAAAGAGAAACCGGAAACGACCGAACGCCGTGCGCGCCTGGATCGTTCGCCGGGAATATTCAAGTCGAAAGCAGCGATTGATGAGGGCCAGCAGAGCGCACCGGCCCCCATCAAACGAGTTGCCTCATGACGAGGCTGGTTTCAACTGGGCTTCGGTCAGTCCGGCATCTTCGAGCCGTCGGTTGCGCAGCCGCCCTTGCCCTTGCAAGAGTTCTTGCCCTTGCAGCCGTTGTCGCTCGACTTGCAGCCGCCCTTGCCCTTGCAGGAGTTCTGGCCCTTACAGGAGTGCTTTTCTTTCACTTTCTTGTCGGCCTTCTGGTCAGACTGGGCCGTGGCCGAAGCCTTGGCACCAGAGAGCAGATTGGACGCCTTAATCGCAGGAGCGGTGCCGGCCAGCAATCCGGCAATGGCCGCGCCCGTGATCAGGATCTTATTCGACTTTGTCATTTCTTCCTCCGACCTCGAGATTGATTTTAATGCTACTGCTGCCCCTCCCGGCGGTAGGCCCGCCGTGAAGATCAAAAAAAGTTTGCGCGCGATTTGTCCTTTTCTAGTTTGTAGCGCTTTGCGTCTTCCAAGAATGTTTTTTGGTGCTCAAGCGTTGGCGAACGGCCAATCCTAGTCTCCATTAGACGACGCAATTGAAAGAACGCCGTTTCTCCATTTCGATCCGAAAATTATCGTGAACTTTCCAAAGCACGCGCCGCAGTTCGATCTGGCCGCCGGAACTGATCCAGCCGCTAATACGGGTGATTATGAAAACCCAAGTCTGCCCGGATTTATTCCCTTGCGGGAGAGCCGAGCGGAGTTGGGAGAATTGCCGTGGATTGCGGGAAGGCAGGGTCGCGCACTCGTACCCCGACATAAACCCCGTCCCTCAATCCGGGGCTGTGGTAACCACTGATATCCTCTGATTGTGGCCCGGCGTCAAGCAAAAAAATCCGACGACACCTACGCCAGAAGTAACCCAAATCCCGTACAGCACACCCGAAACACCGGCATTTCTCCGGACAGCTATAGGTACGGGAATTCTCACGGATCGGATGTGTGCGGCGGGCCCTCGACGGCAAGGCAAATTCGCGTTCGCGCGAGCCATCCGTGCAGCGGCACGTTCTTGCGGCGAAGCGGCGCGGCTACTTCTTTGCGTAGTGGTCCGCGCTTAGAAAGTGCAGCGAAACGTAGGGTTCATCGCCGACAACCCAGCTATCGTGGCCGGGAGGGCCAGGCGGAATGTAGAAAAGCATTCCCGCGCGCAGTTCGTGAACCGTTCCGTCGTCCATGGCCGCGGTAGCGCAGCCGGAGAGCACCATTCCTACGTGCTCGACATTGCAACGCGAAGCGCCGACGCCGGGGCCGACGTGCACGGACCATTTCCAACCTGGCTCGTAGGTAGCGCGGCCGATAGTCATGCCGCCGAGGCGCACAAGCTCGAATTTCCCTTTCTCGAAGGTGCGCACTTCGTCGGGTTCTTCAAAACGCTTGAGAATTGTTTCGAGCATGTTCTTCCCCCGGGACGCGTCTATTGAAGATGCTGCCATCCCAGGGACCGAGTTCGACGGCCAAAATGTCCTCCGATCCACGCCTTAGCTGATTCCCTGTAGGCCGCCGGCGATCGCCGACATGCGCTTGCCATCCCGAGGCGTGACGAAAATCTCGCGCCGGCGTGAAATTTCGAGGCCTGGGCCTGCGTATCGATATGTGGAGGCGCCATATATGGGAGTGCCGCTGGAGCAGGAGTGGAAAAAAGGCAGCGCGGAGATGCTGATTCTGGCGCTGATTGAGGACCAGCCGCGACACGGGTACGAAATCGGGAAACTCATCGAACGGCGCTCCGGAGGCTGTTTGCGATTTCACGTCGCTTCGCTCTATCCGCTGCTGTACCGCCTCGAGAATCGCGGCTGGATTCAGGGGCGATGGGTGGAAAAAGCGAGCCAAAGGAGGCGGCGCTACTACCGTCTAACGCCCTCGGGGCAAAAGGTTCTGGCACAGCAACGCCGTAGTTGGCAGGAATTCGTCGAGGCGGTAAGTCGAGTCACGGGGCTCGAAAATGCCTGATTGGAAGAAAGAGCTTCGTAAACGATTGCGTGGATTGAAAATTGCGCCGGAGCGGGAAGCGGAAATCATCGACGAGATGACGGGACATCTCGAAGACCGATACCAGGAACTAATCGCCGACGGAGTTGAGCCGGGTGATGCGTATAAATCTGCGATCGAAGAGCTGAGTTACACGGACCTCGTTGAGGAGTTGCCAAAAGTGGTTCCGGTAAACCACGGACCCGCGATTCCAATCGGAGCGGCAAGTTCAGCTTCGCTGTTCGAGGATTTGTGGAGGGATGTGCGCTACGCGGGACGAATGTTGCGGAAGTCTCCGGGGTTCACCGTCGTTGCGGTGCTGACACTCGCCCTGGGTATCGGCGCAAATACTGCGGTGTTCACGATCTTAAACACGTTTCTGTTCAATCCTGTTCCTGTGGTGGACGCGGCGAGTTTAGCTGCAATCAACACCACGCAATCCAAGGCCAGCAAGGAGCAGACCGTTCTGCGCCCGGTCTCTTTCCTGAACCTCCGAAATTATCAAAATCAGAGCCACGTTTTCAGCAGCCTCGCGGGTTATTCCGAACTGCTTTCGCTGACCATGCAGGACGGCTCGGAATCGCAACGCGTGTTTGGCCAGCTGGTGACGGAAAACTATTTCGACACGCTCGGCCTGAAGCCGGCGCTTGGCCGCTTTTTCACGCCGGATGAAGATGCGACGCCCGGAGCCCGCCCGGTGGCTGTGATTGGATATTCAGCGTGGCGAATTCGATTTGGCGGCGCGGCGGATATCCTCGGCAAAAGCATAGAACTGAACAACCATCCGTTTGTGATCGTCGGAGTGGTACAGAAAGGCTTCAAGGGCATAACCGCAATCTTCGGACCGGACATGTGGATTCCTTCCATGATGGCCGCGGAGTTGTTGCCGCCGCCGCAGCAAAAGGCCCTAGAGGACCGCGCAGTGCTCGCGTTTACTGGCGTAGGGCGTTTGAAACCGGGTGGGTCGTTGCCGCAGGCGCAAGCAGACCTCCGAGCGATTGCGGCCGCGTTGGAGAACGAATATCCAAGCGCGAACGAAGGGCAAACCGTCACGCTACAACCGCTCGCAGAAGCGGCCCTCGGCACACAGGGGCCTGGATTGAAAATTGGGAGCATGATGCTCATGGCGGTCGTTGGTCTGGTGCTTCTGCTGGCGTGTTCGAACGTTGCCAACTTGCTGCTGGCGCGTGCGTCCGCGCGGCGGCAGGAAATTGCCGTGCGAATGGCGTTAGGCGCAGGGCGACGGCGCTTGGTGCGGCAGTTGCTCACGGAAAGCGTGATGCTGGGATTTCTCGGAGGTATCTGCGGGTTCTTTGCCGGGTTTGCCGGGTGCCAGGTTCTATGGTCCTTCAAGCCCGCGGAGTATCCGGCAAATTTCGCCGACCTCCGGCTCAACTGGAATGTTTTCGTTTTCTCGCTAATCATTTCCATCGTAACGGGCTTGATTTTCGGAATCTTGCCCGCGCTACGGACCTCCCGAACTCCAGTTGCGGAAACGCTGAAGGAAGATGCGCGCACGGCGGGGCGCAGTTTGCGGCGAATCGGCCTGGCAAACGCGCTGCTGGCCGGGCAAGTTGCGGTTTCGCTGACGTTGCTGGTTGTGTCTGCGCTGTTCCTACGCAGCGTGGAGTATCAATACACGATTGATCCGGGATTCCAGACAAAGCATCTGGCCGCCTTCATGTTGTATCCCGGCCAGCAGGGGTATGACCGCCAGAGGATCGAGCAGTATTTCAAGGAAGTGCGCGAGAGGCTGGACAGACTTCCTGGAGTTTCTTCGGCTTCATGGGCTTCGAACCTGCCATTCTGGGCGCAGGCGCAGTCCGGCGTCACCATCGAAGGGCAGGAACAACGGAAGAAGTCGGAGGCAATTTCCACGGTGGTGAACACAATCGAGCTCGGTTTTTTCGAGACTATGAACATCCCTCTACTGGAGGGCCGAACGTTCACGGAAGACGACCGCGCGGAGGCCGAGCCGGTCGTGATTGTGAACGACAACATGGCGGCGCGGTACTGGCCGAACCAGAATGCGATCGGGCAGCGGATTCAGCTACCCAACGAAAAATCTTTTCGGCGCATTGTGGGGATCGTTAAGACAACAGACTACGGGTCGCTCGGAGAGCCGCCACAGGCCTGCGTCTATCTTCCATTCCGCCAGAAGTATACGGACTCGATGGTTCTTTACGTGAAGACGCAAGGCGAGCCAGAGCAAATGTTTTCGACATTGCAGAGCGAACTGCGGAACATAGACGCGGCGTTGCTGATTGAAGACGTTCGAACCGGGAACAAGCTCATCGCGCAAGCCCTGTGGGGCACGAAGATCGGCGTGTCGTTGTTGGGCGTGTTCGGACTGCTCGCACTGGGGCTTGCGTCCGTTGGGCTCTACGGATTGCTGGCATACAACGTGAATCAGCGGCGGCGAGAAATTGGCGTCCGCATGGCGATGGGCGCGGGGCAGGCGCGCGTACTGCAGTTAATCATTCGAGAGGGGATGACGCTGGTCATCGGAGGAGTCTGTATCGGACTCGTCATGTCCTTGGCGCTGGGACGAATGATTTCTCGATTTCTCTACGGCGTGAGTAGCTACGACGCCGTAAGCCTGGTGGGAGCAACGGCGGTGCTGCTTGTCGTCTCAGCCGTCGCCTGTTATTTGCCGGCGCGCAACGCAAGCCGTGTGGACCCGATCATCGCGCTTCGGCAAAGCTAACTAGACCACCGGTCGTTTATGCTGGCGCTGAGACGGCGCGCGAGGCAGTACGAAAATACGCAATCACAAAGAGCACGCCGAGAAAACCGTCGATTGCGGCGAAGATCAAGTCCGTGCTGTGCGTGCGACGCTGCGAGACGAGCACCACAATCGCGATGGCGTAGCTGAATTTCTCGAGCATTGACGGGAGCATCAGCGGGCGGTGCCGCACGGGATCGCTGGCGATGAAGCAGAACGCCAGTTGCCAGGCCAGAGCCGTGCCGGCAAAGCCATAGTAAAAGCCGGGGTGCGTGATGGCCGGAGGATCCTTTTTGGGTATTAGATCGAACATGAAATAAAGCGGCGTGATGAGCAGGAATCCCCAAATTCCAGCGATCCAGAAAACGATTTTTGCGAATTTCATCGAGCCTCCGCGCGAAGGGACGGAGCTGAGTTTACAAGAGGTGCCGCCCGCGGGCACGCATGACTTGGATCCGGTGGGGTGATTGATTTGAAGAAGCTCGAAGTGATCTGGAAGGTGGCAACGGGAACAGATCCCGACGGCTTGGCGTGGGCGCAACGTTATGAATCTGCTGCGATAGAAATTGCAACAGCAGCGGACGTCAGTTCTTCTTTCCGAATTTCGCCATCGTCGCCTCAACCAGCCATTGCTTCAACACGCCAACGTAGTGCGGGCGAACGTTTTGAAAATTCACGCCCGTGCCCTGGCCGATGTTGGCGTAAACGGCGATGGCCTGCGACTCAAAATACTTGCTATTGGCGTAGACCTTCAGCATGAGTTCTGTGCCCTTGGGGAAAGGGTCCGGCATCTCAATAAAGCAACCGTAGAGGCTTAGCTCGGTCACGCGTCCGGTGATGCCTGCCCGGGCACCCTTTTGAATTACCTCAACCGTCGCGATAAATGGATACCTGGGAGTGCGGCGACGCTCTTCGCCCACGAAATTCCCCCGTGTTCTCGTTGCGGAATTTAGTGCCCTATTAAATCTACTTTGGCGCAAACTGCGGCAAAAATCAGGCGAAGAAGCAGCGGAAAGTAGCGCATCGGTCAACAAGCAGGAGAGGTTAGGTAAGATTTACGCGAAAATAAGGACGTTCGTACTATTAAAGTTTTTTTGCGGAATGCCGATGATTCTGAGATGCCCAATCTCTACTTCTGCCAGCCGCACGCGAAGAATCAGGGGATGTTGCGCGCGGTGCTTTCGCTGCACGAGTGCGAAAAAGTAGTCGATAACCGGGAGATCACCTTTTTTGGCGAGAGTTTTCCGTGCCTGGGTGACTCCGCTACCGGCGCCCCAGACTTCGCCGTGCTGCGGTTCGCCGCGGGAGAAACGAATGGCAAGTGGCGCGCCGGTTTCTATCGCGTGGATTCGGACCTCACCATGCTCAATGACGCGCTCCGGCAACTGCAACGGTAAGACGCAATCCTTTCCGGAGTTCAGCCAGCCTGTTTTTAAACCCGTCAATCGAAGCACATTGAGTATTCGGACTGTTCGAACGGACAGGTGGTTCTTTTTTCGCAGCGCCGGCCCACGGATTTACGACGCCGTTCACCGAAAAATGGTATTGTAATGTTCGTCGATCACGTTGAGCATTCCGGGCACTCGCCTATTCAACAACAAAGATCGCCGGAGAAATCATGGAATTAGCCGCCACACCAGAGCAACGGCCCTGGGAACGCCCGTTTTGGAAACCGGTTCGAGGCAAAGAGGGCGTTTTCGCATACATCGTGATTATTCATGTGCTGGCGATCGTAGGAATTATTTTGTTTCCTCTGCCAAGCTGGAAAGTCGTCGGCCTGTCGATCTTTTTCGCCGCGCTGGGCGGATTGGGAACAACGGTTTGCTATCACCGCATGTTGTCGCACAAGACGCTGAAGACTAACCGCGTAGTCGAACAGATTCTGATTTTCTGGGCGGTGTTTAATGGTTCCGGACATCCGGCTAGCTGGGTGGCCTACCACCGTTTGCACCACTCGGTGACGGACACGGAAGAAGATATTTCCAGCCCCAAGCAGGGCGGATTCTGGTGGGCGCACCTGCGCTGGTTGTACCAGACAAATCCCGCGGACAAACCGCGCTGGGCTCCGGAATTGACGCGGGGCATTTACAGGATCTGGGGCTGGCTCGAATCTCCGGTCATCGTCGTTTCGATTTTCACCGGGCTGCTGCTGGGATTTGGCTGGATGGGATTTTTCTGGATGGGCGCGATTCGCCTGGTCTACAATTTGCACATGCAGTGCTTCGTGAACAGCCTGACGCATCTTGGAGAGCCGGAAGAAGGTGAAGACTCCAGCATCAACGTGTGGTGGCTCGGGCCGTTCCAATTGACCGCGTGGGGCGAGAACTGGCACAAGAACCACCATCACCACGCAGGCTCCGCAAAGCTCGGCCTCCGCTGGTGGCAAACCGATATCGGCTGGTATTTCATCTGGACACTGGAATTGTTCGGTCTGGCGCACAGCGTCAAGCGGCCGCGCGCTTCGTAGCTGCCGGAATTTACCCTCCCCAAATCAGTACGCGCACGCCAGGATGTTAAGATCGGGTCGTGTACGCACAAAAATTCAAAGTGAACGTGGTAATTCGCGGCGAGAGCCGCGCCTGCCCGCTCGAGTGGCTCGATCAGTTCTGCATGCGCAACTTCACGAATTCGGCGGACTTTGACGACACCCTTCCGGTGAGCGATGGCGAACTCCAGGCGAGCTTTCGGTTAACTCCGGAACGATTCGCGGAAGGGCTCGGAGCGTGGTTGACGCAGCGCGGCAAGGGCGAAGGCCAAACTGTTGTGGTTTACGTGACGCGAGAGAGTTGAGTTAGGCCGCGGAGTTGCGCTCTTCGCCTCCAATGGCGGCGCGAATTTCCGGCAGTGCGGCGAGTGCCGCCGCGTAACCGGCGCGCACCATCTCCGGCGTCTTGCTGAAGTCGTCCCACACAAATGACTTTACGTCCGGCTCAATGACGATATCCGCCTGCTGCCTCCAATTCACGTCGGAGTGCTGCTGGAGGATGTTGAACGAGCGGCTGAGAATGTCAGTGAACGTGCGAGGCTGCTCGAGGTTTCCGGATTCCAGATAGACGGCGATCACGATGTCCGCTCCAAGCAGCAGCGCGCCTTCGACGGGAACCGGCGCGGTAAGAAATCCATCCACTAAAGTGCGCCCTTCGTGCTGAATCGGAACGAAAAGTCCGGGGTATGCGCAGGAAGCGCGCAGCGGCGGACCGACCGGCCCGCGCGAGTAGTACACGGTGATCCCGGCATTGATGTCCGTCGTCGCGATCGCCAGCGGAGTCTTCATTTCCTCGAACGTGGTTACCGGCGTAAAACGTGACAAGAACTTTTCGAGACGCTGGTTTGTGGCGAGGCCCAGCCAGGACGGCGTCCAGCGGCCAAAATCGGCGAAGCTGGTCGTCGCGCCGATGCGTTCCATTTCTTCGAGCGGCGTTCCCGCGCAGTACGCCGATCCGATGAGCGCTCCGACGCTGGTGCCCGCGACGACGTCGACTGGAATTCCCGCTTCACGCAGCACGCGCAGAACACCGATGTGTGCGATGCCGCGGGCAAAGCCGCCCGCAAGCGCGAGGCCCACGCGAGGGCGGCCCTTCGGTTTGTTTTCGTCGCTCTGCGCCAACGAAAGGAATTTTTCCTTGGCGCTCTGCAGCCAGTTGAGAGCGTCTGCTACCTTGCTGCCACTCATAATCACATTACTGTATCGCGACCATCCGGCACCGGCCATAGCCCGTTTGACCAGACGATAGCCGTTTTGTAACCTGTCCCATCGTCTCAGATTCCAGAAAAGGCAAGTTATGAAACGTCGTATCGAACGGGCGGTGGTGCTTGGCGCGGGAACCATGGGATCGCGCATCGCGGCGCATCTGGCAAATGCCGGATTGCCCTGCGTCTTGTTGGACATCGTGCCGCCCAACGCGCCGCCAAGCGCCTCCTCTGCGGAACGCAACAAGATCGTCCTCGCCGGGCTCGACGGTGCCAGGAAGTCCAAACCCGCCGCGTTTTTTACTCCCGCGCTGGTGGGAAAAATCTCGATAGGAAATTTCGAAGACGATCTCGCGCGTTGCGCGGACGCCGACTGGATTGTTGAAGTTGTCGCGGAAAACCTCGAAATCAAGAAAACATTGCTGGCGCGCGTCGCAGCAGTGCGTAAACCCGGAGCAATCGTCACGACAAATACTTCCGGGCTTCCCGTGCACTTAATCGCGGAAGGAATGAGCGAGGAATTTCAGCAGCATTGGGCCGGCACGCATTTTTTCAATCCGCCTCGCTACATGAAGCTGGTCGAAGTGATTCCCGGGCCGAAGACTTCCGCTGACGTTATCGAAACCATCCGCGAATTCTGCGATCGGCGTCTGGGCAAGGGCGTCGTGGTCGCGAAAGATACTCCAAATTTTATCGCCAATCGCATCGGAACATTTTCGATCCTGAATGCGATTCGCCTGATGGGTTCGCTGGACATGACCATCGAAGAAGTGGATGCGTGTACCGGACCGGCGGTCGGCTGGCCGAAGTCGGCGACGTTTCGCACCGCGGACCTCGTCGGGCTCGATGTGCTGGTGCACGTGGTCAAGAACATCCACGAGACCGCGCCGAACGACGAGTCCCGCGAAATGTACAAAGTTCCCGCGCTGATCGAAGAGATGGCCAAGCGCGGCTGGCTTGGCGACAAAACCGGGCAGGGCTTCTACAAGAAAGTGAAAGGCGAAGGCGAAAAAGAAATTCTTACGCTGGACACCAGCACGATGGAGTATCGCGGGCGCCAGAAGGCGAAATTCGCTTCGCTGGAAGCTGGCAAAGCCATCGAGAGCACACGCGAACGGCTGCGCGCTCTCGTCGAGCCCCTTCTCGAAGGCCAAAAAGGCGACAAGGCGCAGCAATTCATCTGGGGCGGACTATCGGAAATGTGTTTGTACGCAGCGCGTCGCGTGCCGGAGATTTCGGAAAGTGTCGCCGACATTGACCACGCCATGCAGTGGGGCTTCGCTTGGGAGATGGGCCCGTTTGAAATGATGGATGCCATCGGCGTGAAAGCGTTCGCCGCGCAGGTCCAGAAAGAAGGCCGCGCGGTGCCGCCCGCTCTGGAAATGATTTTGGCGAGCGGAAGAAAAGGATTCTACGAGTCCGAAAAAGGGAAGACTACGGTTTTTGACGTGAGCAGCGGCGCCGCGAGACCTCTGGAAACCCCGCCGGGCGTAATTATTCTAAAGGCGCAAAAAGATGCGAGCCGCGAAGTAGAACGAAATCCAGGGGCGAGTCTGATTGATCTCGGCGATGGCGTCGTGTGCTGCGAGTTTCACGCGAAGATGAACGCCATCGGTGCGGACCTGATCGCCATGCTGCACAAAGGCCTGAAGCGGCTGGACACGGACTTCGATGCGATGGTCATCGCGAACCAGGCGGTGAATTTTTCGGTCGGAGCCAATCTGATGGTGGTGCTGCTTGCGGCGCAGGAGCAGGAGTGGGACGAGTTGCACATGGCCGTGAAGCAATTCCAGAACATCAACCTCGCGTTGAAATACGCGCCGAAACCGGTCGTCGCCGCGCCCCAGGGCATGGCTCTCGGCGGCGGCTGCGAGATCAGTTTGCACACCGCGAAAATTCAGGCAGCCGCCGAAGCGTATATCGGCCTCGTGGAAACGGGCGTCGGCTTGATTCCTGGCGGTGGCGGCACGAAGGAAATGCTCATCCGTGCGAATGAGCACGCCGCCGGCGGCGAGGACCTCGATTTGTTCCACACCATGAAGCCGGTGTTCGAAACCATTGCCATGGCCAAAGTGGGTACGAGCGCGGAAGAGTGCCGCGAGCTTGGATTCCTGCGGCGCGAAGACGGCGTTTCCATGAATCGCGACCGGCTCGTGGCCGACGCGAAAGAAGCCGCGCTTGCGCTCGTGCGCGGAGGATACCAACCCGCTGCAGCAAGTTTTCAGGAAGGTGCGCAGAACACGCAAATCAAGGTGCTCGGCGAGCAGTTCCTCGCGGGCGCGAAGCTCGTCATCCACATGATGCAGCGCGGCGGATTTATCAGCGAGTACGACGCGCACGTGGCACGGAAACTGGGGAATATTTTGGCGGGTGGGCCGCTCACGTCGCCACAACTCGTGAGTGAGCAATATGTGCTCGATCTCGAGCGCGAAGCGTTCGTCTCGCTTTGCGGTGAAAAGAAAACGCAGGAGCGCATCGCGCACACTTTGAAGACCGGCAAGCCGCTCAGGAATTAACCACGCGGGATTCGCCCGGCGTTCCCTCTCAAGCGACGGGCACGGAAAAGTGCTCGTGCACGATGCGGATCTTTCCGGAAGGTTCGCGATGCACGACGTGCGTCGCGCGCACGCAATCCAGCTTTTCGTCACTGCGTTTGCCGGCGCCGAGGTCGCGTCCGCTGGCCTGAAACTGGAACGTGTAGCTCGCCACTCCACCGTCCGCGCCACATAGCATGACGTCAATCGGGCTCAGCTTCAACTCCATGCGCGTATCGGCGTGAAAATACTCGCGTGCGCGGCGCATGGCTCCAAGGCGTCCCGGCTCGCTGCGCGCCATGGCAACTTGAAATACCGTGCTGGTTGGTGCGTAGAACGCGCTTAATTGTTCTTCCGACTTTGCTTGAAACGTCGTCCAGAAATGTTGGATGGTCTTGCGCACTTCTTCGGCGGACAAATTCGTAGAAGGGGACATAGCTGCTCCATAGATCGCAGTTTGCGACGCAATTCCTTACTTTATCTGGCGCAGTGGATACGCTGCATGGAGAAGACCGGCGCGGTTGCCGAAGCGATTACGCCGGGCCGCTGAAGCCAGTTACGGTCTTTTTCGCCAATACGCATAGAATCGTATTATAATGGCGGTTTCTTGGAAGTGGAATTGCATCGAGAAATTCCGGGAGAGCTGGATGAATCGAGCCGCCCTATTGCCGCCGCGTGAAGCCGCCAGAATTCTCGGCATCAGCTACCCCACGTTGAAACAGTGGATTTATCGCGGGAAAATCACCACGGTGAAGACTCCCGGCGGCCATCATCGCGTCCCCGAAAGCGAAATTGATCGCATGATTCCCAGGAAGCTGCTGCGCGGTGACCTCGGCGTGCGCCGCGGAAACTTTCGCAAGATCAGCGGACGCAATCAGCTGGTCGGCCGCGTGCTGGCCGTGAAGTACAGCGGCCTGTTGGCGCAAGTGACCATGGCGATCGGAGAGCAGCACATCACCGCGCTCATCACCGCGGATGCCGCGAAGGAAATGCGCCTGAAGCCCGGCGAACGCGCCGCCGCGCTTATCAAGTCCACGGAAGTCATGGTCCTGCGTGTATGAACTGCGGGCGGACGACCTGTTCTGCGCGGTAATTTCCGGAGCTCGCCTTTGCTGATTCGAAGCAGTCTCGTCTTGGCGCTACTGGTTTCTGTCGTGCCGCCGAAAGCTGCCCGCGCGCAGGAAATTCGTGTCGCGGCGGCCTCCGACTTGAGATTCGCCATGCCCGAGCTTGCAGCGAAATTCGAAAAACAAACCGGGATACGCGTCAGCGTCACCTACGAATCGAGCGGCAGCAGTTTTTCGCAACTGCAGAACGGCGCGCCCTTCGATCTGTTTTTCTCCGCGGACATGGAATACCCCAGGAAACTGGAAGCTGCTGGACTCGCCGTCCCCGGCACGCTCTGCACGTATGCTGTGGGGCGGATCGTCGTCTGGACGCCGAACGGCGCAAAACTGGACTTGCCGCGACAGGGCCTTAACGCGCTTCGCGACTCCAGCGTCCAGAAAATAGCGATCGCCAATCCGGAGTACGCCCCGTACGGCCGCGCAGCTATCGCGGCGTTGCAAAAAGCGGGCATCTACGCCCAGGTGAAAGCAAAGCTCGTTTACGGAGAGAACATTTCGCAGGCTGCGCAGTTTGTGCAATCGGGCAACGCGCAGGCGGGGATCCTGGCGGAATCGATCGTCAAGTCCTCGTCTATGAACGACGGCGATGCATGGGAGATTCCCCTCGCCCTGTATCCTCCGCTGGAGCAGGCCGCGGTCGTTCTCAAATCCACCGCTAACAAGGAGAAGGCCGTTTCGTTTCTGCAATTCGTAAAAGGCGGCGATGGCCGCGCCGTGCTTGGCAAATACGGATTTCATCCTGAAGACGTCGCGCCCTCTCGCGCAGGCGCCACATGACACTAGAGCCGCTGCTGCTTTCCATCCGTCTCGCGCTCGTCGTTTCCGTCATCCTTCTCGCGGGCGGGTTGCCGTTCGCATACTGGCTCGCGTTTTCTCGCTGGCGTGGGAAATTTTTGTTGGAAACCGTCGTCGCGCTGCCGCTGGTGCTTCCCCCGACCGTCCTCGGCTTCTACGTTCTGGTCGCCATGGGGCCGCAGGGGCCTCTTGGCAGATTCTGGCAGACTTTCTTCGGCCACGGACTTGCGTTCACGTTCGAAGGCTTGGTCATTGCATCGGTGCTTTACAGTTTGCCATTCGCGGTACAGCCGCTCGTCGCTTCCTTCGAATCCGTTGATCGCAAATTACTCGATGCCTCCGCCGTCCTGGGCGCTGGGAGGGCGCGCACATTCCTTCGCGTGGTTCTGCCGCTTTCGATTCCCGGAGTCGTTACTGCGTTTGTTCTGAGTTTTGCGCATACCATCGGCGAATTTGGCGTTGTGCTCATGGTCGGAGGCAATCTCCCCGGCATCACGCGTACGATTTCGATCGCAATCTACGATCAGGTTCAGTCGCTCGACTACGGACAAGCCAATCGCATGGCCCTCTTGCTGTTGATTTTCTCGTTTGTCGTTTTGTCCGTCGTTTATGGATTCCATCGCCGTGTCGGGCGCGACTTGGGGCGCCGTCTGTGGACTCCCTAGCTGTCGATGCCGCAATGCCGGCGCTGTCTGCGCGCGCACGGATCGCGCGTCCCGCCGCATCATCCATGTTTTTCGTGCTCGATGTGGCCATCGAGGCGCCGCCGGGTATCACCATCCTTTTTGGGCCTTCGGGAGCGGGCAAATCTACTCTTCTCGATTGCATCGCCGGTGTGCTACGTCCGGACGAAGGGTGCATCAGCGCCGCAGGACTCGTCCTCTACGATTCGCAACGCAAAATCAATCTCCGGCCGAACGCGCGCTCCGTCGCGTACGTCTTTCAATCCCTCGCCCTTTTCCCGCACATGACCGCCGAAGAAAATGTCGCGTACGGGCTCGCCGCATTGCCGCGCGACGAGCGCAAGTTACGCGCCACGGAAATCATGAAGGCTTTTGCCGTGGATAAATTCCGTTCGCGCAAGCCTGCGGAAGTTTCTGGTGGCGAGCGGCAGAGGATTGCGCTTGCGAGATCGCTGGCCACGCGTCCGCGCGTGTTGCTACTGGACGAGCCTTTGACCGGCCTGGACGCGCACCTCAAAGCCGCAATATTGGATGATCTACGCACGTGGAACGCCGCGCACCGCATTCCGATTTTGTACGTAACGCACAGCCGCGAGGAGGTCAGCGCGCTCGGCGAGCGCGTTGTCGCCATAGATCACGGCCGCGTGGTTAGCGAAGGAACGCCGGTCGAAGTTCTTGACGCGCCGCGGCGCAAACGCATCGCGCAGGCCGCGGGCTTCGAAAATCTCCTTAACGGCTCGGTCGCGGACGTTCGCGAAGCGGACGGCGTGATGCGCGTCCGCCTCGATGGAAGCCAACTCGAAATCGAAGTGCCGCTCGGTTTCTCGGCTGTCGGACACAAAGTCTGCGTTGCAGTTCGCGCCGGCGACATCTTGCTGGCCACGCAACCGCCCCAAGGCCTGAGCGCTCGCAATGTGATGGAAGGAAGAATTGTCGCCGTGGAACCGCGCGGCTTCCTCACACAATTGCGTGTGGATTGCGGAACGCCGTTTCTTGTACATGTGACGCCAAGTGCCGTGCGGGCGCTGGAACTAGCGCCAGGCCAACGGGTCTGGCTAGTACTGAAGACGCATTCCTGCCATCTAGTCGAAAGCTAAACGCTCCGCGCTACATGCAAAGCGTGCCAGCAAATTCAGTTTGGCTTTGCCGAACTCGCTGCCGCGGCCGCAACCGAGAATCGCACTTCGTCAGCTTCCAGCGTGTTATCCGGCTTGGGCGTCGCGTGAATCACGACGCGATTGCCGACGTGCAGGTCCGCGAGCTTGGCGGGCTTCGCTACTTTGTCCGCGCCTACGGCCACGTACATGGTGGATGCGACGAGCTTCACTTCGACCAAGCCGCCCACGGCCGTTTTCACAGTGACCGAATCCGCGCTCATCTTTTCGATGGTCCCGATGACGTGTTTTTTATCTCCATGAGCAGCCGCCACGCAAGCCACAAACAAAATTGCAAGCAGAATTGACACCGCGCGAAGTTTCATAGTCCTCTCCAGGAAACCGTCCCTCTCGAATTCGTGAGCCTGCCGCAATCTCTGCACAATCCCTTGCTCAACGTCGCTGATGCTCCGCTCCGCGTTAAGCTCAATGATGGTGTGACTCGGACTTTGGCGGCGGCGCTGCTCCATTCAAAAAGTCGTCCTCGTCTTCTTCTTCCTTCCGGTCTTCGGGCCCTTTGGGATTGTAACGCTCCATTTCCATTTTTTCGTCCGTCGTCAATTTCGGCAGGTGGCGGATGAAGTCCACCAGCTTCCAACTGTCGATTTCCGCGCCCGGCGATGAGAACGCCGGCATGCCCGTAAAGCGCACGCCGTTTTCAATGATCCAGAAGAGTTCCCCGTCGGAAAGTTTCTGCGTCTCATTCAAGCGCAAGTCCGGCGGCTTGGGATACAAGCCTCGCCCGATCATCGTGTCGCCGCTGCCATCATCGCCGTGACACGTCGCGCAATGATCGGCAAAATGCAGCCGCGCGTCACGCAACGCTTCTTCGGTCGGCGGCACAGGATTCTTCGCGCTCCGGGCTCCGGCCGGGATGGCCAAATGCCGGGCATTGCGCGCCATCATGGCTTCCATGCTCGTCGGTGTCGCGCGTGCGCTCAGACCGCCGTGCAAGATTGCGACGATCAGATATCCGGCCACGCAGACTGCGAGCACCGCAATCATGGCGAACAGCGTTCCGCGCCTCATCTTTCGCCGCCCAGTTCCTTTCCTACGTTAGACGCCCCCAAGCACGTTCCGTAGCCTTCGCTTTCTTCGTTTGCGGCTGGCCGATGCTCGCACAGGCTGCCTGCACGACGAACGTCCGTCTGATAGGATACGCCGTGTCATGAAGCAAAAGCTTCATCCGAGCCTCGATGCCGCCGTTGCCGATATTCCGGACGGTGCGCGCATCATGTTCGGCGGTTTCGGCGGTGCGGGTTTTCCGAATAACCTGATTCAAGCGCTTGTCCGCAAAGGCGTTAAACAAATCACCGCCATCAGCAACAACTGCGGGACGCACGACGGCGAACTCGGCTTGATGTTCAAACACGGCCAAATCAAGCACGTCATCGCCTCGTTTCCCGGGCCCCATTCGGGCCACTTCCAGGAGCAGTTTACTGCCGAAAAGGTTACGCTCGAACTCGTCCCGCAAGGGATACTTTGCGAACGCATGCGCGCCGCCGCTGCCGGGCTGCTCGGCTTCTACTCTGCGGTTGGCGTCGGCACAGAAGTTGCCGTCGGCAAGGAAGAGCGCGTCATTAACGGCAAACGGTGCATCCTCGAAATGCCGATTCATGCCGACTACGCGCTCATCAAAGCCGAGAAGGCCGACGAACTCGGCAATCTGACGTATCGCCTCGCCGCCCGCAATTTCAATCCCATCATGGCCATGGCCGCGGCCACCACCATCGTCGAAGTCGACGAAATCGTCCCCGTCGGGTCGATCCGACCGGAGCATGTCGTAACGCCGGCCATCTTTGTGCATCGCATCGTCCAGGCCAAGGGTATTCACTATGCCGGATAAGCCGCGCCTTACTCGAGAACAGGTCGCGCAGCGTGCCGCGCTCGAATTGCCCGATGGCGCTTACGTCAATGTTGGATTTGGTCTCCCGAATCTAATTGCCAACCATCTGCCCAAGGGCGTCACCGTCTATTTTCACAGCGAGAACGGAATTCTCGGCATGGGCCGCCGTGCGCGTCCCGGCGAAGAGGATCTCGATCTCGTGGATGCCATGAAGGTCCCCGTCACGGTGATTCCCGGCGCTTCGTTTTTTCACCAGGCCGATGCTCATCTCATGAGTCGCGGCGGCCACCTCGATGTCGCCGTTCTCGGCGGCTTTCAGGTTTCGGAAAAGGGCGACCTCGCCAACTGGAAAATCCCCGGCGCCGAAGGCTCTGGCGGAATCGGCGGAGCGATGGACATCGCCACGGGCGCGAAACGGCTCATCGTCTGCATGGAGCACACCACGAAGGAGGGTGCGCCAAAGATCGTGCGCGAGTGTACCTATCCGCTGACTGCGCTCGCTTGCGTGGACACGATCGTCAGCGATCTTGCCGTTGTTGACGTCAAGCCCGCAGGGCTCGTCTTGCGCGAGATTGCGCCGGGATGGAGCGTCGAGGAACTACAAAGTCTGACCGGTGCTCCGCTTTCGTGCCACGGCCGTGTCCCGGAAATGAATTTCGGCTGATGCTCGTGCACGCGACTCGCCTCCGTCGTCAGCGGCAACGCGCCGCTAGCCTCTCGCCCGTGCTAAAGTCTCTCCGTCCACTGGAAATGCCTACGACCTTCAGGAGACGCTCATGTCACAAGTCATTCCCGAAAAATACGCCGATTTGCTCGAAAAGCCCGCGTTTGGAAATCTTGGCACGCTGATGACCGACGGCAGCCCGCAAGTCACGCCCGTGTGGGTGGATTACGACGGAAAATATGTCCGGTTCAATTCCGCGCTTGGCCGCGTCAAGGACAAGAACATCCGTCGCGATCCGCGCGTTTCCATCGCCTTGCAGGATCCCGCAAATCCGTATCGCTATCTAGAAATTCGCGGGCGCGTTGTCGAAATTACGCAGAACGGCGCCGACGACCACATCAACAAGCTCTCGCAGAAATATCTCGGCAAGCCTGTGTATCCGTTCCGCCAGCCCGGCGAAGTCCGCGTCCTCTACAAAGTCGAGCCCGAAAAAATCAGTTCGATGGGATAGAACTCACTCGCGCCGCGCGTTAGTTTGCGCATCGCTCTTACCTAAAGCCGTGCTGCCACTCGCGCCAGAATTTGTCCCTGCTTATCCTGAAACACCAGCACCAGGCTGTCCGTCAACGGAACTCCGGTGGCCGACACTCCCAATTCGTACGACCATATATAGCGCTTCGGCAATTCGTCGGCCAGGTCCTTCGCGTAGGGCACGATGGGGTCCACTGCAAAGTTTTCCAGCGTAATTTTCCCGGCCGGCCGCATATCCACGCCGCGCTTCCAATACAGCGACAGCTTCATCTTGCTCATCGTTTCCTGCGTCAAATACACGCCCGTCCCCACTGGCTGCAGACCGATGGAGCACGGTTCGTCTCGCACCACGAAGGAAAGATGCACTTTGTCCGGAAACATCGTCACTTCGTCCGCTCCACGCCGGAAAATCAGTCCGCCGTCCGAGTCATACGACTTCAGGTTGTTGAAAAAATCGGTGGACGTAACTCGTCCGTTGATGTGGAAGCACGGCCCGTTGGGAATTCCGCCCTCGCCGGAAAGAAACACGCCGCCGAAATAATTTTCCACGCGCACGTCGGGCGCTTTGGCTTTCTTTGATTTTTTGCTGGATTGCGCGTGTCCGGGAGTGGCCGCGAGCATTGCCGTGGCCGCCGCGAGTGCCATCGCCGTTTTTGCCGCCCGCACGCCCATCGGAAGTTCCGCGGGCTATTTTACTCCCTGTGCCGCGCTGCTGAGAAGAAACGTAATGCCGTTCGTCGTGTACGAAGTTTTCCCGCCTTCCAGTGGCTTGCCTTCCACTTTTCCCGCGCGGACATCCTCAATCGCCTCCGGCAATTTGCCCAGGATGGACGGATCCGCCACCGGAACGTTGTGCGCGCCGAGCACCAGTTTCACTTCCGGCTCCATCGCCGCGAGTTTTTTCACCGACGCCACGTACGCGTTCAAGTCCGTCTCCGGCCGGAATAGCCAGATCGGCCCCGGATAGTACGTGTCGCCTGTAAACAGCAGTCCGTTTGCCCGGTCGAACAGCGCAATCGAATCCGGCGTGTGCCCCGGCGTCGGGATAATCTCCAGCGTGTGCTCCGCGCCGAGATTGATTTTGAACCCGCCATGCACAAACAGCGAAATGTGCCACGGCTTCGTCGCGTAAGTTTTCGCGTCAAACCCTTTCGGCAAATCGCCGCACAGCATCCCCGGCGCTAGTTCTTCCTGTGCGGCGTCACGCGAACCTTTCGCGTTTGCGCGCGTGAACGCCGTATCCATCCCGAATATAAACGTGAACAGCGAATTTCCGCCCACATGGTCGTTGTGCGTATGCGAATTCAGCACCACCACCGGCCGCGACGTCAATTCCGTCACCACCTTGCGAATGTTCGCGATCCCCATTCCGGTATCGAACAGCAGCGCCTGCTTCGTCCCCACGATCAGATACGAAATCACTTCTTCCGCTTGCTTCGGCTCGTAAATCGCGAAGACCCCGGGCCGCACTTTGTACACTTCAAACCACGGCTCGTTCGGCAGCACCCGCTCGAGCGTTTTGTACTCCGGCCTTGGCAGGTTCTTGCACCAGTCCGGGCTTATGGTTTGTGAGTATGTGGTGACTGCGGCGCAGGCAGAGAGCGTCGCCGTAAGAAAAAGGGCCGCTGCTTTCATCTCGCCGATGATCCCACAAAGATGGATTTCGGAATCATCATATGCACGCCCTTGTTTCCATCCACCAGCTCTGTGATATGCAAATCCGCCGCCACGCTCGCCAGCATGTACGCGTCATCCCGCGTCAAATGTTTCTCCGTCACCAGAAAATCGATCATCTCGCGCACCGCCAGCGTCGTCGCCGCATTCAAGTCGTCGTTCAACCCCATCGTAATATAGTGCGTCGGGGTTTCCGCCCTCGGCCATTTCAGGTGCATGTCCTTTCGGACAACAAACTGGAACGTGCCCGTCAGCGACGTTTCCAGCGCCGTGATGTCCACTTCGCCGTCGCCTTGCCCCGCGTGCCCGTCGCCCACTTCAAACAGCGCCCCCGCCGCATGCACTGGAATGTATAGCGTCGTTCCCGCCACTAAATCTTTGTTGTCCAGGTTTCCCGCCATCACCCACGGCGGCGCGCTGTTCCATTTCCCCACGCTTTCCGGCGGCGCGTCGCCCATGCTCCCGAAAAAGGGATGCAGCGGAATCTCGATTCCCGGCGCGAACTTCGCCACCATGCGCTTCTCGTCCAGCGGAATGATTTTCATTTTCGCGTAGGGAAAATCGTCCGGCAGATACCCGCGCCCCGGCCCAAACGCGTTGTACGCGTACGGAATCGCCAGCTTGATCGCCAGAATCTTCACTTCCAGCACGTCGCCCGGCTGTGCATCCTCGACATAAATCGGCCCCGTCAAAATGTGCCCGCCCGGGCCTTTTTCTTTCACCTGCTCGGTGATGTCGCGCAGCGATTGCTGCACCTGCTCTGGCGCCACGCCCGCGTCTTCCAGCCGTTTTGGGCTGTTCGTAATGAGCGTGTCAATTTCCACCGTGTCGCCCGACTTCACGCGCAACACTGGCGTCGCCTTCGCGTCGTAGTATCCCCACGCCACCGTCTTCGGCGTCGCCTTCAGCGTGTACGTCTGCTGCCCAGCGGCCGTCTGAGCGTAAGACAAACCGAGCGATAGACCTGCAGAAATGAGAAGTGCGAATCGGTCTCTCAATTTGGCCTCCAAAATGAATCACCTAGGTGCGTGCATTTACTTTTCGTCGTCGAGTGGCTCTCGAACTTCCCCCGCAAACTTTGGATCCGAGGCCTTGCATTTCAGGAAGTTCCTTCTTGCTTCGGTGAGGCTCAGGAAGCCGTTGGGACCGCCTCGAACCTCGTCAGCATCGTGATTATCCTGGCCGTCATCTTCCCACCAGCAGACCGGACACATCTCGGAACCTCCTCGTCCGTGCAGCGTCTTGAATTGGCAGCAAGGGCATCGATAGGTTTTCGCGGGGCTATATGGTTCCGATACATTTTCGAACATAAGAACTTCATCCGCTCACGGATGGCTCGCGGCTGCGGGACTACCGAGAGTCTTACGCGTGGCTTGGGCCCAGTCGCACAGCGTCGCGCGCTGCGCGTCCGTTAACTTCGCGCTCCGGTGAATCAGCGTGTACTTCGAATCCGGCATGTCGCCCGACTTCAACTCCTCGCAAATCTTCGTCAGCTTGCTTTGTCTTTTCTCCACGCTGTACGAGCCCCATTCATCCAGATTCATGTGCTGCCGCGCTCCGTTCACGTCGCTGGCCACCACCCACGACACCGGCGCCACGTGGCTGTACCACGGCCACGTCGTGCGATTCGAGTGGCAATCCTGGCACGACCGCTGAAAAATCTCCGACACTTCCGCCGGAACGTTGCTCCCCGCCAGCAACGTCTTCGCGCTATCCACCGCCGGATTCGTCTTCCTCACAGGAATAAACTGAGCTACAACCAGCGCCACAAGGAATCCCAACGCAAAACGCTTCCATCTAAATTGCACCACGCCTCCCATCGCCGCGGACTCTCTGTTTTACGCTGCCGTTAACGTTGCCCAGCAACCGCTCGACCTGTTCCGGCGCCGCGCCCGCCTCTTCCAGCCACTCTTGGCCCTTTGTGATGTAGGCCCGAGCCCCTGAGGGGTGACAAATATCCCCAATTGTCTCAGACTGGACCCACTCGTGTGGAGTTCGATAATGAAAATCGCACTCGCTCTTTTCTTCCTCCTCGGTGCAACCTTTCTAATAATCCTTGCGGTTTACATCTGGCCCACCCCCTATCGCTACTACACGGTCCACCAGGGGCAGTTTGAGGTCGCCGTTAAGGAACATCGTTTTAACGGAAAGGTGTGGGTCTTCGGTCCAACTGGCTGGACACGCCGTTACGGTGACGCCGAACTACTGTATGGAACAATCAACCCCAGCTACCTCAGCGAGTCCCGCTGCTCGTTCAGCGGCGAGGAAGCTAGTTGTGCGATCGTAAATAATTCCTCGCAAGCGATCGCCATCGCAACAGTCCAGTTCACCCCGAAGGAGCCAGATAATCCGATAGACAAAGCTCTGAAGTGGGGACCATGCCTTGTCACATTGCATTCTGGAAGCGAGCACTATATTCCTCCGCATTCGCAAGGGAACATGTCGGGGAGTTCCGAATGTCTGACGAGGGTCGGACCGAAGTGGGATTGGAGTTTCTTCGTAGTGGCCGGATCGCGCGATTAGACATTTTGAGATTTACGTATGGGTTGTGTCCGCGCGCTCTTTCGAAATCCGATATGTTTGCAGACCCTACCGACTCGAGTATCTCCTCCCGAGTCCACTAGAACCACTGTTTCAGCCCTCCCCAAGAATTCTCGGACGGTCGAAGCTATTTTCTCCAGCATTTCGATTGGAATCGGCATGTAGTCCTGCGTGGGGTACTCGACAACTGTATAAGTGCCTGCGCCAAACCTAACGTTGAGCCAGTCCTGAAAAGTGGGATCTTTCGGCCGCTGAGACTGTTCAGTTTCGCTGCGAAAAGTGTAATAGCGGAACTCGCTCTCGCCGTTCTTCCTTACACCTAGGAGGGAGACAATGTTTATATCTTGAGCCGACGGCAGGCTGGCGACCCAATCACGGACCACCGAGTCTGGAACGCTCGCAGTCGCACCAATTGATCGTCCTGGTCGGGCGCAGGTGAAGAGTTGGCCATGCTCCTTGCCAACGTTCGGCAGCCAGCGTTTCGGAGCGTACTGCACTTTAACTTCTAATCCGGGCCGAATTTATCACCATGCTCACGGATGCGTCATATCCTCCGGCTTCACCAGCGCATCAAACTCTTCCGCCGTCACAAACCCCAGCTTCACCGCCGCTTCGCGCAAACTGATATGCGCCTTGTGCGCCGCTTTGGCTACTTGCGCCGCCTGGTCATATCCAATCTTCGGCGCCAGCGCCGTCACCAGCATCAGCGAATTGTGTACATACCGGTCAATCGTTTCGCGATTCGCTTCAATCCCCCACACACAATGATCCACAAACGAATTGCACGCCCCGCTCAGCAAATCCACCGACTGCAAATAATTGAAAATCATCACCGGCTTGAAAACGTTCAGCTCGAAATTCCCCTGCGAACCCGCAAATCCGATCGCCGCGTCATTCCCCATCACCTGCACCGCCACCATCGTCAGCGCTTCCGCCTGCGTGGGATTCACTTTCCCCGGCATGATCGAAGATCCCGGCTCGTTCTCCGGCAGCGTCAATTCGCCCAGCCCGCACCGCGGCCCTGACGCGAGCCAGCGAATGTCGTTCGCAATCTTCATCAACGAAGCCGCCAGCGTCTTCAGCGCCCCGCTCGCAAACACAATTTCATCGTGCGCCGAAAGCGACGCGAATTTGTTCGGATGCGAGCGGAACGGCAGTTTCGTCAGCTCCGCGATTTTCTTCGCCGCGCGCTCCGCAAATTCCGGATGCGCATTTAATCCCGTCCCTACCGCCGTCCCGCCAATCGCCAAGTCGAATAAACCATCCAGCGCCATCGCCACGCGCCCGCCATCGCGATCCAGCAGGTTTACGTAACCGGAAAATTCCTGCCCCAGCGTCAACGGCGTCGCGTCTTGCAAATGCGTTCGCCCGATTTTCACGATATCCGCGAACTCTCTGGCTTTCGCGTCCAGCGCGTCGCGCAGTTTCTTGATCGCCGGCAGCAGCCGCAGCTTCGTTTCGCTAGCCGCCGCAATGTGCATTGCCGCGGGAAACGTATCGTTCGACGACTGCGACATATTCACGTCGTCGTTTGGATGAATCGGCTTCTTGCTGCCCATCACCCCGCCGGAAATCTCGATCGCGCGATTCGAGATCACCTCGTTCACATTCATATTCGTCTGCGTGCCGCTGCCCGTCTGCCACACGCGCAGCGGAAAATGCTCGTTCAGCTTGCCCGCGATCACTTCGTCCGCCGCTTGCACGATCAACGCGGTCTTATCCGCCGGCAGCTTCCCCAAATCCTGATTCACCAGCGCCGCCGCTTTTTTCAGCACGCCGAACGCGCGAATCAGCTCCGGCGGCATCGTATCTTTCCCAATGGCGAAGTGAATCAGCGACCGCGCCGTCTGCGCCCCGTAGTAACGGTTCGCCGGCACATCGATCTTTCCCATCGAGTCCGATTCCGTCCGCGTCACAATTGACGCCGTATCTATCGTGGTCTCAGGCATATTGGCTCCCGGCTGGTGACGTCCCCGATTCTAGCAGGCCCCTAGCGCACAGTTGTAGCGGCACGATTCATCGTGCCCTCTTTGCATTTTTGCGCTGTCGCACCGCGCTGCAACCCGACACTCGGTTCTCTCGCTACTCGGTACGAACTGACAGATGCCCGTCCGGAGCTGAGATCATTGCGTCGAATCCTTACACGCGCTCTGCGCCCTGGTACGTCGGTACCGAAACGCAACCCTCGATCCGTGCGTCACACGGGCAGAAGCGGAAAGGAACGGTGAACGCCATGCGCATCCTCCGCAACTCTCTCCTCTGCTTTTCATCATCCTCGGCCATCGCGATTTTCGCAGCCATTCCTGCCTCAGCCCAGGATCCCGGAGCAGCCGCGGCACAAGCCGCTCAGCAAGCCGCCATGCAGTCAATGCAGGCGACGCAGCAGCAGATCCAGCAAATGCAGGAACAAAACGCGCTTGTGAACGCTCAAATGCAGCAGCAAATGGCGGATTCCGCCAACGCGGCGCAGCAAAATGGCTGGTATTGCTGCATCGGCACTTTGCCTCCGACGTTTTCCGTAAAGCCCGGAAAATATGCGCAGCCGGTGCACGTGAAAATCCGCGACAACACACGTGGCGCTACGATCTACTACACGACCGATGGCTGGACGCCGACACTGCAATCCGCGAAATACGAAGGCCCCGTCACCATCGGTGCCTCCACGCAACTCCAAGCCATCGCCGTGGGGCCTTCGCCCTTTTTTGCGCGCAGCCTCGTTTCGAAGGCGGTCTACTCCGTGAACGCGCCGACAGGTGCTTCGAACGCTCCCGGCCCTGCTACGCCCGCGACCGTCACCGCGCAAAATGGAGTACTTCCCAAGGGACTCGCGGTTCCCTTGGTTTTTGCCGCGAGCGTTTCTTCCAAGACCGCGGACGTCGGCGACATTCTCGAATTGACGCTAGCCGAAGACATTACGGATGGCAACGCCGTCCTTGTTGCGAAAGGTGCCGCCGCCCGCGGCGTGATCACCGCAGCGGATAAAACAGGGATGGGAGGCGCGCCCGGCAACATCGAATTCAAAATCACCTCGCTCGACGCCGGTAGACAGACGATTCCGTTGCAAGGTTTCGCAGCCCGCGAAGGTGACGCCAAGCTTCCCAACGCCGCCGTGATGATTCCCGTCGCCGGGGCATTCGTGATTCTGCGTCACGGCAAAGATGCCGAGATCCCCATCGGAACGCCATTCACCGCGCACGTCGCTTCGGAGACTCCACTGCGCCCGCAAAGTCCGGCGAGTTCAGCAACTCCGCCCCACGTACCCGCTGACTCATCGCTGCTGAATTGACCCTCTCAAATCTCATTCTTCGACTCTCATTCTTCGACCGTTTCGAACGGCCTGAATCTGCGTGGGTGCTCCCGTTGTTCGACCGCCGGCGTCCGGAAAAAACCCTCGCCGCTCTCTTGGCCCTGCCTTTCCCGGCCCATCTTTGGCTCCCGCCAGCTATTACTAAACTCAGCACACCCCTTGCGACGTGTTATTGCCGTCCATGCCGCCTCACGGCAATCTACGAACGAAGGTTTAGTACTCCTATACCCGGCCCGGTCCCAGTTTTCTTTTTGGCAGTTTTCCCTCTTGGGTAGGCCGCATCGTTGGCGCCGCGACTCGCATCACGCCACGAGGTTTCGGGTACAGAACAGGCTATCGCCTCGGCGGAGATCCAGCGAAGGATCGCGCATTCTGGGAAAAGTTCGGAAGATTCGGAAGATGAGGTCACCAATTATGGTTGGTAACAAATCGATTCTTGCACTCGTCAGCGCGATGGCGCTTTTGATGGTGGCTTGCAGCGGCGTTAAAGGCGGAGGCTCCGTCGGCGGTAGTGGGGGTGGTGGCGGAGGAAATGGTGGGGGTGGGGGCGGAAACGGAGGGGGCGGAGGCGGCGCGACTGGGCCGTTCACGATCGGCGGCAACGTCGTCGCCCTTACGGGCACCGGTTTGATACTCCAGGACAATGGCGGTGACGACCTGGCAGTGTCGGGCACGGGCACGGTCCCGTTCGTGTTTAAGACTGCCGTCACCGGGATTTATAGCGTCACGATCAAAACGCAACCCTCGGGCCAGGTGTGCAGCGTCGCCAACGGTTCGGGAACAGCCACTGCAAACGTCAACACCGTTCAGGTGAACTGCGCTGCGACTTATACCGTCGGCGGAACAGTCTCCGGATTGCAAGGGTCCGGTCTCGTCTTGCAGAACAATGGCGCGGACAATCTCACCATCACTGGGACGGGGACAGTAAACTTCACCTTTGCGACGCCTCTTCTTGCCGGCGCCGCGTACGCTGTCACCGTGCTCACTCAGCCAGGCGGGCAGAAGTGCACAGTTGCCAACGGCACGGGAACCATCGTCGGCAGCATCGCGAGCGTGCAAATTACGTGCTCACTGCCGAAATATCCGATCGGCGGCACTGTGGTTGGGCTCGTCGTTGGCACGGGCGATACGGTCGAATTACTGGACAACGCCGGCGACAACCTCTTCGTCACCGGCGACGTAGATTTTACGTTCCCAACGGAATTTACGTTTGGTTCGACTTACCGCGTGGATCTGTTTCTGCCTCCCACCAGCCAGCCGCAGGGCTGCAACATCTTCAACGATTCGGGCTTGGTCACGGGAATCGTTTCCAATGTGCTCGTCGACTGCCAGCACAACGATTGGGCCTGGATGTTCACTGGCCCAACCACTACTCCCAAGATCAATCAATTCGGAATCGCTCTGCTGCCGACTTATTTATTTGGCAAGCCGATTCCACAGCCGCCGTTTGCAACGGCGAACGATAACTCTCCCGGCGGCCGCGATTTCCCGATGACCTGGACAGACAATAATGGCGGCAGGTGGATGTTCGGCGGCCTGGGGCTCGAAGTCGGCGGCACAAGTACGGGTACCACAAACCCTGCGCCCGGCCTTTTGAATGACATGTGGGTTTGGCCCACTACTATTCCAGGCACCGGAGAAAAAGTAATCGGCTGGTGGTCTCCGGGCGGCTGGCTACCCGCCGACCTGTCGATCACGATAGACAACGTTGCGGCGACCGCGACTGCGGATATCACCTCGCTCGAATTCCCGAACGTGCCGGGCATTTACGGGACTCTGGGCACCGGTACAGCGTGCGGAACCGGCGGCGGTTGCACTAAGCCAGGGTCGCGCTGGGGCGGCGTCACTTGGAACGATGCCGCAGGCAACCTCTGGATGTTCGGCGGCCAGGGCCAAGACCAAACCGGCGGCCTGACGCTGCTCAACGACATCTGGGAATTCGATTTGAACTCCGGGCCTTGCGCGTATGACGAAGTCAATGGGACGGAAACCTTCACAAATTGCACCTGGATCTGGAAGGCCGGGTCGAACACTGGTAACCAGCCAACGACGGCCAGTTTTCCGGGCGGACGCTGGGGCGCTGCCAGCGCGACGGACGCGACAGGCGCCAACGTATGGATGTTCGGCGGGCAGGGTTACGATGCCGCAGGTAAGGTCGGACTCCTGAACGATTTGTGGAAGTACAACATCGCAGCCGGAACGTGGACCTTGGTCTCCGGCAGCCCCGTGACGGCCAACCCGAACGGCGCATACCCGGCGGCAGCGGGAACGGGCGGAGCCGGATTCTTTCCCGGCGGGCGCCAGACGGCAGTTCTATGGGTCGATTCGACCGGAAACATCTGGGTCTTCGGCGGATTTGGCCTGGATTCCAAGGGCACCAGCGGAGGCACGGGACAGATTGGCTCGATTCTCAATGACCTGTGGGAGTTCAACCAGGGAACCGGCCAGTGGACGTGGGTTTCGGGCAGCAACCTAGCCGATCAGAACGGAGTTTACGGCCTGCAAGGCATTTCCAACGCTACCACCAACGCGTCAGCGACCAACATGCCCGGATCGCGATGGGGCTCGGTGGGTTGGATCGACTCGAACAACAACCTATTCTTCTTCGGTGGATTTGGATTTGGTTCCAACTCCACCCAGCCGACTGGTTTCCTGAACGACGTGTGGGAATATCAGCAAAGCACGAAGCAGTGGATCTGGTGGAAGGGTTCCACGGACGTAGACCAGCCGGGAACGTACATCACGAGCCCATATAACTTCTTCCAGTTAAATTACGTGAACAATGCCATCGGCGGACGCCGCGGCACGGCCCACTGGGCGCCGGACTTTCTCGGATACGTTTATATGTTCGGCGGCCAAGGGTATGACAACACACCGGGTGGTCCGTTTGGCTCGATGAACGACCTCTGGCGCTATCTGGCGTTCCCGAACTGATCGCAAGTGACCGGGCCTGCCGAACCAACCAAACGGCGGCTCACAACTTAACGAATCTACACAGCCGGGAGCTCGAGAGAGCTTCCGGCTGTTTCTGTTTGCGATTGACGCGTTGCGCGAGGGATGCGGGCGGGAATAGCTGGCTCGGCGTTTTCGACGCTGGGCTGAGGGCGGGCGACGCGGCGCGGCGATAAGTCCTTTAGAATGATATTCTTCGCAGACCCATGGGGGTTAAGTCCTTTGTTTTGATATTCTTCACAAAAAGGGGGAGGGGGTGGGGGCCCAAGGGCGGCGCAGTCGGGAGTTGCAGAAAGACTAGAGAGCTCCGAATCCTTGCTGCGCGAGCGGACAAGCATCGAGCTGGGGGAAGGATAGCACGGAATCGGCGAAGAGCTAAGTACTTTACAGCGAACGGTCGAAAATCGGGGTTGAACTGCTATTAGCGGGATTGAACGGCGGCCTCATGCGCGTTCAGTCAGGAAAACGTCTCGTCCCCGGTTTCCCAGGTTTCAGGGGCGGCGCAGGCTCGGTTTGTTCTTGTCATCTTTGAGGCCCCGCGGACGGCTTGGATCCGACAAAGGAACACAGCGTTGTACGTCGGCTATCGTGGGCTGAGTTGCTCCACCTTGTGCCTGGACCACGTGGACGGAACCAGTTAATTCGACATACATTCGATCAAGCTTTTCCTCCTCGCGCTGCATACCTTCGCTTGGCTGGACCTGCACGGCGTTCCAGCCCAGGAGATTATTCGCGTCCTCCTCGTGTAAGTATAAGATAGCTAGCGGCGCGTGTTGTGGTTGGTGCTCCATTCTCAAGTATCCTTCGACGGTCACGGATTTGCCCGCGAATTTCTCCGGATTGGCTATTAGCTGGATCAGGCTAATGCCGAGGAATTCGGCGTTGGTCGAGCGGAGCGAGGCGGGAAGGAGCAGCGACGCGAGCACAAGGGCAACTAAATGGTATCTCATCGAAAGCTCCTTGATTAAAGGTGGTTTGGCTTGGGTAATGAGTTTCCCGCTACTGGCACTTCGGAACGAGAGCCACGACCCCTGGCCCGACGACCGCTACGCCTGGTGAGCCTACCAGGACGCATCCATACGGAAAATCATCGGCTTGAGTGGGATCGTAGACCAGCACGCGCCCCGTCGGTGTTCCAAGGAACAAAGGCTGACCGTTATTGAGGTATGTGGCGGTTCCGATATCGCACATTTGGCCCTGATTGCAATTGATGGGAGAGAATTGCTCGGGCAAACCGTTCTCGGTGTTTGGGTGACTGTGGTATCTGCCGGCAAAGAGGGTGCCCGCAGGCACCGCGGTCGTGTCCGTGCTACATCCTGTTGAACCGCCCATAGCTGGAAGCGTAAAGGAATAGCTTCCATCGTTAGAATCGAGATTTCCGCACGCTTCATCACCGGTGGCCATCGTGACGCCATTTGCACAGCCCGCAGCCGCAGTGCCGGCAGCCCGCTGATTGCCATAGGTGCCGCTAAGAAGGCACTCATACCCAGTGCCAACCATGGTCGCGATAAACTGTATCGGTAGGTTATCTTGATCCACGCCGCGACAGCTTCCGTTGGGGCAAGTAAGTGTTGACTCTGAATTGCCTAGAATTCCCGAGCCACCGTCACTAGGAGCGAAGGCCCCGCCTCCGTCAATCGACATGAGGGTGGTCCCGGCGGCGCCGCCGCCCTGGTCGGTGAAACCGCGGCACGGGCCGGTGGGGGGAACGCTGGAGCCGATGCCCTGGGGATCGAACGTGTCGGATGCAGTAGCGGAAGGGCCGCCGACTTTCATGTCTCCTGATTGGTTCGGGTCCAGGTTTTGAGCAACGCCGCCGGGGCAGGCGCCAAAGCGGTCCACGAGAACAACGGGGTTGTTGACGACGTAGGAGTAGGCGTTGTGCGACTGCGGCGCGCCAGCGACTCCTCTCCAAGAATCAGCCGACATGAAGCGTGCCATGCGGGAGTTGTAGTGACGTGCGAATGCATAATCCAAGCCGGTTTCAGCGTCGCGTTCGTAGCCGGTGAATTTGTAGTTTTGCGGACAGGAGTTCGTGTAGTCGACTTCTTCGCCATACGGATAGTAATCGGCGGAGAAGCAGACGGTGCCGTCAGCTTGGGTTACCGAGCGAGTGCTCCCGAGATGGTCAGTAAAATAATAATAGACATCGCCCCACATATTGAACTCTAAGTAAGTACCAGCCTCACCAGCGATGGCGTCGGAAATGTCGTAACCGCAGGTGCAGTTATTTATGATGCTAGTATCTGGCATGTCCGTCGAACTGTTGCCGCCGTCGTATGGGTTTGTGGCAAGGTTCACACACGGTACCGGGCCAAAGAAGGCTCGAATGCACTGCTTTAAACCAAGGGGATCTACATAATTAAGGGGAGAATTGATGACATAACTATAACGGTTCCAGGATTGGGGATTGGAGGGGTTGACGGCGGCGAGGCCAGCGGGGTCTGGCGAACCCCATCGACCGACAGTGGAGTATTCGCGGTACAAGAAATCGTAATCGGGGTTGGAACTGGAAGTGGTGTCCGCGTTCATGCCCGTGAAGTTGAGATCGCTCGTACCGTTGCTGGCGTAGGGCTCTCCGAAGGGGGCGTAGGCCGTATCGAAATACATTGTGCGGGTAGAGGTGGTGGAAGCGAAGCGCGAACTGCCCAGCCAGTCGGGATGGCGAACGTAGATGGTGCCGCTGGAAGTGTAGACAACGGTGGCTCCACCGGGAAAGGGCACGAAATTGTCGATCGGCGTGGACTGGCCGTTGGCGAAGATCTGCATCTTGAACCCAGTCGGGGAATAAACAAGTTGAGTGTAGGCCCCGGAGCGATTCTGTTCAACCATGCGGTCGAAGGCGTCGAAGGTCAGATCGACGCTATCCAGGGTGATCGAATTGCCGTCTGGGGGGATGGCGCAGAGTTGGCGGTCCCTGGGCGTGAGACGCTAATCGAAGATTAGCGGTCCCAGGGCGTGAGATGCTAATCGGAGATTAGCGGTCCCAGGGCAGTGGCGATGGTGGCTGAGGGAGGATTGCGCTTCGGAGCATCGCACACGGAGGTGGTGAGTCAGTCTGGATTTTTGACTCACCGTGTCACGAAACAGAAAATCCAAGCTCCCCCAGCACCCACAAAGCACAAGTGGGGGGTTGCTGGCGAAGCGTTGTGTATAATTGAAGGGTTGGGGATTTGGGCTGACCAGAAACCAAGCGCCAGGGCACAGAGTACTAGCCAGGCACACTTAGAGCAGAACGAAGAGCACTGGCAGGCGGGAGCGCAGCGGGTAACTGGTACGAGGAAAGAGCAGAGGGGAACAGCACAGGCAGGCGTGCTTGTGATACTTTAGCCCAACGCAATTCATGCCAGAAGAGAGCAAAATCGTAAAAGCCAGCGCCGAAGTGT
>Ga0209166_10000139_pt1 | contig 95283 bp, 96 predicted proteins | sample Coa_R1_3_FD_187151 | JGI IMG/M metagenome (GOLD analysis project Ga0209166, IMG submission 187151) | Surface soil microbial communities from Centralia Pennsylvania, which are recovering from an underground coalmine fire - Coalmine... | ecosystem: Environmental > Terrestrial > Soil >...
CCGTCACTCAAGACACAGCGACGTACAACGCCCCAAGTTCCGCCCCCAATCCAGACACCGTCACGGTAACCGTCACTCCGCAAGCCGATCCTACAAAGACAGCCCAAGCCACCATGACGGTGCAGCCGGGTATCAACGTCAGTGTTACGCCCGCAACCGACACCCTCGCCGCGAACCACCGCGTTACGCTCACCGCGCAGGTCTTCGGCACAACCAACACGGGAGTCACCTGGAACGTAAACGGCATCGCCGGCGGCAACGCAACGCTCGGCCAAATCTGCGTCGTTGCTTCCAGTCCTTGTCAAGCGGTCACAGGCATCGCCTCACTGCAAGTGGACTACTTGGCTCCAGGCGCGATTCCGCAGCCGAATCCCGTCAGCGTCCTGGCCACCAGCGCGGCGGATAACACCACGACCGCCTCCGCGCAGATCACCGTCATCAATCACGTTCTGGTGTCCGTGCAGCCGCAGAGCATCACGCTCGCGCCGCTCGCGGTCCAGGCCTTCACCGCGATGGTCCTCGGCACGAGTAACCAGAGTGTCGTCTGGCAGGTGCAAGGCGCCGCGTGCGCGAACGCCGGCGTGTGCGGCGTGGTCGACGCAATTGGCAACTATACCGCTCCCGGCTCCGCGCCTTCTCCCGACGCGCTCCAGGTCGTCGCCATGAGCTCCGACGACACTACGCAGTCCGGCTCGGCCAACGTCACCATCTCCACCGGTGCGGACATTTTGTCGCTGCATCCCGCAAGCGTATACGTCGGCGCGGCCGACGGCTTCACGCTGCTCGCCGAGGGAAGCGGCTTCGTACCTTCCAGCCCCGGTCCAGGTTCAACGCTGCTGATTGGCGGAACAGCCCGAACCACCACATGCACCACCGCAACGGCCTGCGCCGCGCCCATAACCGCGACTGACGTCTCTGTCGCCGGAAATCTCTCCGTGCAAATCGAAAATCCTGATGGCAGCAAATCCAACGCCGTTTCTCTCATCGCCGTGCCTCCGAATACGACGGATACGGCGATTGCACTCTCCAGCACCGCCCCCGCCGCGACCGGTCAGGACATCATGGTCGTTGATCCGACCACCGCGGGCGTAAGCGCCGGGGGCCCGGACGTGGATTTAGACGTCGCGGCGCTCGGCATGTTTTCCGTCGCAAACAATTCCTGCACGCTCTCCGGCAATCCGTTGCCGCTTCTCCGCCCTACGAGCGGAAGCGTCACGTTCGACGTGTGCGTGTTTTCGCAGAGCGGGCTCGACACCAGCATGGCCTACACCGTTTCCGGGACGAGCGACGTCACCGTCATTTCCAAACAGCCTGCCGGTCTTGGAATCATCCACCTGACTCTCCAGGTTCCTTCGTCCGCGCTGCCCGGCGCGCGAACTCTTTTCATTCAAAACACGAATCTCGACAAGACCGCGGCCAGCGGCGCTTTGGTGATCCAGTGAAGAATGCGAGGCATACAACATGAGTTACAAGCAGCGGCGCAGATTCCTGTGGATTCTCTTCCTCGTCGGCTTGGCGTTGATCGCCATCACCGCCAGCGCGACTACCCTGTCGCGGCTCAAGCTCGAAGATCTCGCACTCGAGTCCACCGCTGTGGCGCGTTTACGCTGTCTCGACGCGACCAGCTTCTGGAATCAGGGCGAAATCTGGACGGAAACGCGGTTTGCCGTTTTGGAGCGCGAAAAAGGAACGCTGCCGGGAATCGTCGCCGTGCGGATGCTTGGCGGCCGCGTTGGAAATCTGTATTCCCACGTGGACGAAGTGCCGGCGTTCCAGCGTGGCGAAGAAGTCTATCTTTTTCTCTGGAATCGCGAAGGTGAGCCGTATCGCGTGTTGGGCTGGTCGCAGGGAACATTCCGCATTTGCCGCGATTCTCGTTCCGGACTCGAAATGGTTTCCCAGGACTCCGCTGCCGCGGCGATCTTCGATCCGCGCACAAAAATGTTTCAGCGCGGAGGGATTCACAACTTGCCTGTCACCATCTTCCGCGAGCGGCTCCACAAGTTTCTCCGCCGGGACGCGCAATGAACTGGATGAGGACTTAGAACGATGAAAAGAAGATTCTTACTTGCATCACGCCAGGCCTTTGCGGCGTTTGCAGTTTTTTACGCAGCGCTCGGCGCGCCAACTGCGAGCGCCTACACCTTCAACGAAATCGTCCCGGACGTGCGTCAGCCTGCGAGCGTTTCCGGCGGGTCGGCGTGTCCGATCCCGTCGCATGACGTTATCGCTCTGGGCGCTATCGCCGAGCAGTGGAGCACCGTCCTCGGGAGCAATCCCGTGACGATTTTCACGCAGGACCAAACTGCGGCGGGCCGTCTGAACGAAATCGAGCAGGTTATTGCGCAGTCACTTTCCGTGTGGGCCAACGTCAGCGGCACGACGATTGTCCCGGCGACCATCGCGCCCGTCGCGCGCACCTCAACCCAGAACGCGTGCGGCTCCGACGGCGTCAACTCCATTTGCTTCGACCAATCCGATGCCGCGTTCACCCCGGGAATCTTGGCCTTCACGCGTGTGATTACCGCCGACATTACCGGCGTACAAGTTGGCTCCGGCGCGACCGCTACGCAAGTTGGACAGATTTTGGACGCAGACATCTACTTTGATCCTGCAAGTTCCATGACCACGTTTGCCACGCCCTTGGCGCTGCCATCCAATCCCACGGCTTACGATCTCGAATCGCTGCTCATTCACGAACTCGGCCACACGCTCGGTTTCAGCCACTCCGCAGTGTGGAACGCCATGATGTATCCCTTCGCACCGGCTACCGGAACGTTCACCGGGACGCGGCCAACGGCGCAGCAGCCCGATGCTCCGCTCGGCGACGACGATCGCACAGGTCTGCGCGTTCTCTATCCCGACGCGAGTGACACCATGAACATCGGCTCGATCTCCGGACGCATCGTGCCGGCAAATCTGCTTTCCTTGCCCGCCGCGCCGCCTGGAGTGACGGGAATTTTTGGCGCGCATATCGTCGCGGTGGATTCCGCAACTGGCGCAGTGGTTGGAGCCACTCTCGGCGGGTGGAGTTGCACGACGCAAGGGCCCGCGCAGTTTGACGGCTCGTACGCGATCGGCCACTTGCCCGTGGGCCATTCGTATCAGGTTTATGCCGAACCGCTCGACAACACCGTCTACCCGGCCTTGGTGAGTCCTGCAACCGCCTCGCTCTGCCGCAATCCCACTACGGATGCCGGATGGCCGCCGCTGCAATCGTGCGTCGTGCCGCTGGTTAACACGAGCTTCACGACGCGCACGCGCCCGGGATCGTAAGATTTTCCGATCGTCGATCTCACGCGGGCGTTAGCCAGCCGCCGCCAAATAGCAGCCCTGGCCCGAGCGCTGCCAGGAAAATTGGCCGACGCGCGGACGCTTCCACCGCGGCTGCGGATTGCAGCAGCAGATCCAGCGCCACGCCGCACGTGGATGCTCCGAGATTGCCGAACTTTCGCGCGACAACGGGAAATTTCGCTTCCGGCAATCCGCATTGCCGCGCGAGCAGCGCCACCAGACGTGGATTCGGTTGATGCGTAGCGAGTCCCGCGAGTGAATCGCGCGCAATGCCGCTGCGCTGTTCGACGTCGAAGATTATTTTCTCCATTCTTGTGATGGCCGCCCGCGAAAGCGCTTCCCCATCGAAATGTACTTCAAATTTCGAGCCCCCCGCTTCCGCCACACGAATCGCTCCTGCGTATTGGCCCGCGCAACCGAAGAAAAACTCGCCGAGGGCAAACCATGCCGGAGAAGAAGTCTGCGTATTTGTCGGAGCGGAACGCAAAAGAAACGCGCTGGCGCCGTCGCCAAAAAGCCCGCCGAACTCTCCGGCAACGCGGCCGGGCATGAGGACAGTGCTGTGAACGTCGGAGGTCACCACGAGAATTGTCTGCGCTTGCCGCGAACCAATCATCGCTTGCGCCACCGCTAATCCGTGCAGCAATCCGAGGCAGGCGCCACCGGCGTCAAGCGCGCCGCAGGTTTCGCGCGCCAGCAGCTTCGAATGCAGCCTCGCGGCCAGCGACGGATAGCCACGGTGGGTTTCGCTTGTGCAGATAATCCAGTCGAGTTCCTGCGCGCCGCAAGAGGCTGCCTGCAGCGTTTTTTGTGCCGCCCGCGCCGCCAGCGTCAATTCGTCTTCGCCCTCTGCGGCGTAGGCCAGCGATTCAATTCCGGCGCGGCTCCGGAGCTTTCCCACGGGCATGCCAAACCTGCGATCGACTTCCTCGGACGAAATCAGTCGCGAACCCACTTCTGAGGAAGATCCAAGAAGCAAAACCGGTGTTCGCGTTGGCTGGGTTTCGGACTTCGTAGAGTCAGGATTGTGGCGGATTACTTCCGCGCGGGCATCGTTAAGCGCTACAAGAATATTCTCCAAGGATGGCACGCGTTCTGTGAGCCGCGCCCCCAGATCGTTCACGCCGCTCGCGGATTCGAGCGCGCGAAGGAAACCAACCCAGCCCATCGAATCGAGCACGCCCGTTTCGATGAGGTCCTGGTCGGGCGACGGCTGTGGCGTTTTTGAGCCGATTTCGCTCCGCAGGCACTCCTCGACAAGCCGTCGCGCACGCACTGCATCGAGCGGCGCCGGCACTAAAACTCCTCGAGCCACGCGGGTTGTGGCAGCGGGAAAAGCGTGTCGAGCATGACCCAGCAGACATCGCGATAGGGCCGCGTCAGGCCCAGCCGGACAAAATGGTGCGGGCACGAGAGCAGTTTGTAGTGAAAGAATGAGTCGAGGAAGCGCCGGATACGTGCCACGCGATTTGGCCCGCGCCGTTCTTCAAGCGCCGCGCCCACGAAGTCCAGCCAGTCGCGGTCAACGACGGGCAGGTCGCGCAATACTTCGCCGGAAGGCAGGGCGAGCGTCGCACGTAGTTCATTCCCGCAAAGATCAAGGCGCAGATTGCACGTCTCGGTCCCGCAAATGGAGCGGGACGCTTCGCTGGGCTTCGCGAAAAGTCCACTGCCGCGCGTGTTTTCGTGAAGGACACAACCGAAGAGTTCCGGCAACGAACTTGAACACTCCGCCCTTCGCAGATACTTGACGACGTCCCCTTCGCAAACCGTCGTTTCCTTCTCAAACCCTCTCGAAGAGAGCCGGTCTTCGACGTGCGGCCTGGCACCGCCAAGCGCGGCGAGGTCGCATCGCAGAACATCGCCACGACCATACGGGAAATAACGCCAGCCGTTGGTCTCGGGCGACACGGGCCGGACAGAATAGATTTTGTCGTCGTCGTGCTTCAGGCCTATCACACAAAACACTGGCCCCATATACGTAATTTCCGTAATGAGAAGCCGGGTCATGGCGCGACGGCATGCTTTTTACTTCGCAGCTTGAACTTGACGGGACGCGCCGCGACCAGATGCCGGATCTCCACGTTGTGGCTCTGCGCAGTCCAATGCGCGGCAAGCAAATCCGACACCAGCCGGCGGTGGCATTTTTCCGGGCCGGGCTCGGAACACAACAGCGCTATCCTGGCGGGCCAGGCAGTCGTGTCAAGCGACTGCGGAATTCTTCGCGATTCCATCAGGCCGCCGAAACCGGCTTCGTACGCGGACCAGTCCTTTGTGCTGCGATAAGCCTTGAGCAATTCTCCGGTCGGCGCGAGAAACGCCTCATGCTTGTAACTTATGCGCGCGACTTTTTCGAGAAAATAAGCAAGATCCGGATACTTGGCGAAGCCCGAAAGCTGGCCCTCCCGATTCAAGCGGATGTCAATGACGGTTTGGATTCCTGCATCAGTGAGCAGCGCGAAAAACTCCTCGGCGGTTTTCCCGGCAAAGCCGATCGTGCAAAGGAGAATATCCATGCGCATCAGAAGAGTTCGAGAGCTTCCGGAGAAACTTGGAAGGCGACGTCTTTGGACTGGCGGCGCAATGCGTCTGCGAGCGCCTCGCTTCGTTCATTGGCAAAGAGAGAATCGCTGGCGAACCCGCTGAGATCTTGCAGCTTGAGCAAGCGATCCTCGGCTTCGAGCTGCGACTCAAGTTTGCCGCCGCGGCGTATGTGCACTGGAGAGTTTCCGCGCTCGACGAGCGCCGGGCAAATCATGAGAAATCTATGGCAGTGCAGCGGGTCCTCTTCCGCGCACATCAGGACAATTCTAGCCTTTTGACTGAGCGCGATGATTTGATCGATCTCTGCCTGAAAGTCCCGCGCCTTGCGCCGCTGCTCGTAGTTCACCCGGCCATCCGGAAAATAGGACCGCGGATCTTCTGGCCGGCCGCCTAGGCTCTCGCCGAGAAATCTGTAACGAAGGCCGGAGCCTCGCAGGCACTCTTCCAGCGGCTCGCGATTGAACTGCGGATGACGGTAGCTTCCAGGCCTGCTGCGCACATCGCACACGGTGCTTATATCATGAGTTAATATAATTTGTAAGTATTCGTCAAGCTCAAGATTAGAGTGTCCGATGGTGAAAAGGGCCGGTGGCGATGCGGAAGTTGGTGGCATGGAAGCGGAATTCCGCTGGAGTATGTATTTTGCAGGAAGCAAAGCAGGGCGGCAAGCGCTCGGGAAGTTTCCAATGCGTGGAAAGCCCGGAGAAAGATGGACGGCGATACGCAACACATGATCGGCAACGGGCATGCTTCCCGCGCAGTGTTTGCGCGAGTGGCGGCCGTGGCAACATTACGCAAAAGCGCGACAGAGCCCACTACAGAAGCCGGAGCGTGGCGAAAAGTGTCGGTGCGAGCGCGTTTAGCGGCGGCGCGTTTTTGCGAGCAGGCGCAGAATCTCGAGATAGAGCCAAATCAGCGTGACCATCATCCCGAAAGCAGCGTACCACTCCATGTACTTCGGCGCGCCTCCGCGCACTCCAGTTTCAATCATGTCGAAATCAAGAACCAGGTTGAGCGCCGCGATCACGACAACGAAGAGGCTGAAGGCGATGCCCCACGGCCCGCTGCCATTAATCGCGGGCACCTGCACGTGGAAAACCATGTTGAGTACCATTTCAATCAAGTAGAAAACCGCGATGCCGCCGGTGGCGGCGATGACGCCGATCTTGAATCCCTGCGTGGCCTTGATGATCCCGCTCTTATACGCGAGCAGCATGACGAACAGCGTGCCGAACGTGAGTCCTACCGCCTGGATCGCCACGCCGGGATACATCTTTTCAAACAACGCGGAGATTCCGCCGAGCGCGAGTCCTTCGAGCAGCGCGTAAAGTGCCGCCGTGATTGGCGCCCAGTTTTTCTTGAAGATGGTGACCAGCGCCACGACAAATCCGCCCAGCAAACCGCCGAGCATCCACGGGACCGCGGCTTCCGGCTGGTTGGAATGCAACAATCCCCAGGTCCATGCGGAAGTGACGACAACACACAGGAGCAGCAGGCCGGTCTTGTTGACCGTGCCTTGCAACGTCATGGCATCGCCGACTGCGGCGACGTCGCGGAACGCTTTCTCGTTCAGCGCTGGATTGGAAGTCCGAAAAGGATCCGCCATAGGAACTCCTGGAGTTGCGAAATCGGTTGAAACACCAGTTTACTCCGCGCGGGAATGCAAGTCCAAACGCGCCGTGCGGAGTTTCCTGTTCAGGATTGCTTGTCGGGCGCGGCGATCTGGCTTTGCACGTGTTCGCGGAATTCCAGCGGATGCGCAATTTTCTCGAAAACCTCGGGTGTCCCTCCGGTGCCACGGATGATCACCGTGCCGAAACCAAGCGTGCGGCCGAGGGTGGACTCTTCCACCACGATGCTTTCGATGCGCGAGAGAACCAGTTCGATGGTGCGGCGCGTGGCGATGCCGGTTTTCACGATGACGCGCTTGTTGGTGAGCGCCATTTCCGTCGCGCTGCGCTTCAATGCGCCGGAGGCGACGGTGACACCGGAGGCGAGTAACGCGATGATAGCCACCCAAAACGGGATGGCTGACGTAGCCCCGGCCGTGTGCCGCGAGCGGAAAGAAAAGACCAGCAGCGCAACGGCAAGGAGATCGAGGAATGCCGCACCAACGATATGCTGGAACATCACGATCCAGTGCAGGCGCGTCTCATACTGGACGGTTTCGCCGACGATCAGGTGTCTTTCGACGAAGCTCAAGCCGGCTCCTTCCGGGTGGGCGGCAAATTCCGCTTTGCGAATCGTGGCGAATTATAACCGGACCGTTGGCGGGGTCAATATCACAGCTAGGGCGAAAGCGCCTAACGAACGATTGGCGGCAATGGTATCGAACACCAGCGAGGTCTTCCCGCTGCCCGAGATTCCCGTGAGCACGGTGATCTGCCGCCGGGGAATGTCGAGCGAAATGTTTTTGAGATTGTTCTCGCGTGCGCCGCGCACTTCGATGTTGCCGAACGGAGAGCCGACGCGCCCTTCAACCACCATTGTCACGCCGTCCCGCAGAGCGAATTCGTAGGTTGCTGAGAGGGCACCAAATTTTTCATCCCGAACGAAGTACGGGATCTGCTTTTTATCGAAATACAAGAAAAAAAAGATTCCTCGGGCAAACCTCGCCCTCGTAATGGCGCGTTTTCGACTTTTCCAGCAGCCTGTTGGTGAGAAAAATCCGTAGTTTCATCACTTTTTTCTTTTTTGTACTTTCGCCCGCGCACCCGCAGGCGCTTTCTTCTTCAATTTGCTCTGATTGTACGCAACGGCGGCACGGACGAGATTTTTCAGCGCACGCTCATTAATCTTATCGCCCTCGAACAAATCGATCGCGCGCCACCTGTTGCCTTCGAAGCCCGCGTTGAAGACCTGGTCGGGATCCGCGAGGCTCGCCCCGTTGGAAAAGGTAACTTTCACCTTATCTTTGTGCGCGTTGGCCACCGCGATCATTCCGTCGCGAGACCACACCGGGCTCCCCATCCACTTCCATTCCTCGATGATTTCCTGGTCGGCATCCAGGATTGTCTTGCGAACGGTGGCGAGCGTTTTGCCCCGCCAGTCCGTGATTCCTCGGATCAGCTCGTCAATACGTTCCGACGGATTCATTGGATTCTTATCTCTCCTTTTCTTGCCCGAGCTTCATGCGAGTACTTTCGCGGCAGGACCTTGTTGCGCCGATCCCTTCGAAAAAAGCCGTCGCACGACATGACCTTTCCACATCCACAATCCCGTAAGGACAAGCACCGGAACAAAGACAAAACGGGTAGCAGGCGCGTAACTCGGAATCTTGTCAAACGGACTATAAATATAACCGGCGATCGGAATGGCAAAGACAATGTGAATCCAGCGAAAAATGGAACGTTTGGTGGCCTCTTTCATGACCGATTTGTCCTCCTTTTATCGCTGATACCGAATTATTTATTTTGGCCCGAACTTATATTGTGCCGGCAGGTTTCAGTTTATTCGCTCCAAGACTGGCTCCTCGATTCACGACTTTTGCGCCGCTGCAGGCAGCCGGCCGGATTCTTCCACACTGAACTGCTTGGCATACTCGGCGGTCAATCGCTGCCAGCCGCCAAATTTCCTGGCGTCACCGCCAACCATGCGGCCGAGGGGAGTTCCGCTGAGAAGGTGATCCAAAACATCGAAGCAAATGTGCCACCCGGCAGCACCCATGGCGATAAACGGGCGACCAATGTTGGTCCACAGCGTCAAGCGCGTGCCGTCACCCAAGTCTTCCAGTTCCCACCGCATATTGTGATCGCCCCAGTTGTACTCAAGCATCTTGGGAGCATCGGCCCGTATCACTTTCGTTTCGGTAACGTGCAGCGCGGGCGCTCCCACCGTCGTGAGCTTCACTGTCGCTCCAGCCGTACCCAGGCTCCCATCCGCGTCGAATGGCGCCCACTCGCGCAAATGCGCCGGGTCGGTTAGCGCTTGCCACACTTTTTCCGGCGCGTGGCGCAGTTCTCTGACGAGAACAAGTGTCCACTTCTCTCCGTCCTTGCGTACTTGCGCCCCGAAGGCCGGACCCGGTGTGTACTGCTCGCGATGGTTCAGCATCTTCTCCTCAGCGTTCTTAGCGTGAATAGCGCGCCAGCTGGGTCAGTTGGATGAGGTTACCGCAAGTGTCCTTCAGCATCGCAATGGTAGATCCAGTTACATCGGTGGGCGGCATTGTGAACTCGGCGCCGCGCGCCTTGATTCGCTCGAAGTCGCCTTTGACGTCGTCGGTAAAGAACATGGCCGCGGGCTGGCCCTGTTGAAAGATCGCCTGTTGATACGCTTTCGCCGCGGGGTTGCTGTTCAGCGCCAGTTGAAGTTCCGTGCCCTCGGGTTCCTCCGGCGAGGCCACGGTCAACCAGCGGTATGGGCCGTTACCGAAGTCGGACTTCTTGGCAAAGCCCAGCACCTCTGTATAGAAGCTCAACGCTTTGGCCTGATCGTCCACGTATACGCTCGTGATCTTGATTTTCATTGCCTTTCTCCTTAGTTACGTTCGCGGTTTGCGCCGCGGCGTTTTTTCGTCGACTTCCTTTTCGTTAGTGTTGCGTCATCCATGCGGTCGAGATGGCGCTCGAGAGCATCCACGTGCGCCGACCAGAATCGGCGGAACTGCGCCAGCCAGGCATCCACTTCCTGAAATGGTTCAGGTTTCAGGCGATAGAGACGGCGTTGTGCGTCCACCTTAGACTCCACGAAACCGGCCTCGCGCAGCACGCGCAGGTGCTTCGACACGGTCGGCTGCGGCATACGAAGCTGACGCTCGATCTCTCCCACCGACTGTTGTGACAAGACCAGCAGGCTCAAGATGGCGCGGCGGTTCGGCTCCGCAATGATTTCGAACACGGATTCCATACACTGTGTATACTCTACGGAGCATATACGTGTCAAGGCATATTTTAAATTATTTTTTTGGGGGGGGCGGCCGCCATCTGCCGCTTTTTATCACGGTTGCGACGCACACCGCCGTGCGCCCCGGCAGCTTCAGGGTTCCGCCGGGCCGCTGCCAGCGTCAATCGGGAATTCGCACTCACTATCGAGGGACTTGAGAAATTGCGGTCAGCAAACACACACGGTGGCTAGAAACTGGTGCAAGGAATGCGAATCGCGCGGCATCGGACTGTGAATCAATAAAGCGTTGGTAGCGCTAACGGGAATCGAACCCGTATTTCGGCCTTGAAAGGGCCGCGTGCTAACCGTTGCACCATAGCGCCACAGTTTGGGGAGTGTGTAACCAATCTAGAATAAGAGAAATCGGCGCACGGAACAAGGCGGTAGCGCATGGGCTTCGAGCGCGCTGTTCCTGGCGCGATGCCGCAGCGGACGAGCTTGTGCTTTCGGTTGCGCGGTATGCGCGGGAGCTCGTTGACCATTTCGATCCTCTCATGACCAACGTATCCCGCGCTTCGCTCGGGATGACCGTCAGTCGGCGCGACCGAAAATGGAAGTATTGCGCGCACCCACTTTCCAGCCGTCAATCCGCGCCCATGTGCAGGACGACAATCACCAGAATGACGGCCGCTGCAAGGGTTGTCGCGGCGACGACAAGAGTTGCCAAATGCTCGCGCACGAAAGCCAGGTATTGGCGGACAGTATGAGGGATCGCCATGCTGCGCGGCCAAGTGCGCAGCAGTGCGGCACCGCCGGTGACGAGCACGGTGAACGGAAGAGCCAGCAGCAGCACCCAGAGCGTCCACATGCGCCCCGCATACCACATGATTACCTGCTGAGCGCTGTGAGCCGGTTCGTATTGCAGCGGCTGCAGGCCGCGCAGGACGAGCGCGGCCATGAACAGGGCGGCGGGGGAGATGAGGACGAATTCCAAAACAGCGACGAGGCGCGTTCGCATAGCAACTTTGTAATACAAAGTACAAGATGTTGTCAAGTGCTGTCTGGCCGCAAGCGCGATGCTTGCCCGGGAACCATTTTCCGGCACTGCGCGTACCTATCGTCATGGCAAACGGCAACTCCAGCTTCGGTGGCCGAAAATTCGGCGCGCCGGAGTGGCTGTATGTTACCGGCGGCGTTTTCTTTGCTCTCGTGCTGCTGCTGTCGGCAGTTTGGGACGCTTCGATCCGCTGGCTGCACTTCTTTCAGGCGTGGATGTACCTCGCGACGATCATTTTGGGGCTGCGCAGGAACCGCTGGGGATATTTCATTGGAATTTCCGCGGCGGGCCTGTGGGATTACATGAACATCTTCGCGACGACGTTCTTCTTCAATGGGCTGCACGAACTGTCGCAGTGGATTCATACAGGACGCTTGGACCGGCCGGATCAACTGATTGCTGTGCCGGCGTGGTGCTCCAACCTGCTGGTCGTTCTCGGCTGCGCCTGGGCCTTCGCGCGCCTGGAAGGAAAGTCGCTTCGAGACGGCGCGCGGTTCGTGACAGCGTTTGTACTGACGACCGGATACTTTGTGCTAGCGATCGCCTTGTTCCAGCCGCGCTACCTTGGCCTGTTTCCTCGACTACTGCATCCGCACCTGCCTTGAGGCGCGCCGGCACGGAAGCGTTGCGATTCAGTCCGGCGAGGTTGCCGCCGCGGGGCGCTCCGGGGGATTGCGGAAATCGAGAATCTTGAACCCGTCGGGAGGCGCAAACAGCTTGGCGTCCGGCTCGCCGAGATTAAGGTTGGTTACTTCGAAGTTTTCTTGCGAGTTGAACCGCACTTCCTCCCGTTTGGTGATGAGGTTGACGCCTAATTTCGGCGAGTACCAGAATTCGCGCCGCTCCAGGATCGGCGACTGATTGCCGATGGTGCCACTTTCGATGAGGGTGGTTTCGCGGGTGCCGACGGTTTCCAGGCCAGCGACAACCTGCGTTCCCAGGCTTTCCACTCCCCCGCCGCCCTGCTTGACAGGCGAGCCGACCGCACCCACACCAGTAAATTCGGAGGCGACGTAGTTCTGCAACTGGCAAACGCGCTCGGCCATCCGGCAAACGTAACGTTCGTGCGTGGCGGGATCGCTGATCTCAACCTGGTACGCGACCGATTGATGCTCGCCGTCGTCGGGAACGAACCAGGCGCGTTCCTCGAAGATTCGGCCGTGGGCGTCGCGGGCAACGGAACGGTGATTCTTGAGCGTGATATTACTGCCGTCGGGGAGATTGCGGATCCATTCGGTGTTGACGGTGGCGGTGAATGGCGCATCGGGCCGCGCGGGTATGCGGATGCTGGCGAAGCGCTCCACGGTGCCGCCATCCGGAGCGTGAACAGGCTGCTGCGGCTTGAGAGCTTCCTGCGCGCGGGAAAGAGGAAGCAGCAGGAAAAGGGATGCAACGGGAAGAAACAGAGGGATTCGCTTCATAAGTCACCCCTGGGATAGGACGCAATTATGGCAGCTTTGGTTTCCCTGCGCCAGCGGATCGCGTGACGGAAGAAATGGATTTCTTCCGCATTGCCGACTATCCGCCCATTAAGAGCGTAAGATTTCGCGCGCCGCCGGAGTCGAGCGAATTTCTACGTATTGATGTCCTCGAAGATTCCTCTTCTGCTCCCAATGTCCTTAGAAATCTCTATTTCTCCCAACTCGCGCCTGGGCCCGGCGTCTACTTCGTCCCGACGTGATCTGCTACGCACTGATGCGCGTAGCCTTCCCGTCGCGGCGGGCTAGGCGCCTTCTCCAGATATTTCCTTGCAACTTGCCGCCCTCGTGTGGTATGTAGATATCCTACATACAGGTAGGGAGAATATCTACATACCAAGCCCATGACCTCAGCCAAGGAAAAGTATCAAAGTCGCACCGAAATCCTCCAAGGTACCTTGGACATGCTCATCCTCCAGGTCCTCCACTGGGGGCCGCGCCATGGATATGCGCTCAGCAAGGTCATTCGCACAGACTCGGGTCAGATTCTCAAGGTGGATACCGGATCCCTCTATCCAGCCCTCCACCGCTTGGAACGCAAAGGTTGGATCGCCGCCGAATGGAAAGCGTCGGAATTTGGCCCGCGGCTGAGGATCTATCGCCTGACGAAATCTGGGCGCAAACAGTTAGTCGTGGAACGCTCTCGCTGGGCCCAACTCACGGAAGCCATTGATGGCATTTTGAATCCGGCAAAGCAGGAGAGTGAATCATGAGATTCCTTTTCCGGTGGCGTAAACGGCGCAATGAAGAACTCAACGAAGAAATTCAGGGTCACTTGGAACTCGCCGCACGCGAGAACATGGAATTGGGCCTGGCGCCCAAGGATGCGCAAACTGCTGCGCGTCACGAATTCGGAAGTATCGCGCTTGCTGAGGAGGTGACGCGAGACATGTGGGGTGGGCGCTGGTTTGCAGACCTCCTGCAAGACATTCGCTTCGCCCTTCGCACGCTGCGCAAATGGCCCGGCTTTACCGCCGTTGCTGTTTTCACCCTCGCCCTCGGCGTCGGCGCCAACACCGCCATCTTCAGCTTCATCGACGCCGTGCTCTTGCGCTCCATACCAGTGAAAGATCCGCTACAACTCGTTGTCTTCAACTGGAGCGCCCGTGCAAACCCGAAACTCCAAGGCCATAGCGGCTATGGCGACTGCGCGGATCAAACTGGCATAGGCGATTGCTCCTTCTCCATACCGTTTTACAAAACCGTTCGCTCGCAAGCTGGCGCTTTCTCCGGCATGGCCGCGTTCGCCGGTCCGCTTGACGTCGACCTTAGCGGCAACGGCGCCGCCAGCATCGTCCGCGGCTTGTACGTTTCCGGAGATTTCTTCTCCACTCTCGGAGTCGGCACTTTTGCCGGCCGCCCGCTTACTCCCTCCGATGACTTACCGTCCGCGCCGCCCGCCATCGTTTTGAATTACGCTTATTGGGTCCGCGCTTTCGGAGCTGCTCCGTCCGTCGTCGGCCGGACCGTCCGACTAGATCGGACCACCGTCACGATTGTCGGCGTCGCCGACCCGCACTTCACCAATCTCACGCCCGGCAAGCCGCTTGATTTTTTCATGCCGTTCTCTGTCGCTGATAGCGTCCGCGGCGAGTGGTGGGGTAACGAAGATCGTCTTTCCGACCCCTCCAACTGGTGGGTCGTTATACTCGGGCGTCTCAAGCCCGGCGTCTCCATCAACCAGGCGCAGGCCGCCGCTACTACAGTTTTCCGTAACGGAATGCTTCACGGCGCGGCGCCGTTGTTCAAATCTGAAGATGCCCCCGCCGTCACGCTTCGTCCCGTGCGATCGGGCCTTGACGGAGAGACCAGCCAAATTGCTCCAGCACTTTACGTCACCATGGTCATCGTCGCTTTCATTTTGCTGATCGCATGCGCCAACGTTGCCGGACTCACTCTGGCTCGCTCCGCCTCGCGCCAAAAAGAGATGGCCGTTCGTCTCGCGCTCGGAGCCGGCCGCGCGCGCATCGTCCGCCAGCTTCTCACGGAAAGCATTTTGCTCGCCTGCGCCGGAGGCGCGCTCGGCGTGCTCTTCGCTGTCTGGGGCGTCGACGCAATCGCCACTTTGCTTTCTAATGGCTCCGGCCAGCCGTTTCCTTCGCTGTCGCCCCGGACTGGCGTGTGCTTCTCTTCACGCTCGCCATCACATTTCTTACCGGAATTCTTTTCGGCCTCGCGCCCTCGCTGCGCGGCTCGCGCGTCGATTTGACGCCATCCTTAAAAGAACGCGCCTATTCGCTCCCCGGCGCCGCGGCGCACACCGGCCGCCGGTTTCGTATCGGCGATGCGCTCGTCGTCGCGCAAGTCGCGCTCTCTATGGTCGTCCTCGTCGGTGCGGGACTTCTCGTCCGTACCTTGCGCAATCTTCACAGCATCAATCCCGGCTTCGACGCGCGGAATATCCTGCTCTTCGGCATTGATCCGCATCTCGCCGGTTACACCGACCAGCAAACGCAGCAGCTTTACGCCGATCTGCAGCAGCGCTTCGCCGCGCTTCCCAGCGTCATTTCCGTCAGCTACTCCGAAGACGCACTGTTGGACGGCGGTTGGTCCGCAGGCGACGTTCATGTCGACGGCGCGCCGCCAAAGCAGAACGCGAATACGGGCGAGCTTCCCGTTGGGTTAGATTTCTTCGCCACCATGCACATTCCGATTCTCGCAGGCCGCACCTTCACTTCCGCCGACTTTGCAATTGCCGCGGCGACGAACGCCGCTGAGAAAGCCCGCGACGGAGACGCAGCAGAAACAAATACTGGCTCGCCCTCGACGCCCACATCTGCTTCGCGCACGTCAACCGATCAGGCCTATTATCATTCCGCGCCCGTGCCTCTCATCATCAACGAGTCCTTCGCTCGGAAATATCTCCCGAATAAGAATCCCATCGGCTTGCACTTGGGGGACGTCGAGCGCGACGAGGTTCAAAGTCCCGGCCCCGGCCACACCATCGTCGGCGTCGTCGGCGATACCAAGTACGCCCAATTGCGTAGGAAAACTGCGCCCATCATATTTTTGCCGCTTGTAAGCAATGGCGCGCATTTCGAATTGCGCAGCGCGGCGAATCCTACTGCGCTGGTGAAAAACGTCCGCGAAATTGTTTCGCAGGCCGGCAACAATTTGCCGCTCACCGACGTGCGCACCCAGACTGAACAGATTGACCGAATCCTCTTTCAGGAGCGCCTCATGTCCCGGCTCTCCAGTTTCTTCGCGGCCCTCGCGCTGGCGCTTGCCTGCATCGGCCTTTACGGTTTGCTTTCCTACGAAGTCGCTCGCCGCACCCGCGAGCTCGGCATTCGCGTGGCCCTCGGCGCGCACCATCGCGATCTCTCTCGCCTCGTCATCGGCCAGGGGATTTTGCTCGCGCTCATCGGCGCAGCCATCGGCATCGCCGCCGCTGTAGGCGTCACGCGTTTCATGTCTGCGATGCTTTATGACGTCCGCGCGAACGACCCGCTCACGATGGTGGCCGTCGCCGCCCTGTTGATTCTCGTCGCTTTCGCTGCTTGCTACATCCCCGCCCGCCGCGCGATGAAAGTCGATCCGATGGTCGCTCTGCGATACGAATAGTCATTCACGCAACTCAGAGGCAACGCTCTTGTAGGGCAACCTTATAGATAGATGTGCGGCACTTATCGACATTTCTGGCGATTGTTCCCGAGCGACCGGCAAACCGGAAATCATGCGCAAGAGCGGCCCAGATCGAATGGCAGCCGATTATCAGATACTCGAACTCGTCTCATAAATGACCCGGCAGGATCAAAGCTGAGGCGAGGTAAATCATCCGGAGGCAGTTCTCGGCGTGACGTTCCTATCCGACGACTGCGCGCCGAAGTTTCTGCAGCCATGCGTCATGGTGACTTACAGCGCTCCGGCGTTCGTCAGCTCTTCGAATTACATCCGGCTAACGACAATCCGAAAGTGATCCTGTCTCGCGGCTCGAATTCAGGGGGAAAGAGTAGTCACCTGTTAAAGAAAGTGCGTTATCCAGAAGTTGCAATTCGTATGACATGCCCACGAGCACGTTTCCATGATACAAGGGCAAAAGGGTTGTACAGATGCACAGGCAGCAGATCCTCGGCTCGGGGATAATCCTTGGCACAATTCTTGTGCTTTCACTCGTCGCCGCCGGTGTCATGCAACATCGCGCGAGCGCGCAAGGCTCTGGGATTGGCCTGCTCTGGACGGACGTCACTCTGCTGGTCGTATACGGGTTTGCAGGAATGATCGTATGGAAGCGAAGGTCCCCGAACGCGATCACTGCGGCAACGGTTGGGGCGCAGATCGGACTGCTCGTTGGCGCTGTGCAGATCGCGAATCACCTGATTGAGGCGTTTGTTCCGAGCAGACCGTTCGTTCTCGTTATCAGCCTCGTGTTGCTGACGCTCTCGTTGTTAGGTACGGCAGGTGCGTCGGCGTGGGAACGAACCGGATCGCTGATACTGGCAGTGCTCAGCGGAGTTTGTTGTGCCATTGTGGCGACGCTCATCACACTCTGCTTTGCTATTTCCTTCAATCTGCTTTTTGCGGCACGTGTGGACTGGCAATTGCGCGAGGCTTTTGCCGCCAGCGGGATGATCGATCGAGCGGCCTTCCGGATGAGGAATATCCTGGAAGCGTCGTCGGAAATCCTCGTTCGAATGCCTCTCTTAGGTATCTGTTTGGCTTTTGCTGGGGCCATCATCCAAGCATGGATGAGCCGCGAATCCCGGAGCGCGCTTGTACTGGCAGCCAGGTTCCTGGCCCCATTGCTGTTTGCACTCGGTGCGGCGGCGCTGTGGCATGCCAACGCGATCGAACGTGCTGCGCGACCACCGTTTGTGCTATCAGGAGTCCTGCTTACGGGAATCGCTGTGTGTGCTGCGTATCCGATTTGGTCGACCTTCCATAGTTCGACGGGCACGTCCAGGAGTGCTGGAAACTCCTGAGCTTCTTCTGTCGGGAGTTGCGGGCAAACCGGAAATTATGCGCAAGAGCGGCCCAGATCGAATGCCAGCCGAGGATCAGATAGGTGCTCGATGCATTCGTGATACATTCCGCCCATGGCGAATGCGGCGCAGACTCCTTCGCGCAAACGACGCTTCCTCCGCTGGGTAGTTGATTTGATGGCCGCCGGTGTGTGCCTGCTCGTGGCATTGGCGTGCGCAGGAGCCATCTATGAGGCAATTGAGAGTCATCGCGACCGGAAAGCGTTTCATCCCCCGGCCGGCTCATTGATATTGGCGGCTATCGCCTGCACCTCTATTGCACCGGGCAGGGCTCGCACGAAGTCGTAAAAGGGGAGCGGCCACGACATTCAACTCAACAGGCCCGACGCGGTGGTGGACGCCATTCGAAAGGTTTTTGAGCAAGCGAGAGAAGCCAGGCGGGCCAGCCGCGCGACTGCAGAAGCGCCGCGCTAAACCAGAGACGGGCGGCGGCGGGCGATGTTGGTGGCCTGCTCGAAAGCGTAGGCCAGTTGCAGGACGCCCCAGTCGTCGTGATGCCGGCCGACAATCTGCAAGCCGATGGGAAGACCGCTCTTCGAAAATGCACACGGGACGGCTGCGGCAGGATTTCCGGCAGTGGAGACGTAATAGGCGGATTTCATCCACGCCATATAGCTTTCCATTTTTACGCCGGCAATTTCGGTAGGGTAATGCTGGTTGACGTCGAACGGGAGGACCTGGTTCACGGGCGCGACGAAGAAATCGTACTCGTTCTGGAAACCGCAAAGGCGCTGGAAGAGCGCGGTGCGTTTGGCTTCGATGCGCGCGAGATACGGACCGGTGAGTTTACGGCCTTCCCCTACGTGCCAATGGACGTACTCATTCAATTGATCGCCATGCGTGGCGATAAGATCGCCGAACGAAAGTTCGATGGACCAGTGGCGCCACGCGAGGAAGGCTTCGTTGGCGTCTGTGAAGTCCGGCTCGGCATCGAGGACGACGCAGCCGAGAGATTCGAACACTTTGCGCTGCGCCTGCACGGCGCTCTTCACTTCGGGATCCCAGGGCAGGCCCATATCCTTGAACATGGCCACGCGAACGCCTTTGAAGCTGCGATTGCCGAGCGGCTGCGCGAACTGGTCGCCGGACTGGTCAATGGAAATGGGCGAGTGGTGATCGAAGCCGGCCAGGACGCTGAGAAAAAACGCGCAGTCGGTGACATTGCGAGCGACGGGACCGGGAACGGAGAGCGTTTGCCAGCCAAGCTGCGCAGGGACGTTGGGAACGCGGCCGGGCGATGGGCGCAGGCCGACGACGTTGCAGAAGTTCGGAGGATTGCGCAGCGACCCGCCCATGTCGCTGCCGTCGGCGAGAGGCGCCATGCCGAGAGCAAGCGCTACGGCACCGCCGCCGGTGCTGCCGCCGCAGGTTTTCGTGAGGTCGTACGGATTGCGCGTTGCACCAAAGACGGGATTGAACGATTGCGAGCCGAGGCCGAACTCGGGAACGTTGGTCTTGCCGAGCACGATGGCGCCGGCGGCTTTTTCGCGCTGCACGACGCGGCAATCGAAATCCGGGATGAAATTTTTGTGGAGCGGCGAGCCGAACGTCGTGCGAATGCCGGCGGTCTCGTGGAGATCTTTGACCGCGACAGGAAGGCCGTGGAGCGGGCCAAGCCATCTGCCGTTGGCGAGAGCTTCATCCGCGGCGGCGGCTTGCGCCATGAGCTGGTCTTCCGGAACAAGCGTGACGATGGCGTTCACTTTTTCGTTGAGGCGATGAATCTGCTTGAGGTGCGCCTGCATGACTTCGCGGGAAGAAAGTTTTTTGGCGCGAATGGCGGCGAGCATGTCCACGGCGCGCATGAAGCAGATGTCGTCGGAGGCTGGCGGAGCGGAGGTGTGTGCGGCGTTCATGAGATGAGCTTCGCCCTGAACAGAGAGAGCGGCATGAGAAGAAGATAACAGCGGAACGGCGGCCGCGGAAAGAGCGGCGGAAGTGCCGAGCTTGAGAGCGTCGCGACGAGTGAGTTTGTCCATGACAGGCAGTTCCTTATTTCGCGGAGTTGCTGGAAACCTTGAAACATAGCACGGGCGCCGAAGAGAGGCGGACAGATCGCAATCGCCTCGCGATGGCACAGAATATATTGCGCGCGATATTGATGGATGTTGCGGCGCTAACTTTGGCGATCCTGGAATTCTTCGTGCCAGGCCATCTGGATGGCTTCGAGCTTCGATTCGTTGGACTTCATGGGATCGCCGGAGAAACCGGGGAGTTCGGTGATCCATTTGTGCAGGTCGGTGAAACGCACGGTGAGGGGATCGGTGTCGGGATATTTATCCGCGAGACCGATGGCGATGTCTTCGATGTTGTCCCAGTCGAACGATGGCGGCATGGTTTGGCTCCGGTAGAGATTGTAATTGATGGCGCGATTTCGTGTTCCGCGAACCGTGTTCCGTCCGGCGTGAAAAGCCGCCGACTCTGAAGGCCTGAGCTACCGCAGAATTTCATATATACGCAGGACGCGCTAAAGCGCGCCCTTGCAAAGGCCGGAGAAAATCAGTGGTCGAGTTCTTTGGCGAAGTTTTTGTTCCATGCGGGAATTTCGACGACGATGTCGGTGGTGCCGTCGGGCACGGTCTGGCAGCCAAGGCGGGAGTGCGGCGTGATGCCGGGGGCCATGTCGAGTTCGTCGAGTTCGGCGTCGGTGGCATCATTGCAGGACTCGAGGCCCTCTCTGAAAATGACGTGGCAGGTGGAGCAAGCGCAGACGCCGCCGCAAGCGTGGTCGAGGCCGGCTTTGATGCCCTCGGAAATGTCGAGGATGCTGCCCGGAAGGCCATTGTGGCCGTAAGGAATCTTGGCCGGGTCTACCTCGATGGTCTTGCCGCTGGGAAGAAACGTGACTTTATATTTCTTCGTGGCGGGTGTGTATTTGACTTCGTCGATGTATGGATTGCTGCCGCCCATAGCGTCTCCAATTGTAATTCAGAGGTCATGGCGAGCGCGAAGAGAAAAGCCGATTCATCGCGCAAACAGCGCGCGATGGCTCAGAGTTCCTTGCTACGCTCGGAATGACAAATTTCTCTTGGCGCGTCAATCACGCCAAGATCGGGCACAGCATGCGGTGCCCCTACAATTCCCCAAAAGGCCGCGCACAATAAATACTGGCCCTACAAAAATCGTTAAACTTCGGCGACTTTGCGGCCTTCGAGGGCCGTGGAAATCGCGGAATTCATAACGAGCTCGGCCAGATGCTGCGTGGCGGCGTTGAGCTCGTCGATCTTTTTGCGAACGAGCTTGTAGTCCGTACCCGCGGCTGCGGACTTCAAGGCAGCCACGGCGGAATCGATTTTAGCGCGCTCGGCGGTCGAAACGTCACGCGGCGCGTTGGAAAGAGCTTTCGCGGTGGCGCCGAGAATGGCTTCGGATTCCGTGCGCGCTTCGATGAGCTGTCGTTCGGCAAAATCCTGCTCGGCGTGCTCGATGGACTCCTCGAGCATGCGCTCGATTTCGCTGTCGCTGATGCCGTAGCTGGGCTGGACTTCGATGCTGCGCTGCTCGCCGCTGCGCAGATCTTTGGCGGCGACTTGCAGGATGCCGTTGGCGTCAATGAGAAATTTCACTTCGATGCGCGGCAGGCCGGCGGGCGCGGGCGGAACTTTGAGCGTGAAGCGCGCGAGAGAGCGGCAATCTTTGGCGAGTTCGCGCTCGCCCTGCAAAACGTGAATGTCGATGCCGGTCTGGTTGTCGACGCCGGTGGTGTAAAGCTCCTGCGCGCTCGCGGGGATCGTGGAGTTGCGCGGAATGACTTTGGCGACCGCGCCGCCGTAGGTCTCGATGCCGAGAGACAGCGGCGTGACGTCAAGGAGCAGCATGTTGGTGACGCCGCGCTCGAGAATGTTGGCCTGCACGGCAGCGCCGAGGGCAACCACTTCGTCGGGATTGAGCTCGGTGTGCGGCTTGCGGTCGAAATACTCCTGTACCATGCGGCGAACGAGCGGAGTGCGCGTGGCGCCGCCGACGAGCACGACTTCTTCCATTTCCTCGGGCTTGAGCTGCGCATCGGCGAGCGCGCGCTTGACCGGACCCATGGTGCGATCGACAACCGGACGAATCAGCGCTTCAAACTCGCCGCGGGTGAATTCGTTGACGTAGACCGCGCCGCCCGGAAGCGGAAAACGAAGCGTGACGGATTCGCTTTGCGAAAGCTGGTGCTTGAGGTCGATCAACGCTTTGCGAAGATTCTGCGCAAGTTCGCCGCGCGCGGCAAAGTCCAGCCCATGCTGTTGCAAAATCTGTTCGTGGGCGAACGCCTGGAGGAGATTGTCAATGTCATCGCCGCCGAGGTGCGTGTCGCCGTTGGTGGAGAGGACCTGGTAGATGTCGCCTTCGGCGGTGGAGATGAGTTTCAGGATGGAAATGTCGAAAGTGCCGCCGCCGAGATCGTACACGGCGACGCGGCCGCGCTGTTTTTCGTGGAGGCCATAAGCGAGGGCCGCAGCAGTGGGTTCGTTGACGAGGCGAAGAACTTCGAGGCCCGCGAGCTTGCCGGCGTCTTTGGTGGCTTGGCGCTGCGCGTCGTTGAAATACGCGGGGACGGTGATGACGGCGCGGTCGACGGGTTCGTGGAGAAAAGATTCCGCCCAGTTTTTGAGCTCGCGCAGAATGAACGCGGAGATCTCCGGCGGGGTGAAAACTCTGTCGCCGAGCTGCACGCGAATGACATTCTTGCTGCCGGGATCGATGCGGAACGGGAAAAGCTTTAGTTCGTCCTGGACGTCGGCGGGGCCGCGCCCCATGAGGCGCTTCACGGAGTAGATGGTGCGGTCGGATTGCGTGAGGAGCCGCTTGCGCGCGGGTTCGCCGACAATGACGCTGCCGTCGGGATCGACGCTCACGACCGAAGGGCAGAGCGTACTACCGTAAGGGCCGGGGATACACTTCGGCTGGCTCGTCTGCGCGTCAATGTACGCGACGAGGCTGTTGGTGGTGCCGAGGTCGATGCCAACAATGCGTCCCATGCGTTGATTATTCTCGCGTCAAGATAAATTCCTCAGGCCTGAAGGCCTGAGCTACAGCAACTCCTTTTGAACGTTGGCGACGAGGTTGCGGATGTAGGAGCGGCGATTGAGCAGCTCGTTCATCCGGGCCATTAGTTTTTTCCGCGCAGCATCGTTCGCGTTTGCATCAATGGCCGCGTCCCAATTCTTGGCGACGGCTTGCAACTCCCCGTCAACCTCCGCGAGTTTTGCGCCGAAGTTTTTCTCGGCGGATGCGAGGCGCGTTTTCAGCGCGGCCAGATCGCCGCCGGCGGACTTGGCTTCGCGCAGTTCGTCGAGGGATTCGTTCAGCTCGAAGACTTCTTCGAGAAGTTCGGGCGGCGCTTGTTGCTTCTTTTCGCCCTCCTTGCGTTCGCCTTCGAGGGCGAGGAGATATTCGAGGCGAGCGACAGGATCGCGGAGCGTGCGATAGGCGTCGTTGAGTTCGGAGCTGCGCTTCAGCGAGAGCTCGCGCTCCTCTTCGGTCGCGTTGACGAAATTGTCAGGGTGGAGCTTCCAGCTTAGTTGAAGGAATTTTTGTTCGAGGGCGGACATTTCAATCCAGAGTTTGCGCGGGAGGCCGAAAACGGCAAAATGGTCGGCGCCCTCAGACACTTGCAGGAGCTTGCCGCAATTGGCACAAACTTGGGGACCGAGCGTACGCTCATGGCAGTTCGAGCAAATGAGCGGCGGGTTTGTAGATGTGCTTGGTGTACTCACGCTTGGATCACGTCACCTTCAGAGACTTGGTCAGCGCGCAAGTTATCAAAGGCGTAGTCGGGCACCTTGTCTCCTGCATCGCGATGCTTCTGCATGTGCGCCAGCATTTCCGAGCGTGTTTGCGCAACAACGTCACGGCAATTGTTGCTCCGGCAGCGCTGGCAATATATGCTGTGAGCCGACTCGAAAACATAAACATCACTGTCGGGTCCAAATCTCGCATACGCCATGAACCACTCCACATCTAAAGAGGCACAAAAAAAGTGGCTGGCGGGTGCGGCTGCCAACCACTTATCAGACTCGCGCGTTTGTTTCTCCCGCCGAACCAAGTCGAAATGCGCACTCGCGTCAATCTAAGAAGCCAAGGAGCAAAATCAGAACCGCAAAGAGCTCAGGGTGAAGCCTGTGCCACGTTCAAGCCGTGAACGAACTGCCGCAACCACAATTGCGGGCCGCATTCGGGTTCTGAAAAACGAAACCCTGCCGCATGAGCGTTTCTTCGTACTCGAGCGTCGTGCCGTTCAAATACAGAAAACTTTTCGGGTCGACGAAGATGCGCGCGCCAAATTCCTCGAAAACCTTGTCGCGATCGCGAGCTTGCGTATCGAGGCGCATGGCGTAAGACAGGCCGGAACAGCCGCCGCCCTGGACGCCGACGCGCAGGCCACCCTTTTCGAGCGAAACGCCTTCCTTTTCAAGGAGTTGGCGAATTTTCTTCGCGGCGACCTCGGTGAGGTGAATGGCTGGAGCTGCTGGAGCGACTGGGGCGGCCACCCCCCCCTCCCCCCCGGTTTTTGTAAAAGATGTCATTCTAAAGCACTTACCGTGCACCGTCTGCAAAAGATGTGATTCTAAAGAGCTTAGCCCTGGCGTCAACCGAAGGTGCCCACCCTCCCATCTCTGCAACGACCAGAGCGGGCTTACCGAATCAGGCGCGCGCGCGGACGACGATGTGCAAACCTTCGCCTACAGCTTAGTGCGCGGCCTTTTCGGTGGCGGGTGCTGCGACGCCGTGCTTTTTCTTCCAGTCGCCGATGGCGGCCTTGATAGCGTCTTCCGCGAGCACGGAACAGTGAATCTTCACCGGCGGGAGCGAAAGCTCGCGTACGATGTCCGTGTTCTTGATGGAAAGCGCCTCATCGACCGTTTTACCCTTGACCCACTCCGTGGCGAGCGATGAACTGGCAATCGCCGAGCCGCAGCCGAAGGTCTTGAACTTGGCTTCTTCAATGACCTGCGTGGCGGGATTGATCTTCATCTGCAGCTTCATCACGTCGCCGCATTCGGGAGCACCGACGAGGCCCGTACCGACATTGGGATCCTCTTTCGGCAAGCTGCCGACGTTGCGAGGGTTGTTGTAATGGTCGACGACTTTTTCGCTGTATGCCATTAGCTGTTGCTCCTTGCCAAGTTGGCGACACTGACAAAACTCGCGCTGCGGACGGCTTTGTCCGAAAGCGAAATGTTCGGGATGGAAGCCGAACGGCCGGAGGTGAGCTGCCAGAGAGCGTCCTTGACGGCTTCCGCGCCGATGCCCAACATCTTCAAGAACGCGCGAACCTGCTGAAGCTCTCGAAACGCACGCTCGCCCCCCGACTCATCCTCTTCCTCGTAGGGTACATAGCTTACTCGAAATGCGGCGCCGGTGCCGCCGATCGAGCGGTGAATCCGAATTGTGCCTTCGCTTGCCATAGTGGTTCTTTGTTCCTCTTCTTCCTCTGATCTAGGCGTGCCACCCAATTAGATGCCGGATTCAGGCCGTTTGCCACTTAACCTTCGAAATATCTATGCCTTCCTTGGCCATTTCATAAAGGGGGGACAGTTCGCGGAGCTTGGTTACGACCTGGACCAGCTTGTCCACAACGTAGTCCACTTCTTCCCGGGTATTGAAGCGGCCCAAGCCGAAGCGGATGGAGGTGTGGGCGAGGTCCTCGCCGACGCCGAGCGCCTTGAGGACGTAGCTGGGCTCCAGGGTGGCTGAGGTACAGGCCGAGCCGCTGGATACCGCGATATCGTTGATGCCCATGAGGAGGGATTCCCCCTCGACATAGGCGAAGCTCATGTTGAGGTTGTTCGGGAGCCGATGCTCCATGGAACCGTTGACGTAAATCTCGTCGAGCTTGGACTCCAGACCGGCTTTGAGGTGGTCGCGAAGGGCTTTGAGACGGGCACCTTCCTGGACCATTTCCTGCTGGCAGATTTCGCAGGCCTTGCCGAGGCCGACGATGCCAGTAACGTTAAGCGTGCCAGACCGCATGCCGCGTTCGTGGCCACCGCCATCAATGATGGCGGAAAGCTGCACGCGCGGATTGCGGCGGCGAACATACAAAGCGCCAACGCCCTTGGGACCGTAAATCTTGTGGCCGCTGATGGCCAGGAGGTCGATGTTGTCCTTCTGGACGTCCACGGGAACTTTGCCGACGGCCTGCACACCATCCACGGCGAAGAATATACCGTGCTCTTTCGCGATTTTGCCGATTTCGGCGATCGGGTTGATGACGCCAATCTCGTTGTTGGCGTACATGATAGTGATCAGGATTGTGGTCGGGCGAATAGCAGCCTTCAAATCGTCCAAGCTGACGCGGCCATCGCGCTGCACCGGCAAGTAGGTGACTTCAAAACCTTCCTTTTCAAGGCGCTTGCAGGTATCGAGCACCGCCTTGTGCTCGATGGACTGCGTGATGATGTGGTTGCCCTTTTCGCGGAACATCTCCGCGATGCCCTTGATCATCAGATTGTCGGATTCGGTGGCGCCGCTGGTGAAGATAATCTCCTTCGCCGTGGCGTTGACCAGCGAAGCGATTTGCTGGCGCGCGGTCTCGACGCCTTCCTCACCGGCCCAGCCGAAGCTGTGGTTTCGGCTGGCGGCGTTTCCGAATTTATCGGTGAAATACGGCAGCATGGCTTCCAGCACCCGGGGATCTACCGGTGTGGTTGCGTGATTGTCCATGTAAATCGGCAACTTTACGGCCATTTCCTTATACTCCTAACTCGAACTCGCGTGCGAACCGGCCCGCATGGGGCTTGACAAACCGATGAGCGCGGGCTCGGCGGTCTCCTCGCTCATCTGCGCGATCGTCACGGCGCCGAGAACGCCCAAAATGCTCTCATTCACCTTGCGAAGCGGTTCGCGTACCGAACAGCACTCGGTGGTTTCGCAATTTCCGTGGCTCGTGACGCACGACGTGATCAGCACCGGTCCATCGATGGCGGAGATAACATCCAAGGCCGAAATCTGCCCCGGATCCTTCGCCAACTGATAGCCTCCGCTGGAGCCGTGCTTCGCGGCCACCAATCCCTGTTTCGCCAATCGCTGAAGGACCTTGGCCATCAGCGTGACGGAAATTCCATATTCCTCAGCGACTTCATTCGCGCTGCAAGCGTGCTCCTTGCGATGCATCGCGAGATGCTTCACCGCAATCAGCCCGTAATCGGCTTTCTTGGATAGCTTAAACATCGTCTACTCGGTGTCCCGCCCCCCCCGGCAGGATATACGACCGAATCAGTCGTACTGAGCAAAGATACTCCAAGACGCCGAAAAAGTCAATCTCGTTTTGTTCTAAGGCACGTACAACCTCTTTATTTTCTGCCAGTTATATTAAGACTGAATTAGTCTGATTTCAAAGCGAAATGCAGCGAACGGTCATTAAGTGCAGCGAATTGCCGATTTCGAGGCTTAAACTGCATTCGAGCGACAGTGCGCGGGGTCACAACCGGTGCTGAATTCAGTTGTTTGCAGCGCATGCGCCGCCGGTTGCGGCGGCTTCAACTAATTTTTGTACGGCGGGCGCCGGCATGACTAGAAGTTGTGCTTTAGGTTTGCCGATTTGCTCGAGCGCGGCGAGTTGCTGCGCTTTCCAGTCGTCGGGAGCGCGTTGCCCTTTCGAAATGTAATCCAGGCCGGCCAGGCCGATGCTGCCAACGCTTGAAAGATCCTGAGAGGTGGCGGCGGCTTCCTTCACGAGGAACGAGCGCGTCAACAGTGACTGCAGTTTGGCGTCGTTGTCGCGCCATTCCAGGAGTTGCGCGCGAAGGCGGGCTTCGGAGGCGGAATCGTGGCAAGCTGCGCCGATGAACTTGTCCACTAATTCGCTGAAGTGACGGGCCGTGACGCTTTCGAGCGGCACGGCGTCCACCAAGCGGTTGAGCGGCGTAGCGCTCGTCGGCTCCGCCGGGGCCGTGCGTTCGCGAGTGTAGTTTTTCACCGGCTCGACAACGCTTGCCAGTGTGGAAAGAGCGGCGAACTCTTCGGGAGTGCTCCCGCCCGCCGTGCGCTGAAGCATCTGGCGATGAAAAGTGCGGTGAGTCAGGCCAAGCCATTCCAGGCGATTGGCGATAGCTTCCAGGCGACGATGCATAGACACTGGATCCGTGATTTCTTGCTGCGACCACAAACGCTCGGCAATCGCGGCATTGCGCGGCCAAATGCGCGAGTCAATATTTTCCGCGTTGACGTACTCGGCCCACATACAGGACTCGCCGCCAAGAATGCGCGCTTTTTCTTCGGCGGTCAGGGTCGCCGCGGCGCCGCTCATGGGATCGACAGCATAGTGCCGCGCGGCCGGCCAGCCGAGGTCGAGGTAGTATCCGTTCGAAAGAAGGGTGCGGAAGCCCTGCTTGGCCGCTTCGGCTAAACCTTCGGCGCCGCGCCACGACTGAATGACGATATCTTTCGGCAGCGTCGGATCGAGCACTTCATCCCAACCGACCATGCTCTTGCCGTGGCGGGCGACGATAGGTTCGAGGCGCTTGTTGAAATAGGCCTGCAGTTCTTCGTTGCTCTTGAAATCATGCGCTTTCATGAATTCCTGAATCTTCGGATTGGCGTCCCACTGTTTGCCATTCACTTCATCGCCGCCGACGTGAAAGAAATGATCCGGGAACACCTTGGCCATTTCCCCGAAGAAGGTGTCGAGGAATTTGTACGTTCGTTCACTCGTGGGATCGAATGCGGGATCAAAAACGCCCCAGCGGCGCTCGATGCTGTACGGGCCGGGTGAGCTGGCGAGTTCCGGGTAGCCGACGAACCATGCGGTGCTGTGTCCGGGAACGTCAAATTCGGGAACCACACGAATCCCGCGGTCGCGGGCATATTCGATGAGGTCGTGGATTTCATCCTGCGTGTAATAAAGGCCGTCCGAGCCCACTTCATGCAGCTTGGGATATTTTTTACTTTCGACGCGGAAGCCCTGGTTCTCGGAAAGATGCCAGTGAAAGACGTTCATTTTCACGGCTTCGAGACCGTCGATATTGCGGCGCAGAACTTCGAGCGGGATGAAATGGCGGGCAGAGTCAATCATCAGGCCGCGCCACGGGAAGCGCGGCTTGTCGTTAATCGTGACGGCCGAAGCTACGAAACCATCGGGTGAGACCACGACAAGTTGCAGGAAGGTTTGCAGCCCGTGCATGGTACCAAGCGGAGTCGGCGCGGTGAGCTTGGCGCCGGTCGCAGTCACTTCGAGGACATACGATTCGTCTTCGCCGAGTTCCTGGATTTCCTTGCTGGCGTGATCGGTGTGAACGACGAGAGTTGCTTTCGCGGCGTCGCCGGGCTTGGCGGCTAAGAGTAATGCGGTCTGGCGGTGCAACGTTCGCAGAAAACGTTCGGCGGAGCGCTCGAGGCGCGGCTCCGAGTAGCCCGCCAACGCAACGGTGAACGACGCGTCGATTTTCAAGCTGCCGGAACCGGGCTGCAGGCTGGACGGGTACGGCATCAGGTTGAGAGGAAGTTGATCCTGCGCTGAAGCGACGGGAAGATGCAGCAAACCGGCGCTCAGCATGAACAGCGCGCCTCGCAATACGTAGCGGGAAACCTGGGACACTTGGACCTCCGCAAAAACACGTAAGCCACGCAATCCTTTGCTATGTAGCACTTTGACCGAAGGAGTTTGGCATAGTTCCAGAACGGTGCGAAGGGAAAATGTCAAGCTAAAAATTTCCGTGGCAGCTGTGGCGCGGAATGGCAAGCGGCTAAATTGGCTGGCGGAGCGGTGCGAAAACTGTTCGGGCATTCCGGCGGCTGAGGTAAACTGAGGGCACGGTGCCGCGGGATGAAGACGTCCATCGCCATTTATCCAGGTTCGTTTGATCCGGTGACGAACGGCCACCTCGATTTGATCGAGCGCGGCGAGAAAATGTTCGATCTGCTCATCGTCTCGGTGTTGCGCAACGCCGAGAAGCAGCCGCTATTCAGCGTGCAAGAGCGCGTGGAAATGCTGCGCGAAGTGACGAAACAGTGGAGCGCCGTGGAAGTGGACGTGTTTGACGGGCTGCTTGTGGATTACGCGCGAAAGCGCGGAGCGGGCGTGATCTTGCGCGGAATTCGCGCCGTTTCGGACTACGAGTACGAATTGCAAATGGCGCTGATGAACCGCAAGCTGGAGCCGCGACTCGAGACGGTGTTTATGCTGCCGGGACTTTCCTACAGTTATTTGAGCTCCAAGCTTGTGAGAGAAATCGCGCGACTTGGTGCTTCGCTGAGCGGGCTGGTACCGCCGATCGTGGAAGAGCGGCTGAGGGCCAAAGTTTTGTAATTTTTTTCCCTGCGCCGCGACGTCCGGCTGCGCGAGCGGAAATCTTTGGAGAATAAAGAGCGGACTGAGGTCTGTTCCACAGGAGAGCGCGTGCAACTCACGGATCGCATCAAACGCATACAAATCTCGCCGACGGCGGCAGTCATCGCCGAAGCGGATCGTTTGAAATCGCAAGGTGTGGACATCGCGGACTTCGGTCCCGGCGAGCCGGACTTTCCGACGCCGGATCACATCAAGAAAGCCGCGATTCGCGCCATCGAAGCGAACAAGAGCAAATACACACCGACCGGCGGCATCATGCCGCTGCGCGAGGCGATTTGCGCGTGGCACAAGCGCGAACTCGGTTCGAACTACGCGGCGAAGGAGTGCATCGTCAGCGTCGGAGGCAAGCACGGAATTTTCAACGTGGTGAGCGTACTGGTGCAGGCGGGCGATGAAGTCATCATTCCCGCGCCGTATTGGGTGAGCTTTCCGGATATTGTGAAATACGCGGGAGCGACGCCGGTGTACGTGCAGACGCGGCCGGAAGACGGGTTCAGCGTGAAAGCCGCAGCGATTGAAAAGGCCATCACGCCAAAAACAAAGCTGCTGATTCTGAATTCGCCGAGCAATCCTTCGGGCGGCGTCGTTCCTCCGGACGAATACGAGCGGATTCTGGCGATTTGCAAGAAGCACAACGTGTGGCTGATGGGCGACGAGTGCTATTCGCACTTCACATACGAACCGCACAAGCCGTTTTCGATCGCGAGCGCGGCCGATTCGAAGAACAATGTGATTGTCATCGGCTCGATGTCGAAGACGTTTGCGATGACCGGCTGGCGCATCGGCTACGTCCTGGGCTCCGCGGACCTTATTCAGGCGCTGACGAAATTGCAGAGCCAGTCGACTTCGAATCCGACGTCCATTGCGCAGTATGCGGCGCTCGAAGCGATGACCGGCTCAATGGACTCGGTGCCGCAGATGTTGGCGGAGTATGCCAAACGCCGGCGGCGAATTGTGGACGGCTTGCGCGCGATTCCCGGCGTGACCTGCGTAGAGCCGGGCGGCGCATTTTACGCGTTTCCGAATGTTTCGGCGCACCTGGCGGGCGGATCGAGCGGACACGCCATCGCGAAAGACAGTTCGGAGCTTGCGAAACTGCTGCTGGACCGCGCGCGCGTAGCGCTGGTTGGCGGGGAGGGATTCGGCGCGCCGGGTTATTTGCGGCTGTCGTACGCAACGTCGATTGAACGCATCGACGAAGGCTTGCGCCGGCTGGAGCGTTTTTTTTCGCGCGTTGAAGCGGCGGCGTGACGCGCGCTTTCCTGTTAGGCAATCATCCGCTGCGATTCCGGGCCGCAAAAACGAATCGCGCGATATTCTGACTTTCCCGTGAAACCTGAACCCTTTCGCATCGAGCCGATTTTCAGCCCGCGCATTTGGGGCTCGCGGTCGCTTGCGCCGCTTTTTCCGGAGAAAACGAATCTTGCGGAGCCGATCGGCGAAGCATGGCTTACGGGGGTCGATTGCCGCGTGGCGACGGGGCCATTCGCAGGGAAATCGCTGGGGGAAGCATGGCGCGAAATGCCCGCGGAGTGGCGCGGAGAGAAATTCAAAGAGCCTGGCGATTTTCCGCTGCTGGTGAAATTTATTTTCCCGAAGGACAAGCTCTCGATTCAAGTGCATCCGGATGATGCGTATGCGTCGGTACATGAGAAAGCGGCAGGAGGACGTGGCAAGACGGAGATGTGGCACGTGGTTTCGGCGGAGCCGGGAGCGCAAGTGCTGATTGGGTTGAGGCCGGGAGTCGACAAGGCAAGATTTCTTGCAGCACTCGAAACGCAAACGCTCGAAGAATTATTTCAGGCGCATCAGGTGCACGAAGGCGACACATTTTTCTTACCGGCTGGAACGCCACACTCGATCGGGCCGGGAATGGTAATCTGCGAAGTGCAGAAATATTCCGATCTCACGTACCGCGTGTACGATTACGGCCGCGTCGATGTTCACGGCAGACCCCGCGATCTGCATCTCGAAAAGGCCTTGGCGGTGATGAATTTTGGCTTTTCGCCGGTCGCTCCCTTCCGTCCGGACACTTACATGGACGAATTCGGAACAGCCTACGTCTACTACTTGGCTGCTTGCCGTTACTTTGCGGTCGAGAAATTGTTTCCAGGCAGTGCAGACCTTGTCGCCCATCCCGCTAGATTCGAGGTAATCGTGGTGCTACAGGGCAATGGACACATTCTTTGGGACGATCGAAAAGGAAAATTTAGTGGGGAGCGGAAATATAAAGCGGGGCAAGCCTGGTTTTTCCCGGCGTCTATGGGCAAATACATGATTCTTGGCTCGACGGACGGTTCTGATGTCCTCCGAATTTATGTTCCGGATATCGTCGCATTCGACCAAAGAATGAAGGAAAGAGGCTACGAACTGGAGTCTAGGCGACGATTTATTTTCCGCTAAGGTACAAAATGGGGAAGGAATTGCTGGCTACTCATGTGGTGATTCTGGCCGGAGGGCGCGGTACACGATTTTGGCCGCGCAGCCGGACGCGAACGCCGAAGCAACTTCTCAACATCGTTGGCAAAGACACGATGCTCGAGCAAACGGTCGCGCGGCTGCGTCCGCTGATTTCTGCCGACCGCATCTGGACGGTCACGAACGTTGAACAAGCCGCCGCGGTGAAAAAACAAGTTCCTGCTGCGGCGCGCAAACGCGTTCTCACCGAGCCCGTCGGACGAAACACGGCCGCAGCAATCGCGCTTGCCGCGCTGCACGTGCGTCATGCGGCCAAAGGCGACGCGTTGATGGCCGTGCTGCCCGCAGACCACTACATCGCGCAGCCAGAAATGTACCGGAGCATCGTGGGCGCGGCGCTCGAGATGGCACGCACGCCGGGACGCATGGTGGTGCTCGGTATCCCGCCGGCGCGTCCGGACACTGGATTTGGCTATGTCGAGCGAATCGGCGACGCTCTGTATTCGCAAGAGTTCCCGGCGTTCACCGTAAAGCGCTTCACGGAAAAGCCCGCTCTCGAACTCGCGCAGCAATACGTAGCTTCCGGCAACTATCACTGGAACGCGGGAATGTTTTTCTGGCGCGTCTCGACGTTTCTCGATAATCTCAAGCGATTTCTGCCGAAGACACACGCTGCGCTCGAAGAACTTGGCGCATCCATTGGCACGCGCGGCTACGACCGGAACCTGCGGCGAATATATCCCGCTCTCGAAAATATTTCCGTGGATTACGCCATTCTCGAACCGGCTACGCGCCAGGAAGGTCCCGCGCAGGTTTTCGTGATTCCCGCGGAAGTCGGCTGGAGCGACATCGGCTCGTGGGCCGCGGTTTACGAGTTGCTCGGCAAGCAGCCCGGCGAAAATGTTCTCGCTGGGCATGGTCACACCATAGACAGCTCTGGCAATTTTCTTTACAGCCCGAAGAAATTTGTCGCGGCCATCGGCGTGCGCGACCTCGTCGTGGTCGAAACTCCGGACGCCTTGCTCATCGTGCCGCGCGACCGCGCCCAGGACGTCGGAAAAGTCGTGAAATGGCTGGAAGAGAATCGCCGCAAGACGCTTCTTTAAGCGCCTTAAACAGGCCAATCCGGCTGTTTGGCGGATATATCGCTTCGCGTATACTTTTCCCTGCTTTATGACGGCGATTAAATTTGGCACTGACGGCTGGCGCGGCGTAATCGCCGAAGACTTCACGTTCGCGAATGCCCGCATCGTCGCACGCTCGATCGCGCGATACGTGGTCCGCAGCGAAGACGCGCGCAAAGGCGTACTCGTTGGCTACGACCATCGTTTCGCATCCGACCGCGTCGCCGCCGAGGTAGCGGACGTGATCGGCGCCTCGGGCACTCCGGTGTGGCTTGCCGACAAGCCCTGCCCCACGCCCGCGATCAGCCTTCTTGTTCGCCAGCGCGGCGCCGCAGGCGGCATTGTTGTCACGGCCAGCCACAATCCGCCGCGATGGAATGGATTGAAGTACAAAGCCAGCTACGGTAGCAGCGCGCTTCCTTCCATCGTCGCGCAAATAGAAAAAGAGCTGGCCGAAGTTCTGAACAGCGATGTTGCTGCTCTTCCGCCCCGCAAAGATTTGATCCAGCCGCTCGAGCCGCGTGGCCCGTATCTCGACACGCTCGAAAAGCTCGTGGACTGGGATCGCCTGCGCAAAGCGAAGTTTCATTTCGTCTCGGACCCGATGCACGGCTCGGCTGCTGGCTTGCTTGTCGAACTCTTCCGCCGCAACGGGATCGCCTGCGATGAAATCCGCGGAACGCGCGATCCGCTGTTTGGCGGCGTAAATCCTGAACCCATCGAGCCGCACATCGAGGCGCTTCGCCAGGCGGTGCGCGCCGGAAAATATGACGCCGGCTTTGCTGCCGACGGCGACGGCGACCGCATCGGCGCGATCGACCGCGACGGCTCCTTCGTCAATCCGCACCAAATCCTAGCGCTGCTGGTCTGGCATCTCGCCGGCACGCGCAATCTTCCCGGCGACATCGCCAAAACGTTTTCCGTCACCAAGCTCATCGACAAGCTCGCGGCAAAATTCGGCCGCAAACTGCACGAAGTCCCCATCGGCTTCAAATATATTTGCGCGCTGATGCTCGAGCAAAACGTTTTGATTGGCGGCGAAGAAAGCGGCGGCATTGGCACGAGTTTGTATCTTCCCGAGCGCGATGCCACCGTCTCCGCGCTTTTCCTCGCGGAACTAATGGCCTGGCACGGAAAATCGCTTGGCGAACTGCTCGGCGCGCTGCACAAAGAATTCGGCGAATACCACTATGGCCGAGTGGATCTCGACGTCACGCCCGCGCAGAAACAAAAAGCCTTGGCATATTTTTCCAATGGCAGCGTAAAGAAAATTCTCGACTGGCCCGTCGTTCGCCGCGAAGATATGGACGGCATCAAAGTTTATCTCGGCGAAATTGGCTGGGTGTTGGTCCGCGCGTCCGGAACAGAAAACGTGCTGCGCGTTTATTCGGAAACTTCGAAACCGGAAACCACCGGGCGCGTGCTGCGCTCGGTCGCCGAAACCGTTCACAATTTCTAGGTGCGCCGATGGAAACCGTCAACCTTACACAAAAATTCAGCCTGTTCAACGATCACTGGCATCCGCGAATTCTCGGCGAATTGAATGATTGCCACGTCAAAGCCGTGAAGCTGAAGGGCGAATTCGTGTGGCACCATCATGACAACGAGGACGAACTTTTTCTCGTCACCAAAGGCACGCTGCGCATGAAGTTCCGCGATCACGACGAAGTGGTTCGCGAAGGTGAATTCATCATCGTGCCGCGCGGCGTCGAGCATCTCCCCGTCGCTGACGAAGAAGTGCACCTCGTGCTGATTGAACCGAAATCCACGCTGAACACCGGGAACGTCACGAACGAAAGGACCGTCGCGCAGCTCGAGCACATTTAAGGACGCGCTCTCGCAGCGCCGCACACCGCCATGGATCATCGCTACTACACGCTCGATGTTTTCACGACCACGCGCTTCCAGGGCAACCCGCTCGCGGTCTTCACCGACGGCGACAGCCTTTCGAAAGACCAGATGCAGGCCATCGCGCGCGAATTGAATCTCGCCGAAACGGTCTTCGTCCAAAAGCCGACCGACGAACGCGCACTGGCCCGCCTACGGATTTTCACGACACAGCAGGAACTAAAGCTCGCCGGTCATCCCGTGGTAGGCACGTGGTTTCTGCTCGCGGAACTTGGCGTGGTGCCCGCGCAGGAAGGTGGCGTGCACGTAATGCAACAGACCGGCGCGGGTATCCTGCCCGTCGAGATTCGTTTCAAAGATGGCCGCCCGCAACGCGTCACCATGACGCAGACGGAAGCGGCTTTTCGGCCTTGCAAGATCAAAAAGGCCGCGCTGGCCGCATCGCTCGGGCTTTCAGCGAAGGATTTTGACGCGCACCTCGAGCCCGAATGCGTGTCTACGGGCATCTTCAATCTGATGGTTCCGCTCAAAAACCTCGCGGCGCTCGGAAAAATCGCCATGAACATGTTCGATCTGCGCAAATTGCTAGGGAAGACCGCGACCATGGCGTACTGCTTCGCGCAATCCGCGAATGGCAAAGTGGATGCTCGCGGCATGTTGCCGTGGGAGATTTATGAAGACCCCGCAACGGGATCGGCGGCAGGCTCGCTCGGCGCGTATCTCGTGAAGCACGGAAAACTCGCGGCGGGACACACTCTGAACATTCTGCAAGGCGAAGACATGGGGCGCCCCAGCCACATTGAAGTGGAAGTGTCGCAACGCGGCAAAAAACTCGTCCCGCGCGTCAGCGGCGCCGCGGTGAAAGTTTTCGAAGGCACCATCACCGTCTAGGTCTCATCGCACAATTCGCCGTGCGGTTTCGAACGCCGCTCGGCATGCGAACTTTCCAAACCTCGCCGGAATTTCTTCGCTGCGCCGCCCGTAACGCCCGCCGCATTGTGGTATAAGGTGACGCTTCTTCTATCCATGGTGCCACTATGAATCGCTTCGGAACCATTTTTCTTGCAGGACTCCTAATCGGCGCCGCGCCACTCTCCGCGCAACAACCGCTATACAAAGACAAGACCAAGGCGATCGCGGACCGCGTCGCGGACTTGCTCGCCCGCATGACTCTCGAGGAGAAGGTAGAGCAAATCACCGGAGGGCATCGCGACAGCGCCGGCCTCGTCGATACCACTGGCGAACTCCCGTACAAAACGCCGGACGAAATCTTCAAGGAATGGTTTCGCCTCGACAACAAAATGCCGCCGCGCGTGCGCGCGCTCGCTCACAACGCGCTGCAGCGGTATCAACTCGAAAAAACTCGGCTCGGCATTCCGTCCCTCTTTCAAGGCGAGGCACTGCACGGTTTCATGGCTTACGGCACCACGAGTTTTCCGCAAGCCATCGCCCTAGCCAGTACGTGGGATCCCGCACTGGTGAAGGCGGTTTTCACCGCCGCCGCCGACGAAATGGCTTCCTCCGGCACCAATCAGGCCTTCACTCCCGTGCTCGATCTCGCGCGCGACCCGCGCTGGGGCCGCACGGAAGAAACGTATGGCGAGGATCCTTATCTTGGCGCGCGCATCGGCGTCGCCGCCATCGAAGGCTTGCAGGGAGATACGTATTTCATCGACCGCCACCACGTTCTCGCCACCGCCAAGCACTTCGCCGCGCACGGCCAGCCGGAAAGCGGTACCAACACCGCGCCCGCCAATTTTTCGGAGCGCGAGTTGCGAGAGTTTTATTTGTACGCGTTCGAAGCCGCGATTCGCGAAGCGCGCGCCGGCAGCGTCATGGCCTCCTACAACGAAATTGACGGTATTCCGTCGCACGTGAATCACTGGCTGCTGGATCGCGTACTGCGGCAGGAATGGGGCTTCGACGGCTACGTCACGTCAGACGGCAACGGCTTGCAGATGCTGTACCAGGTCCACCACGTCGCGGCAGACCAGGCCGACGCCGCGCGCAAGGCACTCGCGGCCGGCGTGGACTACGATCTCTCGGACGGCTCCGTATTTCGCACCGTCCTCGATCAGGTGAAAGACGGCCGCATTCCGCAATCACAATTGGATCGCGCCGTTTCCCGTGTTCTCGCTGCGAAATTCCGCCTGGGATTATTCGACAATCCGTACGTTGATCCCGCGTACGCGCAACAAATTACCAACAATCCAGCGCATCAGGCGCTCGCGCTGAAAGCCGCGGAGGAAGAAATCACGCTGCTGAAGAACGAAGGCCAGCTTCTGCCACTTGACACCAAAAAGCTTAAGACTATCGCCGTGATCGGGCCAAACGCCGCGGACGTTCATCTTGGCGGATACTCGCGCGATCCTGGGCGCGGCGTAAGCGTCCTCGAAGGCATCCGCAACCGGCTCGGTTCCTCGGTGAACGTCTTGTACGCCGAGGGCTGCAAAATCACCATGGGAAAACAAGGTTGGGATGGCTGGTATGAGAACAATTCCGTGCTCGCCAAGCCCGAAGACCAGCAGGCAAGTATTCGCAACGCGGTCGAGACCGCGAAGAAATCACAAGTCGCGATTCTCGTCGTCGGCGAAACCGAAGCCACCAACCGCGAGGCGTGGTCTGAACAGCACCTCGGCGATCGCGATTCGCTGGACCTGCTCGGCGCGCAGCATCAACTCGTGCAGGCAGTCGTCGAAACCGGCGTGCCCACGGTCGTTCTACTCATTAATGGGCGGCCGCTTTCCATCAACTACATCGCCGAGCACGTCCCCGCGATTCTCGAAGGCTGGTATCTGGGCCAGGAAGGCGGCACGGCGGCTGCGCGCGTCATTTTTGGCGACGTGAATCCCAGCGGCAAACTGCCGATTTCATTTCCACGCTCCGTCGGCCAGCTGCCGGATTATTACAATCACAAGCCGTCGCGCAATCGCAGCTACATATTCACTTCGCGGACTCCGCTTTTTGCCTTTGGCTCCGGCTTGAGCTACACCGCGTTCAAGCTGGATAACTTGCACGTTTCTCCGGACGCGATTCTTCCGGGCGGCTCCGCCAAAGTGAGCGTGGATGTGACCAACACCGGCGACCGCGAAGGCGACGAAGTTCCGCAACTCTACATCCACCAACGCGTCAGCTCGGTTACGCGGCCGGTCCTCGCGCTCCGCGGATTCCAGCGCGTTCACCTCAAGCCACGTGAAACGACCACCGTGACGTTCACGCTTTCGCCTTCCGATCTCTCCATCTACGACGAACGGATGCAGCGCGTCGTCGAGCCGGGTGTATTCGACATCCTCATCGGCACCAGCTCGAACACCACCCTGACTTCGCAGCTTCAGGTGAACACACCGAAGTAGCAGCGGGAGCTGTCGGCAGCCCGTCAAATACGAATCATGAACGGCGCGTGCGGGTTTCCACACAAAAAAGGCCGCTCGGAAAATCCGAGCGGCCTTTTTGTTGTCGAGTCTTTAGGGGTTGCGGCAAGTTAACGTTTATGCGACGCCGCTGCGGCCTTTGCCGCTTTTCTGTCCTGATGCAGGTCTTTGCGGTCCGCCTTCAAGTCCTTCTTGTCTTTGTTGATGTCTTTTTGATCCTTGTTGCGATCTTTCCGGTCGGCCGTCAGGTCTTTTTGGTCCTTGTGCAAGTCCTTGACGTCGGAATTGCGGTCCTTGCGATCGGCCGTGAGGTCCTTCGCGTCTTTGTTGCGATCAGTGCGGTCTTTCGTGAGGTCTGTCTTGTCACGGTTAATGTCGCGCTGGACCGCGTTGCGATCCGTACGGTCCTTGCTTAGGTCGGTCCTGTCGTGATTGATGTCTTTCTGGTCGGCGTTGCGATCCGTGCGGTCTTTCGCCAGGTCCTTTCGCTCGGCTTTGGCTTCGGAGCTGTTCGCCCCGTATTTCGCGTCATCCGCCTTCAAGTTCGCCTTATCGTGGTTGATGTCGCGCTGATCCGCATTGCGATCCGTGCGATCCTTGCTCAGGTCAGTCTTGTCGCGATTGATGTCATTCTGGTCGGAGTTGCGATCCGCGCGATCTTTCGAAAGATCGGTCTTGTCGTTGCGAATGTCCCGGTTATCGCTGCGTACGTCCTGTTTGTCCTTGCTGATGTCCTTGTTGTCACTGCGCACATCCTGCTTGTCATTCTTGACGTCGCGCTTGTCCTGGTTGATGTCTTTCTGGTCCTTGTTGCGGTCAGCGCGATCGGCTTTCAGGTCTTTCTGATCTTGCCGGATGTCCTTCTTGTCTTGCCTTGTGTCCTGCTGCTGCGCGGCCGGGTCGGTGCTTTGTGCCAGGGCGCCGGTGGCGAGGAGGCCGGCAAATGCGAATCCGAGCACACTTCGAGTGATCAGCTTTTCTGCCTTCATAGTCTCTCTCCTGATGAAAACCACCCGTGACCTGACCGGATGCTGCGGGATAGAACACCATGGGTCGGTTAAAGTTTTGAGGTCTCTGAATTTTTTTGTGCCGTCCAGTCGCGGCGCGGGGTTAACCTATAAACTCTTTCCAGTCAACGACTTGCAAATGGAATCGAGCACGCCATTCACGAACGCTCCGGACTCCTCGTTGGAAAATTTCTTCGCTAGGTCTACGGCCTCATTTAGGACGACTTTGGCGGGCGTGTTACCTCCGCGCAACTCGTGCACCGCCAGCCGCAGAATCGCGCGGTCGATCACCGCCAGGCGCTCCAATTTCCAATTCTCCGCGTGGTGTTCGATGATTTCGTCGAGCGCCGCCGTGTCGCGGGCTGCGCCTTCGAACAATTCGTTGGCAAAACTCCGCGTGTTGTCCGCGGCTTTGGCGCTCTTCCAGAATTTCGCTTCGAGCTTGCGTGGGTCCTGCTGGCTCATGTCCCACTGAAACAGCATCTGCATCGCGAACTCGCGGGATTTTCGTCGCAGCGACACGTTACTTTCGCCGCGACTTTCCGCTGGCCCGTCGCGTCTGTGATCCGCGCGCGCCGCGAATCTTGCGCGAAAGCTGCGCCATTTCGATTGCCGACAATCCCGCTTCGAACCCCTTGTTTCCACTTTTCAGCCCGGCGCGGTCGATGGCTTGCTCGAGCGTGTCGCACGTCAGCACGCAGAAAATCACCGGCACGCCCGTGTCCATTTGCGCGAGTTGCAACCCGCGGGCGGTCTCCGAGCAAACGAAGTCGTAGTGCGAAGTCTCTCCGCGAATGACGCAGCCGGCCGCGATTAGCGCATCGTACTTCCCGGTCGCCGCAAGCATCTTTGCGGTAAGCGGCAATTCGAACGAACCCGGCACGCGCACGACGTCAATACCCTTCTCGCCCGCACCCGCCCGCTGCAAAGCGTCCAGCGCCGCCGCGAGCAACCGCTCGGTGATGAAGCTGTTGAAGCGGCTTACGACGATGCCAAACCGCAGCCCTGCCGCGCTCAATTCGCCCTCGATCCTCCCCGCCTGCATTTCTTCGCTCTGCTCCTCTTCTCTGTGCCCGCTGCGCTTCGTCGGTGCAGTGCCCTCTGTATCGAGTCTTTCTTCGCTGGCCATCGAACGGTGCCTTTTCTTCTCCACGAACCTCTGTTAACTCTGCGCCTCTGCGTTAACTTTTCTCTTATTCGCTGCCAATTTCGCTCCAGAGTAGCTGAGTGCCCCGTTGTTCCTTTACATCCTGTACCTCATCTACTTCCTTTACCTCCCGTTAAAATTCGCTTTTCGCTTCTCCAAAAACGCTTTCGTCCCCTCCTTCATGTCTTCCGTCGCGCACGACAACCCAAATAGGGTCGCCTCCAGGAACAATCCCTCTTCCAGTGGCATCTCTACGCCACGCTCGATCGCTTCCATCGTGAACTTCACCGCAACCGGCGCATTGGCAATTATTTTCTTTGCAATTGCCTCTGCCGCTGGCAGAAGTTCGGCCGGTTCATAAATGTGATTCACCAGCCCGATGCGCAACGCTTCTTCCGCGGCGATCATCTCTCCCGTAAGGCACAGTTCATGCGCCACGCCTTTGCCGCAGAGCCGCGCCAGCCGCTGCGAACCGCCGTAACCGGGAATAATGCCCAGCTTTACTTCCGGCTGACCCAGCTTCGCCGTCTTGCTCGCGATGCGCATGGTGCAGCACAACGCCATCTCGCAGCCGCCGCCCAGCGCGAACCCATTTATCGCGCAAATCGACGGCTTCCCCATCGTCTCCAGTAAATGAAAAACGCTTTGCCCAAACAGCGAAAATTCTTTTCCGCGTACCGGCGTCTGCTGCGCCAGTTCGCCGATGTCCGCTCCGGCCACGAACGCTTTCTCTCCCGCGCCCGTCAGAATCAGCACGCGCACTGCGTCGTCCTTCTTTGCGTCCACCAATGCGTCGCGCAACTCTTCAATCGTCTGCCGGTTCAGTGCGTTCAACACCTTAGGCCGGTTGAACGTCACGAACGCGATGCCGTCTCTTTTCTCGTACAACAAATTCTCGTAAGCCATCGTCCTCTCTTCTTTTATTCGCCGCGTCCTCTGCTCTCGCTGTGCTCTCTGCGACTTTCTATTCCGCTCCGCGTTCCTCCGCTAAGACTGCGTCTCTGCGTTATCCTCGTTTTTGCGTTGCGACTTGTCACTAACCACTAGCAACACGCCGCTAGAACTTCATGGCCTTCGGCTTCGCCGGATCCGCGTAATCATAAAATCCTCGCCCGCTTTTTCTGCCATTCCATCCCGCCAGCACCATCCGCTTCAACAGCGGCGGCGACGCAAATCGCTTCTCGTGAAACTCTTCGAACATGATCTGAGAAATATAATAGGTAGTATCCAGGCCGACAAAATCCAGCAGCGTCAACGGCCCCATGGGATGCCCGCAGCCCAGCTTCATGGAATTATCAATGTCCTCAATCGAACCCACGCCCTCTTCCAGCGCGCGAATCGCATCGAGCAAATACGGCACGAGCAGCCGGTTTACGATGAATCCCGTCGAGTCATGCGCGCGCACCGGCGTCTTTCCAAGCTTTGCGCCAAACGCGACCATCTCTTCATACACCGCGGCGTCCGTCGCGATCGTCCGCACCACTTCCACCAGTTGCATCACCGGCACGGGATTGAAAAAGTGCAGCCCCACGAACCGCTGCGGCCGCTTCGTCGCCGCGGCAATTTCTGTAATCGTCAGTGAAGACGTATTGCTCGCAAAAATCGTAGCTGGTCCGCACAACGCGTCCAGTTTGCCAAACAATTCCCGCTTAGCCGGCAACTGCTCGATGATCGCCTCGATGATCAAGTCGCAGTCCTTCAAGTCTTCGACCGCCGTCGTCCCCTTCAGCCGTCCGCGAATTTCTCCTTGCACTGCGGCAGTTAGTTTTCCCTTCTCCACCAGTCGAGCCACATTCTTCTCGATTCCCTTCAATCCCTTGTCCACCAACTCAGCCGACACCTCCCGCACCATCGTTGGAAATCCCGCCGCCGCGCAAACTTGCGCGATTCCCGACCCCATCAGCCCACACCCCACGACCCCCACTCTTTGAATCGCCATTTTTTCCTCTTGAAATTTCCGCCATAGGCCCCAGCGGAAGCAACGATTAATCGCTCTGCAACTGTTGGGGCACGATATATCGTGCCCTCTTCGGGCGACCAAATTCTACCAGAGCCGCCGTTCCTTTACGTCCTTTGCTTCCTCCACCTCATTTACCTCACTTCACCGCTTCCACCACCATCGCAATTCCCTGCCCGCCGCCGATGCACGCCGTCGCCAACCCATACCGCAATCCATTTCGCCGCAGCTCGTTCAAAATCGTAATCACCAGCCGCGTCCCGCTCGCTCCCAGCGGATGCCCTAACGCAATCGCTCCGCCATTCACATTCGTCTTATCGCGATTCAACCCCAGCGCCTTCTCCACCGCCAGATACTGCGCCGCAAACGCCTCGTTGACTTCCACACGATCCATCTGTTCCAGCTTCAGTCCCGCCAGCTTCAGCGCCTTTTGCGACGAAGGCACCGGCCCGATTCCCATGATGCTCGGATCCACGCCCACTGTCGCCCACGACACAATTCTTCCAACCGGCTTCAGCCCGCGTTCTTTCGCCGTCTTTTCTCGCGTCACGATTACAGCCGCCGCGCCGTCCACAATTCCGCTCGCGTTTCCCGCCGTCACAATCCCGTCTTTCTTGAACGACGGCGGCAGTTTTTCCAAAATTTCCATTGTCGTGTCCGGCCGCCGGTGATCGTCTTCGCTCACCACAATCGTCTTCTTCCCCTGCTTCACTTCTACCGGCGTCAATTCTTCGCGCATCCGGCACGACTTATACGCCGCATCCGCTGCTTGTTGGCTGCGCAGCGCGTACGCGTCCGCATCTTTCCGCGTAATCCCGTGCTGCTCTGCCAGCTTTTCCGCCGTCATCGCCATCGGCAATCCGCAATAACTGTCCGTCAACCCGACAAACAGAAAATCCTCCAGCGCTCCGCCGCCGAGCTTCAATCCGCTCCGCGCGCCGCGAATCACGAACGGCGCCTGCGTCATGTTTTCCATTCCGCCCGCCAGTACCATCGTCGCGTCGCCGAGCAACAAGCGCTGCGCCGCCTGCGCGATGGCCTCGATCCCGGAGCCGCACAGCCGGTTCACTGTCACCGCAGGCGTCTCCTGCCGCAGTCCCGCCTTCAGCGCCACGTGACGCGCGCCATAAATCGCGTCCGCGCTCGTCTGCATCACGTTCCCGAAAATCGCGTGATCAATTTCCGCCGGATCCGCCCCCGACCGCTTCACGGCTTCTTTCGACGCCACCGCCCCCAGCTCGATCGCGCTCACCTCCGAAAACGAACCCGTGTACCGCGCCATCGGCGTCCGCGCACCCGCCACAATCACCACATCCGTTGGAAACATGTCTGCCTCAGTCCTCCACGTTATTCGACGGATCCCAGTACTTCCAATCCTCGATCGGCGACTCAGTGTCACCGAGCATTTCCATCCGCCCCGCCATAAATCCCAATATATGGTCTTCCCTAGGCTTCACCACACCCGGCTCCGACACAACTTCCACGTGCGCGTTCTTGACGTGAACGCGCCGCCCCGCTGGCCCGTTTTTCTTTGCACCCATTCCATCATTCTGCCATGCCCGCTTCGCGCTTTACAGCGCTGCGGATTTGCACTACACTGTAGTGCATGAAAACCGAGGTCTACAGTTGGCGCCTGTCCGGCGAGCTCAAGTCCGATCTCGAGCGCGCGGCCCGTCAACGCCGGGTCCCGTTATCTTCGGTCTTGGAAGAGGCTGCCCGTAAATGGCTCATGGAGAGCGCCGATAAAATCTCCGACGATGAAAACCAACAGAAGCTTCACGCCGCCGTCGAGCCCTTCATTGGTGCCTTATCCGGCATCGGTCCTGCTGACGCCAGCTCCGTCCGCAAAGTAGTCCGCCGTCGACTTGCACCTCGCTATGGCCGCTGACGCTCTCATCGACACGGGCGCGATCGTCGCGATACTCGATAAGACTGACCCCTGGCATCGCCTTTGCCAAGACGCACTTCGCCAACTGCATCTACCCCTGCTGACTTCGGAAGCGGTCCTAACCGAGGTGTTCCATCTTGTTGGTGAGGCGCAATCCAAGATGGAAACTGCCTGGAAGTTCGTCCGCTCGGGCGCTCTTTCGCTGGGAAAAATTGACGATGACGAGCTGGGGCCGATTCACGCCCTAATGTCTCGCTACTGGGATCGCCCTATGGATTTTGCCGACGCCACCCTCGTCCACCTCGCGAAACGCGAATCCATCTCCGCGATCCTGACAATTGCCCGAGCCGATTTTGCCACGTACCGCATTGAAGGAAAGCGACCGTTCAAGATCCTGCCAACCGACCGTCCTCGCTAGAACCGATCTCCCCTTCTGTGATTTCAAATGCTCAGGGAAATTATTCATGCAATCGTGAAGCCTGTAATCTTCGTCCCAGCCGGAAGTTTCTTTATCTGCTGACAGATTTGTCCCATCAGAGAAATATATACTCCGATGTGGGATATCTCTATATTGGATAGCTCAACCGTGCCCCCAAGAATCGGAGGAGTCTTGAACCCGAAACATTGCCCGTCTGAGATCGTCATCCGCGCCCTCTCAAGTTCCGTGAGAAGCCCAAGTGCAAACCACTCACGCTGAGTTTCCTTCTCAGAAGCCAGGCGTCGAAACTCAGCTACGGAACCAGCCACCCTTATGATTTCTCCCATCCCGAGCACTAGGAGGTGAACCTCTCCATCCTCATCTTGAAGAAACATATCTCCAAAATTGTTCATGGCGATAAGAGTGTAGGGTTTCTGAAGGAGCCAAGCCCAATCTTTTAAAAGCTCTTGGCCCGACAGTCCTTCGATGGAAATATTCGCGCGCATCTGTAATTCTCGTTAGCCGTTTCTAAACCTTCGGCGTCTCCAACGTCACCACCGTATCTCCGCCCTTCTTCCTCGCCTCTTCTACGCTAAATTCCGCACGATTAATCAAATCCGTCACAATGTCTTCGCTCTCATACTCCTGCTTCGCCACCGCCTCGACAATCCCCGCGCTCAGCGTAATCGATGTCGAATCCCACGGCGGCCGCAATCCGCTCGCCGCGCGCCGCAACTTGTCCGCCAGGTTCTGCGCGCCATCGAGCTTCGTGTCCGGCAAAATAAACGCCAGCGACCACGAGGTATATTTCACCGCCACGTCGTTCTGCCGCACGATGGGCTGCAGCGACCGCGCCAGTTGCTCCAAGAATTTCTCCAGCGGCGATTCGCCCTGCTGCCGCAGAATCTCCGCGCCGCGGTCAATCTGCAAGATCGCCAGCGCCAACGGCGTGCCTTGCGTCCGCGCGCGGTCTGTTTCCGTCAGCAAGCAACTCTGATACGAGCTGCGGCTGAGCAGCCCCGTGCGCTCATCCGAAACGCCCATACGCCGCACCAACGACCGCAGCCGCGTGTGGCTCACGCTCATCAGCATCTGATCGCCGATGGCTTGCAAAAAATAAGCTTCGTTGGGTCTCCACTTATGCGCCTGCGCGTGACCCACAATCAACATTCCCGCGGGAGTCTGCGTCTCTTTATCCGTGATAATGACGCCAAGCGCTGTCGCCAGCCCCATATCGCTGACGATCGAGCCTTTCTGCGCGTCCACCACCAAGCCGCCCAGTTCGTCCGGCTGCGCTTTTTCCATTTCCGACAGCAGCAGCACCACCTGCGAACCGGGAGCCTGCTTCAACTCCTGATCGCAGAATTCCGCGGACATTTCCGGCGGCCTGCCCAGCGACCCGACCACGGCAATCGCGCGCGCCGTACGCAAATGCGCGCCCACTTCATTTACCGCCGTGTTCAACATCGCTCGCGGCGTCTGCTGCCGGAAAATCTTCTGATTGATTTCGGAAATCTTCGAAAGATCTCGCAGCGTCTCCGCGCTGTAAACGCCCGAGCGCGTCGTCGCGGACACGGGAGCCGGCTCCACGGGCACGGCGGGAGTCGCGCTCACCTTCGGCGGCGCGGGCTCCTGTTTAGGCTTGGCCGCCCCAGGAGGCCACCAGTTCGCCATCTGGTAGAGGTTTTGCAGCCGCGCGTTGCGCTCTTCTTCGCCGGGAAACATCGCCGCAATCTTTTGCAGGCGCTCCAGGGCCTTGGAATGCAGCGAGTACTGCAAAAAGATTTCCGATTGCACGATGAGGTCTTCAAGCACTTGCGCCTGTTTCGCTTCCTCCACATTCGATGGCGCCGCGCCACCGGAGCTCGCTGCGCCTTGTGACACCCCAGGAGACTGCGCGCTACCCGATTTCGACACGCGGCTGCCCATGCGCTTCATGAACGCTTCGTCCACGTGCCCGCGCAGCTTCTCGATGCGCTCCTGGTTGCGGTAGTCGTACGCGTCAATTTCGACCAGCCGCTCCAGCGAATCACTGGCCTTGCGGTAGTCGCCCGCATTGAAGTACACGTCGAACAGCTTCACCAGAATTTCGAAGTATTGCGATTCGCGGTTCAGTTCGTTGTACACCGACGCCCAGAACTCCATCATCGGCTGCGAGTGCGGATGCTTCGAAGCGACGGCGTCGAGCTCCGTGGCGAAATCATTCTGCCGCTTGTCCGCGAACATGCGGCGCTTCAGCGTTTGCAGCACCTCCACGCCCTTCGCCGTCTGCGCCGACGCCGCGTACCCATCCGCCAGCTCGAAGAGCCGCGCCATGCCCGCATTTTTTTCACGCAGCAGTTTTTCCAGAATTTCCCGCGCGCGATCCAGATTCCCTGCCCGAATCAACGCATCCGAAAAAGTTTCGAGAAACGGCGCGTCGCCCTCCGAAGCCGCGAACGGCTCCAGCAACGCCGCGGCGTCGCTCGCTTCGTTGGTCCGGAGCTTGGCCTGCGCGTAGAGCAGCGCCACGCTCCGCTCTTGCGGCGCCAGTTTGTACGCGCGGGCCAGCAGCTTCAACGCGTCGCCCGACGCTCCGCCCGCCGAGGCCAGTTGGCCCGCCCGCAAAAATGTTCGTGCGGCCAGCGCGCTCTTTCCGGCCTGCTCCGCCGCGTCCGCCAACCGCATTTGCCGGCTCAGATTTTCCGGGTCCAGCTGCGCTATGCGCTCCAGGCAGAAAAGCGCGTCTTCGTTCCGCCCCTCGCCGGAAAATAGATCCGCCGCCTTCGTGTACTGCTCGATGGCCTCTTCTGGGTGGTTTTGCTTCTGTTGCAGGAAAGCGTAGCGCGCAATGCGCTCCGGCGGCTGCGGCGTCGAACTGGTTTTCAGAAACCGGTTGTAGATGGCGAGTGCTTTCGATTCATCTCGCGGCTCGATCAGCAGGTCGAACAGCATCCCGTAGTACACCGCCGCGCGGTCGGGTTGCTCCATCCGCGAGTACAAATCTCCCAGCGCCTGCGTGGCTTCCTGGTGCTGTGGCGACTCCTCCAGCACCGCGCAGTACGCCTCTATCGCGTCGTCGACACGGTTCTTTTCCAGGAATCGCTTCGCGCGTTCCAGATGCTTGCTGACGTCTGCCGCCATCCGTCCGAATTGCCTTCAGGGTTTTGCCCGATTTGCGCTTCGCAGCCCTTCGGCTGCAGGACTCGTCTCGCCAGGCCGCGCCCCACTTCATCCGCGCACGGCCTCTTTGCCACTATATACCCCGGCTCCAACCCTCGCAAAAGCTACGCATTTTCTCATTGCGGTATCCGCCACCGCCCGGCAAAGCCGCATCTTGATGAAACTTTCGGCATTTTTTGTCGTCTTCACCGGTGTTGGTCCGCAGCGCCGAACACCACCTCTGGAGGACTGCCCATGCGCAACTTTTTAGCTGACCTTCGCCTGGGCCTGCGCACCCTCGGGCGCAACCCCGGCTTTGCCGCGACCGCCATCCTCCTCCTCTCCTTGGGCATTGGCGCCAACACCGCGATCTTCTCCGTGGTCAACGCCGTTTTGCTTCGTCCGCTTCCATACCAGGATTCCGGGCGTCTCATGCAGATTTGGCACGTCCCGCCGGCCAAAAGCTTTCCCGGACTCACGCTTTTCACCGTCTCCCCCGCGAATTATCTCGATTGGCAGCGCCAAAATACTTCGTTCGAAGACATGGCGGCTTACGGTGGCGCCGCCCTTAATCTCGGCGGCCAGGATCGGCCTGAGTTTCTCCAAGGCGCCACCGTGGCGCAGGGATTCTTCTCCATCCTCCGCGTCCAGCCGGCTCTCGGAAGAACCTTCTCCCCGGACGAAGACCGTCCTGGTCACGGCCATGTAGTCATCCTCAGCAACGAGCTGTGGCGCGATCACTTTTCTTCGAATCCCGGCATTCTCGGCCAAAACATCGCCCTGAATGGCGAGACCTACAACGTAGTCGGGGTCATGCCTCCCAACTTCAAATTTCCTTCTTGGGCCCACCTCTGGGTGCCGTTGGCCTGGTCGGGCGAAAGGCGCGCCGTTCGCGGCAATCACAATTACCTGGTAATTGGCCGGCTAAAGCCGGGGGTGGACCTGCGCGCCGCGCAATCCGAGCTAAGCGCCATTTCTTCGCGTCTCGAACAGCTCTATCCCGAAGACGACAAAGGCTGGGGCGCCACGATTATCCCGCTGCGTCAGCAACTTGTTGGTGACGTCCGGCCAGCGCTACTCGTACTTTTGGGCGCCGTGGCCTTTGTCCTGCTTATCGCCTGCGCCAATGTGGCGAACCTCGTCCTCGGAAAAATCCTGGCGCGCAAAAGAGAAATCGCCATCCGCTCTGCTCTCGGAGCCAGCCGCGGCGCCATCCTTCGTCAGGTTCTCGCCGAAACCTTGCTCCTCTCCGTTTCCGGCGGTGCCATTGGCTTGCTCCTCGCCAGATCCGGCACTACGCTCATCACTAAATTCCTTGCCGACCGTCTCCCGCGCTCTACCGAAATCACTCTTGACGCCTCCGTGCTCGCCTTCACCATCTTTCTCTCGCTCTTTGCGGGCACCCTGGCAGGCCTGCTCCCCGCTCTCCGCTTCACCAAAACCGACGTGAACGAAGCTCTAAAGCAGGGACAGAGCCGCGGCAGTTCGGATTCCGGCGGACGCAAGACGCGCGGGCTTCTCGTCGTTTCGGAAGTTGCGCTCTCCCTTGTTCTTCTGATCGGCGCCGGGTTGATGGTTCGCACCTTGTTTCAGCTCACCACTCTTCGTCCCGGCTTCGATTCCAATGGCGTACTCACGCTGTCCATCTCGCTTCCCGCCAATAAATTTGCGACAGCCGCGGGCCAAATTGCGTTCTTCGAGCGCGTTCTTCAGCAGATTCGCGCAACTCCAGGCGTCGCGTCTGCTGGCGTGATCGACTATCTGCCGATGGACGGTGGCGGCTCGCATCAGCCGGTGCAAATCGAAGGCCAGCCTGTGCTTCCCATGGCGGATCAGCCGGAGGTGGACGTGCGATCCGTCACTGCGGGCTACATGAGTTCCATGCGCATTCCTCTTCTCACTGGCCGCGATCTCAACGAGTCCGACGTCGCCGGCCGCGCTCCCACGGTCCTCGTCAGCGAGTCCTTCGCCAAGCGTTTTTGGCCCGGCCAGAATCCGCTCGGCAAACATCTCACGCTGACGTTCTATCCTGGTGTATCCCGCGAAGTCGTCGGCGTCGTCGGCGACGTAAAGCTCGACTCACTGGATGAAACGCGCCCCGTCGCTACCGTCTATTGGCCGCTCGACCAAATCTTCGCGCCGCCCTCCGAACCCTGGCGTTCCTTCGGCATGAGCCTCGCCGTCCGTACCGCGGGCGAGCCCATGAATTCCGTCTCCGCCGTGACCGCTGCCATCCACGAAGTCGATCCGCAGGCGCCCGTCATCGACGTGATGAGCATGAATCAACTCATCTCCAACTCGCTTTCGCCGCAGCGTTCCAACATGTTTCTGCTCGCGGCCTTCGCCGGTCTCGCGCTGGTCCTTACCGCGGTAGGAATCTACAGCGTGCTTGCCTACACCGTCCGCCGGCGCGTGCGCGAAATCGGCATTCGCATGGCGCTCGGCGCGTCTCATTCCGATGTGCTTAAGCTCGTAGTTGGCGACGGCATGAAACCCATCCTGCTTGGGCTTGCCATCGGCCTCGCGGCGGCTCTCGCCCTGGGACGCGTCGTCTCTTCGATGATCTACGGGGTCCGCGCCACCGACCCGCTCACCTTCACCGCTGTGGCTCTTCTGCTTCTCGTAGTCGGGCTTCTGGCCACCGCCGTCCCCTCCTATCGCGCCACCCGCGTAGAACCCCTGCGCACCCTCCGCGAGGAGTAGTCCACGACTCGGACTGTCCCACCGTAGTAACGACGCGAGCCTTTCTGCTTGCGCCTGTCGTGAGCCGTAACCATACTCACACACGTGATGCACTCATGGCCCAGATTCCTCTGGATGGCTTCGATGGTGTTGGAACTCGCCTTGGCCACGCCGCTTGCTATCGTTACCGTTCCCCTTCTCGGATTCTTTGCAGCAATGCTCTATCGGAACTAGTCCGACTTGAGCGCTCGACTCAAGCAGATCTTGATGCCATGTGCCTTCCAAATTGCTTTGCTACTTGCAGCGGTCGGCGTGGCAGCGCGTGGGGAAGTCGACTGGACTCATCAACCATTCTTGGGACCGAACGAATTAGGACTCCGCATCGAGAACTACCTGCTCCTCGTTGCGTTCGCTCTCGCTCTCGTCGCCGTCGTCCGAGCAAAGGGTCACCGCTGGCTGGCAACGAGTTTGCTGCTTCTTCAACTTTGGTTGCTCGCATGTGCCCACGCAGTCGCTGGAATGGCACTAACGGGGCGCTGGCTGTGAACTGAGGCGAGCTTTGCCGCCTACTTCACGCCTTTGCTCGGGTCCCAGGAGCCTTGCTCTTTGCGCACCATCACGATCTCGCCGATGTGGTACGCGTTGTGCGCGCTGATGTGCTGAATCGCGGAGGCTATCTTCGCCAGCTTCGCGTCGTCCGCGTTCTCTACAATTTGCTCGAGCTCCGTCATCACCGCATCCATCTTCTGCACCGTTTCCGGCCAGCTCTTGGCATCGAACTTGTCGAACGTCTCATCGTTGTTGCCGCTGAATTTCTCGATCTTCTCGCCCTTGATATTCGCCAGGTTGCGCCAGTTCCAATACCAGATGTGATAGACCAATTGGCCCACGGAGTGGTTCCCTTTGCCGTCGGTCCAGTTCGCCTGCTCCGGCGTCAGCCCCGCCACGGCGACGTCCGCGCATACAAACCAGTCGCTGTTGGTGTGCGTGCTCTTGAGTTGCTCAAGCAAAATGCTCTTCAATGTTGGCGCCGGCTTCTTATTGTCCTGCGCGCGGACCGCTGTCGCCGCCATCGCCACCGCAAAACCCATCAACGCCACCGCTGCCACTCTCCAGTTTCGTTTCACCATATCGAGACCACCTCCGCTTCCCTTAGACGCGCCATCATCCTGCCCGTTTCCTGTTGCCGTGCGGCGACCTGCTTGCCATGCACAAACGCAACTCCGGGGCGCCTTTGCTATGCACAAATCCGACCTCTGAACTCTGAATTGCAAGCTCTCACAACTTCTCTCCAACTATTCGACCCGCAAATCCTGAAGCTCCACCCGCTTCGCACGGCTCACTATCCCCTACTCACCATTCGCTTTCTTATGGCACACTGAACTGTCACACGGCATAGTCTTGCGCCTGTCCTGCTTGCAGCAGGCAAGCTGTGGCGGGCCGGCGGCCTGTATTTTGGCTCCCCGAAGGATGTGGCTCCTGCCGGTAGCAGAAAAAATCACGGAAGTAGCGGCGCAAAAACGATAATCGAGTTTCATGGACCCAAAGTTCATACGCAATTTCTGTATCATCGCGCACATTGATCACGGCAAATCCACGCTTGCCGATCGTCTGCTGGAGATGACCGGCGCGCTTACCGAGCGCGAAATGCACGCGCAGGTGCTCGACTCCATGGACCTCGAGCGCGAGCGCGGCATCACCATCAAGGCGAAAAGCATCCGCTTGCACTACAAAGCGAAAGACGGCAACGAGTACCAGCTCAATCTCATTGACACGCCCGGCCACGTGGATTTTTCTTACGAAGTTTCCCGCGCGCTTTCCGCCTGCGAAGGCGCGCTGCTCGTCGTGGACGCCAGCCAGGGCGTCGAAGCGCAGACCGTCGCGAATACATTTCTCGCCGCCGGAAATAATCTGACCATTCTTCCCGTCATCAACAAAATTGACTTGCCCTCCGCGCAGCCTGATTACGTCAAAGAGCAGATTGAAAACGTGCTCGCGATTCCCGCCGGCGATGCGCTGCTCATTAGCGCGAAGAGTGGGCTCGGTGTCGAGGATGTTCTCGAAGCCATCGTGCAGCGCATCCCTCCGCCGAAAGGCCGCTCGGAAAATCCTTTGCAGGCGCTGATTTTTGATTCGTGGTTCGACATTTACCGCGGCGCCGTGGTCCTCGTGCGCGTGATGGAAGGCCGCGTTGCCAATCACATGAAGATCAAGCTGTGCTACAGCAACGAGACCCACGAAGTCGAACAGCTCGGCACGCTTACACCCAAACCCATCGCGCTCGATGAGCTCGGCGCTGGCGACGTCGGCTTCATCATCGCCAACATCAAGCGCGTGGCTGACGCGCGCATGGGCGACACGGTGATTTCCGTGGAAGAGCCCGCGCCAGCCCTGCCGGGCTTTGAAGCCATCAAACCGATGGTCTTCGCCGGACTCTTTCCCGTGCTCGCCGACGATTACGAGCCGCTGCGCGACGCGCTCGGCAAACTTCAGCTCAATGACGCGGCGTTTTTTTACGAGCCGGAAAATTCCGTCGCGCTCGGCTTCGGCTTTCGCTGCGGCTTTCTTGGCCTGCTGCACATGGAAATTGTGCAGGAGCGCCTTGAACGCGAGTTCGGCCTGAATCTCATCACCACCGCGCCGAGCGTGCAGTACCGCATCACGCGCGTGACCGGCGAAACGATCGAAGTGGACAGCCCCGCGAAGTTTCCCAATCCCAGTGACATTCAGATGATCGAAGAGCCGCTCATCAAGGCCATGATCATCACCAACGACGACTCCGTCGGCGGCATTCTTCAGTTGTGCCAGGAAAAGCGCGGCACGCAGAAAAACTTCGAGTACCTTTCTCCGACGCGCGTCATGCTCACGTACGAATTGCCGCTCAACGAAATCGTCCTCGACTTCTACGACCGGCTCAAAAGCGTTTCGCGCGGCTACGCTTCGCTCGACTATCATCTCGCCGGCTATCACGAGTCCGACCTCGTCAAACTCGATGTCCTCGTCGGTGGCGAGCCGGTGGACGCGCTCGCGCTCATTGTCCACCGCGAGTTTGCCTACGAACGCGGCCGCGAGTTGGTGACGCGCTTGCGAAAACTCATTCCACGCCAGATGTTCGAAGTGCCCATTCAGGCGGCCATCGGCAGCCGCGTGATTGCGCGCGAAACTGTGGCGGCGATGCGCAAAAACGTTTTGGCCAAATGCTACGGCGGAGACATCACGCGCAAACGCAAGCTCCTCGAAAAGCAAAAAGAAGGCAAGCGCCGCATGAAGCGCGTCGGCCAGGTGGACATTCCGCAGGAAGCCTTCCTCGCCGTCCTCAAGGTTTCCGGCAGCGCCGACGAAGAGTAGCCCAACCTTCGCGAAACCGCGGTGCGCAACGCGCACAAGCAAAAATGCCCGTGCTATCCGACGCCAGCAAACCTGCGTAACTCCTCGCGACGTTTCTGCCAAGTCACTCTTGACGGCATCCCGCAGAATGAGTAGCTTCGCGCGCATCCTGTATCTGGAGGCGATTCGATGCGCGGATTGTGTTTTGTGTTTGCGTCTCGTGTTTTGCTGGCTTGCGTGGCTTTGCCGCTTTCCATTTTCTTTTGTGCCGGGCGAGCCGCGGCGGCGGCAAATCATCCGAAAGTTTTGATCATCTACGACATGGAAGGCGTTTCCGGCGTAACGCACTACGAAATGGTAGCGTTCAATCGCCCGGAGGAATACGCCAAGGGCCGCGAGTTCCTGACGTCCGACGTCAACGCGGCGATTCGCGGGCTTGTTGCGGGTGGCGCGGGATCCATTTGGATCCAGGACGGCCACGGTTCTGGAAACACGAACGAGCCGGATTTGCTTGTCGACAAAATGGATCCACACGCGAAATTCGATTTTCGCGATCACGATTTCGATCCGTACAACACCGGCATTGACGGTTCGGTGGACGCCATCGTGTGCATCGCCATGCACGCGCGCGCCAACACCGACGGGTTCATGGCGCACACCGTGACGGACCGCATCAGCTACAAAATCAATGGCGTCGAGTTCACGGAAACGCAGATCGTCGCACTGTCTGCGGCGCGCTGGGGCATTCCGGTAATTATGGTCTCGGGAGACCAGGTGCTCGGCGAACAGTTGAAGGCGATTTTCCCTGAACTTGAATACGCGGCCGTGAAGACGGCCAAGGGCCGCGCGCTGGCGGAAACTTTGCCGGAAGGCGAACCAGCGCGGCGCATCGAAGCCGCTGCGAAACGCGCGATGGAAAAATTTCTGGCCGGCGCTTACAGACCCTATTACCTGCAACCGCCTTACGATTTCCAGCTTGGATTTCAGAACTGGCAACAGGCCAACGGAGCCGCGACCGCGCCGGGAGTGCAGAAAGATGGCGAGCTCGGCGTGCGCTACCGGAGCGCGACGTTTATTGAAGGCTACACGCTGAGTCTCGACGCGTTGCGGCGGAGCAACGACACGCTGCAAGTGCTGATGCGCATCCTCAATCAAGATCCGCAGGGCAAGAAATATCTCGATCAACTCTCGGATTCGTTCTGGGCGCGCTGGCTCACTCCGGAAAAAGCGCCCGCGTACAGGCAGCCGGGTCCGCCGCCTCCGCCGAAAACGCGCTTCTACGGCGATAACTGATTCTCCGTGCCCTGGTTGCCCCAGCTTCCGTGCTGAGCTAAGCTTGGAAAACGGTGTCAAAATGAAAGAACCGACCCAATTTCTGACTAACGAAAAAGGCGAAAAGATCGCCGTGATCATCAGCATCGAGGAATACGAAAAACTCCTGGAGGAGCTCGAAGACCTGGACGACATCCGCGCGTGTGAAGAAGCGAGAGCCTCAGGCGAGCGTCCAATTCCCTTGGAGCAGGCTCTGGAAGAGAACCGTCGAAACCGCAAGTGAGGTACAAAGTACTGATTTTGCAGGTGCCCAAAGGGATCACAATGCTATCCCTTCCCCGTTTTACGAACAGGTTGAACAAAGGATGCTCTTGCTCGGAGAAAACCCTCGCCCGCCCGGATGCAAGAAACTGAAAGATGCTCAAGGAACTTGGCGAATTCGCGCCGGGGTCTACCGAATCCTCTACGACATCGATGACGCGGGCTCACTCGTGACTATCCTCCGGATTCGCCACAGGAAAGAAGCCTACCGGTAACGTCATTTTTCTTCTTTCTTGCGCACTTCGGTGGTGAGGCGGCCGCGGTGGAGTTGGATGTTTATGGAGTCACCCAGCTGCACTTGAGCGGAGTCGCGGAGGAGCGTGCCAGACGCGTCGGTAGCGATGGCGTAACCGCGTTCGAGGACTCTGAGAGGGCTGCGCTCTTCCAGTTGCAGGGCGAGCCGCGCGAGGCGCTCGCGCTTGGAGCGCAAGAGGCGTTCGGCGCGGAGTCCTAAGTCGGCGGCACGCTTTTCCAAGCGCAAGCGGAAGGCCGCAATTTTCACGCGAAAATCGAAGGAAGCGATGCGCAGGTGCAGCGCGGTGAAGCGTTTGCGCGATTGCTCGAGGCGCGCGCGAAGGCCAAGCGCAAGGCGCGAAGTCATTTCGTCGGCGCGCTGGCGCTGCTGCCGAAGGAGATCAAGCGGGCGACGAAAGCCCGGGCGGCCGGAGAGTTCGTGAACGCGCTTGCTCATGTCGAGCAGGCGGAATCGCACGAGGCTGGCGAGATGATCGCGCAGCTCGGCGATGTGCTTGTCGAATTCGCGGCGGGTCTGCACAACGAGTTCGGCGGCGGCGGACGGCGTGGAGGCGCGCACGTCAGCGACAAAGTCGGCGATGGTGAAATCGGTTTCGTGGCCCACGCCGGAGATGACGGGAATTTCAGACTCCGCGATGGCGCGCGCGAGAATTTCTTCGTTGAATGCCCACAAGTCTTCGAGAGAACCTCCGCCGCGCGCGAGGATGAGCACGTCGACAAGTTTTTTCTGATTGAAAAATTTCAGCGCTTTGACCATTTCGGCGGCCGCGCCTTCGCCCTGCACGCGCACTGGGAAAACGGTGAGGTGCACGTTGGGGAAGCGGCGGCGAAGGATGCGCACAACGTCACGGACGGCGGCGCCGCGCGGCGAGGTGATCAATCCGATGCGGCTGGGGAGAAGCGGAAGGAGTTTTTTGCGCTCGGCGGAGAACAGGCCTTCGGATTCGAGGCGCTTTTTGAGCTGCTCGAAGGCAAGTTGAAGGGCGCCTAGGCCCACCGGCTCGATGTGCTCCACGTAAATCTGGTATTCGCCGCGAGATTCGTAGACGCTGATGGAGCCGCGCACGGTGACATGGAGGCCGTCCTCGGGGCGAAACTTGACGCCGCGCTGCTGCTGTTTGAAGAAAACACAGCGGATTTGCGCGCGATCGTCTTTCAGGGTGAAGTAGATGTGTCCGGACTGGGCGGCGTGGCAATTGGAGATTTCGCCTTCGACCCACAGATCGCTGAAGCTTTTGGCCAGGAGGTCGCGGATGCGAGCGGTAAGCTCGCTGACAGTAAGAGCGCGGCGGGTAGGTTGGAGGTTAAAAGTGAGTTGGTTCATGGGGACGTGGTCCGTGATCCGCGAGCCGTGTTCGGCGTGCCGAGGGTCGAGGCAAAACGTGATGCGCGCGGCAAGAAGTTAAAGTGAAACTTGAAGGACAGGTGTGCGCGAAGGCCCCCACCCCTATTGATGATGGAAAGTGTCCGCAGGCGATTGATAAAGAAGGGTTTGCAGGCGGAGTGATGATGGCAGGTGTGTCGGGTTCGTGCGCCGAGGCGGAAGAGGCACCCCACCCCCCGGTGTTTTTCATATATTTGTGATTCGATGGGAGTTAGCCGGTGGGGGTCTGCAAAACTTGTGATTCCAAAGGGTTTATCCTGCGGGAGCGATGCCGGCGTAAATGGAGCGCTGCGAACCATAAACTACATTATACCTAATTTCCAGATATTGTCAAGTAATAACTAGCAAGTTGTTTGTTTGGTGGGAGATGCAAAGTCGGCCGAGCAACGCGCGCTGCGGAAATCGGGCTCGTGCGTGGCGAGAAGAACGGTTGGCGGCTGTCCGAGCTCGCAGTCTAATCCAGAATTCGGGCTGCGGCGCGAACGCATGGGAAGAAATGTTACAGACGCTTGCGGTAAAGGACGGCGCGCTCGGCGACTTCAAAGCCGAGGGATTCGTGGACGCGCTGGGAAAGCGTGTTGGTGATTTGGGTGTCGGAGGCAATTTCGCGGCAGCCTTGGGAGCGAGCCCAGTCTTCGGCGGCGCGCAGGAGGGCGGCGCCGATGCCGCTACGGCGATGGGATTCGGAGACGTACCAGCCTTCGACGTAGCCGACGGGATGCGTGGGATCGCAGCCGTCGGCGCAAGAACGCAGAGCAGCTTCGAGGAAGCCTACCAAAATCCCTTCCGAAGTTTCCGCAACGAAAATCACGAGCGGCAGGATGCCGGGAGGCTTTCCGGCGAGGATGGCGGAAAGTTCCTGGGCATGCTCCGAAATGGGCGACTCCGGCCACAGGGCAGCACGAAGCGGGGCGAGTTGCTCGAGGTCGCGGGGTTGCGCGCGCCGAATAGCAAGAGTCGAGGTACCGGTGGTCATTGTCTGCTCTGACGTGCTGTCTCCTTCTCGGCGGCTTTCCCATTTGGATGCAAATCGCGCAGGGCGCGAAGGCGGGGGCTGAGGCTGAGTCCGGCGACGCACTGATGAAGCTGGACGCAGTGGCAGCGCGTCTGCAAACGCTGAAGGAGATTGAGTAGCCGGCGGGTGAAGAGCAGGCGGTGTTGCAGTTCAGAGATTTTGCGAGTGGTGAGCTTGCGCCAGCGAGCGGAGACGGGGGTGTTTTCGCGGAAGCCGTTGAGGAAGAGCTTGATTTCGGCGAGGGAAAAGTCCATTTCGCCGGCGAAGCGGATGAGCAGCACGCGGTCCAGGGCGTCGGTCGAATAGCGGCGCTGGCCGCTGGTGCGTTCGGCGGGCGGGAGCAGGCCGATGCGTTCGTAGTAACGGATGGCGGAAGCGGCGACGCCGGATTGTGCGGCAAGTTGTCCGATTTTCATTGGGGCGCTCCTGGTTGTGGGCCAGATGAGTCATGGCAGCGACGTCCACTTGGAATAAATGCGCGAGGCGAGAAGCAAGTGGTGGGCGGTGAATCGTGAGGACTGCGGCTCATGAAAAGAATGCTTCCGATCGGGGAAATAAGTCCTTGACTTAAAGTCAGCTTTAACTTTTAGCATGATGGATGGGACGTGGCAAATCAATTCTGGAGAATGAAAATGAACAACGAATGGAAACAACGGATGCAGAAGACCAGCCGCAAAATTGGAGCCGTGGCGGTGGCCGCCACCTTTGCCGGCGTTCCCGAAATAGGTGCGACGCAGCAGGCGAAGGGCGGAAAAGACACGGCGACGACGGACACGCAAGGGAAGTTTTATTGCAATATAAACGCGTTAACAACAGCGGAAAGGACACGGCTCAAGGAACTGGGAGAAAAGTTGAAGCTGGCGCGAACGGCGACCGTGGAAACGGAGAAGGGCTACGAGTTTCAGTACAGCCCGGACAAAATCTCGCTCGGCGAGGTCGCGGAATGGGTCGCCGCGGAAAGCAAATGCTGCTCGTTCTACGACTTCCACATTGACCTAGAGGAAAGCGGGAAGCTGATTTGCCTACGGTTGACGGGAAGCGAGGGAATTAAAGCGTTTGTAAGGTCCGAGTTCCATATCTAGCGCCGGACAAGTAGAACGCTGGCTGTCTCGCTTAGCGGTCAATAGCAACCGTGGGTTACGGTTTAGCCGGCGCTGGGGCGGGTGTTTGCGCTGGCGTGGGTTGGGAGAAGTTGACTTTGGGAGCTTGGCGGGCGCCTGGTTCGGTTTTGAAGTAGGCGTCGTTGCGCGCAAAGCCGCTCATGCCGGCGATGACACTGTTGGGGAAGAGCGCGATGTAGGTGTTGTAGTCCTGCACAGCTTCGTTGTAGCGGCGCCGCTCGACGGCGATGCGGTTTTCCGTGCCGGAGAGTTCGTCCTGAAGGCGCAGAAAGTTTTCGTTGGATTTGAGCTGAGGGTAGTTCTCGGTGAGTGCGAGGAATTTAACGAGCGAGGCATCAACCTGAGCGTTGGCTGCGATTTTATCGGATGGAGTGGACGCGCTGAGGTAAGCAGATCGCGCTTTGGCGATTTCGCCGAAGACTTCGGTTTCATGCTGCGCAAAGCCCTTCGCTGTTTCTACGAGATTGGGGATGAGATCGGCGCGGCGCTGGAGGACGACGTCGACCTGGGACCAGGCGGCGTTGACAGCTTCGCGCTTGATGGCCATCTGATTGCGATGAGAAATGAACCAGCCGCCGCAGATCAGCGCGAGCACGATAAGAATGACGACAACGACGAGTGCTGCTTTCATGGAGATTCCCTCCGTAAGAGATCAGTCGCCTGAATGACCGGCGCGTTGCCAGTGCTTCTTTGGAATACGTTTGTCCAGAGCGGAAATTACCACAGAGAGCGCGTTTATGTATTGGCTGTAAGCGCGGGGGAAATCGTCGGGATGGGCATGGCGGTCGCGAAGGCGATAAATGGCGGCAAAGGCGGTGGCATCCGCGCCGGTGAGCGCGGCAATGCGCGCGAAGACTTCGTCGGGACTCGAAGGGGGTTGCTCATCGAAATCAATGAGCGTGTGGCGGAGCAACGCGAGGACACTGGAAGAAGAGTCGGCGGCAGCGGCTCGGAGTGCAGCTTCGTTTTGCTCGGTGAGCAGAAAATGCTGACGAAGCTTGAGGAGAAGAGTGCGGAGGTCATGCTCGACCTGAATGCGATGGAGATTCATCGGCACGGAGATAGGGGTGATGACGTCTGAACCGTACAGGATGCGGTGGCTCTGCTGCATGTCGAGGAGCTCGATGGAGAAGACATCGGCAGAGGCGCGGAGCTCTTCGGCGGTGAGGAACAGCGGAGGGGGCTCGTGCTGGTCTTTGCACCACCACTGGACGGCCGGAGAGACGCGGGTAAGTTCTCGAGCAGCAAGCGAGCGAAGAACGCAGAGGACATTCAAGTCGGAGTGCGATTCGTGGAAGTCGCCGCGCGCAGCCGAGCCGTAGAGGACGACGGACTCGAGATTTTCGGCTGCGAATTCCTTGAGACGGCGTACGAGTTCCGCTAGTTTTTCGTCATTGGACTGCATTGTGCCGCTGCTCCTTGTGAACTGACGCGTGGAGTTACCAACTTCCGCCCGCGCCACCTCCACCGCTTGCACCACCGCCAAAACCACCAAAGCCTCCACCCCCGCCACCCCAGCCGCCACTGCTTCCACCCCAACCTCCGGAACTTCCGCCCCAACCGCCTCCGCCCATTCCGCCAAGGAATGGGCCAACCCACCAGCCACCGCCATGCCGGCCAGTACGCCCGGAGGTGTTGCGAATGGCGGCGAAAATAATCCGCAGGACAAAGAAAATCAGGAACGCAAACAGCCAGAGCGGAATAGGCGGTGAGTTTCGTTCTCGGTGCTGGATTTGCTGCACAGGTTGCGCATGCGCAAGAGTGACTCCGCGATCCGCGGCGATGTAATTGGCGAGCTGCGAAGCAGCGGCTTCGATACCGGCGCTGAAATTATTCTGGCGGAAAAAAGGGACCATGGCGCGGCCAGCGTCGCCGGCGCGAGCGTCGGTGACGACGGGTTCGAGGCCGTAGCCGACTTCGGTCCAGTATTTGTGTTCGCCCGGAGCGACGAGAAGGAGGATGCCGCGGTCGTTCTTTTTGCTTCCGATGCCGAGCTGCTTGAAAAGTTCGTTGCCGTACTGTGCGGCGGTTTCGCCTTCGAGCGAATGCACGGTGACGATGGCCATTTGCGCGCCGGTTTTTTGTTCGAGTTCGGCGCAAAGATTTTCAAGGCGGGCGTTGGCGTCAGGCGTGAGCACGGCGGCGAGATCGGTAACGTAGCCGGTGGGGTGAATGGATTTGATGTCCTCGGCCGAAGCGGGAAACGCGCAGACGGAAAAAAGAGCAAAGAAAAACAGCGCGAGAGATTGCGCGGAAGGATTGCGACGCGTCACGGCTGAAAACCGCATGCAGGAACGACTATAGGTGCCGCGCCGGGCGGTGTAAAGAGTGGAGAGGTCGCTGAGCGTGAGGTGCTATTTGGCGTATTCAGCGGGGAGGGGATTGTCGGGACGCTCGGAGTCCCAGATGATGCTGGCAATCCACCAGCGCTTGCCGTCGTGAAGGAGCTGGATGCTGTTGATGCCGCGCGCGAATGGCGCTTCTCCGGCGGCGTGGCGCGACTCGTAGCTGCTGAAGACTTGCGCGACGTTGCCGTAGGTCTGGATGCGATTGACAATGGGCTTCTCGAAGAAACCGTTTTTCAGGAAATACGCGCCGGCGCCGTTGGCATAGTCGTCCACGGAATTGGGATGCACGCGGACGGAGCCATCGGGAGCTTTGCCGGTGGACGTGAGATGCGCGGTGGGAATGAAGAGAGAGCGGAAGCGGTTCCAATCGCGCTCGCCGGGAGGTCCGGAGATCACGTCGTAGAGCGCGACAAGAATATGGTCGATGGAATTGACGTCATCGGGTTTGGCGGCGGGAGCACCGGCGAAAGGATCGGGAGCAGGCTGCTGGGACGGCGGCTTGGCGGCTTGCTGCTGAGCCGATGACTTCTCAGAAGAGGATTGCGCGGCGGCGGGCTGCGCGATCGCGAACGTTGCAGCGAGAGTGAGAAGAGCGAGCTTCATGAAGTTTTCTCCGTGGCGAAAATACCGTCCGGGCCAGCTGTTTGAAGCGTTTAGACGCGGGAACTATATATCAGGAAAGCGCACGAACGGTGGAAATGAGAGGACCTCTAGTGTCCTTCAGCGCTGGTTCGCACGCGACGCTCGAAAACGAATCTAGGGCCGGAAGAAAAGCGCGGGCCGCGGCCTGGCTCCATGTAGGACGCTACCGGCGGAAGTGCGAGAAGAGCCACAGGAGAAAAGAGAGAACGACGCTGAGGACGAGGCAAGTCACGATGGGGAAGTAAAAGGTGGTGTGTTCGCCGCGATGAACAATGTCGCCGGGAAGGCGACCCAAGCGAAGCGGAAGTTTGCCGGAGAAATAGAAGAGCGCACCCAGGACGACGAGGAGTCCTCCGAAAAAGAGAAGCGTGCGGCCGAGATCGCCGAGCGAGTCCATGAGGAAAGTGTAGAGAATCCGGCTGGGGAAGTTAAGAAGGTAAAGGAAGCAGGGGAAGTAAAGGAAAAGAGAAGCTCCACCCCCGCCAGTCCACGCCGAAATGAATCGATCGCTGCAAGAGAGTGGCAGCGCCCCGTCATCGTCAAGGGTCACCCGGCGGAATCGGTTCAGCCCCAAGAATCTCTTGTATTAGATTTACTATACATTTATTATACGCTTCAGTTTATTATTCCGGCGGCGGAGACCGGTCTCCAACACCCGATTCATCGGCATTCCCCAATCGTGGAGGTGTCGTATGGCAGGCACCCAGCGCCTCTTGGCGGCATTTGTGGCAGTTTTGATGGCAAACATTTCCGGCAGCGGAAAACCGGAGGCGCTAGGCATCATCGTGCAAGTGGAGCACGCGACGCTGGGTTCCGCCGCGGCGGCGGAGGGAACGACCATCTACGACGGCGATCGCATCTCCACCAACGAAGAAGGGTCAGCGCGCTTGCGCATCGGAGAGGCGATGCTGCAACTCGCGGACAAGAGCAGCGTGATTTTGCACAGCGATGCGGGACGAGAAGCAAAGGAATTCGAGGCCGAGCTCCTCTCCGGCACGGCGTCGCTTTCCGCGGCGGCGGGGACGGAGGGGGAGATCGTGGCGAGCGGAGCGCGCGTGCGGACGGTTTCAGACACGCGCGGCGTAGTACGGGTACAACGCATCGGACCTTACGAATTGATTGTGTTTGCGGAGCGCGGACCGGCGCAGATTTCGTACCGCGGGGACAGCGAAACCATCCCGGAAGGAAAATCGTATCGCGTGCTGTTGAACCCATCGGATGATGAGGGGACCGCGGGCAGCGGCGCGAAGCATTCGGGGAAGCGGCGCAAAGCGTTGTTGTTGATTGCCATTCCGGCGGGCGCCGCCGCGCTGGCTTTCGGGTTGTGGCACGAAACAAACAAGGGAGTGGAGAGTCCGGACCGGCCGTGACGAGCCGGAAGCAAAGGAGGAAAGGCAGTAAACGAGAAGCACCGGAACATGGCATAGGCGGGGGTCTGCCGCGCGCGCGATTCGAGGTATGCTTCGCATGTGCGAGGCCGACCGGTGAATGCGAATGGTTGCGAGCGTGCTCGTTTCGGACGGGCGGAGGCTGGATTAGCGGCGCTGCTTTTCGCGCTCGCGGTGGTCGTGGTCAGCGCAGCAAGCGGCGGCGGCAAAGTATCGAGAACAGTAGAGCAAGTTTCCGGGAACGACGGCCAGGCGATTCCGGTGCTGCGAGTCGAAGTAGTGAAGACGTATCCGCACGACGTGCAGGCGTTTACGCAGGGGCTGGAATACTACGACGGATTCCTCTACGAGAGCACGGGTCAGACGGGCCATTCTTCGCTGCGCAAGGTTGACCTCGAAACCGGCAAAGTACTGCAAAAAATTGAGCTGAGCAGCGATTACTTTGGCGAAGGGCTGACGATTTTTCGCGGCAAGATTTACCAGCTCACCTGGCTGACAAACATAGGATTCGCATACGACCTGAAAAAGTTTCGCAAACTGGAGGATTTTCACTACACCGGCGAGGGCTGGGGACTGACGCATGACGCATCGAGTCTTATTCTGAGTGATGGCACCAACACCCTTCGGTACTTGAATCCTGAAACATTCGAAGTCGCGCGCCGGCTTGAAGTGTACGCAGGCGCGGTGGCGGTTACGAATCTGAATGAACTGGAATGCATTGGTGACGATATTTACGCGAATGTGTGGCACGCGAATCGCGTGGCCCGGATTGACGGGCGTTCCGGGCAAGTGCGCGACTGGATCGATTTTTCAGAACTTGCCGCGAGTGAACAGAAGGAGCCGGAAGGCGTGTTGAATGGAATTGCGTACGACACGGCGCGGAAGCGGCTCTTTGTAACCGGAAAGCATTGGGCACATTTGTTCGAAGTGCGCATGGAGGGCGTCACGTTTTAATTTGTGCGTGATCCCTCGGCGCGTTGCTCCCCGGGATTACGAGCCCTGTGGAGGCTTCAGATTAGTTCCATGCCGGAGAAGAAGTAGCCGATTTCGAAGGCGGCGGTGTCGGGAGCGTCGGAGCCGTGCGTGCAGTTGTTGCCGATGCTGGTGCCGAGATCGTGGCGGATGGTGCCGGGCGCGGCTTTCTTCGGGTCGGTGGCGCCCATGGTGTCGCGCCATTTCTTGATGCCGTCTTCAGCTTCCAGGACCATGGCGAAGATTTTGCCGGAGGACATGAAGTCGGTGAGTTCGGCGAAGAAGGGGCGTTCGCGGTGGACGGCGTAGAAGCCGCCAGCCTCTTCTTTCGTCAGACGCATCGATTTGATCGCAACGATTTTGAATCCGGCTTTGTGGATGCGAGAGATAATCTCGCCCTGCTGGCCGCGACCCACAGCGTCGGGCTTGATGATTGCGAAAGTGCGTTCGAGAGACACGAGAGAATCCTCCGATTCAGATCAGGAAAAATCACCGGCAAGATGCCGCGCTACAAATGACCCATCGCGGCAACGCTAACCAACATTCCGGCACCACCGCCGACACATCAACAACGACAGCAGGGCTAAAACCAAGATCGCCAGCCACACGCCGAGCACAATTTGCAAGTAATCGGTGCCATTGTCCTTTATCGAGGCAATCGTAGTCGCGACCGGAAAGAACAAGCAGGCGCAGAGCGCGAATAACGGCGTGCGCGATGAAATTGGATGATGTGCTTGCTGCAGCCAAGTAAAACTGACAACAAATGTGAATGTGCCAACCGCGAACAGGGCCCCCAGACCAACCACGAGGACATTCCAGGTAGGGTCGTAGCGCTCGTATAAGCGCATCGCGACGTAGCCGCCGAAGAATCCGAAAACCGTGGCAAGCACGAACGCAAGTGTAGGGGCCAATATGAAGATCGTGCCACTGGAAAGCGCGCGATACCGCCCGACGAGTCTGTTTCCGAAGGCCATTCGGCGAAATGATACTCCTGAGGAGGCGAACTGTGGTTCAAGGCATCGAATCATTTCAGGGCGACGGCGATGCTCGAGCCGAGGTCCGCGGGAGTTTGCACGGTGCGAATGCCGGCGGCGGCCATGGCGGCGTACTTGTCTTTGGCCGTGCCTTGACCGCCGCTGATGATGGCGCCGGCGTGGCCCATGCGGCGGCCCGGAGGCGCAGTTTGTCCGGCGATGAAGCCAACGACCGGCTTTTTCACGTTGGCCTTGATCCACGCGGCGGCGGTTTCTTCGGCGTTGCCGCCGATTTCGCCGATCAAGATCACCGCGTGCGTATCGGGATCGTCGTTGAACAATTTCATGGCGTCGAGGAACGACGTGCCGATGATGGGGTCGCCGCCGATGCCGATGCAGGTGGATTGGCCAATGCCGAGGCGCGTGAGCTGGTCCACGGCTTCATACGTTAGCGTGCCGCTGCGACTGACGACGCCAACGTTGCCCTGTTTATGAATGCGGCCGGGCATGATGCCGATTTTGCATTTGCCGGGAGAAATGATTCCGGGGCAATTCGGCCCGATAAGACGCGTCTTGGCGAAATCCACGGATGCGGCAGCACGAACCATGTCGATAACCGGAATGCCTTCGGTGATGCAAACGATGAGAGGAACTTGCGCGTCGGCGGCTTCAAGAATGGCGTCGGCAGCGTACGCGGGCGGAACAAAAATAACGGAGGCGTTGGCGCCGGTGGCTTTCACGGCTTCCACAACCGTGTCAAAGACGGGCCGTTCGAGATGCTTGGTATTGCCCTTGCCGGGAGTGACGCCGCCAACGACGTTGGTGCCGTACTCGATCATCTGCTGCGCGTGGAAAGTGCCTTCGCGGCCGGTGAAGCCTTGAACGATGAGGCGAGTCTTTTCGTCAACCAGGACGCTCATCGCGCACCGCCCGCGAGAGCGACGACCTTTTGCGCGCCGTCTTTCATGCCGTCGGCGATGGTGAAGTTGAGGCCGCTTTCGCGGAGGATTTTCTGGCCGAGCTCGACGTTGGTTCCCTCCATCCGCACGACCACGGGTGCTTTAACTTGCAAATCTTTCGCAGCGGCGACCACGCCGGTGGCGAGAACGTCGCAGCGGAGAATGCCGCCGAAAATATTGATAAAGACGGCTTTCACTGCAGGATCGCCAATCAGGATGCGAAAAGCGTTCTTCACCTGCTCGGCGGAAGCGCCGCCTCCGACATCGAGGAAGTTGGCGGGCGAGCCTCCGGCGTATTTGATGATGTCCATGGTAGCCATGGCCAGGCCTGCACCATTAACCATGCACGCGACGTTGCCATCGAGCTTGATGTAGTTGAGTCCGTACTTGGAGGCTTCGACTTCGAGCGGATCCTCTTCGTCGAGGTCGCGCAATTCGCGCAGCTCTTTGTGGCGGAAGAGCCCGTTGTCGTCGAAGGTCATTTTCGCATCGAGCGCGACCATGCGGCCATCGCCGGTGATGACAGCAGGATTGATCTCGAGCATCGAGGCGTCGGTGTCTACGAATGCGCGATGCAGCGCCTGCAAGAATGGCGCGGCTTTCGTCGCGACGTCGCCGGAAAGGCCAAGTCCGAAAACGAGTTTGCGCGCCTGATACGCCTGCAAGCCAACCGCGGGATGGACGACTTCGCGCATGATCGCTTCCGGTTGCGTTTTCGCGACTTCTTCGATGTCCATGCCGCCGGAAGCGCTGGCCATGAAAACGACTTTGCCGGCGCTGCGATCCACGAGGATGCTGAGGTACAGCTCGCGCTTGATGTCGAGACCTTCTTCAATGAGCAGGCGCTTCACAGTGCGGCCACCGGGGCCAGTTTGCGCGGTGACGAGATTCACACCCAGCATGTGCGAGGCGATGTCGGCGGCTTCGTCCGGCGAATGCGCGAGCTTCACGCCGCCGGCCTTGCCGCGACCGCCGGCGTGGATCTGGGCTTTTACCGCGACGACATTGGAACGCAAGCGGGCTGCACCTTCGCGGGCTTCTTCCTTGGAGAAAGCCACTTCGCCGCGAGGTGTGGTCACACCGTAGCGCGCGAGAATCGCTTTCGCTTGGTACTCGTGAATCTTCATCGCGGGTCCGTAGTGTTAGAATTTTGTGGTCTTCGCAAACATAAGAGTTTACTCGGAAAGCCTGAAACGGAGCAAGGACGCGGGCAGGAAGCGAATTTCTCACGATGGCTATCCCCCTCATAAATGCAGCGGAAAAAGGGCACATTTTTTCGCGCGCGGAAGCGGAATCGTTGATGGAAGAGCTGCTGAGCGGCCGCGTGGAAACTCCCGATATCGTGCAGCTACTACTGGCGATGAATGCGCGACAGATTGGCGTGCAGGAATTAGCAGGGTTTGCGACGGCGATGCGGCGGCGCGCCGCACGCGTGTTCGGTGACGGAGAGGCGCCGCCAAAAAATCTTGTGGACACCGCGGGAACCGGCGGAAAGACGTTCAAGACATTCAATATTTCGACTGCGGCGGCCATCGTCGCCGCGGCGGCGGGCGCGCGCGTGGCCAAACACGGCAATCGCGCTTCGCACTCCGGGAGCGGGTCGGCGGACGTCATCGAGGCGCTGGGCGTGCGGATTGATTTGCCGATCGAGCATCATGGCCGGGCGATTCGTGAAGTCGGCATCGGGTTTTTCTTCGCCCGCGCGGCGCATGCGGCGGCCCGCCACGCAGCTCCCGCGCGGCAGCAGGTGGGAGTGCGCACGGTCTTTAACTTGTTGGGACCGCTGACAAATCCCGCGGGCGCAAAAGCCCAAGTGATTGGAGTTCCGTCCGAGGATCTGATTGATCTGCTCGCGGCGACGCTAGCTGAACTCGGAGCGGAACACGCGTTCGTTGTGCACGGGGCGGGCGGGCTTGACGAAATCTCCGTCGCCGGAGAGACGCAGGTTGCAGAAATAAAGAACGGCAGCGTAAGGCGATTTAAAGTCACGCCGGAAAATTTTGGGATTTCAGCAGCGCCCGTTGAAGCGGTGCGGGGCGGCTCGGCAAATGACAATGCGGCAACGATTCGAGAGATTTTTAACGGTGCCGATGGCCCGCGGCGCGACATCGTCGTCTTAAACGCAGCTGCGGCGCTCGTGGCGGCGGGAACCGTGACGACCTTAAGCGAAGGCGCGCTGCTCGCTGCCGAGGCGATTTCAACAGGGAAAGCGAAACGCAAGCTGGATGCGCTCGTCGAATTTACCAAGTAAAGTGCGAGACTGCGTTCGAATCGAAAGTTTGCGATTGTACGTTTGGCGTTAGGGGCGATCCGGGCTTTCGAGGGCTTCGCTGCGCGCCAAGGAGGCGACCGATCCGACCATGATCGCCGCGCCAATGTAAAATCGCGATTGGCCCACCGCCGCACGGCCATGTGCGCGATGGAACGGGGAGAACAATCTTGAAATGCATGATTGCTTTTGGAATTGCGGCGCTCTCGGCGTGCGGGGTGACGGCACAAAAACCTCCCGTCACGAAGCCGGCGGTGGTGGTGCAAGAAGTGCGCGCGTACCGGCTGGACAACGAAGATCGCATCGTGCGGGAACTCACAGATTTTCTTGCGATTCCCAACGTCGCCAGCGACACGCCCAACATTCAGAAAAATGCCGAGCATTTGGTGCAAATGCTCGAGGCGCGAGGAATTGAGACGCACCTGCTGCCGATCACGGGACGCGGGCCGGTAGTATTTGGAAAGCTGAACGCGCCTGAAGCGACGCGCACGGTGGTTTTTTATGCGCACTATGACGGACAACCGGTGGACGCCAAGGCTTGGACGGACGGCGCACCTTTCGAACCGATTTTGCGCAGCGATGCGATTGAAGCAGGAGGGAAACGCATACCATTTCCCGACAACAGTGGGGGCCCCGCAGTCTACAAGGATGACTGGCGAATCTATGCGCGATCGGCTTCCGACGACAAGTCGCCGATCGTTGCGCTGCTCGCCGCGCTTGATGCGTTGCGAGCGAAGCAGATTCCGCTGCACGTGAACCTGAAAGTTATTTTTGAAGGCGAAGAAGAAGCGGGTTCCACGAACTTGCAGCGCACGCTCGAGCTGCACAAGAACCTGCTGAGCGGAGATTTGCTGATCACCGCGGACGGTCCGGTTCACCAGTCCGGGCGGCAGCTCGTGTTTTTTGGCAATCGCGGAGACATAGGACTGGACATCACGGTTTACGGCCCGGTGCGCGCGCTGCACAGCGGCCACTACGGAAACTGGGCGCCGAATCCCGCGATGGAACTGGCGCGGTTGCTGGCGTCCATGAAAGACGCGAACGGGCGCGTGTTGATTCCCGGTTATTACGACGACGTTGTGCCGCTAAGCGATCTGGAAAAGAAGGCGCTCGACGAAATGCCTGCGAACGACGCGGATCTGGAAAAGGAGTTGGGTATCGCGAAGCCGGACGGCAATGGCAAAAAGCTGGTTGAACTGCTGCAGGAACCGTCGTTGAATATTCGCGGATTGCAGAGCGCGTACGTCGGGGATCACGCTCAAAATGTCGTTCCGGATAAAGCGGAAGCTTCGATCGACGCGCGGCTCGTGAAAGGCGAGGATCCGAAAGCAAAGAGCGAGCAGATCGTCGCGTTCATCAGAAAGCAAGGCTATTACGTAATTGACCGCGAGCCGACGATGGATGAGCGGCGCGAGCATCCACTCATTGCCAAGGTGATCGACGAGGGCGGATACCGCGCATCGCGGACGGCCATGGATCTGCCCGTGTCGAAAGCGCTGGTCAAAGTAGTCAAGGAAGCCTCGGGAGGAGATGCGGTGGTTGCGCCGACGCTCGGCGGAAGTGTGCCGACGTATATCTTCGAAGATTTGGGGCTGGCGTGGATCGGCGTGCCGATCGTAAACTACGACAACCAGCAGCACAGCTCAGACGAAAATCTGCGACTAGGGAATTTGTGGCGCGGGATAGAGATTTACGGAGCGATTTTGGCGGACTTGGATTGGTAGGGAAGGCGAACGCTCGTAATTTCGAATTTCTGGCAGAGATGGCGGCGCCACGCTCCGTTTTCGCCTATAGGGCGAGGAAATTTTGCAAGAGTTGCGTGCCGCAAGAGGTGAGCACAGATTCCGGGTGGAACTGCACGCCCTCGATTTTGTACCGCCGGTGACGAAAACCCATGATGATGCCGTCGTCGGTCTCCGCGGAAATCTTGAGTTCGCGGGGAAGAGATTTTCGCTCCACAATAAGCGAGTGATAGCGCGTCGCGGTAAAAGGTTCCGGCAGCTTCCGAAAAATGTTCTTCCCATCGTGGTGAATCTCGCTCGTTTTCCCGTGAAATAGTTTTGGCGCGCGGATAATTTTTCCGCCGAACGCCGCGCCAATCGCCTGATGGCCCAGGCAGACGCCGAGAATCGGAAATTTCCCGGCGAGACGCTCGACCAGTTCCACGGAAATCCCGGCTTCCTGCGGCGTGCACGGGCCAGGAGAAATGACGATCCTTTCTGGCTTGCGGCGCACGATTTCTTCCACGGAAATTTTGTCGTTGCGATGCACTTCCACCTGGCAACCGAGTTCGCCGAGATACTGGGCGAGGTTAAAAGTAAAGGAGTCGTAGTTGTCGAGCAGCAAAATCATTTGCGTTTTTTCCGCGCAGCCTTCTTGTTGAGTCTAACCGCGCCGCCGGTGCCCTTTTTCCCTAGTTTGTGCGCAGCTTCCAAAGCGGTGAACAGCGCCTTGGCTTTATTGACGCTCTCCTGGTATTCGCCGTCGGGCGTGGAATCCGCGACAATTCCACCGCCGGCCTGCACATGCGCCACGCCGTTTTTTACAACCATGGTGCGCAGCGCGATGCAGGAATCCAGATTACCGGCGAAGTCCAAGTATAAAACGCCACCCGCATAAATGCCGCGGCGCGTGCGTTCGAGTTCTTCGATAATTTCCATGGCGCGAACTTTCGGCGCGCCGGACACCGTACCCGCGGGAAAGCACGCCATCAGCGCGTCGAAGCAATCGACGTCTTCGCGCAAGCGCCCACGCAGGCTCGAAACCAGATGCATAACGTGCGAGTAGCGCTCGACGGTCATCAGCTTTTCAGGCCGCACGGAGCCGTATTCGCATACGCGCCCGAGATCGTTGCGGCCGAGGTCCACGAGCATGATGTGTTCAGCGCGCTCCTTTTCGCTCGCCAGCATCTCCTTTTCAAGGCGCTGGTCTTCGGATTCGTCATTTCCGCGCCAACGTGTTCCCGCGATGGGGCGATAGAACACATCGCGTCCTTGCACTTTCACGAGCATCTCGGGCGAACTGCCGACGACGGCTACGTCATTCATTTGCAGGAAGAAAAGATATGGCGACGGATTGAGCGCGCGCAATTCACGATAAATTTGGAACGGGTCCGCGGGCGTTGTTGCGGAAAAACGCTGGCTGACTACGACTTGAAAAATATCGCCCGCGCGTATGTAGTTCTTCGCTTTGCGAACCGCTTCGAGATACTCTTCGCGGCGAAAATTGGAAGTGACCCGCAGCGGAGCGGAACGCCTGCTGGACGGCTTCGCGGGCTGCTCTTCGACTGAAACTTTCTCCAGCGATTGGCGAGTTTCCCGGATCGCGCGGACCGCCGCATTGTATTTCGTGCGCAAACTGCCCTCGCCATCGGTAAATACGTTGCGCACAATCCATAGGCGGTGCTGCACGTGATCGAACGCGATGATGCAGTGATAGAACATGAGCATCGCGTCGTACAGACCGATATCGTCGCGGAGACGCTTGGGCAGGCGCTCGATCAAACGAACCATGTCGTACGAAAAATATCCGATCGCTCCCGCGACCAGCGGTGGCAGGCCCGGAAGCCGCACGGGATGGAAGCGCTCCATGCGCGCGCGAAGAAACGTAATCGGGTCGCGTTCTTCCCAGAGGATGCGGTTCGGACTTTCAAGAACGCACGCGCCGTTCGCATAACGAAACACTTCTTCGGGATGCGCTCCGGCGAACGTGTAACGCGCGATTTTCTCGCCGCCTTCCACACTCTCGAGCAGGAACGAGTAGCGCGCCCCCTGTGCGATGCGCAGATACGCGCTGACCGGAGTAAGCATGTCCGCGGGAAGAACGTCGTAAACGGGGATCAGGTTTCCCTGCTTGGCGAGTCGCTGAAATTCGCGGAAGTCCGGCTGGATCATGGATCAGTTCGGGCCGATGGCCTGGAAGATTGAGTCTGGCATTATCGCATTTCTGGATTAATGGCGCTGGCGAGAGTTTTCTTCGGCTCGCAGGAAGTGCACGACGGCCCGTTCCATTGCTGATTTTGGCGCGCTTCGCCTCGTCCAGAGTTCCCACTGGGCGCTTCCCTGTTCGAAGAACATTTTGATGCCGGGTATCGTTGCGATTCCTTTAGACGCAGCGATTCGAAGGAGCTGCGTATTCTGCGGCCGGTTAATGAGGTCCATCACCACGCGGCAGTTCAGTTCGCGCGCCGCGAGCGGCGAAACACGATCGTGCGGATGCATGCCGACAGGCGTCGCGTTAATGATGGCATCGAAAGAAGTGCTGGGCAGCAGGCGGCGAGCAATGGCTTCGCCGCCCACGGCTCTTGCAAGTTCGCTGGCCGCACGTCCGCGGCGCGCGCAAAGCGCGACGTTCGCACCTGCGTGGGATAGTGCGAAAGCTGCGGCGCGTGCAGCGCCTCCGGCTCCAAAGATGAGCACGCGGCTTCCCGCCAAGCCAAGTCTTGCTTCGAGCGCTCGAAGTATCCCAATGTAATCTGTGTTGCTTCCGGCAAGAGATCCGTCCCGCCGGACCACAACCGTGTTTATTGCGCCGATTTCTGTGGCGAGCGGTTCACAGTGGTGCAGAAAGCGCAAGATGGTCTGCTTGTGAGGAATCGTGACACTGAATCCACGAACGCCAAACTCCGGCACGGCTTTCAGGAAATCGCGGAGGTCCTCGACCAGGAATGGCAAGTAGACTGCATCCACGTTTCGCGCGACGAAACCGGTGTTGTGGAAGAGCGGAGATAGAGAGTGCGCGACGGGATTGCCGATGACGCCGTAAACGGCGGTGCGCTTGGTGAGTTCGTGGGCGCGATAGAGATTTTTCAACGCGTGCAAGGAAACCTGGCCAGGAGCCGTAGCGGTGGCAACGGGAGCATACGCGAGAGCACTCCCTACGCGAAGGGCGAGAATGCGGGCGGGCAAGCCAACTTCGCCCATGGGCACAGCGACCATGTTCCGCGCACGGCGGGCCATCTCGAGCAAATGCGCGCTGTCGGCAATGGTTCGTGCGTTCGCGGCTATTTTTATAGAGTCAACTCGGTGCGCCGCAGCAAGATCAAAGTTCGACTGCAAATCGGGCATTCGGTTGAAGTCGTGCACCGACAGCAGAATGCGGGAAGGGAGGCCGATTTCGCGCAGCGGCCGTCCGCGCAGTTGGCGAAGCGTCTCGAGTTCCAGGTCGCACCACCAACAACCAGCGTCTCGCGCCTCGACGAGCCAGTAGAGTTCAGCATCCACTCCACGCGTGAATCTGCCTCCACCCTCTTTGCGGCGGCATGTGGCAATGAACTTGATCCCGGAGCCCCTTCTCCGTTTGACCCACGTCAGGAGCCTCGCCCGCTCCGCGTCGTTGCGCAGCCAATCGAGCCGCAACTCGATGGTAGGTGTTTGGCGAAGTCCGGCGACAACCTGCTCCCTCATCTCCCGGGCAGTCCTCGCCGCAGCCACGGCGCAGATGCGCTGGATGCCTGTTCCAAAAACCGACCTATCCGACATGCTTCTCTGCATAGTGTTGAAAACAGGCCTTGTAGCACGCCCGTATCAAGAGTGTAAAGCACCGCCCCCCTATTTGTTGACGGCTAGCGGCGGCCCTGCTAACTTCGCAAAGAAACGTCCCCGCACGGCCTTTTTGGGCGTGTCTCTCAAGGAGTTATGGCATGCGCGCTAAATTAGCAGCTCTATGCGTCTCGATTCTCGCGAGCGCCGGAATTTGCTCGGCACAGGCGGCCTCGGGAGGGACGCAGGCGGATTTCTCTACTGTGTACTGTTCGGGCTTTGTGACCGATCAGAAGCTCCCCGACGGCGTTCGCCTGGTCTCGGGCGAACAATCGAGTTACAAGATCACTTTCGCGCGCGGAGATTATGTGTACATCAACAGCGGCAGCGACAAGGGCATGCGCGTTGGTGACCGCTATTCCGTGATGCGCGCGGAGAGCGATCCAGCCGGGGTGCAGTGGTTCAAGTGGCAGGACAAGCTGTCCAAGGCTATGGGCATTCATTACTTGGATGCCGGCCAGCTGCGGATCGTCAATGTACAGCCGAAAGTGTCTGTCGCGCTGGTGACTTTCTCTTGCGACTACATGCAGCGCGGCGACATCGTTTTGCCCTTCCAGGAGCGCCCTGAACCGATCGTCAAGGACGCCACCGGGTTTGATCACTTCGCGCCAGTGAGCGGAAAGCCCGTAGCGATGGTGGTGAACTCCCGGGATTATCAGCAATCCGCTGGCAGAGGTAGCACGGTTTTTGTGAACCTCGGAACGGAAAAGGGAGTGAAAGTGGGCGATTATTTTCGCATCTTCCGTTACCAGGGTTCTATGGCGGAACTAGCCCCACAAACCAAGGACTACCAGTATAAGCTCTACGGGTTCGGAAGCTCGCCCGAGCGCTACAACTGGAACGAATTGCCCCGCGAAGTGCTCGGCGAGGGCGTGGTTTTGAATACCAGCCGCTTCTCCTCGACCGTGCTGATTACCTTCAGCTCCGCCGATATTTATGCGGGAGACTACGTCGAGATTGAATAGCGTTTCATCTAAATTATTTCGGCCCGCGAGGAAGAATTCCCTGCGGCTTTTTTTCTTGGGCGCAGAGCTCAAGCGTTAGAAGCTAAGACAGCAGGTTCTCATTCCCCGTATCCGGCCCATGCGTGATCGGCTGTGATTCCGCGAAGACTTCGCACATAAATCCCTCGATTTTTGTCTCCGGCTCTTTCCACGCATTTGCAGAGAGTCCTGCCTTGCGACAGGTCTCCTCCAGGAACTGTTCGCGCGTGAGCTGATGTTCTGTCGCCACTTGCGGCAGCAGCAGCCCTCGCTTCCCAGCCTGGCTGACGATTAAGCCGTGCTTGCCGATTTCAATTCCGTCCGCATGAATCGGTTCAGGAGGAGTGAGCAGCGATATTTCAATCTGCAGTTGTGACAGCTCTTCAGCCTGGACAGGCGAGAATCTGGGGTCGTGCAAAGCCGCGCTCGCGGCACACCGCGCGATTGCGGCACCCAATGGTTCGTAAGCCTCGACGACGCCAATGCACCCGCGCAAGCGCCCACGCGAATGAATCGTGACGAACGCGCCGCGCTTGAGCGAAAAAACGCCGCCGGACGGAATGTCGCAAGGCAGTCTTTGATGCAAAACACTCTCCGCGATCGCGACGCGGGCGAATTCCAGCAACGAGCGGCGATCGGTTTCAGAGAGGAACGGCATCCTCGGACTTTTTGTGGCTTTCGAGCATGCACAACTTGCGCCGCTGCTTGATGCGGTCGTCGACTTGCCCCCAGAAACGCAGAAAATACTGCGCCGCCGAAACGATAGCGCTAACAACCACCAGCCACAGCAGCAACAGCGCGACAGGCTTGAAGGAAGGATGGCTCGCGCCAATAATCAGGACGGCGACGGCGCACACCTGCAAAACCATCTTGGTCTTTCCCAAGAGCGAGGCGGCAATCGTAAATCCCTCCGCAGACGCTATGTTTCGCAGCCCCAGGACGGTAAATTCCCGGCCGATGATGATTACCACCATCCATGCGGGAACAAGAGCCTTGCCGTCGATCCCGCGCATATCCACAAGGGCGATAAAAGCGGCGGAGATCAGAAGTTTGTCAGCGACAGGATCGAGAAGCGTGCCAAGAGTGGTGACTTGACGCCGGCTGCGCGCCAGATACCCGTCAGCCCAGTCCGTCGCGGCGGCGAGCAGCAGGATCAACACTCCCCAGACCTCGAAGTGCATGGTGTAGCCTAGCAGCTCAACGGTGGGGCTACGCGTGAGGAGAATCACAATGAGCACGGGAACAAAAAAGATGCGCAGCACCGTGAGCGAGTTGGGGAGATTCATAGGAACACGACGGAAGAAGTGCGGCCCGTGAGGGATCGTCCCCCGCTCGCCTGACTATAGACCGCCTGACGGCGTGCGTCAATCTGGGGAAATCCCGATTTCGGCGATCGGGCCGGTACTGCAACGTCAACAACCGAAATGGGTTGCGGGTGATTGAGTGCCGAATTCGACCCGATGCATCGTGCTGCAAACCTGTGCAAATGTCGCAGATGATGGCGCAACGTCCTGGAGAAAAGCGGGATACCATGTGTTAGGCGGATGCCCGCATAACTAATTTATTTTCAATATCTTACAAAGCCCTCAGGATCCGCCCCGAGCTATTCTCTGATTGCTGGTTTCCTACGTATCCTATTTGCCTTCAACACTTTCCACAAGCTTTCCACAGTACGAAGACCTCATTGGAGCGTTCCATGGGCGCTCGCTGGATAGTGAATTTGCGCAGAACTCCACCTGAAACTCGTTGAAAATTCTCGGATTACTGCAATGGCAACGGCCAGGAAACTCTCAAATCGCGCGGGGACCGCGCAATATTCGCACGGGCAGGAAAAAAATCGCCCGAAGCAGGTCGAGAACGCCGTGAACGGCAATTCCGACGATTCGGAAGGGCAAGAGCAGCAACCAGACGATGGGATAGACGATCAGCGCGAGAAGCGCCAGCGGCCAGCACAGGCAGAGTAGTATGCACCAGAGCAGGAATTTCACCATGGCAACCACCTCACCTTCTACTACGCACGTACCTGCCGCGAAGTTCCATTCGTGGCGTAGGCACTCAATCTGAGACTCCTGGCGATGGACACGGGAACTTCGGCGTCCATCAGCATGTGCGAATCCGCAACCTCAGAATGCAGGACTCGCCCCAGAGCGTGGATGAGCGCAAGCATCCTACCCTCCGAGAGCGGCAGGCGCAACGACAGTGTCACCACGGGATCGACGGGGAGCGCGGCATCCATTGCGCGCAGAAGTTCTTCGATGCCTTCTCCGGTCAACGCGGAGACAAGAACGGATCCTCCTCCACCGCCGATGCCCATGCCATAGGGATGGAGCAACGGCGCGCGCTGTTCCGGAGTAAGCCGGTCCACTTTGTTGAAGACGCGAAGCCGCGGACGGTCGGCAACGCCAAGTTCACTGAGGATTTTGTCCACTTCCGCATCTAATTCCGCGTGACGTGGATTCGAAACGTCGCTCACTTGCAGAATCACCGCGGCGTCCTGCACCTCTTCAAGCGTCGCGCGGAAAGCTGCGAGAAGTGCCTTCGGCAAAGCGCGTATGAAACCCACCGTGTCAGACACCAGCACGCGCCGGTTCGATGGCAGGCGAATGGCGCGAATCGTGGGATCCAGCGTCGCAAACATGCGCGACGAAACGAGTACATCCGCGCTGCTCAGCGCGTTGAATAGTGTGGATTTGCCGGCGTTCGTATAGCCGACCAGCGCGATCGTTCCGAGCGGGACGGCATTGCGTGCTTCCCTCCGCAAGGCTCGCTGCTTGCGAATGGCTTCGATGCTCTGCTGAATCTTTGCCACGCGGTCGCGAATGCGTCGCCGGTCGGTTTCGAGTTTCTTTTCGCCGGGTCCTCGCACGCCGATGCGCCCGGCGCCGCCTCCCGCTCCGCCAGCGCCACCGCCTCCGCTCTTGCCGCCAAGCCGCGACATCGAAGCGCCCTTGCCGGTCAAGCGGGGCAGCATGTAGTTCAATTGGGCCAGCTCAACTTGCAACTGACCCTCGCGGCTTCGCGCGTGCCGCGCAAAAATGTCGAGGATCAGTTGCGTGCGGTCAATCACGCGCCGGTCGGTGGCAGCTTCGATATTGCGCTGCTGCATCGGCGAGAGGTTGCTGTCAAAAATAATCAGCGGAGCTTTATGTGCAGTGGCTTCCGCGCGGATTTCATCCAGCTTGCCGCGGCCCACGAGCGTGGCCGGGTCCGCGGACTCGCGAACCTGAAATACCGTACTGGCAACCTCCGCGCCGGCGCTGCGTGCCAACTCCACGAGCTCCGTGAGCGATTCCCTGCCCTGTTCGCCCGCGGGCATTCCGGGATAGCGTGGCGCACGCTTCCATCCCAAGCCGACGAGCAAGGCGCGATCCGTGACCGTAATTTGTTGTGGGGCCTTCGTCACAAATTCAATCCTGAGTTGCTAAGGAGGAGGCGCTCATCGTAGAGAGGGGAATTCCCATTACCCGCATTATACGCGTTCCAATTCTGTGCGGCGACTGGCGGCGAGCGCGCTGCGTGGTTGACGAGGTCAAACTTCCGACCTGCTGACGCTCGCCGCATCAGCTTGCCACGCTAGTAGTCCTATGCTGAAATGCATCCGATGAACTATTTCCTCAACATTTTGCGCGCCTGCGCGATGAGTTTCGTGTTTGTTTCAGGTGCCACCGTCTCGGCCCAGGATCCAGCGAGCCCGCAGGGCAACACCAAACGTGACGACAAGCTTCTGAAACCGGAGGCGATTCAAGGATGTTACGAACTGACTTTGTCGCCGTGGTTTCCGTACCTGAAGCTGGGCGAGGACGAGGAATTCATTACACCTCCCCACCGCATCCAGCTCTTCGCAATAAAGGGAACCGAAGGCCGGGAAGCGGAAGGCTACCTCGTTAGACCGGCGCCGGGAATCCCGCCGAGCGTTCATCGCGAAGCATATTGGTTGCCCAAAGGACCCAAAACCCTCGAAATCGTCTGGACGACCGGTCTCAGTTTTTTGACGATGCAATTGAAAACCTCCGACGCGGAGATCTTGCGCGGCAAAGCGGCAACGTTTTGGGATTTCAGCCGAAAGAAGCAAACGGCTGAGGTGGTCGCACAGCGGGTCGACTGCGGAAAGGCCTAACGGCGTTTTCGAATTTTACGGAAGCCAACCGTTCAACCCTTCCCTCGCTAACCTCCGGCGCGCAGATTCTCTTCCAGCAATTTCGCCGCCTCGCTCTGGATTCTCACGTCATCGCCAAACCCCGCCAGCCACTGAACGCCAGGCTCTTTGCGAAACCACGTCAACTGACGCTTGGCGTAGCGGCGCGTGGCCTGTTGGATTGCCGATCGCGCTTCATCGAGCTTCATGTCGTTTCGCACGACAGTGCGAATTTCGCGGTAACCGATGAAGTCGAACGGCTTGGCGTCCTCCGATAGCCCGCTGTGCATCAGGCCGCGCACTTCTTCCGCCCAACCGCTCGCAAGCATTGTTTCAGTTCGCGCGTGAATTCGCTCGTAGAGCGCGTCGCGCGGCGGCATCAAACCGATTTTTATCGCCCGCCAGCCTTCAAGCGGTGTCCGCCCTTCCCGATGCACTTCCGAGAAGGGCCGCCGCGCCAGCAAGCACACTTCAATCGCTCGGATGAGTTTCTGTTCGTCTGCAGCGGCAATCTTTCCTGCCGTTTCAGGGTCGAGCCGTTTCAGGACCCGCTGCAAGTGTCCCGCGGCATGCTCTTTCGCGCTTTCGCTTAGTTTCTCTCGCAATTCTTCCGATCGCTGCGGAACATCCGCCAAACCTTCGAGCAACGCTCGCAGGTAAAGCCCCGTTCCAACGGTCACCACCGGCAACTTCTTTCGCGCGCGCAAATCCGCGAGCACCGCCAGCGCGCGTTCTCGGTATCCGCCCGCGGTGGCCGCTTCATCGGGACTCAGCGCATCCATCAGATGATGCGTAATGCCGCGCCGCTCCGCCAACGTTGGCTTCGCCGTTCCGATATCGAAGCCGCGGTACAACTGCGTCGAGTCGCATGCCAACACTTCGCCGCCGAATTGCTCCGCCAGCCACACGCCCAGTGCCGACTTCCCTGATGCCGTTGGACCCACGACGGCAACGAGCGGCAGCCCCGATTTTGCGGAATTCATCGAAACAGAATATGCCAAGCGCGGATGAGCAACACCATCAGGACCACCAGCGCCAGAAGCAGGCTGCCGAGCACCTGTTGCCGTGACAGCTTCACTTTGGCCGGTAATACTGATTCGGGTCGATGTTATAGAAGTAGCCGAAGCGCAATTCAATATACGGTCCTGTGAATTGGCTAGGCAGAGGCTCAAAAGGATTGGAAGTACGAACCGAAGAATAGGCCGCACGATCCAGCGGCTGTTTTCCGGAGTTCTGCTCAATAATCGGCTCGGCGCCAGGCACGCTGCCGTCACGCATGATCTTGAACGTGAGGATGACCACTCCCCGTTCTCCAAGTTCCACGGACTCAGGCATTACAGCGAACCAGTTTTGTTTGACCTTGAGGTAGACGCGTTCGAGGTAAGGGTGGAAATCCACACCTTGATCCGGCGTGAGCAGTTCAACGCCTCCGTAGGCTTGACCACCGCCGCTGACACCGGGTCGGCCCTGAATGCGTCCGCCGCCACCGATGGAGTAAGACTTCGCGCTCGGCGCTTGCGCCAGGTCGCGAACCGCCTGATCCACTGGAGACGTGCTCGTCGGCGGCAGCTTTAGCGAACTGTGCGGCGTCGGCATATCCACGGAATCGAGCTTGAGCGTCGGCTTGGGCGTATCCGTTTTCGGAGCTGGCGGCGGGTCCGGTTGCGCTTCCGCAATCTTTGGCGCTGGGGCATCCGGCAAATCTCTCTTGGGACGTTCCGGCTCAGGCCTCGGCGCAGGTGGCAGTGTAGGCGCAACTTCTTTCAGCACCTTCGGATCCACACGAACGACGGGCGGTTGCGGCACGACGCGCGGTTGTGGCTTGGGCCGCGGGCTATAAGAGCTTTCCGGCGGAATCCACGTTAGCAGCGAATTGGCGCGATCAATTTCGCGCTGCGTCAGCGCATGCGGCGGAAAAAGTTTCGGCAACGCCAGCACAAACAGCAACACCAGTGCGTGAAACACAAATGAAGAAACGCGCGTGACCAGTTGCCACCGGTCCCGGTCGACCGCGGGCGGCTTAGCCAGCAGGTTCACTTCGCCGGTCATGAAGACATCGAGGTCCACCAAGTCCGCTGACGGCGGCACATGTGCCGCTTCAATTGTCTCGGGGGGTGCCGCGCCCTGCGGAATGGCGATGCGTTCGTCGAGGTCCGTCGGCTGCGCAGGCAGCGCGTTCTCTTCCCTCGCTGCGTACGCTTCATTGCTGATATCGCGCGGAACAACCACCCGGGCCGCGATGGATTCGAGCGGCAGTGACTTCGGAATCGTAGAGTGTCCATCGAGCTGCACAATCGGCAGCATCGCCGGCACGAGCGTGCGCTCGTCGAGCGTGGTCGGGCGCCGCCGTTGCGTCGGCGCGGCGTCCGCGGCGGGCGGCCGGGAACCAAACGGAACCAATGTCCGGGGAATCATTCTGCTGCCTTATCGGGCGAAGCAAACGCTGCTAGTTGGACGCGCTCGCCGTGCTCCTGGATGCTCGCCATCACGCGCGTCGCCAGCTCGAGCGCCGCCCGGCCCGCAGTTCCATTTGTTCTCGGCTCACGGCGTGTGCGCACGGAATCCGTGAACGTCTCCAACTCCGCATGCAGCGGCTCCACGTTGGGCGCAGTCAACTTTTCGAACGAAAACTCCGGCTGCGGGCCGGGTTTCTTCACCCCTAGGCGCAGGGCGTCGCGCCGCGCGTAATCGAGCGAAATATATTCGTGCTGCTGAAAAAACCGCATCTTGCGTACGCGCTCCGTCGAGACGCGGCTGGCTGTAACGTTTGCAACGGCGCCGCCTGCGAATTCCAGCCGCGCGTGCGCGATATCCACTTTATCCGTCAGCACCGGAATGCCCACCGCTTTCAGTTCCGTAACTGGCTCCTTCACTAGCGCCAGCAAAATATCCAGATCGTGAATCATCACGTCAAAAATCACTTCCACGTCCAAACTGCGCGGCGTGAACACTCCCAATCGGTGCACCTCAAAAAATAGCGGGCGGTTCAGAATCGGCTCAACTGCACTTACCGCCGGATTGAACCGTTCCACATGCCCGACTTGCAGAATCCTGTTGCGCCGCCGAGCGGCAGCCAGCAGAGCATCGGCTTCCGCCAGGTTCAACGCCATTGGCTTTTCTACAAGGACGTCCAGCCCATTCTCGAGCAGCCGGCAGCCCATTTCCGCGTGTGCCACCGTTGGTACCGCCACGCTCGCAGCTTCGGCGCGCTCGCAGACTTCTTCCACACTGCGCAGCGCTCGCGTATCGAACTCCGTCGCGATAGCTTTTGCGCGCGCCGCATCCCGGTCGTACACGCCAACAAGCTCCACATCAGCGAGCTCGCGATACACGCGCGCGTGGTTGCGCCCGAACTCACCTGTTCCGACAACTGCAGCGCGGATTTTTCTGGGCTCGCCTTCCGCGCCGCTCATTTTTTACTTGTTCCCCCCGAAGTGCTCGCGGGTTCCGCAGCAGAATCGGGCACAAATGCTTGAATCGCGATTCCCGCCGCGTCGGCCTGTTCAATCAAGTTTTCACGGTCAAACAGCAGGGTGCGCCCCGCATCCACGGCCAGCGCCGTGGCGCGACAGCTCTTCATCTGTTCGATGGTCGGCAAACCAACCACGGGTACATCGAACCTCATGTCCTGCCCCGGTTTGCTGACCTTGACCACTACCATCGGTTTTCCGCCGGCGATCCGCGCCGCGCGCGAAATCGTTTCGTCGGTTCCTTCCATCGCTTCCACCGCCACGCACGCCTGATCCGCAATCACCACGGTCTGTCCGATATCCATCGCCGCGATCGGCCGGGCCACGCTGTGGCCATACGCGATGTCCGCGCGCTCGCGCTCGTCCGGCGCGCGCCGCGTTAAGACGCCCGCCTCCGCCAACAGCGGCTTCAGGAACATCGTCGAATCCACCAGGTGAATCCCTTCATCTTGCAGGACGCGCGCCACGCCGCCGATAAGTGCATCCGTGTTTTTCTTCGGCAGCGAAAACAGCAGTTTTGCCAGCTTCCAGTCCGGGCGAATGGCGCTGAAGATTTTGTTGTGCTTTACCTGCCCGGCCATCACCGCCTGCGTGACGCCTTCTTTGTGCAGCCAATCAATCGTTTTGCTCAACTCGCCGAGGCTCACCCAGTGCAAGCGCGTAGCGCTTTTTTCCAGCTCCGGCGAGGCTTCTTCCTTCAAGGCGATCACCGCCATATCGATTCCCTGGCTGCGCGCGCCCTCCAGCACGAGAAACGGAAATCGCCCATTCCCCGCAATAAGCCCCCAGCCTTTCGAATTAGTCGTGGATTCCGGCATGGAATAAATATTCGGCGCTGCTTCTTACTTCACGATCCCGCGTTCGGCCGCCTCGATAAACCGGATGAGTTCCTGCACGTCTGCGGAGTCCGCAAGCTTCGCCCGGATTTCCGCGAGCGCCTGCGTGGTGTTCATTTTCGACCGGCTCAGCAAGCGAAACGCACGGCTCAACGCCTCTACGCGCTCTTTCGAGAATCCCTTGCGTTCGAGCCCAATGCTGTTCACGCCAAAACTCTTCGTTTCGCGCTCCGTAACCACGCGCGAAAATGGCGGCACGTCCTGCACAATCACGGTACACGCCCCGACGTAGGCATGGCGGCCGACCCGGCAAAACTGGTGCACCACGGAAAACGAGCCAATTGTCGCGAAATCCTCCACCGCTACGTGCCCGGCCAGTGTCGCGCCGTTCACAAACAACGTGTTGCTTCCAATCTGGTCATCATGCCCGACGTGCGAATACGCCAGAAAAAAATTTTTGTCGCCAACGCGTGTGACTCCTCCGCCTTTTTTCGTTCCGCGATTGACCGTCACGTATTCGCGAAAAGTATTGCCGTCACCGACCGCTAGCTCCGTGCGTTCCCCTTGGTACGTGTAGTCCTGTGGGTCGCCGCCTATCGAACAGAAGGGGTAAAAAATGTTGTTCCGGCCATACTTTGCGGGGCCTCCCACCAAAGCATGGGCATGTAGAACGCAGCCTTCGCCCAGCTCCACCTCTTCGCCGACTACCGCGAAGGCTCCCACCTTTACGCCCGCTGCAAGCCGCGCGCTCTTCGCCACGATGGCTTGCGGATGGATTTCCGGCGCGCTCATTTAGCCGGCTCTGTAGCCTTTGCGCCGAAGTCTCGATCCACCATCTTGCACATCAACGTCGCTTCCGTGGCCAACTGTCCGCTCACCGTGGCTTTGCCCTCGAGTTTGCAAAAATCGCCGCGCCACGAAATGACTTTCACCTCCAGTCGCAGTTGGTCACCCGGCACCACCGGCCGGCGGAATCGCGCTCCATCCACGGCCACAAAATAAAGCAGCTTGTTTTCCCGGTCGGGCACTTCCTGCAAAAGCAGGAATCCACCGGTCTGCGCCATCGCCTCGATAATCAGCACGCCAGGCATGATCGGCTTGCCCGGAAAATGTCCTTGAAAATGCGCCTCGTTAATCGTTACGTTCTTGATGCCCACGATGTACTTCAGCCGCTCCATTTCCACAATGCCATCCACCATCAAAAATGGATAGCGGTGCGGCAATATCTTCTGGATTTCGACAACGTCGAAGATCATCCAAGCTCCCCATTTCGCCGCCCGTCTCTCTGCGGCGCGCTTTCGTTCCCCGGCAAACTTTCTATTATATGCGAACCGCTAACGAAGCGGGATACGCCGTGTCCTTCAGTATTAACAGCGGCTCGCGTTGCCGTTTAGCTGGGATTGCGCTGAATTGAACTCATCGCGTTGCTCTGACAGGCCATCATTCGGTAGCATGTCGCGGCCATGCCGGACGTCAACTATCCCAGGGAATTCTTGCGCCATCTGAAAGCGCGCCTGCCGCAAATGCTCGCGACGCTCGAGCGGCTTGTCCGCGTGGAGTCGCCCAGCCTGGAAAAGGCACCTTGCGACCGTTGCTGCTCCGCTTTGCAGGCGGAATGGCGCAAGCGCGGCGCCACGGTCGAGCGAATCGCGCAGCGGCGCCGCGGCGACCAATTGCGCATCTCCTGGCGGACGCAAACTCCCCGGCGTTCGCGTCAATTCCTCGTTCTCGGCCACTACGACACTGTCTATTCCTCTGGCACGTTGAGCAAAACGCCGTTTCGCATCGCAGGCGGAAAGGCGTACGGTCCCGGCACGTTCGACATGAAGGCCGGCCTCGTACAAGCACTCTTCGCGTTCGACGCTTTGCGCCAAACGAAAGCTCCGCTTCCTCATAATCTGGTTTTTCTCTGGACGTCCGACGAAGAAATTGGCAGCGACGCGTCGCGCAAGCTGATCGAGAGCGAGGCTAGGCGCAGCGACGCCGTCTTTGTCCTCGAGCCGTCGTTCGGACCACAAGGCTTGCTCAAAACCGCCCGCAAAGGTGTTGGCGAAGCCGAGCTGATCGTCCACGGCCGCGCTTCGCATGCCGGCCTCGCTCCGCATGAAGGCATAAATGCAGTCCACGAACTCGCGCAACTCGTGCTCCGCGTCCGCGATTGGAACGATTCGCGGCGCGGCATTTCTGTAAACGCCGACATCATTGAAGGCGGCACTCGCGTGAACGTCATCGCCGAGAGTGCGCGTGCCGTGCTTGATTTGCGCGCGTCGCGCGTCGCGGACATGCAGCGCATCGAACGCAAGCTGCGCGCGCTGCGTCCGAAGCATCCTGGCGCGCGCCTGGAGATTCACGGCGGATTCAATCGCGCACCACTCGAGCGCAAAGTCAGCGCGGCTCTTTTCGCGAAAGCAAAAGCGCTCGCGGCTCAGATGGGGTTTCCTCTCGGCGAGTGCACCGCCGGTGGCGGCTCCGACGGCAATCTTACCGCCGCGCTTGGCATTCCAACACTCGATGGACTCGGCGCTGTGGGCGATGGCGCCCACTCCTCGCACGAGCACGTCGCCATCAACACCATGCCCGCGCGCGCCGCATTGCTGGCTGCGCTGCTCGCCGGCGTTTAATCGCCGGGGTAAATGCCCGCGCGGATCAGTGCGCGTAGCTCTTTCGAAGATACTCCGCCGTCGATTGCATCAAGTCTTCATAGCTACAGTGCAGCACTTCGCGGGTCGCTTCTTCTGTCGAGGCGCCATCCGCAAGCCGGTCAAGAATGCGTTCGATATCGCTCATGCCGCCGCTCGTCACGATGTATTCGATCGTCGCCAGCGCCCACGCGTACGCGCGCCCGACCGCGTCGGCAGGCAGGCCCGTCCACGAACCCTCTAGAGAATCCAACGAGGGCGCGCGTCCGTCCTGAAACATTTCCGCGAGCGCGGCGGAATTGTCCCCGCTCCGTTTTCCTTCCATCCACTGTGCCAGCCCCTCTTGCAGCCAGGTCGGCGCGTGCGTGCGCGTCTTCTGCGCCACGAAGCTATGCGTGAGTTCGTGCTTCAGCACGCGCGACAGCTCCGGCGTGACGCCGGTAAGTCCCTGCACTGGCACGCGAATGCGCCCGTCATTCAGCGCGCTGGCCCACCGCGGCGCGCGTGTGATGTCTTCATAAGCCTGCTGTGTGTAGAGCACCACGCCGATCGAATTCGGCGGTGTGAAATTCAGCTCCGAAGAAATCGCCGAAAAATGTGCCTCCAGCGTTCGCAGCACTTCTCGCGCCAGCGCCGGCTCCGCCGTTCCGTTGTACCGCAGCGTGAAGTGGCTGCTCTCATTCTCCTTATAACTCTCTTCTTCCTGCTCGTCGCGTTGCGCTTTTTCGAGCGCCGCCTGCACTTCCGCATCCGGCCGCAGCGCCAGTGCGCGTTTCCATTCCGCGACGGCCTGCTCCAGCTTGTTCATCCCGTAGTACGCCCAGCCGGCCAGCTTGGCGATGTCCGCGTTATTAGGCGACGTTCTCCGCGCGCGCTCCAGGTAATCCAGCGATTGCTTGAACTCGCTTCTTCGCAAATGCAGGTACGCCACATTCATCAAAACCGTCGCGTCATCCGGCGCGTACGTCACCGCGGTCCGTTCGTCTGCCAGCGCATGTTCCAAGTCGCCGCGTGAAAGTTCGAACTGCGCCGCCGCATGATGGGCTAGCGCCGCGCTCGCGTTCGCTCGCGGATCGCCCCCGCGGGCCGCGTTCTCCAGCTTCGCGATGTAGCTGCGGTCGATCGCGCCGTCGTGTACCGCGCCGCTCTCCACCTCGCTTCCCGCCCCCGATGGCGCAACCGACGGCGGCGTCATCGCGAGTGTCGCCGCTCCGGACGATCCTCCCATCCCGGGCACCGCGCCATCTTTCTCGATGTGGTCGACGATGGACTTCGGCAAGCTCAACTCCCCGGCCGACGTCTCGTACTTCACTTTGTCGCCTACTTCCCGCACATTCATCGCCACGATGCGCCGGCCGTTCTTCAAAACAATCGTGTCTCCGTGCGCGCCCACTCCCACCAGTGACAGCACACCTCCGGCTATCGCCATACGCAGCATCCGACACATCGTTTGCATCTCTCCATTTTAATCCCCTCGCCCCGACCGCTTCCCGCGCCCTTGTTACTCCATGCCGAATGTGACTACACTTCTTTCATGAGACCGGGGGTGGCAGCTCTTGTCTTGTCGTGTTTTGCTGCGCCTGCCTTGTGCTCCGCCGCGGAAAAATCTCCTCACGAGATTTATAACCAGCTCAACGCTGTGCGTCTCGACCCCGCCGCCACGTATCAGGTGGTCACTGCGAATCGCATCGAACTTCGCCGCGGCGACGTCGAACTCTATTTTGAAGAAGGCAAAATAGGATTCTTCGCTCCTCTTGACGGCAAGATCACCGGTTTCGTCTTCTCCGGGCGCGGCCACGCTCTCGCGTTTCCCCGCGAACCCGTCGAAAAGCAGCAGATGGCTCGTTTCCTCGGCGCCACCGTCCTCGATCAGGTTTTTCTGTCCGCATATGTACGCTTCACCGACGACACCGCGGATGACCTCAGGCGCCAGTTTCAGTCCGCCAAAATCTCCGCGCAAACGGACACCGCGTTTACCGAACGCTCCGACCCGTTACTCGCCGAACTCAACTCCTCGCAATCCTTGCGCATCCTCGCCGACCGCCTTTCGCAAAATCCGAAACCGTATTTCTACGCCGCTCTCGATGGCTTGGATACCGGCCCGTTCGATTTCCTTTTTGATTCGCAACGCACTGAGCAAGTCCTTCTCGGCCAGCGACATAAATCCGGAAATTCCGTCTACTACGACGTCTGGGCTTCTTACACCGTGCCCGGAGGGACTCCCCGCCCCGTTGACTTCCGGGCTCTCGACTACAACATTGACTCCACCATCGCCCCCGACAATTCTCTCGACACCTCCGCCTTAGTTCACATCCGCTCCGAGACCTCCGGCGAGCGCCTGCTCATTTTTCAACTTTCGCGCGCCCTCCACGCCGATTCCGTCACCGACGATCAAGCTAAAGCGCTTGAATACTTCCAGAACGAAGGAATGAATCTGCAAGAGCGCAGCGTCCGCGGCAACGATTATCTGCACGTGGTCCTTCCGCAGCCTTCACATCTGGGTCAGGAATTCGTCATCCGTTTCCACTACCGCGGCAATGTCATCCAAAACGCCGGCAATGGCGTTCTCTTTGTCGGCGCACGCGATAGCTGGTACCCGCACCTCGGCGACCAGGCCGACTTCGCGTCCTACGCCCTCACTCTGCGTTGGCCTCGCCATCTCAGCCTCGTCGCCACCGGCGACAAAATCGACGAGCAGAATTCCGGCGACCTTCACATCGGCCATTGGCGTAGCTCCAAGCCGCTTTCCGTGGCCGGTTTCAATCTCGGCGAATACGCCTCCACTTCCCTCGCGAGCGACGCCCGCACCATCGACGTCTACGCGAATCGCCAACTCGAGCAAGCTCTCACCAATCGCCTCAACAGCGATCAGCAGTCCCCCATCCCCGGCGCAGACCTCCCGTTTTCTCCATTCGGCGACCGCAATCGCGCCGCCATGCAACCGCCTCCTCCCAGCCCTGCGGACGCGCTCAAACAGTTAAGCAAGCAAATTGATTCCTCCATACGGTTTTACGAGACGTACAGCGGCCCTCTGCCTTTTCACACGCTGAGCGTGTCTCAAATTCCCGGCACGTTCGGCCAGGGCTGGCCTGGACTTCTCTACCTCTCGACTTATTCTTTCTTGACGCCTGAAACGCAAGTCCGCGCCGGCATGTCTTCGACCCACCAGGAAGCCTTCACTGACATCGTTCCGTATCATGAAGTCGCGCACCAGTGGTGGGGCAACGTCGTAGGGTGGTCGAGCTATCGCGATCAGTGGATTGATGAAGCCATCGCCAACTATCTGGCGCTGATGTTCGCGGACAGCCGAAAGCCGTCCGCGCATGAACTCCGCCGTTGGCTGGAACGCTACCGCAAGCAGCTCGAAGAAAAACCCGCCGGCTCTGACGTTTCTGCCGCCGATATCGGCGCGCTCACTTTAGGCAACCGCCTTATCTCGTCTAAAGCGCCCGGCGGTTTCGAAGACGTGATTTACAGCAAAGGTTCCTGGGTCATCCACATGTTGCGCGAAATGTTGCGCCAGCCCGGCGCAAAAGATCCCGACGCGCGATTCACCGCGTTTCTGCGCAATCTTTCGACGAAGTACGCCTACCGCGCCCTTTCCACCGAAGATTTGCAGCGCGAAGTTGAGGCAGTCATGACTCCCGCCATGGACCTCGAGGGCGGCCGCTCCATGGAATGGTTTTTCGAACAGTGGGTGCGCGGCACCGGCATCCCTCGCTATCGTGTCGAGTTCTCCACGCATCAGACCGAGAAGGGCCTGGCCGTGCGCGGCAAACTTTTCCAGACCGGCGTTCCGCACTCCTTCATCGCTCCAGTTCCGCTTTACGCCAGCACTGGATCAGGTCATTCCGTTTTTCTCGGCACCGTTGTCGCCGCCGGCCCCGAAACTACTTTTCACTTTTCCGTTTCCGCGGCGCCGCGCAAAATCCTCATCGATCCGCAGTTGACCCTGCTCTGCGACACCGAACAAGCCCCAAAGACTGAGGAACCGCCCAACTAGCGGACTCCTTTGCGCCGTGCTCTCTTTTCCAGCAATCTTGTTTTCGGGAAAGTCTTTCGGCCGCCCGCCTACTTCGTATTCTGCTGAAGCAGTTGTTGTTCCAACAGCGGGCTGTTCAGGTTCAACGCCGCTTTGCCGTCCGGCCCAATCACGTACGGATATCCCGCCGGGTCCACCGGCACCCGCCGCAGAATCCCGGCTTGCACCAACTCGCTCACCCGCGCCGCCTTCCGCCCGGTGCGTTTTTCGTACTCCGCGCTCAGCGCGTCAATTTGCTGGCAGTCCTGCTCCGCTTTCAGCAAATGCAAGTGCAGCAGCGCATTTTCTTTCACTTGCGGATCTTTCGTCGTCTGATAAACGTCATTCCATAAAAAAATCGACGTCGTCAGCGACTCGCCTTCCGTCGCGATTTTCGCCGCCATCACTTTCATCCAAATTTGCGCGTCCGGATTTTTGCTTCCTTCTTCGAACGCCGCGGACGCTTTCGCGTAATCCTTCATGTCGAAGTAATAGATGAATCCCAGATCTTCGTAAAATCGCCAGTAGTTTGGATTCGCCCGAATCCCGCGCTCCAATAGCCTTATCCCCAGCTCCGGATGTCCGGCTCCGCGCGGCGGAGGCTCGCTCAGAAACGTCGAGCCAAACCGGTACGCAACCAGCAAATCGGGATCCAGCGTCGTCGTAACGTCCAGCAGCGGCCACAGCAGCTCCAGGTCTCCATCTTGCCGCGCGTGTTTGCCCCCGTAGTACTGCACCACGCGCGTCCAATACACGTCCGCCAGCAGCGGCGCGTACTCCAGGCTCAACACCTTCACCAGCTTCCCCGAGCGCAGCACCACGTCGTCGCGTTCCTGATGCATCGCCGCGCGCTGCCCGTCTATCCCTTGCTGCAAACGCCACGCGCCCGCGAAACCCAGCGGCAGCAGGATCAACAGGGCCACATTCAGCGGTCGCGTAGCGTTCATTTCAGATTCCGCTTCGAGAAAACCGCCACCGCGATCAGCAGCACAATCGCGCAATACACCGCTGCGTACGCCGTGTTCTGCAGGATTAGCGCCGCCGGAATCGCTCTTCCATGCGCCGCCGCCGCCATGACGTCGAAGTTTTCAAAGTTCGGCAGCAGGTACGACAAAATTCGCGGCAACGCGCTCGCTCCCTCGCCTGTCGTTGCGGAATGAAACGTCCGCATGTCTTCGACAAACAGTCCGGCGACATAAAAAGCCGTGGTGTACAAGATCGCGAGCAGCGGCGTCGAATAGCACGAAAAAAGCAGCGCCAGCGCCACCACCAGCATCAGCTTCAGCAAAATGAAATAGATGGCCACCAGCAGCACCGCGTCGAAGGACTCCAGGTGCTGCTTCACATACCACAGCGCGGCGAACAATCCCACCGCCATCGCCAGCGTGTTCACCGCCAGCGTCAGCACCAGCCCGCCGAATTTTCCCAGCAGAAATTCCCATCGCCGTACCGGCTTCGCCAGCAGCGCATACAGCGTGCGCTTGTCCATCTCCTTCGAGACCAGCCCCACGCCGATAAACACCGCGATCAGCAGCCCAATCACCGAAATTGCGCTCAGGCCCAGGCTCTTGATCACCATCTCTTCCACGCCGATGGAGATCTCCCCGACGAAAATCGCCGACACGATCATCAGCAGCGCGAAGAAAACCAGGTTGTACAGCACGCGGTCGCGCACCGCCTCGCGAAATGTATTCAACGCCACCACGCCCGCGCGCCTCATTTTCCGCTCACCTCGACGGCCGCCGCTTGCGCGCGTCCCGCTTCGATCAAATGCATGAAGTACTCTTCCAGCGACGGCTTCACCTGCGCCACGGACAAGACCTTCGCTCCGCTGCTGCGCAGTTCCTCCAGCGCCGCGTACAGCTCCCCCTCCGCCACTTTCCAACGGTAGCGGTCTCCCGTCTTTGTCGCTTTCGCGATGATGGCCGCGGTATTCGCCGCCGTCTTCGGCAGTTCGAACAAAATCTCCATGCCTTGCGCGGCAACACCCACGATCTCTTCCGGCGCGCCCACTCCGCGCAGCTTGCCGCTGACGATCACTCCCACGCGGTCGCACAGCATCTCCGCATCGGAAAGGATGTGCGTCGAAAACAGGATCGTCCTCCCCTCGCGTTTCAGTTCCAGGATGATGTCTCGCACTTCGCGCCGCCCAATCGGGTCGAGCCCCGACATCGGCTCATCCAGGATCACCACTTGCGGATCGTGCAGGATGGCCTGCGCCAATCCGACACGTTGCAGCATTCCCTTCGAGTACTTCCGCAGTTGAATCTTCCCCGCCGTCTCCAGGCCAACTTTCTTCAGCATCTTCGCGACGCGCTCGCGCCGGTCCGCCGCGCTCAGATCGTGAAACCGCGCGAAATAATCCAGTACTTCCGCCGCCGTCAGATAGTCGTAAAAATACGGCTGCTCCGGCAGATATCCGATACTCCGGTGCATCTCGATGTCGCTGATAGGTTTTCCCAGGATGCGCGCCGTGCCCGCTTCAGGGAAAATCAGCCCCACCAGCAGCTTGATCGTCGTGGATTTCCCCGCGCCGTTCGGCCCCAGAAAGCCGAACACTTCGCCGTCCTCCACCTGCATGGTCAATCCTTCCAGTGACCGCCGCTTTTTCAGGTGGAGAAATCCGTACGGATAGTCTTTCGTCAAATTCTCGATTTCGATGGCTGCGCCAGGCATGAAGTTATTTTTCTCGGGAAGGGTCGAACCGTCAATCTATCGCGGCCCGGCCTGTGCATGAGAGCAACTAGCGGATACCTACCAGAAAATCAAATTTTCGTCGCGTGCCGGCGCGCTACGCCTCGCTGCGCGTGCCGCCGATTTGCACCAACTCGCCCTGCGGCACCGCGGCCGCCGGCGCCATCGGCCTGGGCTTCAATGTCTGTTTGCCCCGCCAGTTATCAATGATTCCCACCTGCTGCACGCAGGACACCGTACACAACGGCGCGCAATGTTTTGCCGTGTAATACTCGCGGTGTCGCATCTCGTCCGTATATTCCGTCAGCGGAATTCCCGGATACCCGCGCTGTTGCGAGCACCAATGCACCAGGCCGTCTTCACACACGTACAAGTACCGCGAACCCGACCGGCATCGCCACTCATGCTCTTTCCCGCGCGCCACACTGTGCTGAAAATCGTTGAACCTCGAAAACGACCGCTTCCCCAGCGTCATAACCTCTTCAAAAATCTGTTGCTCGCGGTCGCCCAGCGGTTTCAACTGCCCGTTATGGTCGTGAATTATTCCTACTGTGCTGGTGAAGCCCAATTCCACCGCGCGATGCGCTATCGTCAACGCGTCCTCGGGATCCTTCACGCCGCTACCGAGCACCGAATTGATGTTCACCTGGAACACCGCGAACTCCGCCAGCCACTCCAGCCGCGAATCCAGCGTTTTCAGGCTCTTTTTCGAAGTCTCGTCCGGAACCACGTTGTCAATGCTGATCTGCAGGTGTTCCAGCCCGGACTCGTTCAAGGAGCTGATGCGCTCCTTGCTCAGCAAGAATCCGTTCGTAATCATCCCCGCGATCATCCCCCGCGTGCGGATGTGCCGGATAATCTCTTCCAGCTCCGGGTGCATCAGCGGCTCGCCTCCGCTGATGGTAATGACCGACGTTCCCATGTCCGCCAGGATGTCCAGCCGCTTTTTCATCTCCGCAAGCGGCACCGGCTTTGACACGTTGTCGTACTCGTTGCAGTACCCGCAGTCCAGGTTGCAGCGTCGCATCGGGATGATGTGCACCAGGATCGGATGCTTCGTGGACGCCAGCGCCCACGCGATCATCTTCAGCTCGCGCGCGCGCGTCCGCCGGAATCGCCTCCGCCGCTCTTTCAACACTTCGGCGCTGGCTTTTACGATTTTGCTCTCTTCTGGCATGAATTGCGTTGGGCTAAAGTATCACAAGCACGCCTGCCTGTGCTGTTCCCCTCTGCTCTTTCCTCGTACCAGTTACCCGCTGCG
>Ga0209166_10000140_pt1 | contig 95209 bp, 67 predicted proteins | sample Coa_R1_3_FD_187151 | JGI IMG/M metagenome (GOLD analysis project Ga0209166, IMG submission 187151) | Surface soil microbial communities from Centralia Pennsylvania, which are recovering from an underground coalmine fire - Coalmine... | ecosystem: Environmental > Terrestrial > Soil >...
TAAAACACTTTGTATCAAGCGATGGATGCTCCGAAAGGGAATGCTGGGTGCGCAAACCCAGTGTTCATCATTCCTTTTAGAGCATCCTTTCTTTTTTGGCTAGAGACTTCGTGAATAATCCAGGCTAGCAAGATGACAGCTATCAAGGGTTTAACAATGTTGTCGACCATTTACATGGAGGGGCTCTAGGCGGCCTGTTCAGCCCCTACTCGATTGTCAGGAGACCGATGACGAAGTGGCATTGCAATTGCTTTGGAATCCAACATCGATTTGACCACCATAGGTTCTCGGATCAAGAAACTACGAGGAGCCATACTGCAGGAAGAATTGGCGGCGTATCTAGACGTCAGCCAGGGACACCTATCGAAAATTGAGCGAGGAAAAATAGCTCCTAGTCTTGAAATTCTCGTTTTGCTCGCTGCCAAATTCCACAAGTCTGTGGACTGGATAGTTCGGGGGGAGGGTTGATATCCTCATGCGGCGCCGTCCGGAAACAGGAGATAAGGATCCGAGCTTCCGCCCCCCCGAATGCTTGGTCAGGCGGCACTAAGAGTGAAAGATTGATGTTGTCAGTCCATCAAGATACTTTCGCGGCTATGACCTGCCGGGTTTTGTTTCCAGCTGGGAAAAAACGCAACCTCAAGTTTTAGGCAACTTCAGATCCCTACGGCGACGGGGGAGAGTTCTGTTGCTGATAGTGCGGCATGGGATGTGGCTGCGTTGGCTGCTTCGTTGGCAGGTATGGTGGGAGCTCTGGTGCTTTCTCGGCGCGTGACAAAGCTGCTGTACGAGGTGCAGCCGTCCGGCGACTGTCGTGGCTGTGGCAATGGGGCTCGGAGTGGTCGCGATCCTGGAATCTTATCTTCCGGCACGACGGGCGATGCGCATCGACCACGTGGCCGCGCTACGCTGCCAGTAGTCGCTTAAATACTTGACCTTACCTGAACGGCTCTTCGACTTAAACGTGTTGGGCAGCTACAAGACGCTGTGAGTTGCGACTCTTTCTCCCTCCTTTTAAATTGCGCCAGCATCATCCCGCGGGTTCTGGACCTTTCGTACCGCCTCCTCACTCTGTCTCACTGAAAACGACGCTTCTGATTGCCGTCACTGTACCTAACTTCTGTTACCTGCGACAGAGCAACAAAACTCGGTTCCGGATCATCAACATCTGCATGAATTTGCTTTTTGATCCTCAAAGGAGGTTGGCCGAAGCGCGAAGGTGTGCATCGTCCTTTGTTAGTAGCATCAAATATGTTGAAACAAAAGGCAATGCGGATGACCGGACGCCGCCGCAGACGGGGAAAAAACCGACGGAACGATTGGCGTCTAACAAAAGGTATGTAGCGCGACGCCATAAGTTTCCCACCCTAGTGCGAATTGGACTGAGAATAGCATCTAATTGTGTGCGTGATGAAAAGGGCACGTAAGTCGAGTAAAGCCAGCCACGCTAGATTCTCCCCCGAACGCTCGACACTCAAATCTGGACAATGAACCGCTGGATCGGCGATTTGAATGGCGATTAATTATCTACAAGGGAGATACAACAGCTATGGCATCGAACGAGAAGAGAATCGAACGTTTAGAGCGTTGTCATGAGCGCAGACGGCATTCTAAGCGCAGTCCGAGAACGTATGAAGAGGTTTATCCGCCAGGCTGGACTCCTAAGACTGCGGCGCAGAAGGACGCGCTTGAGTCGCGTGCCGATATCCTCCTGTTCGGCGGGGCTGCAGGTTCCCTGAAAACCGAGACGATGCTGGTCGACGCTGCTCGGGAGTGTAATAACCCGAATCTCCACGCCATCATCTTCCGTCAGCAGTTGACCCACATGACTGACATTGTTGAGAAGACACGACGGCTCTACAGCCCGATGGGAGCGACTTACGTCGGCTCTCCTTCCCCCACGTGGACTTTTCCTTCCGGCGCGAAGATTCGCTTTGGCTACATTTCGTGCGACGACGACATCTGGCATTACCAGGGGTCGCGCTATAACTTCATCGGATTCGACGAATCGACTCTCCACCCGGAATATCAGATTCGCAATATGCTCGGACGGCTTAGTTCGACGGATAAGAGCCTTCGTCTACGTGTGCGTTTGGCCAGCAATCCGGGGAACGTGGGAGCGGCGTGGCACAAGGCTATGTTTCTTCGCGGCGCCTGCCCAGTGCACGGTTCCGAGCGTTGCGGCCCTCCTGGCAAGCTCTATTGGGATGCGCACTGGCCTTCAGATCAGTGTCCGTTACGAGATCCCGACGGCAACGGCTTCTCCGTCGCCTTTATTCCCGGCCGCCTCACTGATCACAACCTGCTGGATGACATGTATCGATACCGGCTTCGCATGATGTCGGGCTTCTTGTCGAAGGCGATGGAGGAGGGCTGCTGGTGCGAATTGCAGGGAGCCTACTTCTCGAACTGGAATTCCTCGAAGATGGTCATCCCCTACGCGAGGGTCGGAGCCCAGAACTGGGACGCGCATTTCCTCAGCTTGGACTTCGGCTTCGGAAAGTCCAGTGCGGCAGCTCATCTTCACGTCCGTACGCAAGACGGAAAAATCAAAACGATTGGAGAATTCGTCGCTTCGCACCTGCCCGCCTACGAATTTGCCCAAGAGGTAATCAGACGACTCGTGGTACCGCCGTTCGATGGGCAACGACGAAAGGTTGTGGCTGTATATCTGGACCCATCGAATTTCAGGCACAGCGGTGACGGGCATACGATCGCGGATCAGATCAACGAAGTTTTCGAACCTTATGAGCTTGGGTGTACGCAGGCCTCGAACGACCGAATCGGCGGCTGGCAGCTGATGTACGAACAGCTCCAAAAAGGGGAATGGTTGATTGCTGATACTTGTCCAAAACTGATCGAATCGATTCCCACCCGTATCCACGATGACAAGAGACCTGGCGATCTTCGGAAAGTACCTGGTGATCCGCTGGACGACGTGGCCGACTGTGCCCGTTATGGAATCTATTCGTTTATCAACGCAAACCCAAAACCGCAGGACCTGCGCGACCGCGAACAATTTTTGTCTCTGGTGGAGCAGGGGGATCTGACCTCAGCGATGATTCGGTACTCCCAGAAAGAAGCTAAATCCAGCAATCCTCGACCCTTAATGATCGGGAGATATGCCTATGCAAGGTACCGGGATAGGTGGAGATTTCGGTAGGACTGTTTCCGTGCCAGTCACGGTTGGGCTGGGGCTCGTTTGCTTATCAGTAGGGCAGAGATCGAGCGCGATAAGTGAATTTCTAATCCATAGCCGCGCCTGCGCCAGAAAGCGTGGATGCCGGAAAAGGCGGAATGAGTGAACACTACACGAAGAGAAACTCACTGCAAGGCCAAAACGAAAAAGGGCAAGCCGTGCCGGGCCGCGGCCACCGAAGGCGGGCTGTGCTTTTTTCACGCCAATCCGAACAAGGCCGCCGAACTGGGTCGGGTTGGAGGCAGAAGGAGCCACCATCCTCTTGGGTGTGTTGCGGATCCGCCGCGAGACCTGAAAAGCATGAAAGGTGTTCTCGAAGCGGCAGCTCGCTTGATCGAGGACGTGTACTCGGGCAAGATTTCGCCCAGAATCGCAGGCTGTGTCGCGCCTCTTCTCAATTTGCAAATGCGTGCCATTCAAGCGACAGATTTGGAAATGCGCATCGCAAAACTGGAGCAATCGCAAGCCGAGAGCCCTTCGCACGATAGCCCCGACATCCGTCCCGAGGCTGGAGAGTAGGAAAGTGGGGCGCCCGAGATTGGAACCGATTAGCTATATGGCTTAGATGAAGTCCCTGAATACTGCAATACCTGAGCCAGAATGGGTTAAGCCATGAAAAGAGCAAGAGCCATCAAGGCATCTGCGCTTCTACGGCAAGGTAAGGATATGGCGATGCTACATTCCACAGTCACAAGGAAGGGACAAACTACCATCCCCGAGAAAATTCGCAAAGTTTTACGGATCAAGCCAGGCGACAAGCTGGAATATGAAGTGGAGGGCGAGCGGGCCACCATTCGCGTGCATCCGGGCATTCGGTCCCTCAAGGGCGTTCTCGCTAGCAAGAAGGGCAAGAGGATGTCTTTCGCTGAGATCCGCGAGGCCGCTGCTGAGGCAGCGCGTCATAAGGATACTCGATGAGCAAGCAAAGATTGCTCGACACTAATCTTATTGTCGGTTATCTGGTGCAGGACCATGACAAGCACGCCAGAACGGCCGGTAGGCTGTTCGATGCCTATATCCTGGAGGCACTACAAATGAATATTGCATTTCAAGACAGGGTTTAAATTGACACGCATCGCGTTGGGAACGACAATGGTGCCACTCGGTATTGGGCGGCAGAGTTCTTCCTGCCTTTCCGCGAGACAAAGGAGGTACCTCATGCCTCGCAAACTTCTTAAACAGCTGTGGGCTGACGAACAAGCGCAGGACATTGCAGAATACGCCGTAATGTTGGCGGTAATTCTTGTACTTGTGGTCGGTACGATCAGGCTGGTCGGGTCCAATGCTAACAACGTTTTTTCCTCCGCAGCCAGTACGCTCCAGTGAGTTTGTGCTTGCAAAATGTTTCGAGGGCCGAGCAAACACCCAGGGTTTAGCGCGTATCAGTCGCATGGCGTATAAGGGTCCGCTGGGGGCGTTTTAAGCACTGGTTCTACTTCGATTCCTTGATGATCGCTTCCGCAGCGTTGCCGGCCACGACCCAACTTGCCGACCCGGCCACGACGGCTTCATCCTCAAACCACAGGAATCCGAAGTCATCGATGCACTCCGGAAAATCCGGCTTGATGATGATGTATCCCGGAATTACGGCACCCGGGATGTAAGCATTGTCGGCACGATTGTTGCTGTATGTCTTTGTCTTCGAGACCGTGCCGACTCCAGCTACATACGAGGTGCTGGAGACCGGGTGCGTGCCCAGTATGTAATTGACGGCGCGAAGCGTGTATTCGGGGCTCACGAGTTCCGGAAACGCCTTGTGCAGAAAATACATGCGGATGGCCATGTCCACCACGGCACCCGATCCGCCCCAGGTGCCGAGACTCGGGGGCACGCCGAACGGGGTGGCGTCCAACCGCTTGTCCAAACCGGCCATATATGTCTTCACCGCTTCGCGCATTTGATCTTTCGCGCTCGCGTCCAGATAAGGCAATGCCCGGACTGCAGTCCAACCATGCAGGTCCATCTGCTCTGGGGTGATCATCTGAGGAAATAATTCCTTCAGACGGGACTTGTATGGCTCTGCACCATTCGTGGCGATGGTCAATTCAAGGGCCGCAGGCCAGTCCAGTGCGACCCCAAATCCGCGACGGCCGGCTGGCGCAGCCGTTTGTGCATTCGTGGCGCCGGTTGTCGTCGGAGTACCCGAACTGCCCCCTGGCTTACGAGCGCCTTGCGCGCCAGAGACCACACCCTGAGACGCAGCCAGCACGCCACCGCCGGGGGCACCTGTCGGAGCCTCTCTGTCTAGCGAGCGGTCGGCCGGATACCGCGTTGGGTCAGCCTTCGTGTCCTTCCATGCTTGGATCGCGGTCCCGAGGCAGTCTTTCGCTAATGTGTCGTTCCAGCCTTTCAGCGTATCCGCCGCGGCAGCTAGCGCCGCAATGGCATTCCATTGGAAATACGGGTTGTTCGTGGTGAAGATCCAGCGATCGTCCGGCTTGCCGGAATAGTCGCCCTTCATGTCGTTTGGGCCGAGCTTGGGGTCGTAAATGCGGCCGTCAGTTTTCGACGCGCCGTCGCCCACCTGTGTGTACTGGCGCAGATCCGGCTCGTGAGTGCCGCGGATGGCGTGGCCGATGTTGTGAAACTGCGCCAGGATGAGCAGGGCGCCGTGCTTGACTTGCTGCACCGTATCCGGCACGCCATCGGGGCGGTGCATCTCAACCTCACGCGCGGCTTCATCCACCGTGAGCTCGTCATACTTGAGATTGAATTCGCGATAGGCCAGAGCAAGACTCTGAATCACACTCAATTGCGCAGGCTCCTCAAGGTCGAAGTCGCCGGCATCGTACCAGCCGCCCACGTTCATGCCGGGAATGTGATCGCCGCCTTTGTACTTTCCGTCCGTTGGCGTGGCCTGGTTCCAGCCGTCGAACTGCTCCCCAACTACTGGCGCCATACGGCCATCATCCAGGTGCGAAGCGCCATGCCACATGCGGTAGCCTTCGCGAACGGAAACGTGATCCATCTGCGCCGCAAGGTGATGATCCAGGCTGTCCTGCCAGATGTTAGCGTAAGCGTCGTTCGAGATGGGAAAGGGCGCCGTACGCTGGTCTGCATACTCGACAACATAGAGCCCGGGGTCCTTCACGGGGGTGAAGTCGAATTTCGAATAGACGTAGCGGAGCCAGGGTATTGAAGGCGTGATCGGGCCCTCGAACACCTGCTTGTAAGATCCGTCTTCCATAAGGCGCAGCACTCTGGCCATCTTCGGAGCGTTATAGTTCGGGTCGAGTTCGAGCACCGCCACCTTTGAGAAGTCCGGCGCATAACCGACCTGGCTGTGCGCGATCATCGGCGGCCGCGTCCAGTTCGGAATGATGTCTGGCCTGATGTGCCAGACGATGGCTCCGGTGGTCTTGCCCGAAGGGATCAGCGAACGCAAAACGAACCAGCCGTTCGGGGCGTGATCGCGTCCGTCGAACAACATGAGGTTGGCCGTATCCGATACTACATTCACCCGAGCCAGCGCGTCGTCGACACCCAGGGTGATGCTCTTGCCCTCGGCGAACGGCAGGGGCTGAGTGTATCCCTTGGCCTTATCCCAGTCCTCCAGGTAGTACGCCTTCTTCGGTTCATCAGGCAGGGGCAAAACCTTCGTCATCGGATCGTTTGGCGTACGCGGGAAAATTCCAGCTTTGGTTCCGTCCACCAGGTAAGCCTTCCCCATGTAGATCGACGGCAGGAACTCCAGATTGAAACCCGCCCGCCCCGCCAGTTTCTGCGTTAGCGGCTTGTCGAGATTGATGCTGACCTTCACGCCGCCTGGCTCCGCTGCTACTTCGAGTGTGTAATTCAAGTCGAACGTTGGGAAAGCGAGCTCCGCAGTGAGCCGGTTGTTGGCCTTGTCGGCTTGGCGTCCTTTGAGGGTTGCCACCAAGTCCCACTGCTCCGGTGTCGGCATCAGGCGCACGTCGCCATTCGTGGCGATGCGTTGGCCATGGAGAATCATCTCCATGGCCGTATTCTTTTGGTCCACAAAAACGGGATGATACGTGCTGTCGTAGAGAAAAACGCTGAAACCTCGAGTATCGAGGTAATTTTTGTCGGTCACCTTCATGGCAAAATCGGCGCCGGACAGACCTGAGGCCGAGATCAGGACCAATAGAAGACAAACTCTGATTCGCGTGAACATAGATTGGGATTGATGCTGCTCCTTTGCCCCAGCATGATATGACAATGCACATCTCCAATTCCCATACCACCGGCGGTTTTGATGAAGCGTCTCCGGCCCCGACCTATCAGTCATTTCCATCAATCGCTCGTGAATCGGTTCCCGAGTGGTATTAATAGTCCTGGGTTTCAGCGCGTCCATGTGGAGCCCGGAGCGAGCCAGAAGCTGGAATTCCAGCTGAACTCTCGCGACCTCATCATTGGTCACCGATCTCGGGGACATCATCGTGACGCAAGGCAAGTACACCCTTTCTACTGGGAGCGGTCAAGCCGGAACACGAGTCCCCCCTGTGAGCGGAGATTTTGAAGTCAAAGGACAAAGCACTCTGCCGGAATGGTTGTTTGGTTATGAGATTGAGGCGATATGCATACCAAAGTTTTAAAAACTGTGTTTCTGGTGTTTGTCTCAACTAGTTGTGCTTTAGCGCAGGAACCGAACTCCTGCGCGAAGCTGACAAACTTCAAAGCCGAGAATGTTGAAATCACCAAGGTGTCGACCATTGCTGCCGGAACCACCGAGGCTATCCCCTGGAACCAGACTCGCACCGCGCCTTTGCCTGCATATTGCCGAGTCGAAGGTGTAATGAATCGGCGCACCGGAGTCGACGGAGGGGAGTTTGGAATCACGTTCGCCTTGGCCATGCCCGACCGATGGAATGGCGATTTTCTCATGCAAGGTGGGGCTGGTAGCAACGGCATCGTAATGCCGCCCCTTGGATTGAACGCCGCCGGAGACACGCCTGGACTCATACGGGGATTCGCTGTCGTAAGCACGGATACAGGTCATAAGAGCCGCCACGCGGGATTTGATTTCGGCTTCGTGCGCGATGAGCAGGCTTATCTAGATTTTGCTTACCTCGCGAATGCCGAAGTCGCCGCATTGGCCAAACAACTCATCGCCCAACACTACGGCAAACCGGTTGCCTTTTCGTACTTTTCTGGATGCTCCACCGGCGGGCGGGAAGGCATGATTCTTTCACAGCGTTATCCAACGGTTTTCAATGGCATCATCTCCGGCGACCCCGCGATGCGCACTGGGCTTTCCAATCTCGCGATCGGCCGATGGATTCCTATCGCGTTCAATCAAGTTGCTCCAAAAGATGCAAACGGGAAACCAATCATCGAGCAATCGATTACAGACAATGACCGCAAGCTTGTCAGGGATGCTCTCATTAAGCAGTGCGACGCCAAAGACGGCATCGCCGACGGCTTGATTTCCAATCCGCTCGCGTGCGACTTCGACCCTGAGATGTTGGCGTGCAAGGGCGAAACGAATAACTCCTGCTTGGCTCCGGAAAAAGCGGCCGGCATCAAGAAGGCCCTGGGAGGGCCGAAGACGTCAAGTGGCACCCAAGTCTATGCTGGATTCCTTTACGACACGGGCATCACGAACGGGCCGCCGTTTCGAGGATTGCTCTCACCCGGACCCGGCATTTTCGGGCCTGCGACGACGGACATGACAATGGACGTTGATAAGGAAGCTCTGTCGGCCAGCCAACCGCTCGTGGATTCGATGTCCACCAATTTGACGACCTTCTCCGCGCACGGTGGGAAATTGATCTTCTACCACGGCGATAGCGATCCGTGGTTCTCGCCTCTCGACACGTTCGAATACTACAAGAATATGGCGGCTGCAAACGGGAGTCTCGACGCCGTGTCGAAGTGGAGTCAGTTCTATTTCGTTCCCGGGATGAGTCACTGTGGTGGAGGGCAGGCGCTCGATCAGTTTGATTTGTTAGGCGCAATGGTCAACTGGGTCGAGAAGGGAATAACGCCTGCATCAGTCGTTGCTACTGGCAAGGCCTTTCCGGGGCGCAGCCGGCCGCTGTGTCCTTATCCGAAGCATGCTCAATACGCGGGGCAAGGAGATACGGAAGATGCAGCCAACTTCGAGTGCCGTTGAATTGTTACTTCTGTTTCAAAGGACATCACTTCTATGCGTTCACTTCTTGTCGTCTTTACGCTGATCGTTACGGCTTTCACTGTGCCGATAATGGCTGCCCAGAAAATTGAGCTTTCGATTGACACATCAAAACCCGGCGCGAAGATCGACCGCAACATTTTCGGTCAGTTCGCGGAGCATCTCGGACACGGCATTTACGAAGGTATTTGGGTCGGGCCTGATTCCAAGATTCCGAACACTCGTGGCATTCGCAACGACGTCGTGGGAGCCCTCAAAGCGATCAAGGTTCCTAACATTCGTTGGCCCGGGGGCTGCTTCGCCGATGAATATCACTGGCGTAAGGGCGTCGGTCCTCAGCGATCAGTGACTCTCAACCCCAACTGGGGCGGAGTGACTGAGGCAAATACGTTTGGAACGCATGAGTTCATGGACTTCATCGATCAGATCGGGGCGGACGCGTATGTCTCTGTCAATGTCGGTTCCGGTACTCCCCAGGAGGCGGCCGAGTGGCTGGAATACATGACGGCCGCAGCATCGACCGCACTGGTAAAAGAGCGCGCCGCCAACGGGCATGCATCTCCATACAAAGTCGCTTTGCTCGGCATCGGTAACGAAAGCTGGGACTGTGGCGGCAACATGACGCCCGACTATTACGTTAGCCAGATGAAGATATACAGCCGCTTCGTAAGGAACTTCAATCCGGCGCAACAGGACAAACACCAGATGCTGAAGATCGCCGTAGGTCCGGGTGGCGATGGGCCGCGTTGGACCGATTGGACGGAAACCGTCATGAAGGCCTACCAGCAACACACATGGAGCTGGGACATCAACGGACTTTCCATGCACAACTACACGGTGGTGCACTGGCCGCCCTCTTATACGTCGGTGGGGTTTGGTGAAACTGAGTACAGCCAGATTCTCAAATCCACCTTGGAGATGGAAGGTCTCATCAGCAAACACTCGGCAATTATGGACAAGTATGATCCTGAAAAGAAGGTAGCGCTCATTGTTGACGAATGGGGAGGCTGGTACGCGCCGTTACCGGGCAGCAATCCGGGGTTCCTGGTCCAGCAGAACAGCCTGCGCGACGCCATTCTCGCGGCTCTCAACCTTAATATCTTCGCTCGTCATGCCGACCGGGTACGCGGCGCTAATATCGCACAGATGATCAATGTGCTGCAGGCAATGGTCATCACTGACAAAGAGAAGATGGTCCTGACTCCAACCTATTATGTCTTCAAAATGTATGTACCGTTCCAGGACGCCATGTTCATACCAGTGACGTTCGACGCCGGTTGGTACACACATGGCACCGTGGCCATACCACGCCTCGACGCGATCTCGGCCAGAGACACGAACGGCAAGCTGTGGCTGGAGATTACCAATCTCGACCCCAATGAACCAGTCGAAATCGAGGCGGCTCTGGCGGGTATTACAGCAAAATCAGCGAGCGGAGAAACTCTGACAGCGCCGAAGGTGGACAGTGTCAACACCTTCGACGCAGCTAAGACAGTCACGCCGAAGCCGATCTCAGCGAAGGTTCAGAATGGCAAGCTGAATTTGAAATTGGAGCCTAAGTCTGTAACCGTCGTCTCAGTTGAGCAGTGACGCCCCTAGGTTGATCCAGCGGATGGAAAGTCTCAAACCGCAAAATTGTCGCTGGGCCAGCGCTATGGTTCACATTCCGATAGCAACGAAGGAGGAAAAACATGCGGCGATTCGCAATACTGGTCTTCCTGTCTTTGAATTTTGTTGGGGCACAGGAATCAGGCAATTTTCAACCCTCTACGACGAATGTCTGGGCAGCAGAGTACCCGCGGGTTGATCGTGCCGGGAGAGTACAGATCCGGGTGAAAGCTCCAGACGCTACGAAGGTCCGACTGAACTTCTGGAGCGGTCCGAAAGTGGACATGGAGAAACAGCAGGACGGATTCTGGACGGTTACCACTGCGCCGCTGGTTCCTGGTTTTCACTATTACACGCTGATCATCGACGGCGCCGAGGTCAGCGATCCCAACACTCACGCCTTCTTCGGAGGAGGAAAGCCGGCAAGCGGCGTTGAAGTTCCGGAGCCGGGCTCGACTTATTATTCGGTTCAGGATGTGCCCCATGGCCAAGTCCGGGAGGTTTGGTACAGTTCGAAGGTAACGGGTAGCTGGCGGCATGCGCTGGTCTATCTGCCGCCGAATTATGATACGCAAACAAAGAAGCGGTATCCGGTGCTCTATCTACAGCACGGCGCCGGTGAGGATGAGACCGGGTGGGTGCGTCAAGGCAACGCGAATTTCATCCTGGACAACTTGATCGCGGCCAAGAGTTGCAAGCCGATGATCGTGGTGATGGCCTACGGCTACGCGCACCGCGCGGGCGAGGCGCCTGTGGATTTGTTCGCAAAGGGGTTTGGGTCACCTGAAATGTTGAAGGCGATGCAGGAGATGGCTGCGGCATTCGAAGATGATGTGACGCAAGCCCTCATCCCCTACATTGATTCCACCTTCCGCACGTTATCCGACCGCGACCATCGCGCGATGGCAGGTCTCTCGATGGGAGGTATGCAGACCTTTCAGATTACGCTAGATCATCTGGATCTCTTCTCTTACATCGGTGGCTTCAGCGGCGCGGGCGGGATGCTCGTACTCGGGAATCGCAAACTCGATCCCAAGACCGACTACAACGGAGTGTTCGCCGATCCGGCAGCATTCGGCAAGAAAGTGCACTTGCTCTGGATTGGCGTGGGGACGAATGAGCCGGAGAGAATGCGCGCGGGGCTCCAGAGACTGCATACGTCCCTACTGGAAGCAAACATCCAGCACGTCTTCTACGAATCACCGGGCACGGACCATGAGTGGCAGACCTGGCGCCGCGATCTGAAGGATTTTGCACCCCGACTTTTCTGATGCAGCCCAAGCGGGGGGGGCGGGGCACCTTTCCCGCAAGCTTTAGTTGCACTCGAAACAGCAACCGGGCGATCAGCCCTTAGTCACACCGCAGCGCCACCAGAGGATCGATCTTCGCGGCCCGGCGCGCGGGGATGTAACAGGCCGCGACGGCGACCAGCGTAAGCAGAATGGCGACGCCAGCGATGGTCACCGGGTCATTCGCATGAATGTTGTAGAGCATCGATTTCAAGTAGCGCGTCACGCCCAGCGTTACCCCGATGCCTACTATTGCTCCGACAATCGCGAGGATGAGTCCCTGCCCAACAACCAGCCTTATCACGACGCGGGGCTGCGCACCCAGCGCCATGCGGATGCCGATTTCCCGCGTGCGCCGCGACACTTCATACGAAAGCAGCCCGTACAATCCGATGCACGCCAGCACCAGCGCCAGGATACCGAAAAATCCTGACAGCTTCGCAATCATGCGCTCTTGAAACAGCAACTGGTCGATCAACTCCGTCTGCGTGTGCACATCGAACAGGGGCAAATTGCTGTCCATCTGGCTCACCACGCTCCGGATGGAAGCGGTGACTGCGGCGGGATTCATCCTGGTGCGCACTTCGAAACTCGTGTTGCCGCCGCTGGCGGGAACGTACATCGAAGGGTCGATCGGGCTCCGCAGGTCCTGATACTTCGCGTCGCTCACCACCCCCACGATCTCCCAGCCTGGAGTTGCCCAGTTCCCCTTTGCCGGGTCGGCCTCCCGCGCACCAAAATGAACTCCCAGCGGATTCACTTTCGAGAAATATTTTTGCGCGAACGTCTTGTTCACGATTACCGGCACCGGCGCTTCACTGGCCGCGCTCTCCGGAACCCCCGTGCTCCCGCTCGGAGCCGCAAGCCCCGCTTCCTTGGCTTCCTGCACGGCTTCCCGCGCTCGTTCCCGTTCCTCCGCCGCTTCGGCTTCCGTAAAATCCGCCGAATTGAAGTTTCTTCCCGCGAGGAGTCGCATGCGCATCATGGAGAAAAACCCCGCGCCAACGGGTAGATAGTCCGCATTCGATTCCTGATCTTTTGGCGTGCCCTCGAGATGGAAGCCAGTTTCCCACAAGTTTCCGCTGAGCAGCGCGGTATTCGAGTAGCTCACAGACTCGACCCCCGGGATTGCCGCGATGCGCTGCTGCAAATCTCTGTAGAACGGATCAATCTGCGGCGTCTTGTATCCGATCAGCGTCGGGTCCAATCCGAACGTCAGCAAATTGCGGGTATCGAATCCGGGGTCTACACTTCTCAGGTTCTGCAATGTGCGAACTAGAAGTCCTGCGCCCACCAGCACAACCACTGCGAGCGCCACTTGCCCCATCACCAATCCGTTGCCCAAGCTGAACCATCTTCCTCCCGCGCGTCCTTCCGCCGCCGAACTTCCCGTGCCCTCCTTGAGCGCCGGGGTCAAATCGACGCGCGTGCCGCGAAAAGCGGGAGCAAGCCCGAAGAGAATTCCCGTCAGCACCGCTGCGGCGAATGTGAAGATCAGCACGCGCCCATCAATGCCGGGGTTGAATCCAAACGGCTCGTCGGAGCTGCTTGTAAAAAGCGTCACAATCGCACGCGTGCCCCAGATCGCAAACAAAATCCCCAGCGCGCCGCCCACGATTGAAAGACAAACGCTCTCCGTCAGCAGTTGCTGCACGATTCTTCTTCGGCCTGCACCAAGTGCCAGCCGCACCGCGATTTCCTTTTGCCGCGCCGTCGCGCGCGAGAGCAGCAAGCCCGCTACGTTGGCGCACGCAATCAGCAGCACAATTCCGACGGCCATCATCAGGACGTACAGTTCACCCGAGAGTTCTGTCGTCGAGCCGGTCAGTCCTGACTGCGCGGGCAGCGCATCGACTCTCGGATCATCTTCCGGCTTTGAGAGCGGCTTCGCACTGTGCAGCATGTCGTTGCGGAAAACCGTCGTGACGGCGGCCTGCGCCTGCAGGCGGCCCACGCCAGGCTTCAGACGGCCGATGACCACCAGCCACCAGTTGTATACATCGGTGACGCGCGCCTTTATCGAAGGGTGCGGATTGATCTGCGGCAGCACGGAAAGCGGAACCCACACATCGTAGACGTTCCCCGGACTCAGGCTATCGAATCGTCGATCGGCTACGCCGATAATTGTGAACGACACGTTGTTCAGGCGAATTGCCTTATCAATCGCCGTTGGCGAGCCGCCGAACTGGCGTTTCCAGTAGCCGTAGTTCAACACGACTACCGGTTGCGCGGAAGCCGAATCGTCGCTGGGCGCAATCAGACGTCCGGCGGCAGCACGAATGCCGAGCAGGGGGAAGAATGCGCCGGAAACCGCCTGCCCCTTCAATACGCTCGCGGTACCATTGCCGCTCAGGTCAATCTGACCAGCGTTGGCGAATGCCGCGACGCTGGAGAACGCGCTCACATGCGATGCCACGTCGTTGAAAAAAGGCATGGAAAGCGAGCAGCCGGAAGATTCGCCATTCTGCGACAATTCCGACCGGCCACAGTCTCCGTAACCTGTTTGGCTGTGAATATCGGGGGCCTTGTGGGCGCTCCATTTGAGAACCACGAGATGCTGCGCATCCTGCACCGGCAGCCCCCGCAGGAGGATGCCGTTAATCAGACTGAAAATCGCCGTGTTTGCTCCGATGCCCAGCGCCAGCGTGAACACTGCAACTGCAGTGAACCCCGGGTTCGCGCGCAACTGCCGCAACGCATAGTGAACGTCTTGAAGCAGTCCGCCCATCTGAGGTTTGTTCTCCTATTTCGTACAACACTGCCGCGTCCCTGTCACCGCAAGACTCTGGCCAATCTAACGGATATGTAACCGCTTGATGGCAAAGAAGAAGAACGTGTTTCTGCCGAGGCATAATTTTTAAAGGTGTCCGCTGTCGGCCTTCAGATGTCCGAAACCGAACAGACAATCATCTTCTGCTCAATATACGAGACCAATTGAAATGAGCCAGGGATCGCGCGCCTAGCCAGCTGATCTCAGTATTGAGGGGGATGGCTGCATGGCAGAGGGACAAGATGGGATCAGGTTCAACTCGGAATCGTCGGCCATTGGGTGAGAAACTGGTGATGGTGGACTTAAGTTCGACATCGCGCTGCGGAAAAAAATAACGCTTCTACCGCCTTAACCTCTCGCATCGTTCCGATCGATGTTTTAAGCCGGGGCCAATACAGCCTCTCTTCCCCTGCTGCACAACGATTCGCAGGTTCCTCCGCCGCCCCGAGCTCTAAGGCTCGTACTCCCATAGATCATTGAGCAGACCGACTGCCCCTGTCGAGTCGGAACCATTGCCGCCAAACAGCCATAGATTTCCGGCAGCATCGATCCAACCAACAGCAGCGCCTCTCGCGCCAGGAACATTAGTCGCTGCCCCAAGCCCCTCGGTGCCGTACGCTCCCGGTTGATTGACCATGCTCGATCCGCTTATCCATGTCCATTCCCCTTCGCTGTACTTCCATAAATCGTTGAGCTTTCCGACTGTTCCCGTTGAGTCGAGTCCTTGGCCACCGAAGAGCCAGACATTTCCGGACGCATCGATCCAAATCGTAGGCGATTGTCGGCCACCAGGAACGTTATTCGGGTCGGCCAAGCCCTGGGTCCCGTACGTTCCTGGTTGGTTAATCACGTTCGACCCGCCAATCCATGTCCATTCCGCCCCGTTGTACTTCCACAAATCGTTGAGGTACCCGTATGATGATGCCGAGTCGCCAAAGCCATACCCGCCGAAGAGCCAGAGATCCCCGGTTGCATCGATCCAGCTAACAGCTCCTACTCGTCCCCCTGGAACATTGGTCGAGCCGGCCGTCCCCTGAGTACCGTAAATCCCCGGCCATTCGCCGATATTCGAGCCACTCATCCACGTCCATTCGCCCGAGTTGTACTTCCATAAGTCATTCAAGTACCTGCCCACGCCTGACGAGTCCAAACCGTTCCCACCGAAGAGCCAGAGATTTCCGGCTGCGTCGATCCAGCTGACAGCTCCTTCCCGCGCCCCGGGGACATTGCCTGGGGAAGCAATGCCTTGAGTCCCGTAGCTCCCGGGTGGGTTGATCATGTTTGACCCGCTCATCCATGTCCATTCGTCCGCACTGTATTTCCACAAATCGTTGAGATAACCGTAGCTCGAAGCGGAGTTGATCTCGCCGAGGCCGAACCCGCCGAAAGACCAGAAATTTCCAGCCGCATCGGTCCAGCTAACAGATTGTTCTCGCCCCCCTGGAATGTTGCTGGGGGCAGCAACTCCTTGAGTTCCGTAGGTCCCAGGCTGGAACACAAAGTTCGACCCATCTATCCATATCCACCCTTCGCCTCCGCTATACTTCCATACATCGTTGATCACTCCTTGGGCTCCGGTCGAGTCGGTCGCCTCCCCTCCCCAGAGCCACAAATTTCCTGCCGAATCGATTGAACTCGCCGCAAAGGATCGAGCCCCCGGCATGTTAGTTGGGTTTGCTACTCCCACGCTGCCATAAGACCCCTTCTGGTTGATCACGTTAGACCCATTCACCCATGTCCATTCGTTGATGCTGCAGGCGACCTGAATGCTCGTCACGTTCGCGGTAACGGTTCCGCTGCCATTCCTTACCACGCAGTTCTCCGCCGGCATTGAGGGCTGTGTCAGAACCGTTACGGCGTAAGCAGAACCACTCGCGAGCGGTGTGGCAAAAGTGAAGCTGGTCTGATTGGACGCAACCTTTAGGTTGTCGACGTTGTTGTCCTGTAACACCAGTCCAGAGCCTGACAAGCGCGTAACCGTTCCACCGATGGTGTACGTGAGCGTCGTGCACGTGACAACTACGCTGCTGACATTCGAAGTCGCCGTGCCGTTACCGCTGCCCACAACGCAGTTCTGGGCCGAGGGTTGTGTCAGAATCGTAACCGAATAAGCGGCACCACTGATGATGGGTGTTGCGAACGTGAAGCTAGTCTGGTTCGCGGCAACGCTAAGGTTGTCGCCTTTGTTGTCCAGCAGCACTAGACCGGATGATGATAGTCCCGTGATGGTTCCACCGATGGTGTAGGTGATGGTTGTGCAGGTGATCACGATGTTACTGACGTTCGAAGTCGCGGTCCCACTCCCGCCGGTTACGGCGCAGTTCTGCAACGAGGGCTGTGCCAGAACTGTAACCGAGTAAGCAGCACCACTCGTGATTGGCGTCGCGAAGGTAAAGCTGGTCTGGTTCGCAGCAACGCTAAGATTGTCGCCTTTGTTATCCAGCAGCACTAGACCGGATGATGACAGCCCCGAGATGCTTCCACCGATGGTGTAGGTGATGGTTGTGCAGGTGACCACTACGTTACTGACATTCGAAGTCGCGGTCCCACTCCCGCCCGTCACCGCGCAGTTCTGGGTCGAAGGCTGGGTCAGAACTGTGACGTTGTAATGGGCTCCGCCGGTAATGGCGCTGCTGAAGGTAAACGCTCCGCTCGCGTTGATTGCCAAATTGTTGCCGCCATTGTTCCGCAACACGAGTCCACTGCCCACCAACCCATTGACTGTACCGCCGACGGTATATGTGCTCGGAGGCGGATTTGTGTTCCCCACGCTCCCACCGCCGCAGGCCGCCAAACAGAGTGACGCTACAATCGTCGCCATCAAACTGTAGGGCCGCATGGTCCGGAGTCTCCTTTGTACCTAACCAAAAAGGCACCCACTATACAGCTGTTTCGCCTCCTCGAATAGTGTGAAGAGATTTTCATCCAGAGCGCCAGAGTGGTCTGCGATGCCGTGATCCCGCAGCTTCCTGCATAGAGGCGCAGCTGCTGAAAGAATTCCCCATTTGCTACGGACGGAACAACTTACTTCGAGCTCCGTCTGGAAGCGCAGAACGTTTTTCGCAAGCCGAGTACAATGGCATCGACAGCAACCCGAACGATGCCACTTTTCGCGGCGTCATGGGCAAATTCAGACAGCCAATTATGCAGATCGGTGCTCGCTTTTTCTTTTAAGCCGAGGCGGAGTCGAGTCATTATCTGGATGCGGCTCGGCACTCAATCCGGAGTCTCGCTGCCGAGCTGCAGACTTCCGATGCAGAAGGTTCACTCGAGGCATCGCCCACCGCCCCTCGGGATCTCAGTAAAATCCTGCACCATTTATGGGCCACAGACTGTCACGATCGTGGAATTTGTAAGCGCGGCGTCAAAATGTAGAGTCGTTATTGAAGTCGTTCTGAAAGTTCAACGGCTCTTGAAGCGGGACTACCTCGGGGGAGGAGCCCCGCTTCTTGTCATCCTGCGCGACCGCCGCGGTGTCCTCGAGGCCAATGTCTTTTTTACTGCTTGGACGGCGGGCTTGTATCAGAAGATTCGGTACGTTTCGCAGACGCGGTGCGTCCAGCACAATGCAAGCGAGCTGGGGAATTTGTAGCGCTCTGACAGACGCTTTGTGAGGTCGTTTCATCGCCCTGGCGGAGTGGGAACGCACATGTCACCGCCCGCCGTCGTTTTGTCACGTAATGCCAGAATGCACCAGTTCGCCCAGTCCACGATGTCTTGCTGGTTATTGATGGCATCGTTCAACCTCGCAGTTGGACCGCCGTTTGTGTTTTGCAGGGCAAGCGCCAACACACGTATGGTGCTCCGTGCAGTGAGGCGCATCTTCTCGTAATGCACGATGGTCGCCGTTCGCTGTTCCGGCCTGACCTCGGGGTCCGCCGCCCTGGCACTGAGAATGGTCATCTGCCCATAGGCGCAGGCTAAGGGGAGCAGAATAACAACGAAAATACGATGAAGCTTTTTCATGTCTGCTCAATACGTGCACTCGGGGGCTTGGTGCTTTCGTACTATCTAAACTGCTGTGAGCATTCTGGACCGGATCTGCAGTGAAATCAGCGTAACGGCGGTGTGGTTACTATGGTTACCATTGAGCCATGTCGTACAGCATTTTCCGTCACATTTGAGTGTGTAAAGGCCCCCATGAGATGGCCGGTCGGCGTCAACTCAATTCTGTTCTTGTGTGGAAGTTGACTCGGGCCCCCCCTTCCACGATCACTCAAAGCGCAACGCTGAAATCGGGTCGATCTGCGTTGCTTTTCTCGCCGGTACCCAAACAGCTGCCAGCGCCACCGCCCACAGGAAGATTGGGGTCAGGATGAATGCTGCCGGATCCCACGCTTTTACTCCGAATAAGAATCCCGTCAGAAATTTCGTCAGCCAGAAGGCTCCGCCGATTCCGATGACCAGCCCAATTCCCGCAAGCAGCATTCCCTGACGAATCACCATATTGCGAATGGTGGAAGCGGGCGCTCCCAGAGCCATCCTGACGCCCAGTTCCAGGGTTCGCTGCTGGACCGAGTAAGCCATTAATCCGTAGATGCCGATCGCCGCCATCAGTAACGCCGACGTGCCGAAGACCATCAGCAGCAGCATGTTGAAGCGTTCGCGCGAAGTGGTCAGCACGACGATCTCGTCCATGCTAGGGATGTGCGCTACGGGCAGACCGCCCGTCGCTTCGCGGATCGCATTGGCGACCGCGGCGGTGAGGACGTGGGGTTCCATTCGCGTGCGCACAATCCACCACAAGGGGGCGATGCGCGAGTTGAGCTCCGTGACTTTGTCGGGCATCTGGGCAACCGGGATATACATGGTTGGACCCGGATCCTGATTGAGTCCGCCATCGCGTGTGTCTCCAACCACCCCGATCACCTGCCGCGGTGGTTCGACGAAGACCGGTCCCATGCCCGCTCCAATCAAGATGCGATCGCTGAGCGGATCACCGTTGGGCCAGTACTGCCGCGCCATCGCCTGATTGATGATGACGACACCCGGGGCAGATCCGTTATCTTTTTCGGTGAAATTGCGCCCGCGCAGGACGGGCACCCTGAAGACGTCAAAATAACTCCACGAGACCGGGAAGTATCCTGCTCCGCCCGTATTCGGATTGTTGCCGTTCGCCCGCCCGACAATGTCGAAGGGCAGCCCAAAGCCGCCTTGCAGGGGCAGACAGCAGGCTGCGGCACTGGCCGTGACGCCGGGGACGGCATTGATCCTCTCGGTGCCGTCGTGAATCACCTGCGCGACGCCGCTGGTCTTCAAGAAGCGGTCGCCGCTGATCGACATGGCCATGGTGAGCACGTTGTGGGTGTCGAATCCGGGGTCGACCGACTGCAGGTTCCTAAACGTGCGAATCAGGAGCGCCGCTCCGATGACCAGAATGAGCGCAAGCGCCATTTCGCTAACCACTAGAAGAGAACGCACCTGGCCGCTGCGGAAGCCTACTCCTGCGCGGTTGCTGCTCTCGTTCAGGATCGCCGAAAGACTCTTGCGCGAGGCACTGATCGCAGGTACCAGGCCAAACAAAATTCCGGTCAGCACCGAAACTCCAAGCGTGAACAGAAGCACGTTCAGATCGACGGTGACCGTCGATCCATCTTCGCCGATCCGCGGGATGCTCCCGGGATTGATCGCCAGCAAAAACCGGACCCCGGCGAACCCAAGAAGTAATCCAAGCAGTCCGCCAGTGAGCGATACAAGCAGACTCTCGGTAAGCAGCTGGCGAATGATGTGCCAGCGTCCAGCGCCAAGCGCAGAGCGGGTTGCGAGCTCCCGCTTGCGGGCAGTGGCGCGAATCAGCAGCAGATTCGCAACATTGGCACAGGCAATCAACAGCACAATTCCGACAGCGCCCAGCAGCACGTAAAGGGACGACCGCGTATCACGCACCATCAATTCCTGCCACAACACCACGCCGAAGCTAGTGTTCGGCCCCAGCGTGCCCGGATAGGTCGCCCGATATTGATCCGCGGCCAGCTTCAACTGCGCGTTAGCCATCGGCTCAGTCACGCCCGGCTTCAAGCGCGCAATTACGCCGAAGTAGTGCGCTTGGTCGGTCGAACTGAGTTCAAACTGGAATGGCAACCAGAGATCAACCGGATTGTCGGTAACAAAGCCGCGGCCGATCACCCCCACAACCTGATACGGCTGTCCGTTGAGCTGAATGTTTTTGCCGACGATGCCTCGATCTCCGCCAAATCGACGCTTCCACAGGCCATAACTCAGGACAACCACATTTCCGCCATGAGGGCTGTCCTCAGCCGCCGTGAAAGTCCTGCCCGCGACTACGGGTGCGCCAAGAATCGAAAAAAAGTCTGCTGTGACGTGAACGCCTTGTACCTGTTCCGGCTGATCGTTACCGGTCAGGTTCAATCCGGCGCCGCCGCTGTCGTAGGCCGCAACCTGGCGAAAAATCGACGTCTGCTGCCGCCAGATATTGAACTTGGGGACGTTTGCGCCGGGGAAGGAACCTTGATCGCCATTGTTCATCAGATGCACCAGCGATTGTGGATCGGGATAAGGCAGTGGCTTGAGCAGAACCGTGTTAATGACGGAGAAGACGGCTGTGTTCGCACCGATGCCGACCGCTATTAGCAGAATCGCAACCACCGTGAATCCCGGAGCCTTCATCAGCGATCGCACGGCAAATCGAATATCGCGCCAGATGGATTCCACTGACACGAACGAAGAACCGGCGGCCACGCTCTGTGCAGTATGGGGTCTGTCTTGATTCAAGCCGCCTCCTTGTCATTCAAAGAAGTCCGCGCCCTTATTATGGACGCAACCGCACCCCAAGAGTAACTACCATGGACAGCTAAGAAACAGGCGCACAGGCCCGTCTTTTCGACCCTCGAGCGGCCCGACCCAGATCCCGTTGAAATACCCCTTTACACTCGATGAATCTGTCAAGACGTCTAGTGCCCTGTTTCCGTTTCTCCCGGAGGAAGGTGCCAAGATCGCGAAAGGTCAGGTTCGCCAATCTTTAAGCAGAGCGGTTTGTTTTGCTCTTACATTCTGTTGAAGTTCGCAGTTTCTTGCGCACAAACTGCCCGGCAATCGTGATTTGAACGCCAATAAAGCGCATTTTTTGTTGTGTCCGGATGCTTCCTCTTGTAAGCTTACGCGCGCCGTATTCGTGGGGCGGGACCTCCACCATTGGGCTGCCCTTCCACTCATGCCGGCGGATCCGTTCATTGCATCCATGCTGTCGGCGCTCTCTTCCACAGAGCGGCAGTCCGCGTGGTGCGCGTTCCTGGACCGCTACAGCGGGTTGATCTATCACGTAGTCCTAAGCTTTGACCGCGACCCTGACCGAAGCGGCAACTGTTTCCTGTTTGTTTGCGAACAGCTTTCAGCCAACGATTTTCGCCGCCTGCTCAAGTTCGATGTAGGCGGAAGAGCCACATTTTCGACGTGGCTATGCGCCGTCGTGCGCAATCTTTGTCTCGATTGGCACCGGAAAGAGCACGGTCGCCATCGCATTTTTAGTTCAGTCGTCCGTCGGAGCGCAACGGACCAACTCTTGTTCGAGCTTGTATTCAGGCGAGGTTTCTCTGCCGAGGAGTCCCGTGAAGAACTAAAGCGCCGGGGCGTCGACCTGAGCTTCGCTGCGGTGGAAGAAAGAATCTGCGATTTGCGGCGCTGCCTGAGTTCGCGTCAGCTTTGGCTGCTTAGCTCCGGCAAGTCGATGCTGGACTCCATTGGCGGGGAAGAAGAAGGAAATTATGTCGTTGAACCAGCCGATCCTGCTCCCGATCCCGAGGCGCTGATGGCCTTGCGCGAAACACACCAGCACATCTCAGCGGCACTTGCGTCATTAACAGAATCCGACAGGCTGCTCGTTCGGCTGCGTTATCAGGAAGGACTGACGTTGCAGCAGGTCGCCAAACTCGTAGGCCTGAAGGACGCGCAAACCGCTGATCGTCGCCTGCGCGACATCATTGACCATCTCCGGCAGGCGCTGGGCATCGAACATCTCGTGCGCGGAAAACCTAAACCGGCGTCCGTGTAACTAAGGTGAGCCCGGAAGTTGAGTGTATGTTGAACCGAATTATCCCCCGAACTCATCGGTTCCATTGTCCCGACGAACAGCAGTTGGCCGCCTACGTCGATCAGCAACTCATCGGCGCGGAGCGCGAGCGCGTGGAAAGCCATCTGGCAAAGTGCGACTCATGCCTTCAGCAAGTGGGATTTCTCGTCAAACAATCTGGTAACCCAGTCGAATCCGCGCCTCCATCGCTGGTGCATCGGGCCATGGATCGCGACACAGGGGAATACGATAATGCGCCCTTCGGCTGGAAATGGGTTGGCTTGGCGCTGGCAACGCTGGTTATGGTCATGGGACTGCTGGTGTGGCGCGAGGCACCAACCAATATCCAACAGAACTCAACGATCATTGCGACAGCCCCCCAACCGTCAGGCCCCGCTATTCCGGCAACTGTGAAGTCTGACGCAGAGACCGCCGTTCGGAGTGTAACCCCGCCCGACTCGCAGCCACTGGTGCTGTCTCCGCAGCCTGGCGCTACCGTTCATGACTCCGACTTAAAGATTCGCTGGGAGCCAGTCCCGCACGCGGCAGCTTATGAGGTGTTCGTTGTCACTGCCGACGGCGATCTCGTCTGGCGCAAGCGCGTCCATGACGACTCGGTAACTCCCCCTAAACAAATGCTGCGACGCGGTTTGAAGTATTTCGTCTGGGTTCGCGCTTGGCTGGCAGACGGTAAGACAGAGCAGTCGCCAACAGTTCCGTTCATAGGTGGATAGTCGATGCTGAAGCTTCATGTGCGGGCAGTATCTGCACTCACCGCATTGCTAGTACTGGTGGTCGTGCCCCCGGCGCCAGCGCAGAACGCTACACCTGCCGACGAACTCCTTGCCCACGCCAAAAGCGTCTATTCCTCCACTGGACCATCGGCTGCACTCCCCGAATAAGAAAAGGCGCTTGCGGCATATCGAAAACTCGAGAACCGCCATGGCGAGGCCATCACACTCGGACTCATCGGCAACTGCTACAAGCACCTGGGTGACCGGACTCGAGCACTCGATTTCCTCGGTCGTGCCTTGAAAATAAAGCAGGAGTTGGGTGACCGCCTCGAAGAAGGCAAGACCATCAGCAACATCGGCCTGGTCTATTGGGAAGCTGGCGATTACCCAAAAGCCATCGATCATTTCAATCGCGCCATCACGATCGCTCAGGAAGTCCATGACGCGCATCTCGAGGGCGCAGCGCTGAACAATTTGAGTCTCGTCTACGACGAAAAAGGAGAGTACAAGCGTTCTTTAGAGCAGTACCAGAAGGCGCTGGCGATTCATCGCGCCAGCAAGTATCGAGAGGGCGAGAGTGATGCGCTGGGAAATATTGGGGGAGTGTATCTCCTGCTGGGCCATTACAGCGACGCCATTGACTACTACCAACAGGCTCTTGCGTTAGATGAAGATCTGGATCGTAAGCCCGTTCAAAGTCTGGACCTGGGAAATCTAGCCATTTGCCAAGCCGCAATCGGCCAACTGGATCAATCCCTTAAAACGTTTGATCGGGCTTTGAATCTGGCGAGCCAGGCTGGGCTGAAGAAAGAAGAAGCAGACTGGCGAAAGGGAAGAGCGTCGACACTGCTGCGGCTTGGAAAATTCGACGAAGCACTGCAGGAGTATCGAACAGCATTAGCCTCGTACGAAAGAGCCGGTCTAAAGCGGGAATTGGTTGAGGCGCGCTCTGGATACAGAGGCAGATATCCTGTTGAAGTTGGGCAGAACCGAAGAGGCATTGCGACCCTTGTCTTCGGCCGCCGACCTACTTGTGAACACCGGAGACAAGACACTCCCTTGGCACATTGATTATCTGCAGGGGCAGGCCCTTGAGTCGGTGAAGCGCGACGAAGACGCCGTCGCTGCCTACCGTAGATCCATTATCTCGATTGAGAGCATTCGCGGATCAATTTCCGAGGATCGCTTTCGTACCGGTTTTTTGCAAGACAAAGAAAAAGTCTATATCGCGCTAGTTCGTCTGTTGTTGCGTATGGGTAGGATTGGCGAGGCTTTTCAATTTTCGGAGCGTCTCCGGGCGCGCGGTTATCTCGACCTAATCAACCGCTCAGCGTTGCCAAGTTCGAATCCGCAAATTGCGGAACTGCAGGTACGTATTCGCCGCCTCCAGCGCGCCATCGAAGACGAAAACTCCAAGGCTCCATCCGAACAACGCAGCGGCGCTGCCAGCACGTTTTCAGGAGAGCTCGCGGACGCGGAACGTGAGTATTCGGATCGTGTGGGTCTTCATGCCGATGTGGGAGTTCTTTCGGCGGCCGTGCCGGAGCCGGCTGACGTGGAGCGCGAGCTACCGGTTGATAGGGCGGTTATCGAATATGTAGTCGGGCCGAGGCAGATTGCCATTTTCGTACTTCGTCATGATGGCCTCCACGCAATGCTTGAACCCTTACGCGCGGTGGACCTCGAATCGAAGATAACTTTGTTGCGCGACCTGATACGGCGACCTGATTCGACCGATTGGCAGTTGCCTGCCCGGAGCTTGCATCGCTTGCTGATGGAGCCGATTGAGAAAGCCGGCTGGCTGCAGGGAGCCAGCGAGATCACCATCGTGCCCCATGCTTTCCTCCATTACCTTCCGTTTGCAACCCTGGTGCGGCCCACTCGCGAGGGGGAACGATTCCTTATCGAAGATTACGTCGTCTCCTACCTTCCCATGGCCGGCGCTATTGCCGTGTCATCCGCGCCGCAACCATCAGGCGAGCGCCTTGCGGCCTTGGCTCCCTCAGTTTCAAACTTACAATTCTCCTCCGGCGAGGTACGCGCTGTCGGTGCTGCTTTTGGGACCCATGCGACTGTCATGGTTGGGACGAAGGCGACCGAAACGTGGTTCAAGCACCGGGCAGGAGACTACGACGTGATTCACGTCGCAACCCATGGCTTCTTCAATAAGGCCAATCCTCTGTTCTCGGGCATACAACTGCAGCCGGACGCGCAAAATGACGGCCGGCTCGAAGTCTACGAGATTCTAGGCCTTCATTTGCGCGCGAAACTCGTTACTCTCAGTGCGTGCGAAACTGCGATGGGCAGCGGGTACTTCACCGAAATCCCTGCCGGGGATGAGTTCGTCGGCTTAACGCGAGCATTCTTGTCTGCTGGAGCTTCAACGGTGATGGCTAGCCTATGGGAAGTGAATGATAGTTCGACGGCACGGTTGATGCGCACCTTTTATCGCACCATTTCCGATGATTCGCCATCGCAATCGCTTGCTAAAGCCCAGGATGCGATGCTCCATGGTAATAAGGACCACCGGCATCCATATTACTGGTCTGCGTTCGTCGTAATCGGCATTGGCCAGCCGCTAATTCCGGCCAGGCTGACAGAAAAGCGTTAAATGTCACGGAAAACCATAGATTCTGTCCGTGTAACTCAGGCAAGAGTTCGATTCTGAATGCTGTGGGGTGAGAAAATGAAGCTCCTGCGCGCTAACTGTCGTCCTGCAGCAACTCTGCCACTTCTGACCATGCTAGCCTTTTTTGGGGTCATCCCAGCCTCAGCGCAGATCTCCGTAAAGACTGCCCAGCCGAACTCCACCCTCCAGGGCACGATCAATCTTGACGTTACCGTCGGTGGGAAAGGCTTCAAGGCAGGAGCGACGGCTCAGTGGTTTATCAGTGGAACCACTAATCCAGGCGGTGTCACGGTTAATTCGACCACATTCGTGAACTCAACTACCTTGACGGCAAATATCACCGTCTCCAGCACGGCATTCGTCGGGGGCTTCGATATCCAGGTCAAAAATACCGATGGGCGCACCGGCAAAGGGACCGAATTGTTCGCCGTCCAATCGAAGGGAACCTGCTCCGATATCCCCTTGCAATTAATCGTGGTGCGTCAGCCGACAGGTCAAGGCGGCATTTCCGGTGATGGCTTGTCGATCTACAACAACCCGAACGACCCCACTTTCAACGGCGGCACGTTGTATCAGGATGGCGTGGGTGGCGTTTACGTGAAGTTTCAGGTCTGCAACGGGACCAATGACTTCATTCTGAACCTGAGCGGTACGTCACGATACCTGAACCTCGACTTCTCCGTACAACTGGCGCCACCGGATACAGCTAACGGCGCAATGGACCTGACCGGTCAGCAATTCCATCAGCAGGGAGAGCAGATCAATGAAATGGCCAATAGCGCGCTCTATACAAATGGCCAGTTCAATGACTGTACCGGCTTCGGTCTGAGTTCGTTGAGCAGAACTGTAACGGGTGGCAATTTCTGGTTTCATCCCAGCACGCTCTACGATCCTATCGTCCCCGGCTGTTATGGAGGCAGCGCCCAGGACCTTGCCAATAGCCCCATCAATACATCCTCAGCGCTCATCCAGCAGGTGAATGCCTGCACCTGGACCGTTGCGCCCATGCTGGACAGTACCGGTACGTGGTACCGCATCGGGGTTGCAGAAACTGTAAAGAAGAACGGCACCAGCACCTCTGTGGCGGGCGGCCAGTATCAGATGCCGTTCAGCTACGAAATTCAAAAACTCAATTGCACGCCGTAGGTGGTTCGTTCGGGAGATGGGCCGGTTTTGGCACCTATAGACATTGCCTTTGTGCATTTTCGTGACGAATTGAAGGGGAGAAAATGGCGGGGAGCGCTCAGAATCACCCAGATGTACAGCTTGGGACCCGAATGCACGAAGCACAATTCACCCGTGTGCATCCGGCATGGTCGCGCCTAATGGAATATTGTGCCGACCTTGGTCACGGGGAAATTGAGAAGCTAAAAATTCAGGATGGCGTACCTGTGATCGCTGATGTGGTCCGGGAGAAAGTGAAGTTTACGTAAGCAACAGTTCAACTGAATAGTGCTGACCGTATCTACGGAGGCCGTCACGCCGGGCAAGCCGGTGCGACGGCCTTTTTCGCAAAGGATACGACAGTACATTTCGAAAGACGCACAAATGCGATTCCGAGAGAGGAAAGGTCCAAGTTTCTCAATTCCCTTGGCAATAAGGAGATTCCGTATGCGTCACGTCGTTTCTACTGCAGCAATTCTGCTGTTCACGTCCGTGTTCGCCGCAGCGGCTACGCCGGTCGTGAATAACAGCGCTATCAATTACACCCTTAGTCCGAACCAGATCACAATTAATGGATCCGGGTTCAGCCCTCAAGGTAAGGCTCCAGCCGTGCTATTCAACAACGTTACTCTGACAGTCCTGTCCTTTACTGACACGCAAATCGTTGCCAATCTGCCGAGTGGAACCCAAGCGGCCAGCTATAGGGTAAGAACGACGAACTCACAAGGCAACTTTTACGAATTCGATGTGACCTACGGCGCTGTCGGTCCCCAAGGGCCGATTGGACCGCAAGGGCTAATGGGGGCTATCGGTCCAGCGGGACCGCAGGGGCCAATCGGGGCCACCGGTCCAGCCGGACCGCAAGGGTCCACGGGGGCTACCGGTCTAACGGGACCGCAGGGGCCTGCAGGGGCGTCTCCTTTTTCGCTCAATGGCAACGACGCTTACTACAACCAGGGCAACGTGGGAATCGGGACCTCCACTCCCGAACTGATCCCGGGGTACACATCCATGCAGATTGACAACTCAGGCAATGGTTTCGGAGGAGCTTTTCTCGAGCTTACTCATTCAACCACGGGAGCAAAGGGGAGAGTCGTTATGGACGATAATGGGTTTCTCCTCAACGCGGTAAATCCGGCGCCTGTGAAGATCAAATCCAGCAACTTTAACGGAGGCGACGATCCCGGCCAAATCTATGTCAGTACCAGCGGTAACGTCGGTATAGGAACAGGCAGTCCAGCGGCCACGCTCGACGTGAATGGTATCGTACGCGCGGCAAGTGGGTTACTTTTTGGCGATGGAACCACCCAAAATACCGCACAGCTTGTCGGCCCACAAGGACCTGAGGGGCCGCAAGGGCCCGCAGGACCGCAAGGAACACCGGGAACTCAGGGTCCCACCGGGCCGCAGGGACCTCCGGGTTCTGCAGCCGCCGGGCCCTGCTACGACAATAACAATCGGTTCGTGGACTGCGGGAACGGTACAGTCACCGACACGCAAACTGGACTGATCTGGTTGAAAAATGCGGATTGCCTGGCGCACTCCGGAACCACATTTCAAAATGCGAATTCAATGGCGACCAGTCTCGCAAGTGGTCAATGCGGTCTCACGGACGGCTCCGCCGCTGGCAGTTGGAGGTTACCGACACAGCAAGAATGGGCGGATCTTGAGCAGCCTGCCTGTGCTCAAGACCCCAGCGGTCCAGCGATACCGGATATATCGGGGACGACCTGCTATTCCCACGGTCCATGGGCATCTGTCGACTGGGAGTCGCCGGTAGATTACTGGTCTTCAACAACCTGCACGCAGAATGGTCCGAATTGGCAGTCAGGTCTGCCGAACTATGCATATTTCGCTCAACTGCAGTCAGGCGAGACGGGATGCGGACCCAAAGGTCCATTGGGAGCCCCCTCTAGGGCATGGCCCGTTCGTGGGGGGCACTGATTGTGTACTGCGAATGTTAGCCTCCAAAATCGCGCGACTCGTCTGACAATACCTACGGAGGCCGCCGGTCCAAAACGGGACCTGCGGCCTTTTTACTTTGCAGGCCCAAAAGAAGGACTAAAACATGACTCGCAAAGGCACATTACTGACGTTCGCGTCCGCAGCACTGCCTATGCTACCCGCTGGGGCCGCTCCGCCCGCCCGGGAGGTGGCCAATTCACCGATATTCCGTTGCAGTTGATTGTGGCGCTCCAGACGCCCTCCGGCGATGGCCTATCCATCTACAACAACACCAATGATCCCGCATTCAATAGCGGTATTTAATCAGTAACGCTGTAAGGTGTCGTGCCCGGAAGATCCTCACTCCCACCGAAACACTTTCGCCGAGACCGCGGTGCACACGATGAACACCACGGCCAGTGCCGCTACATCGCCTACGTGAACCGACCACGCGTCGCCCTTCCATATTCCTTCGAGCAGCGACACTGCGTAAGTTAGCGGCACAACTCTGGCCACTCCCTGGAGTGCTGGCGGCAGCGAAGCAACCGGCACGAATAGTCCCGAGACACCGATCATCGGGTACATGATGACGGCGCCGATCGGTTGGGCAAAGCGCGCAGTGGGAACGATGCTGGCAATGAGAAAGCCAATCGACAGGATGCTCCAGGTACTTATCAGGAGCGCCACCGTAAACCCGAGCAAGGGAGCATGAATGCCGACCGGGTAGTAGCGTTTTCCTGCCAGCACCATCAGACCCAGCGTGGCGGCGGTGAGCAGCAGCTTCACGATTACGTGGGCAGTGAGGATCGTCTGAGGGCGCAGCGGGGTGGCGCGGAGCCGTTTGAGAATGCCTCCCTCGCGGTAAATAGAAACAATGGTGACCAGCGACAGTACTGCGCTGATGGAAATCAGGATCGAAGCGAGCACAGGTAGACCGGCGCCGATAAAACTGCTGGCAGCGTTTGAGGCCGGTGTGAGGCTGCGGCCGACTATCCGGCCCCCTACGATGAACACCAAAACGGGGATACCGATGGTCCCGAACGCACCCAGCGGTTCGCGGAGGAAGATCTTGATCTCGATCCAGGTCAGTTTCCAGAGTCCATCCAGCATGATTGTCAGCCTTAGTCGCGAATCGAGTGACCGGTCAGTTTGAGAAATACGTCCTCAAGATTGGGAAGAATTGTGCGGAAGTCTGTGACCCGAATGCGATTTTCAGACAGACAATGAATCACCTCAGTGACGAGATCATCGCCGCGGCCCTGAATGGTGAACCGCGAGTCGCTGCTGGTTACGGCCTCGATTCGCGGGATGGTCCGAAAGCGCTCTGCGGCGAATGGGTCATCAGTCGCCAGGACGACGCTACGCTCGGGGCAGTGCCGGTTTACGAGGCTCTGCGGTGTGTCGATGTCGATGATGCGTCCATGTTCGATGATTGCCACCCGGTCGCACAAGCGTTCGGCCTCCTCCATCAGATGAGTGGTCAGGAAAACTGTTTTCCCGCGCTCGCGGATGCCGCGCACCAGCTCCCAAATGGCGCGGCGGGCCTGCGGGTCCAGTCCGGTGGTCAGTTCGTCGAGAAACACCAGTTCGGGATTGTTGATCAGCGCAAGCGCGATGAACAATCGCTGCTTTTGGCCGCCCGAGAGGGTCATGAACCAGGCGTTCCTCTTGTCGCTCAGGCCGAGTTGTTCGAGCAATCGTTCGCCGTCCACCGCCTTCTTCTGGTATAGGGAAGCCCACAGATCTACCGCCTCCCACACCTTGATTCGCTTCTGCAACTGCGCTTGCTGGAGCTGAACCCCGATCCGCTCCTGCAGCTTGTACACGTCCTGGAACGGATCAAGACCCAGCACGGAAATGGCGCCCCGGTCGGGTCTGCGAAGACCCTCGATGCACTCCATCGTAGTCGTCTTTCCCGCGCCGTTCGGCCCGATTAAGCCAAAGATCTCACCTTCGTTGACCTCGAACGATACGCCGTCGACCGCCACCGTGGAGCCGTAGGATTTACGGACTGTGGAAACTTGAATGACAGGACGCATGGATTCTTTGCAAAATCTTTGGCTTACTGAATCGGGACGAGAGTCTATACCAAGGCGGTTAGTCTAGGTTCACATAACTCGGAAAACAAGTTGTCCGTGGTGGCCAGAAGCGTGGTCGAGAAAAGCGACAAGCCCAGAGGTTATTAAGAGGGAGGGATATCAAGAAAAATCTTCTGCCTCGACCGGAGAGCGAGCGCCTGGCCTTGATCTCCAGCCCACTGTTAATGTGAGTGCCCCCGATTCGCGGAAGGGTTTTGCTGGGGACGATTTCAGTTTCTTATCCTGTAGAAATGAACTAGGGGAACCAAATTCCTGCCTTGATTCCTCCCAACTCTTTGTGGCATTGTACCGGGCAACTTGTGGGAGGGGTGAACCGTGAACGAAAACCGTCGAGCCGTTAGACTCTCGTATTTAATCGTTTCAATACTCACCTTTGCGTCGATCGCGGCGCGTGCGGATGTGACTGGTTCGATCACGGGTGTGGTCCATGATCGTGCACAAGCGGTCGTTGCGGGCGCTAAGGTGCAAGTCACGAACCTGCAAACGAACTTTACTCAGGTGACGAACTCGGCGGCTGACGGCACATACCACTTCCTCGCCCTGCCGGCAGGCAAGTACCACATCACAGCTAGCTCGGCTGGTTTCACGCCCTACCTTGCGAACGACATCACCCTTCAGGTGAACGATCAACTGCGTATCGATATTACGTTGCAGGTTGGCACCGTGAAGGAAGAGGTCAGCGTCACCGCCGACACCGTGCACGTGGAAACCGAGAGCACGCAATTGGGGGACGTGATCGATTCGAAGAAGATGCTGGCGCTGCCGCTGAACGGCCGCAGCTATCTGGATTTGCTGGGCCTCCAGGCCGGTGTGGCACCGAGCACGGCTGGCACAATCGGTGGCGACCGGAACGTCTCGGGCTACATCTCGAATGCTGGCAATATCTCGGTGAACGGCCAGCGCGAGACCGCCAACGCGTTTCTAGTCAATGGCGGCGACGTCAGCGAAGGGCGCAACTTGGGCGCGGGCTTGGTTCCAAATCTCGATTCCGTCGAAGAGTTCCGACTTATCACCAACAGCTTTGACGCGGAATACGGAAAATTCAGCGGTGCGGTGATGAACGCCATCACCAAGTCCGGTACCAACGGCTTCCACGGCGATGTATTCGAGTTCCTCCGCAATGACAAGCTGGATGCCGCCAACTTCTTCACGCCCACCAAATCCGAGCTGCGGCAAAATCAGTTCGGGTTCACCGCCGGAGGCCCATTCTGGAAGGACAAGCTGTTCTGGTTCACCGATTATCAAGGTACAAGGCGGGTTGCGGGCGCCGAAACTGGCATTGTGAGTCTGCCGAGCGTTGCTAATCTTCAAGGTCAGTTTGATCCTGCAACGTTAACCGGCACAGTCGACACTGGTACTCTTCCCAATGCTAGCGCTTGTCCCGCCTCTGCCGCGCCCTGCTTAGACTGGCCCACGACGCTTTCAAATAGATTGGGCTACACGGTCACAGCCGGCGAGCAGTATAGCTATGTAGGCTGCGCGAACACATCGCAATGCGTCTTCCCGGGCGGCGTCATTCCAAAGATGGGACTCACCGGCCAGCAGGTATGGTCGCCGGCAGCGGTTGGAATTCTCCCGTACATTCCGACGCCCAACATCGATCCCAACGCAGGCACATATCAAAACAACAGCCACAGGGATTCCATCACGGACAATAAGATTGGGGAGCGGGTCGATTTCAACAACCGTAAGACCGGCAACTGGTCGTTCTACTACCACTACGACGACTCAACGGTTTCCAGCACACTGCCCAGCGGCGGCGCAAGCGTGCCGGGCTTCCCCGCCATGACGCCAACCCGCGCCCAGGAATTTGTCATAAGCAACACGAAGACTCTCGGACCCACGGCTGTGAATGAGGCGCGCGCTACGTTCTTCCGAACCGCTACCCACCTGGATAATCCGACAGGCGGCAAGGCATCGCTTGCTTCTCTAGGTTTCGTCACCGGGGCGGGAACTCTGGGCATTATTCCCGATGCCTTTCCGAACTATCCAGAGTACGTTCCGCAGATCTACTTCAACAATTTTGCCCTCGGCTCGCCGTCTCTGATTACATTCCAGCCCGACAACACCTACACGGTTTCGGACGGCATTTCCAAGGTGGTCGGCAAACATACACTCAAATTCGGGGGAGAATTCCGCTATCTGCAGGTCAACGAACGCAACTTGGCCAGCCAGGATGGAGCTTTTGTCTTCGACGGCACGGTGACGGGCGTTGATTTCGCCGACTACCTCCTCGGAGCGCCAACGGGCGCAGGAGGTGGGTATACGCAGGCAGCGTTACAACTCCTGGATTCGCGCACTCGCTACGGTGCTGCCTACGCGCAAGACTCGTGGAAGGCGACTCCCAACCTTACGTTGAACCTGGGGCTGCGTTGGGAAGTGAGCATGCCTTGGTACGACACTCAAGGCAAGATCCAGACTTGGGTTAAAGGAGAGCAGTCGACCGTGTTTCCGAATTCTCCCACAGGGCTCGTATATCCCGGCGATCCGGGTATTCCCAAAACGCTGGCCCCTACCAGATACAACAACCTCGGACCGCGCATCGGTCTGGCCTACTCTCCAAGCTTCAGTGACGGAGTCCTGGGCAAGGTCTTTGGGGGGCCCGGCAAATCCAGCATCCGCGCGTCGTTTGGCCTCTACTACACCTCAGTTGAGGACCTGAATCTGTTCTATGAAGTGGCTGACGCCCCGTTTGGCTTGTACTGGACCAGTCCCGGTTCCGTTGACTTCTCCGAGCCTTTCCGCAATCGGCTGGACGGAGGCACCGACGGCGAAGGACAACGTTTCCCGTTCACTGTCCCGACTCCGGGAAGCCCGGCAAATAAGACGCTCGATTTTTCGGTTTATGAGCCGATGTCTTATTTCCCTGGATACGACATTCACAACAAGCTGCCGTACGCCGAGCACTTCAATTTCTCGATCCAGCGCGAGCTGAGCCGATCCACCGTACTGACTCTGTCCTACGTTGGCACGGCGGGCCATCGGCTGATTGCTCAGACCGAGGCCAACCCAGGCGATGCCGCGTTATGTAAGCAACTCACCGCGCAAGGATACATTGATGCGAACGGCTCCATCGGATGCGGGCCAAACGCTGAGAATGATTTCTTTACCGATCCCACCGGCACAACCACGGTTTACGGCACCAGGGATGCTCTCTTGAATCCGAATTACTGTCCCAAGGCCGGAAGCCTCTGTTTTGGTTTTGGCAACACCTTCACCAAGCTGGTGGCAAATTCGATCTACCATTCGGGAGAGGTGACTATTGAGCGAAGAGCTGGTGATGTAACCTTCCTGGCCGCTTACACGCTTGCGAAAGCCATCGATGACTCCTCGGCCTTTGGCGAACTCATCAACTACCAAAACGCCAAGCTTAGCCGCGGTTTGTCATCGTCGGATGTTCACCAGAACTTCGTCGTTAGCTATATCTGGGAGTTGCCGTTCAATCGGCTTTTCCACGGTTTGCCGAGGCTCACGAAAGGATGGCAGTTGCAGGGCATCACGCGATTCTCTGGCGGGTTCCCGGTTCAGATGGGAGAAGGAAATCCCGTCGATCAGGGGCCGTTGTGTCCGTCGGGGAACTGCCCGGGAGATGCCTCGCTTGTCGGCAGCCCCTCCACCGATATGCCCAATCTCGTGGGTCCAGTTCACAAATTTAACCCCCGCTCTACTCCGGGTACGTGGACCTATTTCAACCAGAGCGCATTTACCGCCACCCAGTGCGCTCTAACCGCGGCGGGAGCTTTGGTCGGTCCTGATTGCGGAAGTTTCGGGACGGCAAATCGCCGATTCTTCCATGGCCCTGGCTTTAACAATACTGACTTGGGAATTTCGAAGCTTATCCCCATTACGGAAGCAATGTCCCTGCAGTTTCGGGGTGAGTTCTTCAACGTATTCAACCATGCGCAATTCATGAACCCGAGCGGGGACATCAGTAGCTCGACGTTCGGCAATGTCACGAATGCCCGCGATCCGCGCATTGGGCAGGTAAGTGCGAAGTTCGTCTGGTGAGGTGCTGACAAAATATGCGGGCGGGGCTCGACGCCTCGCCCGTATTTTTTTGCCGTTGCAATCTCTCCAAAAGGAAGAACTCGCGCCGGAAGCCGTGCTAGGCTTGGGTCATGAAGGGCTCCCTGTTTCTGGCGTTGGTGATGGCAGCAACTTGTTTTGCGCAAACGGCGGAGATCTACCGCCGGAACGCAACCGAGTTCGCCCGCCAAAAATCATGGGATCAAGCAATTGCCAGCTATCGGAAGGCGCTCGACCTCAAGCCCAACGATGCCCTCACTCACTACGACTTAGCCCTTGCCCTTAAGTACAAAGGCGAAGCGAAACAGGCGGTCGACGAGTTCCAGGCTGCGTTGCGCCTCAAACCGAAGTGGGCCGACGCCGAGTTTGGATTGGGCGCCGCCTTCTACGATCTTCACGACCTGCCTGCCGCGGCAAAGGAGCTGCAGACTGCCGTAAGCCTCGCCCCCGCTAACGCCGCGGCACATCGTCTGCTGGCGCGCATCTATCTGGAGCAGAGCAATGCTGCTTCCGCCAAAGCCGAGCTGCAGCGCGCGCTCACATCAAAACCCTCAGCAGAGCTTTACACAGAGCTGGGGCTGGCCGAAGGACAGCTTGCCAATCTTCCCGGCGCAGCGGCCGCCTTTCGCCACGCCATCCAGTTGAATCCCCGGTTTACGACGGCATACATGCTTCTGGGTGTAACGCTGCGCCGCCAAGGCGATCACGCTGCCGCCTTGGCGGAATTCCGCAAAGCGGTGGCTGTCGATCCTAATGATCCCAGAGCACAATTCAATCTTGGGAAGGAACTGAAAGCTGGCGGCGACCTGGCAGGCGCCATCGCTGCCTTCCAGCGCGCCATCGAGCTGAAACCTGACTACGAGGACGCGCATTACAACCTTGGCATCGCCTTGCGTGCCCAGGGACAGTCCGAAGCCGGACAAAAGGAATTAAACGAGATCAACGGGCTACGAAAGTTTCGTGCGCGCCTGGCGGAGGCGAAATTGCTCACCCTTCAGGGCGTAAACGCTTTGCAAGACCAGAAACTTGACGACGCCCTTACTTTCTTTCAAAAGGCTATTGACAAGGGTCCCGAGCTGCCGACCGGCTACTACTACCTGGGCCTCACGTGGGAGCGCAAGGGCGACCCCGCACAGGCTCTGACAGGGTTCGAAAGAGCCTTGGAACTGAAGCCGGACTACGCACAGGCCCACTCGAGCCTCGGCCTGCTTTACTGGCGGCAGAACGACCGCACGCGCGCGCTCGAAGAGTTTCGGCAGGCAACCATGTGCGATCCCGACCTGGCCGAGGCGCACTATAACCTCGGTTTGGCCCTGGCGGAATCGGGCAAATTGGACGAAGGCATCAGCGAACTCAAAGAAGCCATCAGTATCAATCCGCAATACACCGACGCCCGCGTTCAGCTGGGACTGGCGCTCAGCCAGAAAAATGACACCGTCAGCGCGGCAAATGTATTCCGTGAGCTTGTGCGACGCGATCCGAATTTCGCCGAAGGCCACAACAATCTCGGATTAGTGCTGTTGCAGGCTGGCAACCTTCGGGCGGCGCAGAAGGAGTTTCTCGATGCGGTGCGTCTTAAGCCGAGATACGCGGAAGCACACTACAATCTGGCGTTGGCCCTTCAACAGGAAGGAAATGAAGCTGAATCGCGCGCAGAATTCAACAAGGCCTACGAGATTGCGCCGGAGTTGAAGGACGCGCCGCACCCATAAGCCGCGGGCACGCGAACGTTGCCTCCTCTAAAGACTACGCCTTCGGCGCTGCGCTGAAGATCTCGACCAGACGATCGGCGATCAGTTTCTCCTCGCCATCTTTGAGCTGCCAAACCGCAAAACCGAAGCTATCCGGATCTCGCGGGGGACCATGATGGCTCGCCTGCGTGTCAGCGGAGATCCCATCCGGATTCCGCCCACGCATGCCGCTCGCTCCAGCGCCCATGCTACCGATTCCAAGGGGCCGAGTGTCGGCCAATTTCTGCATCACCTCTTGGCCGCTGATGTTGAGCTTCGACCGATCAATCTTCCAGCTATAGCGGGGAGTCACGTTTCCGAGCGCCTGTGGGTTGTACTGCCGGGGCAGTGCCGTCACTCCGAATTTCTCAATGGCTTGGGTGATGACCTGGGCACGCTCGTCATATGTGCGGAGGGTTGCGTCGTAGTTCTGGTTGACGAAAAGTTCGAGCGCCTTAAGCATGCCGAAAATGGTCTCCTTTCCCACTTTGCAGCATCGCCCGATGCGATCTTCCTGAGGACTCATGTTTAGCAAAGCGTAATGCATCAAATCCTGCCGGCCGATCAGAATGCCGGCCGCCTGCGGTCCACGGATATCCTTGCCGCCGCTGAAAGCCACCATGTCGAACCCCATCGCAGGATACTCCCAGAGCCTTTCCACCGGCGGCACATCCGCCGCCGCATCGTTAAACGTATAAAGGTTGTGCTCCTTGGCAATGGCGATGGTTTCCAACCCGCTTACCTTGCCTTTGTCTGAGAGAATGTTGGTGAAGTGAATGGCTACCGTCTTCGGGTTGATGGCAGCAATCATCTCCTCGCGCGTCTCCACCTCTACCAGCTTTGCGCCGGTCTGGCGAATTTGATGGTCAAACGGGTAGCGATGACTTTTCTGGATGATTACTTCATTTCTGGGGAAATCGCTCACCTCGGGAATCGAGCGCATGCGCGGTTCGAGGTCTTCCGTCATCATGCCGGCATAACCCACAACCAGGCCCGCGGCCGCCCCAGCCGTTACCAGGCCCGTGTAACCCGCCGGAGACTTACAAATCTTCGCGATGAACTTTCCAGCTGCGATTTCGAGTTCGTCGATTAGGACAAAGTGCTCATTCCCCCGCCGCATCAACTCCATGACCTCAGGGCGCATCACCGATCCGCCAATAACAGTGACGGTGCCGTTGATGTTGACCAGCGGCGTCACTCCAAGCTCGGCATAGATGTTTCCGGTGGAACCCAGACCGCTCGTAATGGGGACAATGGGAGCGCCACCCAGAGATTCGGCAGCTGCCGCTTTACGCTTTTTTCCGAAAATGCTGGCCGCTCTTAGTCCCGAGGGAGCGAACACACTACCGGCCGCTCCCATCGCGGCGAGAAATGAACGGCGGCTCCATCCAAACTTCATTGCCACTCCTTTCGACCGATCCTGTCCACTACTTGTCCGCAGCTGGCGGATTCACAACTTTTGCGCTGCCGACGATCTCAATGAGGGAGTCCCCAGGAATCCATTCGACCGCCATGCACGCGCGGGAGGGAGTCTTTCCAGGTGAAAAATATGTCCCGTAGATCTTGTTCAACGCGTCGTATTGCGCCTTGTGCGCATCGAACCGGGCCTTGCCGCTCGGCATTGAGATACCGTCGGCCAGCGGCAAGCAGAGGAACACCTGCAGGTGAAGGATGTTATCCATGGTGCTGCCGGCGCGCTCCACTGACTTTTTCAAAGCGTCCATGGTGCGTGTCACGTGCTTTTCGAATGGATCAGTGACCAGCACATGATCTTCCTTCGGATAGCCGTCGTTGGCACCGGTGCCCGAGATGTAGTAGATCCCCTCGTCCACATGATGTTCGCCGCTGGAGCGACGAGGCATATCACGATCTGTGTGTGGTGGTGGGGAAGACGTGGACGTGCCCGAAGCGGGAGCCTGTTGTGCAAGAAGTTTTGCACCGGTTATGAAACTTATCATTGCTGCCATCTTGCCAAAAAACTTTCGCCTGCTGTTGATGTCCATTAGATTTTCTCCGTGTCTTCGATGATCCCATAATAGGACCGATCATCCCTCGCCGAGAAGGCTCAATTGCACTTCTTCATCAGAGACAACTTTGCCGGTTCACCAGCCGAGTGCGTATATTAAGGTACCAATGTCGGGATCTGCCTCCTTGAGCAATGACGTTTCTCACGGCGTGAAAATTCTGGAAGACATCGGCTGCTATCAACGAAAGTAGAACTAATCCACGCAGAGGTAGTGCATGTTGAAATGGGACGTGAATCGCCGTGAATTCCTGAAGATCACCGCTGGAGCCAGCGCGGCCTTGGCAATGCCATCTTCCGCCCATGCCGCTGTCTCCTCCAAAATGATCGGCATCCAGGTCGGAGCCGTCTCGTTTGTAGATGAAGGCACCGAGAAAGTCCTCGATGTGCTCCAGGAACGTGCCGGCGTGAATACGCTGTTTCTCGCGGTCTTCACCTATGGTCGCGGCATCGCCGGAAGACAGATTCCGGGCCAGCCTCTACCCGACCACGGCAAGCAGGAGTACGATCTCAATTTTCACGGCGGAAATTTTGCGACTCCTCATCCTCAGTACTACAAGAACACGGTTCTCAAAGACACTCGCGCGCCTGACCACGGCGACCTGGACATCCTGGCCGAGGTGCTTCCCGCCGCAAAAAAGCGCGGCATGAAGGTGATCTGCTGGCTCGAGGACGTGTTTCGCACCGACCTGCCGAACATCGAGAAATTGCAGGAGCGCGATCTGTACGGCCGGAATGCCGATACGCTCTGCGTCAACAATCCCGACTATCGGAATTTCCTGACCGCCCTGGTCGAGGACTACGCCCGCTCCTACGACATCGACGGAATCATGTGGGGATCGGAACGGCAGGGTGCGCTTTGCGACAGCCTTGGAGCCACACACGACACACCGCCGGTCGATCCCGCTAACGTGACCTGCTTCTGCGACTTCTGCCGGAGCAAAGCGAAGCAGCAAGGCATCAATGCAGATCGCGCCCGGCAAGGATTTCTGGAGCTGGAAAAATTCGTACGCTCATCACGGAACGGTAAGCGCCCGGTGGACGGTTACTACGTTCAATTCTGGCGGCTTCTGTTGCGCTATCCCGAACTTGCCGCATGGGAAATGCTCTGGACTGACAGCCTCCGCGAGACCTACGCCGCAATTTACAAGACGGTAAAAACTGCCAAGCCGACAGTGCCGGTCGGCTGGCACATCTGGCACAACAATTCCTTTAATCCGATCTACCGCGCCGAGCAAGATCTTCATGAGCTCTCGAACTATTCAGACTTCATCAAGGTCGTCATGTACAACAACTGCGGCGGCGAGCGAATGGCGTTATATGCAGACAATATCGGCTCGACCCTTTATGGAGATCTCACCAAACAAGGCCTGCTCGATATGAACTATGCGTTCATGGGATTCCACGAAGGAAGTTACGATCAGATTCCTCACACCGGGCTTTCAGCGGACTATGTCTACCGCGAAACAAAACGCGCCCTGGAGGGTGTTGCTGGCACGAAGACTTTGATCTGGCCGGGCATTGATATCGACATCCCGACCGAACCCAACAACAGCAAGTGCACACCTCAGAGCGTGAAAGCAGCAGTATCGGCTGCTTTCCGCGCTGGCGCGCCCGGAGTAATTCTGTCTCGCAAGTATTCCGAGATGCGGCTAGCCGACCTCAGCGGCGCTGGCGACGCAATTCGTGAGTTGAGTCTATCAAGTTGAGACCGCTGGTCGGATCGGCCAGCTCTCTTCCGGATGGGACCGAGGTCTAAGTTTTCGCGACAGGAATGAACAAAGCAATCATGGCGAACACACGATTCATTCGAATGACGATCTGCAGCATTCTGCTCACTGCGTTTCAGTCCGTCCAGGCCCAGACGATCAGATGGGCTGGACATACCTGGAAAGTCACCACGGGTGGTATGGCAGGCGTCGCTCCCGGAAATCCGGCCAGTGTCGATCTCGAAGCCGACGGATATCTGCATCTCCAGATCGCCAAGCGCGACGGAAAATGGACTGCCGCCGAGTTGTTTACTACCGACGAAATGGGATTTGGGACCTACCAATGGGTTGTGGAGGGTGACGTCTACAACATGGATCCGACAACGGTCCTCGGCCTCTTCACCTATGGGCCCACTCACCACATTCGCGTCGACGCCGAGAACGAAATTGATATCGAATTTTCCCAGTGGAATAAGACCTGTCACGGCTGTGATGCCGATTTTACCGTTTATCCATCCACGGGAAACCGCAAGCCGAAGGGCGTTTCCAGCTGGGAGGACAATTTCCAGGTCAGCGGTGGAAACCTCACTACCGCGAGGATGGAGTGGAGCTCCGATCGCGTCGTGTTCACGCTAATGAATGGCGTCCATCCGATAGGATCCGTCGCCGATGTCATCAAGACCGAAACCTATTCCTCGACGGCAACCAACATCCCGCAAACCGCCGCCCCCGTAGGCATCAATCTCTGGTGCTTCAAGGGGACGCCTGCAAGCAGTCAGTCGGTAATCATTCGCGATTTTCGATTTGTTCCGCACTGAGTCTCAAAGCACCCAAATCTGGAGCTAGGGCGACTTAGTTTTCGCCTTGTTGCAACTCAATCATTACTCACTTGCCGCTTCAACCGCGGACCTGTCATACCATAGTCCATACCTCTGGGAGGACCCAATGAAAACCTTCATTGGCTTCATGAGCCTTGTCCTGCTCGGTTCTTTTTCTGCTGCGCAGCCGGACGCAAAGTCAATCCTTCGCGAGGCCGCGTCGCGCTACAGAGAAGCAAAGACATTTCACCTCGAGTGGGAAACGAAGATTACGTCGTCCTCGCCTTATTCGAGTAGCTGGTCGAAACAATCCTACGTGGTCGCTGCCGACGAGCACAGGTACCACTGGGAAGGCAAGGGAAGCGGTCTTCGCGGTTTGCGCATCAACGATGGCCAGAACGACTGGTTTTATCGGGGAGCTTTACACGAGTACAGCGTGGCGCAATCCAACCCTGTGGCGGAATCCGGTCCGCGCGTCCGCGGTGTCGCTGGAGGCACTACCGAGGGTTGGATCAAGTCATCGATGCAGAGCCTTCTCCACCTCGACGACGATGCCGACGCTGCGGAGATGCAGCGTAGCGAGGTGCTCACGATTGCGAGTACGAAGGTTCCGAGCTACGTCATCCACGCAACCCACGCAATCTCCTTTCGACAAGGGGTGACCTCAACGAAGGACGACATCTATTGGGTTGACATGAAAACCGGGCTCGTGCGAAAAGCGGTTCTCTCCACCACCGGGCCCGTATCAGCTGACGATGACATGGACGGGCAAACACGAACCATAGAGATTACGTACACCACATCAGACCTGGGCACGGCACCCGACCCAGCACTGTTCAACTTCACGCCGCCTGCTGACGCGTACTTGATCGACGATTCGCGCCAGCCCATGTCAAAGCCGGTGATTATCGGCGCAGCATCACCACCGCTGAAGCTCAAGGACAAAAACGGTGCACCATTCGATCTCGCCGATCTCAAGGGCAAAGTAGCCCTCATTCATTTCTGGGCTTCATGGTGCGCAGCCTGTCTCGAAGAAATGAAAGCATTTACGCAGTTGCCAAAATCGTATGCAGATAGAGGTCTCGTGATTGTGGCGGTAGACGAGGACGAAGTGCCCGAGCGTGGTGACAGTTACTTCTCATCGCAAAAGTATGAGTGGAGGAATCTCCATGATGCCGGTGAGATTAACCGCAGGGAGTGGGGCGCAGCCGGATACCCCTTTCTCGTTATCGTGGACCGCGATGGCAAGGTGGCATGGACCAGCATGGGCGCGGGCAAAGGTTTCCTGGACACGTTGACTTTGCAGTTGAACAAACCCGAATTGGCGCTTGCACCTTAGTCCGGCGTACGCCTCGTGTGTTCACCATCACGCGCAACCGTGACGCCTGTCATCGCGCTGCGCAGCCCAGGCGGAGAGGCTTTCCTTTAGGCTTTCTGCGTCCGGCCCTCAGCGAGCCCAAGTCGCTCTCTGCGACACGGACAATTTTCTTCTGTCAGAGCTCTGTTTGACGCTGTTCGCACCTAAGGCTGGATGTTGCGTGCGCTGACAACACTCATAACGCGCACCTCGCTGTGATCAGCATCACAGCGCAAACGTAACGGACCCGCACGAACACGCGCGTAAACAGGAACTTTGCTGGTCTCATGTTCGTAGTTTTGTTTATGAGGCGATTTCTCGGCAGCTTCGGCGAGGTCTTGCGTGTCATGTGGACGCACAAACTTCGCTCTTTCCTCACCATGTTCGGCATCGCGTGGGGAGTGGGATCCCTGCTGCTCCTGGTTGGTTTAGGAGAAGGGTTTCGCGCAGGAACCGCCAAAGGTATGGCGAGCTTCGGCGAAGACTACATGATGATTTACAACGGGCGCGTGCCCGCGCTGGGCGGCAGCCAGCTTTCCTCGCGCCAGTACTACCTGAACTACCAGGACTACCTCGATATTCGCAGCTCGCAATTTGTTCGTAATGCTACGCCGGTCATCTACCGCGGCGACCTTCGCCTGGTGAGCGAGTATGGCAGCAGCAACGGCTATGTGAATGGTTCCGAGCCGCAGTTCTCCGGCATTCGCTATCAGCCGATCGAACAAGGGCGCTCTTTGAATTGGAGCGACGAACGCGAGCGCCACAATGTCTGCATCATCGGAACCGAATTTGTGCGCCTGTTGTTTCCCGGCCGGCCCGCCGTCGGCAGCAGGCTCCTTATTAATGGCGTTGCCTTCGAGGTGGTTGGGACCATGCAGAAGATCGGCCATGGCAACAACAACGACCAGAACATGCGCCTGATCATGCCCTATAGCACCATGTCGATCTATTTCCCGATGCAGGGAGCGGGCAACGAGAACGCCATTAAGTATGTCGCCTACCAGCCGATCACGCGCCAGCAGCATGCTCAGGCCAGGAAGGCCGTGCGCAGTATCGTTGCCCGAAACCATGGCTTTGATCCCGAGACGCCCGACGCCTTTGACGATTGGGATACGATCGCTACCGCCGAGATGGTGGGCAAAATCTCCGATGCCATGGACACCTTCCTGGGAGCCGTCGGCCTGGTGACACTCGGCCTAGGCGCAATCGGAGTCATCAACATCATGCTGGTTTCGGTGACGGAGCGTACGCGTGAGATCGGCCTGCGCAAGGCCCTCGGTGCTACCCGGCGCAACATCCTGCTCCAGTTCTTCCTGGAAGGGCTGACGCTAACGGGAATCAGCGGCGCCATCGTGTGGGCGCTGCCTACGCAGCCACCAAGCTATTCGAACTGGCGCCCCCGATTGATGGATTCGAATTGCCCCATATCTACCCAGCGACGGCTGTGCTCGCCATGGGCAGCCTTGCCTTGGCTGGCATCATCGCCGGGCTGTATTCCGCGCGGCGGGCCGCGTTGCTTCAGCCCGTGGAAGCCCTTCGTCAGGAGCAATGAATGATCCGCCCGAAAGACGTGTTTTCGGAAGCCTACCGATCACTCCGGTACAACCGTCAGCGAAGTGCGCTCATCATGCTCGGCATGGCATGGGGGATCGCCACTGTTGTCCTGTTGCTCGCCTATGGCACAGGTTTCTCAACCGCCATCGTCAACATATTCAGAAGCTACGCCAGCATGGCTGCGATGGGCATCGCGGGCGGGCGTACCTCGATGCAGGCCGGAGGCAACAAGGCCGGCACCAGTGTCCGGTTGACCAGGGATGACATCGATCGGATCGTAGTGAATGTGCCGGAAGTCACCCGCATCACTCCCGAATCACAATACAATGCGCCCGTCAGCTACGAGGGCCGTTCCTACACCTGGAGCATTGACGGCGGCAATCCCCCGCTCCAGGAAATTCAAAACCTGCAACTGGCTCTTGGCCGTTTCTACAGTGCAGGGGATCTGCAACTGCGCGCCCGTGTGTGTGTGCTGGGCTCGGAATCCAAAGAAAAACTATTCTCCGGCCGTTTCCCGTTGGGCGAGAAGATTCGGATCAACGGCATTCCTTACGAAGTCATCGGCGTTCTCAAGCCCCGACCTCAGGAAGGCACCGAGAATAGTATTAACCGCATCATCTACATCCCGTTTTCGGCCATGAGCGACTTCCGCAATACGTACTACATCGACATGATCTGGCTCGATTTTCTCGGCTACAACTATGGAGGCGTCGAAAAGTCGGTTCGCAATACGCTGGCCGCACAACATAATTTCCGTGCCGAAGACAAGCGGGCTCTGTTCGTGTTCAGCATGATGGAGCAGCTTTCGCAATTTCGTATCATTACCATGGCGCTGCAGGTGATGCTTGCCTTCATCGGGACTCTGACGCTTGGGATCGGCGGCGTGGGACTCATTAACATCATGCTGGTCAGCGTAACTCAGCGAACCCGCGAGATCGGGGTGGAGAAGGCGTTGGGCGCCCGCCGCTTCGATATCGTCCTGCAGTTCCTGTCCGAAGCGCTCGCGATTACTTTTTTGGGCGGCGTATTGGGGATTGGGCTCGCCTACCTCATTTCCTTCTCTGTAGGGACTCTCACCTTTTATAGTGCACTTGCCCAGCACGGAGAGGCGGGCGACATTCGACTCATCATTTCACCCGCCAGCGTATTGGTCGCTACCGCAATCCTGGCGCTGGTGGGATTGGTCAGCGGTATGATTCCAGCAGTACGCGCGTCCCGTCTCGATCCGATTGAGGCCTTGCACTACGAATAGGCCTGGACCTGCCGGGCATTCAACCGCAAACTTCCCCGGCCTCTTATCCTGCGATGGTGCGTGTTCCGGCTGGTGTCGGTCCGTGCCTGCGCATCTATCCCGAGCGAAGGCAGCACAGGAATGATTTGTGACTTGCCTCACACTCACTTGTGATTCATTGCAAGTGCCGAAGCCGACATAGATTTACGCTCCGCCCGCAATTCGAAGAAGCGTGAATGGAGAGCTTTCTGTTTACGAACAGCATGCGACCTGCCGGTCGATAAACAAACCCCCGCTAAGTCTTGCCGAAACACGCAAATGCATTCGAGCGTATTTCTTTTAAATCTCGAACCAGAACAGACTCCGTCCAGCCGCTGCTCTGATTTGCTCCTGGCACGCATATTCGGCCCTTTCTTGAAAGTGTGATTGAAATCACATTCAGATGTGATCTCTGACCCGGAAAGCTTCCAAAGCCCTCGGTACTATGGCTCATCCTTGAACTGGACTAGAGGCCAATAAACCTCTCGAAATCATGCTAGGAGGCAAGTGGGATGAAAAAACTGGGGATATTTCTGTTCACAGTTGTTCCTGTCCTGGTTCTGCTATCGCTGGGGGCGATCAAGCCCCAAAAAGTTTCCGCGGTTCCAAGCTATGCCCGGCAAACAGGCCTAGCCTGCAGCGGATGTCATTACACGCCTCCGGAACTCAATCCGGCGGGCCGAAGATTCAAATTACTCGGTTACGTCGACAAAGCAGACGACACCAAAGTCGTGAAAACAGATGCGGGGAAGAAGCGCGCCCCCCTCGATCTTCTTTCCTCGCTGCCTCTCTCCGCCTGGTTGGAGACTTCGTTTACTTCGACGAAGTCGACTGTGCCCGGAACCCAGAATGGCAGCATTGAACTGCCGCAGGACGTCTCCCTCTTCCTTTCCGGCGCATGGAGCACGCACGTGGGCAGTTTCATGCAGGTGACGTACAGCACACAGGACGATCACTTCAGCATGGATAACACCGACGTGCGGTACGCAAACAAGACCACGCTTGGTGGCAAGGAACTGGTCTTCGGTCTCAACGTCAACAACAATCCCACTATCGAAGACCTTTGGAATAGCACACCGGGATGGGGCTATCCCTTTGTGGCTGATGATTCCGCTCCCACTCCCACGGCTGCGCCCATCATCAGCAGTTTGGGCCAGGATGTGGCGGGTTTCGGCGGCTATGGCATGTGGAACAACCACCTTTATGTGGACGCCACTTTGTACCGCTCTGCACACGTTGGGGGAGCTCTGCCGAATGACGGAGTCGATTTCGGCTACAACATTCGCGGCCTTGCACCTTACTGGCGCGTTGCGTGGCAACAACTCACTGGAAAGACCCAGTACGAATTTGGAACTTACGGCATGCACATGCGGTCCAGTCCAGGCGCTATTACAGGGTTGGAGGATGACTATACCGACTGGGCGATCGACACTCAGATCGATCGCACGCTGTTTCGAACGGACGTGCTTTCGTTACGCGGAACGTACATTCGCGAGAATTCGAGTCTGGCCGCCAGCACCGCATTGGGCGCTGCATTACCAGGCGATCACCATTTGAATACTCTTCTAGCCAATGCCGAATACCATTTCGGCAATCGCGCATCGGGCGCATTCGGTTGGTTTGACACCAGCGGCACCGTTGATCCCTTCCTCTTTACTCCAGCTGCAGTAAATGGAAGCGCAAACGGCGATCCCAGGGGCTCAGGCTACATCGCAAACTTCTCGTACTGGCCGTGGCAGAACGTGCAACTCTCGGCTCAATACACCGGCTACACCCGGTTCAACGGCGGTAACACGAACTACGACGCCGCAGGTCGCAATGCGAGCGGGAACAACACGGTCTATCTGGTTGCAAGATTCATTTTCTGATCTAAAACGCAGAGATCCATCAATGCAAAATGCAAAGGAGAACAAGGCAATGAAATTCAAGGGATTCATGATGATGCTGGTGGTAGCGGGATACTGCATGACGGCGTGGGCCGGCGATATCGAAGGAAAAGTGAGCGGGATGAAGGGCAAATCGGTGGTTTACGTTGATGCCATCGCTGGCAAGACGTTTCCTGCCCCAAAAGATCACCCCGTCATGGATCAAAAAGGGCTTATGTTTAGTCCTCACATCCTGGCCGTGCAGCAGGGCACGACGGTCGAATTTCTGAACAGCGACACCGTGCAGCACAACGTCTTCTGGACGGCGGTCAGCGGAGACAAGAAAGCCGGACATAACCTCGGAACCTGGCCGAAGGGCGAAAAGCGTTCTTTCACCTTCGACAAGCCCGGCGTTGTGCCGGTGCTCTGCAATGTTCATCCTGAAATGGAAGGATACATTGTGGTCAGCCCCACCCCCTATTTCGCTGAAACAGACGATAACGGAAATTACAAAATCAAAGACGTTCCCGACGGCAGCTACACCGTCACCGCGTGGCATGAAGGCGCAAAAAACCAATCCAAGCCCGTAACCGTTGCCGGCGGTGCCAAGGCGGATTTCACAGTAACAAAGTAAGGTGTGCAGATGCGGGGAGTGAGACCTCCGCTCCCCGCATTTCATTCAAGTGCTTCCTTTGTTGATTTTCGGCCTTTAGTGTAGAGTGCGGCGATGCTGAAGCGATTCAAAAATAAAAAAGTCGATGCGGATTGGCTGCACACGAATTTCCCCTGCATGATGGCGTGTCCGGCGCACACCAACGCCGGTCGGTATGTCGGCCTCATTGCTGAGGGAAGGTTCGAAGAGGCATACCGGCTGGCCCGCGATCCGAATCCGCTGGCCAGCATCTGCGGCCGTGTATGCGCGCATCCTTGCGAAACCGCATGCAGGCGCGGAGAAATCGATCGGCCCATTTCGATTCGCGCGCTCAAACGTTTTCTCACGGAGCAGTACGGGCCCGAATCAAAACGTCCGATCAATGTCAACGAAGGTCGCGGGCAAAAAAAACTTCCGTACAAAGTCGCTGTCGTGGGCGGAGGGCCGGTGGGACTTTCGGCCGCGCATGATCTGGCGCTGATGGGCTACGCGGTCACAATTTTCGAGGCCGCTCCGGTCGCGGGCGGAATGCTCTATCTGGGAATTCCGGAATATCGCCTGCCGCGTGGAGTGGTGGAGGCGCAAGTTCGCGAGATTCTCGAGACCGGCGATATCACGCTGAAATTGAATCATGCCGCCGGACGGGACTTCGCTATCGCCGATCTTCGCCGCCAGGGATTCGACGCCGTGCTCGTCGCCGTGGGCGCGCATCGCAGCCGCGATCTCAGCATCCCCGGCGTCGATCTCGACGGCGTCCACAAAGGTATCGACTTTCTGCTCAATGTGAATCTCGGCTACAAGTTCACCATTGGGAAAAAAGTCATCGTCATCGGCGGTGGAAACGTGGCCATGGATGTGGCCCGCTCCGCGGCCCGCGAAGTGGTCAAGCAGCATGCCGAAGGCGTCGAGGATCTCGAACCTTCCGACGAAAATGTTTCGGCTGTGGCCACCAAGGAAATGGTCGACATTTCTCTTTCCGCGCTGCGCATGGGCGCCCGCGAAGTGAACCTGGTCTGCCTGGAGCGCCGCGAGGAAATGCCCGCCGCCCTGGAAGAAATCGTCGAAGCAGAAGAAGAAGGCATCAAGATGCATCCCGGCCTCGGGCCGAAGCGCATCCTGGGCAAGGACGGCAAGGTCACGGCTCTCGAAACGTTGAAGACCAAGTGGGTATTCGATCAGAACAGGCGCTTCAACCCCGCGTTCTACGAAAACAGCGAAAGTCAGATCCAGTGCGACACCATCATCATGGCGATCGGGCAGGCCCCACGCCTCGATTTCCTGACGCCGGAGGATAAGGTTGAGCTTTCGCCGCGCGGGCTGATTGCGGTCAATCCCCAGACGCTAATGACCTCCGCTGCCGGAATTTTTGCCGGCGGAGACTGCGTTTTCGGACCGCGCCTGATTATTGATAGTGTCGGCGACGGCAAACGCGCCGCCGTAGGCATTGATGAATTCCTCCGTGGTGCCAGTCATCCCGAGCCGATCATTGAAGTCGAGGTGCTCCGGCGTCATTCCATGCCGCTCGATTATCTCGACATCGACCGCCAGCCGGTGCCCATGCTGCCTCTCGAACGCCGCACCGGCGTCACCGAGGTTGAGGTCGGTTACGACGCGCCTGCCGCGATGGCCGAGGCCCAACGCTGCCTGCACTGCTGGACCAACACCGTCTTTGAAGGCGTTCCCGAGGATGGCAGCATGTGCATCCTCTGCGGCGGTTGCGTGGATATTTGTCCCGAAAAATGTTTGGAGCTGGTTTCGCTCGATCGCATCAGCTTCGAGCCCGAAACCGTACAGCACATCCGCGACAACCAGGAATTGTTCGGCGTGGAATTCGACGAGGTCGCCGCGGACGAACTGGGCGTGATCGCTGGCGCGGCAATGTTGAAGGACGAAACCCGTTGCATCCGCTGCGGCCTTTGCGCTATGCGGTGTCCCGTGGGAACAATCACCATGGAGTCGTACAACCTGATTCCCGTCGAGCCGACTGGGTTGATCTCGATCGCTGCAATCGGCGCGGGATTGCAGAAGTAAGCACGAGGCAACAATGGCAGAAGAGACCAAAAAAGACGACGTCAGCCGCCGGCAATTCTTCGCGAAACTCGGTTTGGGATCGCTCAGCATCGCCGCCGCCGGTACCGCGGCCTTTGCGTATCAGTACCTCGAGCCCAATGTGCTTTTTGAGCCGTCGCCCGTGGTGAATGCCGGCAAGCCCGATCGTTATCCCCTGGGCAGCGTCACCATCGACGTCAACTCCGGCATTTACATCATCCATTCCGACGAAGGCTACTTTTCTCTGAGCGCGGTCTGCACCCACCTGGGATGTATGACCGCGTGGAAGCCCGAATTGAACATGATTGCTTGCCCATGTCACGGCAGCAAGTTCGAAGAGAGTGGCAAGAAGATTGAAGGCCCCGCACCGAAGCCCTTGCCCTGGAAGCGAATCTGGCTCAATGACGACGGCGATCTGCTGGTCGATCGTTCAACCGACGTGCCCCCGCTGGTGCGGGATTCCTACGTGAGGGTCTGAGCATGGCGAAAACAGTGGACCAATATTTCGATAACCTGCGGGGCACGCGCGTATGGCGCTCGGTCTTCCGTAGCGGGACCGGATCCAGCACCCTGAAACGCGCTCTAGCCATTCAGCAGAATGTCTTCCTGCATCTGTTTTCTACCAAGGTGCGCACGCGCATGCTGAGCTTCAGTGCGACCTGGTATTTGGGAACGCTGACGCTGGGCACTTTCCTTATCCTGGTTGCGACCGGAATTCCGCTGATGTTCTACTATCACCCCTCGGTGCCGCAGGCCTACGCCGACACCAAAGATTTGCAGTTCGTGGTCTCCTCCGGATTATTTCTGCGTAACCTCCATCGCTGGTCCGCGCATGCCATGGTCTTTCTGGTGTTCGCGCACATGTTCAAAGTTTTTTACCGCGGAGCCTACCGCGCGCCGCGCGAATTCAACTGGGTCATCGGCGTCATCCTGCTACTCATGACGCTGCTGCTCAGCTACACCGGATATTTGCTTCCCTGGGATCAGTTGGCGTACTGGGCTATTACCGTCGGATCGAACATCGCCTCCGCGGTTCCGGTGATGGGAGAAAAGATTCACTTCCTGCTGCTCGGCGGCAACGCAGTCAATGCCAACGCACTGCTCCGTTTCTATGTACTTCACTGCATGATTCTGCCGCTGGCGGCGATGTTCTTTGTGGCGATTCATTTTTGGCGGATTCGCAAGGATGGCGGCCTCTACTCTCACGCCAGTGAACCGGCGACGGTACGCGCTCGAACCGATACGGGCGCTCCGCTCCCGAAGGAAGGGCAATAGCTATGGCCGATTCCAAAGACTTCGTTGCCGGCGTCGACTCGAACGCAAAGAAATCTCCGCGCCGCATCGTTTTCATTACGCGCCGCACTTCCGCGCAGGTGAGGGCCGACACCGAAGATCAAATTCAGACTTTTCCCGAAGTATTGTTCCGCGCGGCCGTTGCGGTCATGACACTGGCGGTTGTGCTGGTATGGATCGCACTGATCTTCAATGCTCCGCTCGAAGGGCTGGCCGATCCCTCGCACACGCCTAATCCGGCGAAAGCTCCCTGGTACTTCCTGGGACTGCAGGAGATGCTGCACTACTTTCCGCCCGTGGTCGCGGGCGTGCTCGTACCGGGGCTGGTGGTGATGGCGCTGATCGTGATTCCGTATTTCAAAGTCAACATCGAGGCCGACGGGCTTTTCTTGAAGGATCGACGGCGGCGGCTGCGGATTTTCTACGTCATCGCCACTGCTCTTTCTTTTTTTCTACTTCTGTTTAAGGTTTATGCGGCTCTGGTGCCCACGCTGATCATGGCAGGCCTGATGCTCCTGGCGGCGCAAAGCTCTCCGCAGTCGCCTTCGGCTTTCCGTCGCTATTTGGCTGCCAGGCCGCTTTCTTATTGGGTGATGACTTGGTTCTTATTCGAACTGGTGGTGCTCACTGCAATCGGTACATTTTTTCGCGGGCCGGGCTGGTCGTTCGTATGGCCGTGGCAGGGTTCATAGGATGTCTATCAAGGTGCTGACAAGGGTGCGGCCCTCATGAAAGAAAAACTTACTTCGCTGTGGCAAACATTGTTCGGGGATAGCGTGCGGGCCTTCGGCGTGGTGAGCCTGATTTTTCTGGGCTCCCTGGCCATCGCTCCTGCGAAGAATTTCTTCAGCGAGTGGCGGCACTATCAACACGGCTATCTCAGGATGGTCCGTAACCGCAGCGACGCGAATACGCTGCAGCGCCGCTTCCATGGCGGCATTCAGCAGATCTGGCTGCCTGAACTCGCAGTGGTCGACCGCTGTACAAGTTGCCACGTCGGTCTGAAAGAAGCCAGCCTCACAGATGTTCCGGTCCAGCCCTATCGCACCCACCCGGTGATCCCTCATAAGCTCGATCAGTTCGGATGCACGATGTGCCATCGCGGGCAGGGCGCGGCCACCACGGTTTCTGAAGCGCACAGCAGCACGCTGGCCTGGGAGCAGCCAATCCTGCCCGCTAAATACATCGAATCATCCTGTGGAGAATGTCACCGCGGACCGCTGCTCGGCACGCCGCAACTCAATCAGGGTCGCAGTCTGCTTTCCCGCGAAGGCTGTGTGCATTGCCACACGGTGAAGTTGTCGGATGGCAGCGTGGCGAAAGCCACTGACGATCCGCCCGCGCTTTCGCACATCGCCGACAAGACCACGCGCGAGTGGGTTTATGCCTGGCTGAAAGATCCGCAAGCTTACGCGTCAACTTCGACCATGCCGAACTTCAAGCTGAGCGACGACGAAGCGCGCGACATCTCGGCATTCTTGATCGCCAACAGCACGCCCGTAGCGGGAAATACGGTGACACTTGGCGCCAAAGCCTCCTCCGATCCAGCCGCCGGAGCCAGTCTTTATGGAGAATCATTCTGCGCCTCGTGCCATGCCGTGCAGAATGCGGCCGGAAACATGGTAGGCGGCGATGTGGGCCCGGAACTGACTCGGGTTGGGAGCAAGGTCAAACCGGAGTGGTTGCAGGCTTGGCTCCGCAACCCTCGCGCCTACGATCCCGCCACCGCCATGCCGCATTACCGCTTCAACGATTCGCAGGTGGCTACACTGTCCGGATTTCTCTTGGCAAAAACCGATTCCGATCTGCTTGCCAACGTGCATCTCGCGGACGCCACGCCGGAGCAGATCGCACATGGCAAGCGCCTGGTTGCGGATTACGGTTGTGCGTCATGCCACGAAATCGCAGGCATCAAGAAGCCGGAGAATTTTGCTCCCGAACTCAGCCGCATTGGCAGCAAGCCCGTCACACAACTCGTGTTTTTGCCGGGCATGCAACATACATTGCCTGACTACATTGCCACCAAAATCAAGCAGCCGCGTTCCTTCGGGCAAGGCTTGAAAATGCCGCAATACACTTTCACGCCGGCGCAGATCGATTCGCTCACCACCGCGCTGCTTTCGCTGAATGATCGAGCCAACACTCTGCCGCCGTCGCTGACAGTTCCAGCCACGCCCGAGTCGGACTATCAGCCTGCGGGCAAAGCGGGAAAGCTGATGACCGATCTTGCCTGCTTCAGTTGCCACCGCATCAATGGCCACGGTGGAGACATGGCGCCCGACCTGACCTGGGAAGGCAGTTCGGTCCAACGGCAATGGCTGGCCGACTTCCTGAAAAATCCGGGCACGCTGCGGCCATCGCTGATTCGTCGCATGCCCCGCTTCAATCTGACCGACGGCGAGGTCAGCGAACTCGCCGACTACATTATGACCGTCTATCAGAGCCCCGCAGTCGACCGCGATTCCATGCCGTTAAGCGGCTACTCGCAGGGGGGGATTGAACTCGGCAAGCAGCTCTTCTACGGCAAGTATTCCTGCCAGGGTTGCCACATTCTCGACGCCAAGACCGACAAAGGCTACATCGGTCCAACTCTTACGCAGGTTGGTTCGCGCCTGAACGCAGCCTGGATTTATCAGTGGATGAAAAACCCCCAGTCGCTGCGTCCGGGAACGGTTGAGCCGAATCGCGCTATGAGTGACGAGGAGGCTCGTGCTTTGACCGCATTTCTGATTTCGCAAAAAGGCCGAGCCAAACAGGAGGTCGCCAAGAAATGACTCGCCATTCCCCGGCTGTCTTTCGCTTCATTATCGCCGCGCTGGCAATTGCGGTGTCGACATCCTGCTCACGTAAAACTGAGTCTGTGCCGCTGCCCAAGCCTACAGCATTCGGCGCCGCCATCGTCGAATCCAGCGGCGGAAAGCAGATCGCGCAGTGCGGCAGCCTGTTGCCGCAACCGGTCGTGGTGCAGGTGAACAATGAACAGGGAACCGCTGTCGCCGGAGCGCTGGTGGAATTCTCGGCTGTTCCTGGAGTTGCGTTCGATCCCTTGAGCGCACTCACCGATTCGAGCGGCCAGGTCAGCACCAACGTTTCTCTCGGAGGTATGGCCGGCCGCTACCAGATCGTCGCCTTCACCACCGACAAGTCCCGTAAGAAGGTCGAACTCAAAATCGAGGAGATCGCCCTCGGCTATCAGCAGACGCTGGGACGCCATCTCAACGACCAGTACTGCGACCGCTGTCACAACCCGGAGTCGACCGCGGAGCGCGTTTCGAATTACGACAATCTCGAGGTCAAGCCCCATCCCTTCACGGAAGGCGATACGCTCAACAAGATTAGCGATGCCGATCTCACGGCCATCATTAGCTACGGCGGCACCGCCCTCAACAAGTCAGCCCTCATGCCGGCATGGGGAAACACGCTCAGCAAGTCCGACATCCAGGCGCTGATATCTTACATTCGTGCTATCTCCGATCCGCCCTCTCGCAGTGCCGGCCCCGTCTATGCGAAGAATTAGCCTGTTGCCAATGTTCTTGTGAGCCCTCATTGTTGACCGATGCCGGCAGTCTTTCGGGAGGCCAGTTTCGCGAGATTGCAAGAAAGAAGATAATCCAAACGAGAATGACGGAGTCGCAGCAGGTTGCATGAAGCCTTTTCGTGCACCGCCTCCCGAATAGCAAAGCAATCGAAAGGAATCCGATCATGTCAAAGTCGACGAGACGTCAGTTCCTCGCTAGCAGCGCGACAAAGGCGGCCGGACTCGGACTCTTCCTCAATGGCAGGGCCATTAATTTTCCTCCATCGGCGCTTCCCAAATCCGCCAGCCCGAATGAGCGCGTGAAACTTGGATTCATCGGCTTCGGAATTCGCGGCAACATCTTGCTCGAGGCCGCCAAAGACACCCAGCAGGCGAACCTGGTGGAAGTGTGCGACTGCTATCAGGGTCACCTCGAACGCGCCAGGCAGCGCACCGACGGCAAGATCGCGACCAATTTCGCGACCTACCAGAAATTGTTGGACCGCAAAGATATCGATGCCGTGCTGGTAGCGACGCCCGATCATTGGCATCGGCAGATCGTGCTCGACGCCCTGAGCGCGGGCAAGGACGTCTATATCGAAAAGCCCATGACCTACAGAATTGAAGACGGCCCGGCCATGATCCAGGCAGCGCAGCAACATAAGCGCATCCTTCAGGTGGGCAGTCAGTGGGTCTCGTCGGACCAGAACAAAAAGGCGCGGGAGATCGTGCTCTCAGGCAAGCTCGGGACGGTCACCAAGGTGACCGCCTCTTACAACCGCAACAGCTCGACCGGTTCCTGGAACTATCCCATTCCACCCGACCTGCAGAATGGCGTGAACTTCAACTGGAATGAATGGCTGGGCCCTGCGCCCAAAGTCGCCTACGATCCCGAGCGCGTCTTTCGCTACCGCAAGTACTGGGATTATTCCGGGGGAATCTCTACCGACTTGTTCGTTCACCTCATCACATCGATTCACTTCATCATGGGCGCGGATATGCCCAAGAGCGTCGTTGCCGGTGGAGGAATCCTCAATCGGCAGGACGGGCGCGAAGTACCTGACACTCTCGACGCCTTGTTCGACTATGGCCGCTTCTGCGTCAACATGGCCGGCACATTTAACAGTGCGAGCACCGCAGGGCAGGGAATCCAATTCCTGGGAACGGAGGGCTCACTCTCCGTTCTCCTGGGCGCGGGAATGGTTGAGCAGGCCGAATACAAAAGCGAAAATTACAATTACTCAATCGACAGCTGGCCAAAAGCCATGCAGGAAGCATTCCTGAATCAAGACAATCACCGCGCGGAATCGCAGGGAACAGGCATCAAACCGGCTCCTGAGAACTTGGAATTCCCCGCCACGCCCGACGCGACTGTCTTGCATATCGCGAACTTCATAGATGCCGTTCGTACGCGCGTGCCGAGCTATGAGACCGGTGAGGTCGGCCACCGCGCCGCTGCAGCGGGGCACATGGTGAACCTCTCCTATCGCAGCGGAAAACGAATGGTATGGGACGCGATTAAGGGTAGCGCTTCAGAAGCCTAGCTCTGCGGAGCACAGACGCAGCACGATTTGATTCGGAGCTGAATCGGCGCTATTTCTCCCCATCTACGGCTTGAACCGGCAGGGCGTGCAGCGTTGCCCCGCCGGCTGAATCGACGCTTACTTCAGAAGGACTAGCTGGCCCTGTGTGGCCGCGAACGAATCACCCCAGATCGTCATGCTGTAAGTCCCCTCAGGAAAATTCCTGATGTTCAGCGTGTATTTATACTCGCCGGCGATGTTGGTAGGAGCGAAGGCATTGATCTTCGACAGGATCGTCTGATTCGTGGCGTTGCCATTCTTGTCGCGCACCATCACCACGGAAATGCTGGCATGCCCATCTGTGACAGGTTGTCCTGTTGCAACCGAGGTCAGGCGAATGACGACTGGAATCAACCCTCCGACGTTGGATTTTGCCGGGAACTTCGGACTCACAACCTGCATCTTGGCGAGCCCTTGCGGATTGGTCGCGCCTAGATCGACAGCTACAAATTCCGAGAATCCCTGGGTCTTGCCTTTCACTGTCGGGTCGGAGTACCCGGAGAAGATGTTGGTCCAGTTGTTCTGGCCGATCGGTGTGGTGAGGAATCCGGGATTGATGATCGACCCCGAACTGGTGAAGGTGGTTTGCACGGATATGGTCGGAGAGCTCTCGCTGGGGCACGAAATCTGATTGCCATTCATGTCCGAGCAGGTGACTTGGTAATCGACGCAATTGCCGCCGGTGCCGCCATCGACGATGCAGGTGGCATTGGCAAACTGGGTGCCGGCGACGCGGGCCGAGAACTGTGCCTGCGTCATCTGGACCGCAGTTGTGGTCATGTTGATCCCGGAGAAGCTGGAGCCTGCGGGGTACTGCACGACATAGTTGTTAGTGCCGAAGTTGAACGTGTTCGGCTGCGTCGGGCTCAACGGCAGCGTAATAACCAGCGTGGCCGGAGGCGCCGCTCCAATCGCAATACCCAAGGGACTAGACCCTACGACGATGGAGTTAGTGATGGTATTCGTGGACGTGGCAACCACCGACACCGAACTGCTGCCGCTATCTGCGACATAGGCAACCGACCCATCGGTACTGACCGCCACCTGCCGAGGACTGCTAAAGCCTGAAATCGTCTTGATGACCGTTTGAGACGGCGTGTAGATCACCGAGAGGGTATTTGAGGATGTGTTCGCCACGTACGCCATGCTGCTATCGGGGCTGAACGCCGCGCTTTGCGGGCCCGACCCCACTGGAATGGTTGCTGTAACCGTATTCGTCGCGACTGAAATCACGGATACGTTGTTGCTGCCTCCATTTTCCACATACACCACGCTGCTGTTCGGCGCCGCAATTGCCCAGTTGGGACTGGTGCCCACATTGATCGTCTGCACTACGGTTGGGTTGGGTCCGACAGCTATGACGGAAACCGTGTTGTCTTTAGCGTTCGGTACATAGGCGAAGGTTCCAAGGGATGTGACTGCCATGGTTACGTTCCCGGGCGCATGCCCCACGGGCACGGTCGAGGTCACAGTTTGTGTCGACGTGTTGATCACCGAAACAGTGTTCGAACCGAAGTTCGCCACATAGGCGGCGGTTCCATCGGGCGTGAAAGCGAGGCCGACCGGGAACGACTGTACCGGAATCGTGGCCACAACGGTGCTGCTAGCCGTATCGATCACAGCGACGTCGCCTCCAGCGTTATTGCTGACGTAAACCTGTGTCCCATCGGGAGACATCGCGGCATCGATCGGGGCGGGTCCCACCGGTATGCTGTTTACCACTTGTCCCGTAGGAATATTCACCATCGACACCGTGTTGCTGATGAGATTGGCCACATAGGCAAACGGTCCGGCTTGGGTAATGAACAGTGTCTGCGATTGGGAAGTCGATCCGGCGAACGTGTTGTCGCCACCATATACGGCAGTAATCGAATACAGGCCCACCGCGAGACTGCTGGGATTGAAATTAAACTGCGCGACTCCACCATTCAGGGTGGCTGTTCCCACCTGGGTTGAACCGTTGAAGTAGGCGACGGTGCCGGTTGGCGTCCCGCTGCCCGACTGCGGAGCAACTGTCGCTGTCATCACCACTGGCCCGACTGAACCTACGGCGATGCTCGACGGCGTCAGAGTCAGAGTAGTAATCGACGGGTTAGTCCCGCTCGTCACCACGATGCTGCTAAGGACCGTGGCCGAGTTCCCCTTCGAGTCCACGACCTGGCCCGTGAAGTTAAAAGTGCCTGCAGTCGTCGGTGTGCCAGTGATCGCTCCTGTCGACGCATTGAGCGAGAGCACCGAAGGCAGAGACCCGCTGATGATCGAATACGTATACGGCGCCACTCCGCCCGAGGCCACCAGCGCTGAACTATAAGGAACGCCAACCTGCGCCGATCCCGTTGGACCGCTGAGCGAGATCACCGGTGGCAGGCTGAAGATCGCGCCATCCAGCCGGTCGCCGCCAGAATCCGTCATACCGTACAAGTTCCCATTGCTGGCGAGCACGAGTGCATTATCAGGATAAGCGCCGTCGGTGAGGCCGAAGCTGTAGACCGTGGTCAGTTGGCCTGCGGGCGTGATTTCGAAGACTGTTCCGTATCCGAAAGTCCCGCCGGAGTCGGTTGTTCCGTAGAGGTTCCCTCCCGCTAGCACCAGCCCGGTGACAGGAAAGTAGCCGTCCGTGCAGTTGGACTGGGAGCAAAAGCTGTACAGCGTGGTGAGTTGACCCGCCGGCGTGATTTGGAAAACGGTGCCCAGGCCATTGGCCCCGCCCAACTGAGTTGTTCCGTAAAGATTTCCATTGCTGGCTTGCACCAGCGTGGCAGTGGAGTTGGAACCATCCGCACAGTTGGTTTGGGAGCAGAAGCTGTAAAGTGTGGTGAACGTTCCCCCGAGGGTGATTTGGAAAACGGTGCCGGCGTTGTTGACTCCGCCACCCCAAGTTGTTCCGTAGAGATTTCCGTTACTGGCTTGCACCAGCCCGGCGACGGGATCGGACCCGTCCGCGCAGTTGGACTGGGAGCAAAAATCGTAAAGCGGCGTTAGCTGGCCCGCTGGTGTGATTTGGAAAACGACGCCTCCATTGTTTGGGCCCCCGCCAGCCCCGGTTGTTCCGTAAAGGTTCCCATCGGTGGCTTGCACCAGCCCGGCTTGCGGGTAATTGCCATCGGCGCAGCCCGCCTGAGAACAAAAATTATGAAGCGTCGTTAGTTGGCCGCCCGGCGTGATCTCATACACGGTACCTGCGCCGAAACCCCCGAGCGGTGTTGTTCCGTAGAAGTTCCCGTTGGTGGCTTGCACCAACCCGCCGAATGGCTCGACGCCATCCGTGCAATTGGTTAAGGAGCAAAACGTGTAAATCGTGGTCAGCGTCCCGCCCGGTGTGAGTTGGAACACCGTGCCTTGCTCGAAAGTCCCGCCACTCCCCGTGACGCCATAAAGGTTCCCATCATTGCCCTGCGTCAGAGAATTCCCATAGGGAAAGGCGCCGTTCGCGCCATACAGATCCAAAATACTCGTGACCGGCGGAGCAGAGTTATGCGCGACTGCGACCGGCACCGTTTGCTTGATCGCGGGGGTCTTTGCCCCTGCGAGTTTAGCCGCGGTGCTACTTTTCGAGTCGGAGAACTCAGACAGCATTGTCCCCTTGCCGTTCCCTCGGGCGCCTGGTGCCGCAGTTGCCTCCGCTCCGTGCCCGACGCCGACAGAGTTCGCTGCCGTTTTGATGTTGCCCGGCGTCGTTTTCGCAGGCATCAGCCCCAGGGGCAGGGTGAAGATTGTGCCATCGAGGTAGGTGCCGCCGTAGTAAGTCGCGCCAAATAAGACTCCGCTTCCGGATTGGGCAAGTCCGCCGTGAGGGTAGGCACCGTCACTGCAGTAGCTTTGCGAACAAAAGTCATAGAGAGTGGTCAGCTGCCCCGCAGGTGTCATTCCGAAGACCGTGCCGAAGCTCCACCACAGGTTAGGACCTTGGCCCCCCGCCGTCGTTCCGTAGAGGTTTCCGTCAGAGCCCTGCAGCAGTCCAGCGTGGGGATGAGTGCCATCCGTGCAGTAGGTTTGCGAGCAAAAGTTGTAAAGGGTGGTCAACTGGCCCGAAGGCGTCATTTCAAAGATCGTGCCGCTGTCGCCGTTGGCCCCGCCGAATGCGGTCGTTCCATAGAAGTTCCCGTTGGCGGCTTGCACTAGACCAGACCGAGGCTGTGAGCCGTCAGGGCAGTTGGTTCCAGAGCAAAAGCTGTAAAGGGTGGTCAACTGGCCCGAGGGCGTCATTTCAAAGATCGTGCCGGTGTCGCCGTTGGCCCCGCCGAATGCGGTCGTTCCGTAGAAGTTTCCATTGCTCGCCTGCACCAGACCGCCGGAAGGGTGGTAACCGTCGCTGCAGTTCGTTTGAGAACAAAAGCTGTAAAGCGTGGTCACTTGGCCGGCTGGTGTCATCTTAAAGACCGTGCCTCCACCATTGCTTCCTCCTCCTGCGGTTGTACCGTAGAAGTTCCCGTCAGTAGCAAGCACAAGGCCGGCGACTGGGGAGGCGCCATCCGTCGGATATCCTGCAAAGCTGTGCAGAGTAGTCAGCAATCCCGCTTTCGTGACCACAAAGACTGTGCCCAGGCCATTCGCTCCGCCCGACTCGGTTGTCCCGTAGAAGTTACCGTTTGAGCCTTGTACCAGCCCGGCGTAGGGCGCAGCTCCGTCCGCGCAGTTGATCTGGGAGCAAAATGTATAAATCGTCGTCAGCGTTCCCCCGGGGGTAACTTGGAAGACTGTTCCCTCGTCGTAGGTTCCTCCTTCAACGGTCGTCCCGTAACCGTTGCCACTGGCATCGATTACAATCGGATACCCATTCCAGGGCACGGCGCCATTGCCGGTGCCGTCGAAACTCGCCAGAGGAATCTGGGCATTGGACCGGCTGGTCACTGCTACCAACACAAGAATGCACGCCGCAAGCAATTGAAATTGGCGCCGGCGATGACTCTCTTTAACTGCGATTGGCGCATCGTACACGCGATCTTTCGTCAACAATCGAAGCATGATCTCTCCAGCAGTTTTGTTGGTAGTTTCCCCGCACACGAATGGAAGATCAAATCCGCACAAGCGCCCCCCACAGGCGCAGGGTCGGCGAACATTATCATTCTGGAATCGGATTTACAAGATGCAAATCACTGCACATAGTTGCGCGGTTTTGCAACTATAAGGCCGCGGCTTTGCGCGAGATAAGGTCGAATCCTTTGTCCTTCGCTTCCTTTACTAATTGCTCCTGGCGGTTGCGCGCCGCCGTGGACTTATCGGATTTCAATTCGATCTCTTCCAGCACTAACCGGGATTCTAACTGGGCTCCAAGGTATCCGGACTTAGTCGCCTTCGCCAACACTTCTTTCAGAATGCCAGTGGCCGCGCCGTTCTCGCGAGTAGCCGTCTTCGCGCGCGCCCTCGCCAACGCAAACGCCAGTTGCACACTCAAGTTCTGATTCTTACTAGCGAGCGGAGTAACCCTGGCGAGTTCCTTCACTGCCGCATCAGTCTTGCCTTCCTTCAATAGTACCGACCCAAGCAAAGCCGTCACGGTCACCAGGTCATCGTTCTTGTGCGCATTCTGAAGATCATCGCGAATTCCTCGCAGGCTCGGTTCCGCCGCTTCGGGATGGCCCTCTTCCATGCTCAATTCCGCCATTGCGACCTGGGTCGACGCGATCGTGTCTTTCTCGCCCAATTCTTTTCGCAGCGCGAGAGCCTCGTCATAATCCTTGTGGGCTCGCACGAAGTCCGCAGCCTTCAGATCTAGGCCCCCCAATCCCGCTAGAGCATAAGCCGCCATGCTCTTGTCCCCGGCCTTCCGCGAGAGATCGAGGGCGCTTTCATAGTTCTTTCGTGCGTTGGCCAGATCCCCGAGATGCTGGAAAGCGTCGCCGATATCAATGATTTTGTCGTTCGAGGGACTACTTTGACCTCCGGCAAGATCGAGGTCCGAGGCCTGCCCCAGCATTTTCACCGCCGCAGCCGAGTCGCCGAGCGCGTCCAACACCGTGCCTATTCCGGTAAGCGACGTTGCGATGCCATTCTGGTCGTTAATCTCGCGCGACACCGCAAGCGCCTGATCATACGTAGCCTTGGCCTGCGCCAGATCTCCAGTGTCTTTCATGATGCCCGCCACATCGATCAGCGTCTGGGCATAGTTCCCCTTGTCGCTGACCTCCAGAAAGACTGCCAGTGCCTCGCGATACATCTTCATCGCTTCTTCGGCATGACCCTGCTGGTTGAGAACTACGCCCATATTGTTCAGGGCTGAAGCCTCAGCTTTGCGGTTCCCCACGGAGCGCGCGATCTCAAGCTCCTCTTTGAATTTCGCCACGGCACCGGGATAGTCGCCGCGATCCTCCAGCGAAAGGGCCGTTACCTCAATCGTGCTAGCCAGTCCGTAACGGTCGCCCACACTCTCGTAAATCTTGCCCGCCTCCGCGACTGCTGCCGTGGCGCCAGTGGGATCGCTCAGATGTTCGAGAGCCGTGCCTTGTAAGTACAATGCGCGGGCCGCCAGAAGCTTCGCGTTGAGCGCTCGTGCCTTCTGCGCTGCGGCACCTGCAAACTCGGCCATCTTCTTGAAATCGCCGCTATACCCCGCACCTTCCGAAGCGGCGATGTCGATTCTCGGGTCATCGCCCGATGGTGCTGCCAGCCGGCGTAGAGAATCCGCCGTGGCCACTGCCTCTTTCCCTTTGCCGCCGCGAGCCTGTGCGCGGGAGAGGAACAACCCGTATTCCACATTGTCTGGGAAGAAACCGAACAATGTGCGGTAATCCTCTGCGGCCTTGTCCCAGTCTTTAGACGTCTCCCGGTACCGCGCCTCGATCAGCAGGCGTTCCTCGCGCGACAGCGATGCCGACAGTTCGTAGGCGCTCTTCGCCGACAAACGCGCCTGCTCGTCGTATCCCAGCACGCTCCAGGCCGCCGCCAGCGCGGAGTGTGCCAATGCATGACTGGGATCGGCTTCGACGGCCTTGCGCAACAGATCGCGTGCCGCCATGGCATCATTCACGCGCAGCTTCGCGAGACCTTCCGCATAGAACTTGGAAGCTTCCGGTGTGGGCGGCAGCGACGCGCGTACTGCCGCCTGATCTTGCGGAGTCACCTGGCCCGCGTTGCATCTCTCCCGCAACTGCGCGCCGGCCCGGCTGATCAGGTCAAACAGATCTTTTTCGTCTCCCGTCTGGGCCACCGAAATCAGCGTTTCACCCGCAGATACATCTTGCAGATGCAGATCGACGCGCAGTTTCCCGTCGGCCAGGGCGACATAAGAGCCCAGCACCAGCAGGTCCGCTCCTAGGGATTTCCCAATTTGCGAGAGCGCCTGCGTCGGCAAGGTATCCGAGTCGGGCAGCGACAGGTTCATTTTCATCTGCGCGACCTGGTCGCCGGTGATGGTTCGCAGTTTCTCGCCCACTCCAAGCTCGGTGGTTAACATCTCCGGCAGCGCGGTGGAAAGCCATGCCGCATCGGGACGGGCCGTGGCGTTCTTTAGCGTAAGCACCGCGACCGTGCGCCGCCGGCTCAATGTCGTTGTGACCGACTCTTGCGAGGATTTTCCGTGGAGATACCAATACGCAGCCGCCGCCGCAATCACGCATACCAGGGCAACGGCCGTGATGATCGGAATCAGCTTGCTCTTGCGCCGTGGGAATGCCGGCGCCATGGTCACGCCCGAGATCTGCTGCGACAGCGGCATCGTCAAGCGCTCCAGATCCACCCGCAGTTCGCGCGCCGACTGGTAGCGCCGCTCCGGATCCTGATCGAGACACTTGAGAATCAACATCTCCATGCCGGGCGAGATCTTGGGATTCAAAGCACTCGGCGCCTGCGGCGAACGGTTCAGAATGGCGTCAATCAACAGCGAGACTTGCGGCTGCGCGAAGGGCCGCCGGCCCGTCGCCAATTCATACAGCACCACGCCCGCCGACCAGATGTCGGTGCGTTGATCCGTGATTTCGCCGCGCAACTGCTCCGGCGACATATACGGCAGCGTTCCGCTGATCTTCGTATCTTCGGAAGTGGTGGTGGTGGCGCCCAGTTCCGCATCCTTGCGCAGAAACTGCGCCAGGCCAAAATCGAGGATCTTCAGCCGGTTGTCCTGCGTCAGCCGGAGATTCGCCGGCTTAAGATCGCGGTGAATCACTCCATGCTCATGCGCGCTGGCCAGGCCGTCAGCCATCTGGAATCCCAGGCGCAGCAAGTCTTTCTGCGAAAGAGGCCCGGCCGCGAGCTTGGCATCCACGGCCACCCCGCCGACGTATTCCATCACTAGGAAATCGATTCCGTCCTGGCTCCCAAATTCGTACACCGTACCGATATTGGGATGATTGAGCTTGGCGAGGGCGAGCGCCTCGCGCCGGAATCGTTTGCGCGCGGATTCATCCGCCAGCATGCCGGGCGGCAGAATTTTAATGGCGACATCGCGCTCCAGTTGCTCATCGGACGCGCGGAACACCATGCCCATTCCGCCCGCTCCAATTTGCTCGAGCACGCGATAGTGCCCCAGCACTCGTCCTACGATGGTTTCCACCTGCTCCACGGCGCTCGAATCTTACTCCGTGCAGAAATCAGGGTCAACGCAGCTTTTCGATGGGTCGCCGCAAAGCCAACCACCCCAAATCTCCTGCCGAATCAACGCAAGGGCTTGCCGGACTGCAGTCTTCGCAGAGTTCGATTAGAAACGCGCCCGATCTTTCGGAGGTGCTCTTCTCTGCGGCCTCGCACTTTCTCGGCGAACTCAGCGGTAAAAATCTTTAACCCGAGGATTCGGAGGTCTCGAAGGCTTGGCGGAGAAGCCGCGTCGAGGAATGTTTAGTCGCGCAATCTGATGCAGCCGATCTTTCGGAGGCGCTCTTCTCGGCGGCCTCTCACTTTCTCGGCGAACTCAGCGGTAAAAATCTTTTTAACCACCGAGGACGCGGAGTCTCGCAGCGGTAAAAACCTTTAACCGCCGAGAACGCGGAGGCAACCGGCTCCTGACAGGGCTCTGGCTCGTGGCTTGGAGTGCAACTTCAAAATCCCCCCGCATCCATTAATATGCTGCGCATGCCCATCTTCACTGCCGAGGAACGTGAGCGGCTTCGCGCCGACCTGGTCTCCGCTGCTCAAAGCGATGCCAGCCTGTGCGGGGCGGCGCACACGGGATCGGCCGCATGCTCTCGACTGGACCGCTGGTCCGACATCGATCTCGCTCTGTGCCTCAAGCCCGAAGCTTCCCAGGAGCAGGTCGTTGCCGCATGGACCGACCGCCTATACCGGCACGGAGCAGTCGCTCACGTCGATGTCATAGGGGGCGACACGCTGTTCCGGGTCTTCCTGTTGGGGAATACCTTGCAGGTCGATATCGCTTTCTGGCCCGCAGCGGACTTTGCCGCGATCGGCCCAAATTTCCGGCTCATCTTTGGGGAGTCGCAGCCTCCGCATCCCGCGCCGCAACCGAATCCTCTTGCCCTGATCGGGATGGCATGGCTTTACGCCCTGCATGTCCGCTCCAGCTTGGCGCGCGGCCGCCTGTTGCAGGCGGAATACATGCTGAGCGGCATGCGTAACCACGTTTGCGAGCTGATGTGCCTGCGTTGCGGCGTGATTGCGCAACAAGGACGCGGGCTCGACGATCTGCCGAGCCCTGAGCGCAGCGGCGCACGCGAGTGTCTCCCGGCCTCGCTCGAACCTGCCGAGCTGAAACGTGTGTTTCAAACCACGATGCGAGCGCTGTTGCGGGAACTCCAGCACGTCGACGGCGCACTTCATGCAACACTGCTTCGAACATTAACGGACATGGCTGACTATGACGGTTGATCTACTCAAAGGCTGAAATGTTCTCTGGGTCACGCACGTACGCACCGCCATCCGCCTTTCACAGCCTTTTTGCTGACCCGGTGTTCCAGCTCACGCCTTCCCGTGATCCCCCGCATTGACCTCCTCTACCCATTTCTGAAAGATTAGATTAGCCACTTTTGTGGCCAGCCTCCACGGACTCAGGGTCCGAGGGGGCTTTGTTTTGGGGCCAAAAGCAGTACTCGGCCAGCCAAAGATCTTTGAAAAACTGAGCGTGGGAAAACGGCCTGCTCCTCGTTTCAATCGACCAGTGGGCCGGGCGGAGCGTTGGCTAATGATGAGCTGAGGCGAAATCAGGAGGAAAACTAGAGCTAACCGCTTTCCTTTCAAGATTTTGCCCCTATCTTGTTGTAGTCAATAGATTAAATTCGAATTTCCCGCCAACTCAGTGATTCCAATAGATCGAGGGGGAGGGGGAGGGGTTACTGTCTGGTTATCCTGATCGTTCTTAGCAATCAAGGTCGATGTTCAGTACGGCTCGCCGGCACTGCGCCGCAATTCCATCCAGGAATCGAAGACGCGCGAAGAACCGGACGAGACAACACAACCGCGATCCGGCTCGCAGAAAGAAAAATCGTGAGGAGTTCCCTTCACCATTGTAGAATCTCGTCCCATCGGGCATTGGGGACCGCATGATGAGTGTGACTTCAAGCGCCGTCGTTCGCGACATTGGCGATGCTTCCGCGATTGTGCTGCAATCCATCAGGCCGAAAAAGCGTCATGCTGCGCTCGTGCGCCTGACCCATTGGGTCAGCACCGTGGCCTTCTTCGCGCTCCTGATCACCGGAGCAGAAATTGTCCTGTCGCATCCCAGGTTTTATTGGGGCGAAACCGGCAACGTGAACATGCGCCCTTGGCTCAATCTGCACCTGCCATCCTCGCGCAATACCGTTCCCACCGGTTATGGATACGTGCTGCCCGACCAGAATGGTTGGAGCCGCTATCTCCATTTCGAGGCCGCATGGCTTGCGGTCGCCACAGGATTGCTCTACGTGCTCTGGGGATTCTTCAGCGGGCACTTCCGCCGCAATCTGTTTCCCGCCGAACTCTCTGCGAAAGAGCTCGGCTCCTCGATAATTCGGCATCTGCGCTTCGAGCGGCCGGGCAAAGAAGAAGCGTGGTCGTATAACGTGCTCCAGCGCCTCACGTATCTGCTGGTGATTTTCGTGCTTTGCCCCTTGATGATCTGGACGGGCCTTGCGATGTCCTTTGGATTCACATCGGCATTTCCGCTGGCGGTCCGGCTGTTGGGAGGTCAGCAAACGGCGCGCTCACTGCATTTCCTGGTGACGATATTGCTCGTCGTGTTCCTGGTGGTTCACGTTCTGATGATCTTTATTGCGGGCTTTCGAAAGCGGATGCGCGCCATGGTGACCGGCGACGCCGACTCAGCGACGGAGTGAACTTATGAACGAGATCTCTCGACGCAAACTCATCACCTCTGGGATAGCAGTAGCGGCCGGCGCTTCGGGCTTGGCAGTAGGAGCCAAACTGGCGCAGCGTTATGGCCTCATTCCGCCGGATGCCGCAGGAATCTACGGCGCGGGCGAAACCCTCACCTATGCCGCGCAAAGGCTGCTGACGCGCCATTCCATGGCGCGCGAGTTCTCGCCCAGCGAGATTTCCAGGGAGCCGTTTGCCAACGAAGTCGATCCCCTGGGCGACGAGTTTAATCGCCTGCACACCGCGGGTTTTGTGGACTGGCGTTTAGCCGTAGATGGAATGGTGGCTCGCCCGGCTTCGTTCTCGGTGGCCGAGATCAAGAGTTTTCCCGTCCGGTCCCATATCACGATGATTGGCTGCGAAGAGGGCTGGACGTATATCGCCGAATGGACGGGCGCGCCGCTCTCCTACATTCTGGACCGAGTCGGCGCGCTCCCACAGGCGCGTTACGTCGTGTACCGCTCCATTCAACCCGATTGGTGGGAAAGCATCGACATGTCCGATGCCTTGCATCCCCAAACGCTAGTTGCACATGGCATGAACGGAGGCGAGCTCCCCGTCCCCTTCGGGGGCCCGCTGCGCCTCCGCGTCCCGCGACAGCTTGGCTATAAGAACGTGAAATATATCAATCGCCTGACTCTTACGGACAATCTCAAGGCCTTCGGCAAGGGAACGGGCGGGGCGGGTTCCGACGCCGGATACGCCTGGTACGCGGGTATATAAAGATGAGGCTGAGGCGTGCATTCTTCACCTGTCAGCCTCAGGTCGCAAATAAACCCCTTGGGACCTCCGTAACTTATAGTTCTCTGGAGGGTTGGATAACCCCAGAGGGGGTCGTACGCGTCTAATCTTCAGGCCCAAGATTAGCGATTTTGTGTCTACCCACCGGGGGTATAATCAGGCTCAAGGAGTACCGTATGAAACTCAAATGGCTGGCAATCGCAGCGGGATTGGCGGCGTTCACGGCGGGGCCCTGGACGTTTGCGCAAACTCCGAATCCGAGCCAGGATCCAACCCAGACCCAGACTCCGCAACAGACCCCTACACAGAATCCGCCGCGGACCCAGGCTCCGACCTCGGACCCGGACGCGGGGCAGCCTAAGGCGGGAGATGTACAAAACGCCCCCAAGCAAGCGCCTGCTGCGTTGCCGACCAAGGACGATGCCGACATCAAGCATAACGGCGGTATCGCCGATGTGGATGCGGTGGGCAACCGCAATGTCGGTTGCAGCAAGGGTCTCGGCAACTGGTACTCCGTCGAAGGGCAAGTCGCTACCGGCCGCCGGTACGCGCAGGAAATCGAGTCCCAGATGAAGCTGGTGAACGATCCGGTGGTCACGGAGTATGTGAACCGCATCGGGCAGAACCTGGTGCGGAACTCGGATGCGCAGGTGCCGTTCACCATCAAGGTGGTCGACTCGGATGTAGTGAACGCCATGGCGCTGCCGGGCGGATTTTTCTACGTGAACTCCGGCCTGATTTTGGCAGCGGATGAAGAAGCTGAAATGGCGGGAGTGATGGCGCATGAAATCGCGCACGTGGCGGCCTGCCACTACGGCCGCGAAGCCACACGCATGAACCTGCTGCAGCTCGCCTCGCTGCCCGCCATTTTTATGGGCGGCGCGCTGGGATACGGAATCTATGAAGGCATGGGACTGGGCATTCCGCTGACGTTCCTGCACTTCTCCCGCGGATTCGAAGCGCAGGCGGATTATCTCGGGATCGAATACATGTATCGCGCGGGATACGATCCGTCGGCCTTTGTATCGTTCTTCGAAAAGATCCAGGCGATGGAGAAGAAGAAGCCGGGCACGTTGTCGAAGGCTTTTGATACCCATCCCCAGACTCCCGACCGCATCGAAAAATCGCAGGACGAGATTCGTAAGATTCTTCCCGCCAAGCAGCAGTACATCGTGACCACCTCGGAATTCGACGAGGTGAAAGCGCGGCTGGCGGCCATCGAGAACAAGCACAAGCTGCTGGACGAGAAAGATGCCAACAAGCCCAGCTTGCGGCGGACTGCGAACCCGAGCGACAAGTCAGGGGACAACAAACAGGATGACGACCGTCCGACTTTGAAGCGCCGGGACGATTCGAGTTCGAACTAGGCATTGTGCGATTGCAAGATCGGACCGGCGGCTGCGGCCGCCGGTTTTTTGTCATCACAAGAGATTGTGATTGCAATCACAGATTGAACTTGGGCTGTGGACATACGCTCGGCTATGCTGTTGCGGAGAGCGCGCGCATAAAGGCGGAGACTTTTCATGCCAGAAAATACCATTACGATTACCGACAATCGCACCAATAAGACTTACACAGTCCCCATCGAGAACGGCACGATCCGGGCGATGGACTTGCGGCAGATCAAGGCCGGCCCGGACGATTTCGGGCTGATGACCTACGATCCGGCGTACATGAATACGGCGTCCTGCAAGAGCGCTATTACGTATATTGATGGCGACAAGGGAATCCTGCGCTATCGGGGATATCCCATCGAAGTGCTGGCGGAGCGCTGCACCTTTCTGGAGGTCGCGTACCTGCTGCTGTTCGGCGAGTTGCCGACCGAGAAAGAGTTGAAGCAGTGGGTGTATGACATCACGCATCACACGATGCTGCACGAGACGACCAAGAAATTCATGGAGGGATTCCGCTACTCGGCTCATCCCATGTCGATGTTCGTGAGCACGATCGCGGCGCTCTCCAGCGTGTATCCGGACGCGAAGCTGGTGCACAGCCCGGCTGACCGCATGCATCAGATCATCCGGTTGATCGGCAAGGTGCCTTCCATCGCGGCGATGTCGTACCGGCACAATGTGGGATTCCCGTACGTGTATCCAGATAACGATCTGAGCTACACCGAGAATTTCATGAACATGCTGTGGAAGATGGTTGAGCCGAAATATGTGGCGCATCCCGCGATTGCGCGGGCGCTCGACATTCTGTTCATCCTGCATGCGGACCACGAGCAGAACTGCAGTACCAGCACTATGCGCGCCGTGGGTAGCTCGGAGAGCGATCCCTATCTATCCGTTGCGTCGGCCGCGTCGGCGCTGGCTGGGACGCTGCATGGCGGCGCCAACGAAGAAGTACTGAAGATGCTGGACGAAATCGGCAACAAGGATAATGTGCCGGCCTACATCAAGCGCGTGAAGAGCGGCGAAATCAAGCTGATGGGATTCGGGCACCGCATTTACAAGAACTACGATCCGAGGGCCAAAATTATCCGCTGGAGCGCGGAGCAGGTGTTCGAAGTCACCGGGCGAAGTTCCAAGCTGGATATCGCGCTGGAACTGGAGCGCATCGCGCTCGAGGACGAGTATTTCATCAAGCGCAAGCTCTATCCCAACGTCGATTTCTATTCGGGAATCATGTACAAGGCGATGGGCTTCCGGCCGGAAATGTTCACCGTGCTGTTTGCCATTCCGCGGACGGCAGGATGGCTGGCTCAGTGGGAAGAATTAATGAACGACAAAGAGCAGAAAATCACGCGTCCGCGCCAGATCTACACCGGGCACGGCGAGCGGGAATTTGTTCCGCTGGACAAGCGCGTTCCGGTACCGGTGCCGGCGGAGTATCCCTCGCGGTAGCAATACGGGAGCGTGCCCGGCACACCCGCCGGACAGCGGCACTAGCTTTCGCATGGGTGAGCCGCGGGCTTTGGCCCGCGGCTCTTGTGCGTTTGGGGGAGGGAATATCTTTAGGCGGCGTGCTTGGCTAGTTCCTCCAACTGCTGGAGGTGACGCTCGGGAGAGGTGATCACCTTCATCTCTTGCCAGTCGTAGGCGAACTCTTTGCCGCAATCAAGGCAGACGACGTATGTTCCGGTCAGGGCTGCGGCCTGAGGGCGGCGCTTGGTCCGACGGATTGTAACGGGAAAACTAAAACGAGAGTGCCTGCACCCGAAGAGTGCATCTACCAGTTTTGCAATCATGACCCACCTTCCATACCTGAGCGGTGTATGCCGAGTCCTGGGTTGTAACTGAGTTAGCGCCCCCTCCCACGACGACGATGTCGTGAACGCCCTACTCATCTACTTAGATTCACGGATTGACCAAAGGGTTTAGCTTTTCGTAAAAGTGGTGGGATGTGCGCCTAAGTTCCTTTGAATGGAGGGGCTTAGAACCGCAGGCGTCGGACCTCGGACCTTCGACTCCGGGACCTTCGACCTCGGAGCTTGAAGCTTACGCTTTCGGCCGGGGGGCACTATGGTGGGCGAATTACTCCGTGACCACGGCCTTCACCAGGTTGCGGGGATGGTCCACGTCGTAGCCCTTTTTAACGGCGACATAGTAGGCAAAAAGCTGGAGGGGAATCACTTCGAGGATGGGTAGCAGCAGCTCGGGAGCCGCAGGAACGTAGAAGACATGCTCGGCAATGCCGGCGACGTCGTTGTCTCCTTCGGTCGCAACGGCTACGAGCGGACCGCGGCGGGAGCGGACTTCTTTCATGACATCGAGCGTGCGCCGGTAACGCAACATGGAATCGGGATCGCTTCGATCGCACGTCGCCAGGACGACCACGGGTAGCGTTTCATCCACTAGCGCGTTTGGGCCGTGCTTGAGTTCTCCTGCGGGATAGCCTTCGGCATGAGCGTAGGAGATTTCCTTGAGCTTGAGAGCGCCTTCGCGGGCAATGGCATAGTGCACGCCGCGGCCCAGATAGAGAAACTTTTCTGCTTTGAAATGCCGCGCCGCGAACTGTTCCGCTAGCTGATCCCACTTCGTAAGGCTGGCATCGATGGCATCGGGAAGCCGATTCAGGCACTGCAAGTCCGCACGCGTCACTTCCGAGGTCATGCGCCCGCGTTTGCGGGCCAGGAACAGCGCCATTAAGTAAAGAATTGTCAGTTGCGTGGTGAAGCTCTTGGTCGCCGGGATCGACACTTCCGGTCCGGCTCCGGAAATCAAAGCAGCGTCGGCTTCGCGCACAATCGTGGTATTGGGCATGTTCGAGATTGCGATCGTCTTGGCGCCGCGGGTCAGAGCCTCGCGCTGCGCGGCAAGGGTGTCGGCCGTCTCACCGGACTGCGTAATCACCATAACGATCGGATCGACTGAGGCATGCGTCGAACGGTAGCAGTATTCACTGGCATATTCCACATCGACAGCGACGCCCGAAAGATCTTCGATCATGATCTCGCCCGCAAGTCCCGCGTGGCGGCTCGATCCGCTGGCCGCGATGATCAGCTTGTCGAAGGTCAGCAGCGCGTGCTCGATCGTCTGCAACTCCCCGGGGAAAATGATGTCCTGTTTCAGATGTTTCTGGATCGTCTTCGAGATCGCCACCGGCTGCTCGTAGATTTCCCGCAGCATGGCGTGAGCGAATTTGTGGTTGGTCGTGTCTTTTTTCTGCTTCGTCATGATGACTGGGGCTGAGAGTAAATCATTTGGTGTGCTGCGGGCAACGTAACGCAAACAACTTTCTGCAATCCTTCAGATCTCATTTAGCTATCGGGGCGGCGGGCGAGGACGCCCGCCGGACAGCCGCCGGGACGGCGGCGCTACGTTTTTGCGCCCTCGAAATATGCTTCAATTTCTTCCAGCGTCTTTCCCTTGGTCTCCGGCAGGAACCAGGTTGCGGTAACGAAGTAGATTACCGTGCATGCGGCGAATGCGAAGAACATGGTCGAGTAGCCGTACTTGCCGACGGTGGGAAGAAAAATTGCCGCAATGGTTGTCGATACAGCCTGGTTGAGGACCAGCGAGATGCTCATCCCGTTGGAACGAATGCGCGTGGGCATCAACTCAGAAAGCGCCAGCCATACACAGATGCCCGGGCCAACCGCGTAGAACGCCATGAACACGAACAATGTGATGGCCACGATCCAGCCGTTACTTGAGTCCGGAACAGGCGTGATGAGAGCATTGTCAATTCTCAGAGGCGCGCTGCGTGATGCATCAAGATCGCCAAAAGGGTTTGAGAAGAAGGCGACTACTTTATTAGGGGGTACGCAGCTGTCGCGTGTGATCTCGATGGGCTTCGCGCCGGCATCATTGGAGCGCACGACTTGACTGGCCGCGCGGAAGTCGCCGTAGGAATAGATGACCACCAGGGAAGTTGGCCGATCCGTTACTGAATTACCGGGAACCGAAGTCAGCAGCCTCTGGGCCGTGGTTTCGTTGTAAGCGAGTTCAAGCGTTTGATCATCCCGCGCCATCGACTGCACCGCGTTCTTCGCATCGATGCGCAAATTCTCGGTTCTCAGGAAAAGGACGCCGGCACAGATCATTGAAACGATGATCCCTGCCGTCCCGACCGAGAGAAGAAACTTGCGTCCTTTGCGGTCCACCAGCACGACGCCGCCGAAGGTCACAAGAAAGTTAATGATGGTGAAGACCACGTAACCCCAGTGCGCGGCCACATCGGAAAGTCCGCTCTGCAAGAGGATGTTGGTGTTGTAGCCGATAATCGAATTGATGCCGGTGGCCTGATTGGCGGCAAGAATGATGCACGCCAGTACGAACGGAATCACATATTTGCGCCGCAGAAGCGATTCCTTCGTTTTGCTTCCGGCGGTCTTGCCCTTCTCCGCCGCGATGACCTCTTCCATCTCCCTCAGTTCGAGATCGGCTTGTTCGGTCGAGCGGGAACGAAGAAGTGCGCTATAGGATGCCTCTTTCTTTCCGCGACGCAGCAGCCAGCGCGGAGACTCCGCCACCATAAAACTGCCAATCACGAATAAAATCCCGGGCGGCAACGAAACCCAGAAGATTCCACGCCACGCGGTGTCTTTAAATGCGAGCAATCGGGCGGCATCGCCGAGCTTTGCGACTTCGTTCACCCGAGCACTGAAATACGCTCCGACCAATGCTGCGGCGACGATGCCGAGAGTGAGCAGCCACTGAAAAATTCCCGTCCCTTTTCCCCGGCTGGAGGCCGAAAGACATTCCGCGAGATATAAAGGCACTACGACACCAATCAGGCCAGCGCTGATTCCCTGTAGGAGACGCCCGAATACCAGCGGTCCATACCCATGCGACAAGGCGATCATGGGAATGCTGATTACGAACAGCACGCCACTGACCGCCATCAGCGACTTGCGGCCCATCCAGTCGGCCAAAAGTCCGGCAAACAGCGTGGAGATTACGCTGCCCAGCAAGACGGCGGCAACGACGATCGAAAGCTGCCCGGCGTTGAATCCGGAGGTCGCCTCGAGATACGGCAGGGCCCCGGCGATGATGCCAACGTCCACGCCGTAGAGCAGGCCGCCCAAGCCGGCCACGATGAGAAGAAAGCGGTTATAAAAAATCTTCTTGCTGTCGAGGATTGCGGAAGTGGTTGCCATCTCAGCCGTCATATTTTGTGTACGCGGGGTCGCGTTCGCCTGGAAGCTCACGAAACTTGTGCGGGGTTTCCGCAACGCACCCTGCATTGTAGCCCACTCTGGAAAGGGCTCTTGCGAGATTCCAAAATGTGCGCTCCGTCGCTCCCTTCGACGGTGTTCTCGGATACAATGGCCAAGCCGCTCAGTGCCTCGATGCTGCCCTGAAACCTTTCCGGATGCGATACGGATTCATCATCGATAACCGCAAGTGCATCGGCTGCCACGCCTGCACGGTGGCTTGCAAGACCGAGAACCACGTCCCGCTCACCGTGAACCGCACCTGGGTGAAGTACGTCGAGAAGGGAACTTTTCCCAACACCCGCCGCATTTTTCAGGTCACGCGCTGCAATCATTGCGAGAATCCGCCCTGCGTCACGATCTGTCCGGTGACCGCGATGTACCAGCGCAAAGACGGAATCGTTGATTTCAGCTCCGAACGATGTATCGGGTGCAAAGCCTGCATGCAAGCCTGCCCGTACGATTCCATCTACATCGATCCTGACGAAGGCACCGCGGCGAAATGCCATTTCTGCGCGCATCGCACCGAAGTCGGGCTGGAGCCTTCCTGCGTGGTTGTCTGCCCGGAGCACGCCATCATCGCGGGAGATCTCGACGCCTGTGATGGTGAGATCGCGCAACTGCTGGCCCGCGAGCCGGTGCGGGTGCGCAAGCCGGAGCAGGGAACGCGGCCTAAACTTTATTACATTGACTCTGACGAGAGCGCCATTGTCCCCACGGCGGCGCGGCACGAATCCATCTACATGTGGTCGCAGCGCAATGAGAGTCTTCATGGTGGAGGAGCGTTGTATCCTCCCGACAGCCCGCTGCTACAGAAGAACGCCCTGGCCGCGTACGACGTTTCGCACGCCCGGCCCTGGGGATGGCAAGTTCCGGCGTATTGCTGGACGAAAGGAATCGGTTCGGGGGCGCTGGCGATTCCGGCGATTGCCATGCTGTTCGGACAGTTGGGCGCGAACCGGTTGCGAGACGTTGTTCTGTCCACAATCGCGCTGCTCTTTACCGCATTGACCACCGTGTTGCTGGTGGGCGATCTCGAGCACAAGAAACGTTTTCTGCGCGTCGTATTCACGCCGCAGAGCAGATCATGGCTGGCGCGAGGAGCTTTCATTCTCATTGCCTATAGTGGCCTGAGCGGGCTGTTCTGGCTGGGAGCGGTGTTGAATTTGTACAGAGTCACCACTGTGCTCTTATGGCCGACGGTGCTGGTCGGATTCTTCGCAGCGGTTTACACCGCATTTCTTTTTGGACAATGCGAGGGACGCGATCTTTGGCAGACTCCGCTGTTGCCGGTCCACCTGATCGTTCAGGCGCTGTTATGCGGGGCCGGAACTCTGGCGCTTCTTCCTGGCTCAATGGGCGGATCGCCGGCAACCTTGTCGGTGGCAAGAGTGGCGCTTGGCATCAGTCTCGTGCTGCACCTCGGCATTATTGCTGCCGAGTTCCTGATGCCGCATCCGACCGACAACGCCGCGTATGCAGCGCGGCTGATTACCGATGGTCCGTTTGGTGGATGGTTCTGGATCGGAACGATTTCGTTGGGTGGCATCATGCCATTAGGGTTGCTGGTGTTGAGCTCGCAATGGAGCATTGCGCTCTCGGCTGTACTTAGCCTTGCAGGCTTGTTGATTTTTGAGTGGTGCTTCGTTACGGCGGGACAGAGCGTGCCTAACAGTTAGGAGTTCTCTGTGTTCTCTTTGGTTACCGATTTCAAGGCCTAACCACAGAGGGCACAGAGGCTCACAGAGACGCAAAGAGTTATGGAGATTTCTGAATGACCGATTTCATGCGCGACGGCAGCCATCTGGCCTACTGTCCCCCTGTCGAGAAGTGGGATGACTGGGTCGAGTTGGATCCTGAGGCCTGGCCGCGGCGCGTCGAGAAACATTACCAGCTTGTTCCTACGGTCTGCTTCAACTGCGAGTCGGCCTGCGGGCTGCTGGCCTATGTCAACAAGGCAACTGGCGAGATCGACAAGTTCGAAGGCAATCCGATGCATCCGGCGAGCCGCGGACGCTTGTGCGCCAAGGGTCCCGCGACCATCAACCAGATTCATGATCCCGACCGCGTGCTCTATCCCATGAAGCGTGCCGGCGAGCGCGGAGCAGGGAAGTGGACGCGGACCTCGTGGGAGGAAGTGCTCGAGACGTTCGGTGTGCGTATTCGCAAAGCAATTCAGGAAGGCCGCGGCGAAGAAGTCATGTATCACGTCGGGCGCCCCGGGCATGATTTCATCATGGAGCGTACGCTGCAGGCCTGGGGCATCGACGGCCACAATTCGCACACCAACGTTTGCTCGTCGTCGGCACGTTTGGGATATCTGCTGTGGCACTATGCGGATCGTCCGTCTCCCGATCACGCCAATGCCCGTTTTATCCTGCTGCTCTCAGCGCATCTCGAGTCCGGACACTATTTCAATCCACATGCGCAACGGATCATTGACGGCAAAATGGCCGGCGCGAAGCTGGCCGTGATGGATCCGCGCCTCTCGAACACTGCCAGCATGGCCGACTACTGGATGCCCACGTATCCCGGCACGGAGGCTGCGGTGTTGCTCGCCATGGCGAAAGTGATTCTCGAAGAAAACCGCTTTGATGCGGCGTTCGTGCGCAATTGGACGAACTGGGAAGACCTGGAAGTCGATGGTTTCACCGCGCGAGGGAAGAGTTTTGAGACGACGATCGAGGCGCTCAAGAAACATTACGCGCAGTTCACTCCGGAGTTTGCCGAAAAAGAGAGTGGAGTGAAGGCGGAAGTCATCGTCAAGATTGCGCGCGAGATCGCAGCTGCAGGCAGTCGCTTTGCCTCGCACCTCTGGCGGGGCAGCGCCTCGGGTAATCTCGGCGGTTGGCAGCCGGCCCGCGCTCTGATGCTGCTCCACGTGCTCACTGGTTCCGTCGGCACGGAAGGCGGACACAATCTGAATGCCTGGAATAAGTTCGTTCCCAAGCCGTTCAAGAATCCTCCTCCGCAGAAGCGCTGGAATGAGTTGCTGTATCCGAAGGAATGGCCGCTGTGTACGCACGAAATGTCATTCCTGCTGCCGCATTTCTTGAAGGAAGGACGCGGCCGCATCGATACCTACATCACGCGCGTCGTCAATCCTGTGTGGACTTACCCGGACGGTTTTTCCTGGATTGAGATGCTGCGCGACGAGGAGAAGCTTGGCCTGCACGCCGCGCTCACTCCCACGTGGAGCGAGACGGCCTGGTTCGCCGATTATGTGCTGCCCATGGGATTCAGCTCCGAACGCCACGACTTGATGAGCCAGGAATCCTACGCCGGCAAATGGATTGGCTTTCGCCAGCCGGTGAATCGGGTGTTGCGAGAGCGAGCGGGCGAGAAGTTCGAGTACACGTATCAAGCCAATCCCGGAGAAGTGTGGGAGGAAGACGAGTTCTGGATTAATTTGTCATGGGCGATCGATCCAGACGGCTCGATGGGCATCCGGCAGTATTTCGAATCGCCCTACCGGCCTGGACAGAAGCTCACGGTGGATGAATACTACGGGTGGATCTTCGAGAACTCAGTGCCGGGTCTTCCGGAGACCGCGAAGAAGGAAGGACTGACGCCGCTCGAGTACATGCGCAAATACGGCGCGTTCGAAGTCACGCGCGATGTTTACAAGCAGAATGAAAAGCGGTTATCGGAGACTGATCTCGCAGGCGCGACCACCGAGGCGAACGGTGTAGTCACTAAGCACGGCAAGTCCGTTGGAGTCATGGTCGAAGGCAAGGCAGTCGCCGGCTACAACACGCCTTCGCGGAAGCTCGAATTATTTTCAAAAACCATGGCCGACTGGAAGTGGCCGGAATTCACGCTGCCGGAATATTACCGCAGCCACATTCACGGCTCGGCGCGAGCCGCGTCTGTGGGTGAGCGCGCTGAAGATTTCGATCCGAAGTACACGCCCGTGGTCGAGTGGCCGAAAGACGCGCACGGCGAGGTCTACACGCTGCTGCCGATTTTCCGCCTGCCGAACCTGATCCACACGCGCTCCGGCAATGCCAAGTTCCTGTACGAGATTTCCCACAAGAACCCACTGTGGGTGAATCCGGTGGACGCGAAGAAAATTGGCGACGTGCGCACCGGCGACCTGATGAAAGTTCACACCGAGATTGGCTACTTCGTTTTGCATGCCTGGGTCACCGAAGGGCTCACGCCCGGCGTGGTGGCCTGTTCTCATCACTTGGGGCGATGGCGCGTGAACAAAGACGAACAAATCGAGCGCATGTCGAGCGCATGGGTTGATCTAAAAGAAGTCGGCAAGGGCCAGTGGAAGATGCGCCAACTGGAAAACGTCTCGCCGTATGAGAGCCCCGACCCGGAGACCAAGCGCGTCTGGTGGAGCGACGCGGGGGTGCACCAGGACATCACGTTTCCCGTTCACCCGGATCCGGTCAGCGGGATGCACTGCTGGCATCAGATGGTGCGCGTGGAAAAAGCTGGCCCAGGCGATCGCTATGGCGACATTTTCGTCGACACAAATCTTTCCTTCGCCGTCTACCAGCGGTGGAAAGCTCTAGCCCGCCCGGCGCCGGGACCCGGCGGATTGCGGCGCCCACTGTGGATTCCGCGAGTCGTACGACCAGAAGAATCGGCGTACTACATCAAGTAGCGCGGGGCGTTGGGTAGTTTTACTTCGCTGCTCCGCTGTCCACCGGCAAGCTGAAGGAGAACACCGACCCGCTCCCCAACTGGCTCACTACGCCGATGGTGCCGCCGTGCGCCTCGACGATCACCTTCGCGATGGCCAGCCCCATGCCCGTCCCCGGCGCCATGTACCGCTGGTTCTGCCCGCGATAGAACTTCTCGAATATCAGCGACTGCTCGAATGAATCGATCCCAGGGCCACGATCCGCCACGTTCATTACAACGTGATTGTCCCGCAATTCACTCGTAATCTTGATCGGCACTCCGGCGCCCGAATACTTCCCGGCATTTTCCAGCAGGTGCATCAGCACTTCGCGAATACGCTGCACGTCCATGCGAACCTGCGGCAAGTCAGATGGGATCTCAACTTCCACGGGATGATTCTCGAGCGCCGCGTGAGCATCCTCCAACGCGGGATTGAGCGCGTCTTGAATCGGATGAGGCTGCACATCCAGCTTAAACATTCCGGAATCAAGCTGCGCCATCTCCGACGCTTCACCGACCAGGCGATTCAAGCGATCGGTCTCTTCGTCAATGACGGCCAGCAAATCGCGCCGTCCGGAATCGTCGAGCGCGGTGCCTGACAATAAGGTGGTCACGCTGGCTTTGATCGAGGTCAGCGGCGTGCGGAATTCGTGGGTGACCGAATCGAGCAAAGCAGTTCGCAGCCGCTCGTGCTCCTGCTCTGCCCGATTTTTGCTTAATGCCTCCAGAGCTCGAGCCCGCTCAATCGCCAGCCCGGCAAGGCTTCCGAGCGCATCGAGAGTAACCCGCGACAAATCCGCGCCCACCACGCCGAGTGCGCCCACGGTTCGCATCCCGAGTCGCAGGGGAACATACGAGACTCCACCTTGCGTAATGGGTTCGCCACGCAGCAGAGTCGAACGCAGCACGCTTTCTTCGAAGGCAGCGTCGAGGGAGGAGCGGTAAACCGCGGAATGGCCCGCCGCCATGGCTACTACGCTGCGCACAGAGAATGTCTCTTGCACGTATTTAGGCAACGCGTTCAGCAATTCGAGAACGTTGTCCGAAGCCAGCAGCCTCTGGCTCAGCCCATACAGGCGTTCCACCTCGCGGCGGCGCTGTTCCGCTCCCTCGGCCTCCCGGCGCGCCCGTTCCGCGAGATTGCTCGCAACGAGCGCCGTGACCAGGAAGGCAAATAGTGCGATCCAATTCTGGGGATCCGCGATGGTGAACGTTCCAAACGGAGGCAAGAAGAAAAAATTGAAAGCCGCGGTCGCGCCTACGGCGAGCACCACAGCGTAGCGCAAACCCCAGTAAGCGGAAGTCAGCAGCACCAGCACCAAAAACATCAACGCCACTGTCGTCTGATTGACGTGCAAGCGGAAGGCTGCTGCCGTGATTCCTGCAATCGCCGCGGCGACCGTGACGTAGCGTATCGCTTGTGTCTGAGCGGGCGTTTTCACCCCCGCATTGTACACGTGGACATTTTCTCGGTTGTGCAAGCACAATAGCTGCGATGGCCAAGACACCCGAGGAGTGGCTGCAGGAAGTTTCCCCGGAAAAGCCGCGCGGCATCTTCAAGCTCTTCCTCGGCTACGCCCCCGGAGTCGGTAAGACCTACAACATGCTCAGTGAGGCGATTCGCCGCGCCAGCCGGGGCGAAGACGTGGTGGTCGGTGTTGTCGAGAGTCATGGCCGCAAAGCGACCGCCGAACTGGCTGCCAAACTTGACCGCGTTCCGCCGCGCAAACTTGAATACAAGGGCACGGTTTTTGACGAAATGGACGTAGACGCCATCCTGGCGCGCAAACCAGCGGTCGCGGTGATCGATGAACTGGCCCATACCAATATCGAGGGCAGCAAGCATCCCAAGCGCTACGAAGATGTGATCGAGTTGCTGGAGGCGAAAATCGATGTGCTCTCGACGATGAACGTGCAACACGTGGAGAGCGTCGGCCCGACGGTGCAGCAGATCACCGGAGTGCAGGTGCGCGAGACTGTGCCCGACTGGGTGATGCAACGCGTGGATGAAATCGTTCTTGCGGATCTTACGCCGCAAGCGCTGCAAAAGCGCATGGAACGCGGAGATATCTATCCCGTGGACCGCGCCCAGCGAGCGCTCTCGCACTTTTTCCGGCCGGGTAATCTGATCGCGCTGCGTGAACTCGCGCTGCGCCAGGTCACTGGGGTAGTCGATCGCAGTCTCGACGCATTCCTGGAAAAGGACGCCAGCCAACCGGCACACACGGTCCGCGAGCGCATTGGCGTGTGCGTCAGTTCGAATCCGGCGGCGCAATATTTGATCGCGCGCGGCTCGCGCATGGCGCAAGCCATCGGCGGAGATCTCTACGTCTTCTACATTGATGTTGGCCGCGACACCCGTCCTGAAGATCAGAAGACCTTGGCCGAGAATATCCGTTTCGCGGAAAACCTGGGCGCGCGGGTTGTTCGATCTTCCGGCGGCAGTATCGCCGACGGCCTCGCTCGGCTGGTACGCGAGAATCACATCACACAGGTAATTTTCGGCCGGTCCGCGCGGACGGGTTGGCAAAGGTATTTATATTTGTCGGCAATTCAGCGCTTCCTTCGCGACTCTCCGTCGGTGGACGTCCACATCGTGACGCAGGAGGCCCGCTGATGGCGGATCCTGCCCACATCCTCGTCGTGGATGACGAACCGCAGATCACGCGCGTGCTGCGCACCAGCCTCTCCGCCCAGGGCTACGACATCCGAGTCGCCAATAGCGGCGAGATGGCGCTGGAGATCATGAAAGATTGGCAGCCCAGCCTGATCATCACCGATCTCTCGATGCCCTCCATCGATGGCGTGCAACTTTGCCGCACTGTGCGCGCTGTGTCGCAGGTACCGATTGTCGTCTTATCGGTCCGCGACAAAGAGCAGCAGAAAGTGGAGGCGCTCGATGCCGGCGCCGACGACTACATCACCAAGCCGTTCGGCATGAACGAACTGCTGGCTCGAGTGCGCGCCAACCTTCGCCGTATGCCACAGGAGAGCGAAGCCGATCCGGTGATCGAGATTGGCGACTTCCGCATCGATACCGCGGCACGCAAAGTGATGGTCCGCCGCCGTGAGGTTCACCTCACTCCGAAGGAGTTCGAGCTTCTCCTGTTCCTGGCGCGGCGAGCCGGCAAGGTCGTCAACCATCGGACGCTCCTCGGGGCAATCTGGGGCGGTCAGAGCACCGAGCAAGTCGAATATCTTCGCGTCTTCGTCGGCCAACTGCGCAAGAAACTCGAGCCCGACTCTGTGTCTCCCCGCTACATCGTCACCGAGCCCTGGGTGGGATATCGCTTCGAACCCGGCGAGTGAACTGGTCCTTTCACAAGTAGTCCTCGCTCACAACGAGTGCTCCATTTTTGTTCAATGCCCACGTGTGCCCTTCCCAGTCCTGGCCATAGGCGGACTCTCGTCGATTCCTTGCCAGACGTCCTTACGAACTCTTTATGAACTTTTAACCCGACTTTTACGGGTGGTGATGTCAACTCATACTCAGCCTCCGGTAAGGGGTACGCGGGCGAGGCCGTGATGAAACTTGCACTTTTGATTGTGTGTGGCGGAGGAGTGAGCTTCCTGGTGTATGTATTGGCCGCTTTGGTAAGAGAGTATGCCGGTCCTCGGCATCGTGAGGTGGAGGCGTATTTGGCGAAATTTTATCCACTCCGGCGGCGAAAAGAACTCATCGTGATGAATCCTAATGCTGTGGCGCGCAAATTTCCGATAAAGGCCGGGGAGCAGATCGCGCTCGGACTCCTGGTTATTGCCGGATTCGCGATTCCAGCTCACGGGCAACCAGCAATCAATGGTCTTGAACCGGCAAACCCCACTGGCGCCGAAGCCACCGCTAACAATCCGCAACTTTCGCAAGAAGTACTCCAGGAACTCGATGCTATGAAGAAATCATTTGGCGATGTTGTGCGAACTCACGATGCGTCGAAGCGTCTTGAGATTCGCCTTGCACGGATTATTATGCTTACGACTCTTTTGACAATCGGCGTTGCGCCAAGATTGCAGGGGCAGGCCGCCGCACAACCTGCGGATACATCGTCAACGGCATCGCCGGCGACGACCTGGCAGTACGGCGGTTTCGTGGATGCCGGATATCTGCACGATTTCAATGATCCCGCCAATCACTTGTTTCGCAGCCGCGGCACGACATTCCGCGTCAACGAAGTGAATTTGAATATGACCGCCTTGTATCTGCGAAAAGTGGCGTCGGAAGGCTCCCGTTGGGGAACCGAACTAACGTGGCAAGCGGGCAGCGATTCCGAAGTTTTCGGTTATTCCGCTACGGCTCCCAACCTCGACGGTTCCAAGTGGCTGCGGCACCTGGGGCCGACGGACATTTCCTATCTTGCTCCTGTCGGCGAGGGCCTCACGGTGCAGGGCGGCATTTTCAACAGCTTCATTGGCTACGACTCTCTGTATGCCAAGGACAATTTCAGCTACACCCGCCCTTGGGGTGCAGACTTCACGCCGTATTTGATGTTGGGCGTGAACGCGCAATATCCGTTGACACCGAAGTTGAGCGGAGCGGTGTTCATTGTCAACGGCTACTGGCATCTGGCTCATGCCAATAATGTGCCGAGTTCCGGAGGCCAGCTCTCCTATAAGCCGATCCAGAACCTCACGGTAAAGCAAACCGTGCTCTACGGACCGCATCAGGCGGATACCAGCGTGCAGTTCTGGCGTTTTCTCTCGGACAGCATCGCGGAATGGAAGAAGGATCAGGCTACTGTTGCCTTCGAGTACCAAGTGTCTGAAGAAGAGGTCGCGGCCCTCGGAACCCCGCGCGCCTTGTGGATGTCGGCGCAACTGCCCGCCCACTGGGCCTTCAAAAAGCATTGGAGTGTGACCCTGCGGCCAGAAACGGCGTGGGACCGCAATGGCCGCTGGACCGGGTTTTCCCAGACAGTGAAGGCAGTCACCAGCACCGCCGAATACCGAGTCCCCTATCGCGCCGCCACGCTGATCGTGCGCCTGGAGCACCGCTGGGATGACTCGCGCGGCCCGCAAGGCGGATTTTTCAAAGACGGAGAGGAATCACCGGGTGCGGTTGGACTGACTCCCACGCAACATCTTTTCGGCGTCGGGATGATCCTCACATTTGATTCGACGTTTCGCCCCTGAGCGGGGACTGGGAGGATAAGGATGGCAGATCTTGGATTTGTGGCACTGACAATCGTATTTTTCGCAGCCTCGGTCGCATACGTGCATTTTTGCGAACGGGTGAAGTAGGAGGACTTATGGATGTCCAGTCTCTGATCATGCTGATCATCAGCGCGGTGACAGCGATTTATCTGTTCTACGCGTTGTTACGTCCGGAGAAATTCTGAAATGACTGTCAACGGCTGGCTGCAAATCTTCGTATTCCTGGCCCTGATCTTCGCCGTGACCAAGCCTATGGGCGTGTTCATGGCCCACGTGTTTGCGGGAGAGCGGACGTTTCTCGATCCTGTGCTGCGACCGGTCGAACGTCTTCTTTATCGCGTCACAGGTGTGGATGAAAAACACGAAATGCGCTGGACCGAATACGCGACGGCGATGCTTTTGTTCAGTGCAGTCTCCATGCTGGTGCTTTACGTGATGCAGCGCATCCAGGGCATCCTGCCATTTAATCCGCAGCATTTTGGCGGAGTGATGCCCGAGCATCTGGCGTTCAATACTGCCGCGTCTTTTACTACTAATACGAACTGGCAGGCGTATTCGGGCGAGACGACGATGACCTACTTCACGCAGATGGCCGGCCTCGCCTACCACAATTTCGTTTCCGCCGCGGTCGGCATCGCGCTCGCCATAGCGTTCATCCGCGGCATTGCCCGCCGCCAGGTGCAAACCATCGGAAACTTCTGGGTCGACATGGTGCGCGCGAGCCTCTGGGTGCTCCTGCCATTTTGCGTGGTGGGCGCCTTGTTGCTGGTGTCGCAGGGCGTAGTGCAGAACTTCAAACCTTACGACACCGTCAAGCTGGTCGAGCCGCAACAGGTGCAGCGTATTGGTACAGATGGAAAGCCTGTGGTGGACGCCAGCGGCAAGCCGGTCATGGACACCATTTCTACCCAGACGATCGCGCAGGGGCCGGTGGCATCGCAGGAGATTATCAAGGAATGGGGCACCAATGGCGGCGGCTTCTTCAATGCCAACAGCTCGCATCCTTTCGAGAATCCCACCCCGCTCTCGAACCTGATTGAACTGTTCTCGATCTTTGCCGTGTCCGCGGGGCTTACCTACACGTTGGGACGCATGACCGGGTCCACGGCTCACGGCTGGGCTGTGTGGGCGGCGATGGCGCTGCTGTTTCTGGCAGGCGTCACTGTCACCTACTGGGCGGAGTCGCAAGGCAATCCGTTATATCCCGCCACCGTCGCGCAACATGCCACGGCTTCCCAATCGGGCGGCAATATGGAGGGCAAAGAGACTCGCTTCGGCATCGCGAATAGCGCGCTGTTCGCAACCGTCACGACCGACGCCAGCTGCGGTGCGATTAACGGCTGGCACGATTCCTTTACCCCGCTCGGCGGCCTCGTACCCCTCGTCAACATTATGCTGAGCGAGGTGATCTTTGGGGGCGTGGGCGCCGGGATGTACGGCATATTGATCTACATCGTGCTGGCGGTGTTCATTGCCGGCCTGATGGTGGGCCGCACGCCCGAGTATCTGGGCAAGAAAATCGAAGCTTACGACGTGAAGATGGCGATGCTGGTCGCACTCGTCTTTCCGCTGGTGATTCTTTCGCTGACGGGAATCTCTGTGGTGAGGAACTTTGGCACCGTAGGCATTCTCAATCCCGGTCCGCATGGGCTCAGCGAGATCCTTTACGCATTCACCTCGGCGGCTGGTAATAACGGATCGGCCTTTGCCGGGCTCACGCCCAACACGCTCTGGTACGACACCGCGATCGGAATCACTACGTTGATCGGGCGCTTCTTCATGATCATCCCCGTGCTGGCGATTGCCGGCAATCTGGCGCAGAAAAAATATGTTCCGCCTTCGCTGGGGACATTTCCGGTGACGACGCCGCTGTTCACGTTCCTGCTCATCAGCGTAATTCTGATTCTGGGCGCGCTGACTTTTTTCCCGGCCTTGAGCCTGGGGCCGATTCTCGAACACCTGCTGTTGCACGTTGGGAAGACTTTTTAGGAAAACTATGGCAAGCCATCACAAATCTATCTGGGATCCAAAGCTGGTTCGGGGCGCCGCATGGAGCTCGCTGCTGAAGCTGAACCCACGCAACATGATGGGCAATCCTGTCATGTTCGTGGTGGAGATCGGCAGCGTCATCACCACGGTTCTGCTGATCGTTCATCCGCACGCGGAATTTCGCTTCAACCTGCAAATCACGCTGTGGCTGTGGTTCACGGTGCTGTTTGCCAATTTTGCCGAAGCTATGGCCGAAGGCCGCGGCAAGGCCCAGGCTGAAACGCTGCGCAAGGCTCGTTCGGAGACGATGGCCAATCGGATCACGTCCTCGGGCACGGTCGAGCAAGTCGCGAGCGCCAAGCTGCGTGCCGGCGACCTCTGCTGTGTTTGTGCGGGAGAACTCATCCCCGGAGATGGCGAGATTGTCGAGGGCGTCGCCTCGGTAGATGAATCCGCGATCACCGGGGAATCCGCGCCGGTCATTCGTGAAGCTGGGGGCGATCGCTCGGCAGTCACCGGCGGAACGCGGGTGCTCAGCGATGAGATCAAGGTAAAGATCACGTCCAATCCGGGGGAGACGTTTCTCGACCGCATGATCGCGCTGGTCGAAGGCGCCGCGCGCCAGAAGACTCCGAATGAAATTGCGCTCAACATTTTGCTCGCGGGGCTCACCATCATCTTCCTGCTGGCCGTGGTTACGCTTCAACCTTTCGCGATTTATTCCGGATCGCCGCAGACCGTGTTTGTGCTGGTCTCGCTGCTTGTCTGCCTGATTCCGACGACGATTGGGGGCCTGCTCTCGGCCATCGGAATTGCCGGCATGGACCGGCTCGTGCAGCACAACGTCTTGGCTATGTCGGGACGCGCCGTCGAAGCCGCGGGCGATGTCAATACGCTCTTGCTCGATAAAACCGGCACCATCACTTTTGGAAACCGCCAGGCCACTGAATTTCTGCCCGCCCCGGGGGTGTCCGAAAGCGAAATGGCCGACGCCGCGCAACTTTCTTCTCTGGCCGATGAAACTCCCGAAGGCCGATCGATCGTCGTGCTGGCAAAGGAAAAGTACCGTCTGCGCGGCCGCGAATTCGCCGATCACGAGGCAGAGTTCATCGCCTTCACCGCGCAAACTCGCATGTCAGGGGTCAATCTCGATGGCCGCGAGATCCGTAAAGGCGCGGCAGATTCGGTGGCCCGCTACCTCGAGCAAAATAACAATGGAAGCATGCCGCAGGAGGTTCGCGCCACGGTCGAGCGCATTGCTTCTTTGGGAGGCACGCCGCTGGTCGTGGCCGAGAACCGCCGCGCCATGGGCGTGATTCATCTCAAAGACGTGGTCAAGGGCGGAATCCGCGACCGCTTTGCCCAGTTGCGCGCCATGGGCATCCGGACGGTCATGATCACGGGAGACAATCCGCTCACCGCGGCAGCCATTGCGCGCGAAGCCGGGGTGGACGATTTCCTCGCGCAGGCTACGCCGGAGGACAAGTTGAAACTGATTCGCAGCGAGCAGGCCGGCGGCAAACTTGTCGCCATGACTGGCGACGGGACAAACGATGCGCCCGCGCTGGCTCAGGCCGATGTCGGTGTCGCGATGAATACCGGCACGCAAGCGGCCAAGGAAGCCGGCAACATGGTCGACCTGGATTCCAATCCCACCAAGCTGATTGAAGTCGTCGAAATCGGCAAGCAGTTGCTGATGACCCGCGGCGCGCTCACCACCTTTTCCATTGCGAACGACGTTGCCAAATATTTCGCGATCATCCCGGCCATGTTCGCGGTGACGTTCCCCGTCCTCAATGTGCTGAACATCATGCATCTGAAGACGCCCGAATCGGCGGTGCTTTCCGCGGTGATCTTCAACGCGCTGATCATCATCGTGCTCATCCCGCTCGCGCTCCGTGGTGTGAAATATCGCGCGATGAACGCCGAAGCTTTACTGCGCCGCAACCTTTTCATCTACGGCATCGGAGGCCTGATCGCGCCCTTCGCCGGCATCAAGATCATCGACCTGCTGATCACGGCAGTTGGATTGGCGTGAGGACTGCTATGAAGAAAAATCTTATCACCGCAATTTTGATGACCATCGCGACCACGATCCTGCTGGGAATCGTCTATCCGCTGGTCATTACCGCCCTCGCGCAGGTCCTCTTCAAAGAGAAAGCCAATGGCCAGCTCCTTCATCGGAACGGCGAGGCCATCGGTTCGCGGATCATCGCGCAGCCCTTTACATCAGCGAAATATTTCCACCCGCGGCCGTCCGCCGCGGGCAATGGATATGACGCGGCCAATTCGGGCGGCACCAACCTCGGGCCCACGAATGAAAAGCTGATCAACCGCGTCCGGGCCGATGTTGCCGCGCTGCACCAGGAAAATCCAGGTCAGCCGATTCCGGCCGATCTGATCACCACCTCAGCGTCCGGTCTTGACCCCGACATTTCTCCCGCCGCCGCCGAGTTTCAAATTCCGCGAATCGCCCGCGAGCGCGGCCTTTCTGAAGCCAGCTTGCGCGGGCTGGTGCAGAAGCATACGTCTCAGCGCGAGCTGGGCCTGCTCAGCGAGCCGCGGGTGAATGTGCTGGAGTTGAATCTGGCGCTGGATGACTTCGCCGCGAAGCGTTGATCCGAAGCTTCGGGAAGCAGGGCTGAAGTTCAAGCGGACCTCGATATACGCCGCCCTTTATCAGCTTTCTCGTACCGGAATCCTGCCAAACATTGACGACAACATGCCCGGAGTGCCCGGCATCCTAGTCTCAGTGGGGATAGGGGAAGCCTGTCGGCTGAGACATTTCCGGCCGCTGGACGATGTGCTTCTTCCCGTTCCGGAAAGCAGTTGCCATGAGTACGGGCCCAATTCCGATTCAGAATCCTGACGCAACCACCACGCAACCCGACCGATTGTTGACCGCCGGCTCGTATTCGACAAATGCCTTCACGACGGTTGCCCGCTGGCTGGGCAGAACGGGATCGCAGATTGGCTGCATGTTCACGCGATCCGGTTCCTCGGGCGCATCGCGCGTCCACGAACTCAAGGCGCGGGCGGTGCGCCTGAAAGACGAGCATCCTTTGCCTGTGCTCGGCGCGATCGCGGGAACGGCCTTTGCATTGGGTGTCGGCGCGCGTGTGTGGAGGTCGCGCCGGTCATGAACTCCGACGTGAGCAATGGGCGCAGTCTCGCTGCCATCCTCAGCGACATGAAGAGCGAACTGCAGGAGTTCGCCCAGACCCGGTTCGAACTCTTCAAACGCGAGCTGCAAGAAAGGGTCAAGGCCATCAAAGGGGCGATCCCCGCGGCGGTGATCGGAGCCACTTTCATGGGCACCGCGTTCCTGCTGTTTTCGCTGGCGATGGTCTCGCTGGTCGCGGTGGCGTTCGAAGGCAGTTCCTATAAGTGGTTTTTTGCTTGTCTGATTGTGGCAATTTTCTGGTCCATGATCGGCGCGTTCGCGCTGTTCCTGGCCAAGCAGCGGTTCACGAAGCAGCCAATGGTTCCGGAAAAGACGATGCACGTGTTGAGCGACGATAAAGTCTGGCTGCAAAGCGAAACGAGGAATGCCCTATGAGCGCTTTACCATCTTCCGAGATCCTCGAAAAGCAAGCCGCTGAGCAACGCGAACGCATTCATCACACCGCGCTCGAACTGATCTCAAAAGTAGACGAGGCAAAACAGAAACTCAGCCTCGAGCACAACGTGCGCAAGCATTTCCTGTTTGTGACGTTCATCGCCTGCTCGCTGGCATTCCTTTCGGGATACGTATTCGGGGAACTGTTCGCCAGTCGTTAACTTCTCGTTCCGTAAAAACTCAGCTTAAGGACAGTCCGACTGCAAACCTATGCTCTGCCGCGCGGAGATGTGGCGGCGATGAGGCGTTCTCTACGATTTCGAACCGGCGCCTGCCTCGCTCGTGTGCGAGATGCAGAGGGGGCGCTTCCGGTTATGTCGTTTACCGACCCAGCAATGAATGATGGATCTTCATCGCCGCAGATCACTTTGAGAGTTGTGTTGCATCCGAGACAGAAGAAAAAGTGCAGAGGATGCGCGATCTTGCATGCCGGACAAAACATGTAAGGATCGATGCCTGCGGCACTCTTGGGCGAAGCAATCGCAGTTTTGCGGGGGGGGGGGGCGATCCATGGTGATTTTTACTCATCGGGGGATGGCTTGCTCAAGGCTTTCTAGCGGGAAGGAAAGTCACGATCAAGCTTCAAAACGAAAATGTGTCTCAGATTAATTGCTGATGCAATACAGCAGTAACGGTATGAACGGAATTATAACGTATGGATTGTAACGTCACATTTTCGATTGCTAACGCTAATTCGTCGGATCCGAACGCCGCGATTCGGATAGCCTATTGCGCTGCCCCTCAAAACGGGCGTGCGATAATGACTCTACCTGGCTCAGTCCGGCAACCCGGCCCCGTAGCTCAGTTGGATAGAGCAGCGGTTTCCTAAACCGTTGGTCGGCGGTTCGACTCCGCCCGGGGCCTCCACCCCATCACTTGTGCGAGCCGGTCACTTATCAGATTGGCACCGTCTCTTACAAACTAGCGGCCGGGAGAACGCCCTCGCGAAGTGCACCCTGGTTTTGATATTCGCGGGATCCTTCGCTTTGCTCAGGATGACAAGAGCAGGGTGGGAGCCGGTACTGACGTAATCAGGACGAGCTTGGGAGGCCGGGCTACAATCGCACCACGATGGAACTCAAGCGCCTGATCACGCAGTTTACCTATCGCATTGAGCCGAAGCCCGAAGGCGGATTCATTGCGCACGCCTCCGATCCTGCGGTGCCGCCGCTGGAGGCGGCCACGCGCGAGGAACTGCAACAAAAGATTCAAGCCACGATCGCCGCGGGTTTGGCGGCGCAATTCCCCGGGCTGAAGTTGCCGGCGCAAAACGGCGGGCTCAAGTTCGCCTTTCACATCGAGCGCAAGCCGGGAGGCGAATTCAGCATTCAATCGGCGGACCCGAACGCGCCGCCGATCGAAGGCGCGACGCACGAGGAGATCGAGAGCCCCTTCGCAGAAAAGCTTTTCAAGTTCGTAGGAAAGCATTTCCTGCCGGAATTGTCAGAGGCGCTTGCGAAACAGGGCGGCTCTGGAGACATCCGGGTATTCGTAAACGGGAAGACAGGTCTAACGGTGAAAGCTGGGGAAAACACGATGGGCCTGGGCAGCAGAACCAGCGTCGTGCCCGCCAGATTTTCTCAAGCCTCGGGCACCACTATCGAAGAGAAAGCGGCAGACCGAGCTGCCAATGCAGACTTCGGCAGCGCCGCAGGCAGGCTCAGCAATCGTCCCATCACGCCCGAAAGCAACAGCGGTTGGCTCGTCTTCCTCGTGAGCGCCGCAATGCTGATTTTGGGCGGGCTGATCTATCTGCTTTCGATCCGTCGCTGAACCGCTGTAATCCGCTTAGCGCGAAACTGCTTCGGGCACCCGGACGGGCTTGTCCAACGCTGCTTCCACCTTGCCTTGGGTGAATAGCGCCCTATAGATTCCTGCGCCGAGCGCACCGCCGATCAGAGGCGCAACCCAGAACATCCACAATTCCTGCAATGCCCATCCGCCGGCGAAGAGTGCCGGGCCGGTGCTGCGCGCCGGGTTCACGGAGAGATTCGTCACAGGAATACCGACCAGGTGAATCAGGGTCAGGCAGAGTCCGATCGCGATTGGGGCGAATCCCTTGGGGGCGCGGTCGTCAGTCGCGCCCATGATCACGATCAGGAAGAACGCGGTCAGCACGACTTCGGCGACGAAGCCAGCCAGCATCGAGTAGCCTCCGGGTGAGTTGGCTCCGTAGCCATTGGAGGCGAAGCCGGCATGGACGTCGAAGCTCGGAGATCCGCTGGCGATGATGTAGAGGACGCCTGCGGCGGCCACTGCACCCGCCACCTGCGCGATGATGTAAGCCAATAAATCGGAGGCGGGGAAGCGCTTGCCCACGACCAGTCCGAAGCTGATCGCGGGATTCAAATGGCAACCGGAGATGTGGCCGATGGTGTAAGCCATGGTGAGAACGGTGAGGCCGAAGGCCAGGGCGACGCCGGCGAATCCAATGCCCACGGCCGGGAAGCCTGCGGCCAGCACGGCTGCGCCGCAACCTCCGAAGACCAGCCAAAATGTTCCGAAAAATTCTGCGATTGCGCGTTTACCGATTGGCATGGGAGACCTCCTCCATTGGAATTACAGGAACGTGAACTTTGAGGCCTGAAACTTGAGAGGGCCCAAGGGTAGCACAGCGGAATCCGAATCAGAAGAGGGTGGGTGCTTTCGAGCGGCTCAGGCCGCCCCGGGCGCGAGGTAACAACCTTCCGGGGCATTTTCCTCATCCATATAACGCTCGAAGTTCCGCTTGGGAAGTGCCATTTCGTCGCTCCTGCCGGGCCTCGACTTGTTCTCCGCCCCCTTCGGTTCTGCTTCAGAACGACATTTGATTTCACGCCATCTGGGGAGGAGAACACCATGCAGTACGCATTAAAGGGGAGGAGTCTGTTCGTAGTTTTGGGGACAGCGATTTTTGCGCTGGCAGGGATCGGGGCCAACGCACAGACGGAAACAGTCTTGCACCAGTTTAGCGGCTCGCCGGACGGGGCTTATTTGCAATCGAGCGCCCTGCTGCCTCTGGGCGGCGCGCTGTACGGCGTAGCCGAGTTTGGCGGCGCCGACAACCACGGCATAGTTTTCAGGCTGATCAATTCGAATGGCACGTGGGACGAGACCATCCTCTATAGCTTCACCGGAGGCAGCGATGGCAGTTATCCCATTGGCGCGCTGATCGCCGACAAGGCGGGCAATCTCTACGGCGTGACCACCGATGGGGGCTCGCAGAACGCCGGAGTCGTTTTCGAACTGAGCAATTCTGGGGGTAACTGGCAGGAGACCGTGCTGCACAATTTCGGCTCGGGCTTCGACGGTGCTAATCCCCAAGGTCCGCTCGTGTTCGACTCGCATGGGAATCTGTTTGGTACCACCGTCATCGGAGGCGGCCTGAACGGCGGCACAGTATATGAGATGACTCCCGGGAACGGCGTATGGAATGAAACCGTCCTGCACAGCTTTGGGGGAACCAACGACGGCTTTCTCGTGTATGGTGGACTCACTCTCGATGCCCAAGGCAATGTGTACGGCACCGCGAGTGCCGGGGGCTCCAATCCCTGCATGGGCCTGGGGTGCGGCATCGTGTTTGAACTGGTCGCCGCGAACGGCTGGAGTGAGAACATCCTCCACCAATTCGCCGGCGGTTCGGATGGAATCTATCCCAACTCACAACTTGTCATGGATAAGAGCGGCAACTTGTATGGCTCGACGGTCTATGGCGGCGGGGTAGGGCAGTGCGCGGCAGGGATCGACACTACCAGCTGCGGAACGGTTTATGAGCTTGCGCTCGCGAACGGCGTCTGGACCGAGAAAATTCTGCACCGCTTTGCCGGCGGGAGCGGAGGCAGCCAGCCCAACTCACCACTCACGTTCGATAGCGCGGGAAATCTTTACGGCGAAACGGCGCAGACCAGTTCCAGCAATGGCAGCTTGTTCCGCATGACCCCGCAAACGGGCGGGAAATGGGCCTTCAAGTTGTTCTTTAACTTTAACAGTCTGGACGGCGCCAATCCTGAGGGAGGCCTACTCGTCACCCCGGGAGACGTTCTCTATGGAACGACCATCTATGGAGGAACTTACAGCTATGGGGTCGTCTTTGCCGTGAAGCCTTAGAGCAGGGGTCAGGGGCTAGGTGTGATCTTTCAACACGTTGTTCCTTAGAAGTGAATAGTCCATTCAACTCAAACCGGAGAAGCTGAAGGTGCGAACCAATCCGCTTCTTGGGGAGAGAGACGAATGGACCTCCATCAGAATGCCCGA